>Ga0310822_100018_pt1 | contig 416224 bp, 402 predicted proteins | sample P4_ome_2_FD_201313 | JGI IMG/M metagenome (GOLD analysis project Ga0310822, IMG submission 201313) | Sorghum-adapted microbial communities from Joint BioEnergy Institute, Emeryville, California, United States - P4_Day56_Rep2 | ecosystem: Engineered > Bioreactor > SSF (Solid state fermentation)... | reverse complement strand
TCCGAACCCGGAAGCTAAGCCTTTCAGCGCCGATGGTACTGCAGGGGGGACCCTGTGGGAGAGTAGGACACCGCCGGACACCCACATCCCCGAATGGCCACCACACCGGTGGCCATTCGGCGTTAACACACAAACGAACAGCGCAGCCCCCAAGGCGATAAGGAGAGCCATGTCGGACGAGCGAGAGTCCCGCGACAAGCGACCGCGTCCGCGGTACGCCGCGGCAGACGACGGAAACCGACGGAGCTCCGATCGCCCCTCGAGTCGCGACCGCAGCGGCACCGGTCCTGAGCGCGGCTCCGATCGATCCGACTCGCCCCGAGCCGACCGTGAGCGCTCCAGCCGGGCCCGCGGGGGAAAGCCCTACGGCGACAAGCCCTACGGCGACAAGCGCTCGAGCAGCGGCCGCCGCTCAGGGGAGCAGAAGCCGTACGGTCAGAAGAAGCCGTACGCGGGCAGGCGCTCCGACGATCGTCCCGGAAGCGACCGGCGCGCGGCATCCGGCAAGCCTTACGGCGCCGACCGCAGCAGCGACCGCTCCTACGGCGACAAGCGCGGTTCCGGCCGCCCGCCGTACGGTGAGAAGCGCGGCGCGGGCAGTGGCCGGAAGGGCGAATACCGCGGCGACAAACCGTACGGTGATCGTCGCGAGTCAGGCGCCCATCGCGACGGTCGTCCCGGCGGCCGCCCGCAGCGCACGGACCAGCGTCGCGACAACCGCTTCGGTGCGCCCGGTGGACGACCGCCCCGCGCCGGCGCACGCGACGACAGGTCGCGCGACCAGATGCGCGAGTCCGAGGAACGGGCGGCGCGGCATCCGGCACCTCCCATCCCCGACGACGTGACGCCGCGCGACCTCAACCCGGCCGCCCGCAACGAGCTCAAGACGCTGAGCAAGGAGAACGCGGAGAAGGTCGCCCGCCACCTCGCGATGGCGGCGGCGCTCATCGACGATGATCCCGCGCTCGCCCACGAGCATGCGCTGGCCGCCGTCCGCAGCGCGGGCCGAATCGCCGTGGTGCGCGAAACGGCTGCGATCACCGCTTACTCGATCGGCGACTACGCCCTCGCGCTGCGCGAGCTGCGCACGTTCCGTCGGATCTCGGGGCGCGACGACCAGATCGCGCTCATGGTCGACTCCGAGCGCGGCGTCGGCCGTCCCGATCGGGCGCTCGAGCTCGGGCGGAGCGTCGACCGTTCGACGCTCCCTCCCGCGGTGCGCGTCGAACTTGCCATCGCGATGTCTGGCGCGCGTCTCGACCTCGGCCAGACCGAGCGCGCGCTGCTCGAACTGGACATCCCGGAGCTCGACCCCGACCGCGCGTACGAGTGGAGCCCCGCACTGTTCTCGGCGCGAGCCGCCGTGCTCGAGGAGCTCGGCCGCAGCGAAGAGGCCGAGGAGTGGCAGCGCCGCGCCGTCGTCGCCGCCGAGGCGATCGACGACGCATCCGGGCTCGCCGACAGCGAGACGATCTTCATCGAGGAGATCGAGGAAGAGGTCGAGGAGCCCCAGCCCGGCACGACTGTCGAGACAGAGCCGGCTGAAGCGAGCGAGGCGGCGGAGAGCGGTCCCACCGCGGATGCCCCCACCGAGGCATCCGCACCGGGCGAGGCCCCGGCCGACAACGACAGCGACACCGCCGCGGAAACCGAATGATGAAACGCCCGCCGGGTGCCGAATCGCGATGCGATCGACGCCCGACGGGCGTTCTGCGTCGGGGGCGTTACTCCGCGAGGTGCTGACGCGCCGCGGTCACGATCGCGTCGTACAGGCGGTTCGCGTGGTCTTCGGTGAAGATTCCGTCGGACATGCCGACCATCGACGAGACGAAAGGCTCGCGGTTGGCCTCGATCGCGGCGTCGTCGAGCCCGACGAACGGCGTGCCCAGCATCACGAGCGTCTCGTCGCTGTAGACGGCCGCGACCTCCGCCTCGGAGATCCCCGGGACGGCGTCCTGCACGATCGCGAGGATCTCGGGGCGGACGATGGCGAGGTACGCCTCCTCGTCGTAGGCACCCGCTGCGGGAGCGTCATCGACGGCCCCGTCATCGGTCGACGTGCCGTCGTCGGTCGCCTCGTCTTCCGCCGTGACATCCGAAGACGTGACGGATTCGTCGACGGCCGCCGCCGCGGTCAGGCCGATGAGCACGAACGAGAAGACCATCGCCGCGATGGCGGCGAAGCCGCCGAGAACGGCGATCGCGAGCGCCGCGATGCCGAGCCCCTTGCCGCCGTGCTTCTTGTTGGCGAGCACGACGATACCGAGGATGAGCGCCGCGAGCAGGACGAGTCCGCCGAGCAGAGCGAAGATGAACGAGACTCCGGCCACCGGAACGAAGCCGAAGGCGACGAGCACGACGCCGACCACGGCGACGACCAGAGCGATGATGCCGAGGAGCTTCGGGCGGGTGTCCGGCGCGGGCGCGAACGGCGCGGCGCCGTACACCGCCGTCGGCTGGTCAAGCCCCGGGTAGGCCGCCGTCTGCTGTGCCGGCGGGTAGGGCTGGGTCGGCTGGTCGACAGCCGGCTCGGTGGGTGTGGACATGCTGTTCCTTGGGTGATCGAGGTGTGCAAAGGCGCAAGCGCTCTAGGCTATCGTGTCGCGCCCCTCGCGCCTGCCGGCGACCGGCCGCACGAGCAGCCGTCGCCGGTCGCGCATCCACCGCTGCCCCGTGCGCTTGAACTCCTCCCGCGTCGCGAAACGATAGCGGTACGTCACGACCCTCACCCACCTCGGGCGCTCGCCGTCGAACGGATCGTGCGCGAGCAGACGCAGAGTCGGCGGATCCGCTTCGAGGAGGCGCACGAGGAAGGTTGTGAACCACTCCTCGATCGGCCGCCCGAGCGGCAGGAACCACATGAGCCAGTCCAGACGCAGGTGGTACGGGGCGAACTGGCGCGGGATGCGGAACACGTCGCCCGGCTTGCCCTTGAACTCGTACGCGTGCCAGGTCGCGGCATCCGGATCCTCGTCCATCGTGCCTTCGACGATGTACTCGATGCGCTCCTTCGTGACCGTCCCGAACGCGCCATAGGCGTTCGCGAGCTGCCAGCGGTTGAAGCTCGCGTTCATGAGCTGCCTGCGCGCCACGAGGTTCCGCGCAGGCCACCAGCTCAGCACGATGTACAGCAGCGTGACCGCGGAGGTCACGATCACCCAGTAGAGCGGGAGTCCGTCGATCAGCCATGGCGGGTCGCTGGGCGGCCGCATCGGTTCGGACCGGATGCCGGGCAGCCCGACCGCCGAGAAGCCGAGCACGATCGTCGCCCAGTTGAGCCACGCGAAGTTGCCCGTGATGACGAGCCACAGCTGCGTTCCGATCACGACGGCTGCGGCGACGGCTCCGATGATCGCGGGCACGGGACCGGGGATCCACAGGCCGAAGATGGGCGCGAAGAGGAACCACGGCACCACGAGCTGTGCGAAGTGATTGCCCAGCACCTCGAGCTTGTGGAACCACCGGGGCAGAAGATGCGCCTGCCTGCTGAGCGGGCCGGGCATCGGCTGCGTCTCGTGGTGATAGGTGAGGGCCGTGAGGTCGCGCCACTCGCGTCCGCCGCGGATCTTGATCATGCCCGCGCCGAACTCGAGCCGGAACAGCAGCCACCAGAACAGCACGATGATCGCGGTCGCCGGCGGCTGGTCGTCGGATCCGAGGAATGCCGCGAGGAACCCCATCTCGAGCAGCAGCATCTCCCACCCGAACGAGTAGAAGGTCTGGCCGATGCTCGTGATCGACATGTAGCCGATCCAGAGTGCGAGGAAGCACAGCATCGGGACCCACGGCGGACCGAGCTGGGGGAGTCCGACCAGCAGGACCGCCGCGATCGCGATCCCGGCCCAGCAGAGGATCACCAGTCGCCGGTCGGTGTAGTCGATGTAGCGGAAGATCGTCGGTCGCAGCAGGCGGCCGCGAGACTTCGACGAGGCCGCCCACTGCAGCAGTCGCGGCGCGGGCTGCAGACCGTGCTCGCCGAGGAGCGGTCGGAACTGATTGAGCGTCGAGATGAAGGCGATGAGGAACAGCGCGGCGGTGCCGCGTTGCAGCACCTGCCGCGCGAACTCGAAGTCGACTGCTGCGAACCCGTTCATAGCTCATGCGGCCCGCCGGCACCTGCCTCGGGCCGTGACGACATCATCGCACCGAGCGCCGCGGGCTCGCATGGGCCCAAGGGCCCTTTTCGCGTGGCGCGCGGCTGGCCATGATGAAGGCACACGGATCGGGATACGGAAGGGGCGGCAATGGAATCGGTACGGCTCGACACACCGGCCGGCATCAGCGCGCGTCTGGGCTGGGACCCCAAGATGAGCGAGCACGACCGCAAGCGCATACTCGCGAAGGAGCTCATCGCAGCCCGTCTCGGCATCGGCGAAGGCGACATCGCGGTGATCCGCGAACAGCCGACGAAGTTCGGCCACCGCACCGAGCTCTACGCCGAGGTCGACGGCCGGAGCGTCCCGCTGACGATCCGCAACGTGAGCTTCCGCGGCGCGACAGTCGTCGCGGTGGCGGACCCCGATCTCGCGATCGGGCTCGATCTGCGGGACGCGCATCCGGACGAAGCGACGATCCGCGAGATGCGCCGCCACTCCCACCTCCTGGACGAGGACAACGTGCAGTCGCTCCTCGAGCATTGGACGCGCGTCGTCGCGATCCGCGAGGCAGACGGGCGCAAGAACCTCATCCGCGGCGACAACGTGCGGCTGAACTCCGCGCGGACGAAGGGCTGGGTGCCCGACCGGAAGACGCAGTACGAGCTCGTCGACCTGTCGCGCGACGGGTGGATCATCACGCTCGCGTGGGCGCGGAAGGAGGAATGAGCCCAGCCGCGCAGGTTCAGCCGCGCAGGTCGTCGGGCAGCGCGGCGTCGAGCTCGGCGAGCCACGTCGTGGCTGTGCCGTCGGACGGCGCGCGCCAGTCGCCGCGCGGCGACAGCGAGCCGGCGGGCGAGACCTTCGGCCCGTTGGGCACCGCCGATCGCTTGAACTGCGCGAACGCGAAGTACCGCTGCAGGAACACCCGCAGCCACTTCACGATGGTCGCGAGGTCGTACGCGTAGCGGTCCTCGTCGGGGAATCCGGGAGGCCAGGCCCCGGCATCCGCATCGCCCCACGCGTGCGCCGCGAGGAACGCGATCTTCGACGGACGGAATCCGTAGCGCAGCACGTGGAACAGCGCGAAGTCGTGGAGCGCGTAGGGGCCGATGCGGTCCTCGGTGGACTGCAGCCTGCCGTCCTGCGTCATCGGCACGAGCTCGGGGCTGATCTCGGTGTCGAGCACGGACTGCAGGACGCGCGCCGCCTCGGGCGAGAGCCTGGTCGAGCCGTCGACGCCCTCGCCGTGCGAGATGACCCAGCGGATGAGGTGCTGGATGAGGGTCTTCGGCACTCCCGCGTTGACGGTGTAGTGGCTCATGTGGTCGCCGACCCCGTACGTCGCCCACCCGAGCGCGAGTTCGGAGAGGTCGGAGGTGCCGATGACCATGCCGCCGTGGTGGTTCGCGAGGCGGAACAGATAGTCGGTGCGGATGCCGGCCTGCACGTTCTCGAACGTGATGTCGTGCACCGGCTCGCCTTCTGCGAACGGATGGCCGATGCGCTCGAGCATCTCGGTTGCGAGCGGCCGGATGTCGATCGTCTCGATCGACGCGCCGACCGCCTCGGCGAGGGCGATCGCGTTCGACTTCGTGTGGTCGCTCGTCGCGAAGCCCGGCATCGTGTACGCGAGGATGTCGCTGCGCGGGCGGCCCATTCGGTCCATCGCGCGTGCCACGACGAGCAGGGCGTGGGTCGAGTCGAGTCCGCCGCTGACGCCGAGGACGGGCTTCGGCGCGCCGATGGCCTCCATGCGGCGCACGAGCCCCGACACCTGGATGTTGAACGCCTCGTAGCAGTCCTGCGCGAGCCGCTCGGGGTCGTCGGGCACGAACGGGAACCGGTCGAGCACGCGCATGAGCCCGATGTCGGCGCCGGGAGGATCGAGCTCGAAATGCACGGTGCGGAACAGCGTCGCATCCGACCTTCTGTTGTCGTCGAAGGTGCCCTGGCGGATGCGATCCTGACGCAGCCGGTCGAGATCGACGTCGGCGACGCTGCGGCGAGGGCCATCGGGGAACCGCTCGGTCTCGGCGAGCAGGTTGCCCGACTCGTAGATCATCGTCTGGCCGTCCCACGAGACGTCGTTCGTGGACTCGCCCATGCCCGCGGCGGAATACGCGTATGCGGCGAGACAGCGGAACGACTGCGACTGGCACAGTGTCTTGCGGTCGTCGGCGCGCGCGATCGTGATCGGGCTGCCCGACAGGTTGGCGAGCACCGTCGCGCCAGCGAGCGCCGCGCGCGACGACGGCGGGATCGGCACCCACATGTCTTCGCACACCTCGGCGTGGACGACCAGGCCCGGAACATCGAGCGCCTCGAACAGCAGGTCGGGCCCGAACGGCGCCTCGAGCTCGCCCACCCCGATGTCTTCGCCGATCTGGTCGTCGCCCGGCGCGAACCAGCGCCGCTCGTAGAACTCGCGATACGTCGGCAGGTACGACTTCGGCGCGACGCCGAGCAGCTCGCCGCGGTGGATGACGACGGCGCAGTTGTAGAGGCGGTTGCGGTGGCGCAGCGGCGCGCCGACGATGATCATCGGCAGGAGATCGACGGATGCCTCGACCAGCCGCTCGATCGCGGCGACGACGCCGTCGAGCAGCGCGTCCTGCATCATGAGGTCTTCGACCGAGTACCCGGACAGACACAGCTCGGGGAAGATCGCGACGGCGACGGCCTCGTCGTGGCATTCGCGCGCCGTCTCGAGGACGGCCTGCGCGTTCGCGACGGGATCGGCGAGCGCCACGGGGATCGTGCACGCGGCGATGCGCGCGTAGCCGTGGCGGTACGCGCTCTCGAACGGCAGGTCGGTGATCACGTCCCCAGTCTTGCAGGTGCGAACGACGTCGTGTCGGATGCGGCGGCTATCGTCGAGAGCAGGGAAGGGGAGCATGCGTTACATCGAGAACGAAGGCCGGTTCGTCTGGAGCGCAAGCGATCTCAAGGCTGCCGCAGAGTGCGAGTTCGCGTGGTTGCGCGCGATCGACGCGAAGCTCGGGCGCGTGCCCGCGGTCGAAGAGCCGGTGGATCTGACGCTCGAGCGGGCGGGGCGGCTCGGGCATCAGCATGAGCAGCGCGTGCTCGCCGCGTACCGCGAGCGGTTCGGTGCGGGGGTCGTCGAGATCCCCGAGGCCAAAACGTACGACGCCGACGCGCTCGCCGCGGCCGTCGCTGAGACCGAGAAGGCGCTCGCGTCCGACGCCGACGTCATCTACCAAGCCACGTTCGCGACGGACGATTTCGTGGGGTTCGCCGACTTCCTCGTGCGCGACGCGCCCGAAGGCTCCCGCGGCGTCGGCCCGTGGGTCGTGCAAGACACGAAGCTCGCCCGCCACGCGCGTGTCACGGCGCTGATGCAGCTCGCGGCATACGTCGCGCAGCTCGATCGTCTGGGGGTCCCGCGGTCCGACCGCGTCGAACTGCTGCTGGGCGACGGCACCGTGAGCGTCCACGAGGTCGACGACCTGCTGCCGGTGTTCGCACTGCGACGCGGCCGGCTCCGCGCGCTCGTCGATGACCGCCGCCTCGACCTCGGGGCGGAGGGTCCCGCGATCGCATGGGGCGACCCGCGGGGCGAGCTCGCGGTCATGGCGTGCGGGCGTTGCGCGACGTGCGAACTCGAGGTCGAGGCATCACGCGATCTGCTCCTCGTCGCCGGGATGCGGCCGGTGCAGCGCGAGCGGCTGCTCGCCGCCGGGATCGACACGATCGATCGGCTCGCCGAGGCATCCGTCCCGCCCGCCCGCATGAGCCCCGACACGTTCTCGTCGCTGCGCACGCAGGCTCGACTGCAGCTCGCGAGCCCCGCGGGGGTCGTGACGAAGGTCGCTCCCCCGGTGGCAGAGCCCGAAGAAGCGGTGGCCCCCGAGCCGGCTGTGCCGACGTTCGAGGTCGTCGCGCCGAAGGCGCTGGGTGCGCTGCCGCGACCCGACCACGGCGATCTCTTCTTCGACTTCGAGGGCGACCCGCTGTACACCGAGGGCGAAGCCGTCGAGTGGGGGATCGACTACCTCTTCGGGTGGGTCGACGACCGCGAGCAGTACACCGCCCTGTGGGCGCATTCGTTCGAAGAGGAGCGGCGCGCGCTCGAGACGTTCCTCGACATCGTCGCGCTGCGGCGCAAGCAGTTCCCCGGCATGCACATCTACCACTACGCGCCGTACGAGCCGACGCACCTGCTCGCGATGGCGGCGCGCCACGGCGTGCGTGAGGCCGACGTCGATCGGCTGCTGCGCGACGGAGTCTTCGTCGACCTGTATCCGATCGTGAGGCGCGCGCTGCGCGTCGGCTCGCGGTCGTACTCGATCAAGAAGCTCGAACCGCTCTACATGGGCGACGAAGTGCGCACGAGCGACGTGCAGAAGGGCGACGACTCGATCGTCCGATACGTCGAGGCGCGCGCCCTGCGCGAAGACGGTGACGCGGCCGCGGCATCCGCGATCTTCGACGACCTCGCCGATTACAACCGCTACGACTGCGTCTCGACGAGGCGCCTGCGCGACTGGCTCGTCGACCGCGCCCGAGAGGCGGGTCTGCGGCCGTCGCCCGAGCCCGAGCCCGACGAGCGCGTGTATGAGCCGTCGTCGCGCGCGCTGGCGCTGGGGGAGCTCGCGAAGTCGCTTCCGGAGGACTCGCCCGAGGCGGTCGCGCTGCGCCTCGGCGCTGCCGCGATCGACTACTACCCGCGCGAGTCGAAGTCCTTCTGGGCGACGCACTTCCTGCGGCTCCGCGAGCCGGTGTCGGTGTGGGAGGAGACACGCGACGTCGTCGCTCTCGACCGTGCGCGCTGCCGCGTGGTCGAGGACTGGCACCGTCCCGAGGGCGCGCGCTCGGACCGGCGGCTCCTCGAGCTGCGGGGCGAGCTCACGCCCGGCACGCGGCTGACCGAGGGCGGCAACCCGTTCGCGCTCTACGAGCTGCCCGTCGACTTCCCGTTCGACGCTCGCCCGCGGTGGATCCACGCGGACCACCGCGTGACGGTCATCGACGTGCTCGACGACGGCGCGATCGTCGAGGAGTACGCGGTCGGCGACGTCACGTGGGCCGAGCTTCCGATCGCACTGACGCCCGAGGCTCCGCCGCGCGCCGGCAACCAGCAGCTCGCGATCGACGCGTGGGCGGATGCCGTGATCGCCCAGGCTCCCGCCCTGCCGCAGGATCCGGCGACCGACATCCTGCTGCGTCGGCCTCCGCGCACGTTCTCGAACGCGCTGCCTGCGGCGGGCCCCGACGACGTCGCGGCGATCTCGAGGGCGATCCTCGATCTCGATCGCAGCTACCTCGCGGTGCAAGGGCCTCCGGGCACGGGTAAGACCTACGTCGGCTCGCACGTGATCGCACGCCTCGTGCGCGACCACGGCTACAAGGTGGGCGTGGTCGCCCAGTCGCACAAGGTCGTCGAGAACATGCTCGACCGGATCGTCGGAGCGGGTGTGCCCCGCGAGCAGGTCGCGAAGGCGCCGAAGGACGCGGCATCCGAACCCCTGTACACGGCGATCCCGAAGAACGGCGTCGCCGCGTTCGCGGCCGAGCAGACCGGCGGGTACGTCATCGGCGGCACAGCGTGGGATTTCAGCCACGAGGGGCGCATTCCGCGCGGCAGTCTCGACCTGCTCGTGATCGACGAGGCGGGTCAGTTCTCGCTCGCGTCGACGATCGCCGTGTCGCTCGCGTCGCCGCGGCTCCTTCTTCTGGGCGACCCGCAGCAGCTGCCGCAAGTCAGTCAGGGCACGCACCCCGAGCCCGTCGACACCTCGGCTCTCGGCTGGGTCATGGACGGCGCCGACGTCATCCAGCCCGAGTACGGCTACTTCCTCGCGCGGACGTGGCGCATGCACCCGGCGGTCGCTGCTCCCGTGTCGCAGCTGTCGTACCGCGGAGAGCTCGCGTCGCACCCGTCGACGGCGCTGCGCGAGCTCGCGGGCATCGAGCCGGGGCTGCACCCGGTGCCCGTACGGCACAAGGCGAACGCGACGCAGTCGCCCGAAGAGGCCGCGGTCGTCGTGTCGATCGTGCGCGACCTCATCGGCCGGCCATGGCGAGACGTGCGGTTCGGCGAGAACGGCGAGACGCTCCGTTGCGACGAACGTCCGCTCGCGCAGAGCGACCTCATCGTCGTGACGCCGTACAACGCGCAGCAGGTCGCGGTCGAAGAGGCGCTCGCGGCGGCCGGCTTCCGTGAGATCCCGGTGGGCACGGTCGATCGCTTCCAGGGCCAGGAGGCCGCCGTCGCGATCGTGTCGCTCGCGGCGTCGTCGGGCCGCGACGCGCCGCGCGGGCTCGAGTTCCTGCTGCTGCGCAACAGGCTCAACGTCGCGATCTCGAGGGCGATGCACACGGCGTACCTCGTGTACTCGCCGGGGCTCCTCGACGATCTGCCGCGCACGCCCGACGGGGTCGCGCGCCTCAGCGGTTTCGCGCGCCTCGTCGGCGTGGCCGAACCGCTCGAGGGCGCGGTGTTCGCCTCCGGGCATCCGGGAGTCGCCGTCACGGCACCCGCGTAGACTCGGCGAACCGACGCAGGAGGCATCCCATGGCCGACATCCCCCGTCAGTTCGAGATCGACCTGCCGCCCGAGCTCATCGGCGGCTCGTACGCCGACTTCGCGAACGTCTGGCACACGCAGACGGTGTTCGTCATGGACTTCGTGACCCTCGCTCAGCCGCCGCGCGAAGAGATCGATCCCGACACGGGGGACCGGCGCACGGTCGTGCCGGCGCGCGTCGTCAGTCGCATCCGGATTCCTCCCGAGCAGGTGTTCGAACTCGCGAAGGCTCTCACGCAGCAGCTCGAATTCTGGGAGCAGGAGACGGGGCGCCGCCCGCCGCCGGATGCCCCGCTCATCGATTAGGGGCGCCACGCGTCGAAGTCTCGGTCCCCCCAGGTCTCTATGACGCCCGGGCCGCGATGTCAACCCGGTTGGGGTCGTTCCGCCGCGCCCCGTAACCTTGCGGAGCGCTCACGCGCAGGTTGCGGCATCCGCTCGGCGAGGGGTGGATGCCGCAACTGCGTATCACCGCGACCCGCATCCGCTCCTTTCCCCGAGAGAGGAGCGCGCGATGACCACGATCCAGATCACCGACACCGGGACCGCCCGTCGCGGTCCGGTGTTCTGGCTGTGCCGGTACCTCCCCGGTGAGATCGCCGGGACGGCTGCACTCGTGCTCGCAGGACTCGGCGTCACCGTCTGGACCGACGCGCCCGTCGCCATCGCCGTCGCGGGGCTGGTCGGCGCGATCCTCGGGTTCTACGGGGTGCTCGCGATCACGATCTACTCCGAGCACTCGATCGCGGCCCACGGCCGAGCCCGGCGCGGGGCGTTCGCGCTGCTCGTGGCGGAGTTCGGGCCGGTCGAGTTCGTGGACACGCTGGTCATCCGCCCCGCCGCGCTCATGCTCGGCGTGTGGATGGCGCCCGACCCCATCTGGGGTCTGCTCGCAGGCAAGCTCGCGGCCGACGTCGTCTTCTACGCCGCCCTCGCGAAGTCGCACAACACGCACGACATGCGCGGAAGCCGCGGCACGCGCGGCGCGCGGCGCACACGCGGCGCGCGCACCGCGCGCGAGCCTCAGACCGTGCCGTAGAGGCGGTCGCCGGCGTCACCGAGGCCGGGCACGATGTAGCCCTTGTCGTTGAGGCGCTCGTCGAGCGCACCCAGCACGAGGGTCACGTCGCGGTCGCCGACCTGACGCTCGATCGCGGCGACACCCTCGGGCGCACCGAGGAGGCAGATCGCCGTGACGTCCTGTGCGCCGCGGCGGAACAGGAAGTCGATCGCCATGCCCAGCGATCCGCCCGTCGCGAGCATCGGGTCGAGCACGAAGCACTGGCGGTCGCTCAGGTCGAGCGGCAGACGCTCGGCGTACGTCGTGGGCTCGAGCGTCTCTTCATTGCGCACCATGCCGAGGAAGCCGACCTCGGCCGTCGGCAGCAGCTTGACCATCCCGTCGAGCATGCCCAGGCCCGCGCGCAGGATCGGGACGACGATCGGGCGGGGCTCGTCGATCTTCACGCCGTTCGTCTTCGAGACGGGCGTCTGGATCTCGATCGGCGCGACGCGCACGTTGCGCGTGGCCTCGTATGCCAGGAGCGTCACGAGCTCCTCGGTGAGCTGGCGGAAGACCGGCGAGGGGGTGCGCTCGTCGCGCAGCACCGTGAGCTTGTGCGTGATGAGCGGGTGGTCGGCGACGTGCAGGCGCATGCACTCAGGTTATCGGGCGCGGCGCGTCGGCGAGGGGCCGCGGGCACGGCGGATGCGGCATCCGCGTACGCTCTGGGATGTGAACTCGCCCGCAGACCTGACCGCGATGCGCCGCGCTCTCTCGCTCGCGGCCGAGGCGGGGTCGCGCGGCGACGTTCCGGTCGGTGCGGTGGTGACGGATGCGTCGGGCTCGATCATCGGCGAAGGACGCAACCTCCGCGAGGTCACGAACGACCCCACGGCGCACGCCGAGGTCGTCGCGCTGCGTGAGGCGGCGGCATCCGTCGGCTCGTGGAACCTCGAGGGCTGCACGCTCGTCGTGACGCTGGAGCCGTGCGTCATGTGCGCGGGGGCGCTGCTGCAGGCCCACGTGTCGCGGCTCGTGTTCGGCGCGTGGGACGACAAGGCGGGGGCGGCCGGCTCCGTATACGACGTCGTGCGCGATCGTCGGCTGCCGTATCGCGCCGAGGTCATCGCGGGAGTCGAAGCGGATGCCGCGACCGCGCTGCTGCGCGAGTTCTTCGAGTCGAAGCGCTGACTCATATTTCACCGCAGCGAGCCTGAGCCATCCGATGAGCTGCGCGGGGTGCCCTCCCGGCGAGCCGGCATCGGGTTCGGCGGGAGCCGACCGAAGGCCGGCGGGGGAATGTCTCGCCGGGGGCACCCCGCGCAGCGGACGCAAGACCTCTTGTACAGGGTGAGTGCTACGGCAACCGCGGCAGCACCTCGGCGCCCAGGTACTCGACGTGGTCGACGTCCTGCAGGTCGAGGAGCTGGAGGTACACGCGCTCGATGCCGAACGAGCGGTAGCGGTCCATGCGCTCGGCGATCTCGTCTGGGCCGCCGACGATGTTCGTGCCGTCGCGCACCTCTTCGAGCGTGCGGCCGATGCGCTCGGCGCGACGGGCGATCTCGGCATCCGACGCCCCCGCGATCGTCGACATCGCGATCGAGATCTTGAGCGATCCCGGATCGCGGCCGATGCGCTCGCATGCGGCGCGCACGTGGTCGAGGCGCTCCTGGATCGCGTCCTCCTTCGGGAAGCCGAGGTTGTACTCGGTCGCGAAGCGGGCGACGAGGTCGGGCGTGCGGCGGGTTCCGCCGCCGCCCACGATGAGCGGGATCGGCTGCTGCACGGGCTTCGGCAGTGCCGGTGCGTCGACGAGCGTGTAGTGGCGGCCCGAGAACGAGTACGTCTCGCCGAGCGGCGTCGACCACAGGCCGGTCACGATCTCGAGCTGCTCCTCGAACGGGCCGAAGCGCTTGGCCGGGAACGGGATGCCGTACGCCTCGTGCTCACGCTCGAACCACCCGGCGCCGAGCCCCAGCTCGACGCGTCCGCCCGACATCTCGTCGACCTGCGCGACCTGGATCGCCAGGATGCCCGGGTGGCGGAACGTGATGGGCGAGACGAGCGTGCCGAGGCGGATGCTCGTTGTCTCACGCGCGAGCGCGGCGAGGGTCGTCCATGCGTCGGTCGGGCCGGGCAGTCCGTCGCGCGAGCCCATCGAGAGGTAGTGGTCCGAGCGGAAGAAGCCCGTGAAGCCGTGGCGTTCGGCGGCCTGGGCGAACGCGAGCTGATCGCCGTAGGTCGCGCCGAGCTGGGGTTCGGTGAAGACGCAGTACTCCATGGAGCCAGTCTTCCAGCGCGCGGACACCGGATCGCACACGCATCCGGTGGATGGAATCAGTCGGTCGACTTCAGCACGATCTGATCCGTCGCGGGGTGCGGGTGGTCGCCGCGGAACACGTCCGGCTCGAGGTAGATGACCCTGGCCGCCGCGACCGTCGCGCGCACGCGCTTCTCGATCGCGTCGATGTCGTGCGCGACGTCGGCGAGGGTGCGGTCGGTCGCGAAGCCGAGCTTCGCGGCGACGAGCAGCTCGTCGGGGCCGAGGTAGAGCGTCTTGATGTGGATGAGCCGCTCGATCTCGCCGCCCTCGGTGATCGCTTCGACGATGAGCCGGTGATCGGCATCGGTCGCGCCCTCGCCGACGAGCAGGCTCTTCGTCTCGATGCCGAGCACGATCGCGATGATGATGAGCAGCGTGCCGATCATGAGCGTGCCGATCGCGTCGAACACCGGGTTGCCCGTGATGACCGTGAGCCCCACAGCGAGGAGGGCGAACGCGAGTCCCGTGAGGGCGCCGATGTCTTCGAGGAGCACGACCGGCAGCTCGGGGGCCTTCGCGTGGCGCACGAACTGCACCCACGACTGCCCCTTCTTGCGCACGTGGTTGCTCTCGACGACGGCGGTGCGCAGCGAGAACGACTCCAGCACGATCGCGATGACGAGCACGACGATCGGCAGCCACCACCACCGCGGGTCGAGGGCGTGCGGATGCGTGAGCTTCTCGACGCCCTCGTAGATCGCGAAGAGGCCGCCGACGGAGAACAGGATGATCGAGACGACGAACGCGTACACGTAGCGCTCGCGGCCGTAGCCGAACGGATGCTCGCGGTCGGCGCGCTTCTTCGCCTGGCGACCGCCGAGCATGAGCAGCAGCTGGTTGCCTGAGTCGGCGACCGAGTGGATGGCCTCTGCGAGCATCGACGCGGATCCCGAGAGGAACCAGGCGACGAACTTCGCGATCGCGATTCCCATATTCGCCAGGAACGCCGCGATGATCGCCTTGCCGCCGCCCGATGCACTCATGCTCCGAGTCTACGGATCGGCCGCTCGCCGTCAGTCCGAGGAGCGGATGACGATCTGCTCGGTCGGGGGAGAGGGGTCGGCCGGGCGGCCGACGTAGCCGATCACCTCGAGCAGCGCCTGCCGGAATTGGAAGGGCCGTTCGAGATGCGGCGAGTGCCCGACGCCCTCGAGGCTGAGTTCTCGCACGGTGCCGCCGCGCTCGGCGTACCGGCTGAGCACGTCGCGCATCTGCGACACCATCTCCTGCGCGGGCGCCGTTTCGGGCCCCGGCCAGCCCGGGATGATGCCCAGCGCACCGAGGTGATTGATGTCGTAGAGCGAGGCGTCCGAGACGATCGCGTCGGCCGTGCCGTGGATCCAGACCACGGGAGGCTTGCGGGGCAGGTCGACGATGCCGGAGACGTTGAAGTACTTCGGCGCCATCGTGTTGAGCACTCCCACCGTGCCGGCGGCGAAGCCGGGCCAGTTCTCGGAGGGCACCGAGTCGCCGGGGTAGTTCCCGGTCGCGGTCGACGTCGACAGGATCGACTCGACCCACACGTCCTCGTGCTCGGTCGTGTAGTCCGCCGCGACGTAGTGCGCGCGGAACACGCTGCGCGGCGAGGTGGGCGCATCGTCGGTCGTGTCGTGGGCCTCGAGGCGCGCGACGAAGTCGGGATTGCCGGCGCCGCCGCCGCATCCGGCATCGTCGTCGGTCAGTCGCGTGCCGTCCCGCCGCGTGCCGCCGAAGCCGTACGGAGAGACGGGTGATTCGAGCGTGAGGCTCAGCACGGGATGGTCGAGCGCGTACTGCATGATGACGCCGGCGCCCATCGACCAGCCGACGAGGTGGGCCGTGGGGATCTCGAGCGCGTCGAGCGTCGCCTTGACGTCGTCGCTGAAGTCGCGCACGCCGCGGGTGGCGTCGATGGGCGCGTGCTCGGTGAAGCCGTACCCGCGCAGGTCGATCGCGATCACCCGGAGGTCGGACGGAAGATCGAGCATCGTCTCCTGCCAGAACAGCGACGACGAGCCGTTGCCGTGGATCAGCACGACCGTGCGCTCGGGCGGCGTCGCAGCATCGTCGCCCGCGCGCTCGAGGATTCCGACCGTGAGTCGGGGCGTCTCGACCAGTCTTCTCGTGATTCCGTCGAACAGGGTCATGGCCGGGTCCTTCGCTGAAACGGGGAGGCGGCGTCGCCCCCATATCCCGACTATAGACCGCGTTCGCGACGGATGTGAATCGCCTTTCAGGTTCGGCGGATGCCACGCCCCGCGGCATCCGCCGAGCAGATGCCTCCCGACGTCAGTGACCCGCTGCCGGCTCGGGCTCGCCCGTGTAGAAGCGGTAGGTCGCATCGGCCGCGGTGCGGGCGGCTTCCGGGGCGCCCCCGGCCCGGATGTGCGCTTCGCCCCACGCGCTCGCCGCCGCACGGTAGAACGCCTTGCCCTCGTCGGTGAACGCCCACGCCTCGGCCGTCTCGGGCGTGACGTCGGTGCTTCCGGCCAGGTGCAGCGCGAGCCCGAGGAGGCCGCCGTCCCAGCCGACTCCGGTCGCGCCCGGCCCATACGTCTCCCAGAACCCGGGCGGCACGTCGGAGGTGCGCGCCGTGTGGATCAGCTCGACGCGCGTCGAGCCGTCGTCCACGCTCTGCAGCGCGACCTCGAGCCATGAGACGCCTCCGCCGTACTCCCACGTGACGCGATAGCCGGCCGCTCCGTCGGCAGGGGGTCGGCACTCGAGCACCTCACCGCCGGCGTTGCCTTGGAGCTGGTAGCGTCCGCCGAGTCGCAGGTCACCCGACACGGGCAGGAACCAGCGCGGGATGCGCTCGGCCGATGTGACGGCGTCCCACACGTCGTCGATCGGCGAAGGGTAGGTCTGCGCGAGCGACTGCACGCGCGTCGGCGCCCCGTCGAGCTCGTCGTCGCGCACGGCGCGGTCGACCGCGTCGACCTGTGCGTTCACGTCCACCATGTCAGTTCTCCTCGTGTTCGTCGGGGATCGGATCATCGGATGCCTCGTCGACCGGGTTGTCGTGCGACGCCTGCTGCGGCGTCTGTTGCTCGGCGATTCGGCGCTGCCGCCGGCCGCGCGCGAGCTCGGTTCCGAGCGCGTCGAGCTTGGGCTGCCAGAACCGTCGGAACGGGTCGAACCACGCGGCCGCCGCCTGGAGTGGGGCGGGGTCGATCGCGTAGAGCCGGCGGGTGCCCTCGGGTCGCACGACGGCGAAGCCGGCCTCGCGCAGCACGCGGAGGTGCTGCGACACCGCCGGATGCGAGATGCCGAATTCGCGCGTCACCACCTCGGCGAGCTCGCCCGAGGGGCGCTCGCCGTCGGCGAGGAGTTCGAGAAGGCGCCGGCGGACGGGATCCCCGAGGACGTCGAGGGCGTGCATGCGCCCATGTTTGCATCCGCGCTTAATTAAGTCAACGCTTAAAGATGTTCCGTCGCCTCACGCCACCGCCGGCTGGGCCCCTCGCAAGTCGGCCGGTGCAGGCTCGGGCGGCGCGATGTCCGGCTCGATGGACCGCCGCAGTGCGACATCCTCTTCGATCGCGAGCCACGCCTCGCGCAGCGTCGTGAAGTGACCCGGTGGAGCGGCGCGATGCACCCACACGACCTCGACGTCGGCGCGGCGGCACTCGACGTATGCGATCAGGCGCCGCGCGTCGCCTTCGGGGAAAGCGCCGTCGACCGCGCACCACGCGCCGTCGCCGATCCACTTCAGTTCGAGACCACCGGCGCTGCGCGCGCCTTCCGACTCACCGAGGGACATCCTCATCTCCTCCGAGGGGTCGCGCCGGTCGTCGCCGGCGGGGAAAGGCTCCTTTTAGAGCGTGGGCCAACCTTCGTGTGATTGCAGGGGGCTTGACACCGGGAGCTCGGACCCTCACTCACATGGGTAGCGGTCCGCGCATCCGAGTTCAAGCCCCTCGTCGCGCACCGGCACGCCGCCTAGCTTCTCGACGGATGCCGGAATCGGCGCGAACCGGGAGAAGGAATGACCATCGAACCGCTCATGTGCACGACCTCGCTCGACGAGTCGCTCGGCACCCTCGAGGAGCTCGCGGCGCGCGTGTGCGAGCTCGGCAAGGCGTACATCCGGTACAGCGAGGGACCGGACCGCGACGTCGAGGAGAGCGTCGACACCGAGAGCGGGCTCACGCTTCCCGGGCTCTCGGTCAACCCGCTGCACCCCGAGGACTGGTGGACGCGTCCCATCCAGGACTGGCTCGCGCGCCAGGTCTGCCAGTACAAGGAGCTTCAGGAGAAGAACCCCGACCGCTTCGCGTGGGTGCTGCGGGGGATCGAGGTTGGCCGTGGCCCCGATTGCGAGCCGCTGGTGCGCGGCGTCGTCCCGATCGCACGGCTCGACGACCGGCTGCTCGACGAGGCCGCCGAGCGCTACCGGGAGCGGTTCGAGGCGGGCAAGGGCCCCGAGGACTGAAACGATCCGGGTCACACCGAGGGCGTGGGTTGTCGGTCGGGGTCGAGCACCGCCTTCACGCATCCGTCGCGCTTCGTCCGGAACTTTCGTGCAGCGCCGGCGCGTCCTCGATCCGCGGACCCGGCACCTCGACGACGGCGATGTCGCGGCGCCCCTTCCATGTGACAGCGCGCGCGACTATTCGTGGCGCGCGGCAGGCGCGGGGCCGTTGCGCAACTCCCACACGCGCACGGGCCTCGTGCGGCGGATGGGACCGGTCGCGGGATCCGTCCCCTGTTCCGGCGTGGCCGGACGGGGTGCTGTGCCGGCGTGCTCGGTGACGTGGATGGACATCGGTTTGATCGGGCTTTTCATGCTCTCTCGACCTCCTCGACAGAGCATGTGCGCGGGGTCGATCCACGACCGAGGGGGTTGACACTCCGAGTTGCGTCTGTCAAGGCCCTCTCCTCCCTTCCGCACGGGTACGTAGCGTCGCGGAGTGACAGGCACACTCACAAAGGAGCGGACCATGACTGTGGCCAGAGAGATCATGACCCCCAATCCGCGGTGCGTCGGAGAGAACGAGACCCTCGTCGAGGCCGCTCGCCTGATGGCGTCGCTCGACGTCGGTGCGTTGCCGATCTGCGGCGAAGACCAGCGGCTCAAGGGCATGGTGACAGATCGCGACATCGTCGTGAAGGTCATCGCGCAGGGAGGCGATCCGGCGTCGACGACGGCGGGATCGCTCGGCGAGGGCAAGCCGATCACGATCGGCGCCGACGACGACGTGCGGGAGGCCCTCGAGATGATGAAGACGCACCAAGTCCGCCGCCTTCCCGTCATCGACGGACACGATCTCGTGGGAATCATCAGCCAAGCGGACGTCGCGCTCGCGCTATCGTCGCAGGAGACGGGCGAGACTGTGGCAGAGATCTCGGAGTGAGCATGAGCGACGACAAGCCCCACGTCCCCGCGGGGGGCGCCGGTGCCGACACGGGCACGGTCGACAGCGCGTCGATCGACCCGGCCGATCGCGCCGACATCCAGAACATCTCGAGTCAGAACGACATCCCGGGCGTGGGAACGCGCGCGGCCGACGGCTCGATGGAGACCGACCTCGACGACGCCGATCCGGAGCGACAGCCCCGCGACGACGACACAGACGACGGCACGGCCCGCGGGGTTTCGGCCGACGGGAGGGTGGCGGATGCCGCGACCTCCGACGACCTGTCCGTCGACGCCTACGAGCCGGGGGTCGATCCGGGATCGGCCGACTCGAGCAGATTGGTCGGTGACGACGAGTGACGCAGGATTCAGACGACGAGAAGAAGCAAGACCCGACGCGCGTGCGCAACCAGCCCGCGCTCGGTCCGAACGCCGGCGCGGCGCGATGGCTCATCCCCGCCGGGATCATGGGCGTCGTCGCGATCGTGCTGTTCGCGCTCTCTATCCCCATCGCGCCCGCGGTCGCCTGGATAGGCATAGCGCTTCAGGTCGGCCTGTTCGTTGCGATGTGCATCACGGCGGGGTTCGTCCGCCCCGGCCGCTACCGCAGCTTCACGTTCGCGTGGCTGACGATCGCGATGGCGGCCTCGGCGCTTGTGCTCCTGATCGTCATCCTCGTCATCGCGTGGGCGGGCGTGCCGCAGTCTGCGCCCGCCGGATGATCCGGCAGGCGCAGGCGGCGGACTTCGAGGAGGCGGCGTGAAGATCCTGATGTGGCACCTGCACGGGGGCTACACGGATGCGCTCGTGCGGGGAGAGCACGAATACCTGCTGCCCGTCGACGAGGCCCGGAGCGAGTGGGGCCGCGGGAAGGCCGGCCGCGACTGGCCCCGAGCGCGGGAGGTCACCGCCGATGAGCTCATGGACGAGGAGATCGACGTCGTCGTGCTCCAGCGTCCCGACGAGGTCGACGTCGTCCATCGCTTCACCGGGCGGCGCCCCGGGCAGGAGGTGGCAGCCGCCTATGTCGAGCACGACCCGCCGCGCGAAGGACCCACGACCAGTGAGCACCCGATCGCGGACCGCGACGACATCCTGCTCGTGCACCTGACCCACTTCAACCGACTCTTCTGGGACAACGGCCGCGCTCCCACTGCGGTCATCGAGCACGGCGTGCCCGATCCGGGGGAGCTGTACACGGGCGAGCTTCCGCGCGCCGCGTCCGTCCTCACCGAGCCGATGCGTCGCTGGCGCCTCGCGGGCACCGATCTGCTGCCGGAGTTCGCGAAGACCGCTCCGATCGACGTGTACGGTCCCGGTGGCGAGGCGCTGCGGCGCACCCTTCCGCCGACGGGCATCCACCACGGCGGAGAGCTCGCGGCCGCCGAGCTGCGCGCCGAGATCGCGCGTCGCCGCCTGTACCTGCACACCGCCCGCTGGACGTCTCTGGGCGTGTCGCTCATCGAGGCGATGCTCGTGGGCATGCCGGTGGTGGCGATCGCGGCGACGGATGCCGCGCGCGCGGTTCCGCCCGACGGCGGCGTCGTGTCGACCGACTTCGACGTGCTCGCGGACGGGATCCGCGAGCTCATCGAGGACCCGATGCTCGCGCGGGAGAAGGGGGCTCGCGCACGCGCGCACGCTCTCGAGCACTACAGCCTCGATCGGTTCCTGCGGGAGTGGGATGAGGCGTTCGCGCTGGCGGAAGAGGTGCGGCAGCGGTCTGCGCCGACGTTCCTCGACGAGTTCCCGGGGTGAGGCTTCCGGCGCGAGGCTTCCGGCGTGAGGGCGGCTCGGCGACTCGCTCCGTAGGATGGCGGGATGGCACGTGAGTCCGAAGCGCTTCCGCCCGTCGCGATCCTCGGAGCGGGCTCCATGGGCGGCGCGATCCTGCGGGGCCTCGTCCGATCCGGGCTCGCGGGCGGGGGAGTGACCGTCACCAACCGCACGGTGGCCAAGGCGTCCGCGCTCGCCGAGCTGCCGGGCGTCGAGAGCATCGCTCTGGAGTCGAGTCCCGACGGCAACACCGTGGCGGCAGCGGCCGCCGATGTCGTGCTGGTCGGCGTCAAGCCCGCGATGGTCCCCGACCTGCTGCGCGAGATCGCACCCGTGCTCCGACCCGGGACGATCGTGGTGAGCCTCGCCGCCGGTGTCACGATCGCCACGTTCGAGCAGATCCTCGGGCCCGAGGTCGCCGTCGTCCGGTCGATGCCGAACACGCCGGCGGTCGTCGGAAAGGCGGTGACCGGCATCGCCGCCGGATCGACCGCCGGCGTCGACGACGTCGCGGTCGTGCGCCGACTCTTCGAGACGTGCGGCGCGGTCGTCGAGGTTCCCGAGTCGCAGATCGACGCCCTGTCGACGATCTCGGGGTCGGGCCCCGCGTACGTGTTCCTCCTCATCGAGGCGCTCACGAAGGCGGCGAGGGGAAAGGGATTCGCCGACGCGGAGGCTCGGCTGCTCGCCGAGCAGACGTTCATCGGCGCGGCGGCGCTGCTCGAGGCATCCGGCGAGGACCCGGCCGAACTGCGGCGCCAGGTGACCAGCCCCAAGGGCACGACCGAGCGCGCGATCGCGGTGCTCCAGGCGGCCCGCCTCGACGAGGCGTTCGCCGAGGCGACGGATGCCGCGCTCGCCCGCGCGCGCGAGCTCGCGCAGGGCGCGTGAGGCGTCACTCCCGCTGCTTCATCCACCACTCCGTGAACCGCCGCGCGCGGCCGTCGTCGGCGAGGTCGACGACCCACATGTTGCGGTAGTGGTCGCCGTCCTTGTAGCGCGTCTCAGCCTCGATGAACGCGCGCGACCCGTCGATGCCGGCGACGTCCCACGTGAACTCGTACGTGCCCGGCTCGTCGGCGCGTCTGATCCACTCCTGAGTGATCGCCTCGGAACCGCGGAGCGGTTCCTCCCACGGCTCGAAGCGATACTCGGCGTCGGACGTGAACAACGCGCCGATGTCGGCCGGATCGTTGGTGCGCCACGCGGTGACGTACTGCTCGACCCATCGGCGGGCAGCGGCATCCGTCTTCTCTCTGTCGTCCATCCGGCCAGTCTGCTCCCGGCCTCGGACGCCGTCACCGGTCGAGGGCTGCGAAGCGCTCCACGTCGACGTTGGTGCCCGACACGATGATGAGGTCGTGGTTGGTGACGACCGTGTTCGCCTCGGCGTAGCGGAACGGCTTGCCGGGGCTCTTCACGCCGACGACCGTGACGTTGTACTTCGTGCGCACGCCCGACTCGTTGAGGCCGACGCCGCGGATGAACTTGGGCGGGTACATCTTCGCGAGCACGAAGTCGTCGTCGAAGCGGATGAAGTCCAGCATCCGCCCGCTCACGAGGTGGGCGACGCGCTCACCGGCCTCGCGTTCGGGGTAGATGACGTGGTTCGCGCCGACGCGCGCGAGGATCTTGCCGTGCGACTGCGACACCGCCTTCGCCCAGATCTGCGGGACCTTGAGGTCGACCAGGTTGGCGGTGATGAGCACGGATGCCTCGATGAGCGAGCCCACCGCGACGACGGCGACCTGGAAGTCCTGCGCCCCGATCTGCTTGAGCGCGTCGATGTTGCGGGCGTCGGCCTGCACCGCATGGGTCACGCGCTCCGACCACTTCTGCACGAGCTCGAGATTCTCGTCGATCGCGAGCACCTCGCGGTCGAGGCGATCGAGCTCGCCGGCGCATGCGGCGCCGAACCGGCCGAGTCCGATCACGAGGACGGGCGCGTCGCCGCGGATCTGCTCAACCAACGATCGGCCTTTCCACCGGCAGCGAGTACAGCTGCGAACGGGATGTCGCGGCCACCGCCGCGGCGAGTGTCACTGTACCAACGCGTCCCATGAACATGGTCGCGGCAAGGACGTAGACCGCGGGGTCGGGGAGGGTCTCGGTGAGTCCCGTCGACAGGCCGACCGTCGCGAACCCGGAGATCACGTCGAACAGCACGTCCTCCACCGGCGCCCGCGAGATCTGCGCGATCGTGATCGTCGAGATCGCGACGATCGTCGCCCCCCACGCGACGACCGAGAGGGCCACGCGCTGCACGTCGCTCGGGATGCGGCGTCCGAAGGCCTCGACCGACTGCTTGCCCTTGGCCTCCGACCAGACCGCGAGCGCCAGCACCGCGAGCGTGGTGACCTTGATGCCGCCGGCGGTCGAGGCGGAGCCGCCGCCGACGAACATGAGCATCGAGCCCACGACGAGCGACGATCCGTGGAAATCGTCCATGTCGACGACCGCGAACCCGCCCGAACGCGTCATCGCCGACAGGAAGAACGACTGGAACGTCGTGTCCCACGCGTCCATGCCCCCGAAGGTTGCGGGGTTGTCGAACTCGAGGAGCACGAAGATGCCCGCACCGGCGACGAACAGCAGGGTGGTGGTGATGATCGTGAGCTTCGCGTGCAGCGACCACCGCTTCACGTGCCAGCGCTGGCGCCACAGCGTGAAGATCACCGGGAAGCCGATCGAGCCGAGGAACACGCCGACCATGAGCACCGACAGCAGGAAGTAGTCGTCGGCGAACGGGACGAGGCCGCCGTCGTTCGGCACGAAGCCCGTGTTCGTGAACGCCATCGCCGCGTAGTACGGCGCCTCCCACAGCGCGACGAGCGGGTCGACGCCCGCCCAGATGAGGGAAGGGTAGAGCAGGACGGTGAGGATCGCCTCGATCGTGAGCGTCGACAGTGCGACGGTCGCGAGCAGCTGGCCGACCTCGCCGAGCCGCACGGTCTGTCCTTCGTTGACCGGTCCGCCGTGCACGCGCAGCGGGTTCGTCTCGCCCGCCGCGATGAGCTTCGCGCGCAGCCCGAGACGCTTCGAGATGACCAGGCCGAGGATCGACGCGAGAGTCAGCACGCCGAGCGCGCCGACGTTGACGCCGATGTAGGTGACGACGTGGCCGAACGGCGACCAGTGCGCGTTCATGTCGACGGTGGACAGGCCCGTGACGCAGATCGTCGACACGGCCGTGAACAGGGCGTCGGCGAAGGGCGTCCGCCTGCCGTCGGCGGCCGCGATGGGCAGCGAGTACAGGACGGTGAACAGGCCGATGAGCGTCACGAAGACGAGCACCGCGAAGCGGGCGGGGGAGGAGGTCGTGAGCGATCGGAGCTCGTCGTAGATCGTGACGGCGCTTCGGACGAGGATTCGACCGACCCGCGAGGCCACCGGGCCTGTCGCCATCGTCGATGCCCCCTTCGACTCGCTCGGCTCGCTCAGGGCACCGCCCTCGCTTGGACGGTATGTCATGGTACTCCGCGGAGCGCGCGGCTAGTCTGAGGACATGGCGGACATCTTCGACGTCATCGCGGACGGAACGCGACGCGACATCCTGAAGCTGCTGCTGGACCGATCGTCCGCCGGGGAGAACGGGACGAGCGTGTCGCACATCGTGCACGCGCTCGGGGTGAGTCAGCCGACCGTCTCGAAGCACCTCAAGGTGCTGCGCGAGGCGCGTCTGGTCTCCGTGCGCGAAGAGGGCCAGCACCGGTACTACAGCCTGTCGCCCGCCCCGCTCGACGAGGTCGACGACTGGCTCGTTCCCTTCCTCGACGCAGGACAGACGGATGCGCCCGCCGGCACCACCCCGGCGCTGCCCGACTCCGCGGCGCACGCCGCCGAAGTCGTGGGTCGTGCCGCGGCATCCGCCAAGCACGCCCTCGAGAACGCGCTCAAGAAGCTTCCCGGACGCTGAGCCGCGACCGGTCGCCCCCAGCGTCGCGACCGGTCGCGGCTGCCCGGCGTCTTCGCCGCCCGGCTTCGCGGTCGTCGACCGCACGTCATCAAGAGTCCCGCGCTCGCGTGACAGAACCTTTTGCGCGGTCGATGCGCGTGCTGTGAGCGTTCTATGCGTCGGCTGTGAGGATAGGCGTCGGCTTGTGAGGCTCAGCGGCGCCCGGCCTTTCGGCGGAAGAGCCACGAACCCCACACGAATGCGACCACGAGGATGAGCGCGCACCATCCGACGGTCCACCACGGCTCGGCGCCGAGCGGAGTGCCCATGAGGAGCCCGCGGATCGTCTCGATGATGGGGGTGACGGGCTGGTTCTCGGCGATCCACTGCAGCCACGTCGGCATGGACGCGACGGGCACGAAGGCGCTCGACAGGTAGGGCACGAAGAGGATGATGAATCCGTAGCCGTTCGCTCCTTCGGGGCTCGATGCGGCGAGGCCGATCGCGGCGAACAGGTACGTGATCGCGAGGATGTAGAGCGCGACCATCGCGATCGCGCCGACCCACTCGAGGGGGCCGGCCGTCGGCCGGAAGCCGACGAGCACCGCGACGACGATCACGACGGCGGTCGCCAGCAGATTGCGCAGCAGGCTCGCGACGACGTGACCCGTCAGCACGGCGCTCGCGCGCAGCGGCATCGTGCGGAACCGGTCGATGATGCCCGTCTTCATGTCGCCCGCGACATACACCGCGGTGGACGACGCGCCGAACCCCGCGCACAGCAGGATGATGCCCGGCACGACGTAGTCGACGTAACCGCCCGACGGATCGATCGCGCCGCCGAACACGAACGTGAACAGCAGCATGAGCATGACCGGCAGGAGGATCGCCATGAGCAGCGACTCCCCGTCGCGCAGCGAGTGGCGCAGGCTCCGTCCGACGAAGGTCGCCTCGGCGGTGAGCCCGGAGATGCGGGGGCGGAGCGAGGGGGCGGAGGGGGCGAGGGCGGTCATGCGTACTCCTTGATCGTGGTGTCGTCCGGGGCGCCGGCCGACCGGCTTGCGGAGGTGAGCGAGAGGAAGACGTCGTCCATCGTCGGGCGACGCAGGGTCACGACGCCTTCGGTGCCCGCCTCGTCGAGCTCGTCGAGGGCGCGTCGGAGGCCGGCGACCGAGCCGTCGGTGGGGATCTCCGTCACGAGCGCCCCGTGCTCGTCGTGCAGCTCGACGGTGTCGCCGCCGATGCGCGACTTGAGTTCGGCCGGCGTGCCGACCGCGACGATGCGCCCGCCGTCGAGCACCGCGATGCGGTCGGCGAGTTGGTCGGCCTCTTCGAGGTACTGCGTCGTGAGGAACACCGTCGTGCCGGCGTCGGCGAGCGAGCGGATGACGTCCCACAGCTCGCGGCGACTGCGGGTGTCGAGGCCGGTCGTCGGCTCGTCGAGGAAGAGGATCTCGGGAGTGACGACGAAGCTCAGCGCGAGGTCGAGGCGACGGCGCATGCCGCCGGAATAGGCGCTGACGCGTTTGGCCGCGGCATCCGTCAGATCGAAGCGCTCGAGCAGTTCGCTCGCGCGGCGTCGCGATCCCCGTGCGCCGAGGCCGGACAACCGACCGAGCATGACGAGGTTCTCGTAGCCCGAGAGCATGTCGTCGACCGCCGCGCTCTGGCCCGTGAGCGCGATGCGCTGCTTGACGCCGAGCGGATCGGCCGTGATGTCGCAGCCCGCGACGACGGCGGTTCCGGCGTCGGGTCGGACGAGCGTCGTGAGGATCGTGATCGCCGTCGTCTTGCCCGCTCCGTTCGGTCCGAGGAGGGCGAACACCTCGCCCGCGGCCACGGTGAGATCGATGCCGTCGAGCACTGTCTGGCGACCGAAGGACTTGTGGAGCCCGCGGACCTCGATCGCTGCCGTCGTGGGTGACATGTGCGGCGTCCTTTCTGTGTACGGCAGAAACTGTGTATGACGCTAACATACTGTTTATGCGGTACACAAGGCTAGGGTTGGAGCATGGCCGAACGCGAAGACCTTGAGCTGCCGCGGGGCATCGCTCTCGCGTGGGGAGTTGCGGCGAACCCGCAGCGCGGGCCCAAACGCGAGATGAGCGTCGAGCAGATCGTCGAGGCGGCTGTCGAGATCGCGGATGCCGAGGGCCTCGGCGCCGTCTCGATGGCTGCGGTCGCCGCACGGCTCGGCTACACGCCGATGTCGCTCTACCGCTACGTCACCGCGAAGGACGACCTGATCCTGCTCATGCAGGAGGAGGCGACGGGGCTGCCGTCGGAGGCCGTGCGCACCGCGGGCGGCTGGCGCGAGACGCTCACCGCGCTGTACCGCGAGCAGCTGCAGCTGTACCTGCAGCATCCGTGGGTCCTCGAGGTCCCGATCACCGGCTCACCAGCGACGCCGAACAGCGCGGCCTGGATGGATGCGGGGCTCGCGGCCCTCGACGGCACGCCGCTGACCCACGACGAACGGCTGTCGGTGCTGCTTCTCGTGACGGGCGCTGCGCGATGGGCTGGGATCATCCTCGCCGGTTACGCGCGGCGGCAGCGGTCGAGCGGCGAGGCGCCCGATGAGATCACGCAGAGCGAGGACTCGCTGTACCGCGCGCTCATCACCGAGGACGAGTACCCCCACCTGCGCGCCGCGATCGACGCGGGTGTGTTCCTCGACGATTCGGATCCGTTCACGTTCGGACTCGAGCGCAGCCTCGACGGGGTACAGGCCTACATGGACCGCGTCGCCGAAGGGCGTCGGCCCGAGAGGCTGCCGTGGATGGGCCTCGACGACGCCGACATCGCCGACGACAAGCGCTATCGTGAGGCGCGCAAAGCGGTGCGTGAGGCGGAGAAGGCGCTGCGCGCCGCGCGCCGCCAGGAGAGGCAGGTGGCCCGTGAAGCGCGCGAGCGCGCCGCTGCCGCCGCTCGCAAGGCGGAGTGACGCCGCATCCGTCACAGCGTTCACAGCCGTCACGCCGGTTTACAGGAGTCTCGCGGACCCCTAGAGTGGTCGGCAGAAAACTGGGGCTTTCTGAGGGGAACTGAGATGGCGGAGTTGCCGGATGTGCGATTCCTGACGGTCGCAGAGGTGGCCGAGATCATGCGTGTCTCGAAGATGACCGTCTATCGGCTCGTGCACTCCGGCGAGCTGCCCGCGGTGCGGTTCGGGCGGAGCTATCGCGTGCCCGAGTCGGCCGTGAGCGAAGCTCTGCAACGGCCGGTGTCCGACGTCGGCTAGACTGTTCCGAGGCATTTTTCGCATTGCCCGTTGCCGGGCGCGGTCCGTTCGCGTCCAGACCCCAACATTGTGAGGTTTTCCGTGGGTTCTGTCATCAAGAAGCGCCGCAAGCGCATGGCGAAGAAGAAGCACCGCAAGCTGCTTCGCAAGACTCGCCACCAGCGCCGCAACAAGAAGTAGGCGGCAGAGACACAAGCGCCTGTCCGGCAGGACGGGCGCTTCGTGTACGCCGCGGGAGGTTCCAGCGTGAAGTCGATCACCGTCCAGCAGCTGCGCGAGCGCCAGGGCGTTCCGCTCATCGACGTGCGCGAGCCCGACGAGTTCGCCGCCGGCCACGTGCCCGGAGCCGTCAACCTGCCGATGTCGACGCTCGGCGAGCGTCTTCATGAACTGCCGGATGCCGCGTTCGACGTCATCTGCCAGGTGGGCGGCCGTTCGGCTCGCGTCGTCCAGGCGCTCGAGGCGCGCGGCTACGACGCGACGAACGTCGAGGGCGGCACGGGCGAGTGGATCGCCCAGGGCTATCCCATCGAGCGATGACCGACGTGACGACGCTCACGCTCATCAGCAAGCCCGACTGCCATCTGTGCGACGTCGCACGCGAGGTCGTCGAGACGGTCGTCGCCGACCTTCCGGACGACTCGGTCGTCGTCGAGGAGCGGTCGATCCTCGACGACCCCGCGCTGTACGAGCAGTGGTGGGAGAAGATCCCGGTCGTGCTCGTCGACGGTGAACTGCACGCGCACTGGCGCGTGTCGCCCGACCGGCTGCGCGCAGCGCTGACCGGTCGCTGAGCGTTACTTCTCCCTCTCGACGACCGGTGCGTCGGGCGCGTTCTTCCTGACCGACTCGATGCCGTTGAGCGCACTCGCCTTCGACGAGTAGCCCTCGCTCGTCGCGATCACCTGCCCGTTCGACGCCTTGAGGTTGAACCGGTACTGACCGCCCTTGTCGATCCACAGGTCGAACTTGCCCGCCATCGTTGATCTCCTTCGATCGTCGGATGCGCGCCGCCCGCACGACGGCGCCGTCGTTCGAAACCTATCGGCGTCGCGGCCCTCAGCGGTAGGGACGGATGCCGTGTCATGAGGGTCCGAGGGCTCGCCGGCCCTCGGAAGAGGGGTCAGGGGGCGAGGCGCGTGGGGCCCCTGAACAGATAGGTGACTTCGCGGATCGACGACTCGCCGAGCAGCAGCATCAGCACGCGCGCGAGACCCATGCCGAAGCCGCCGTGCGGCGGGGCGCCGTAGCGGAAGAAGTCGAAGTAGAAGTCGAGGTGCTCGGGGTCGAGACCTTTCTCCTTCGCCTGCTCGATGAGGATGTCGACGCGGTGCTCGCGCTGTGCCCCCGTCGTGATCTCCACGCCCTTGAAGAGCAGGTCGTACGACTTCGTGAGCCCGGTCTCGGGGTCGCGCATGTGGTAGAACGCCCGGATCTCGGGGTGGTAGTCGGTGATGAACACGAACTGGTGTCCGTACGTCTCCTCGACGTACGCCGAGATCTGGCGCTCGCCTTCGGGGTCGAGGTCGCCGTCGGTGCGGGGGATCTCGTAGCCGCGCTCGGCGACGATGCGGCGCGCCTCGGCGAGCGGGATGCGTGGGAACGGGATCTGCGGAACCTGCACCTCGATGCCGAAGAGCTCCTGGATCTCGTCGCCGTGCTTGTCCTTGACCGCCTGGAACGCGAACTGCAGGAGCTCCTCCTGCATCCGCGCGACGTCCTCGTGCGACTCGATCCAGCTGATCTCGGCGTCTATCGATGTGAACTCGGTCGCGTGCCGGCTCGTGAACGAGGGGTCGGCGCGGAAGGCGGGCGCGATCTCGAAGATCTTGCCGAAGCCGGCGACCTGCGCCATCTGCTTGTAGAACTGGGGGCTCTGCGCGAGGTACGCGGTCTGGTCGCCGAAGTACTCGAGCGAGAACAGCTCGGCGTTCGACTCGGATGCCGACGCCATGAGCTTGGGAGAGTGGATCTCGATGTAGTCGCGCTCGATCCAGTACGTGCGCATCGCGTGCTCGAGCGTCGTCTGCACCCGGAAGATGAGGTTGTTGCGACGCTGGCGCAGGTCGAGGAAGCGCCAGTCCATGCGCTTGTCGAGACCGCTGTCGGCCGCGATGGGCGTCTCGGGGAGTGCCGCAGCGGCGATGTCGAGGGTGCCGATCTTGATCTCGACACCGCCGAGCTTGACGCGCTCGTCGTGCTTGAGCTCGCCGTGCACCGTGAGGAACGTGCCGTGGGTGAGCTCGGAGATCGTGGTGGTGAGCGCGAGGGCTTGGTCTCGCTGCGCTCGCTCAGCATCCGTCAGATCCAGCTCCTCGCCGCTGTCGCGCGTCGCCGGATTGACGAGCTGCACCGCGCCCGTCTCGTCGCGAAGGATGACGAACTGCACCTTCTTCTGGTCGCGGACGGTCTCGACCCATCCGGAGACGGACACCGGGCCGTCTTCGCGGGCCTGCAGCTGGTTGACGAGGACGCGTTCAGTCACGAGCGACAAGTCTACGTGGGCGGATGCGGCGCGCCGACGGGGATCGCCACTACGATGCGGGCATGACGCAGCCGCCGCCGTACGGCCCGCCCGCCGGTTCGCCGATCGCGCCCTCCTACCCCGCGTATCCGGCACCGCCCGCCAAGCCGCCCGTGCGCGTATGGGACGTCGTGTTCACGTCGGTGCTGCTCGTGCTGCTGGGCGTGCTCGCCCTGATCGTGTCGTTCTTCGGATTCTTCCTCGCGATGGCGAGCGACCCGTGCGGAGTGCGCGACTGCAGCACCGAGTTGATCGGGCTCGGCATGCTCACGGCCGTCGGCTTGCCGTGGGTCGTGCTGCTCGCCGCCGTGGCCGTCGCGATCGTGATGATGCTGAAGCGCCGCATCGCGTTCTGGATCCCGATCGTCGCGGTCCCGCTCGTGATCGGCTCGTGGTTCGCCGGGGCGTTCATCGCGTCCGCGGGCGTTCCCACGGGGTGATCGCGGGCAATGGGCGCTCAGCGCGTCCACAGAACGCGCGCACGTAGACTTGACGGGTGCCCGCCGACCGCCTCCATCTCGTGCGCCACGGGGAGGTCCACAATCCTCGCCGTGTGCTCTACGGGCGACTCCCGGGGTACGGGCTCAGCGAAGCGGGTCGCCGCATGGCGCGTCAGGCCGCCGAGTGGGTGCACACCATGGACCGCCCGGTGAGCGCGCTGTGGGCGTCGCCGCTGCAGCGCACGCGCGAGTCGGCGGAGCCGTTCACCGAGATCTTCGGCCTCGAGCCGCGCATCGACGACCGCATCATCGAGCCCACAAACGTCTTCGAGGGCCGGCGCATGGTGCGCGCGCTGCTCAACCCGTGGAACTGGCGCCACCTGCGCAAGCCCGCGATCCCGACCTGGGGCGAGCCGTACGCAGACGTCGTCGCGCGCATGAACTCCGCGATGACCGAGGGGTGGGAATCCGTGGATTCCGGCGATGTCGTCATGGTGTCGCACCAGCTCCCGATCTGGGTCACGCACCTCGCTGTGGCAGGCCTTCCGACGCAGCACGATCCGCGGCGACGGCGCTGCGCGCTGTCGAGCGTCACGAGCTTCGAGATGGTCGAGAACAAGTGGACCGAGGTCGCGTACGCCGAACCGGCGGCGACGGCCGGTGCGGTCGATGTGGGAGCGGTGTGATGGGCCGTAGGGCGCGGGTGATCGCATCCGCATTCCTCTCTCTTGCGCTCGCGGGAGGGCTCGCGGCGTGTGCGAACGACCCGCTGGCCGAGCAGTACCGCGCGGGCGACAACAAGGGCTACATCGCGGGCGACTTCCGCGTGCAGGAGATCCCCGCCGACCAGCGCACCGACCCGGTCGAGTTCGAGGGCACCCTCGAGACCGGCGACCGCGTGTCGAGCGACGACTTCGCGGGCAAGGTGCTCGTCGTGAACTTCTGGTACGCGGCGTGCGGCCCGTGCCGCGCCGAGGCGGGCGACCTCGAGAAGGCGCACACGACGTTCGAGGGCGACGACGTCGCGTTCCTCGGCATCAACACGAGCGACTCGCCCGAGGCGGCGGCGGCGTTCGCCGAGACGTGGGGGGTCACCTATCCGAGCGTCATCGCGGCGGACGACGGCGCCGTCAAGCTCGCGTTCGCCGACAAGACGCCGATCCAGGCGACGCCGACGACCCTCGTGCTCGACAAGCAGGGGCGCGTCGCCGCGCGCGTGATCGGGCAGCTTCCCGACGCCTCGATCCTCACCGCGCTCGTGCGCACCGCATTGGAGGAGTCGTGAGCGTCGGAGCCCTCGTCTCGGACGGCGTGCTGTGGCTCGCGCTGCCGGTCGCGATGCTCGCCGGGCTCGTGTCGTTCCTGTCGCCGTGCGTGCTGCCGCTCGTGCCGGGCTACCTCGGCTTCATCGGGGGAGCGGTCACCGCGTCGTCGCGTTCCACACCGGCCGCTGAGCGAGCGCAGCGAGGCGAAGCGCAGCAAGACGAGGCGCAGACGCAGACCACGACGATCACGGATGCGCCGACCCGCGGTCGCCTGCTCCTGGGTGTCGTCCTCTTCATCGCCGGCTTCACGCTCGTCTTCATGGCCGTCAACATCCTGGGCGGTGCGGCCGGACGCTTCTTCATCGAGTACGCCGACATCATCACGCGCGTGATGGGCGCGGTCGTGATCGTGATGGGCCTCGTCTTCATCGGCGTGTTCGGGCTCGCGCAGCGCACGGCGCGCCCGCAGCTGCGCGGCAACCTCGGCCTCATCGGTGCACCGCTGCTCGGCGTGGCGCTGGGCATCGGCTGGACCCCGTGCATCGGCCCGACCCTCACCGCGATCTTCTCCGTGTCGTGGAACCTCGGCGACCCGTGGCGCGCCGCGCTCCTCGGCCTCGCGTACTCGCTCGGGCTCGGCATCCCCTTCGTGCTCCTCGCGCTCGGATTCGGATGGGCGACGCGGTCGGTCGCGTTCCTGCGCCGACACATCCGCGCCGTCAACCTGATCGGAGGGGCGCTGCTCGTGCTGCTCGGCGTCCTCATGCTCACGGGCGTCTGGACGATGCTCATGGCGGCTCTGCAGGGGGTGTTCCTCGATGTCCCGCTCCCGCTCTGACGGCGAGGCGTCGACGGGCCGCGTCGGCGCCGATCCGCTGCGTCCTTCCGATCACGCGGATGCCGCGCCCGAGGTCGCGCAGCCCGCGCTCGGCGTCGTCGGGTGGCTGCGCTGGGGCTGGCGCCAGCTCACGTCGATGCGCACGGCCCTCGTGCTCCTGCTGCTGCTCGCGATCGCCGCGATCCCGGGTTCGATCGTGCCGCAGCGCGGCGCCGACCCCAACGGCGTCACGCAGTACTACGCCGACAACCCCGACCTCGCGCCGATCCTCGACAGCCTGAGCCTGTTCGACGTGTACACATCGCCGTGGTTCTCGGCGATCTACATCCTGCTCTTCATCTCGCTCATCGGATGCGTCATCCCGCGCACGAAGCACCACTGGAAGGCTCTGCGCTCGCGCCCGCCGCGTACGCCCGCGCGCCTCGAGCGTCTCGACGACCACCGCTCGACGATCGTCGAGCTCGCGCCGGGCGCCGACCCCGCGGCATCCGCCGAGACGGCCGTGGGGATCGCCGGCGAGCAGCTGCGCAAGGCCGGATACCGCGTCGAGAGGTATGACGGGCGCGGCTCGTTCTCGGTGTCGGCGGAACGCGGCTACGCGCGCGAGACGGGCAACCTCGTGTTCCATGCGGCGCTCGTCGGCGTGCTCATCTCGGTGGCCGTCGGCGGCGGCTTCACCTACACGGGGCAGAGCGTCATCATCGAGGGCCGCACATTCGTCAACACGATGCTCGACTATTCGTCGTTCAACCCCGGCCGGTTCGTCGACGAGGAGCGTCTCGTTCCCTACGCGCTCACGCTCGACGAGTTCTCCGTCGAGTACGTCGCACCGGGCCTGAAGGGCTCCGGACAGGCGGGCGATTTCGTCGCCCATCTCACCACCCAGGTCGCCGGCCGACAGGCGCGTGACGGCGAGGTGCGCGTCAACCATCCGCTCGACATCGAGGGCGACCGCGTCTACCTCATGGGCAACGGCTACGCCCCGACGATCACGATCCGCAACGCGGCCGGCGAGGTCGTGTACTCGGAGTCGGTGCCGTTCCTTCCGCAGGACGCCAACATGACCTCGCTCGGCGTGATCAAGGTGCCCGACGGGATGGCCGAGCAGCTCGGACTGGTCGGCTTCTTCTACCCGACGGGGCAGGAGCTCAGCACCGGCGCCTTCACCTCGACCTACCCCGACCTCGTGTACCCGACGCTGACGCTCGATGTCTACGCGGGTGATCTCGGCATCGACGACGGCACCCCGCGCTCGGTCTACACACTCGACCCGACCGGCATGGAGCAGCTCACGGGACGCGCCGTGGGCGTCGACTCGATCGTGCTCCTTCCGGGGCAGACCGCCGAGCTGCCCGACGACCTCGGAACGATCACGTTCGAGAACGAGTCGCCCGCAGGCTCGACCGACCTCTCGGAGTCCGTCAAGCGCTTCGTCTCACTGTCGATCCACCGCGACGTCGGTGCGCCGTGGGTGCTCGCGTTCGCGACGCTCGCGGTGCTCGGACTGCTCGCCGCGCTGTTCGTGCCGCGCCGCCGCATGTGGGTGAAGGTCACGCCCGAGGGCCACACCCTCCGCATCGAGTACGCGGGCCTCGCGCGCGGCGAGGACCCGACACTCGCGGATGCCGTTGACCAGGTCGCCCAGAAGCACGGCGACGCCCTGGAGGCGGCCCTGCGGGGGCCGGCATCCGCCTCACGTCGCTCGGAAGGGGCCACGTAGAATGGCAGCCATGCCCGCAACCGAAACGCTCTCGCTCGACTCGGTGTCGGTGCTCCTGGTCTGGACGGCGATCGCGATCTACTCGCTCGCCTTCATCGCGTACGCGATCGACCTCGCCCGGCGCTCCGCGCTCGCGGTCGAGGCGAAGGACGCCGCGACGCGCGAGCGCGAGCTCGTCGGCGTCGGCGCGGCGTCGGCCGGGGCATCCGTCTCATCGGCCACCCGCGAGACGATCGGCTCCGTGCGGGCGCAGGAGGCCGCCGCGAAGGCCGACCTCGAGGCGCCGATCACGAACCGCCGTCGCATGGTCTGGGCGCGCATCGGCACGTCGCTGACGGTGCTCGGGTTCCTCTTCCACCTCGCGGGCGATGTCACGCGCGGCATCGCGGCGGGCCGCGTGCCGTGGTCGAACATGTACGAGTTCGCCCTGACCGGCACGCTGCTCATCGTCGCGGTGTACCTCGTGACGCTGTTCAAGTACGACCTGCGCTTCCTCGGTGTGCTCATCACGGGCCTCACGGTGCTGCTGCTCGGCGGTGCGACGCTCGCGTTCTACGTCGAGATCGTGCCGCTCGCCGACCCGCTCAAGAGCATCTGGCTCGTCATCCACGTCTTCGTCGCGTCGCTCGCGACGGCGCTGTTCGCGCTCGCGTTCGGCCTCTCGGTGCTCCAGCTCATGCAGGCGCGCCGCGAGGCGAAGGTCGCGGCGACCGAGGCAGCCGACGCCCCCGCGAAGACCGGACCGGTGTTCCTCCGCACCCTCCCGAGCGCCGACGCGCTCGAGTCGCTCGCGTACCGCTTCGCGATCATCGGCTTCATCTTCTGGACCTTCACGCTCATCGCCGGCTCCATCTGGGCCAACGACGCGTGGGGCCGCTATTGGGGCTTCGACACGAAGGAAGTGTGGACCTTCGTGATCTGGGTGCTCTACGCGGGCTACATCCACGCACGCGCGACGCGCGGCTGGCGCGGGGCGCGCTCGGCGTGGCTGTCGATCATCGGCTTCGTCGCGGTGATCTTCAACTTCACGATCGTGAACATGTTCTTCAAGGGCCTGCACGTCTACAGCGGCCTGAGCTGACGGCCCTCCCCGCCCGGCGGATGCTCCCAGCCCGCGAGACTAGACTTGGATCATGCCCGCCGCCCCCAAGCTCGCCTCATTTCCGGCGATCCGCGGAGCCCTGAAGTTCTACCAGATCTGCTCGGTCATCACGGGCACGATGCTGCTGCTCCTGGTCGCCGAGATGATCCTCAAGTACGTGCCCGCGTTCGGGTACGAGCTGTTCCTCGGCGGGTCGGGCGGGTTCCTGTGGTTCGCTCCCGTCGTCGAGGGCCCCGACGGCCTCGAGTCGACGGGCGACGGCTTCAACCTGTCGCTCGGCATCCTCGTCGCGCACGGCTGGTTCTACGTCGTCTACCTCTTCTCGTGCTTCCGCGTGTGGAGCCTCATGCGCTGGCCCTTCTGGCGCTTCCTGCTCCTCGCGTCCGGCGGTGTCGTGCCGCTGCTGTCGTTCTTCCTCGAGGTGCGCGTCGCGCGTGACGTGAAGGCCTACCTCTCGGAGCGCGAGGCGGCCGCGGCATCCGGAGCCGATCAGACCCATCAGCTCGCCGAGCACTCCACGCTCACGGCGAAGATCCCCACCGAAGGCGGCAAGTGACCGAGCAGACCGAGACCTCCCAGCGCCCCGTCCTCGTCGTCGACTTCGGCGCCCAGTACGCGCAGCTCATCGCGCGTCGCGTGCGCGAAGCGGGCGTCTACAGCGAGATCGTGCCGCACACGGCATCCGCCGAGGCGATCGCGGCGAAGAACCCCGTGGGCATCATCCTGTCGGGCGGCCCCTCGTCGGTGTACGAGCCGGGTGCTCCGCAACTCGACGCCGGCGTGTTCCAGCTCGGCGTGCCGACGCTCGGCATCTGCTACGGGTTCCAGGTCATGGCGCAGGCCCTCGGCGGCGAGGTCGCCAACACCGGCCTGCGCGAGTACGGCGCGACGGATGCCTCGCTGACCGGTGACGGCGGAGTGCTGCTGGCCGACCAGCCGCCGCAGCAGAACGTGTGGATGAGCCACGGCGACCAGGTGGCGCGCGCGCCCGAGGGCTTCCAGGTGCTCGCCTCGACCGCGGCGACGCCGGTTGCGGCGTTCGGCGACGACGATCGCAAGCTCTACGGCGTGCAGTGGCACCCCGAGGTCAAGCACACCGACTACGGGCAGCGCGTCATCGAGAACTTCCTGCACCGCGCGGCCGGCCTGCCCTCGGACTGGAACAGCGGCAACGTCATCGCCGAGCAGGTCGAGCGCATCCGCGAGCAGGTCGGCTCGGGTCGCGTGCTGTGCGCGCTGTCGGGCGGCGTCGACTCCGCCGTCGCGGCGGCGCTCGTGCACAAGGCCGTCGGCGACCAGCTCGTGTGCGTGTTCGTGGATCACGGACTGCTGCGCAAGGGCGAGCGCGAGCAGGTCGAGACGGACTACGTCGCCGCGACGGGTGTGCGGCTCGTGACGGTCGACGCGCGCGAGCGGTTCCTCTCGGCGCTCGCGGGAGTGAGCGACCCCGAGGAGAAGCGCAAGATCATCGGACGCGAGTTCATCCGCACCTTCGAGCAGGCCGAACGCGAGCTCGTCGCGGAGGCGGCTGAAGAGGGCGAGCCCATCCGCTTCCTCGTGCAGGGAACTCTGTACCCCGACGTCGTCGAGTCCGGCGGCGGCACGGGCACCGCGAACATCAAGTCGCACCACAACGTGGGCGGCCTGCCCGAAGACCTGCAGTTCGAGCTCGTCGAGCCGCTGCGCACGCTCTTCAAGGACGAGGTGCGCGCGATCGGCCGTGAGCTCGGGCTTCCGGAGGTCATCGTGTCGCGACAGCCGTTCCCGGGTCCGGGTCTGGGCATCCGCATCGTGGGCGAGGTCACGGCCGACCGCCTCGAGATCCTGCGCGACGCCGACGCGATCGCGCGCGAGGAGCTCACGCGCGCGGGGCTCGACGGCGAGATCTGGCAGTGCCCGGTCGTGCTCCTCGCCGACGTGCGGTCGGTCGGCGTTCAGGGCGACGGGCGCACATACGGGCATCCGATCGTCCTCCGTCCGGTCTCGAGCGAAGACGCGATGACCGCCGACTGGACGCGCCTGCCGTACGACGTGCTCGCGCGCATCTCGAACCGCATCACGAACGAGGTGCGCGAGGTCAACCGCGTCGTGCTCGACGTGACCTCGAAGCCTCCGGGGACGATCGAGTGGGAGTGACGCGCAGGCGTTGAGCCTGACCCGCCTGCGCGGGCGGCGTCGCGCGGTGTTTGATGGGAACGTGACGGAGTTCCCCGACGCCGAATACCTCGTGCTCTCGAGCCGCCTCATCCCCGACATGGACGGCGGCTACACGCTCGCCACGCTCGCACGGGCGCGCCAGATGGCGGCCGCGGGCGTCCACGACGGGCTCGGACCGCTCCTGCTGACGGTCGATCCGGGCACGCCGGCCGAGCACGCCCGGCACCGGGCGACGTTCGCGGGGCGCGACCTCGTGATCGACCCGTCGCGCATGCGGAACCTCTTCGACGAGGCGTCCGGTGCCCATGGCGGCGCCGCGCCCTGGCTGCTCGCGGCCGCGCACGCGGGAGCGCCGGATCCGGCCCTGGAGTATCGACCTGTACCGGCCGAAACGCCTGCCGTGTCGCTGCCGGTCATCGCCGGCGATCCGGACTGGCACATCAGTGCCGCTCCGGTGGTCGTGCACGACCCCGACGGCGCCGTAGCCGGCGTGCTCGACGGGTTCGGCGAGCTCTACCGCGTGTGGCTCGACCACGTCGTGCGCGAGGTCCGCGGCGAGAGGCCCGACCGGCCGGTCGTCGTCATCTGCGAGTCGCGTCAGCTGGGCGAGCTGCTCGCGGGATGGGACGACCCCGACGTGCGCCTCATGCACGCGATCCACACGGTCCACCTCGAGCCGCCGTACGACCCGTCAGGTCCCATGAACAAGCTGTGGTCACGGTGGTTCTCGCTCGCGGAGCGGTTCGATGCCGTGCTGTGGCCGACGGCCGCGCAGCGGGCCGACGTCGAGGAGCGCTTCGGAGCGTCGGACGTGCACGTCGTGGTTTCGCATGGCGTGCCGGCCGCGGCATCCGTCGTTCCGTCATCCGAGCGTGTGCCCGGCCGCGTCGTCATGCTCAACCGCCTCGCGCCGGGGAAGCGCGTCGACCACGCGATCCGGGCGTTCCGCGAGGTCGTCGCGCGCGTGCCCGGCGCGACGCTCGACATCTACGGCGACGGACCCGAGCGCGACAGGCTGCAGGACCTCATCGACGAGCTCGGGATGGGGGCGCACGTCGCGCTGCGCGGAACGACGGATGACCCGTCGCGCGTGCTGCGCGAGGCGCTCGTGTTCGTGTCGACGTCGGCCTACGAGGGGCAGGGCCTCTCGCTCGCCGAGGCGCTCGTCGAGGGGTGTCCGGTCGTGTCGTACGACGTGCGGTACGGCCCCCGCGAGCTGCTCGCCGAAGGCGGGGGACTGCTCGTGCCGGATGCCGACCAGGAGGCGCTCGCCGACGCGATCGTGCGCGTGCTGAGCGACCCAGAGCTGCACGCGCAGCTCGCGCGCGAGGCGGTGTGCGCGGGGCGACGGGTCGACTCCGCGCACGTCGTCGAGTCGCTCGCCTCGGCCGTGCGCGGTGTTCTTGCGCGACCGTCGCGGCGAGTGGCCGGCTCCCCGCCGTCCCCGTCCTCTCCGTCCTGACGGGTTGGGGCGGATTTCACGAGATCCGCCCCAAGACCCGTGTCACGCGGGCTGCGCGGCAGCGCGCACGGCCGCCGCGGCATCCGCCGGGGATCCCCGGAACGGCGCGCCGTGCCCCGGGATGACCCATGCGGCGTCGAGGCCCGCGAGGCGGTCGAGGGAGGCGAGGGCCTCATCAGGGTCGTCGGTGAACGGTGCGGGTTGCAGGCCCTCGCGTCCCGTGAGCACGTGCCGCGTCGTGAGCGCATCGCCCACGAAGACGGCCTCCGCGAGCTCGGAATGCACGGCGATGCTGCCCGGCGAGTGGCCCGGAAGGCTCACGATCCGCGGGGCGCCGGGCAGGTCGAGCATGTCGCCGTCGGCCACCTCGACGACCTCCGTCAGGTACGTCGTGCGCACGCCGCCCTTGCGGAGGCCGTACGCGAAGAAGCCGAGCGTCGGCCAGAGCCGGGCGGGGCCCATCGAGAGCTTGGGCTTGTCGCCGCCGCGCGCGCGGTCGGCGTCGGCGGCGTGCACGTATACGGGAATGCCGGTCTCGCGGCGGAGTCTCTCGGCGAATCCGATGTGGTCGCTGTCGCCATGGGTGAGGATCACGCCCCGGATGTCGCGGATGTCGCGGCCCAGCGCACGCAGCTCGGCGCGCAGGTCGGACCAGTGCCCGGGGAGGCCGGCGTCGATGAGGGTGATGCCGTCGGGCGTGTCGATGAGGTGCGCGGCCACGATGTCGTTGCCGATGCGGGAGAGGTGCGGGCCGAGTCGCATGAGCGTGTTCCGATCGTTCTGATGGCTATTCGATGTAGCCATGATAGCTTATAACCGTAGCCATGGGGAGATGATCGAATGCCGACTCCGGAACGCACCACCCTCGAAGAGATCGTCGCCGCCGCGCGGGACCTGCTGGACGACGGCGGCCCCGCGAACGTCACGATGCAGGCGGTCGCCCAGCGGGTAGGCGTGCGCGCGCCGTCGCTGTACAAGCGCGTACGCGACCGCGAAGCGCTGCTCACGCTCGTGTCGACGCAGATCGCCCTCGACCTGGGCGCCCGCCTCGCAGAGGCCGGCGACGAACTCGAATCGCTCGCACGCGCGTACCGCCGATTCGCGCACGAGCAGCCGGAGGGGTTCCGTCTCATCCTCGGCGGACCCGGCGACCCCGAGGTGCTGGCCCGTGTCAGCGCCCCCGTGCTGCGCGCCACGGGGGCCGCGGTCGGCGATGAGCACGCGCTCGATGCCGCGCGGCTGCTCACCGCGTGGGTGACGGGGTTCGCCATGATGGAGCTGCTCGGCGCCTTCCGGCACGGCGGCAGCGTGGACGACGCGTTCGAGTGGGGCCTGGGGCGGATCGTGTCGAGCCTCGACCTTCAGGAGGCGGGCGCCCCCGGCCACGTCTTGCCGGCCCACGGGTCGTAGTCGACGAGGAGCTCCTCCTGCGGCGGACGCTCATCCTCGGGCACGTGCTGCAGGTTCACGCGCACGCGGTACCAGATCGAACTCGACCCGCGCATGCCGTCGACGAGCACGTCGGCGGGGCTCAGCTTGTCGGCCGCATCCGGATGCTTCGCCTTCCACTCCTCGAGCGCGGCCATCGCCTCAGGCTTCGTCTCGGTGCGCGCGATCTCGATGAGGGGCATGGTCGACACGCGACGCCCGTCGCCGGAGCCAGAGCCGGATCCACGCGGCGCCCGCTCCGCCGGGCCCAACTCGGCCGCCAGGTCGAGCAGTCCGTCGAGCACGCCGACCTCGTCGTCGAGCCCCTCGTGCGGGTCGCCGATCGCCGCGTACCTCTCGAGCACCGTCGCCACCGTGAACTCCTCTGGGCGGGCGGCGCGCACCTCGCTCCACGTGAGCGGAGTCGAGACCCGCGCATCCGGCAGGGGTCGAACGGAATATGCGGATGCCACGGTCCGGTCCTTCGCGTTCTGGTTGAAGTCCACGAACACGCTCTCTCCGCGCTCCTCCTTCCACCAGCGCGCCGTCGCGAGGCCCGGTGCACGGTTCTCGACCTCGCGCGCGAGCGCTTCGGCGGCGAGCCGCACGTCCTTGAACTCCCACCGCGGCTCGATGCGCACGAGGATGTGCAGTCCGCGCGATCCGCTGGTCTTCGGCCAGCCCGCGAGCCCGCGCTCCTGGAGCACCTCCTGCGCGACGTACGCGACATCGACGATCTGCGACCAGCCGACGCCCGGCATGGGGTCGAGGTCGACACGGAGCTCGTCGGGATGGTCGAGGTCCTCCGCGCGCACGGCGTGCGGATTCAGGTCGAGGCATCCGAGATTCACGATCCAGGCGAGCCCCGCGGCGTCGCGCACGACCGCCTCCTCGGCCGACGTGCCGCGCCGATAGTGCAGCGTGACGGTGTCGATGAAGTCGGGGTGGTTCTCGGGCACGCGCTTCTGGAAGAACGCCTCCTTGTCGATGCCCTTCACGAAGCGCTTGAGCACCATGGGGCGTCCGCCTGCGCCGCGAAGCGCGCCGTCGGCGACGGCGAGGTAGTACTCGACGAGGTCGAGCTTCGTGAGTCCGGGCTCGGGGAAGACGATCTTGTCGGGGTGCGATACCCGCACCTCGTGTCCGTTCGCCTCGACGAAGGTCTCCGCTCTGCCTGCCACCCTCGTCACGCTAGCGATGCCCGGATGCTGCGGCCAGGGGTTGCGCGCGGCACGCCAGCCCACCCACCCCACCCACCCCACGCTCCCCGGCGTCGAGTGCACGACGTCGCGCCGAGGGCACGACTTCGCTGCGCCCGCAACCCGTGCACTCGACGGTAAGTCGTGCACTCGGCGCAGGGGCGAGGGCAAGAGCGGGGGCGGGGCGGGGGCAGAACGGAACGAGGGGCCGCCCGAACCGGGCGACCCCTCGTGAAGAACCGTGCGAACCGTGCGTCAGCCGTCGCCGCGGGCGATGGCGAGGATGCGCAGGATCTCGATGTACAGCCAGACGACCGTGACCATGATGCCGAAGCCGCCCAGCCAGCCGTACTGACGGGGGGCGCCGTTGCGCACGCCCTGCTGGATCGAGTCGAAGTCGAGCACGAGCGAGTACGCCGCCATGATCACGACGAGCACGCCGATGATGAGGCCGAGCGGGATGCCCATGATGCGCTCGCTCAGCAGGCCGAAGGCACCGCCCGCGATCGGCACGTTGAAGATCATGAGGCCGACGTTGATCAGCGAGAACACGAGGTAGCCGATCATCGCGATCATGAAGATCTTCGTCGCCCGAGCCGACGCGCGGATCTTGCCGCTCGCGAACAGCGCGAGGGTGACGCCGACGACGGTGAGGGTCGCGAGCGTCGCCTGGAAGACGATGCCGGGCCAGATCATCTCGAAGAACGCCGAGATGCCGCCGACGAAGAGTCCCTCGAAGGCCGCGTACGAGAAGATCAGCGCGGGGCGCACCTTCTTGCGCGAAGAGAAGATCACGACCATCGCGAGGATGAACCCGCCGAACGCGCCGATGAGCCACGGCGCGATGTTGGGGCTCGGGTTCGCCGGGGTGACGCCGGCCATCGTCCAGATCCAGCCCGCGAACGCGGTCACGAGGAGGATCGCGAACAGACCGAGGGTTTTCCAGACGGTGTCTTCGACCGTCATGCGACCCGTCTCGATGGCGCCCGCGGGAGGAGCCGCGAATGCGCCTTCGAGCTGGGCGTTGGCGGCGGCATCCGTCGCTGCGTGCTGCGCCGAGGCGAACTGGCTCTGACCGCCGATGGTCGCCGCCTGTGATCCGCCGGGGTAGGACTTCACGGCGCGCTGGTCCTGGAACGCCGGGTTGTTGAATGCGGGGTTGTTGAGGGCCACTGCTCTCACACTCCAAAGTCGGGATAGGACAGCTGAGCGCTGTTGATCAACGATATCGGACGCGGGGCGGCCCGAGTCCCGGCGTGGCTGTGAGAAGGCCAAGACCGGATGCCGCGCCCGCCGCCCCGCGACGGGCCGCTTGTAGCCTGGGACCGTGCCACGTCGGCGTCCGCTCGTGATCGGACATCGCGGCGCGCCCGGTTATCGTCCGGAGCACTCGCGCTCGTCGTACGACCTCGCGCTCGCGATGGGCGTGGACGCCGTGGAGCCCGACATCGTCGTGTCGAAGGACGGTGTGCTCGTCGTGCGGCACGAGAACGAGATCTCCGGCACGACGGATGTCGCGACCCGTCCCGAGTTCGCGGACCGGCGCACCACGAAGCCGGTCGACGGCGTCTCGCTCACGGGATGGTTCGCCGAGGACTTCACGTGGGATGAGCTCGCGTCGCTGCGCTGCCGCGAGCGGCTGCCGGTGCTGCGCACGGTGAGCGCGTCGTTCGACGACCGGCAGCCCGTGCTGCGACTGCGCGATGTGCTCGACCTCGTCCGCGCCGCGTCGCTCGAGCAGGGACGCGAGATCGGGGTCGTGCTCGAGATCAAGCACGCGACCTACATGGAGGCGCTCGGGTGGGACCTCGCGGAGCTCATCGAGACGGAGCTGCGCGACGCGGGGTGGGCGGACGGGCGGCATCCGCTCGTGATCGAGGCGTTCGAGGCGACCATCCTCGACCGGCTGCGGGAGCGCGGCATCCGCGGTTCGTACATCTACCTCATCGAGGCGAGCGGCAAGCCCTACGACCTCGTCGCACGACTCGGCCGGCACGCGCCGACGTACCGGCGCGATGTGAGCCCGGCGGGCCTCGACGCGCTCGTCGGTCGCGTGGACGGGATCAGCGTCGACAAGCGGCTGATCCTCGCGCCCGACCGCTGGGGGCGCACGTCGGGGCCGGCGCCACTCGTGCGCGACGCTCGTGAGCGTGGGCTGCGTGTCTTCACGTGGACGGCGCGTCCCGAGAACGCGTTCCTCATCCCGCAGTTCCGCGGCTCGGGCGGCAAGGCCGCGTTCGGCGACTACGAGGGGGAGTGGCGCGTCATCCGCGAGGCGGCCCTCGACGGCGTGTTCGTCGACCACCCTGACCTCGGCGTGGCGTTCTTCGGATCGTAGCGACGATCCCACGCCGCGGTCGCCGCACGCGGCGCAGGGTACGCGAGAGGCCGGATGCGCGGAACCCCGGCGCGCGACGCGTGGACGCGCGCGCACAGTGGTGCCTTCAGGGACGAAGGAGACCACATGTTCTTCCACAAGCAGGAACTCCAGTACAAGGCGAGCCCCGCCAAGCCCGACGCGATCTTCGCGCGGCGCTTGCAGGAGGTGCTCGGCGGTCAGTACGGCGAGATCACGGTCGCGATGCAGTACGGGTTCCAGGCGTGGAGTTGCCACATCCCCGGCAAGTACCGCGATCTGCTGTACGGGATAGGGGCGGAGGAGTTCGGGCACGTCGAGATGCTCGCGATCATGATCGCCCAGCTGCTCGAGAAGGCGCCGGTCGAGCAGTCCGAGGCGGCCGCGGCGGCCGACCCCGTCTTGGGCGCGGTGCTCGGCGGCATGGACGTGCAGTCGGCGATCGTCGCGGGCGCGGGTGTGCGGCCCGTCGACAGCAACGGCAACCCGTGGCAAGGCTCGTACATCACCGCGAGCGGCAACCTGCTCGCCGACTTCACCGCGAATGCGAACGCCGAGATGCAGGGCCGCGTGCAGGTCGCCCGCATCTACAACATGACCGACGACGACGGTGTGCGCGACCTGCTGTCGTTCCTGCTCGCGAGGGACACGATGCACCAGAACCAGTGGATCCGCGCGGCGCAGGAGCTGCGCGAAGAAGGCGTCGAAGACCTCCCGGTGCCGAGCAACTTCCCGCTCGCTCGCGAGCGTCGCGACGTCGCATACGAGTACATCAACTTCTCGGACGGCGTCGCCGCGGCCGAGGGTTCGTGGGCCTCGGGGTCGACGCCCGACGGCAAGGGCGAGTTCACCTATCTCGACGGCCCCGAGACGGCGGTGCCCATGCCGCCGCCGACGACGCCCGACCCGCGCTTCTACGGCACGGACGGCAAGCCGAACATCGTCGACAAGGCCGAGGGCGCGATCAAGGACAAGCTCACCGAGAAGTGAGACGGATGCGGCCGGCCCGGTGCTGACCGCACCGGGCCCGTTCGTGTCGTCAGTCGGACTCGACCGAAGTCGTGTGGTGCGGCAGGCCGACCGGCTTCGACTCGCTCGACCCCCGCTGTCGCAGGTAGATCGACAGCGCGATCATCGCACCGACCGCGAGGAACTCGGACTGCCAGTTCTGGAGGGTGCGAGACCAGAAGTCCGGCGTGGCGAGATACTCAGGCCACGTGATCTGCGGCTGCCCGTGCTGCGCGTTCTCGGAGTTCATCACGACGGTGCCCGCGAGCGACTGCGCGAGCCACGACAGCACGAAGACCGTCCCCATGACCAGCAGGAGCGAGTTCGAGAACACGACCTGCCGGAATCCGCGGGCGCGGGCCCACGACGGCGAGTCCTCGCGTGCGTGCTCGCCGACCATCTGCTCCTCGTCGCTGCCGGCGCCTTCGTCGCCGGGCTTCTTCGATTCGGGTGAGCCGCGCTGAACGAGCCAGATCGTGGCGGCGATGAAGAGGAAGAACTGGAGGAACTCGGACTGCCAGTTCTCGGCGACGTCCACGACGAAGTCGGACGACAGCACGAACGCGCCGAAGGTCTCGGCGGCCTGCCCGTGCTCCTGCATCCGCTCGCTGTACTCGAAGTAGCCCGCGATGGACTGACCCGCGAGAGTCACGAGGAAGAGCGCGCCGAAGAGCAGACTGAGACCGTTGTCTCTGAGCGGGCGCACGCGTCATCGTCCCGTGAGCGGAACGATGATCATGTACGCCAACCCGACCGCGAGCACCGCGATCCACGACCAGAACACGGCGGCCTCGCCGATCCGCGCTCCTTCTTCTTCCGGAGTGAAGTGGGCCATGATGCCGCCTTTCGACGCGCGCCCCGCACGGCTGCGGGGCGACCGTCTCGATCCTGTGACTGATCGCCGGCGGAGGGCAGACCGTTGACACGTCCCCTGGGAAGGGATACCGCCCGGGGTGGGCGGCTCAGCCCGCGAGGCGCCCCCTCGCAATCACAGCGCGTCCATGTCCCAGTCGATCATGCGTCCCGGTTCGGCGGGCGGCGGGCGCAGGCGGCGCATGCGCGCGCGGAGGCGGTCGACCACCGCATCGTCGACGAGCTCCTCCTGGCCGTCCTCGTGCGTGCTCTTGGCGACGATCTGACTCGACGGCCCGACGAGGAACACGGCGCTTCCGGCAGATCCATCCCTCTCGCGGATCGGGATCTCGACGCTCTCGGCCGTTCCCACCGACGCCAGCGCTTGGCTGTAATCGACGAGCGCGAGAGCGATGTCGTCCCCGGTGAGGTACTCGCCTCCCGCGTAGATCAAGAGCTTCATGGTTCGTGCCTAACAGGCGATCTCGCGGATGCGTGTGGCCCTTGCACCGTGGCAGGGCATCTGTTACCCGCGCCCGCGGGTCGAACCTGTGAGGCCCGCACATGTCGACCGCGTAGCGTTCGACACATGCCCGAATCGTGGGAGCACTTCCTCCATCTCGTCGTCGGCCGCGTTCGCCGGCACGAGACGCTGCCCGATCTGCGGCACCTTCCGTCGCGACGCGTCGCGCTCGAGCGGACCCACTTCGTCGTCAACGACCCGGAGCGCCGACACCTCCGGAGCCGGCTCTACGTCTTGCGTCACGAGGCGGCTCGGCGCAGGTCGACCATCGCGGTTTTCTCGAACGGGCGCCGGGTCGGGTACCTCCCCGAGAGGATCGCGAAGGCGATGGCGCCGCTCCTCGATCTGCTCGGGGGAGCGGCCGTTGTGAACGGCGCGGGCGCCGGCGGCGGAAGCATCCGCCTTCGCGTCGACGTGCCGACGCACGAGGCGATGGCCGAGTTCGCCCGCTCGCATGGCGAGCAGTCGACGGATGCGGCCGCCGCGGGCGACGCCGAGTAGACGGCCCCCGCCTCGACCCCGGATCCGCCGGGACCAACGGCCCACCTTCGCTCGCGCGATTCCGCGAGCGTGGAGGTGTACCGGACCGAGGAGGATCGCATGGGAAACGTGCTCTCGCTGTCTGCCATCACGATGGCCGATCTGCCGCAGGTGGGTGGGAAGAACGCGTCTCTGGGCGAGATGATCTCCCAGCTCGAGGGAACCGGTGTGGTCGTTCCGGGAGGCTTCGCCACGACGGCGTCGGCCTACCGCCGCTTCCTCGCGGCGAACGGGCTCGCCGACCGGATCGAGCAGACGCTCGCGGACCTCGACGTCGCGGACGTCGCACGTCTCGCCGAGGTCGGCGCGGCGATCCGCGGGTGGATCCTGGAGCAGCCGCTCACCGAAGACCTCGAACGCGACATCCGCGCGGCCTACGCCGATCTCATCGCACGCGAGAGCGATGCCGACGCGGTGACGTGGGCGGTCCGCTCGTCGGCGACGGCCGAGGATCTGCCGGATGCCTCGTTCGCCGGCCAGCAGGAGACGTACCTGCACATCGCCGGCATCGAGAACATCCTCGAGGCGATCAAGAAGGTGTTCGCGTCGCTCTACAACGACCGTGCCATCGCATATCGCGTGCACCAGGGGTTCGCGCATTCGGATGTCGCCCTCTCGGCGTCGGTCCAGCGCATGGTGCGCTCCGACATCGGGGCATCCGGCGTCATCTTCACCGTCGACACCGAGTCGGGCTTCCGCGACGCGGTCCTCGTGACCAGCGCGTACGGCCTCGGTGAAGCGGTCGTGCAGGGCGCGGTCAACCCCGATGAGTTCCTCGTCTACAAGCCCGGACTGCGTGCGGGACGCCCTGCGATCCTTCGCCGGCGCGTCGGGCAGAAGGCCACCGCCCTGCGGTTCGCGGGCGAGCACACCGTCGAGCACAGCACGGTGTTCGAGGACGTGCCGGATGCCGACCGCGAGCGCTTCAGCATCACCGACGCCGAGGTGACCGAGCTCGCCCGGCACGCGCTCGTGATCGAGGAGCACTACGGGCGTCCGATGGACATCGAGTGGGCGCGCGACGGCATCGACGGCCGTCTGTACATCCTGCAGGCGCGGCCCGAGACGGTCGTCTCGCGCGAGGACGGTGCCGTGCTCGACCGGTTCGTCATGCACGACCACGGTGAGGTGCTCGCCTCCGGACGCGCGATCGGGCAGCGCATCGGCGTCGGCCGCGTGCGCGTGCTGTCGTCGATCGAGCACATGGATCGCGTCGAGAAAGGTGACGTGCTCGTCGCCGACATGACCGACCCCGACTGGGAGCCCGTCATGAAGAAGGCGGCAGCCATCGTGACCGATCGCGGCGGGCGCACGTGCCACGCGGCGATCGTCGCGCGCGAGCTCGGGATCCCCGCCGTCGTGGGCACGGCCACCGCGACGACAGACCTCGTCGACGGCGACCTCGTCACCGTGAGCTGCGCAGAAGGCGATGTGGGGCACGTGTACGCGGGCCGCGCCGAGTTCACCCACGAGAAGACGCGTGTGGACCGGATGCCCCCGATCGACGTCGACCTCATGATGAACGTCGGCACGCCCGATCAGGCATTCGCGTTCTCCGTGCTCCCCAACGAGGGAGTCGGGCTCGCGCGCCTCGAGTTCATCATCAACGAGTACGTCGGCATCCACCCGCAGGCGCTGCTCGACGCCGAGTCGGCGGGAGAGCGGGCCCTCGACGAGCAGTTGCTCGCGGTGATCGCGAAGCGGACGAAGGCGTACGGCTCGCCGCGCGAGTACTTCGTCAAGCGGCTCGCGGAGGGCGTCTCGACGATCGCGGCGGCCTTCGCGCCCAAGCCGGTCATCGTGCGCACGAGCGACTTCAAGACGAACGAGTACGCGCACCTGCTGGGCGGAGACCGCTACGAGCCGAACGAGGAGAACCCGATGCTCGGCTGGCGCGGCGCATCGCGCTATGTGACCGATGCTTTCGCGGACGCGTTCGCGATGGAGTGCGAAGCCCTCAAGTATGTGCGCGACGACATGGGGCTCGACAACCTGCAGATCATGATCCCCTTCGTGCGGACCCTGACTGAAGCCGAGGCCGTGGAGCGCGTGCTCGCCGCCAACGGCCTGCGGCGGGGTGAGAACGGGCTGAAGGTCATCATGATGTGCGAGATCCCGTCGAACGCGCTGCTCGCCGACCGGTTCCTCGACCACTTCGACGGCTTCTCGATCGGGTCGAACGACATGACGCAGCTCGTGCTCGGCGTCGACCGTGACTCGGACCTCGTCGCCGGATCGTTCGACGAGCGCGATCCCGCCGTAATCGCGGTTCTCGAGCTGGCGATCGAGGCGTGCAACCGCCGCGACAAGTACATCGGCATCTGCGGTCAGGGTCCGTCAGACCACCCCGACTTCGCCGAGTGGCTCGTGGCGCGCGGCATCCGGTCCATCTCGTTGAACCCCGACACGGTCGTCGAGACGTGGATGCGACTCGCGGAGCTGGGCGCTCGCGTTCCGGCCGCGTGAGTCACGCGGTCTCGCAACGATGCCCGGCACCTGACGGTGCCGGGCATCGACGTATCGAGCGATATGTCATCGGGCTGCCGCGGGCTCGAGGAGAGCGGCGAGCTGGATGCCCCACCCCCATGCACGCTCGACTTCACCCGACAGCAGGTGGCTCTTGCGGTCGACGAGGAAGCTCATCGGCTCGGCGAACCGCTCCGACCCGAGCCTCGTCAGGCGCTTGTCGATCACGGCGGCGGCGGAGCCGGTGAAGATCCGCGGCATGTCCGCGCGCGTGTCGAATGCGACGTGGCGCGCGACACGCGGCTCGTGCTTCTTGAGCCAGTCGCGGATGCCGGGATCCCCGAGCCGGGTCTCGAGCTCGAGCTCGAGCTGATCCCGCAGCACCCACGGCACCGCCTCGGCGCGCGTCGCCGCGCGACTGAGGCTGTGCGCGTGGGTCGGGCCGCCGACGATGAGCAGGGCGACGTCGTCGGGGACGGGCCCCGCTTCGGTGACCGGTGTGACCGTCACGTCATGCGTCGCGCGGATGCCGTCGGCGATCGCCTCGGCGATGCGCCGGGTTCCGCCGAACATCGACTCGTACACGATCAGGACCGTGTCGGCGGGTGTCTTGTTCATGGTGTGCTCCTTTGGCGGGCAGTCGTCAGATCGCCGCCCATCCGCCGTCGACGGGGATGATGGCGCCCGACACGTTCGACGCCTCGTCGCTCAGCAGCCACGTGATCGCAGCGGCGAGTTGCTCAGGCTGCGCGACGGCGGGAACGTTCGTCTGCAGGAAGGGTCCGATGCGGGTGGCTCCCCACTCGGAGTGGAAGGGCGCCTCGATGTTCGTGGCGACCGGCCCGGGCGCGACGGCGTTGCAGCGCACGCCCTTCGGGGTGTAGTAGAACGCCGTGCTGACCGTGAGGCCGTTCACGGCGTGCTTCGAGGTGGTGTACGGCGTGCCGGCGGCGGATCCGCGTTGGCCCGCCTCCGAGCCGACGTTGACGATGCTTCCGTGCCCCTGCGCGATCATCGCCGGGAGCACGGCGCGGATGAGTCTCATCATGCCCGTCACGTTGACGGCCATGACGCGGTCCCACGTGGCATCCGAGATGTCCGCCGTCGGTTCGAAGCCGTCCATGATGCCGGCCACATTGGCCAGCCCGTCGATGCGCTCGCCGGCGGCCTCCACAATCGGTGCGATCGCCGCGGGATCGGCGATGTCGGCGGTGACGGTGACGATGTCGCCGTCGACCTCCTCCGCGAGGTTCGCGAGGCGCTCGGCCGACACGTCGACCGCGACGACGCGGCACTCCTCGGCCGCGAGCCGCTCGACGGTGGCCCGGCCGATTCCCGAGCCCGCGCCGGTGACGATGACGGTCTTGCCGGTGAAGCGAGGTGCGATGTTGTTCATGTCACTCCTTCGTCTCGAGGCAATTCCACCGTCGGAACGGGACGGATGCCGGGCCGATGGTCCCGTCGGGTTCGCCGTGCGACGGGACCAACGGCCCACTTCGCGGGGGCGCGTCGGACGTAGCCTCGCGATGGAAGCAGCGAGGGAGGCCACTGATGGAACGCATCGTCATCGGCTACGACGGCAGCCCGGCATCCGTATCGGCTCTGGCATGGGTCGCCGCGCGCGCGGCGCGAGAGAACGCCGCCGTCGATGTCGTCAACGTCGTGTCGCGATCGGACAAGGATCGAGCGGCGGCCCTGGACGTGCTGGGCGACGCCGAGGAGTACCTGCGCGAGCGTGTGCCCGGCCTCGAGGTCGAGCTGCATCGGCTCGAGGGCGGCATCGCCGACGAGCTGACCGAGTTCGCCGACGAGGCGGACCTGCTCGTGGTGGGAGTGACCCCGGGTCGTCCGATCCGCGCCGCGGTCGCGGGGGCGATCCCGTTGCGTCTGAGCACACGCGCGCGCGTTCCGGTCGCGCTCGTGCCCGCCGGCTGGGTCGATGGGGACGAGCCGATCACGGTCGGCATCGCCGACGACGACTCCTCTGACGCCGCGCTCGCGTTCGCGACGCGGGAGGCCCGCCGCACCGGCGTGCCGCTGCGCCTCGTGCACGCGTGGCTCATGCCGACGCCCGCGTTCTACGGCAGCACGGCTCTGGTCGAGACGCCCGAGGCCGTCATGGCGGCGCACCGCGCCGTGCTCGACGAGGCGCTCACGTGGGTGCTCGAGCGCAGCTCGACGATGTCGATCCAGACCGAGCTCGTCCGCGACAGCCGCTCGGCTGCGCTGTTGCGCTACTCGGGGCGTTCGTCGATGGTCGTCATCGGCACCCACCACCGCGGCCTGCTCGCGGGCAGCATCCTCGGCTCGGTCGCGCAGGAGATCCTGTGGCACGCCGAGTGCCCGGTCGTCGTCGTTCCGAACGAAGCCGGCGTGGAGCGCTACGAAGACATCGTCTGAATCGGATGCCGCGCTACGGCGCGCGCGAACCGGACGGTCGCGACGGGTCGCGGTGCTCGAGCTCGAACACCGCGGCCTGCGTGCGTCGCTCGAGGCCGAGCTTCGTCAGCAGCGACGACACGTAGTTCTTGACCGTCTTCTCGGCGATGCCGATCCGCTCGCCGATCTGGCGGTTGGTGAGCCCCTCCGCGATGAGGTGCAGGATCTGCCGCTCGCGCAGCCCGAGCGATCCGAGGCGAGGGTCTTCGTCGTCGGCGCGATCGCGGATCTGCTGCGTCGCACGCCGGACGACGCTCTCGTCCATGAGCGACCTGCCCGCGGCGACCGCGCGGATCGATTCGACCAGGCGGTCTCCGCCGATCGTCTTGAGCACATAGCCCGCGGCGCCGGCCATGACCGACGCGCTCACGGCGGTGTCGTCGTCGTACGCCGTCAGCATGAGGCACTTCACGTCGGGCGCGCGGGAGCGGATGTCGCGGCAGAGGTCGATGCCGCTGCCGTCCGGCAGCCGCACGTCGAGCACGGCGACATCGGGCCGCGTCGCCTCGATGCGCCCGATCGCCTGTCGTGCCGTGCCGGCTTCGCCGACGACCTCGAGGTCGGCTTGCGAGCCGATCAGGTCGGCCAGTCCGCGACGCACGATCTCGTGGTCGTCTACGAGGAAGACGTCGATCACTCGGGGCGGTCCTTTCGCGCGGTGGTGGTGCTCGGCAGCGGTACGCGCCAGATCGCCCGGGTTCCTTCGCCCGAGGATTCGAGCGTGAAGGTCCCGCCGCGCCGCTGCGCCTTATGGGTGAGGTTGTCCAGCCCGCTGCGGCGATGCGTGTCGCCGATGCCGACTCCGTCGTCGTCCACGGTCACGACGACATCGCCCTGATCGACAGCGACCTCGATCGAGATCCTGGCGGCGTGCGCATGGCGGATCGCGTTGCTGAGCAGCTCGCGTGTGACCCCCACGACGTCGTCGAAGAGGTCGCCGACGACGAGGTGGTCGACGGGACCGGAGAATCGGATGGCGGCGGGGTGCCGCATCGATCCCGACATCTCGGCGACGACGTCGATGATGCGGTGGCGGATCGCGGTCTCGTCTCGCCGCGAGAGTGCGAAGACCACCGTGCGGATCTGCGCGATCGCGTCGTCGAGCTGCTCGACGGACTCGCTGATGCGCTGCGCCTCGGGGCCCGGCGGCAGTGACGCGGCGACCGCCTGCAGCGAGAGTCCCGTGCCGAACAGCTGCTGGATCACGTGGTCGTGCAGGTCGCGCGCGATGCGGCTGCGGTCGTCGGCGAGCATCGCGCGCTGCGACTCCTCGCGGGCGACGGCCAGCTCGAGGGCGATGCCGGCGCGTGAGACGAAATCGGCGGCGCTCGCGATCTCGGACTGCGTCAGACGACGGCCGGAGGGCTCGCGCGCGATGCACACGATGCCCCACAGCCGAGCGTGCGTGCGCATCGGAGCGACGAGGGCGGGACCGATGCCGGTCTCGTCGGCGATCAGGAGCACATCTGGCTCGGCATCCGCCCGATGCGAGATGATGCGCGCCTCGGCGTCTTCGAGCACGGTGCCCGCGCACACGTCCTCGGCGTCGACGACGAGCCCGCGAAGCTGCGCCTCGTCGTCGCCGCGTGCCGCCACGATGCGCAGTCGGCCCGAGTCCTCGTCGGTCAGCAGCACCGTGACCTTGTCGACTCCGGGCAGTTCGAAGATGCGGCTCGCGATGAGGTCGAAGGCCGTGTCCGTCGGCGAGGCGAGCAGCGCTGCGGAGAGCTCGGCCGCGGCCGTCATCCACCTCTCGCGCGTGCGGGCGAGGTCGAGGAGTCGGGCGTTGTCGATCGCGAATCCCGCCGTCGTGGCGAGCGCTGCGACGAGCTGCTCGTCCTCGTCGGTGAAGTCGGCGCCGTCGCGGCGATTGGTGAGGTAGAGGTTGCCGAAGACCTCGCCGCGCACACGGATCGGTACGCCGAGGAAGCTCGACATGGACGGGTGGTGCGCGGGGAAGCCGGCGGAGCGCTCGTCGTTCGCGACATCCGTCAATCTGATCGGTCGCGGGTCGGCGATGAGGGCTCCCAGCAGTCCGTGGCCGAACGGAAGGTGACCGATCTTGGCTGCCTGGTGTTCGTCCAGCCCGACGAAGATGAACTCCTCGAGTGCGTCGCGCTCGGGCGCGATGACACCCAGCGCGCCGTACTCCGCGTCGACGAGCGTGGTCGCCGCCTCGACGATGCGACGCAGCACAGTCGAGAGGTCGATCTCCTCGACGACGGACTGGGTCGCGACCAGAAGCGCGCGTAGGCGCCCCTGTGTGCCTCGGACCTTCTCCGCCTGGGCGAGGAGGGCCGTCAAGGCCTCGTCGAGTTCGAGGCGGGGGCCGTCCGGAAAGGCGAGGCTGTCGTCCGCGGCCATGGCCGCCTTCCTTTCTTCCTCCGTGTCCACATTATGGCGGGGGAAGCGGAAGACGCCACAGCGAGGGTCTCAGCCGGAGGGCGTGTACGGCGCCGTGCCTTCCGGGAGCGGCGGATGCGACGGGATCTCGACGGGCCGCGTCGAGCGGGTCTGCTCGGATGCGGCATCCGTCACCTGGCTCGGGTCTGGGAGCTCGATCGGGGCCGTCGGCGTCGGGTCGGCATGGGGGATCGCGATCCCGGAACGGTCGGCGAAGCGCCGGCCCGCCGTGGTGCGCGGCGTGATCTTGAGGACGTGCTGCTTATAACGGGGGCTGGCCGTGACGACTTGGCGGATGCCGCTCCGCTCGATCTCGACCGCGTCGGTCACCCGGGCGGCCGTGCCTCTCACGACGACGCTCCACCAGCCGTACTTGTCGTGCCCGTCGACCTCGAACGCCGCCGCCGGCTGCGCGGCGAGGCGGACGACCTTGACGTCGGGCGCGCTGCGGATGTAGATCGCGCCCTGGTAGGCGACGAAGTTGACCGGGAAGATGTCGGGTCCGACGCCTTCCTCGAGCACGGCGAGTCTGCCGACACGCTCGCGCTCGAGGAGCTCCCAGCACTCGGCTGTCGAGAGGTGAGTGGACGTGGTCATTGGCCCATCCACCACGGCATCATCGGCCAGATCTGGTCCGGCAGGAGCACGAACACCCGCGAGATCGCCGTGGTCAGCAGCCACAGGCCGAAGCCGGCTGCCGTGATGATCCACGCGATCATCTTGTGCTCTTCGAAGTCCGGCAGAAGTCGACCTTCCTTGTCGCGCTGCACGCCGGCGAGCGTGAGGATCAGGTCGATGAGCCACCAGATCCCGAGGCCTCCAATTGTCAGCAGCTTGAGGACGCCGGTGCCGACCTTGCCCAGATAGAAGCGGTCGACCCCGAGGAAGCCCAGCAGCCACGAGAACATCCAGGTCGCGATGAAGGACCTCGGCGGCGGCGGCACGGGCGGCGTCAGCGGGAGCGGTGGAGCCATGTACCCCGGGGCTCCCGTCGGTGGTGGGTACGTGGACATGCGTGCCTCCTTCGGCTCCCCTCCACCCTGGACGGGCGGGGGAGAGGCGGAGGGGCCGAAGGTCCCGCGGTCCGGGGGTCAGGCCTCCGCTTCGAGCGCGGGCGCCTCGTCCGGGGCGGCCGGCTTCCGCTCGCCGCGGCCGAGCGGAATCGTCGTCAGCAGTCCCACAATGAGGGCGCCGATGCCGACCCACGCGGCGACCGCGACGCCCTGCGTGAGAGCTTCGCGCGCGGCATCCGCGATCGCCGCCGTCATCGGGTTCTCAGAGAGCTGGGCGATGAGCGCGCCCGCCGAATCGGAGACGGCGTCGACGAGATCGCCGATGCCCGGGCTCGCGGCGATCTCGTCGGTGAGGCGGGCTTCGGTGCCGGCGCGGAGCGTCGTGAACAGCGCGGTCCCGAGGATCGCGATGCCGAGTGCCGAGCCGACCTGGCGGGCGGTCGACTGGGTCGACGACGCCTGGCCCGACTTGTCGAGGGGCACGTCGGCGAGGATCAGCTGCGTGAGCTGCGCCGTCGCGAAGCCGACGCCCATGCCGTAGAAGAACAGCGGCACGCCGGTGACCCACAGGGTCGAGTCGGGGCGGATGAGCAGCGCCATGACCGCGAGCGACACGATCTCGAGCACGATGCCGAGCCGCACGAGCTGCACGGGTGAGAGGTGCTTCGACAGCGAGTGGATGGAGCCGCTCGCGAGGAACGAGCCGACGGCGAGCGGCAGCAGGGCGAGTCCCGCCTGGAGCGCGTCCATCCCGAGCACGTACTGGAACCACAGCGGCAGCGACAGGATGAGCCCGAACTCGCCGAGCGAGACCGTGAGCGCCGTGACGTTGCCGTTGCTGAAGCTGGGGATGCGGAACAGCGTGACGTCGAGCAGGACCGACTTTCCGGATGCCACACGCGACCGCTCCCAGAACACGAGCGCGCCCAGCACGACGACGGCGGCCACGAAGAGCACGGGGATGATGCTGAACCCGCCGAGGCTGACGGGCGCGTCATCCGTCGCCATCCACCAGCCGTACGCGCGGCCCTCGATGAGCGCGAAGACGAGCATGCCGAAGCCGAGGACGGATGCCGCGGCGCCCAGCCAGTCGGTGAAGCGCGCCGTGTCGTGCTGACGCGACTCCGCGACGCACACGAGCAGCCCGACGATGACGAGGATGCCGAACGGCACGTTGATCCAGAAGGCCCAGTGCCACGAGAAGGCGCTCGTGAGCCATCCGCCGAGGACCGGGCCGACCGCGGCCATCGAGCCGATCGTCGAGCCCCACACGGCGAACGCGATGCTGCGCTCGCTGCCGCGGAAGGTCGCGTTCAGGAGCGCGAGGGCGGTCGGGGGGATCATCGATCCGCCGATGCCCTGCAGGGCGCGCGCCGCGATCAGCCACGTGCCGGTGGGGGCGAACGCGCACACGATGCTCGACCCGACGAAGATCGCGAGACCGATGATGAGCAGGCGTCGCCGCCCGATGCGGTCGCTCATCGTGCCCCACACCATCAGCAGGGCGGCGAACACGAGGGTGTAGACCTCCTGCACCCACTGCACCTGGGTCGTCGTGAGGTCGAGGGACGAGATGATCTCGGGCATCGCGACCGACACGATGGTCGCGTCCATGATGATGAGGGCGACCCCGAGCGAGATCGCCGCGAGGCCCCACCAGCGCAGGCGGTGGTATCGATCGGTCGCGGAATTCACGAAGGGACACGATACACCGTTTTCCCGACAGGTTGTCGGGAAGGTGGCCGGTAGGGGTGGATCGCGAGGATAATGGCCGGATGCCGAAGATCTCCGCCCCCACCGTCGCCGAGCACCGCGCCATGCAGCGCGCCGCGCTCGTGCGCGCGGGCGAAGAGGTGCTGCTCGCCGCGGGGCTCGCCGGTGTCACACCCCGCAGCGTGTGCGAGCGCGCAGGAATGTCGCGGTCGAGCTTCTACGACTACTTCGCCACGAAGGACGACCTGCTCGTCGCGATCGCGATCGACGCGATCGAGCGGTGGGACGCCGAGATCGAGGACGCCCTCGCGGGCATCGAGCCGGGGCTGCCGCAGTTGCGGGCATTCGTCGACGCGACGATGGCGATGACCGCCGAGGGCAAGCACGCTCTCGCGGGCGTGCTGCGGGAGGCGGATCTGAGCCCGAGCCGACTCGAAGACCTCATGACGCTGCACGACGCGCTGCTGCGGCCGGTGCTGCGCGTGCTCGGAGACGTCGGGGTGTCGGAGCCGCAACGCGCGGCGGTGCTCGTCGAGGGGGTGCTGGGGGCCGGCATCCGGCTCGTGTCGCACGGAACCGATCACCGGGTGGTCGCCGATGACGTGTACCGGATGCTGACGGAGGGGTTGGTCTCGTAGGAGTCGCCTCGCGGGGAGTCAGGCTGTCGGCTTCAGCGGGCAGAAGACCACCGTGCGCGTCTCGTCGTCGGGCGTTCCGGGCGGGCTCCAGTACTCCTCCCACATCGTCGACTCGTCGATCTCGCGTCCGTGCAGCGCCATGGCCGAGGCGATCGCGTCGTACGCCTTCGACACGTCCGGGTACGCGCCTATGTGTTCGGTTGTCGCGACCTCGGCCTCGGGCAACTCGTCGGGCACGACCTCACCGGCCAGCTCGATCGCCGTGGGAACCACGAACCCGGCCGACACCACGAGGGTCCCGGCGGCCGGGTCGATCTCGGAGTACCGTCCGATCGCGGGTCCGTCGCCGAGCAGTCCGCGCGGCCCGAGAGCACCGGCCACCTGCGCGAAAGCCGACCCCATGAACGCCGGTATCTCGTCGAAGGTCGTGCGAGTGCGCACCACTGCGATGTCGCGGCGCGGGGCCTGGGTGATCTGCACGTCGTAGTCCATGGCGTCCCCTCTCGGTGGTTCGGTCAGCCCCGCCCGTGACCGCCGTGGGCGCCCATGCTCCACCACTGGCCGATTGTCGACGAGCGTACGACCGTGCCCTCGTCGGGGCCAGGACCTTCGGCCCGCGGCATTCGGTGCTCTCGATTTGGCCTTCGGCTGATTTGGTGACAGACTGTCGGTATCTTTTCCGACGCTCTGTCGGGATGAATCCCAACGAAGGTGCTCATGTTCCTTGCCCTGCGTGAGCTGCGGTTCGCCCGCGGCCGCTTCACTCTGATGGGCATCGTGATCGCGTTGATCTCGGTGCTCGTGGTCATGTTGTCCGGCCTGTCGTCAGGTCTCGTCAACGACGGCGTCTCGGGCCTGAAGGCGATGCCCGCGACGGCGTTCGCCTTCGACGAGGGGACGATGACCGACAACGCGTTCAGCCGTTCGGTCGTCGACGACGAGCAGCTCGCCGTATGGGAGGACGCCGACGGTGTCGCCGAGGCGGAGCCCATGGGCGTGAACATCGTCAACGGCGTGACCGACGACGACACGCAGATCGACCTCACGCTGTTCGGTGTCGAGCCTTCCGGATTCCTGTCACCGGAGGTGTCGTCGGGCGACGGGCTGGGGGCAGTGGACGGAATCGTCGTGTCGGAGCCGCTGCGCGACGCCGGCATCTCGGTCGGAACCGTCATCACGCTCGACCGTCTCGACGTCGAGCTGACGGTGGTCGGCTTCACGCAGGGGCAGGCGACCTTCGGTCACGTCGACGTCGCGTACCTGCCCATCGACACGTGGCGCCTCATCGCGGCGGGCCAGTCGCAGCCGGGGGCGCCGACGCAGGAGCAGGTCGACGCGCTCGACTTCGGGTATTCGAGCGTGGTCGCTCTGAAGGCGGCTGACGGTGCTGACATCGACTTCGAGGCGATCGACGCGGATGCCGGCACCACCACCATGACGCTGACCGAGGCGTTCAACGCGTCGCCGGGCTACGAGGCCGAGACGCTGACGCTGAGCATGATCCAGGTGTTCCTCTACGTGATCTGCGCGCTCGTCGTCGGGGCGTTCTTCACGGTGTGGACGATCCAGCGCACGCACGACATCGCGGTGCTCCGCGCGGTCGGCGCGTCGAGCCGGTACCTGCTGCGCGACAGCCTCGCGCAGGCGGCGATCCTGCTCATCGGCTTCACCGCCATCGGTGTTGCCGCTGGCGTCGGGATGGGAGCGCTCATGCCCGATGCGATGCCGTTCGACCTCGAGTTCGAGCCGATCGCCGTGGCATCCGTCTTGACGATCGTGCTCGGTTTGATCGGCGCCGCGGTGGCGGTGGTGAGGATCACGCGGGTCGACCCCGCTCGTGCCCTGGGAGGACAGCGATGACTGATTTTGATGTGACGCCCGCGCTCGAAGTGACGGATGCCGTGCTGGAGCTCGGCGACGGCGACTCGCGCGTCCGCGCTTTGGACTCGGTCTCGCTGACGGTCATGCCGGGTGAGTTCGTGGCGATCGTCGGCCCGTCGGGTTCGGGCAAGTCGTCGCTGCTCGCGATCGCGGGGGCTCTGGGGCAGCCGGATTCGGGCACGGTCAAGGTGCACGGGACGGATCTCGGCTCGCTCTCGCGTCGTGCTCGGACGCGGTTCCGCCTGCACAACATCGGGTTCGTGTTCCAGTCGGGCAACCTGCTGCCGGCGCTGACCGCGGCCGATCAGTTGCGGCTGGCGGGGCGGCTCGCGGGCAATCGGCACGTCGATGCAGAGGCGCTGCTCGCGTCGGTCGACATGGCGCACCGCGCTGGCCACCGGCCGTCGGAGCTGTCCGGTGGAGAGCGTCAGCGGGTCGGGATCGCCCGGGCGCTCGTGAACTCGCCGAGCCTGCTGCTCGTGGACGAGCCGACCGCGGCGCTTGATCGGCGTCGGAGTCACGAGGTCGTGCAGCTGCTGGCCGACAAGGCGCATTCGGCGGGGGTTGCCGTGGTCATGGTGACGCACGACCGGGATGTGCTGGAGCACTGCGACCAGGTTGTGGAGATGGTTGATGGAAGGCTGGGGGTGCCGGCGCACGTCAGCTGAGCACATCCGTAGCCCAGCAATCCGGCCGAACGATCGGCTTGCTGGGCTACGTCGCGGTGTGTCCTCGCTGTCGTCATGAGCGGATGTCTACCAGACGGGCGTTGTTCACAGCGTTGAGGTGGCTATTGCAGATTCCACTCATCAATCAAAGCCCGCGACAAAGCTTCTTGCCGTTCCTCGATGACCGCGGGCGTCCACGTGTCGTGGCTGAGCACCTGCGTGGTGAGGGCGAAGACCGCGGAGCCAGAGTTACCTCGGAAGTATCGTTGCTTCTTCGTCCCGAAGTCGAAGTTGCGGGCTTGGGCATTCTTTCGGTGATTGAGCAGGAGGAGATTGCCAAGTCGGTGCGTCCAGTACAGACGCTCATCCTCGGTGAAGTCGGACACCCACTGACTGTCGGGCGCCGGGCTTTGCGGTAACACGTGCTCGATGCTGATGATGCTGTGTTCGTATGTCGCGCCGGCTCCTTGCGCCAGGAGCTCATCGAGCCGGAGCAGTACGTAGCGCGCGCGCTGGGTTTGCATCCGATACACCTCACCGCGGATCGAAGCGCGGGCCTCGTCCTTCTGCTGGGGCGAGGGCTCGAGCGACGGGGCATCGAGACCGGCTCCACTTTTTAGCTCGCGCAAAATGTCCAAGTAGCGCCCGATACGAGGGGTTGTGTACTCGCCGCGCAAGAGGGAGACCGCCGCCACCCGCTCCAGCTTGCGGAGGAAGTTGCTGAGAAACTCCGCATCATCTGGATAGTGCTTGATTGCCCAGAGGGCAGGCGGCCGCCAGTCCTTATTGTCGATTCGGGAGAGCCGCGTAAGCCAACGATTGACCTGCGCCCACTCGTCTCCTGGCCCGAAGTCCTGCGCGATCGTGCGCTCGAACGCTTGGGCGTAGGGGAGAAGCACGTCATCGACGAAGTCCGCGGCACGCCCGTCCTCGAGGTAATCGTCGAGGACCTGCTCAGGGAACTCCTTGAGAAGCTCTCTGCGAGCGCGATCGCCGTTGACGACGGTCCGGATGTCGCGAAAGAGGTCCGTGAAGTTGTCGGTGCCAAGCGTCTCTTCGGCGTTCTCCCAGCTCTTTGAGTACTCGGAGCTGTCGGGGAGCTTTCCAATCACCATCGACTTGAAGATGTCGGTGGGGGCCAGATCGAGTCCGCGCGCGTTCATGACACTGAAGATCCTGTATGCGCTATCAAGATTCGGTGTCGTGACGACGACGAGGAACGTCCGATTGGTAGCCAGTGTGGCAAGCCTCTTGCGCTTCGAGTCGTCCCACGCGGCAAGCCGCTCGTACAGCGCTCGGGCGTTGTTGCGGATCATCCGTTGCGACTCAAGCCCGGCACCATTGTCGGATAGCTCGATCAGGTCAACGATGCGCCCGGGTTCCTGCACATACTGGCGGAAGAACTTAGCGTCCTGCGCACGCAGCGTTAGTCGCGGTCGAGGAACGAGCTCCGCGAGTTCACTCCCCGGCTCGCGCACGAGATTCGAAAGCTCTCGAGCGAGGTCTCCGCGCGCGAGATCGCGGAGGATTGAGAAGAGAATGGTCAGGGTTGTTAACCTCTGCTGGCCATCGATTACGTCGTACGCCCGGTCACCTTGTTGAACCAGGACCAACGATCCCAGGAAGTAGGGCTCGCTGCCATCGCGATCCAGGCTGTCTTCGAGGTCGTCGAGCAGCTGTGTTGCCTGGTCAGTCCCCCAGCGGTATGGCCGCTGGTAGTCGGGAATGTTGAACTCGAAGTCGCTTGTAAAGACCTTCCCGAGTGGATACTCGTGCGCTGACAGGGTTTGCGGTTTCATCTACTCCCCTTTGGCAATTCTCTATCCCCAACTTGGGCGGTCCGACGCCACCCTTCAATTGGTCATCCCAGGCTATTGAAACGTACTGCCGTGCGAATGGCCGCTCTTGTCTGTCGCTCGAGCCGACTTTAGCGGCAGTGCGGCCAGAGCACGTTGGCCGCTTAGGGCGGTCCTCGATGTCGATCCCTTTTGGATAGGCGCCCAAGAGGGAAGTGGCTTCAGCGAGGAAGACAACGGCGACGGGGGAAAGTCGAACATTGGATGCGTTCAAGGTTCGTTCGGGTCTGATTGACACACCGGGGTGACTCAGATACCGGGCAGTGAAGCTCTGCTTGACTTCGGACTGGCTCTGCCCTTCTTCGAGCAGGCACGCAACTATCTGCAGGACCCTGAGATCCGCGCTCAGGTCCTGAATCGTATCCTCAGCAAGTTGCCGCAGGAGGGTCGCGTAGTGATCCTCGGACACAGCCTCGGGTCGGTAATCGCTGCTGACCTGCTCCGGCGGTTGCACAAGGGCCTCCACGTAGTCGGCATGGTCACCGTCGGCAGCCCGCTGGCAAGCGATTCCTTCGGAGTCGACAAGCTAAGGGATGTGCTTCGGGAGCCGCCGCCGAACCTCGAGTGGTGGGTGAGCTTCTGGGATGGTCGCGATCCGGTCGCGGCTCGCCGCGGGGTGTCGTCGGCGTTTCCTTGGATGATCGACTTCCGGGTGCCGTCGCGAACGATGAGCCCGCTCGCGGCGCACCAGGCCGTTGAGTACCTCGCGCAGGATGTCGTGGCGGAGGCTGTCGGGTATGGGTTGTTCGGGTCGCGCTCCAAAGAAGTCGCTCGTGTGGAGCGCGGCGTTGACGTCCCGTTGGACGCTGCAGAGGACTACGCGTTGCTCGCGCTACGGTACGCGCACCTGATCAAGTTGCGCCTGACCGGAGATCGGAAGGAGCGGTATGCGGGAGCGCTTCGCAACGTGCACGCGAATCTCGTCGATGTGCTGGCTGCCAAGCGCTCCGAGACGGCGAGGCCTTTGCCGGAAGCGCTGTCCCGCCTGAGGTTCGACCTGTCCGACCCGCGAGCGGAGGTGCCAGAGCCGACGCCGTCGCGACGCCTGGCGAAGGATGACGCGGTCGTCATGCTCACCGTTCTCATGGGGCAGAACATCATCCTGCCCTACGAGGTCAACGTCCCCGCCGATGTGAAGCAGAAGGCCATGGAGGATCTGACCGCCGAGATGGGGCTTGGTGGCGTCTTCGGTTCGGACGTGTTCGCTGCAGCACGGGAAGCGCAGGCAGCATTGAACGGTGGCCGCGGGGTCAATTGGCTGAAGTGGGGCGCTCTTGGCGCGGGTGCTATCGCAATCGTGGTCGCGACTGGAGGGCTCGCTTTGGCCGCGGCGCCCGGCGTAGCGGGAGCGGCGGCCATCACGAGCGCGCTGGCGGCGTTCGGGCCTGGAGGCATGATCGGTGGCCTGCTCACCGCGGGCACGTTGGTAACCGCGGGCGGTGGGGGAATCGCATTCGGACTCGTAAGTGCCAGCACGACTGCGGAGACACTTGAGGCGGTCGTGTCGGGTCAACTAACTGCGGAGATCCTGCGCAAGCGTCACGCGCTCGACTCAGACGCGGCGGTGTGGCGCAACCTTGTGGATATGGAGATGCAGCTCCGGCGGGAGCATGAGCGGCTCGACGAGTTCTCCGATGACTCCGCGCCGTCGATCAAGGAGTTGAAACGCAAGGTAGATGCCGTGGAGCGTGCTCTCGCACATCTCAGGCACATGGGGCTTGAGCCGGCGGCATCCGCACCCAGCAGCGAAGTCCCTTCGGACGATCGGCCCTTCTGGAAGCGCGCTGTGCCCGCAATCGGAAGGTAGCGGCGCGGAGGTCCTTGGACGCGACGGCGGGAGTCGAACCCGCGACACCCCTGGGTATGAGCCGGAGGTCCGGGAGCCGCCCGGTCGCCGCGATGACTTCAAGGTAACCCGATGGACCTTTCGGTTCGCCAGGTGTAACTGAAGTTTTCCCTGTGCGTCACGAGGTTTCACCGATCCGAAACACGGGGTAGCGGGCGGCTTACGCTTCGTCTCGCTTCGGCAGGCTCAGCGACCGGGAAAGGGCGACGCTTCGACAAGCTCAGCGACCGGGAGGGGGCGACGCTTCGACAAGCTCAGCGACCGGCAGGGCGCGGGGAAGGAGGCGGCGCGGCGAGCGAGCGCAGCATCCGCTCCAACGTCTCCCGCAACTCCTCGCGCGCCGGCGATGACAGCGACGTCGTGTACTCGACCCCCGCCGGGATCCACGACAGCGCGTACATCGCATCGCGGAAGTCACCGCCGCCCATGGGCCACCGCGTGCGACCTTCGCCGTCGGCGGTGGCGCCCTGACCCCACTGCCCGAAGTACGCGCGCATCTCGTCGAGGGGCATCTCCATGACGGCATCCGCCTCGATGTTCTGCGGAGCCCACGACCGCGCGACGAGGATGAACTCCTCGATCTCCTCCGGCGTCAGGTCCCGAGGGGTGAACAGCACGCGCGTGTGCTCGACATCCGACAGCCGGTCGACGCGGAAGGTTCGCCAGTCGTCGCGCTCGAGATCCCAGCACAGCAGGTACCAGTGGCGGTCTGCGGGCGCAAGTGCGTGCGGCTCGACGCGGCGCCGCGTCACCTCGCCCGACAGCGCCGTGTAAGTGAAGCGCACCCGCTCGTGGTCGCGGCACGCGAGGGCGAGTTCGCCGAGCACCTCACTCGAAACGGGCGAGCCGGAACGGATGCCGGCAGGCTGCACCGCCTCGGCCAACGCGTTCACGCGTCGGCGCAGTGGCCCCGGCAGCACCTGCTCGAGCTTGGCGAGTGCCGTCAGCGTGGTGTCCGGTCCGTCGACGAGCCGCTGCGACGCGGCGACGCGCAGCCCGATGGCCATCGCGACCGCCTCCTCGTCGGTGAGCAGCAGGGGAGGCACCGCGCTCCCGGCTTCGAGCCGATAGCCACCGGATGCGCCGGGCGTCGACTCGATGCGGTACCCGAGCTCGCGCAGCCGCTCGACGTCGCGCCGCACCGTGCGCTCGGTCACACCGAGCCGTTCGGCGAGCTCCACGCCCGGCCAGTGGCGGTGGGTCTGCAGCAGGTTCAGCAGCGAGAGCGCTCGCGAGGTCGTATCCGACATGCCTCAAGATTGCCGTAAATCGCGGACGGGATCTGTCCGCAATGCTTCCTACCCTCGACCCATGGCGAACGAAATCATCGAAGCGGATGGCCTCACCAAGCGCTTCACGGTCAAGAAGAAGACCGTCGAGGCCGTCACCGACCTGACGTTCCAGGTCGAGAGGGGCGCGCTCGTCGCGTTCCTCGGCCCCAACGGCGCAGGCAAGTCGACGAGCCTGCGCATGCTCACCACCCTCATTCCACCGACTTCGGGCACCGCGCGCGTCGTCGGGTTCGACATCCTGCGCGATCCGGCCGAGGTGCGGGCGCGCATCGGCTACGTCGGGCAGCTCACAAGCGGCAGCTTCGCCCAGCGCGTGCGCGACGAGCTGCTCAGTCAGGGCGCTTTCTACGGCCTCTCGCGCGCCGAATCGGCACGCCGGGCCGACGAGCTCATCGAGTCGCTCGACCTCGCGCCCTTCGCGACACGCACGGTGCAGCAGCTCAGCGGCGGACAGAAGCGCCGCCTCGACATCGCCCTCGGCCTCATGCACGCGCCGCCGCTGCTGTTCCTCGACGAGCCCTCGACGGGCCTCGACCCGCAGAGCCGCGCGAACCTGTGGCAGCACATCCTCGACCTCCGCGCCAAGTACGGCACCACGGTCTTCCTCACGACCCACTACCTCGAAGAGGCCGACCGCTACGCCGAACGCGTCATGGTCATGGACAAGGGCCGCGTCATCGCCGACGACACAGCGGCGCAGCTCAAGGCGAACCTCGCGGGCGACCTGCTCACCTTCGGGTTCGCAGACGAGACGGATGCCGCATCCGCCGTCGCGGTGATCGAGGGGCTCACCGATCGCGAGGTGCGGCGGGAGGGCGCATCCGTGATTCTCACCGCACCCGACGGCGACGCCCTCCTGCCCACCGCTGTACGGGCGCTCGACGCGGCCGGCCTCTCGGTGCGCACCGCGACCGGGGTGCCGCCGACCCTCGACGACGTGTTCCTCGCGCTCACCGGACGCACGCTGCGCGAAGCGGGCGAGGGTGAACCGGCCGAGGACGAAGAGACGGATGCCGCTGCATCCGCTGAGGACAGTGAAGAGAAGACCACGACGGGAGCGAACCGATGACCACCATGCAGACCAATCCGCGCCCGGACACGGTCGTGCGCGCCAACCCCGCCCGCGACACGTGGAACGTGCTCACGCGTGAGCTCAAGCCCGTCGTGCGGGATCCGTTCTCGCTCATCTTCAGCCTCGTGCAGCCGCTCGTGTTCCTCGGATTGTTCGGGCCGCTGCTGATCGGCCAGTCAGGCGCTCCTGTGGGAGAGACCCTGCAGTGGTTCGTCCCAGGCGTGCTCGTGATGATCGTGTTGTTCGGCACGGGCGCGACCGGCTCGAACCTGCAGTACGAGATGATGACGGGCTCGCACGAGCGCACGCTCGTCGCTCCGCTCTCGCGGTCGTCGCTGCTCATCGGACGCGCTCTCAAAGAGATCGCCCCGATCGTCGTGCAGGCGCTCATCATCGTGCTGATCGCGTGGCCGTTCGGCTTCACGATCAATTGGGTGGGACTCGTTGCAGGACTCGCGCTGCTCGCGGCGTTCGGTGTCGGCCTCGGTGCGCTCTCGTACACGCTCGCGCTCAAGACCAAGGATCGCGAGTGGCTGTTCTGGGCGGTGCAGCAGACGCTGATCTTGCCGTTGCTCATCCTGTCGGGCATGCTCCTGCCGCTCGATGACGGCCCGGCGTGGATGCAGGCGGTCGCGACCGTCAACCCCGTGAACTGGGTCGTGCAGGCCGAGCGCGCACTGTTCGCGGGCGATCTCGGTGCGGTCGAGATCCTGTGGGGCTGGGTCGCCGCCGTCGTGCTCGCGGTGCTCGGACTGTGGGTCGGCGTGCGGGCGATGCGCAAGAGCGACTGACGGATGCCGCGGGGTGTGCGCTCGCCGGGGCCGGTTCGGCGCGCGCGGGCGCGTGCCCGATGTCAGTGGGGATCGCTACCTTTCCGACATGGCGATCACGGTGGTGCCGGCGGCTGAGGCCGGGTGGCCGGCCGTCGAAGCGGTGTTCCAGAGCGAGGCGGGCGCGCGCAACTGCTGGTGCCAGTTCCACGTGCTCGCCAATTCCGAGCAGCGTACGACGACACGAGAGTCGCGTCGCGAGCTGCTGCGCGAGCAGGTCGAGACTCTCGATCCGCCGCGCGGACTGGTCGCCCTCGACGGCGGCGAGCCCGTCGGCTGGTGCGGCGTCGAGCCGCGTGTGCGCTTGCACCACGTCCTCGCGACGAAGCTCGTCACGGCGAACAGTCCCGAGCCGCTCGATGACCCGCACGTGTGGTCGATCTACTGCATCCTCGTGCCGCCGCGGCGCCGGCGGCAGGGGATCGGAGCGACGCTGCTGCACGCGGGCATCGAGCACGCCGCGGCGCAGGGTGCCACCGCGCTCGAGGGGTATCCGATCGACACCGCGCTGCGCGGCGGAAAGCTGCCGCCCGGATTCTCGACCGGCACGGTGTCGATGTTCCAGGAGGAGGGTTTCGCGCCCGTGGCGGCGTTGCCGTCCGCGCGCACGCTGGTGCATCGGCGGGTGTGAAGCGCCGCGTCGGGGCCAAGGCGGGCACACGGTCGGCATCAGAGCTCGCGGATGCAGATCCGGAAGGGCCGTGCATGGGTGTTCCCTCTTGCCTCCTCCACATCGATGCCATTCGGTCGCTCTCCACATTTGCTGTTCGTGCTGGCCTGAATGTCGTACCTATGTTCTAAAGTCGGGGTATGGTGATCGCACCTGAAGACGTGTCCGGTTCTCCGGTGTCGGATGCGATGGATCGTGTGCGGGAGACGGGTGATGTGGTGACGATGTTCGCCGCGGAGTACTTCGTCACCGTGGACCGTGCCCGCCGCGAGGCTTTGGAGGATGCGGCCAGGTATGGGCGGGAGCTGACCGAGGTGGTGGAGCGGGGCATCCGCCTCGAGATCGCGGCGGGGATGCGGATCACCGAGCACGCCGCCGGGGAGTTGATCCGGCGGGCGGAGGCGCTCGTGCACCGCTACCCGGATGCGCTGGAGTCGCTGAGTCGGGCGAGGATGACGGTCGCGCATGCGGAGTACCTGGTGGACCGGCTGGACGAGTGCGAACCCGAAGTTCGTGACGCGATCGCGGCGGAGGCGGTGGGGTTGGCGGAGGAGCTTCCGGTGGGTTCGTTCCGGCGGGCGCTCAGGCGGCTGATCGAGATGCACCGTTCGGTGACCCTCGCGGAGCGGCATGAGGCCGCGGTGGTGCGACGTCGGGTGGTGGTGGAGCACGTTGATGACGGGATGGCGTGGTTGAGCGCGTACCTGCCCGCGGTGGAGGCGCACGCGATCTACGGGCGGCTCACCGCCATCGCCAAGGCGATCAAGAACCAGGACGAGACGGCGACGCCTCGGCAGGACGCCACGAGCCGCGACTGCGACGCGGCACCGCCGGAGGAGGGTCGCACGATCGACCAACTCAGGGCGGACGTTCTTTCCGATCTGCTGATCGAGGGTGACACGACCGTGCACCCGGTCGACGCGCGCGGCATCCGCGCCACGGTCGCCGTCACGGTTCCCGCGCTCACCCTGCTCGCCGAGAGCGACTCCGCCCGTGCCGCGCAGGGTCTTGCTCCTGCGGTCGTGGAGGGTGTCGGACCGGTCCCGCTCGCCCGGGCGCGAGAGCTGTGCGGTGGTGCGGACGGGTGGATGCGGATCCTCACCTACCCCGAGACCGGAATGGTCCTCTCCGTGAGCCGCACCCGGTACCGGCCGCCGCCGATGTTGCGGAAGCTGGTGCGGTGGCGGGCGGACCGGTGCATGGCTCCCGGATGCGGCATCCCCGCGTCCCGCTGCGAGATCGACCACACGGTCGCGTGGGAACACGGCGGGGAAACCTCGCTCGACAACCTCGCACCCCTGTGCAAGGGGCATCACACCGTGAAACACCACGGCGGGTGGCGGGTGCGGCAACTCCCGGACAGCGGGGGAGCACTCGAATGGACCTCGCCCGCAGGCAGGCGATACGTCGTGCAGCCCGAACGCCGCGTACCGGTGTTTCGCCCTGCAGACGAACACGACGCCCCCTTCTGATCAACTCGCGCAACGGCGGGCTCAAACCCCGCTGCCGCCGCGCAGCCCGCGTCGCCGACCCCCCTGCATAGGGACGCGCCAACCATCGCGCCTCGACGATGTCAACCCCCGAGTCCGTCCAGGCTGCGCGGGCTACCGTCGCTCGATCAGCAGCACGCACGCCCACCACAGGGAGGACCCACGGTGACTTCGCAACTCGAAGAGACGCCGACTCTCGCCCTCTTGGACGGCCGATACCAACTCCACGAGCAGATCGGGGTCGGCGGCATGGCGCACGTCTATCGCGCCGACGACCTCGTTCTGGGACGCACCGTCGCGATCAAGATGATGCGCACGGATGCCGACGTCCTCGCGACCTCTTCCCGAGCGCGCAGCGAGGCCGGCGCCCTCGCGATGCTCAACCACCCCTCCCTCGTCACCCTCCTCGATGCACGCATCGAGCCGGACCGGCCCCGCTACCTCGTCATGGAGTTCGTCGATGGTGAGACCCTCGCCGGACGTCTCCGAAACGGACCCCTGACCGAACGAGAGATCGCGTTCGTGGGCTCCGAGCTCGCCGCAGGGCTCAATGCCGTCCACGAAGCGGGCCTGCTGCACCGTGACGTCAAGCCGTCGAATGTGCTGCTGGGCGCCGCATCCGCTCCTGGCGTCGGCTTCCGCGTCAAGCTGGCCGACTTCGGTCTCGCCCAGCTCATCGGCGCGGAACCCATCACGACACCGGGCGTCGTCCTCGGAACCGCCGCCTACCTGTCGCCCGAGCAGGTGCGCGGGCAGGGCAGCAGCCCGGCATCCGATGTGTACGCGCTGGGACTCGTGCTCATCGAGGCGTTCACCGGGGTCCGCCCGTTCGGGCACACATCGGGCATCGGCGCCGTGCTCGCACGCCTCCTCGAGCCGCCGACGATTCCCGACGAGATCTCACCGCACTGGCGCCCTCTCCTGCAGCAGATGACCGCCCTCGATCCCGCGGCACGTCCGACCGCGCTCGAAGTGGCGCAGCGCATCGCGGACATTCCCGAGCATCCGACCGGCCCGCCGGTGGCCGTCCCAACGCAGCAGATCTTCGCCGACCATCCGACGACACGGATGCCGGCGGGCCGCCACGTCGCAGCCGCACGCCGCCGTCGGCACACAGTGCTTGAGACCCGCGGTGAGTGGGCGCAACGTGCCGCGGTCGCCTCGTCGGCGACCGTCACGGCGCTCATGATCGTCTGCGCGGCCATCCTCGGCGACTCCGCGTCGCCGGCCGAACCGGAGGTGGCGGCCGGTCCCGCGCCCGCATACACCAACCCGTTCGCGCTCCTCCCCGATGCTGCGGATGCGACGACCCAGGAGGCCGACATCGTCGTCGGCGCGGTCGATCCCGCGATCGTCCCGGTCGAGACGGTCGAGACAGCCAACTGGTCGGACGGCGTCGACGTCGTCACGCAGCCCGGCGGGCATCCCAGCGATGGCCCGACCCACGCCGACGACAAGCCCCACGCCGAGAAGCCCCACGCCGAGAAGCCCCACGCCGACAAGTCTCACGCCGACAAGCACGCCGCCGACAAGGCCGCCCGTGACGCGGAGAAGCAGGCCGCGGCCGAAGAACGCGAAGCCGCCAAACAGGCGGCTGCGGAGCAGCGGGAAGCCGACAAGGCCGCCCGCGACGCCGCCCGCGAAGCCGACAAGGCCGCAAAGCAGAAGGACCATCACTGAGCGGGTCGCGGCAGCCCACCGGCGTGTCAATCGCGGCATACGGAGCGCCATAGGCTATTCGAATGACGACGGCCGTACGACGGGGGATCACCGCCGTCGTCACCGTTCTCGTGCTCGTCGCGCTCGGCGCGGGCATCGGCGTCGCCGTGGGCGATGCGCTCGGCATCCGGGTCGAGGAGTCCGGCCGCATGCACCCGGCCGAACCCGCGATCGCGCGGGTTGAGGCATCCGTCCCCACTCCTTCGTTCACGGACATCGACGCACCCGGCGGCCCACGGTTCGAGGCGGCGATCGACGACCTGACGGATGCCACGGCCGACGCCGCGCCCGACGCAGAGCAATTCACCCTCACAGTCACCGCGGGCCCCGACGAAGACGAACACGACGACGGCTACGCCCTCGCGGCCGACGGCCCCCGCATCCGCATCGACGCACCGACCGAAGCCGGGGTCGTCCGCGGCGTGTACGACCTCGCCGCGCAGATCCGCGGCGGGCGCGCGATCGAAGACCTCGCGGGCACGCACGAGCCGTCGCGCCTGCCGTTCCGCATGGTCGACATCGGCGCCGTGGGCGTCACCGCCGACCCGGAGGAGTGGCGCCCCGGCACGAACTACTCGCACGTCTCCGACGCATTCCGCGACGTGTACCTCGCCGACGAGCCGTACATCGACGAGGCGGCCCTCGACGACGCGTTCGACGAGTGGGACGAGTTCCTCCGCACGTCGGTCGCCCAGGGGTACAACGCCGTCGCATGGCCCGGATTCATCGAGTACGTCGACTTCGCGGATGTCCCGGACGGGCCCGTCCACCCCGACGGCGACCCGCACATCGCCCGTGCCGCAGCCTTGCGCGACGCGTTCGGCCCGTTCTGGGACCGTGCCTCCGAGCTCGGGGTCGACGTCTTCCTGCGCACCGACATGCTCGCGCTCACGCCGGCACTCGACGACTACTTCACGAAGCGCTTCGGCGGGGCCGACGCCGAGAACCCCGAGCTGTGGCAGGTGTACGCCGACGCGCTCGACGAGCTCTACGCCGACCAGCCCGCGCTCGACGGCGTCGTCATCCGCATCGGTGAGGCCGGCGACATCTACGACACCCCGGGCTGGGACTATTACTCCGCGCTCGCGGTGCGCAGCGTGGACGCGGTGCGCACGATGCTCGACGTGCTCACGGCCGGCGCCGAGGCATCCGACACAGAAGTCGTCTTCCGCACGTGGAGCGTGGGGATCGGCGACGTCGGCGACATGCACATCGACCCCGAGTCGTACGAGGCCGTGCTCGGCGGGATCGACTCCGACGCGCTCGTCGTGTCGACGAAGTACACGGCGGGCGACTTCTACAGCTGGCTGCCCCTCAACGAGACGCTCGCGATGGGCGAGCACCGGCGCATCGTCGAGTTCCAGAGCCGCCGCGAGTTCGAGGCGTTCGGCTCCTTCCCGAACGACCTCGGTCCCGAGTTCCAGTGGGCGCTGGGCGAGCTCCTGGCGCAGAACCCGAACATCGAAGGCATCTGGACGTGGACGCAGGACGGCGGCCCGTGGCGCGCCGGCCCCATGTCCCTGTACCTGAAGTCGGGCTTCTGGCAGCTGTACGAGCACAACACCCGCCAGGCGGCCGCGCTCGCGCGCGACCCCGGCGCCGACCTCGCGCAGGTCACCGCCGATTGGGCGCGCGAGTGGTTCTCGGACGACCCCGCGACCGTCGCGGCGATCGCCCAGGCGATGGCGCGCTCGCGCAGCGCGATCGAGAACGGCCTGTACCTCGCGCCCTTCGCCGAATCCCGCGTGTCGGCGCTCGGCCTCGAACCGCCGCCGCAGATGTGGCTGTTCGAGTGGGACATCCTCACCGGCGACTCCGCCACGCTCGACGTGCTCTACGCGATCATCGGCCCCGACCGCATCGAAGAGACGATCCAAGGTGGCCGGGTCGCGCTCGCCGCGGCCGAGCGGATGCGAGCCGACGTAGAAGAGACGGATGCCGCGACCTGGCACGATCCCGAGCTGCGCGACGCCTTCCTCGAAACGCTCGACTACGAGATCGACACCCTCGGCATGCTCGGCGCCTACCGCGAGATGTTCCTCGCGCAAGGGGAGTGGCACGACACCGGATCGCCCGAGGCCTACGAACGGTGGCAGCACGCGCGCGACGACTACGTCGCCCGCGCCGCCGCGCACGTCGACGCGTACGAAGGCGACGTCGATCTTCCCGCGTGGAACCTCACCGCCGCGCAGCTCGGCATCGACCGCGCCGATCGCGATCTGCTCGTCGCGTGGGGTGCGCGCATCCTTCTCCTCCTCGCCGTCGCATGGCTCATCATCGGAATGCTCTCCGCCCGCACACGTCTCGTGCGACGACCCGGAGCCGCCGCCGCCCGCGCAGCGTGGATCGCCTCCACGCGCCCGTGGCGCGCCCGGGAATCGACCCTCGGCATGCTCGCCCTCGACAGGTGGCTGCTGGTCGTCATTCCTGGAGGCCTCCTCGTCGCCACGCGCGCGCTGCAGACCTCGCTCCTTTCGTGGACGCACCTCGCGCTCGTCTTCGGAGCGTGGCTTCTCTTCCTCCTCGTGGTGCGCGTGTGCGTCGGCATCCGTTCGCCCTATCCGGTGATCGCGGCCGTGGGCGGCGTCGTCGTGCTGCGATGCATCGTCACGCTCTTCGCCCTGGCGTTCACCGGCCCGGGCGGATACTGGTTCGCGTTCTGGACGGAGCCCGTCGCGCGGGTCGTCTACATCGCGATCGCGTTCGCGCTGTTCGTGTGGGCGTTCATCGCGGCGGGCTGGGCGATGTCGATGCAGGTGGGCGCACGCCGAGCGACGGGGTTCGTGCTCGCCGGCGTCGGCGCCGCGCTCGCGGTCACGGCGTTCGCCGTCGCGATCGTGGGGCTCGAGCGGGCGCTCACCGTGTGGAACGACGAGATGGGACTGCTGCCGTGGGGGATGGCGCGCATCCTCGGCATCACGACGTTCCTGGAGATCCCCGCGTCGACGCCCTGGTGGGCGGCCGGCGTCGGTCTCATCGTGCTCGCAGCAGGCTCGCTGCTCGCGTTGCCGTGGAGGCGGCGCCTCGACAGCGCTTCCCGGTGAGCGGGCGCGCGCGGGTGCCGCGCGGCCCTCGCGGAAAAGTGCGAGGCGTAGCGTTAAGAGCATCCCAACCGAATCGAAGAGGTGTTTGTCATGCGTTCGCGCAGCTCTGCAATCCTGTCCGCCCTCGCCGTGTCGGGTCTGCTCCTGGCCGGCTGTGCGGCCGAGTCGAGCCCGTCGGAGACGTCCGCGCCCGACGCCGCCGCGGTCGAGTCCTCGGTGACGGAGCCCGCGGGTGTCGGCGAGCGGGTCGGTGCGGACGGCGTTCTGCTCGAGGTGTGGAGCGCCGCCGTGCCCGACGAGACGATCGGCGAGGCGGACCCGGGCAAGCAGTGGGTCACGGCGAACGTCGCTCAGTGGGTGACCGAGGAGGGCGTGACGGGTGCGGAGGTCGCACCGGTGCTCCGCTCGACCGCCGATGAGTCCTTCTCGGCCGAGGCGGAGGCCCGTCAGAACGTCGACATCGAACTGGCCCCGAACAAGTCGTACACCTTCGTGTGGAGCTACCAGGTTCCCGAAGACCTGGTCGACCCCTCGACGCTCGTGCTCTGCGTGGGCGGCGACGAGGGCTGCAGCCTCCTCGCCGAGTGACCCCGCGGCGAAGCGGGGCGCGTCAGGCGCCCCGCTTCGCCATCGCCTCGTCGAACTCTCCGCGGTGCGTCGAGACGATGTCCTTGCCGAGCGGCATGATCGAGATCGACACCATCTTGAAGTCGGCGATCCCGAGTGGGATGCCGATGATCGTGAGGCAAAGCAGCACGCCCGACACGATGTGCGCAACGGCGAGCCACCAGCCCGCGAGGATCACCCACACGACGTTCCCGAGGAACGCCCACACACCTGAGTTCTGCTTCTCGACGATCGTCCGCCCGAACGGCCACAGGGCGTACGCCGCGATGCGGAACGACGCGATCCCCCACGGGATCGTCACGATGAGCACGCACAGCAGGATGCCCGCCGCGACGTAGCCGAGGAACAGCCAGAACCCGGACAGGACGAGCCAGATGACGTTCAGGACGGTGCGCACGAGATGATTGTGGCAGTCGGCGTGACCCCGCGGGGGCCGTGTCGGTGGGCCGGAACTAGACTTGAGGGGCCATGACCGACGCCGTCACACCCATCATCGTCGGCGGGGGCTCAGGGCCTCGCCCTGGTGCGGCGCGCGCCGACGAAGACCTGCTCGCCGGGCTCAACCCGCAGCAGCGCGAGGCGGTCGTCTACCGCGGTCCGGCGCTGCTCATCGTGGCCGGCGCAGGTTCCGGCAAGACCCGCGTGCTGACGCACCGCATCGCGAGCCTGCTGCGCAACAAAGAGGCATGGCCCAGCCAGATCCTCGCGATCACCTTCACCAACAAGGCAGCGGGCGAGATGCGCGAGCGCGTCGAGCAGCTCGTCGGCGATTCCGCGCGCGGAATGTGGATCTCGACGTTCCACTCCGCGTGCGTGCGCATCCTGCGGCGCGAGGCGCAGCAGTTCGGCTTCACGAGCTCGTTCACGATCTACGACTCCGGCGACTCGCGCGCGCTCATCAAGCGGCTGGTCAAGGAGCATGAGGCGGATGCGTTCGGCCTGACGCCCGCCGCGGTGCAGGGCAAGATCTCGAAGCTCAAGAACGAGCTGGCCGACGCCGACTCGTACGCGCGCCAGGCGAACATGAACGACCCCGTCGAGCGTGTGTTCGTCGAGGTGTTCGGCGCCTACCAGCGCGAACTGCAGCGCGCGAACGCGTTCGACTTCGACGACCTCATCGCGCAGACGGTCTACCTCTTCCGCGCGTTCCCGCATGTCGCCGATGTGTACCGGCGCCGGTTCCGGCACATCCTCGTCGACGAGTACCAAGACACGAACCACGCGCAGTACGCGCTCATCAACGAGCTGACGAAGCCGGTCTCCGGAGCGGTCGATGAGCCTGTCGAAGCGTCGAACGGGATGTTGATCTGGGGCCCCGACCCTTCGACGAGCTCAGGGACCGGTGGTGTCGCCGGCGCCCCCGAGCCCGCGTCCCTCACGGTCGTCGGCGACTCCGACCAGTCGATCTACGCGTTCCGTGGAGCGGACATCCGCAACATCACCGAGTTCGAGCGCGACTACCCCGGCGCGAAGGTCGTGCTGCTCGAGCAGAACTACCGCTCGACGCAGAACATCCTGAGCGCGGCGAATGCGGTCATCAGCAACAACTTCGACCGCAAAGACAAGAAGCTGTGGACCGATGTCGGTGCGGGCGAGAAGATCGTCGGCTTCACCGGCTACTCGCAGCACGACGAGGCGCAGTTCGTCGCCGACGAGGTCGAGGCGCTGCACCGCGGAGGCGTCGCCTACGGGCAGATGGCAGTCTTCTACCGGACGAACTCTCAGTCCCGTGCGCTGGAAGAGATCTTCATCCGCTCTGCCGTGCCCTACAAGATCGTGGGCGGCACGAAGTTCTACGAGCGCGCCGAGATCAAGGACGCCCTCGCGTACCTCGTCGCGGTGGCGAACCCCGCCGACGAGATGGCGCTGCGCCGCATCGTGAACAAGCCGCGGCGCGGCATCGGCGACGTGACGATCGAGGCGATCTCGCGGTACGCGCGCGAGGAGCAGATCACCTTCCGCGACGCGCTCGCGAACTCGTCGGCGCTCGGCGTCGGACCCAAGATCCAGGCGGCGATCGCGCACCTCGACGCGGTGCTGGCCGAGGCATCCGACATCATGCTCCCGCCCTCCGGCGAGATCGCACCGCCGACATCGGTCACCGAGGGACTCCAGCTGCTGCTCAACAAGAGCGGCTACATCGACGCGCTCCGCGCGAGCCGCGATCCGCAAGACGAGGCGCGCGTCGAGAACCTCGACGAGCTCGTCGCGGTCACGCGCGAGTTCGCACGCAACAACCCTGAGGGCACGATCCTCGACTTCCTCACCGAGGTCGCGCTCGTGTCGGACGCCGACGACCTCGAAGACGCGTCGGGCTCGGTGTCGCTCATGACGCTGCACACCGCGAAGGGCCTCGAGTACGACGCGGTGTTCGTCACCGGCGTCGAGGAGGACCTCATCCCGCACCGCATCTCGGCGGGGGAGCCTGGCGGCCCGCAAGAGGAGCGACGCCTCTTCTACGTCGGCATCACACGCGCGCGCAAGCGCCTCTATCTCTCGCTCGCGATGACGCGGGCGCAGTTCGGCGAGGTGTCGGTTGCGATGCCGAGCCGCTTCCTGCAGGAGATCCCGGCCGAACTGCTGCACTGGCGGCAGTCGCCGGGCGACGTGAACTCGCGCGGCGGGTCGCAGTCGCGGGCGCTCAACGCGCGCCGAGGGGGGTTCGGCGGCGCGTCGCCGGGCAAGCGCTACGGAGATGACCTCGTGCCGCTCGCGCGGCGGCAGCCGAACGGGTCGATCGAGAAGTTCGCGAACCGTATCCCCGCGAAGGTGCGCGACAACGGCGACCTCGAGCTCGCTCCCGGCGACCGCATCCGCCACGACGACTTCGGCGAGGGCCGTGTCGACCTCGTGACGGGCGAGGGCGCGAAGCGCGTCGCGCACGTGCGCTTCGACACGGCCGGCGCCAAGAAGCTGCTCATCAAGGTCGCGCCGATCGAGAAGATCTAGCCCGGCTCGACCTCGGGCGGCGGCACCGCGCCGCTCACGAGCAGGTGGTGGTGCGCAAGGCGCCGCAGCGCGAGCATCACCGGCTCGTACAGCGCGGTGCCGAGCACCGCGTACGTGACGGCGTCCTTCACGGCCATCTCTCCGACGGGCGCGACCTCTTCGCTCGCCACCTCGCGCATCGCGTCGGCATACCGCCGCAGCACCGCAGGCTCCCACCGCAGCCCCGCATCCTCGATCGCGCGGATCGCCGATTCGAGCTGCGGCACGGCGGCGAACCGCGGTTCGTACGTCAGTCCGGCCTGCTCGATCGCTGCGCGGGCACGGGGGTAGTCCTCGGCCTCCTCGACGTAGGGCGGCAGCGCGCCGACGGCCCGCCCGAGTGTCTCGATCGGGTCGGGCGCCGGATCGTCGACGAGCGCGAGGATCTCGCGAACGCGCGACAGCGGGAGGCCGCGCACGTCGGCGAGTGCCGCGATGAGTCGCACGCGAGCGAGGTGCTCATCGCCGTAGTCGGCGCTCGTCGCCGACACCGCCTCGCCGCGCGGGAGCATCCCCTCGCGGATGTAGAACTTCAGCGTCGCGACGGGGACGCCGCTGCGCTTCGAGAGCTCGGAGATCCTCACGGGCGCATCCGTCGCATACCGGAGCGGGCAGGGAATGGATTGGACATATGGATAGTTTAGGTATCTAATACTGGATAGCCAAACTATCTAACTCATCGACCGAAGGAGTCGCCATGGATCCCATACTCACGATCGTCCTCGGCGCGACAGTGCTGACGGTCATCGGCATCATGTCCGGGGGCACGTTCCTGCTGCGCATCGCCTCTCACGGCCTGCCGTTCAACGGCCTGCAGAAGACGTTCTTCCGCGCCGGTCACGCCCACGCCGGGGTGCTCGTCATCCTCGGCCTGGTCTCCGCGTTGCTGCTCACCGTCGCCGGTGTGACCGGCCCGTGGCTGTGGTCGGCGGTCGGCGTGCTGGCGTCGGCGATCCTCATCCCGGCCGGCTTCTTCCTGTCGGTGCTGGGGCAGGACCCGAAGCGGCCCGGGCGCCTGATCGCGCTGCTGTGGGCAGGTGTCGTCGTGCTCGCGCTCTCGCTCATCGCGGTCGGCGTGAGCCTCATCGTGGCAGGTGTGAGCGCTCTGGGCTGAGCCCCGAGGAGCCGACGGTGCTGGCCCACGCTCATTCGCCCCGTTCGCGGAAGGTTGGTAGCATCCGCTGAGGGGATCGCACGACGGTGTCGTTCGCTGCGTTCCTGCGCGTCGAAGGGGAGGAGCAGGATGTCGAGGCTGGGTCGCGGATTGGGGATGGTGGCAGGCGCCATCGCCCTGGTGGTGGGACTGAGCGGATGTGTGGGTGCGCCGGCGGCCGCCGGCCCGGAAGGGCGACCCGGCCCCGCCGGCACTCCCGGTCGGGACGGCGCTGTCGGGCCTCGCGGCGAATCGGGAGCGCAGGGGCCTGCCGGTCCAGCCGGTCCGGCCGGACCTGCCGGCACCGACGGCTCACGGGGCGCTCCAGGCCCACGAGGCGCCGACGGCCCGGCGGGTCCGCGGGGCCCGGAAGGCTCCGCCGGTCCGCAGGGTCCTGCCGGTCCGCAAGGCCCTGCCGGTCCGCAAGGCCCTGCCGGTCCGCAGGGTCCTGCCGGTCCGCAGGGTCCCGCCGGTGACAACACGGCCTTCTTCACGGGCCGCATCACCGGATTCCCCGGCGACGACTACTGGTACGGGCCCGTGCAGGGTCTCGGCGGCAGCAGCGAGCCGTCCGATGTCGCGCTCTTGTCGCCGCCCTACCCGATCACCCTGACTCGGCTCGACGTGTCCGCGACCGCGGGGACGAAGGGGAACATCTACGTCTACGCCAACGGCGCGTCGACCGTCCTGGCGTGCCATCTACCCGGCACTGCGTGCTCCAGTGCGCGGGAGGTGACGATTCCGGCGTCTTCTGAGCTGTCCGTCCTCTGCGCGTGCCACGGCGGGGCTCCTGGCGATGTGCTGACGACGGTGACGTACAGGGGCGACTGAGGACGAGCTCGATCAGATCTCGGTGAGGACGAGCTCGATCAGATCTCGGTGAGGACGATCACGTTCCCGAACGGATCGCGGATGCTCGCGCTCCGGGCGCCCGAGTCGCCGGCGAGCGGGCGTGCGAGCTCCGCCCCCGCCGACCGTGCGCGCTCGAGGTCAGCGTCGATCTCGTTCGAGTAGAGGACGAGGATCGGTTCGTCATCGCTCCTCGCGGTCTGCGCCGGGAACAGCCAGATCCCGGGGTCGGAGACCTGTGCGGGCCCGACGTGGAGCGAGCGGAATCCGGGGAAGATCTCCCGGTCGAACAGGACAGAGAATTCGAACGCGCGCGCGTAGAAGGCGGCTGCGCGTTCCAGGTCCGTCACACGGATGACGGCGCGACCGATGCGGAGCACGGCGAGTCAGCGGTAGTTCACGAACTGCAGGTCGACGTCGAGGTCGGCGGCCTTCAGCACGCGGATGACCTCCTGCAGGTCGTCGCGGCTCTTGGACTGCACGCGCAGCTCGTCGCCCTGGATCTGCGACTTCACCGACTTGGGTCCCTCGTCGCGGATGATCTTCGAGATCTTCTTCGCGTTCTCGGATGAGATGCCGTTCTTGAGCGACGAGACGATGCGGAACTCCTTGCCGCTCGCGACGGGGTCGCCCGACTCGAGGCTCTTGAGCGAGATGCCGCGTTTGATGAGCTTCGACTGGAACACGTCGAGCACGGCCTTCGCGCGCTCCTCGCTGTTCGCCTTGATGAGGATCTGCTCGCCGCTCCACTCGATCGAGGCGCCGGTGCCCCTGAAGTCGTAGCGCTGCTCGACCTCTTTTCGGGCCTGGTTGAGCGCGTTGTCGGCCTCCTGATGGTCGACCTTGCTGACGATGTCGAACGAGGAATCTGCCATGCCGGGCAGTCTATCCGGCAGGTCTCGCGCCGAGCGGGTGACACGGATGCCGGGACCACCGTGCAAGCGCTTCCAAGGTCCGCGGCGGTTGATCACGGGATGATATCGGGTTCATCTCGGGATTGCGCGAAGGCCCGTCTTCGGTGAAACTGTAAGCGCTTGCATTACCGAGGGGCGACGATGTGGACGCCGACGCATCCATCTCGTCTCCGCAGACAAGAGAGGCACACACCGATGAAGGTGAACAAGAAGGGCGCGATCGGCCTGGCGGCGATCGTCGCGGGCAGCGCCGTCGTCCTGGCGGGTTGCGCGGGCGGCGGTGGCGGCAGCGAGAGCGAGGCCCCCGAGTCGGCCGGTTCGATCACCGTGTGGGTCGACGCCGACCGCGCCGGCGTCCTCGAGGACGCTGCGAAGGACTTCACCGCCGACACGGGCGTCGAGGTCAAGCTCGTCCAGAAGGAGTTCGGCGAGATCCGCGACCAGTTCGTGCAGCAGGTTCCGACCGGCGAGGGCCCTGACATCGCCGTCGGCGCGCACGACTGGCTGGGCGTCCTCGTGACCAACGGCGTCGTCGCGCCCGTCGAGCTCGGTGACAAGGCGAGCGACTTCGAGCAGGTCGCCATCGACGCGTGGAGCTACGAGGGCCAGACCTACGGCGTGCCGTACGCGATCGAGAACATCGGCCTGCTGCGCAACACCGACCTCGTCGCCGAGGCCCCGACCAGCTACGACGACATGATCGCCAAGGGCAAGGCCGCAGGCACCGAGTACGCGTTCCTCGTCGGCCTCGACCCCGAGGCATCCGACCCGTACCACCTGTACCCGTTCCAGACGTCCTTCGGCGCCCCCGTCTTCGGAACCGACGCGGACGGCGCGTACGACCCGGCCGACCTGCAGATCGGCAACGCGGGCGGCCAGGAGTTCGCCACGTGGCTCGCGTCGCAGGGTTCGACCGGCGCCGGCGTCTTCAACACGAACATCACGGGCGACCTCGCGCGTGAGAACTTCGTCGCGGGCAAGTCGCCGTTCTTCCTGACCGGTCCGTGGAACGTCCCGGCAGCCGAGGAGGCCGGCCTGAACATCGCGGTCGACCCGATCCCGTCGGCCGGTGGTCAGGATGCGCAGCCGTTCGCGGGTGTGCAGGGCTTCTTCCTGAGCTCGGAGAGCGAGAACCGTCTCGCTGCGAACGAGTTCCTCATCAACTACATCGGCAGCGAAGAGGTCCAGACGGCCCTCTACGAGGTCGGCGGCCGCGCCCCGGCGCTCACCGCCGCGTTCGACGCGGCCGTGGGGTCCGACCCGATCACCGCGGGCTTCGGCGAGGTCGGCGCGAACGCCGTGCCCATGCCGTCCATCCCCGAGATGGGCTCGGTGTGGCAGTTCTGGGGCGTGACCCAGGCCGCCATCATCAACGGCCAGGGCGGCGACCCGGTCGAGCTGTGGAACAAGATGGCGTCCGACATCCAGGCGGCCATCGAGTAATCGACGCCGATGCGGGGCGGCATCCGCAAGGCTGCCGCCCCGCATCCGTCACAGCATGCGACCGAGGGACACGCGATGACGACGCCGACCATCGAAGAACCACACACGGCCGAAGCGCCGAAACCCACCAAACGGGCCCGCCGGGCGACCCGCATCGCCGAGGCGGCGTCGGGCGGGTGGAAGGTGCTCCTGTTCAAGGTCATCGCGCTGGGCATCATCGACGCGATGGCGCTCTACGCGATCCTCGTGCTCGTGCAGAGCGAGCAGTGGCTCATCGCGGGCATCGTCCTCGCGGTGACCGCCTTCGCGAACTGGATCTACTTCAGCCGCGGCCATCTGCCGGCGAAGTACCTCATCCCCGGTCTCATCTTCCTCTTCGTCTTCCAGATCTTCGCGGCGGGCTACACGGGCTACGTCGCGTTCACCAACTACGGCACGGGCCACAACAGCACGAAGGACAGCGCGATCAACGCGCTCATGCTGTCGGCGCAGGAGCGCGTGCCGGACTCGCCCGCCTATCAGCTCACGATCGTCGAGCAGCTGGGCGAGCTCTCGTTCCTCGTGACCGATCCCGACGGCGATGTCCGCCTCGGCGGCGAGGAGCGACCGCTCGAGCCGGTCGACAACGCCGAGATGGACGGCGGCAAGGCTGTCGGCGTCCCGGGCTACAACACCCTCTCGTTCGCGCAGATCGTCGCCGACCAGCAGCGCATCGCCGACATGGCGGTGCCCATCAGCGATGACCCGAACGACGGCGCGCTGCGCACGCCCGACGGATCCGTCGCGTACGCGTACGTCTCGAAGCTCGTGTACGACGAGGCCGCCGACACGATGACCGACACGCGCACGGGCGTCGTCTACTCCGATATCGGCACCGGCGCGTTCACCGCACCCGACGGCACCGAGCTGCTCCCGGGCTGGCAGATCTTCGTCGGCTTCGACAACTTCGTGCGGGCGTTCGGCGAGGAGTCGATCCGCGGTCCGTTCTTCTCGGTGCTGACGTGGACGTTCGTGTTCGCCTTCTTGTCGGTGTTCCTGTGCTTCGCAGCGGGGCTCTTCCTCGCGATCGTCTTCAACGATCCGCGCATGAAGTCGAAGCGGTACTACCGCGTGATCATGATCCTCCCGTACGCGTTCCCCGGCTTCCTGTCGGCGCTCGTATGGGCGGGCATGATGAACCAGGAGTTCGGCTTCATCAACGTCGTGCTCTTCGGGGGCGCCGACATCCCATGGCTCACGAATGAGTGGCTCGCCAAGTTCAGCATCCTGCTCGTGAACTTGTGGCTCGGATTCCCCTATATGTTCCTCATCTGCACGGGCGCTCTGCAGGCCATCCCGGATGAGCTGCAGGAAGCCGCGCGCGTCGACGGCGCATCCGCCTGGCAGGTGTTCCGCAACATCAAGCTGCCGCTGCTGTTCGTGGCTGTCGCCCCGCTGCTGATCGCGTCGTTCGCGTACAACTTCAACAACTTCGTGCTGATCTACATGCTCACCGGCGGCGGACCCCGCGATGTGAGCGCGGGCGTGAACGTCGGCGCGACCGACATCCTCATCTCGATGGTCTACAAGGTCGCGTTCGTCGGGTCGACGTCCGACTACGGTCTGGCGAGCGCCTTCTCGATCATCATCTTCCTGTTGGTCGGCACGATCTCGGTGATCGCGTTCCGGCGCACCAAGGCCTTGGAGGAGCTGGTCTGACATGAGCGACCTGAAACCTGGAGCCCCTGCAGCGCGCGGCCTGCTCGACAGGGTCGCGGCGTCTGACGACGAGCTCACGACGACGACCACCCTCACAACCGGCGGCGGTGGAGTTCGCGGCCAGGGCAAGCAGCCCCGCCGCCCCTTCAAGCGCTACTTCCGCGAGACGGGGTGGCGCCACCTCGTCGGCATCGGCGTCGCGATCTTCGCGATCTTCCCGCTGCTGTATGTCTTCTCGGCGTCGCTCAACCCGGGCGGCACGCTGCTCACGGCCAACGGACTGTTCTCGAACTTCAACTTCGAGAGCTACGTCGACCTGTTCAACAGCCCGCGGCATCCGTACGGCGCCTGGTATGTCAACACGCTCGTGATCGGCCTCGTCACGGCAGCCGGCACGGTCCTGATGGGCGCGCTGGCTGCTTACTCGTTCTCGCGCATGCGCTTCACCGGCCGCCGCTTCGGGCTCACGACCCTGCTCGTGGTGCAGATGTTCCCGCAGATGCTCGCCGCGGTCGCGATCTTCCTCCTCATGGTCGCGATCGGCGACATCTTCCCGGCGCTCGGCCTCAACACCCAGATCGGCCTGATCATGGTGTACCTCGGTGGGGCGCTCGGCGTGAACACGTACCTCATGTACGGGTTCTTCAACACGGTGCCGTCGTCGATCGACGAGGCCGCGAAGATCGACGGCGCGGGCCACGCACGCATCTTCTTCACGATCATCCTGCGGCTCGTCGCTCCGATTCTCGCGGTCGTCGGCCTGCTGTCGTTCATCGGAACTGCGAGCGAGTTCATGCTCGCGAGCGTGATCCTCATCGATCCCGACAAGCAGACCCTGGCGGTGGGCCTGTACAAGTTCGTGTCGGACGAGTTCTCGAAGAACTGGAGCATCTTCGCAGCCGGTGCGGTGCTCGCGGCGATCCTGCCCGTGGCTCTGTTCCTCGCACTGCAGAGGTACATCGTCGGCGGCCTGACGGCCGGGAGCGTGAAATAGCGGATGCCCCACCCGGCGCGCCTCGCCGGCGCATCCGCCGTCGCGCTCACGCTGGCGCTCGCCGGGTGCACGGCCTCACCGTCGACGCTCGAGCCGGCGGCGCCCGACGTCGGCGTGCAGCTCTTCCAGCTGCCGTGGACGTCGATCGCCGAGGAATGCGAGACGACCCTCGGGCCGAACGGCTTCGCGTGGGTGCTCGCGTCTCCGCCGAACGAGCACATCCAGCGAGATGAGTGGTGGGCGTCGTACCAGCCGGTGAGTTACGAGCTCGAGACGCGTCTCGGCACGCGCGACGAGTTCGCCGACATGGTCGAGCGGTGCGGCGCGGTGGGTGTGGACGTCATCGCGGATGCCGTCATCAACCACATGACCGGCCAGGACCCGCCTGGCGAGGGCTGGGCGGGAACGCCGTACGAGCACTACGAGTACCCCGGGCTGTACACGGACGAGGACTTCCACCACTGCGGCCTCACCGCGAACGACGACATCCAGGACTACGACTCGCGCGAGCAGGTGCAGACGTGCGAGCTCGTGAACCTCGCCGACCTCGACACGTCGAGCGAGAAGGTCCGCACAACGATCGGCGCCTACCTCGAGGACCTGCTGTCGCTCGGTGTCGCCGGGTTCCGCATCGACGCCGCGAAGCACATGGCCGCCGACGACGTCGAGGCGATCGTCGCGGAGCTGCCCGAAGGCACGCGCATCATGAGCGAGGTCATCCGCGGTGGGGGCGAGCCGATCGTCCCCGAGGAGTACGCCGAGTTCGGCGAGGTCTTCGAGCTCACGTACTCCCGCGACCTGACACCCCCGCTCGAAAGCGGCGTCTTCAGCGACCCGGAGCTCGATGGCGAGCGGCCGCTGCACGTGGCATCCGATCGTGCGCTCGTGTTCGTCGACAACCACGACACCGAGCGCGGCGAGGCCGACGTGACCTACCGCGACGGTGGGCTGTACGTGATCGCGAACGCGCTCATGCTCGCCGACGACTACGGCACACCTGTCGTCTACTCCGGGTATGCGTTCTCCGACCGCGACGCGGGCGCGCCGACCGACGGCGACGGCCGCGTGCTCGACGCCGCGTGTGACGACGTCACAGGACCGGCCGAGTCGTACGACGAGGGCGAGCGCACGTGCGTCCACGCGTGGACCGCGATCGCGGGCATGCTCGAGTTCCGCGCGTTCGCCGGCGACGCCCCGCGGCTCGCCGGCGTCGAGGAGGGCGACGCGTACGGATTCGAGCGCGAGGGCCGCGGCGTCGTCGCGGTCAACGTCGGCTCCGAGCCCGAGACGATCTCGATCCCCACGTCGCTCCCGGCGGGGGAGTACCGGGACGTGATCGCCGGCGAGACCTACACCGTCGAAGGCGGCGAGGTTGTGTTCGAGCTGGAGCCCGAGGCATCCGCCGCGATCCACATCGGGTCCCGGTTGTCGTCCTAGAATCGACTCGCGCGCACCTGAACAGCAACACAACTGAACAACAATCTGAGGGCTCTGTCACGGCGCGGCCGTGCAACCACGTCGCTTCCACCGGCGGCGCCGCCGCCTCGACCCGAAAGGCTCGTCCGTGACCCCCCTCATCCCGCACCACGACGGCTCGCCCCTGTACGTGTCGAACCTCGCTCCCGAGTTGGGCGAGACCGTCACCGTCAGGCTTCGCGTGCCCTCCGGCTACGGGCCGCTGAGCGCCGTGCGCACGCGCTCCAACCCCGACCACGAACCCGAGTGGACGGATGCCGAACTGCTCGGCTCCGCCGACGGATGGGACTGGTGGGAGGCGCCCGTCACCGTCCGCAACCGACGTCACGGCTACCGCTGGCTGCTCGTGCACGAAGACGGCACGATCGAGTGGTTCAACCAGACCGGCCTGCACCGGATCGAGACGCTCGACGCCGAGGACTTCGCGCTCGTCGCCCACCCGGCGCCGCCCGCGTGGCTGTTCGACAGCGTGATGTATCAGATCTTCCCGGACCGGTTCGCGCGCTCGGCGCAGGCCGACCGGCATCCGACGCCCGACTGGGCGATCCCGGCCGCCTGGGACGACCCGGTCGATCCCGTCCTCCCCGGGCGCTCGCAGCAGTTCTACGGCGGCGACCTCGACGGGATCGTCGAGCACCTCGACCACCTCGTGCACCTCGGCGTGAACCTCCTCTACCTGACGCCGGTGTTCCCGGCCGCGTCGAACCACCGCTACGACGCGTCGAGCTTCGATCGTGTCGACCCGCTGCTCGGCGGTGACGAGGCGCTCGTACGGCTCGTCAAGGCGGCGCATGCGCGCGGCATCCGCGTCATCGGCGACCTCACGAGCAACCACTCCGGCGACCGGCACGAGTGGTTCCAGGCCGCCTACGGCCACCCCGGCGCGCCGGAGGAGGACTTCTACTACTTCCTGAACGACGACAACACCGAGTACGAGTCGTGGCTGGGCACACCGACCCTGCCGAAGTTCAACTGGGCGTCGGAGGAGCTGCGGCGCCGGTTCATCGCGGGCCCCGACTCGGTCGTCGCGAAATGGCTGAAGCCGCCGTTCAACACCGACGGCTGGCGCATCGACGTCGCGAACATGACGGGACGCCTCGGCGACATCGACCTCAACGCCGAGGTCCGACAGCTGCTGCGACGGACGATGGAGGAGATCAACCCCGACACGATCCTCCTCGCCGAGTCGACGAACGACGCCGCGAGCGACCTGCAGGGCGACGGCTGGCACGGGGCGATGACGTACCCGTCGTTCACGCGCCCGCTGTGGGGGTGGCTGTGCGAGCCGAGCGGCGAGCCGTACCTCACCGCGGAAGGCGAGCTGCGCACCGAGCCCTGGTTCTTCGGGCAGCCGATCGGCGGCATGCCGCGCTACACGGCGAAGCAGTTCGCCGATGCGGTCGTGCGGTTCACGGCCTCGATCCCATGGCGCGTGCGTCTCGGCAACATGCAGGCCCTCGACACCCACGACACGGGTCGCTTCGCGACGCACGCCGCGCCCGGCACCGTGCCGGTCGCCGTCGGGCTCTCGGTGACCCTTCCGGGTGTGCCGGTGCTGTTCGCGGGCGACGAGTTCGGGCTCACGGGTGTCGACGGCGAGATGAGTCGCACTCCGATGCCGTGGGGCACGGAGGACGAACCGGATGCCGCGGCCCGCCTGGCCCTCTACCGCGACCTCATCCGCCTCCGACGCGAGCACCCCGTGCTCGGCACGGGCGGCTTGCGCTGGGTGCACGTGGACGACGAAGGGCTCGTGTTCGTGCGCGAGTCGGAGGAGGAAACGGTCCTCGTGCTGGCTTCGCGCGGCGACGTCGGCGTGTCGCTGCCGGCGGGCGTCGTGCCGGGCGCCGCGTACGCGGAGGTGCTGTTCGGCGACGCGACTCTCGCGGTCGCCGACGACGGCTCCGTGCTGCTGTCGGCGGAAGGCCCGGCGTTCGCCGCGTGGGCGCTTCCCGGCGTCGCGGTGCCGTGATGGTGGGCGCGGAGCGGTTCGATGCGCTGAGCGCCGGACTCGCGGAAGGCGTTCGCGCCCGCGACGGGCTCATCGGGCTCGTGCTGCTCGGATCGGCGTCCGACGGGGCATCCGGTCGCCGCGATGAGTGGTCCGATCACGACTTCTTCGCGATCGTCGAAGAGGGTCGCGGCGCGGAGGTGCGCCCCGACCTGTCGTGGCTGCCCGATCGTGAGCGCATCGTGCTCACGGCGCGCGAGGGCGAGATCGGATTCGTCGCGGTGTACGACGACGGGCACGTGTTCGAGTTCGCGCTGTCGGAGGCCGGAGAGCTCGCGGGTGCGGTCGCCGGAGACGCGACCGTGGTAGTCGACGATGAGCTGGGCACGACCGCCGCGGTCATCGATCGCGCCCGCGCCCGAGCCGAGTCCGCCGACGGGTTCGACGCGGAGAACGACGTGCGCCTCGTGCTGGTGAAGCTGCTCATCGGCGTCGGGCGCGTGCGGCGCGGCGAGGTGCTGAACGGCGGGCAGTTCATCCGGCAGTGGGCGGTGCAACACCTCGTGCGGGCGATCCGGGGGCGGTTCGCCGAGGCATCCGGTTCGCTCCGCGACGTGATCGACCCCGTGCGGCGGTTCGAGCGCGATCACCTGGAATGGGGCGCGCGCATCGCGGCGGCGCTCGAGCGTCCGGCCGAGGACGGCGCGCGCGAGCTGTTCGCGTTCACGCGCGAGGTGCTCGAACCGGGGTGGGATGCGTTCCCCTCGCGGGCGGCGGATGCGGTCGCGCAGCGACTGGGCTGGGTGGCGACTTCGCCCGGGTCGTCAAGCAGCCGAAGGCGGTGATCATCGCTCTGCTCTGCCAGCTCATCCTGCTTCCCGCGATCTGCTTCGGCCTCGTGCTGCTGTTCCAGCTTCCGCCGATCCTCGCCGTCGGCATGATGATGCTCGCCGCGTCGCCCGGAGGCACGACCGCCAACCTCTACAGCCATCTGTTCCGGGGCGACGTCGCCCTCAACATCTCGCTGACCGCCGTGAACTCGGTCATCGCCGGCGTGACGCTGCCGATCATCACGAACCTCGCGATCGCGTACTTCAACCCGTTCGACGACCAGCTCGGCCTGCAGTGGTCGAAGGCGCTCGAGGTGTTCGCGATCGTGCTGCTGCCGGTTGCGCTCGGCATGATCGTGCGGCATTTCTGGGCGAACTTCGCGAAGGCGATGGACAAGCCCGTGCGCATCGCATCGATCATCATCCTCATCGTCGTGATCGCGGGCGCGGTCGCTTCGAACTGGGATCTGCTGATCGCCGACTTCGGACGCCTCGCGGCCATCACGATCGTCTTCTGCCTCGTCAGCCTCGCGGTCGGGTACTGGGCGCCCCGCCTCTTCCACGTCGGCAAGCGGCAGTCGGTCGCATCGTCGTTCGAGATCGGCATCCACAACGCGACGCTCGCGATCGTCATCGCGCAGTCCGTGCTCGGCTCGACCGAGCTCAGCCTGCCGGCCGCGGTCTACGGCGTGCTGATGTTCTTCATCGCGTTCGGCTTCGGCTTCATCATCCGCGAGCGCGAGACGACGGATGCCGCGGCCGAGCCCGAGCCGGAGGAGACGACCGCCGCCACGACTTAGACTGGGCCGTGACGGCGAGGAGGTTCTATGCGCCCGCTGACCGAAGACGACGTCCTGGCATCTTTCGTGAATGCCGCCCCAGAGGAGCTCCGGCTCATCGCTCTGCCGCCGGACTTCCTGCTCACCGATTGGGATCACCTCGACTTCCTGGCGTGGCGTGATCCCCGCACGCGAAGTCGCGGGTACGTGATCGCGGAGGTCGACGGCGAGCCGATCGGCATCGTGCTGAGGGCGGCAGAGGGCTCGTCGCGAGCCCGGTCGGCGATGTGCAACCTGTGCCACACGATGCAGCCCGGCGACCAGGTGTCGCTCTTCACCGCGCGCAAGGCGGGCCCGGCCGGACGCTACGGCGACAGCGTCGGCACGTACATGTGCGCCGACCTCTCCTGCCATGAGAACGTGCGGCTCGCGGCGCCGCTCGCACCGAGCGAGATCCGCGCGAGCGTCGACCGCCGCATCGACGGAACGCGCGAGCGCACCGAGGCGTTCGTCGAGCGAGTCCTCGAGGGGAGCGCCGCATGAGCGATCGCGTCGTCGTGATCGGCGACGCGCTCATCGACCAACTCCGCGACGACCACGGCGTGCGGGAGTTCGTCGGCGGTGCCGCTCTCAACGTCGCGGTCGGGCTCAGCCGGCTCAGCGTGCCCGCGACGCTCATCGCGATGGTCGGCGACGACGAGCCGGGCTCGCGCATCCGAACGTACTTGGCCGACTACGGCGTCGAGCTCATCGCGACGCCGTCCTTGCTCGGCTCGTCGCGCGCCGTGAGCACGCGTACGGGCGGAGGAGAGCCCGAGTACGTCTTCAACGACGCCGCGAAGGCGCGGCGCATCCGCTTCGGCGACCAGGAGCGGGCGGCGATCGCGGCCGCGCCGCTCGTGGCGATCAGCTGCTTCCCGTTCGACGACGCCGAGCAGACCGACGAGCTCGCGCTCGCGCTGGCCGGTGCGCGTGTGGCGGTCGACCCCAATCCGCGCACCGACCTCATGCGCGATCGCGATGAGTTCGTGCGCGGCTTCGAGCGCCTCGCCGCACGGTCGGCACTCGTGAAGATCGGCGTCGACGACGCCGCGCTGCTCTACGGCGAGCCGATCGACGCGGTGACTCCGCGTCTCATCGACCTCGGTGTGGGGGCGGTGTTCGCGACGGAGGGTGCCTCCGGCGCCGCGATCGAGACGGCGACGGATGCATGGACCCGCCCGGTCTCCGACCTGCCCGGCCGCATCGTCGACACAATGGGTGCGGGCGACGCCGCCTTCGCCGCGGTGCTCGCCGCGCTCGCATCCGGCTGGCCCGAAGACGCCGACGCGTGGGGCGCGATGCTCGAGCGCGCGATGGACGTCGCGGCCGCGACGTGCCGGTTCGAGGGAGCCCTGCTGCGCCTGCCGTCCGCCCTCGTCGGGCCGGATCTGGACCGCCTCGGAACCTGATGCGACGGTGGCTGCCCGCCGATTTCGAGCAGTCCGTCTGAGCAGGTAGGATTGTTGATCGCGCCTCCGGTCGACTGTACAAGCCGGGCGGGTGCGCACCCGGCGAGTTACCCAAGCGGCCAAAGGGATCTGACTGTAAATCAGCTGGCATTGCCTTCGGGGGTTCGAATCCCTCACTCGCCACCGAACGAATGAAGGGCTCCGCGAATGCGGGGCCCTTCATCGTTCATCGGAGTGCTGCGCTCAGCGCCGACGGCCGCGCACCGCTTTCACCGCCATCTGCGTCGCGATGAACGCGAGGAAGACGGCGAACAGGATGTTCGCGGTGAACGGGTCGATGGATGTTGCGACCCATGCGCCGAGCGCCGTCGTCGTGCACGCCGCGAGCCCCACGCACACCGCGCCCAGCGGATCGATGTTCCGCCGGATGATGTTGCCGACGGTGCCCGAGATCGCGGCCGGGATCATCATCAGCAGGGACGTGCCCTTCGCGAGGAGGTCGCTCGTGCCGAAGACGAGGATCAGCGCGGGCACGACGATGATGCCGCCGCCGACTCCGAGCAGTCCGGAGACGGTCCCCGTGGCCAGTCCGAGGACGACGAGGCCGATGACCGCCGGCCACAAGAGCGTCAGGTGGACGTCGCGTGAGGGGATCACCACGAAAAGGCTCACGATCACCGCCAGGAGGAACCCGACGAACGCCCAGCGCAGCGCGGTCTGCGACACGCGCGGAAGCAGCCACGTCCCGAACTGGGCGCCGAGCACCGCGCCGGCCGCGAGGATGAGCGCGGGGATCCACGCCACCGCGTCGTTGACGGCATACGAGACGACGCCGACGGCCGCGCTCGGCACGATCGCCGCGAGCGACGTGCCGGCGGCGCGCCGCTGGTCGAAGCCGAGGAGGAGAACCAGCAGCGGCACGATGACGACACCGCCGCCGACGCCGAACAGACCCGACAGGAACCCGGTCAGAAGGCCGATGGAGACGAACAGGAGGACGGATGCCGCGGCACTGCGCCGCGGCTGATCTGACGCCCCCACGCGCTATGCGCCTTGCTCGGACAGACGCGTCTCGACCCAGCGCGCCGTCGACTCGTTCGCCTTGCGGTAGTGCTCCTCGGTGAGCTCGCGTGCGCGGACCGGATCGTGGTCGGCGATGGCACGTGCGATCTCGTCGTGCTCGGCGAGGTTCACGCGCAGGCGATGCGTGTTCCCCGCGTAGCCGCCGAAGGAGAGGTTGCGCGGGACGCGTCGATGCAGCTCCGCGATCGTGAGGGCGAGCTGCCGGTTGTCGGCCGCTTCGACGACGACCGAGTGGAAGCGCTCGTTCGCGTCGGCCCACAGGTCGCCGAGGTCGTCGGACGACGCGCCGTGCTCGAGTGCCTCGCGGAACTCGTCCCATGCTGCGAACAGGCGCGTGATCTGATCGTCGTTGATTCGGATCGCCGCGAGTTCGGCGGCGAGTCCCTGCAGCTCGGCCCGGACCTCGCCCATTTCACGGATGTCGCGCACGGAGAGCCCGTTGACGCGGGCGCCGCGATTCGGCGCGATCGTCACGATCCCCTGCGCCGCGAGCACGCGGAGAGCCTCGCGCACGGGGGTGCGACTGACGCCGAACTCGGCGGCCAGGGCGTCATGCCGCAGCCACGTTCCGATCGCGATCTCACCGCTCACGACTCGCCGTTGCAGCGTCGTGACGATGCGATCAGCCGGCGAGACGTACTCACTGCTGTCGACGGGTACTGTCACCGAATCCTCGCTCCTGGTGCTGGTGCGACCGACATCCGCTGTCGTCGTGCAGCAGCCAACACGCCATTGTCCACGTGCGTTCGTCTCATCGTCCCACGAGGGGACTCACTTGATCTCGCACCATTGTGCCATAGTGTTGCATCCAATCTAAACGTATGTAAATCCAATCTTGGAGGACCCATGAGCCAGGACCAGCTGCAGGCGAGGCCGGATCTCCTCGGATGGTTCGGCATGTGCAGCTCGACGCACTGGACCGCATCGGCGACGGGGCAATCCGTCCTGGAGCGTGGGGGCAACGCGTTCGATGCAGCCGTCGCGGCGGCGTTCGTGCTCCACGTCGTCGAGCCGCACCTCAACGGGCCGGGCGGGGATCTCGTCGCGCTCGCAGCTCCCGCCGACGGCGAGCCGGTCACCGTCGTCGGCCAGGGTCCGGCTCCGGCCGGTGCGACCATCGAGAGGTTCCGGGAGGAGGGACTCGACCTCGTTCCCGGTGCGGGTGCCCTGGCGGCGGCGATCCCGGGGGCGGTCGACGCCTGGCTCATGCTTCTGCGCGACTACGGAACGTGGGAGGTCGGCGCCGTGCTCGAGCCGGCGATCGAGTACGCGCGGCGCGGCCATGCGCTTCTGCCGAAGGCGGCCGACACGATCGCCGGCGTGGCCGACCTCTTCCGAGATCACTGGCCCACGTCCGCGGATCTCTGGCTTGTCGACGGTGCGGTCCCGCACGCGGGGAGCATCGTGCGGAATCCCACGTACGCCCGAACCCTCGAGCGCCTCGTCGCGGCGGAGCGCGGTCAGACGCGGGAGGAGCGCATCGACGCGGTGCGTCGCGAGTGGCGCGAGGGCTTCGTCGCCGAGGAGATCGACCGGTTCGTCTCGTCGACCCCTCACATGCACGCAAGCGGCACGGTCCACCGCGGCGTGCTCGCGTACGAGGATCTCGCGGGGCACCAGGCGACCTACGAGCGCCCTGTCCGCGGCACCTTCCGCGGCTACGACGTGCTCAAGGCGGGGCCGTGGTCGCAGGGGCCGATGCTGCTGCAGACGCTGGCGATCCTGGACGGATTCGACGACGAGGACCTCGACCTGAACACTGCAGCGGGGGTGCATCGGGTGCTGGAGGCGCTCAAGCTCGCGCTCGCGGATCGCGACACCTACTACGGCGCGGACGTCGCTCCCGACGTGCTCGAGCACCTGCTCTCGCCCGAGTACGCGCGCGAGCGGCGCCGCCTCATCACCGACCGCGCTTCGCTCGAACTGCGGCCAGGCGATCTCGACGGCGGGCGTCAGTTCCTGCCGCCCCTGCGCGAGGCGTACCGTGCCGAGGCCGCCGCCGCGTCGACCGGGGAGCCTACGGTCTCCGCGGTGGGCGCGGTGCGCGGCGACACGTGTCATCTCGACGTCGTCGATCGCTGGGGGAACATGGTCTCGGCCACCCCCTCCGGCGGCTGGCTTCAGTCGTCACCGACCATCCCCGCGCTCGGATTCGCGCTCGGAACACGTCTCCAGATGACGTGGCTCGATCCGCGCAGCCCCGCCGCACTCAGGCCGGGAGCCAGGCCGCGGACGACCCTCACGCCTTCCCTCCTCGCACGCGACGGCCACGTCGTCGCGGCATTCGGATCCCCCGGGGGCGACCAGCAGGACCAATGGCAGGCCGGCTTCCTGGTGCGGATGCTCGTCGGGGGGATGACTCCCCAGCAGGCGATAGAGGCTCCCGCCTTCCACACGACGAGCTTCCCCAACAGCTTCTGGCCGCGCACGTGGACCCCGGGAGGTGCGGTCGTCGAGGATCGCCTCGGAGACGACGTGATCGCCGACCTCGAGTTGCGCGGCCACCGCGTCGCGCGTGCGGGGGACTGGGCGCTGAGCAGGCTCACGGCGGTCACTCGCGACGCCCGGACCGGGCTCGTGGGAGCAGCGGCCAACCCGCGTGGGGCGCAGGGGTATGCGGCGGGGCGGTGATGTGAACGCTTTGTGAAATTGCCCGCCGCACTATTGCCTTCTCGCAGATTGGATGCAATCATGCGTCAACTGCATCTCAACTTCGTCAGTCCCTCTCTGCACTAGGAGTCTCCGGATGTCACAACCGAACCAACGCCGCCGGCGCCGATCCGTCGGCGCGGCGCTGATCGCCCTCACCCTCATCACCGCGACGGGGTGCGCCTCTTCGGGGGAGGCCGCGCCCGGCGACAGCTCGCTCGACGTGATCTTCCCGATCCTGCGTCCGACGCTGGACGTTCGCGACAACGCCGCCCAGACCCTCGGGATCCAGCTGCTCGTCAACGAGCCGCTGTTCGTCTACACACCGGACGGCGAGTTCGTGCCGCGCCTCGCGGAGAGCGTCGAGCAGCCGGATCCGCTCACCTTCGTCTACACACTCCGCGACGTCACGTTCTCCGACGGAACGCCGCTGACGGCCGACGACGTCGTCTACACGTTCGACCTGCACCGCGACCCGGAGTCCACCTCGGTCATGGCGCGCTACTGGGGCGCGGTGGAGTCCGTCGAAGCGACAGGTGAGAACGAAGTCACGGTGAAACTCTCGGCGTCCGATCCCGAGTGGCCCTACACGGTCGCGAAGACCGGCATCGTCTCGGCGTCCTACTACGAATCCAACGGCGGACAGGCGGGCACGCCCGGGGCGCCGCAGATCGGCACGGGACCCTACGTGGTGGACGAGTTCAAGGCATCCGCCGAAGTCGATCTCGTGCGCAACCCGTCGTACTGGGGCGAAGAGGCCCCGTACGAGTCGATCTCCTTCACGGCGCCGAAGGACGACAACAGCCGCCTCCTCGCGCTGCAGTCCGGCAATTACGACGCACTGCTCCTGCCGCCGCTCTCCCAGGTGAAGGCTCTGTCGGCCGTGCCCGGCTATGTGGCGTCGGAGATCACCGACACGTCGACCTATCGCATCAACTTCGACCTCACGAAGCCGCCGTTCGACGAGCTCGCGGTGCGTCAGGCGGTCTCCCACGCGGTCGATCGCGACGCGATCATCGGCGCGGTCTTCAACGACCACGCCGAGCCGGCTGACGCACTCGTGCCCCCGCCCATCCTCGAGGTGGCAGGAGAGCCGGGTCCCGTGGCGGAGGCATACGACGGGTTCGCGCGGGACTTCGACCTCGATCTCGACCGGGCGCGCGAATACCTCGCCCAGTCGAGCGTCGCGGACGGCTTCTCGTTCACGGTGCCCGTGCAGCAGAGCGACCCCGCCCAGACGCTCATCGCGCAGATCGTCGCCCAGTCGCTCGCCGAGATCGGTGTCGACATGACCCTCGCCCCGCTGGACGACAACACCTACATCCAGCAGGTCTACTTCGACAAGGACATCGACGGTCTGTCGATCGACTCGTGGTCGGCCGGGTCGCCGGAACCGGCGGGCATGCTCTTCAACGCGTACACGCCCGGCATCTTCAGCAACGTGTCGCAGCTCGACTCCGCCGCGGTCGCGGCCGGACTGGCGGAGTACCGCGAGCTTCCGGTCGATTCGGCCGAACGTCAGCCGCTGCTGCTGGACGTGCTCACCGAGATCCACGCCGAACGTCCCACGGTGCCGCTGCTGTACCCGAACCTCGTGTTCTTCACGGCGGAGGACACGACGGTGTCTGGCCTCAACGGGTTCTGGTGGCTGTCGCCGCTGTACGAGATCATCGCGCCCGCATCATGAGCTCCAGTTCGGTGAAGGAACCGGCGCCGATGTCGCTCGCGGCCGCCGGGGCGGACGCTCTCGATCATCGCCGGGCGGTGCGGTGGAGCGAGGTTCGGCTGATCGCGACCGTGATCGCGAAACGACTGCTGGCCGGCGTCGTGGTGCTGTTCATCGTGACCGTGCTGATCTTCCTCTTCATCCACGCCGCACCGGGCGGACCAGAGGTGGCGATCGCGGGCCTCGATGCCACACCCGAGCAGCTCGCGGCGATCCGTGAGCTCTACCGGCTGGACGACCCGCTCCCCGTCCAATACTGGACGTACATCAGCAGCGCGCTCACCGGTGATCTCGGCACCTCGTTCATGCTGCGCGAGCCGGTGGCCGACGCGATCGGGCGCGCGCTGTCGGGCGTGACGATTCCGCTGATCATCATCACGTGGACGACCGCGCTCGTGTTCGGGGTGTCGCTCGGCTACATCTCGGCGCGCAAGCGCGGCCAGCTGCTGGATCGGGCGATCGTCGGCATCACCGTCGTCGGCGCGACGGCGCCGATGTTCGCGACGGGTCTGCTGATCTCGACGGTGTTCGGAGTGCAGCTGCGCTGGTTCCCCTTCTTCGGGTCCGGTTCGGGCGGCCTCGACACGCTGTATCACCTCGTGCTTCCCGCTCTCACGATGGTGATCGTGATGCTCGCATCCACGACGCGCATCAGTCGTGTGAGGTTCGCCCAGGTGCTCGAGGAGGATCAGTACGCGTTCGCGAAGGCGCGCGGTGTGTCGCCCCGCGCGATCTTCGGGCGGATCATCTTCAGGAACTCGGCCGTCCAGCTCATCACGTGGGCGGGCTCGGTCATCGTGGGCCTGATGACCGGGTTGATCATCGTCGAGCAGATCTACAGCCTTCCCGGCATCGGCTCGCTCCTCATCACGGCCATCGGCTCGCGCGACATCCCGATGATCCAGGGCATCACTCTGGTGATCGCGGTCGCGATCGTCCTGGTCACGATCATCGTCGACGTCCTGTGCATCATCGTCGATCCACGCATCCGGAGAGGAATGGAGGCGGACGCATGACCGCGACATCCGTCATCCCCGCCGTCAGGCGCACCAGATGGGGAGTCGGCTCGCTGCCCCCGGTCACCGTCACGATCGCGCTCGTCATCCTCGCAGGGGTGATCGTGATGGTGCTGTTCCCCGGCATCGCACCGCTCGATCCGGATCGCATCGACGCGGCGGCCGCGCTGCAGGGTCCGAGCGCCGCCCACTGGCTCGGCACCGACGAGCTCGGTCGCGACGTCCTTTCCCGCGTGATCGCCGGCGCGCGCACCGCGTTCCTCGCGCCCTTGGGCCTGGCGACGGGCATCGTCGCGCTGAGTCTGACGATCGGTCTCATCGCCGGATACGCGGGAGGGTGGGTCGACACCTTCATCGGCCGCATCGTGGACGTGCTGTACGCGGTCCCCGCGCTGCTGGTCGCCATCGTCGTCGTCGGTGTCACCGGCGGCGGGTTCGTGATGGCGATCGTCATCCTGACGATCTTCGGACTTCCCTCCAGCACCCGCCTGTTCCGCGCCGCCGCCATGGAGCGCGTGCGGCTCCCGTATATAGAGGCGGCGCGCACGGTCGGCACGTCTCCGGTGCGCATCCTGTTCACGCAGATGCTCCCCACGCTGCGCCCCCTGATCGTCGCGACGCTGTTCCTGCAGTTCACGTACGGGCTCATCGAGGTGTCGACCCTGTCCTTCCTCGGGCTGGGCGTGCCGCCGGGCGCGTCGGACTGGGGGCGCATGATGTTCGAGAATCGCGCGTCCATCTCCGCGAACGCGTGGGCCACCATCGCGCCGGGCGTCCTGCTCGTGCTCCTCGCGGTGTCGACGAACGTCGTGGGCGACTGGCTGTACAACCGCTACGAGGCCAAGGAGCGTCAGCGATGACGACAGCGATCACTATGACCACGACCACGACCACGACCATCGCTCCTCCCGCGCTCGAGGTGCGCGGCCTCACGGTCACGGCGCAGCGCGACGGTCATCCGGTGCCGATCACGGAGGACCTCGACCTGACGGTGGCCCCCGGAGAAGCGGTGGCCATCGTGGGCGAGTCCGGCAGCGGCAAGTCCGTGACGGCGAAGGCGCTCATGCGACTGCTTCCGATGGGCCTCACGGTCGATGGCGCGGTGCATCTCGGCGGACGCGACACCACCGGGTTCACCGAGCGTCGCATGCGGCGCCTGCGCGGCACCGAGATCTCGATGGTGATGCAGGATCCGTTCACGATGCTCAACCCGATGGAGACGTGCGGTGCCCAGCTCGCCGCCACACTGACGGGCCCGGACGGGCGACGGCTCTCGGGAGCGCGTCGTCGAGAGGAGGTCATCCGTCGTCTGGCCGAGGTGGGCATCACCGATCCGGCCGTGGCCGACAAGTACCCCTTCGAGCTCTCCGGAGGCATGCGCCAGCGGGTCGGCATCGCGGCGGCGATCTCGCGCAACCCGCGCGTGATCATCGCGGACGAGCCGACGACCGCGCTCGACGTGACCACGCAGAAGGAGATCCTCGACCTCCTCAACAGCCTGCGCACCACGCATCGCATCGCGGTCGTGCTCATCACCCACGACCTCGGCGTGGCGTTCTCACTCTGCGACCGCGTGTACGTGATGTACGCCGGTCAGATCGTCGAGACGGCGGATGCGTCGACGCTGATGGACCAGCCGAAGCATCCGTACACCGCGAGTCTGCTCGCCGCCGATCCGCCGATCGACCGCCGAGTCGAGAAGCTGGCGAGCATCCCGGGGTCGGTGCCGCCGCCCGGACGACGTCCCGCCGCGTGCCGGTTCGCGCCGCGCTGCGAGTGGGCGGTCGACGCGTGCCGGGAGCGGCCGATCGAGCTGCTCCAGGTCGGGGAGGACCACGCGGCGCGCTGCATCCGGTTCGCCGAGATCGGCGACGGCCTGCAGGCGCTCGCGATGGCACGCAGGGATCAGCCGCACACCGGCTCGCTCGCCGTGCCGGCCGCCCCGGTGATCACGACCCGGGACGCACGCCGCGTGTACGGAGCGAAGGTCGCCGTCGCCGGCGCCACGATCGAGGTGCGGCGCGGTGAGAGCGTGGGGATCGTGGGCGAGTCGGGGTCGGGCAAGACCACGCTGGCGCGCATGCTCGTCGGCCTCACCCTCCCGTCGAGCGGGTCGGTGCAGGTCGGCGGCGTCGAGCTCTCGTCGCGGCTGTCGCGCGCGGATCGCGACCGCGTGCGCAGCACGGTGCAGATGGCCTTCCAGGACCCGTCCTCGACGCTGAACCCGAGCCGGTCCGTCGGATCGACGCTCCGCGAAGCGCTGCGACTGGTGTCGCTCGAGAAGCTGGATGAGCGCACGGCGGAGCTGCTGGAGCTCGTCGGTCTCCCGCCGGATTACGCGAAGCGGATGCCGGCGCAGCTGTCCGGCGGGGAGCGTCAGCGCGTGGCGATCGCGCGCGGATTGGCGCGCGACCCCGACGTGCTCGTGTGCGACGAGGTGGTGTCGGCTCTGGATGTCTCGGTGCAGGCGCACATCCTCAACCTGCTGCGCGACCTGCAGACGAAGCTCGGCATCGGCTACGTCTTCATCACGCACGATCTCGCCGTGGTGCGACAGATCACCGACCGCGTCTACGTCATGCGGCGGGGCGAGATCGTCGAGTCGGGACCGACCGACCAGGTGCTCGACGAACCCCGTGACGACTACACCCGTTCGCTGCTCGCCTCGGTCCCGCGGCACTGACCCGACACCCACAAGCGTCGACACACACAAGCATCGTCACCAACAAGAATGATCGGAAACCGAATGAAGATCCTCGTCATCGGCGCCGGCGTCGCCGGCCTCTCCACAACCGCCCACCTCCAGCGCGCCGGGCACTCCGTCACGCTGCTCGAGAGGGCTCCCGAGTTCCGCACGTCCGGCTCGCCGATCGACGTCCGCGGAGACACCCTCGACATGGTCAAAGCCCTGGGCCTCTACGACCAGCTCAAGGCGGATGAGATCCGCACGTCGGCCGACTCCGTGTTCGTCGACGACGACGGCGATCGCGTCGCGGTGATGTCGACGCACTACCTCAACGACAGCGACGACGACATCGAGATCGCACGTCCGGACCTCATGCGCATCCTCGCCGGCGCCCTCGCCCCCGACACCGACCTGCGCTTCTCGACCACCGTCACCGCCATCGCCGACGGGCCGGACAAGGTCCACGTCGTGCTCAGCGACGGCACCGAGGACGACTACGACGTCGTCGTCGGCGCCGACGGGGTGCACTCCCTCACCCGCTCGCTGGTCTTCGGCCCCGAACCCGACTACGTGCGCTTCCTCGGCGCCTACATCTTCCTCGCGCCGGTCGGTCCGCCCGCGGACGGTCAGCCTTCGTATCTGCATCTCGCGCCGGGCCGGATGCTCGGTCTGCTGCAGACGCCGTACACGGAGCTCATCGGCGGCTACGTCCGGTCTCCCCAGCTGACGATCGACTACCGTGATCCGGCCGCCGTCCGCGAGGCGATCCGCGGCATCTTCGCCGGCGACGAGCGGTGGCGCACGCAGGAACTGGTCGAGCGCATGCTGGAGAGCTCAGGGCTCTACTTCGACGAGTGCGCGCAGACCTACATGGACACGTGGTCGAAGGGGCACGTCGTCCTGGTGGGCGACGCCGCGCATTGCGCGTCACCGCTCGCGGGGCGCGGAACGTCGCTCGGCATCAGCGCAGGGCGGTTCCTCACCGACGCGCTCGCCGCGCACCCGGGAGACCTCGCCGCCGCATTCGCCGAGTACGAGCAGCGCCAGCGTCCCTACGTCGAGCGCGCGCAGGCCCACGTGGCGGGATCCATCGACCGCAACATCCCCGCGACGGCGGAGGCGGTCGAGGCCCAGCACGAGTGGCTGAGGCAGCAGGAGGCGAGCAGGGTCTGACCCACGCGAAGAGAGAGGGCGGATGCCGCGGCATCCGCCCTCTCTCTTCGCGCCCCCGGCGTCACGGGTAGAGCCCGCGCATCCGGTGCGCGTCGGCAACGCGCCGTACGGCCAGCGCCGTGGCGGCCTGCCGGAGGGTCCTCGATGTGCGTCGTGCCTCCCACGACACCGCCTCCCACCCCGCGTCCATCTTCGCGGAGAGCTTCGACTCCACCTCGGCTGCGGTCCACCAGTAGCGCTGCTTGCCCTGCACCCACTCGAGGTAGCTCACGACGACGCCGCCCGCGTTTGCGAGGATGTCGGGCACCACCATGACGCCGCGGCCCTCGAGGACGGTGTCGGCTTCGGGCGTGGTCGGCCCGTTGGCGCCCTCCACGATGACCTTCGCCCGGATGCGCGGCGCGTTGTGCTCCGTGATCGCCATCTCGACGGCCGCGGGCACGAGCACATCCACGTCGAGCTCGAGAAGCTCCGCCTGATCGATCGGCTCCGCGCCCGGGAACCCGACGACCGTGCCGGTCGTGTCGACGTGCACCGCGAGCGCATCGACGTCGAGTCCACCCGGGGCGGCGACGGCGCCGTACCTGTCGCTCACCGCGAGCACGCGAACCCCGCGTCGTCGCAGCAGCAGGGCCGCGTCGCGACCGACCTTCCCGAACCCCTGCACGGCAGCGGTCGCCGACGCGGGGGAGAGGCCGAGCGACTCCAGTGCGCGCATCGCGATGAACACGACGCCCATCGACGTCGCGGCCGCCCGGCCCTGCGAGCCGCCCACGCCGATCGGCTTGCCCGTGACGACTCCCGGGACAAGGACTCCGGCGGATGTCGAATAGGCGTCCATCATCCACGCCATCGTCTGCTCGTCGGTGCCGATGTCGGGTGCGGGGATGTCGCGCTCCGGACCGATGAGCGGCGCGATCTCGTTCGTGTAGCGGCGCGTGACCCGCTCGAGCTCGCGCAGGCTGAACCGGGCGGGGTCGAGCGACACCCCGCCCTTCGCCCCGCCGAACGGCACGTCGATGAGGGCGCACTTCCACGTCATCCACATCGCCAGTGCGCGCACCTCGTCGAGGTCGACGGACTCGCTGAAGCGCACGCCGCCTTTGGCCGGTCCGCGGGAGTAGTTGTGCTGCACGCGGTAGCCGGTGAGCACCTCGACGCTCCCGTCGTCCCGCATGAGCGGGATGCTGACGGCCAGCTCACGGCGTGCGCGCGACAGATTCGCATGCACGCCTTCGTCGTAGCCGAGGAATTCCACCGCTTCCCGCAGCTGCGCCTGAGCGCTCTGCAGGGGGCCGCGCGTCTGCACGGGAGCGAGCACCATGTGGGGTCACCTTTCCGAAGGAGGGATATCGAGGTCGAATCCGTGGAGTGCGCTCAGGCGCCGGAACGACGCCTGGTAGGGGATCGTCGGCGGGCGCACCGTCGAGGACGCGATCACGCCCTGCAGGCGCCAGTGCTCTTTGCGGATGCCGATGCTCGTCTTCGCCTGCGTCTCGAAGTGGATCAGCGGACTGAGCTCGGCCGTCAGCGCGCGAGCGCGGTCGATGTCGCCGCGCTCCCACGCGCGCAGAGCGTGTGCGATGACTTCGGGGCGCGAGATGCCGCACACGACCCCGGAGGAGCCGGACAGCAGCTCGTCGACGAGTCCTACGCCGCCGAAGCCCGACATGACCGGCACCTCGGTGCGGTCCCGCAGCTGCTGCATGCGGAAGAACGCCGGCGGGGCCTGACAGCGGATCGCCGTGACGAAGTCCAGATCCGCGACAGCGGACGCGAGGTCGTCCACCGCGATGTGCACACCGTTCGACGCCGGGAAATCCTGCACGATCAGGGGAGCCCCCGACCACTCGTGCGCCCGGATCAGATCGCGGCGCAGGACGTCCGGATCGCTGTCGGTGACGGGGACCATGACCGACGTCACGGAGTCGCGCGTGCGGCGCACGAGCTCTTCGGCCGCGGCGGCGCCCGCCTGCGAGCCCAGCGACATGAGAGTCAGCGTGAGCTCCGCATCGGGCACCGCCGCGGAGAGCACCTCGACCGTCTGGATCTGCTCGCGCAGGGTGAGAGACGCCGGTTCGGCTATGACGCCGAGGGCGACGACCCCGTCGCATCCGCGGTCGATCATGGTCGTCGCCAGACGCGTCAGGGAGTCGGCGTCGATCGCGCTGCCGTCCTCCGTGAACGGAGTGGGCACCATCGCGTGCAGCGGAACACGGCGCCCGTCTGCGGCCATGTCAGGAGGCGGGGACCGGGGGGATGTTCCGGTCGGTGGGCGGGATGCGCACGATCGCTCCCGGCCGGGACGACGTTCCGCGGCCGTTGTTCTCGGCCGGCAGAGCCGTCTCGCTCGGCGACTCCTCGCTGATCAGCTCGACGATGTAGTGCGTGACTGGGTGGTCTTCGAGATTGCGGATGCGGTGGGGCCGCAGCGGCCCGCTGCGACCGACCGTCTTGAACGCCACGTATCCGCGCTCCGCGTTCTGCTTGACCGACCAGTCCTCGTCGCCGAGGTCCTGCGCCTCGGCACGGCCCGGATCGGGCCAGATGATGATGTGGTCGTGGTGGTGCTGGTGGAAGTCGAACATGCCGCCGGCGGGCAGGTTCATCGCCCAGACGCGGACGCGGTCGTTCTCGAAGATGAGCTCGTCTCCGGCGACAGCCGGGTAGACGGTTTCGTCGATATCGCTCATCGTGTGTGTTCTCCTCTTGTCGACGTGCGGATGCTTCCGCGTCGGGGGCTCAGACGCCCTTGGTCCAGAAGTCGACCGCGTGGCCCTCGAACTCGGCGTCGGCGGCCAGGAACCACTCGTCCCACTTGGGTCCGTTCGACAACTCCCAGTGCTCGACCGCGATGCCGTCTTCGAACCGCCATGCGCCCATCCCGATGCGAGTCCAGACCTCGCCTCCGCGGACGTTTCGGAAGGTGCCGTGGGTGATGCCGTAATGGTCGTCGGCGAGGATGAGTCCGAACTCGACGGGCTGCACATCCCCTTCGGTGAGCTGCTCACGGCGCTTGAGGTACCGCAGCATGAACTCCCGCCCGCCCGTGGCGGCGAGGCGCACACCACCGGTGTGGATGACGATGTCGGGGGAGATGCGTTCGAAGACGCGCGCCCGGTGCTCGGCGGTCTTTCGTGCGCGTTCGGCCTCGTCGAGACTCGGATCGGCGATGATCGCCGCTCCGCCGCGATAAAGGTCTGACAGCCACAGCGCGTTCGGGTGATCTGCGGAGAGCACGGGAACCCCTTCCTCGAGGGGCCCGCTCGGCCCCGGATATTGCATCCAATTATTACCAGGTTGCATCACACGATGCAATGGCCGGAGCCGAGCAGATCCGAGTGCTCACGTTCAAGACGAGGTCGCGGCGACCTCGACGGTCTCCTCTTCCTCCTCGGCATCCGTCGGCGCCTTGCCGCCGGGCAGCAGGAACGAGAGCGCGACGGCGGCGACCGTGAAGCCCGTCGCCCACCAGAAGGCGACCTGGAAGCCCATCGCCGGAACGGCGGCCGCGGTGATCGCGGTCTGCAGGATCACCGCGAGGACGGCGGTGCCGAAAGATCCGCCGAGCTGCTGGCCGATGCGGTTGATGACGCTCGCATGCGGCACCTCGTCATTCGCGAGACCCTCGAAAGCCAGCGCCATCAGGGGCACGGTGACCGCGCCGAGCCCGATGCCCCGGATGAGGAGGAACGCGCTGATCAGAGCGAGGCTGGTCTCTTCGGTCGCGGTGAGGAACGGCACCGTGCCGAGGGCGACGATCGCGAACCCGACGGCGACGACCCAGCGAGCGCCGATCGTCTCGGACAGCCGTGCGGCGAGGGTGCGGCTCGCCAGGCTTCCGACGCCCTGCGGGATGAGCAGCAGGCCCGCCGTGAGGGGCGACATGCCGCGCAGCTGCTGGAAGTACAGCGGGATGAGCAGCATCGCCCCGTAGAGCGCGACGCCCGAGAGGAAGAGCAGCAGTGTGGACGACGCGAGGGGCCGGTGCTTCAGCAGGGCCAGGTCCACGAGTTCGCGCCCGGGTCGGCGGAGCGTCCACCACACGAACCCGCCGATCGCCAGGGCGCCTCCGATCGCCGGCACGAGCACATCGGGGTGCAGGAATCCGCCGTCCTTGCTCGCGTTGCTCAGGCCGAAGAGCACGGCGGCGAGGCCGGCCGCCATGAGCACGAACCCCACGATGTCGAGGGACGCAGGGCGGGTCGCCTCATCCTTCGGCAGGTAGAGGACGGCGAGGACGAGCCCGACGAGCGAGAAGGGGACGGTGACGAGGAAGAGCCAGTGCCAGTCGAGGTAGTCGAGGACCAGGCCGCCGATGACGGGGCCGAGGATCGGACCGAGCACCGCCGGCACGCTGACGACGGCCATCACCCGGGCAAGGCTCTTCCCGCCCGCGGCCTGGATGACGAGGGTCACCATGAGCGGCAGCAGGACTCCACCGGCCGCGCCCTGCAGCACACGGAATGCGATGAGCGATGGCGCGTCCCAGGCGAAGGCGCTCAGCACGGATGCGATGAGGAACACCGTGAGGCCCGAGAGCCACAGCCTCCGGCCGCCGAGCCGTTGCTGCGCCCACGGCACGATCGGGATCACGACGGCCAGCGCGAGCAGATAGCCGGTGCTGATCCATTGGATCGTGGACAGGGGTATGGCGAGGATTCCGGCCAGCGGCTCCATCGCGACGGCGACGGTCGTCGTCGCGAACAGGACACCCAGGCCGCCGACGAGCGTCGTCCATGCGACCGTCCACACCTTCGGCGCGACGACGTCGGTCTTGTTCTCCACGGCGCCTCCTTAGAGTCAGCATGTATCTTGGATGGCGGATATTATGCGATAGGAAACACAGTGTCTCTTGAGAACATTCCCAGTGAGCCCCGGCAACGACGTCGTCGGGGAGCAGAGCTGGAAGCCGCCCTCCTCGACGCGACGTGGCAGGAGCTCCTCGACAAGGGGTACGGGGCGATGACGTACGAGGCGGTCGCGGAGCGGGCGCAGACGAGCCGAGCCGTGCTGTACCGCAGATGGCCCAGGAAGCACGATCTGGCGCTGGCAGCCGTCGCCCGGGTGCTCGCGGATGAGCCCACGCAAGCTCCCGACACGGGTTCGCTGCGCGAGGATGTCATCTCGCTCCTGCACGGCGCCAACGATGCGCGAGCGAGGATCGCCGTGCAGCTCGCCTCACGGCTCGACAGCTCCGACGACGATGTGCTCACGCTCGCCGACCTCCGCGACGCCATCGCCCGCCGCACGCAGGACCGCATGGGCGAGATCCTCGAACGCGCGCGGGCGCGGGGTGAGATCTCGACGACCGACCTGCCTCGGCGCGTCAAGTACGTCCCGTTCGCGCTGCTGGGCTACTACGTGCTCATCACGCAGAAGGCGGCGCCCGCCGAGGAGATCACGCAGATCGTCGACGAGGTGTTCCTCCCCCTGGTCCGGGCCGCGGGTCCGCAGCCGGCACCCGAGGACTAGTCCGCGGGTACGGTTCGACGGTCCGATGGGATACCGGCGACCGATGTGCCCGCACGCGTGCGTTCCTAGCGTGGCCCACATGATCGTTGCAGAGAACCTCACGAAGAGGTACGGCGAGAGAACCGCCGTCGATGACCTCTCCTTCACCGTCCGCCCGGGCGTCGTCACGGGCTTCCTCGGTCCCAACGGCGCGGGCAAGTCCACGACCATGCGGATGCTCGTCGGGTTGGATCGGCCCACGTCGGGTCGGATCACGGTCGACGGGCGCGACTACCGCGACCTGCCCGACCCGCTCCGCCACGTCGGCATCCTCCTCGATGCGAAGGCCGTCCACCGCGGGCGCAGCGCGTACCACCACCTCCTCGCGATCGCGCAGACCCACGGCATCCCCGCGACTCGTGTGGACGAGGTGCTCGAGCTCGTGGGGCTGCGCTCGGTGGCCCGCAAGCGTGCCGGCGGCTTCTCGCTCGGAATGGGGCAGCGCCTCGGCATCGCGGCGGCACTGCTCGGCGACCCGCAGACACTGGTACTGGACGAGCCGGTCAACGGTCTCGACCCCGACGGCGTGCTGTGGATCCGGCAGATGCTGTCGGACTTCGCCGCGAGCGGGCGAACGGTCTTCCTGTCGTCGCACCTCATGAGCGAGCTGTCTCTCATCGCCGACGACCTGGTCGTCATCGGTCAGGGCCGACTGCTCGCGGCGGGCACGGTCCGCGACATCATCTCGTCGGTCGCTCCGACGTCGGTGCGTGTCGTGACCGCGGATGCGGCCGCCCTCGTCACCGCTCTCCAGGGGGCCGACGTGACGGTGACGGCGCTCGACCGCGAGACCCTCGACGTGCAGGGCCGCTCTGCGCGTGAGATCGGGGAGATCGCGGGCATCCACGGCATCACGCTGTACGAGCTGGCCACCCGAACCATCACCCTTGAAGAGGCATTCATGCAGATCACACGAAACGCCGTCGAGTACAACACGCCGACGGAGGTCCGCCGATGAGCGCTGTGAGCCTGCCCGCGCCGACTGCGGCCGTCTCCCGCGCGAGGATCACGGCGTCCGGTCTCCTGCGCTCGGAGTGGACGAAGCTGTGGTCCGTGCGCTCCCTCCGGCTCACGCTCGCGTTCGCGTTCGCGCTTGTGATCGGATTGAGCTCCTACCTCATCATCGAAGGCACCACGCTCGGCGGGGCGCCTGCCGACATCCCCTTCAGCTTCACCGCCGTCTACCCGGTGGGGATGCTCGCTCTGGTGGTGCTCGGCGTGCTCACCGTCACCAGTGAGTACAGCAGCGGGACCATTCGGAGCAGCCTCGTCGCGGTGCCGAAGCGATCGGGCGTGCTGCTCGCCAAGGCGGCTGTGCTGACAGCCGTGACCGCGGTGCTCGGCGCGTTCACCTCGGTGCTCCTCTATGTCCTCGTCCAGGTCACAGGCACGCTTCCTTCGGCGAACGGGATGTCTCTGTTCGACCCGGACATGTTCTGGGGCGTCCTCGCCGGCACGCTCGTGCTGCCGTACGGCGCGCTCTTCGGCATCGCCCTCGGGGCTCTCATCCGAAACGCCGCCGCGGCGATCACGCTGTACTTCGCCGTGTTCCAGATGGGACCGCAGATCTTCCCGGTGTTCCTGCCCGAAGGCCTGGCTCGCGTGACCGACTACATGCCGTTCGCGGCGATGGACGTGGTCCGCGCGGCGGGCGCGGCCACCGAGCCGTACGGCGTCGGAATCGCGATCGTGGTGCTGACCGCCTGGATCGTCGTGATCGGCGGCTCGGCGTGGTGGCTGCTGAAACGGCGTGACGTCTGAGGGCGCTCGGCCGCGTACGGGAGATGCGAGCATGAGGGATCCGCTGCACGCGCTGCGCGCGCTCGATCGGCGTCAGCCACTCTGGTGGGACGCGGGCCTGGCGGTTCTCGTCGCGGTCGTCTCGTTCAATGCCGGCGCCGAGCTCAACGCGTTCGGCGCCGGCATCCTGGTCGTGGTGAGTGCCGCGGTGGCGTTCCGACGCCGGAGGCCGTTGGCCGCGCTCCTCGTGGCGTCGGGGGGCGTGGTCATCGCGACGGTGGGCGCGCTGCTCGCGAGTTGGCCGCCGCCCTGGATGTACCTGGCGATCTGGGTGCTGCTGTTCGCCGTCGCGCTGCGCGTCCGCCCACGCACGTCGGTCGTGTCGGCCGCGGTCGTCGTGGCGGTGACGGCGGTGGCCGCGCTGATCGCGCCGCCGAGCCTCGGCTCCATGCCGCCCACCGAGCGCGTGAGCCTCGTCGTCGCGTTCGCGGGTATGAGCGCCGCCTCGTTCCTGCTGGGGCTGCAGGTTCGCGAGCACCGTCGGCGACTGGCGGACGAGCAGGCCGAGATCGCGCGCGAGGCGGCCCTCGCCGAGCGATCGCGCATCGCGCAGGAGATGCACGACGCGATCGGTCACAACCTCTCGGTGATCAGCGCGCTGGCGGCGGGAGGCGGCGTCGCCGCGCGCACTTCGCCGGATGACGCCGTTCGCGCCTTCGATGCGATCGGTCAGGTCAGCCGGTCTTCCGTGCGCGAGGTGCTCCGGGTTCTCCGGGTTCTGCGGCATGACGGGAGCCCGGCGGGTGCGCCGCTCGCTCCGCAGCCCGGCTCGGACGATGTCGCGGAGCTGCTCGACGCCGTTCGGAGTGCGGGCATCGATGTCGTGCTCCAGCAGCGGGGAGATGTGCGCGGACTGGATCCCGGGCGGCAGCTGGCGATCTATCGCATCGTGCAGGAGTCGCTCACGAACGTCCTGCGGCACGCCGGTCGGCACGTCCGGGCGCGGGTCGAGATCATTCGCGGGCCCGAGGCGGTGACCGTGACCGTGACCGACAGCGGCGGGGCGACCGGACAGGCCGCCCTCCCCGGCCACGGTCTCCCCGGTATGCGCGAGCGCGCGGCGGCCTACGGGGGAGAGTTCGAGGCGGGGCCCGTCGAGGGCGGCTGGCGCGTGTGGGCGCGGATACCACTGGATGACCTGAGCGGAACGGAGTCGAGAGAGTGACGACGGGCGCACGACCGACGAGGGTGCTGATCGCCGACGATCAGCCGCTGCAGCGGATGGGCACCTCGATGTTCCTGGCGGGTCAGTCGGACATCGAGGTCGTGGGCGAGGCCGTCGACGGCGGTGACGCGGTGCGGCTGGCGGAGGAGCTTCGGCCAGACCTGGTGCTCATGGACGTTCGGATGCCGGGCGTCGACGGCATCACGGCGACGCGCCGCATCGTCCAGCGGGCGACGCACGAGCACCCTGCCCCTCGCGTCCTCCTGCTGACCACCTTCGACCTGGACGAGTACGTGCTTTCAGGCCTCGAGGCCGGCGCGAGCGGCTTCCTCACCAAGGATGCGGAGCCCGGCGATCTGCTCTCCGCCATCCGCTCCGTCGCGGCGGGGGACGCCGTGATCGCACCCAGCGCCACTCGTCGGCTCCTCCACCACCTCGCATCCGCGCGCACCGTGACGTCCCGTCAACCCTCCGAGGAGGACGCGACCGTCGCGCAGCTCACCGCGAGGGAGCGCGAGATCCTCGTCGCGATCGGCCAGGGTCTGACGAACGGGGAGATCGCCCAGCGGATGTTCCTGGCCGAGTCCACCGTGAAGAGCCACGTGGGTCGCATCTTCACCAAGATCGGCGCCCGTGACCGAGTGCAGGCGGTGATCATCGCCTTCCGCGCCGGCCTCGTCGAAGCGTAGGGCGACACCGCGTCCGATACGCTCGCCACCATGTACGGGGAACGCCTCGCGCGGTGGGAGAAGGCCGTCGACTGGCCGCTGATGGTGGCGGCGGTGCTCTTCCTCATCGCCTACGCCACGCAGATCCTGATCAGCGAGACGGGCGCGCTGAGCGCCGTGGCGGAGGTCGTGCTGTGGGTGACGTGGGTGCTCTTCGCCGTGGACTATGTCGTGCGGCTGATTCTCGCGAAGCCCCGTGGCCGCTGGTTCGTGCGGCACCTGCTGGACCTCGCGATCGTCGTGCTGCCGATGCTCCGCCCGCTTCGGCTCATGCGCTTCCTGACGATCCTCGCGATCATCCAGCGCGGCTCCGGCTCCGTCCTGCGCGGGAAGGTCGTCGTGTACACCGTCGGCGCCACCGCGCTCACGATCTTCGTCGCCGCGCTCGCGGTGCTCGACGCGGAGCGAGGACAGGGCGGCACCATCCAGTCGTTCGGGGACGCGATCTGGTGGGCCTTCGTGACGATCACGACCGTCGGATACGGCGACTTCGTGCCGGTGACGGTGACGGGGCGCATCGTCGCGGTCGGCCTCATGGTCGGCGGTCTCGCGCTGCTCGGCGTCGTCACCGCCACGCTCGCGTCGTGGCTCGTCGAGAAGGTCTCGACCGAGGCGCACTCGGCCGCCACCGCGGCGCAGGTCGATCAGCTGCGCGCGGAGATCGCCGAGCTGAAGGATCTGCTCCGCACCCGTTCAGACGAGCCCGTCGGCAGAGCCTGACGAAGCGGACTGATGCGGATGCGGCGCGGCCGCTACACGCCCGCGACCACGCGCCGTACGGCTTCGACGACGTTCCCCATGGTGATTCCCCGGCGCTCGAGAACCGCGGCACCGGGACCGGACTCGCCGAAGTCCTCCACCGACACGACGACGCCGTCGAGACCGACCCACTTGTACCAGCCGGCCCCTCGCCCGGCCTCCACGGCGACACGCGCGCGCAGCGACGACGGCAGCACCTCGTGGCGGTACTCGGCGCTCTCGCGCTCGAACCACGTCTCGCACGGCATCGAGATCACGCGCACCTGGACGCCCTCGTCGGCGACGCGCTTCGCGGCCTCGATGGCGAGGGAGAGCTCGCTTCCGGTCGCGAGGATCGCGGCATCCGTCCCGTGTCCGCTCATCCACGCGACATAGGCGCCGCGCGCGACCGACTCCGGATCCGCGGCCGTGCCGGACGGAGCGACGGGCACGCCCTGACGAGACAGGATGAGGGCGGTCGGGTGCGAGCGCTCCGACAGCAGTCGGCGCCACACGCCGACCACCTCATGCGCGTCGGCCGGTCGCACGACGTCGAGGTGCGGCACGGTGCGCAGCGACGCGATCTGCTCCACGGGCTGATGCGTCGGGCCGTCCTCGCCGACTGCGACGGAGTCATGCGTGTACACGTATACGACCGGCTGCCGCATGAGCGCCGTGAGGCGGATCGACGGGCGCTGGTAGTCGCTGAAGGCCAGATAGGTCGAGCCGAACGGGCGCCACAGTCCGTGCACCGCGATGCCGGTGAGGATCGCCGCCATGGCGTGCTCGCGCACGCCGAACCGGATGAAATCGCCCCCGGGGTTCGCCGCGTCGACGCCGGTGCCGGGCACGGCGACGCTCGTCGACTCCGACAGGTCGGCCGAGCCGCCCCACAGCACGCCCTGCGGCGCGAGTGCGACGAGCACCTTCCCGTTCGTGGCGCGGGTGGCCACGGATGCCCCGGGCCCGGGGATCTCGGCGGCGACGGCGTCCAGCTCGCGCGACAGCGCCTCGGGGTCGCCGCCGCGCGCGAGGACGCGGCGCCGCGACGCCTCGACGCGGTGCGTGCGCTCCCACTGCGCGAAGCGGATGAGCCACTCCTCACGCAGGCGTGCGCCGCGATCGAGCGCCTGGCGGGTGTGGGCGAGGACCTCGTCGGGGATGAGGTCGTCGAGACCCGCGTCGGGCGGGAACCGCAGAATGCGCTTCACCTCGGCGACGTCGTCGACGCCGAAGGCCCCCGCGTGCGCTGCGGCGGTTCCCGCCCGCGCGGGCGAAGGGAAGCCGATCGTGGTGCGGATCGCGACGAACGTCGGGCGCCCGGTGCGCTCGCGCGCCTCACGGAGAACACCCTCGACGGCGTCGAGGTCGAGCGGGTCGTCGATCTCGAGCACGCGCCATCCGTACGCGCGGTAGCGGGCCCGCACGTCCTCGGTGAATGCGAGGTCGGTGGGGCCGTCGATCGTGATGCGGTTGTCGTCCCACAGCATCACGAGGTTGTCGAGGCCGAGCGTGCCGGCGAGACTGCTCGCCTCCCCGGAGACGCCCTCTTCGAGGCATCCGTCGCCGGCGATCACCCACACCGTCGGGTCGAACAGCCCGGTGCCCGCACCGTGCAGCGCCTCATCCCGGCGGGCCGCGAGGCTCACGCCGACAGCGCTCGCGACGCCCTGCCCGAGCGGGCCGGTCGACAGCTCGATGCCGGGGGTGTGACCGAGTTCGGGATGACCGGGCGTGCGCGAGTCGAGTCCGCGGCTGCGTTCGAGGTCGGAGGGCTCGAGGCCGTAGCCGGTCAGCAGCAGCTGCACGTACAGCAGCAGCGACGCGTGCCCGGCCGACAGGATCACGCGGTCGCGGCCCTCCCACGACGGATCGGCCGGGTCGTGGTGCAGCACGCGCGAGTAGAGCACATGTGCGACCGGAGCGAGGGCCATCGCGGTGCCGGCATGCCCGTGGCCCTTCGCCTGGACGACGTGCGCGGGGAGCGCGATCGCGGTCTCGACCGCACGCACCTCGGCGGGATCGGACGAGCGCACGATGGACTGGCCGCTGTCGGAGGAAAGCTCGTCGTTGCGCATCATCCCACTTTGGGATAGGTCTATACAAAAGTCAACGCGACGGTGACGTCGTCTGTGGACTTGTGAGAGGGGAGAACGGATGCTGCCGACCGGCCCGGGCGCGGTGCTCGAGCTCATCCGCACGGGGCGCGCGACCACGCGCGGCGAGCTCATCGCGCACCTGGGGTGGTCGCGCGTCACGCTCGGCCGTCGGCTCGACGAACTGGTCGGCGCGGGGCTCATCGTGAGCGGCGGGCAGCTGGACTCCTCGGGCGGGAGGCCGCCCGAGCGCCTCGCCGTGAACAAGGACGCGGGCGTGCTTCTCGCGCTCGACATCGGCGGCTCGCACACGCGCATCGGTCTGACCGACCTCGTCTCGAACGTCCTCGAGGAGGACGAGGCGGACATCGGCAACGAGGACGGCCCCGATGACATCTTCGAGTGGGCGCTCCAGGTGTGGGACTTCCTGCTCGCGCGGGTCGGCCGCACGCGCGCCGACGTGCGCGGGATCGGCATCGGCGTGCCGGGCCCGGTCGACCCGCGCACGGGCGAGCTCGGTGCGGGCCAACCGGACCGGCGATGGGAAGGCGTGCGGGTCTCGCGGTACTTCGAGGGGTTCGACGCGGTCTTCGCGCTAGATCGAGACGTCAACGTGCACGCCGTGGCGGAGAGCCGCGTCGGTTGGCCGACGTACAGCGACCTCCTCGTCGTGAAGGCCGGCATCGGACTGAGCTGCGCGATCGTGTCGGGCGGGCGGATCGTGCGCGGTGCGCGCGGGGGAGCGGGCCAGCTGAGCGCGCCCCGCACGGGCGTCGATCAGCCGCTGCGCGAGCTGCAGGTCACCGCCAGCGGCGCGGTCGTGCGCGATCGCCTCGCGCGGGACGGCATCGCCGCGCGCACGAGCGCCGAGATCGTGGCGCTCGCGCAGTCCGGCGACCGCACCACGGAGGAGGCGCTCGTCGAGATGGGCACGAGACTCGGCTCCGCCCTTGCGGAGGTCGTCGGGATCCTCAACCCGGAGGCGGTCATCATCGGCGGGAACCTCGCCGACGCGGGCGACCGATTCCTCAGCGCGGTCCGCGCGGAGCTGCTCGGCACCGCCCTGCCGTACGCCCGGCGGGGGCTCGTCATCGAGAAGAGCCGGCTCGGCGATCGCGCCGGCGTGCGGGGCGCGGCGCTCATCGCGCAGGACGCGCTGTTCGACGCGGACCGGGTCGACCGGCTGATGGCGGAGCGCGCCGAGCGCGCGGATCGCTCAGTGGGAGCGGAGGCGTAGTCGTGGCATCCGCTTTCGTTCAATACTGTTCAAAAGTCAGGTCAACGTATATGGTGACGACGAACGGGGCGCCCGCCCCGGCTCGAGACCGTGGGAAGGAGGCGCCGTGCCCCTCGCTGACTCGCTGCCGCTCGAGGCGGTTCGCACGCGGGCGCACGCCGCCGACTGGCGCGAGGCGATCCGCCTCGCCGGCGACGGGCTCGTCGCCGGCGGCGCGACGACCGATCAGTACACGCAGGAGATGATCGACACCGTCGAGCGCCTCGGCCCGTACATCGTGATCGCGCCGGGCTTCGCCCTGGCCCACTCGCGCCCCTCGCCCGCCGTGCTGCGCACCGGGCTGAGCTGGGTGTCGCTCGCCGAGCCGGTCGAGTTCGGCTCGGAGCACAACGACCCCGTCAGCGTGGTCGTCGGCCTCGCCGCGACCGACCACGACGGGCACATCGGCATGATGGCCGAGCTCGCCGGCGCGATCGGCGACGAGGCCCTGTTCGCTCGGCTGAAGGACGCCGAGACACCGGAGCAATTGCTCGAAGAGCTTCGCGCGGCGGGAAGCGCCGGGCAGGACGCGGCGACGCCGCCGGAAGGGGAGACCCCATGAAGATCATCACCGTCTGCGGCATGGGCATCGGAACATCCGTGCTGCTCAAGATGAACGCCGAGAAGGCCCTTCGCGGACTCGGCGTGGACGCCGACGTGGAGGCTGCCGACATCGGCACCGCGCGCGGCGCGGCCCGTACGGCCGAGATCGTACTGACCTCCGCGGACCTCGCCGATGAGATCGGCGACGTCCCCGCGAAGGTCATCGTGATCAACAACTTCACGAACACCGAGGAGATCACCTCGAAGCTCACCGAGGCGCTCAGCTAGCACCCGAAACCGCCGAAGCGGCCGACGCCTCGCGGCCCGCCAGGCACACAAGAAGGGAAGTCCACGATGGAGTGGCTTGTCGCCATCCTCGATTTCATCGGTCAACAGATCCTCAACGTCCCGGCGTATCTGATCGGCATCATCACGGCGATCGGCCTGATCGCGCTCCGCCGGTCGGCAGGACAGGTCATCGGCGGCGGTCTCAAGGCCGCGCTCGGGTTCCTGATCCTCGGCGCGGGCGCCGGCGTCGTGATCGCGTCCCTCGACCCGCTCGGCGAGCTCGTGCTCGCCGTCACCGGGGCGCAGGGCGTCATCCCGACGAACGAGGTCATCACCGCGATCGCGGCCGAGCAGTACGGTGCCCAGGGCGCGTACATCCTCACGCTCGGCTTCATCGTGATGCTGATCCTGGCGAGGTTCACTCCGCTGCACTACATCTTCCTCACCGGCCATCACATGGTCTTCATGTCGATCATGCTGACGGTCGTGCTCTCGGTGGGCCTGGGCGAGTCCGGCCAGTGGGCAGTGGTGCCGCTCGGCGCGATCCTCGTCGGCGTGATCATGGTCGTCATGCCCGCGTTCGCCCAACCGTGGACGCGCAAGATCACCGGCGACGACACGATCGCGATCGGCCACTTCGGCACTCTCGGGTACATCGCGGCCGGTGCATCCGGTCAGGCGGTCGGCCGTCGCAGCCACTCGACCGAGGCCATCAACTTCCCGCAGGGCCTGCGGTTCCTGCGCGACTCGATGGTCGCCACGGCCCTCTCGATGGTGCTGATCTACTGGGTCTTCGCGATCTGGGGCCTCATCGTGCTCCCGCTCGACGAGGCGCTCGGCATCTTCGGCTCCGCGGACGTGGGCGCGTACATCATGGCCGCGTTCGGCTCGGCGCTGCAGTTCGGCGTGGGTGTCGCGATCATCCTCTTCGGTGTGCGCACCGTGCTGGGTGAGCTCGTGCCGGCGTTCCAGGGCATCGCCGACAAGGTCGTCCCCGGCGCCAAGCCCGCGCTCGACATCCCGATCGTGTTCCCGTACGGCCCGAACGCCGTGCTGATCGGCTTCATCTTCTCGTTCATCGGCGGTCTCGTGACGCTCGGCATCATCGCCGCGTGGCTCAACCCCGTGTTCGGCCTCGCGCTGATCCTGCCCGGCATGGTGCCGCACTTCTTCACCGGTGGCGGTGCGGGCGTGTACGGCAACGCGACGGGCGGTCGCCTCGGCGCGATGGTCGGCGGCTTCGTCAACGGCGTGCTCATCACGATCCTGCCGGCGCTCCTGCTGCTCGTCTTCGGTGAGCTGGGCTTCGAGAACTCGACGTTCGGCGACGCCGACTTCGGATGGTTCGGCGCCCTCATCGGCTCGAGCTTCCTCGGCGGTCCCGTGCTCGGCATCGTCGTGAGCCTGCTGATCGCGATCATCCTCGTGGTCGCCGCGTCGATCTTCCAGCGCAAGGTCGTCGACACCGGCTGGACGCCCGGCAAGCGCCGCGACGAGTACCTCGCCGCCCAGGAGGCCGAGGCCAAGGCCGACGAGACGGCGAGCGTCGGTGCCGCGGCATCCGAGCCGGCGCAGACCCGCGCCGAGGCGAAGGCGCAGGCCGAGGGCGAGAGCAAGCCCGACAACACCTGACCCGGGGGCCGTGGGGCGGTGCGGATGCGCCGCCCCACGGCATGACCGGGCGAATGAGTCCGTCAACCGATTGAAGGAGAAGAAGGATGCCCGAGCGCACCGTCACCGTCGCGTCTGCCCAGGGGCTGCACGCCCGACCCGCCGCGCTCTTCACACGCGCGGCCGCCGGGGCGGGCGCCAAGGTCACGATCGCGAAAGGCGGCAAGACCGTCGACGCCGCGAGCATCCTGTCGGTCCTCTCGCTCGGAGTCGTGCAGGGCGACGAGGTGACGATCGCGACCGAGGGCGACGAGTCGATCCTCGACGGCCTCGAGGAGCTCTTGACGACCGACCACGACGAAGAGTGATGGGCTGGACGGCGACCGGATCCCTCACGGCCGAGTCCGCGCTCGAAAAGCTCGAGCTCGTCGCAGAGCCTGTGGCCGACGGCATCCGCGCCCTCGCTCCCGATGTCGCCGCGACGATCGGCGTGGCGTCGATCGACCCGTCGCTCGCTGACACGGCGGCGTTCTGCGAACGCTACGGGGTGGCTCCGGATGCGTCGGCCAACTGCGTCATCGTCAAGGGCAAGCGCGCGGGCGAGGTGCGATACGCGGCATGCATGGTGCTCGCGACGACGCGCGCCGACGTCAACGGCGTCGTGCGCCGACTGCTCGACGTGCGCTCCGCGTCGTTCGCGCCGATGGATGAGGCTGTCGAGCTCACCGGCATGGAGTACGGCGGGATCACTCCGCTCGGGCTGCCCGGCGACTGGGCGATCTTCGTCGACGCCGCCGTCGCGGCGGCGCCGGAGGTGGTGATCGGCGGGGGAGTGCGGTCGAGCAAGCTGTTCCTCCCCGGGTCGGTGCTTTCCACACTCCCCGGCGCGAACGTGGTCGACGGTTTGGCCCGCGTGCCAGGATGAGTCACGCGGGCACCGCCCGCACTGAGAGGAGCGACATGGCCGTGCCCGACCCGACCGCGCCGCACGAGGCGACCGACACCGCTCGAAACCCGCTCCTGCGAGCGGCCATCTGGGTCGCGATCGGCGCCCTCGTGGCCGCCGCGATCGTGTGCGTCGTGTGGGTGCTCATCGGCTCGCAGAACGGCATCGTCGGCCGGGCGTTCCTCACGATCCTCCTGCTCGCCGCTTTCGCAGGCGTCGCCATCCTCGACGCGCACCTCGCGCCGCGGCGTCCGGCGTGGTTCGCCCTCGCGAGCATGGCGTCGTGGGTCGCCGCGCTGCTCATCGGCGCGGTGCTCATCTGGATGCCGGAGCGCTACGCCTTCGGCAGCTTCACGAGGTTCTTCCAGTTCCTCGTCGTCGTGCTCATCCTGCAGCTGCTCCTGCTGCACATCCGGCTCTATGTGAAGGCGTTCCAGCGCTACGTGACCGCGTTCACGCGCGTCGTCGCGATCATCACGATCGCCCTCGTGGTCGCGCTCGCGGCCCTGTTGATCCTCTCCATCGTGCTCAACGAGTGGCTCGATTTCCCCGAGCTCTACTGGCGGATCGTCGTCGCCGTGACGATCCTCGCGGCGGTCGGAACCGCGCTCATCCCGCTCGTGAACGCGCTGTTCGCCCCCAAGAAGCCGCGGGCTCCGCGCGGCGTCCAGCAGCCGATCGCCGGTTATGCGCCCGCGCCGTGGCCGACGTACGCCGACGGCGTCACGCCGCTGCCGGTCATGCCCGACGGCACTCCTGACTGGAACGCGTATTACACGGGCTACCCCACGGTGCAGCCGGCGCCTGACCAGTCGTTCGTGGCGTTCCAGACGCTCCCGTATCCGACGGAGCAGCATGCGCCCGAGCAGCCGGCTCCGCCGACGGCGTCGGAGCAGGTTCCGCCGTCGGTGCCGCCGACGGGGTACGAGGGCTACCCACCGCCTCCGCCGCTTCCGCCGCGCCAATAACTCGCATCAGGGGCGCGCGTCAGCGGGTCAGCCCCCGAGCATCTCGAGCGCCGCCATCGCGGCGCTGTGCCCGCCGAGGCCGCTGACCGCACCGCCGCGGCGCGAGCCCGAGCCGCACACGAGGACGCGTTCGTGCGCGGTGGCTACGCCCCATCGCTGCGCCGGTGTCGAGAGGTCTTCGTCGTCGCCGGCCCACGGCCACGAGAGTGGGCCGTGGAAGATGTCGCCGCCGATCATGCCGAGCGACTCTTCGAGATCGGCGGTCGTGCGCGCCTCGATGCACGGCTCGCCGTCCGGACCCACGTATACGCAGTCGGCGACGGGCTCGGCGAGCACCGAGTCGAGCGAGCGCTGCGCGGCCTCGAGCAGGTCGCGGCGCGCGGCATCCGGTTCGCGTCGCTGCACCAGCCGGTGCGGCACATGCAGGCCGAACAGCGTGAGCGTCTGGGCGCCCGCCGCCCGCAGCTCGGGTCCGAGGATCGAGGGGTCGGTGAGCGAATGGCAGTAGATCTCCGCCGGCAGGGGCTCCGGAACGTCGCCGCTCGACGCACGCGCGTACGCGTCGTCGAGCTGCGTCATCGTTTCGTTGATGTGGAACGTCCCGGCGAACGCGGCCGCGGGGTCGACGCTCGCGTCGCGCAGCCGAGGGAGGCGCGTCAGCAGCATGTTGATCTTGATCTGTGCGCCCTCGGGGCGATCCGACTCGGTGGGGCCGGAAGAGACGGATGCGCTGCCTCCGGCCGCGAGCAGCCGGTCGAGCACGGCCGGCCCCACGCCGCTCAGCACGAGGCGCCCGTGCACGCGCGTGCCGTCGGCCAGCGTCACGACTCCGTCGGGGTCGATCGAGGCGACCTCCGCGCTCGTGCGGAGCGTCGCCCCCGCGTCGCGCGCGGCGCGCTCGAGCTCGCCCGTCACGCGGCCCATGCCACCGACCGGCACGTCCCAGTCGCCCGTTCCGCCGCCGATGACGTGGTAGACGAAGCAGCGGTTCTGCGCGAGCGTCTCGTCGTCGGACGACGCGAACGTGCCGATGAGCCCGTCCGTGAGCGCGATGCCGCGCGCGATGTCGCTCTCGAGCGACGCGCGCAGCACGTGGCCGAGCGGCCGCTCGAACACGTCGTCCCACAGGCGGTCGTCGCCGAGCGCGCGGCGCAGCTCCGCGCGTCGACGCAGCGGCTCGGTCATCGAGGGGAACAGCACCTTCGCGACGGGGCCGATGCGGTCGTAGAAGGCGGAGAAGCGGTCGGCCTCGCCGGCGTCGCCCAGCACACGGGCGAAGGAAGCGGCGGTGGCCGCGGCATCCGCCGTGTCGACCAGGATGCCGCGCGACGGGTCTGCCGGGTCGGGCGTGTACGACGCGTACCGGCGCCGGCGCAGCTCGATGCGCAGGCCGAGCTCATCGATGATGCGGCGGGGGAGGAGGCTCACGAGGTACGAGTAGCGCGACAGGCGCGCGTCGACACCCGCCCACGGGCGCTCCGACACGGCGGCGCCGCCGACGTGGTCGAGGCGCTCCAGCACGATCACCGACCGCCCTGCCCGGGCGAGGTAGGCGGCGGCGACGAGGGCGTTGTGGCCCCCTCCGACGATGACGACGTCGTGTGTGCGGCTGGTGTCTTCGGCGACCATCCCTCCAACGTAGGCGACCCCGACGCCGACACCGACGGGGCCGATACCGTAGAGGCATGGTCGAACCGCGGGAACTCGAGAGCATCGCACGAGAGGTCGCCCGCGAGGCCGGCGAACTGGCCCACCGCCGTCGCACGGCGGGAGTCGCGATCGCGGCGACCAAGTCCGCGCTCGCCGACATCGTCACCGACGCGGACCGCGAGGTCGAGGCGCTCATTCGCGAGCGGCTCACCGCGGCGCGGCCGGGCGACGGATTCCTCGGCGAGGAGTCGGGCGCGGAGTCCGGCGAGACCGGCGTCACGTGGGTCGTCGACCCGATCGACGGCACGGTGAACTACGCCTACGGCATCCCGTCATACGCGGTGAGCATCGCAGCCATCGCCGGCGAGCCCGACCCGAGCCGTTGGGAGGTGCTCGCGGGAGTCGTGCGCAATCCTGCGAGCGGCGAGGAGTTCCACGCCGCGCTCGGGGAGGGTGCGTGGCTCGGGGATGCGCGCCTCGCGGTCAACGATCCCGTCGGCGAGGCCGGAGCGCTGCTCGCGACCGGATTCGGGTACGACCCCGCGACGCATGAAGGCGACCTCGTGCGCGTCATGCGGGTGATGCCGTTGGCGCGCGACATCCGTCGGATCGGGTCCGCCGCACTCGATCTCTCGTTCGTCGCCGCGGGTCGCCTCGACGGGTACTTCGAGCGCGGAATCAACGCGTGGGACCACGCCGCAGGAGAGCTCCTCGTGCGCGAGGCCGGCGGGGTGTTCCGGCGCTCGCTGGAGCCCGGCGAGACGCGGGCACTTGTCGTGGCCGCGGGGCCCAGCCTCGTCGACGAGCTTTTCGCGACCGCAATCGCCGATTGACCGGGACCGCTCCCACGAATCGGGGGTCGGAGTCAAGCCCTGGGAATGGATTTGCCCCGCCACGCGGGAACCTGTACATGGCATTCTCAGAGAGACCGGGGTAGTGTTTACGCGATTGTTACCTTCGTCGCCCGAACGGCGAGGGTGATCAGAAGCCCGATTGTCCGCCCGTTGCCCCCCGCGAGCGACCAGTACCCGAGAGCCCCTGCGTTTTGCCTTTCGACGCCCCGATGGCTGAGCCTGCGCCCACGCGCCGCTCGAGCCGCCCCGCTTCGGCGCCTGCACAGGCGCGAGCGGAAGCAGCCGGGATCTCGCGCGCCGAAGCGCGTCGTCGTGAAGGAGCGAACGCTCCAGAGCGCCCCGCCATCGTGTGGGGCCGCCCCGCGACACCCCCTCCCGCACCCGCTCCCGCCCCCGCCCCGACCGCTTCCGCGACCCCGGCCGCCCCGTCGTCGACGGCACCGGCCGAGCCGGTGACCGAGCCCACGGCCACGGATGCCGCGCCCGCCCCTTCGCGTCGCGCGCGCTCCTCCCGCCGTCCGGCTGACACCGTCGTTTCCGCGACGCCGACCGCCGTTCCTCCGACCGTCACGGACTCGACCCCCACCTCGTCGCCCACCGCGCCGGTCCCCTCCGCGACCCCCACCACCCCGACAGCCCCCACGGGCCGGACCTCTCGCCGCGCAGCCCGCGTCGCGCGAGCCTCGACGGGTGAGCAGAACGTCGTCGCGGTTCCGGGGCCCAAGCCCGCGGTCGACGACCGTCCGGGCGCCTCGAAGCCCGAGGTCGCCGCGGCCGTTCCCGAGGCCGTGGTCGAGACCGGACCCGTCGACACGGTCATCGCCGTCACCACGAGCACGAGCCCCGTCCCCGTCTCACCCACGAGCGTCGCCGCCCCGGCCGAGCCGGTCGAGCAGGTCGCCCAGGCCGAGTCGATCGTCGCGCCCTCGCCGGTCGCCGCCGCCGCGCCGATCGACGAGGCACAGCAGGAGCAGCAGGCGCAGATCCGCGCCCGTCGGGCCCGCCGCGCCGCGGGGCGTGGAGCCGTGGCCCCGATCGTCCCCGAGCCGATCCCCATGCCGGCCGCCTCGACCTCGGAGGAGCCGGTCGTCGAGCCGACGCCGGCGGCAGCATCCGTCGATTCCCCCATTCAGCCCGTGATGACCCCGGCTGAGCCGTTCGAGCTCCTGGAGCCGGTTGTCGCACCCGAGCCCCAGCCCGCCCCCGCGCCCGCCGCGGAGCGGCGCATCGAGGACGAACTCGACGACGTGTTCGAGGTCGCCGCGCGCGTGTTCTCGTTCACGGGCGAGACGCCGGTGCAGGCGAAGGTCGAGCCGAAGGCGGAGCAGGCCGAGTCCGACGAGGCGCCGAAGGCCGCATCGTCCGATGACCACGTCGCGCCGCGCCGCACGCGTCCGACGTCGCGAACGACGATCAAGCGCATCGCAGGACTGTCCTTCTCGATCGGCGTCATGGGCGTCGTCGGCCTCATGACCGTGGGCATGACGACTCCGGCCGAGGCCGTCGCCGCGATGAACGGCTCCGTCCCCGAGCCGCTCTCGGTCGTCGCGGGCAGCGAGGTCGCCGAGGCCGAGCTCGACGACGACCAGGTCCAGGCATATGTCGCGCCGGCGGAGCTCGAGGCCGTCGCGCTCGACCGTCCCGACGACGACTACTCGACGATGACGCTCGCCGAGCTGGCTTCGGAGTCCGGCATCCGCAACTTCTCGAACTTCTTCGTCAACGACCCGAACTCGCCGATCCAGTGGCCGTTCGCGGTGGGCGTGCCCATCAGCTACGGCTTCGGGATGCGCTCGGGCCGCATGCACGAGGGCGTGGACTTCACGCCCGGTGCGGGCTCTCCGATCCAGGCGATCGCCGACGGCGTCGTGCGGGAGTCGACCGACGCGGGCGGCGCGTACGGCGTCCACGTGATCATCGACCACGTGATCGACGGTCAGCTCGTCTCGAGCCACTACGCGCACATGCAGTACGGCTCGCGCCGCGTGCAGGCCGGGCAGCACGTCACGGTCGGCACGGTGCTGGGTCTCACCGGCAACACCGGTCGCTCGTACGGCGCCCACACGCACTTCGAGATCCTGCTCAACGGCACCACGGCGATCGACCCGATTCCGTGGCTCCGCCAGCACGCCGGAGGCTGATCTCGATTAAGACGGATGCCGCGCCTCTGGTATCCTCTTCTAGTTGCCCGCGCGCGGGTGACACGCCCCGATAGCTCAGTGGCAGAGCACTTCCATGGTAAGGAAGGGGTCGTCAGTTCAATCCTGACTCGGGGCTCGCAGCATCCGTCTCTGTGACCGCGGGTGCATCGCGGCAGGGTAGCTCAGTTGGTGAGAGCGCACGACTCATAATCGTGAGGTCGCGGGTTCGAGCCCCGCTCCTGCTACGAACGGAAGCCCGCCTTTTGGCGGGCTTCCGTTCGTTCCGGGGCGGTTGGTCGAACCCGTCACGCGTGGGGGGTCCCGCTCCGCCGGAGGCTCCGCGCGCCGCGCAGCGGCGTGTGGAGTGGCGGAGTGGCCGAGCCCCGCTCCTGCTACGAACGTTCTCACCGGCGTCGTGACTTCTGGATCGACTCGGCAACGAGGCCGCTGAGCGCGCCGAGACCGGCCGATCTGCCCAGTTCGACGGCGCCCACGAGGAGGTTCGGGCCGACGCCGTGGTCGGACCGGTCGCCGGTGAGGACGGTGGTCGCGCCGAGCAGGAGCGCGAAGAGGACTCCGGAAAGCGTGAGGGTGAGGACCGGCCGCGGCACCCTTCCCAGGCCGGCCCCCAGCACCCAGACGGCGAAGGTGGCGAAGAAGGCGATCATCGCGGTCGCGACGTCGCCGACGATCGATTCCAGACCGATCTGGCGAAGGAGGGGCCAGAGGAGCCCCAGAAGACCGAAACCGACCACGGCCGGCCAGCTCAGTCCGGGATGCCGGCCGGTGGGTACCGCTCGCGGGTGAGAGTGCGGTGGAGGCTCGCTCATGCTGACGAAGGTAGGCAGACCGCTTCGAGGTCGCGTTCGCTCCGCGACGACATCGAGGTCGTCGGAGGGCGGTGTCAGATGTCGATCGGTGAGGATTTCGGGCGGCCCAGGGATCGAGCACGGTGGATGGCGATCGCTCGACGACAAGGACTGACTCGATGGAACATCGCGAACCGTACCTCCACCTTCGCGTGCTTGATCGCACCGACGTCGCTGAGGCCGCGGCCCTGCTCGGGCGGGGAATGGCCGACAACCCGATCCACGTATCGGTGTACGGCGACGACGAAGTCACGCGAATCCGTCGGCATGCGTCGCTCATGCGTGTGCTCCTCTCGAGTTCGCCCGCTCTGACCATCGACGGCGTGGAGCAAGGCGGAGCGCTCGTCGGCGTTGCAGCGGCAGCACCACCGGGACGCTGTCAGCCACGGGCCGTGGCTCGGCTGCGGCTTGTGACTCGCGGCGTGACGTTCGGCCCGCGAGCAGCGGAGCGCCTTCTGACCTGGAATCGGGCATGGGCCGCGCACGATATCTCGGAGCCGCACGTGCACCTCGGGCCGGTGTCGGTTGATCGGCATCTGCGAGGGCGGGGGATCGGCACTCTCCTGATGCTCCGCCACACGACTCACCTCGACTCGCTGGGTGTGGCCGGGTACCTCGAGACGGATCGCCCCGAGGCGGTCGGCTTCTACGAGCGGCACGGATACGCGGTCATCGCGGAGGAGGAGATCCTCGGCGTGCCGAACTGGTTCATGCGGCGCCCGCCGAACTGAGCAGTCGCACTTCGTCGTCACCGGATGGAGGACCCGGACATTGAGCATGCATGAGACTCCCGGTCAGCGGCCCGAGAGCAATGAAGATCACGCACCGGGCGCGCCCGATGGACTCGGTGCGAAGCAGGTCGGGGGAGTGACCTTGTCCCGCCGCGCACTCCTGGGCTCAGCGCTCGTGACTGCGGGCGGGGCCGCGGCGATCGGCTTCGCCGCCGCGCGTGTGGCACCTCTGACCGCCGATGCCGCGTCGCCGGACTCAGGCTCGGGCGCGGAGGACGTGATCTCGCCCTTCGGCGCGCACCAGGCCGGCGTCGCCACGCCGCAGCAACGGTACGCGACCTTCGTCGCGACGGATCTGGCCGCGCAGGACGCCGCGCTGCTTCGTCGATTCCTCGCCGACGTCTCGGACACGGTCGTGGCCATCGTCCACGGCGAGGAGACCCCGCCCTCACCGCTGTATCCGGACGACGCGGTGACGCCGACGGATTACGCCACGGGGTTGTCTCCCTCCCGCCTGACGGTGACGACGGGAGTCGGACCGCGCGTCTTCGATCTGCCCGGAATCTCCCGTGAGCGCCCACGACGGCTGCGACCGCTGCCGGAGTTCACCGGCGATCACCTCGATCCGCGTTGGGGCGGGGGAGACCTCCTGTTCCAGATCTGCGCAGACGACCCGCAAGTGGTCAGCGCCGCCATGCGCGCGCTGCGTGCACGGATGCCCGGGTACGCGGTCATCCGTTGGACGCAGACCGGATTCCTCACCCCGCCGAAGGGCGGCGGAACGCCTCGCAACATGTTCGGGCAGAAGGACGGAACATCCAACCCCCGCGTCGGGACCGCACAGTTCGACGATGCCGTGTGGTCGCTTCCGGACGAGCCGTCATGGTTCCGCGGAGGCACCTACCTCGTCTTCCGGAAGATCCGGATGATGACCGCGAAGTGGGACCTCACCGCGCGCGACGAGCAGGACGCGGTGATGGGGCGTCGTCGCACGGACGGATCGCCGTTGACCGGGAAGACGGAGTTCGACGAGCCCGACTTCGAGGCCGCAACGGCCGGGGGCGAGCCCGTGATCGAGCCGGATGCGCACATCCGGCGTGCGCACGGCGTCCCGATGCTGCGTCGCAGCTACAACTACGACTACGGCCTCCTCACGGCGATGGCCGGTGGCAGCCCCGATCCGCTCGAGCATCCCGAGGATCATCCGCATGCTCCCGGAACGGAGGAGCACCACCACGGTGGCCACGGGAAGCTCGATGTCGGCCTGCTGTTCTGCGCGTACGGCAACGACCCGGATCGTCAGTTCATCGCGGCGCAGAAGCGGCTCGCCGAGCAGGATCGCCTGAACGAGTTCATCCAGCACACCGGCAGTGCCATCTTCGCGATCCTGCCGGGCTTCGGGGAAGGTGGATACGCCGGCGACACCCTGGTGTGACCTTTATCCGCCCAGGGCAGACGGCCGAGCCGGAGCCATGAGACCGACAGCCACCGTTCGGGAGAGGATATGACCCTTGAGCTGAGCGCGGACGACCGTGCTCGAATCGCCGAGTTGGGGATGCGCTACCGACTGTGGTCGCCCGCGGAGGAGCCGACCCTCGTATCCCGCGGGGGCGAGAACACGACCTTCGCGGTCGGTGAGTACATCGTCCGATGTTCGGGCGATCTCGATGCAGTCAACCGTGAGGTGGAGCTGCTCGACGCGCTCGCGGGTGCGACCTCCGTCCCCACACCGACACCGGAGCTGCACGAACCGGAGTCCGGAACATTCGCATACCGACGGCTTCGAGGCGCGCCCCTCATTCACCGACGTCACCGTGACACGAAGAAGATCCGACACGCGCTCATCGACGTGCTGTCTGCGCTCCGAGAGTCTCCACGCGCCTCGCGCCTGCCGGTCGATCCGTATCCGAATGAGCAGTGGCATGCGGATGCCGCAGAAACGTACACGGCCGTGTTGAACCACCTCGACGGCGAGCAGGCGCGCATCGTCCGCGCGTTCCTGAGCGAGCCGCCGCCGCCCACACGGACTTCGACCGTCGCTCAGCACAACGACCTCGGAGCGGAGCACATCCTCGTCGACGACGCGGGAGAGGTGACCGGGATCATCGATTGGACGGATGCGGCGATGACCGACCCGGCGCGCGACATCGGGTCCCTCTACCGAGACCTCGGGCCCGCCGCGGCGCTCCGCGTGGGGGAGAGCCTGGACGGGCCCATCACCGAGGACGAGCTGCGCCGCATCCGATTCCACGCACGCTGCAAGTGGCTCGAAGACGTCGCCTTCGGGATCGAAGATCCGTGGACGCGCAAGCCCTATCTCGACAACGCAACGATCACGTTCGATCACACGTTCGCAGCCGATCCGTGAGCCGGGGCAGGAGGACGGGGAGCAGGAGGAAGGATGAAAGGCCGAATCGGATGATCATCACAAGGAGGGTCATCGCGGCGGGAATCGCGCTGGGACTGGCGGTCTCACTGACGTCCACCAGCGCCGGAGCGCACGACGCGCTCACGGACAGCTCGCCCAGATCCGGAGACGTCCTCGCATCGGGTCCCTCGGAGATCACCTTGACCTTCTCGGACCGCGTCTTCGAGGACAGCGCGGTGGTGGCGGTGTCGGATTCGGAGTCCCGCGATTGGGTGTTCGGCTCACCTGCCGTCGACGATGCGACCGTCACCGTCCAGCTCGAGCGAGAACTCCCCGACGGTGAGTATGACGTGCTGTGGCGGGTCGTCTCGAGCGACAGCCACCCGATATCCGGAGCGTTCACGTTCCGGGTCGGGGACGGCGACACTGTCGACCCCGCATCCGGCGCCGGCGATACAGAGTCCCTCACGGGGCCGGCTCAGCCCGCGGCAGTCGTTCTGTGGACAGTCGTCATCGCCGCCCTTGCAGCGCTGGTGGCGGCCGTCTTCCTCTGGCGTTGGGTCACGTCACGTCGACGAAACGGGTGATCGTGCCCGTCTCAGGCGGGCCGGTCGTCCAGTGTGAGCCAATGCAGGACCTGCTCCAGACCGTCGCGCCAGTGCCGGCGGACGATGTCGGCGGCTCTCTCCCGGTCTCCGTCAGCCAGTGCGTCGAGTATCGCTCGGTGCTGGGCATCCGCCTCGGCTCTGCTCCCGACCAACCGCATGTAGGTCAGTTCATATCGGGAGATGCTGGTTCGCAGACTCTGCGCCATCTCCACGAGCTTGGCGTTGCCTGACGTCGCCGTCAGCAGATCGTGCCAGTGGGAGTCCAGCTGCCACCTGCGAACCGGATCGTCGCACTCGGAGAGTTCGCGCGCCACCGCGCGCAGGTCGCCGAGCGAGGACTCGGTGGTCGCGCCGGAAGTCGTCAGTGCGAGGGATTCGAGGGCGCCCAGGATGGGGTAGATCTCTTCGGCTTCCGATCGCGTCAGCGGACGCACCACGAAACCGCGAGCGAGGGACGACTGGAGCACGCCTTCCGCCTCCAGCCTGATGAGGGCTTCTCGGACAGGGGTGCGCGACACCTCGAGCGAACGGCTGATGGCCGCTTCGGTCAGAGCCGTGCCGGGGGAGTAGTCGCCCGAGGAGATCAGCGCGATGACCCGTCGGTAGACGGCCTCGCGCAACGGCTGGCCGCGCTGAATCGGGCCGCGGTCGTCGGTCATCGGGTGGCTCGCACGCGGTAGGGGCTGTCGTCGCGGTACCGCGATTCGAACTCGGATCGCATGCACAGCGTCTCGATCGCCGTCATGCGGTCCACGGCGAGGATGCCGTCCAGGTGGTCGATCTCGTGCTGCAGCAGCTCGCCGAGTTCGCCGTCCGCGCGGATGGTCTGCTGCCGGCCCTCGGGGGTCTCGTACTCGACCGTGACCCAGGCGTTCCGCCTCACTCGGCAGAAGAACGAGAGGGAGAAGCTCAGGCATCCGTCCCACGGTTCCCAGGTCTCCGGCGATCGCTCGACGATCCGGGGATTGACGAGCACCCACGGCTCATCGACCTCCACGTACACCACCCGCTTGCCGACTCCGATCTGCGGAGCCGCGATCCCGCGGCCGTACCCGGTCCGCGATCGCCAGTCAGCGAGCGTGTCGGCGAGGTCCGCGACGAGCGCCTGTACGGAGGGCAGGTCTTCTTTCGCGACAGCGGATGCCGCGCCTCGCAGTCTCGGATCCCCGAGTCGAACGGTGGGCTGTACCGGCATATCGTCTATTGTATACGATAGACGATGTGTCCAGCCCATCCGCTGACAGCATCGAGACCGCCCTCGAGCTGATCGAGCCGGTGTTCGCGAACACGCCGCAGTTCCGCGACACCGCGCTGTGCCGCGCACTCGGGCGCGATATCGTGCTGAAGCTCGAGACGCTCAATCCCGTCCGCTCGTTCAAGGGTCGAGGTGCGAGCCTCTTCATGCGCGCCGTTGCTCCGGGCCAGCGGGTCGTCACCGCTTCAGCAGGGAACTTCGGGCTGGCGATCGCGTATGCGGGCAAGCAGCGGGGAGTGGACGTGACGGTCTTCTGCGCCGAGACCGCCAACCCCACCAAGGTGACGCGAATCAGAGACCTGGGCGCCGAGGTCGTCGTGGGCGGCGGAGACTTCGACACGGCCAAGGAGGCGGCTCGCGAATACGCGAGCCGCGATGCGCGCCACCGGTTCGTGGAAGATGGGGACGATCAGCGGATAACGGAAGGTGCCGGCACCATCGCCGTCGAGCTGGCCGAAGAGGCACCCGATGTCATCGTGGTCCCCGTCGGCAACGGTGCTCTCGCGACCGGAATCGGGTGCTGGACCCGCGCCCGGAGACCGGAGTGCAGGGTGATCGGAGTTTCCGCCGTGGGTGCACCGGCGATGGCGAACGCGTGGCGCACAGGGATTCCCGCGCCGGCGGATCGGGCGGACACGATCGCCGATGGCGTCGCGGTTCGCGTCCCGGTGCCGAGCATCATCCCGCTGTTCCGCGGATACGTCGACGACGTGCTCCTCGTGGAAGACGAGATCATATGGGAGGCCCTGTCGCTCGTCAGGGACACCGTCGGACTGATTCTCGAGCCGTCCGCGGTCATCGGGATCGCGGCGATCATGCAGCACAGGATCCCCGGAGCGCGCCTGGCGACCATCGCCACAGGGAGCAACTTCTCGGAGCAGCTGCTTCGGCAGATCACCGGCGCCGGTGACGCGACGAAACGGCGCCTACGATGACCGGAATGATGCTCGAGGAGAGGCGCCCTCACCGCGGCGCGACAGCGCCTGCGCCATGGGTGATCGACGCACTTCTCGGGCTCGGCGTCACGCTCACGGTGGGGTGGCTGATCGCCGCCAACATCGGGGGGATGGGCGCCGACGGGTGGGAGTACCCATGGGCGCTCGTCCTCGGCGCGCTCTTGCTCCTGCGTCGCCGGTATCCACTCCTCGTCGCCATCCTCTCCGGAGCGGCGGTCATCGGATACCACGCATCAGGGCACCCGCCGATCGGGGTCGCCGTGCCACTCGCTGCGGCGATGTTCTCAGCCGCTGAGTTCGGGAGAGCCGTGGGGGCGGCCGCGGTGTCGGCTGCGGTGATCACGATCGCGCTCTCATACCGACTCGCCATCGGCCAGGACCCTGCGTACCTCATCGCGTACGAGCTGCCCGCCCAGGCGCTTCTGCTTGCGGGTGCTGTCGCGCTGGGGGACGGCGTACGTTCGCGCCGCGAGCTCCGCCGACAATCGGAACGGATAGCCGCCATGACAGCGGAGCGCTACGAACGCGAGGCGGAGCGGCGAGTGATGACCGAACGGCTGGAGATCGCACGGGAGCTGCACGATTCCGTGGGCCATGCTCTGACGGTGGTCACGCTCCATGGGCAGGTGCTCGAGGAGTCGCTCACGCCACAGGACGAGGAATTGCGACGCTCCCTCAGAGCCATCACCGATACGACGGCGGCGACGTTCGCAGACCTCCGGAGAACCGTCCTCAGCCTGCGAGGCGAAGGGAGTGCGCCCCGATCGCCCCTGCGACTCTCCGATCTCGAGTCGGCCATCGCGCCCGCGGCGCAGATCGGCGTCGCCACCACGCTGAGTGTCTCGGTGATGACCGCCCTGCCGTCGGCAGTGGAGACGACCATCTATCGGATCGTGCAGGAGTCCATCGTCAACGTCGTGCGGCACGCGCAGGCGTCGCGCGTCGACGTGAGCGTCCGAGAGTCCGACGGTTCCGTGTCGGTGAGCGTCGTCGACGACGGATGCGGCGGCCCGACGAACCCGTCGGCCGAGAGCCACACGGGAAGCGGCATCGCAGGAATGCGCGAGAGAACCGTTCTGCTCGGCGGTGAGTTCTCCGCCGGGCGCTCGGGTGACGGATTCACCGTGCGTGCGAGGATTCCGATCGAAGCCGCATCCGGCTGAGTCTTCTCGCCGAACGCCCCGCGGGCGTGCGTCGTGCGGCCCGCTGTCGCATTCGCGTGTACCGGGCAGTCGTCGAATGGCGACGCTGATGTCGTCTTCGGGACGATGACCGGCGGCCAAGGCGATCCATACCGTGGCGGCATGTCACAAGACGTCGCTCAATCAGACACGCAGGTGCCGCGGCCGCGCAGCTTCGGGCTTCCCTTCCTCGCACTCATCGGTCTGGCCGCGCTGCGGGTGCCCGCTTCGATCCTGGAAGACCTCCGCGTGGTCGATGCCGGGCATTGGGTCTCGGGGCTCCTGCCGTGGGTGGTCGTCGCTGTCTGGGTCGTCGTGGCGGTCGTCCGGAGTGTGCCGCATCCGTTCTCGACGGTTCTCATGATCGGCGCCATCTCGGGTGTTCTGCTCATGATCACCTACCAAGCCCTGTGGGACGTCCTCTTCTGGGACTACCCGTCGGAGATCGGTGGCAGTGGGGTCGCGATCCGCCTCATCGCGATCCCCGGAGGCTTTGTCGCCGGTGTCGTCTCCGGTGCCGTGGGTGGGCTCGTCGCGTGGGCGATTTCCGCGGCGACGCGTCGCCGCCGTACCGGCACCGAGTAGGGACAAACCCCGCCGCCCGCTCAGCGAAACCCTGCATTCCCGTCCCCGGGCAGGACCGGGGACACGATGCGAGGAGCATCAATGCCAAGAGATTCCCGTCTGAGTACGAGAAGGATCGCTCGTCGCCGGTCGATCCGCTCGGTCGCCGTGTCGTCAGCTGTCGCCTTGGCAGTGACCGCATTGAGCGGCTGCGACGCTGTCCAGCGAGCACCCGTGGTGGACACGGTCGGTCAGGTCGAGTTCGAGAACGCGCTCGCGATACCGCCACTGGACCGGGGCACGGTCGGACCCGACGGTGTGCGGGAGTTCCGGCTGCGCGCGGCCGAAGGGGTCACCGAGTTCACTCCGGGTGTCGGGACGACGACTTGGGGATTCAACGGGAGCTACCTGGGTCCGACGCTCGCCGCGACTGTCGGCGAACCCGTCCGAATCCATGTCGAGAACGGCCTTTTCGTGCCCACCACCGTCCACTGGCACGGGATGCATCTTCCGGCTGAGATGGACGGCGGTCCTCATCAGGTCATCGAGCCGGGCGTGACCTGGTCGCCGTCCTGGACCATCGATCAGGAGCCCACGACCCTGTGGTACCACCCGCACCTCCATGGCGAAACCGAGTCGCATGTGGAGATGGGGCTCGCCGGCCTGTTCCTGCTCGAACCGGAGGATCCGGATCGCTTCGGGCTGCCTCACCGATACGGGGTGGACGACATACCGGTGATCGTCCAGGACAGGCAGTTCACGAGCAGCGGCCAGTTCACGACGTCGACCCGAGGCTTCGTCGGGGCTCTGGGCGACACCGTGCTCGTCAACGGCACCGCAGCTCCGTATCTGGAGGTGACGACGGAGCTCGTGAAACTGCGGCTGCTGAACGGCTCCACAGCCCGCACCTATCGATTCGAGTTCGACGATGAGCGGTCGTTCGACCTGGTGGGCACCGACGGCGGCCTGCTCGAGGCGCCGCACCGCACCGACCATGTGCAGCTTTCACCCGGTGAACGCGCGGAGATCGTGGTGCGTGTGCGACCCGGCGAACAGCCCGTGCTGCGCTCGATCAGTCCCGACCTGGGCATGCCCGGTCCGATTGCGGCGATGAACGGAGGGTCCGACAGGCTCGACATCATGCAGCTGCGGGCCGCGCCCGTGCTGGAGGCGAGTGCGCCGCTCGCGGAGCGGTTCGCCGAGATCTCGCGCATGAACCCGTCAGATGCGGCGAATGAACGCCACTTCGAGATGGACGGCCTGCAGATCAACGGTCAGTCCATGCAGATGCACACGGTCAACGAGATCGTCGAGGTCGACACCGTCGAGATCTGGAAGGTGCGCAACCGGATGCAGTTCGCGCACTCCTTCCACATCCACGACGTCCAGTTCCAGGTGCTCTCGGTGGATGGGAACGCTCCGCCGCCCGAGCTCGCCGGATGGAAGGACACGATCTACACGCGACCCGGCGTGATCTATGAGCTGATCATGCGGTTCGAGGACTACGCGGATCCCGATACGCCGTACATGTACCACTGCCACTTCCTCGCGCATGAGGACGCTGGGATGATGGGGCAGTTCACCGTCGTGGAGGACGCATCCACGGCGCCGAAGGTGATCGACATCCCCTCCCGGGACGATGACACGGCGCCCTTCGCCGGTCACGGTGGTGGTCACTGATGGGAGGTGGTGGCTCGTGACGACGGTCGTCCTCGTCGACGATCAGGATCTCGTGCGCGCCGGTCTGCGCGCGCTCCTCACGCGCGACGAGTCCATCCATGTCGTCGCCGAGGCGACGGATGGCCGCCGCGGGGTCGAGGCGGCGCGCAAGCACAAGCCGAGTGTCGTCCTCATGGATCTCCGGATGCCGCTGATGGACGGCATCGAGGCGACCCGCGTGATCCGTGGTGACGAGGAGCTGGCCGATACGCACGTCGTGGTGTTGACGACCTTCGACGATGACGCGGACATCGTCGAGGCGATCCGCGCCGGGGCCGTCGGCTACCTGCTCAAGAGCACGCCGCGAGACGAGTTGCGCGACGCGGTCAGACGTGCGGGTCGAGGGGAGCGGCTGCTCTCGCCCGAGATCACCGAACGCCTCATGGACATGGTGGCGGCCGGGAGAGCGGCGGCAGTGCCGGATCCTCGGCTGGAGCTGCTGAGCTCGCGCGAACGAGACGTGCTCACGCGCATCGGATACGGCGACACCAACGACGAGATCGCGGTGGCGCTTCACTTGAGTCCCGCGACGGTCCGGACCTACGTGAGTCGGATGCTCGCGAAGCTCGGTGCGCGAGACCGCCCCGAGCTGGTGGTCATCGCGCACAGGTCCGGCCTCGTGAACTTCTGATCCCGCCTGTCCGCGGTGGCTCGCGGTTCCCGACGCGGTCGGCGCCGGTAGAGTGCGAGTCGGATCGAGGGGAGCGGTCGTGAGTCCTCAGGCGCAGCGTGGTGCCAAGCGCGTCACGGCGGCAGATGTCGCGCGGTCCCTCGGGCTGTCGCGCGCAACGGTCGGGTTCGTGCTGAACAACACGCCGGGCCAGACGATCTCGGACGCCACCAGACGGCGCGTGCTGGAAGAGGCGGAGCGACTCGGCTACCGCCCGCACACGGCGGCACGGACGCTGGCCAGCGGCCGCAGCCGAATCGTCCTGCTGGTGCTGCCGGACTGGCCGCTCGATCATTCGATGCGGGCGAACATCGACGAGGCCTCCGTCGCTCTCGACCGCGCGGGGTACTCGCTGGTCACCACCACACCGCACCCCGACGGGCAGGCGGTTCCGCTGTGGGAGAGTCTGCGTCCCGACGTCGTGATCTCGTACGCTCCGATGCCCGATGCCCTGCACGAGGCGGTCGCGGCATCGGGGGCGATCGTGCTCGCTCCCGGCCGCGGCCGTTTCGCCGCTGCTCACGATGAACGGTTCGCAGGCGGTCCGCGCGTTCAGGTCGAGCACCTGATCGAGCGCGGCCGGCGCCGCATCGCGTTCGCGGCGCCGGACGACCCGCGGCTGGCAGACCTGGTCATGCAGCGTCGATCGCTGGCGGCGGCGACAGTGGCGGCATCCACGGGGTCACCCCTCGCCGCTGACGCCGCGATCACGCCAGTCACAGCCCCCGATGTGATCGCGGACTGGTTGTCGCGCGGCATCGACGGCATCGTCGCGTACAACGACGACGTGGCCGCGATCGCGCTGTCCGCAGCTTTGCGCCAGGGGGTCGCCGTTCCCGATCGCTTGGCGATCATCGGCCACGACGACTCTCCGCTCGCCGGCCTGCTCGTGCCCTCGCTGTCGACGGTGCGGGTGGATGCCGCGGGGCTCGGACGTTACCTCGCGCAGGTCGCCCTCGCTGCCGTCGAGGGCGCGGAGACACCGTCCGCGGGCCCTTCCGGCGATGTGCACCTGGTCCAACGCGAAACGACCTAGACCGGCGGATTGCACCGCCGCGAACCCCCCGCTACGCTCGGGTAGCGCGCGCTAGTTCCTGTGAGCGCACGAAGACAACGGAGTCTCCATGACCACGAACGAGGATCACCCATCCGCGGCTCCCCCGCCTGTCGCCGGTGTCACGACGACAGTCGGCCCCGCACCCGTCATCGAGCCGCAGGAGCGCGTCGGCCGCGGGTTCTTGACGCTGTTCGGCTTCCTCAACTTCGGCCTGTATCTGACGGTGATGATGCCGGCGCTGTTCAGCCTGCCGTACAGGGTGCAGACCCTCGACCCCGACGGCAAGGCGCTGAGCCTGGGCATCGTCGCGACCGTCGGCGCCGTCGTCTCGCTGGTTGCGGGACCGGCCGCCGGTGTGCTCAGCGACCGCACGCGCAGTCGGTGGGGAAGGCGGCGACCGTGGCTGCTGGGCGGGATCGTGGTCGCGATCGTCGGCTCCATCATGGTGGCGCTCGCCCCGAACCTCATTCTCCTCGTCCTGGGCTGGGTTGTCGTATGCATGGGCGGGGCCGGTGCGGCTGCCGCGATCACTCCGATCGTCGCCGAGCGGGTGCCGGAGCAGCAGCGCGGCACCGTCGGCGCGATCGTCGGCGTCGCGACGCAGTTGGCGGGGGTGCTGGGGTACACCCTCGGTGGGATGCTCACCGGCAGCCTCGTCGTCCTGTTCCTCGTTCCATGGGCGCTGCTCGCGGTGCTCGCGATCGTGTGGAGCGTCGCGATCAAGGAGCATCCGGTGGCGATCCCGCACACCACGCTCGTGCAGACCTTCCGGCTCATGGTCTTCAACCCGCGCAAGCACCCCGACTTCGGACTCGTTTGGCTGGGCAAGCTGTTCATGCAGATCGCGCTGGCGTTCCTGACGACCTACCAGCTGTACTTCCTCGGTGACCGCCTCGGGTTCACGCCCGAAGAGGCGGGTCAGCGGCTCGCGCTCGTCGGCGGAATCGGCATTCTCGTCACCATGACGTTCGCCGTCGTGTCGGGAATGCTCTCCGACAGGTTCAGGCGTCGAAAGGTCTTCATCCTCACCTCGACCGTGCTCGCCGCGATCGGGTTGGCGTTGATGGGGTTCACCGACGGGTTCGGGCTGTTCTTCGCGGCGGTGATGTTCATCCTGGGCGCGGCGGGCATGTTCGGATCCGTGGACGTCGCGATGGCGTCCGATCTGGTTCCCGAACGGGAGCAGGCCGGCCGGTGGATGACCATCTACAACCTCGCGGCCACGCTGCCGTCGGCCATCGCGCCACTCCTCGGGTCGGCGCTTCTGGTCCTCGGGTCCGCGAGCGGCACGAACTACACGGCCCTGTTCCTCACCGGAGCCGCGATCGCCCTCGGCACCGGCGTGGTGACCTTCTTCATCCGTGGGGTGCGCTGAATGCGCAACGCCTCCACCGCCGCCGCGCTCGACGTCGATGCGCTCCTCGGCGAACTGACGCTCGAAGAGAAGGCCCGCCTCCTCGAGGGCATCGACTCCTGGTACACGACTCCGATCGAGCGCCTCGGCCTCCCGCCGCTGCTGCTGACGGACGGACCGCACGGCGTCCGCAAGGTGCGCGACATCGGCGGTGGCTTCGACATCGCCGACAACGTACGGTCGACATCGTTCCCGACCGCGTCGGCGGTGGCGGCATCCTGGGATCCGGAGAACGCGCGCCGCATCGGCGAAGCGATCGGGGTGGAGTGCGGCTCGCATGGCGTCGACGTGCTGCTCGCCCCCGGTGTGAACATCATGCGCGACCCCCGGTGCGGCCGGAACTTCGAGTACTTCTCGGAGGACCCCCTCGTGGCGGGAGTCTTCGGAGCGGCGTTCGTGCAGGGTGTGGAAGCGCAGGGGATCGGCACCTCGGTCAAGCACTTCGCCGCCAACTCGAACGAGGAGTACCGGTTCGTCGGCGACAGCGTCGTCGACGAGCGGGCACTGCGTGAGATCTATCTGCGTGCATTCGAGCGGGTTGTGACGGATGCCTCGCCCGCGACGGTCATGTGCGCGTACAACAAGCTCAACGGCACGTTCTGCAGTGAGAACCGGGATCTGCTCACCGGGATCCTCCGCGACGAGTGGGGCTTCATCGGCGTCGTGATGACGGACTGGGGTGCCACCCATGACCGTGTCGCCGGCATCGCGGCGGGACTGGACCTGGACATGCCCGGCGGTGTGCCGCACAACCGCGCTGCCATCATCGCCGCAGTCGAGGACGGCTCACTGGCGGTCGACGCCGTCGATACCGCGGTGCGCAATGTGCTCACGCTCATCCGCGGACGCATCAGCCACGGCGGGGGCGATCGGGCGCCCGACCTGGAGGCGCACGCGGCGCTGGCGACCCAGGTCGCTCTGGACAGTGCTGTGCTGCTTCGCAACGACGGAACACTCCCGCTTCCACCGGACAGACGCATCACCGTCGTCGGGGAGATCTTCGAGCGGCTGCGGTTCCAGGGGGCCGGCTCATCGTTGGTCACCCCGACCTCGGTCACCAGCGCCCGAGACGCGTTCGACCGGCGCGGCATCCGCTATTCCTACGCACGCGGATACCGGTCGCTCGACACGACCCCTGATCCTGCGCTCGCGGCCGCGGCGGTGGCCGCTGCCCGCGATGCCGAGGTGGTGCTCTTCTTCGGCGGTCTGAGCGACCTCGAAGAGAGCGAAGGGTTCGACCGCCCGCATCTGAGGCTGAGCGATGCTCAGGGGTCGTTGCTTCGCGAACTCGTCGGAACCGGCGTCCCCGTGGTCCTGGTGCTCCACGCCGGGTCGGCGGTCGAGCTGCCCGTCGTCGACGAGCTCGCGGCGGTCCTGCACATGCACCTGCCTGGAATGCGCGGTGGGGAGGCGGCTGCGGCGCTGCTGTTCGGCGAGACCTCCCCTTCGGGAAAGCTGGCGCAGAGCTGGCCCCGCACCGCAGAGGACGTCGGCGACTTCGCCGACTACAACCGCGGTCCGATCGCCCGATACTACGAGTCCATCTACGTCGGCTACCGCTTCTACGACAAGGCGGGCACCGACCTGCTCTTCCCCTTCGGGCACGGGCTCTCCTACACGACCTTCTCCTACGACGATGTCACGGTGCGCGTCCACGGCGGCCGCGTCGACGCGGCGGTCACCGTCACGAACACGGGCACCGTCGACGCGGCAGAGGTCGTCCAGCTGTACGTGCGCAACAACTCGGACGGTGTCTTCAAAGCCGAAAAGGAGCTGCGCGCGTTCGCCAAAGTGCGCATCCGGGCGGGGGAGACCGTCGTCGTCCCGCTCTCATTCGCCCTGTCGGATCTGTCGTATTGGGACGTCGACGAACACGCATGGGTGCTCGACAACGGCGAGTACGAGATCCTGATCGCGGCATCGGCGGCCGACATCCGACTCCGCGCGCCCCTGGCGGTGACCTCGGGCCGAACTCCGCGCTCACCGTATCCGCCGGAGGTCGACCGGGCCTACTCGACGCCGCCGCGGAGAGTCCCCGAGTGCTTTCCGAAGCTCGTCGGCGCACCCATGACCGCGCCGGACACAGGTCGGCGGCTGACGATGGAGACCCGTCTCAAGGACGCCCGCAGGTCGCTGGTCGGCGCCCTCCTCTATCGCGCGATCGTCGGCCGCGCCCGCAAGGAATTCGACGCGGCCCACCGACTTCCGGAGTCGCTCGAGCGCGATACCCGGCTCAAGAACGCGCACTTCCTGTTGCGCATGATGCCGACCGCGACACTGCGCAGCCTCGTCATGTCGTCCAACGGGCAACTGCCCTACGAGGTGGCTGCCGGCATCTCCGACATCGCCGCGTGGCATCCGATTCGCGGCCTCAAGAAGATCCTCTCGAAGCGGAGATGACCGGTTTGCGCATCTCCCGGCTGACCATCGACGGCGTCGAGCACGGCCTCGTCACCGACGAAGCACCGCGCATCGGGTTCGCTCTCGAGTCCGACGTGCCCGGCGAGGCACTCGATCACGCCATCGTCCGCGTGGGGGACTGGCAGACCCGTACGACGCAGCAGGTCGCCATCCCCTACACCGGCCCGCTCACCCCCGACACCGAGTACCGCGTGCACGTCACAGCGACCGGCCGCACCGGCGCGGTCGCCGAGGCGTCCACCGCCTTCCGCACGGGTCGACGGGACACTCCGTGGGTCGCGCGGTGGATCACGGATGCCTCGTACCGCACCCCGAAGGGCTGCTCACCGGTGCCGATGGAATTCCGCATCCGGTTCACCGCGCGAGGACACGTGCGGCGGGCGTGGATCGAGGCGACCGCGCTCGGGGTCTACGAGCTCCAGCTGAACGGCGTGAAGGTCGGCGACCAGTACTTCGCACCCGGCTTCACGTCGTACCGGCATCACATCCAGTACCAGACCTACGACGTCACCGACGCGATCGCCGCAGGCAACGTGCTGACGGCTGTCGTCGCCGGAGGATGGGCGGTCGGGTCGTTCACGCACAAGCGGAAGAGCCGCATCTACGCCGATCGGCAGGCGTTCCTCGCCGAACTGCACATCGAGTACGCCGACGGCACACAAGACCTCATCGCCACCGGGCCCGACTGGCAGGTCACGACCGACTCGCGTTACCGGATGGCCGAGTGGTACGACGGCGAGACCTACGACGCCACTCTCGACCCGGCCTCGGTGCGATGGAAACCCGCCGACGTGACCCGGCCGAAGGGTGCCCCGACGCTTGTGGCACAGTACGGTCCGCCGGTGCGCGCGCAGCAGACCCTTCGCCCCGTCTCGTGGACGACCAGTCCGAGCGGCGAGCTGATCTACGACTTCGGTCAGAACTTCGCCGGCGTGATCAGTGCCCGCCTGAACGGCACCCGTGGACAGCAGGTCGTGTTCCGCCACGCAGAGGTCGTGGTGGACGGTGAGCTGTTCGTCCGGTCGCTCCGCACGGCCAAAGCCACCGCCACGTACACCTGCGTCGGTGGTGAGCAGGAGTACTCGCCTCGGCTGACGTACATGGGGTTCCGCTACGTCGGGGTGCGAGGCATCCGTCCCGACGACCTCGAGCTGAGCGCTCTCGTTCTGCACTCGGACGTTCCGCAGGTCGGCGAGTTCTCGTGCTCGAACGACCTCATCAACAGGCTTCAGCACGCGATCCAGTGGGGTGGGAGGTCGAACTTCGTCGACATACCGACCGACTGTCCGCAGCGCGACGAGCGCGAAGGGTGGACGGGCGACTACGCCGTGTTCGCCTCGACGGCGAGCTTCAACTTCGACGTGTCCCGATTCATCGGCAAGTGGATGCGCGACGTCACCGCCGAGCAGGGCCGGGGCGGCGGCATTCCCATGGTCGTGCCGAAGGCGGGCAACCCGTTCCCCACCATGGCGACCTCGTGCTGGGGTGACGTATGCGTCCTCGCGCCGTGGGCTGAGTACTTGGCGCGCGGCGACCTCGAGGTGCTGCGCCGCAACTACCCGACGATGAAGCGCTTCCTCGAAGCCGCGAAGTGGTGGGCGCAGCTCGGCTCGTTCACCCGCGACGGGCGCCGGATCTGGCGGTGGCCGTTCCACTTCGGCGACTGGACCTCACCCGACGGCTCGGCGAAGGAGTGGATCCAGAAGGGGAAGTGGATCGGCACCGCCTACTTCGCCAACTCGTGTGCGATCGTCGCGCGGATCGCGGATCTCCTCGGGGAGTCGGCGGATGCTGCGCACTACCGGCGCCTGCACACCGAGATCGCCACCGCGTACCGCGCCGTGTTCACCGACGGACATGGCACCCTGCACAACGAATTCCAGACCGGTTACGTGCTGCCGCTGGCTTTCGGCATGACCGAAGGCGCCGAGACCTACGCGATGGCCGGCAACCTCGTCCGCCTCATCGCCGAGGCCGACGGACACCTCCGCACCGGATTCCCCGGCACCCCGTACATCCTCTTCGCCCTCTCCGACAACGGCCGCGTCGACGAGGCGTTCGACCTCCTTCTTCAGACCACGCCGCCATCGTGGCTGTACATGATGGAGGCCGGGGGCACCACGATCTGGGAGCGGTGGGATGCCCTGCGCCCCGATGGCACCGTGAACATCGCCGACCTGAAGGTGGGTGCGTCGGATGACGCATCCGGTGGCGGCATGGTCTCGTTCAACCACTACGCCGCCGGCGCCGTCGGCGACTGGCTCTACCGCCGCGTCGCCGGCCTCGAGCCGATCGAGGGAGGGTACCGCCGTTTCCGCGTCGCGCCGCTGATCGGCGGCGGGCTGACGTCGGCTGAGGCATCCGTCCGCACCCCTTACGGGCGGGCGTCGTCGTCGTGGAACCTCGATGGAAGCCGCCTCACCCTCCGGGTCGAGGTGCCGGTCTCGGCGATGTGCGAGGTCGTGCTCCCCGACGGCACCGCACACGAATGCGCGTCCGGAACGCATTCCTTCGAAGCCGAGGTCCTGTCATCGCCGGCTCTGTCGCCGGGAGGCCGTGCACCGCGAGCGTGAGTGCGAAGAAGTGCTTCATGCCCCACCCGGAATCGACCGCATAAAATTGCTCTCGGGGGACCGCAGCACACCCGTGTGATCTCGACGTCTCGTCGTCACACCGGTTCGTGCGTCGGCGCGGTCTTGTCGTGTTCGCTTCGATGGGGGTGACTGTTCTGCGAGCGCGTGGAGAGCTGCCGCGCGTGTGGCGGCAGGTGACGAGTGTGTGTGTTCGGTGCGTCGCGGCCGTGGCGTTGCTGACCGCCGCGGTCGTGCTGACCGGATGCGGGACGGGGTCCGCGAGGGCCGCCGCACCTCGCGCGACGGCGCCGCCGCTCCCGTCGCCGACCGCCGAGGCCTTTCCGGTGTCGAGCGAGACCGAGCCGCTTCCCGCGGGCACGTCGGTGCAATACGGGCGCTGGAAGTACACCGTCGATCCCGTGCAGTGGCATCAGCGCGACCGTGTGCTGGCCGAGGCATACGCCCCGCCGGCCGTCGCCCACGGGTACGGGTGGGCGCTGCTGACGTTCACGGCAGCCAACGGCGGGCAGGAGCCTGCGGCCCCGTGGGGGTTCGAGGTCATCCTGCACGCGGCCGGATGGGACGTGTCTCACCGTGCGGTGCAGGCGGGCACGATACGGATGCCGGACGAGTTCACCATCGCGGATGTCGAGCCGGGCGGGCAGCTCTCCGGCAACCTGGGCTTCTGGGTGCCCGACTACGCCGCCGACGATCCGAACTGCCGTGTTCAGCTGGTCGTCGGTCGGGGCGTGCCTGAGAACGCCGCCGCGGAGGGCGAGTCGGTGTGGTTCACGTGCCGGTGACCCGGGCGCCGGGGCTCAGCTCGGCCAGGAGCGCAACTACGCGCATCCGGATCTCGTCGCGGATCGACCGCACGGTCTCGAGATCCTTGCCGGCGGGGTCGTCGAGCTCCCAGTCCTCGTAGCGCTTGCCGGGGAAGACGGGGCACGCGTCTCCGCAGCCCATCGTGATGACGACGTCCGCCTCGACGACGGCATCCGTCGTCAGCAGTTCCGGCGTGGCATCCGAGATGTCGATGCCTTCCTCGGCCATCGCCCGCACCGCGACCGGATTGATCGCGTCTTTCGGCGCGGATCCGGCCGACAGCACCTCGATGGCATCGCCGCCGAGCGCGCGCAGGTAACCGGCCGCCATCTGCGAGCGGCCTGCGTTGTGGACGCATACGAAGAGCACCGTCGGTCTGTCGGTCATGGTGCGGCCTCCGGGTCGACGCCGACCGTCAGGCTGCGGCGCTCGATGAGTATGGTGTCACGCCATCGGCCCGCGTGCGGGCCGGCACCGGACTTCGCTATCCGTTCGCGGCGGCCGACAACCCGGAACCCTGCGGTCTCGTGCAGGCGGAGACTCGCGACGTTCTCGGGGAAGATGCTCGACTGCACGGTCCACACGCCGGCGGCGTCCGCGGCGTCGAGGAGTTCGGTGAGCAGCATTCGGCCGATGCCCGCCCCGCGCGCGCGACGGTCGACGTAGACGGAGTGCTCGACCACGCCGCGATACACGGCACGGCTCGACACCGGCGACGCGGCCGCCCACCCGACGATCTCGTCCTCGTCGTCGACGGCGACGAGACGCAGCTCCGGCAGGCGGCCCGCGTCGAAGGTCTCCCACGACGGGGTGGTCGTCTCGAAGGTCGCCTCGCCGTCCTCGATGCCCTGGGCGTAGATGCGCTCGACCGCCGGCCAGTCGGCGGGCGTCATCGGTCGGATGCGCGTCACGAACAACATCCTCCGCCATTGCCGACATCCGTCGAGCACACGCCCGTCGCGGGCAGGGTCAGCTTCACGTCCGCGGCGGATGCGGTGTCGCCCGCGAGCCACGCCGTGACCGAGCGCACCTGCTCGTAGCCGGTCGCGAGCAGGAACGTCGGCGCACGGCCGTACGACTTCATGCCCACGATGAAGAATCCGGGTTCCGGATGCGTGAGCTCACGGAATCCGTGCGGCTCGACGGTGCCGCACGTGTGGACATTCGGGTCGATCAGAGGTGCGAGCCGTCGTGGGGCCTCGACGATCTCATCCAGTTCGAGTCGGATCTCGCGGAGCATGTCGAGGTTCGGGCGGAACCCCGTCGCGTTCACGACGACCTCGGTCGTGTGGGTCACGACGTCGCCTCGGCGGTGGCCGATGAGCTCGACGGCACCGCCCGCGCGTCGCGCACGGATGATCTCGAAGCGGTCGAGAACGGCGATCGCCCCCTCTGCGACGGCTCGATCGACCCTGTTGCCGAGGCGGGCGCGGTCCGCCAATTCGTCATCCTCCGAGGACGAGACGCGCGCGGCTTGCGCGTTGCGGATGAGCCACGTGACCGATGTGCCCGGAACCTCGCGCGCGAGCTCCACGAGCGCGAGCAGAGTGTTTGCCGCGGAATGACCCGCGCCGACCACCGTCGTGTGGCGGCCGGCGAAGCGCTCGCGGTCTCGACCGAGCACGTCGGGGAGGGCATCCGTCACGCGGTCCGCGATCTCGGTCATCCCGAGAAGCTCGAGTCCGCTCGATGTGAGCGGATTCGGCGACGTGTACGTGCCGGAGGCGTCGATCACCGCGCGCGCCGTCACTTCGTCGACACTGCCCCCGCGGTCTCGGAGCCTGACGACGAACGGCACCCCCGCCCGTCCGCGGGTGCGCGTGCGATCCCTGCCCTCGCGAGCGACTCCGATGACCTCGACGCCGTATCGGATGCGGGGGGCGAGCTGCTCGAGCGCGGCGAGCGGAGCGAGGTAGTCATCGACGAGCTCACAGCCCAGCGGTGCCCGATCGGGGTCCGGATGCTCCCACCCCCGCGCCTCGAGCAGGCGGCGCGCCGCCGGATCGACGAGGTGCCGCCACGGTGAGAAGAGCCGCGTGTGACCCCACGCGCGCACGCTCGCCGCGACCTCGCCGCCCGCCTCGAGCACGACGAAGTCGATCCCGCGCTCGACGAGGTTCGCGGCGGCGGCGAGTCCGATCGGTCCGCCGCCGATGATCGCGACGGGCAGTGAGGCCAGCCGATCGTCGTCGACGGTGCGCGGTGTGATGTCGAGCAAGGTCATCGGGGAGCCTCCAGGTATCGATGAGCTTCGATGCCCGATTCTGCGCCGAGCTATCGATGGTTGTCAATATCGACTAGCATCGATGTATGCCGACGGTTCTCGAGGTCACCGACATCACTGCGGACACATGCTGCGCGCCGCTCGTGCGGGAGCCGCTCTCCGCCGACGAAGCCGAGCAGCTCGCCACCACGATGAAGGCGTTGGCTGATCCGGCCCGTCTGCGCCTGCTGTCGATCGTCGCGGCATCCGAGGGTTCGGAAGCGTGCGTGTGCGACCTCATCGAACCGGTCGGGCTCAGCCAGCCGACGGTGTCGCATCACCTCAAGGTCCTGACCACGGCGGGCTTCCTCGAGCGCAGCAAGCGCGGCACGTGGGCGTACTACAAGCTCGTTCCCGGAGCGCTCGACCGCGTCTCGCAGCTCCTCGCGCCTTAGCGCGCCGACTCGACCGCCGGCGACCGGCGGAAGACGAGCACCGTCGTGATCAAGAGGATGACGATGCCGATCGACTCGGCGATGACGGTCTCGGGAACGAGCGTGAAGTCCCACGTCTCGGTGATGCCGAACAGCCCGACCGTGAGCGCCAGAAGCAGCGAGCCGAGTGTCGCGATGAGGAACAGCAGGCTCAGGACGGTCGCGACCTGGAGCAGGCGCCCCTTGAGGAAGACCATCCCGACGGCGAGGACCAGGGCGGCGATCGCGTTCAGGACGAAGAGCACGCCCAGGATGCCGCCGACGCCGTCGAACACGAGGTAGAGATGGATGCCGCCCGCCACGAGGAGGGCGATCGCGCTGAGGATGCGCATGACCCAGAGCACACGCCCGCCGCTTCCGTTCATGTCCGACCCTTCCTTCTGCGAGTGGTTCGCTTCGAGTGAATGTTGGCGGTTCAGGCCTCCTCTGTCGAGGCCTCCTCAGTGGACACGAGCCGGATGCCCGAGCGGTTCACCCGCGACAGGTGGGTGCGCACGAGCCACGTCACATCCCGTGCGAACGACTCGACGAGGAGGGCGAGCGCTGCGAGCGCGACGATCGCGGCGACGACCTCGGGGAGCAGGCGACTGGCGACGACCGTCAGGGCGATGCCGCAGATCGCGGTGACCGCCTTGCGCCAGAACCGCGGCGGCAGCGTCTCGCGCATCCACGGCAGCACGAGCCCGGCCGCGACGAACGCGTACCTCATGAGGCCGAAGGCGAGCACCCACCAGCCGACGATCGGCCCGCAGCACACGCTGAGCACGAGCAGCAGGAACGCGTCGACCTCCATGTCGAACTGCGCGCCGAGCTCGCTCTCGCTCGACGTGCGCCGGGCGACGTATCCGTCGATACCGTCGAGGGCGAGAGCGATCGCGGCGAGTGTCACCAGCAGCGGCGTCGAGACGGCAGCGGTGAAGGAGGACACGACGATCGCCGTGATGAGCCCCACGAGGACTGACCGTGTCGCGGTCACGATGTTGGCCTGCCCGAACCGTGCCGCACCGCGTCTGCGCAGCCCGAGCGCGAGCAGAAGGTTCGACACGACGAGGTACGCGATTCCTGCGCCGAATCCCCATGGAGACAGGGGGCTGAGGGCCGACGCGGCGATCAAGGCGGCAAACCCTACCACCGCGAACCACCACGGCACCCACTGAACGTTTCCCATGTGCTCTCCGTGTAGATTTCATGGCGGCCACCATGGATACGACGAACGTACCCGCCGCGGTTCACGCGGATGCCACAGACGCGGCCATCGCATGGTGGATCGTGGCCCCGGGCGAGGGTGAACACCGCCCCGAGCCGCTGCCGCCCCGCGGCGACGGCGAGGCGCTCGTGCGCACGCTCTGGACGGGCATCAGCCGCGGAACCGAGAGCCTCGTGGCGCGGTGCGAAGTGCCCGAGAGCGAGCGCGACCGTATGAGGGCGCCCTTCCAATCCGGTGACTTCCCGTTCCCCGTCAAATACGGCTACCTCAATGTCGGCGTCGTCGAGGAGGGACCCGACGACCTCGTCGGCCGCACGGTCTTCTCGCTCTTCCCGCATCAGTCGCGCTTCGTCGTCCCGGCCGACGCCCTCACTGTCGTGCCCGACGATGTGCCTGCCCGCCGTGCCGTCCTCGCGGGCGCGGTCGAGACCGCCGTCAACATCCTGTGGGACGCGGAGCCGCACCTCGGCGATCGCGTCATCGTCGTGGGGGCGGGAATGATCGGATGCGCCGTGGCGGCACTCGCGGGCCGCATCCCCGGCGTCGAGGTGACGATCGTCGACGTCGACCCCGCGAAGGCCGACGTCTCCGCGTCTCTCGGCGTGGGGTTCGCCGACCCCGCCGACGAGCTGCCGCCCGCAGACATCGTCATCGAAGCAAGCGGCAACGGTGCGGGGCTTCAGCACGCACTCCGCGCGGCGGCCACCGACGGGCTCATCGTCGTCGCGAGCTGGTACGGCAGCCGCCCGATTCCGCTCGACCTCGGGGCCGACTTCCACTCGCGTCGGCTCACGATCCGCTCCAGCCAGGTCGGCGCCGTCGCCGCGAGCCGACGGTCGCGAAGGTCGACACACGACCGCCTGGCGCTCGCCCTGCGCCTGCTCGCGGATCCCGCGTTCGACACGCTTCTCGCAGACAGCTCGCCCTGGACCGACCTTCCACGCCTGACCGCCGACCTTGCCGAGGGCACCGCCGGTGCGCTGTGCCACACGATCGATTGGAGCGAGGCATGACCTTCAGCCTCACCGTCCGCGACCACATCATGATCGCGCACAGCCTGCGCGGAGAGGTGTTCGGTCCCGCGCAGCAGCTGCACGGCGCGACCTTCCTCGTCGACGCGACGTTCCGGTCGGCCGACGTCGACGAGAACGGCATCGTCGTCGACATCGGCCGCGCGAGCGAGGCTCTGCGCGACATCGTCGGCGAGCTGACGTACCGCAACCTCGACGAGGTGCCCGAGCTCGCCGGCGTGAACACGACCACCGAGCGCCTGTGCCAGATCATCGGCGACCGGCTCGCCGAGCACGCGCGGGGCGGCGGTCTCGGCGGCGCGCCCCTCACCGGCATCACCGTGACATTGCACGAGTCGCACATCGCGTGGGCGTCGTACGAGGTCGAGCTGTCGTGACCCCACCGCCCGTCGTCTGGTTCGTCGTCCCCAAGGGTATCGACGACCCGGCCCGGGTGAGCGGCGGCAACGTGTACGACCGCGAGGTGCGCGACGGCCTCCGCGACCGCGGCTGGACGGTGTCGACCGTCGAATGCGCGGACAGCGCGGGCGTGGCATCCGCTCTCCGTTCCGCTCCCGACGGAACACTCGTGCTCGTCGACGGGCTCGCGGCCGGCTGGGCGGCCCCCGAGGTCGAAGCCGCAGGGGAGCGGCTGCGGGTCGTGGTGCTCGCGCACATGCTCGTGGCGGCATTCCCCGATGCGACCGAGGCGCAGATCGAGGCGGAGAGACGGATGCTGCGCCACGCGCACCGCGTGATCGTGACGGGTCGCTGGACCGGCGAAGAGGTGGCGCAGCGTGGTCTCGCCGACGTCGATCGCATCACGGTGGCCGCGCCCGGCGTGCGAGCGGCCGACTCCCCCGAGCCGGAGCACGACACGGCGCTGCTGTGCGTCGGCGTCGTCGCGCCGCACAAGGGCCAGGACCTGCTGCTCGAAGCGCTCGACCGGTTGCCCACGAAGGACTGGACGTGCACGATCGCAGGTTCGACCGACTCGTATCGCGGGTTCGCCGAGAGGATCGCGCAGCGAGCGGGGGACTTCGACGGACGGGTCCGCCTGCCCGGCGTGCTCGTCGGCGACGCCCTCGCCGACGCCTACCGTCGCAGCGCGCTGCTCGTGGCGCCGTCGCGTGTGGAGAGCGCAGGCATGGCGATCGCGGACGCGCGCGCGCGAGGCATGCCCGTCGTGGGCACCGCCGTCGGCGGCGTCCCCGACACGGTGGTGGGCGGCGGGGCGATCCTCGTCCGCCCGGACGACCCCGACGCGCTCGCGCACGCGCTCACGTCGTGGATGACCGAACCCGGGCTGCGCGAGCGCCTTCGGGCGGAAGCGCTCCGTGCGCGCGAGCACCTGCCGACGTGGGATGACACCCTCGCCACCATCGCCGACGTCTTGGAGGCCGCATGACCTCGATCTCGGTCGCTGCTCCCGACTGGCTCGCCCAGCGAGCATCAGCTGACGACCGGTCCCGCTCGGTCGGACTCGCCGAGCAGTTGGCGCGGATGCTTCCGTCCGGCCCGCTCGTCGTGCACGACCTCGGCGCGGGCACAGGCGCGATGACCCGCTGGCTCGCGCCGCGCCTCGGCGGTCCCCAGCGGTGGGTCCTGCGCGACGGCGACGAAGGCATCCTCAACCACGTCGACCTCTCGGAGACGACCGATGCCCACGGGAACCCCGTCGTCGCCGAGGCGACGGTCGAGGATCTGACGTCGCTCCCACTCGACGCGTTCCACGGTGCGTCGGCGGTCACCGCATCCGCCCTGCTCGACGTCATCACCGTCGAAGAGGCCGCGAACATCGTCGCCGCATGCGTCCACGCGCACACGCCCGGGCTGTTCAGCCTGACCGTGACGGGCGGCGTGCGCATCGAGCCGCATCTCCCGCGCACGAGCGGCATCGAGGGTGACCTCGCCGCCGCGTTCAACGATCACCAGCGACGCGAGACCGCCGGGCGCCGGCTGCTCGGACCGCACGCGGTGCCCCTCGTCGCCGCCCTGTTCGAGGCGGCCGGGTGGAGCGTGCGGCGCGCGTCGACGCCCTGGCGGCTCGACGCATCCGACGGCCCTCTCATCGCGCAGTGGCTGGACGGATGGCTGACCGCCGCCGTCGAGCAGCGGCCCGACCTCGCCCGACCTGCCGACGAGCTGCGGCGCGCCCGCCTCGCGCAGAACGCCGTCGGACGGCTGCGCGTGACGGTCTCGCACGAGGACCTTCTCGCCTGGCCGCCGCAACCCCCTGGGACCGGGGGCGCGTACGGGGGAGGATAGCGACATGAGCGAGCGACCGTACGTCACCCTCAGCTGCGCGATGTCGATCGACGGATGCCTCGACAGCACCGCGCCGCAGCGGCTCGCCATGTCGAACGCCTCGGACCTCGACCGCGTCGACGAGGTCCGCTCGCAGAACGACGCCATCATGGTCGGCGCCTCCACCGTGCGGCGCGACAACCCGCGACTGCTCGTGCGCGACCCCGACCGTCGCGCGCGGCGCGTCGCGGAAGGCAAGCCGTGGTCGCCCGCCAAGATCACCGTGACCTCGACCGGCGACCTGCCGCCCGACGCGCACTTCTTCACGACGGGCGAGTCGCCGCGCATCGTCTACTGCCCGGACGGCCTGGTGGAGTCGCTGCGCGACGTGCTCGGCGACCGCGCGACGGTCGTGGGGGTCGGCGAGCAGGTCACGATGGCGGCCGTGCTCGACGACCTCGCGAGCGCGCAGGGCATCCGCAGCCTCATGGTCGAAGGCGGCGGCACCGTGCTGACGCAGTTCCTCGAGGAAGACCTCGCCGATGAGCTGCACCTCGTGATCGCGCCCTTCTTCGTCGGAGAGCCGCGCGCCCCGCGCGCCTTCGGTGCCGGCTCGTTCCCCTGGACCGCGTCGCGTCGCGCCCGTCTCGCGGGCAGCGCGCAGATCGGCGACGTCGTGCTGCTGCGATACGCGCTGTCGGATCGAGTCGGAATGCTCGACGGCGAGCGGTCGCTGCCCGAGGCCGGGTGGAGGCCCGTTCCCTACCGGATGCCATGATCCCGATCCCGCGAGCGGACACGGGCGCTCTCGGCACGCGGGGGCGTCTGGGGCTCGGGGTCGCGATCGCGGTGCTCGTCGTCGTGCCGCTCGTGCCGGGATTCGTCGAGCACGGCACGCCGCTCGGACTCGTGCGCATGCCGGCCGAGTCCCTCGTGGCGCTGCTCGTGCTCGCGCTCACTCCGTGGCGCGCGCTGCGGTGGATCGTCGCGGCGCTCTTCGGGGCGTTCGTCGTGGCCGCCATCGCGCTCGCCGCGATCGACAGCGGCTACCGGGCGGCGGTCGGGGCGCGCTTCGTGCTCATCGACTGGCCGCAGCTCGGCGACGCGTACGGCGTGCTCGTCGACTCGATCGGCGAGCTCGCGGCATCCGCGGTCGTCGTGGCGATCGTCGTCGTGCTCGTCGGCACCGGCGCGACGCTCGCGTGGGCGGCGATGACGACGGATGCGGCGCTCCGCCGCCGCCCGCGCCGCGGACGCACCGCGCTCGCGACGGTGACGGCCGCGTGGATCGTCGCGGCGCTCGTGGCGGTGCCGGTCGGCGGTGCGGGGCAGGTGGCGGCCGCGGCATCCGCTGATTCGATCGGATCCGCTGCCGCACGCACCGAGGCGACCCTGCGCGCCCAGGCGGACCTCGCGCGACGCATCTCAGACGACGACTTCGCGGATGTCCCGTCATCACGCCTGCTGACCGCGCTGCGTGGGAAGGACGTCCTCCTCGTGTTCGTCGAGAGCTACGGCAAGGCGGCACTGCACGGCACCCCGGTCTCGCGCGGCGCCGTCGAGGTGCTTCGCGAGGGCGAGTCCGCACTCGCCGACGACGGATACGAGATGCGCAGCGCGTGGCTGACGTCGCCCACCTTCGGCGGTGTGAGCTGGCTCGCGCACGCGACGCTGCAGAGCGGGCTGTGGGTCGACACGCAGGCCGACTACGCCGAGGTGCTGCGAAGCGACCGGCTCACATTGAGCCGTGCGTTCCGGCAAGCCGGGTGGCGCACGGTCGGTGTCGTGCCGTCGAACATCCGTGCGTGGAACGAGGGCCGGGAGTTCTACGGGTTCGACGCACTCTACGACACGAGGAACCTCGGCTACCGCGGGCCGAAGTTCGGGTACGCGCGCGTGCCCGACCAGTACACGCTCAAGCGGTTCGCCGACCGCGAGCTGGCGGGGGAGCATCCGCCCGTCATGGCCGAGATCGATCTCGTGTCGTCGCACTCGCCATGGGCCCCGCTGCCGTCGCTCGTCGAGTGGGGCGAGCTCGAGCGCGACGCGATCTTCGACAGGCAGATAGGCGCGAGCAGAAACGCGGCGGAGGTGTGGGAGAGCCCGGCGACCGTGCGGCGGTTCTATGCAGATTCGATCGAGTACTCCCTCGGGTCGCTGTTCTCGTTCTTCGAGCACGTCGACGATCCCGACCTCGTGGTCATCGTGCTCGGCGACCACCAGCCGAACGCGATCGTGAGCGGTGAGGACGCCGACCACGACGTGCCGGTACACGTGATCGCGAAGGACCCCGCGGTGCTCGAGGCGATCGCCGCGTGGGGATGGGACGCAGGCCTGCATCCGGATGCCACGGCGCCCGTCTGGCGCATGGACGAGTTCCGCGACCGCTTCTTCGACGCGTTCAGCGCTGCAGGGCCTCGCTGAGCCAGCGCGCGTACGCATCCCACGGCGACGCCGCCGCCGAGATCGTGCGCACGTGCTCGAGCAGCTCCGCATCGGCCCGAAACCACTCGCCGCCTTCCCGCAGGTGCGCGAAGCGGCGGTGGCGCTCCTGCTCGACGGCGCGTCCGCCGCGCTCGAACGCGAGCAGCTCGTCGTGCCAGATCGCTCCGAGCCGACGGCGCGGCTGCGACGACGTGCCGATCTTGATGCGGTCGGCGTACCGGATGAAGTAGACGACGTCGATGCGGGGGAGCGGCAGATCGGGATCGGGCACATCGCCCACGCGCCAGCCGCACACCGCGCACGACCAGCGCCCGGCGCGGCGCTCGCCGCGCGTCGCGCCGCACAGCACGCACGGGCCCGGCATCTCTCGGCGCATCGCCATGCCCGAAGAGTACGACCGACCTCCGACGCGGGCGCGATACGGTCTCGGAGGGCAAACCACGAGGGAGACGACCGTGACCGCAGCCGGCGCCAACTGGGCGGGCAACCTCACCTACAGCGCGCGCGAGCTCGTCGCGCCGGCGACGATCGACGAGCTGCGGCGGGTCGTGGCATCCGCCCCTCGGGTCAAGGCGCTCGGCTCGAGACACTCGTTCAACCGCATCGCCGACACCGACGGCGTCCTCGTCTCGACGGCTGCGCTCGGCGGCGAGCCCGAGCTGGACTCCGAGCACGCCCGCGTGCGCGCCCCCGCGGGCATGCGCTACGGCGAGCTCGCGCGGTGGCTCCAGGAGCGAGGGTGGGCGCTCGAGAACCTCGCGTCGCTGCCGCACATCTCGCTCGCGGGAGCCGTCAGCACGGGCACGCACGGATCGGGCGACCGCAACGCGTCGCTCGCCGAGGCGGTCGAGGCCGTGGAGTTCGTCGGCTCCGACGGCGACGTGCATCGCCTCGCGCGGGACGATGCCGACTTCGGCGGCGCGGTGGTCGCGCTCGGTGCGCTCGGCGTCTCGACGGCGCTCGAGCTTCGCGTCGAGCCGACGTTCGACGTCGCGCAGACGGTGTATCCGGATGCCGCGCTCGACCGCGTGCTCGAACGGTACGACGCGGTCACCGGGGCGGCGTACAGCGTGTCGCTGTTCACGACGTGGCAGGACCCCGACCGCGTCGACCAGATCTGGGTGAAGGACCGCCCCGGCCGGCCCGGCCCCGGACTGCCGGATGAGCTGGGCGTCTCACCGGCGGGGAAGCCGCTGCATCCGCTCCCCGGTGTGAGCGCAGAGCCGTGCACGACGCAAGGCGGCGTGCCCGGCCCGTGGCTCGCGCGTCTGCCGCATTTCCGGCTCGAGTTCACCCCGTCGGCGGGCGACGAGCTGCAGTCGGAGTACCTCGTGCCGCGCACCGTGGGAGTCGCGGCGATCGAGGTGCTGCGCGGGCTCGCGGCGCGCATCGCGCCGCTCCTGCAAGTGTGCGAGCTGCGCACGGTGGCGGCCGACACGCAATGGCTCGCGCCGTCGAGCGGTCGCGACAGTGTCGCCCTGCACTTCACGTGGAAGCCGCTGCAACACGAGGTGGAGGCATTCCTGCCCGAGCTCGAGTCGGCCCTCGCCCCCTTCGACGCGCGACCGCACTGGGGCAAGCTCTTCGACACGACCGCGGCCTCGCGCCTGCCCGGCCTCTACCCGGAGTGGGCGCGCTTCGCGGGCCTGCGTGACCGTCTCGACCCGCGCCGGGTCTTCGTCAACGGCTTCCTCGAGGCGATCGGACTCTAGCGGCAGGGGAGATCAGAGCTTGACGGATGCGTCGAGCAGCAACCGCACCGCCGCGGTCACGGTCTGCGACAGGATGTGCTCGGGGTCGCCGTTCAGCCGCAGCGCACGGTGGCCGTGCGACCCGTCCATGGCCCACCCGATGTAGACGGTCCCGGGCGGATGACCGTCCTGGGGGTCGGGTCCGCCCACGCCCGTCGTCGAGACGGCGACGTCGGCCTTCATCGCCCGCAGCACTCCGACCGCGAGCTGCTCCGCGCATTCACCCGACACGGGGTCGAGGCCGGGCTCGACGCCCAGCAGCCCCTCCTTGACGCTCGACTGGTACGCGACGACCCCGCCGGCGAACCAGTCCTCGGCTTCGGGCCCCGCACCGATCGCGCTCGCGACGAGCCCGCTCGTCAACGACTCCGCGACCGCGACCCGCACGCCGCCGGCCAGCGCGATGTCCGCCAGCAGCACGACCCAATCGATGCCCCCCTGGTCGGACTCGGTCACATTCGTCCCCGCATTCGCGCCCACGTCAGAGTCCTCCATCGTCGAAACGATACGCCGCCGTCGCGATCCGCCCTGGGGGTTGACAAACGGCCCGCGGCACGGGCGGGCCCCCGTGTGCGGGGAAGGTCGACAGCCCGGCGCATCCGTGTCAAGCGCCTGGGAGACATCGGGCACGACGCGTACCGTGGCGCACATTCGTCACGAAGGAGACAGTCATGACCGATTCCCCGGGCGCGGACCCGCGCCACTCCCAGCCCGACGACGGGTTCGCCCCGCAGGAGCAGGAGCAGCCGGGCACGACCGACCAGACGCGGCCCACTCCCGACCACGGCGAGGAGTCGTACCGCGGATCCGACAGGCTGCGCGGTCGCCGTGCGCTCATCACGGGCGGCGACTCGGGCATCGGCCGCGCCGTCGCGATCGCGTTCGCGCGCGAGGGCGCCGACGTCGCGATCGTCCACATGCCCGAAGAGCGGGAGGACGCCGACGAGACGGTCGGCTGGATCGAGAAGGCCGGATGCCGCGGCCGCAGCTTCGCGGGCGACATCCGCGACGAGGGGTTCGCGACCGGCATCGTCGACCGCACCGTCGCGGAGCTCGGGGGCCTCGACGTCGTCGTGCTCAACGCCGCCTACCAGAAGGATCGCGAGTCGCTCGACGACCTCACGACCGAGGAGTTCGACCGGGTCTTCCGCACGAACCTCTACGGCATGCTGTGGACCGCTCGTGCCGCAGTCCCGCACCTCGAGCCGGGCTCGTCGATCATCGTCACGGCGTCCATCCAGGCGTTCGACCCGTCGCCGCACCTGATCGACTACGCGATGACGAAGGCCGCACAGGTCGCCTTCGTGAAGGCGCTCGCCGAGCAGCTCGGCGAGAAGGGCATCCGTGTCAACGCCGTGGCGCCCGGTCCGATCTGGACGCCGCTCATCCCCGGGACCGGCGGCGACCCCGAGTGGATCGAGGAGTTCGGCCAGGACACGCCCCTCGGCCGTGCGGGGCAGCCCGCCGAGCTCGCCGGCGCGTACGTCTATCTCGCGTCGGACGCCGCCACCTACACGTCGGGCGCCGTGCTGCCGGTGACAGGCGGCAAGGGGCTGTGAGACGACCCGGGCGCTGAACGGGCCGAAGGCGAGACGGAAGCGCCTGCGGAGCATCCGGCGGATGCTCCGGTGTCAGGCCACGGAGTAGGGTTGCCGTCATGGCGACGACCCCACCAGGCTGGTACGACGACGGACACGGCGCGCTGCGCTGGTGGGACGGCACGCGCTGGACGGAGCATGCGCAGCCGCTTCCGGCCGCGGACGCTTCGTCCGGAGCATCCGCGACCACCGAAGCGGCCGCGCCGATCGGCGACAAGCCCGTCGTCGAAGAGGTCGAGGTCGTCGAATCGCTCGAGCAGCTCGAGGCGGCGACGGCGGCGGCGCCCGCGAGGGAGCAGCCCGCGGCGCCGGCTGGGTACCCGCCGGTGCCGCCGCCTCCCCCGGGCGCGCAGGGCGCCGTGCCGGTCGCGTATCCGGTCGCGGGCGGACCGGGCTATCCGCCATCCGCGTACCCCGGCGGCCACGTCGGCGCGCCCGCGCAGACGGGCGGCTTCATCGCGGCGACCGAGCCGAAGAAGTCGAAGACGTGGATCGTATGGCTCGTGATCGGCATCGTCCTGCTCCTGCTCGTCGCCGCGGCTGCCGTGATCATCCCGCTCACGCTCATGATCAGCAGCTCGTCCGGCGTCGGCCCGTCCGGCGAGGATGAGACCGCCGCCGTCGCGACGGTGGAGCTGTACGACGACGCGTGGTCGGCGAGCGACTGCGACATGTTCGTCGCCGCGACGACCGAGTCGTTCCGCGAGAACATCGGGCTTGCGACGTGCGAGGACTTCGAGCTCGCATCAGCCGACTTCGGCTCATCCGTGCAGGGCTACGAGATCACCGTGACGGACATCGCACACGAGGACGGCTCGATCATCGTCTCGACGACCGAGCACTACGAGAGCCTCCTCGATGAGACCGGCGAGCCGGCCGATGTGCCGATCCCGCTCGAGGACCACTACGTCTACACGCTCGTCGAGAGCGGCTCGGATTGGCTGATCGACGGAGCCAGGACCGAGGAGTGACCGCCGCGGAGGGCACCCACCCGCGCAGGTCGGTGGGCTTCTTCGCCGCGTGCATCGGCACGGGCCTCGCAGCAGGGCTCCTGTCGGGTCTGTTCGGCGTCGGCGGTGGGACGGTCATCGTGCCGCTGCTCGTGCTGTTCCTGCACTTCGACCAGCGCCTGGCCGCCGGCACGTCGCTCGCCGCGATCGTCCCGACGGCGGCCGTAGGCGTCATCTCGTACGCCGTGCACGGGGCGGTGGCGTGGATCCCGGCGATCATCCTCGCCGCAGGAGCGGTGATCGGCGCGCAGATCGGCACGTGGCTGCTCCACCGGCTTTCGCAGGTCGTGCTGCGTTGGGGCTTCGTCGCCTTCCTCGCCGTCGTGATCGTGAGTCTCTTCGTCGTGATCCCGTCGCGCGACGCGCAGCTCGAGCTCACCTTGTGGACGGGACTCGGCCTCGCGGCCCTCGGCGTCGTCACGGGTGTGCTCTCGGGGCTGTTGGGCGTGGGCGGCGGCGTGATCGTCGTGCCCGCGCTGCTGCTGCTGTTCGGCACGAGCGACCTCGTTGCGAAGGGCACGTCGCTGCTCATGATGATCCCCACCGCGATCTCGGGCACGGTCGGCAACCTGCGGCGCAGGAACGTCGACATCGTCGCGGCGCTGTGCGTGGGTGTGGCCGCGTGCACGACGACGGCGCTCGGCGCGTGGATCGCGACGCTCATCGACCCGTTCGTCGGGAACATCCTGTTCGCCGCGTTCCTCGTGGTGGTCGCGGTGCAGATGGCGCTCAAGGCGATCCGCGTGCAGCGGCAGCTGCGCGGCCGGAACGGCTGAGGCATCCGCATCGGCCCGAGGCCCCCAGGTGCGGCTCAGTAGGATGTCATGGTGCCAGTGAACCCCGAGCTCGTCGGGCGCGTCTTCCCTCCGACCGCGCCCTACCTCGTCGGCCGCGAGAAGGTGCGTGAGTTCGCGCGCGCCGTGTTCGCCGATGATCCGCAGCACACCGACCCGAGCGCGGCGAGGGCTCTCGGCTATCCCGACGTCGTCGCACCGCCGACCTTCGCGATGGTCATCCAGGACCAGACCCTCCAGCAGCTGCTCGCGGAGCCCGACTCGGGCATCGAGCTGTCGCGCGTGCTGCACGCCGAGCAGCGCTTCCGCTACTCCCGCCCGATCGTGGCGGGCGACGAGCTGACCGCGACGCTGTCGGTCACCGGCATCCGCTCGGTCGGCGGCAACGCGATGGTCACGAGCGAAGCAGAGATCACGGATGCCGCGGGCGGTCACGTCGTCACCGCCACCTCTGTGCTGCTGGTCGGAGGTGACGAATGAGCGAGCTGATCGTCGGCGACGTCGTCGCCCAGCGCGACGTGCACCTCACGCGCGAATCGCTCGTGCGGTACGCCGGGGCGTCCGGCGACTTCAACCCCATCCACTACCGCGACGACATCGCCGCCGAGGTCGGCCTGCCGGGCGTCCTCGCGCACGGCATGATCACGATGGGCCTCGCGGTCGAGACGATCGTGCCGTGGCTGGGCGACTCCGGCCGCATCCTCGAGTACGGCGTGCGCTTCACACGTCCGGTCGTCGTCGACCCCGAAGAGGGCGCGACGCTCACGGTCGTCGCCAAGGTCGGTGCGATCGCGGACGACGCCGTGCGAATCGACCTCACCGTGACGCACGGCGAGGTTACCGTGCTCGGCAAGGCCCACGTGCGCGTGCGCCCGCTCGCCGCGTAGCCCATGCCCGACGTCACTCCCATCCCGCTCGCGCAGCTGACCACGCTGCGCACCGGCGGCACGCCCACGCGGATGATCGACGCCCGCACGAAGGGCGAGCTCGTCGCGGCGCTGCACGAGGCGTGGACCGAAGACAGCGCGTGGCTCGTCCTGGGCGGCGGGTCCAACCTGTTTATGGGCGACGGGCCGTTCGAGGGCACGGTCGTACGCGTGCTGACCCAGGGCATCGAGCGGATGCCGTCACCGCGGCCCGGCTTCGCGAGGCTCACGGTGCAGGCGGGCCACGACTGGGACGACCTCGTGGCGTACGCCGTGCGCGAGGGGCTCGCCGGCATAGAGGCGATGTCGGGGATCCCCGGCACGGTCGGCGCCGCGCCCGTGCAGAACATCGGCGCGTACGGGCAGGAGATCGTGCAGACGCTCGTCGAGGTCGAGCTGCTCGACGAGGGCGCCGCCGAGCCCGTCGTCGTCCCGGCATCCGAGCTCGGACTCGGCTTCCGCACGTCGGTGCTGAAGCACCACTACGGATCCGCGCCCGCGCGCACCGCCGTCATCCTGTCGGTGACGCTCGAGCTCGAGGAGATCGGCCACGCGGAGCGCCCGATCGAGGGGGAGCAGCTGCGCTCCGCGCTGGGCCTCGACGAAGGCACCGGGGTATCCCTCGCGTGGGTCCGCGGCCACGTGCTCGAGACGCGCCGGCGCAAGGGGATGGTGCTCGACCCGAACGACCCCGACACCTACAGCGCGGGCTCGTTCTTCCAGAACGCGATCGTGTCCGCGTCCTTCGCGCGGACCCTCCCGCCCGAATGCCCGCGCTGGCCGCTCGAGCCCGATCCCGACAAGTTCCTCGTGATCCCGCTCGACTCGTTCGACGGGTACGTGCCGCCACCGGCGGTGCACGATCCCGCCGTCAAGGTCAGTGCCGCGTGGCTCATCGAGCACTCCGGCATCCGCAAAGGCTTCAAGCTGCCCCGCTCGCGCGCCGCGATCTCGACGAAGCACGCGCTCGCCCTCACCAATCGCGGTCAGGGCACGGCGGCCGAGCTCGCCGAGCTCGCGCGCTTCATCCAGGGGCGCGTGCATTCGGAGTTCGGCCTCATCCTGCAGCCTGAGCCCGTGCTGGTGGGCGTGGAGTTGTAGGCAACGGCCTGCGGCGCGTGGCATCCTGACGGTACCGGCGGCGCGGGGGCGCCCGTGGGAGGGGCGGAATGGCGAAGGCGACCACATTCTTCGCCGGTCTTCGCGACGCGACGGCAGATCTGCTGACGTCGGGTATCAGCGTCGACCTGCTCGGCCAGCCCGGCTCGGGGCGCAGCACGCTCGTGACGTCGGTGAGCTCGGCGCTGGTCGAGTTCGGCTGGGATGTGGTGCAGGTGCGCGGGGTGGCCGCACTCGCCGACCGGCCGCTCGAGGCTCTCGCGCTCGCGGAACTGGTTCGACGCCCGGCCCAGCGACCGGAGTCCCCCGTCTCGGCGACGGTGGAGCGCCTGCGTTCCGCGCTGGCGGGGGGCCGAACGGTGCTCGTGGTCGACGACGCCGACGACCTCGACGTCACCTCCGCGGGGGCGATCGCGGCCGCACACGGTCAGCAGCCGTTCCCGGTGCTCACGACGTCGCGCCCGCGGCCCGCATACCGGCAGGCGCCGGTGACCCTGCGCTCCTCGATCCGACCCGGAGTCGTGATCGACATCCCGCCGCTCGACTTCGTCGAGGTCCTCGCGATCCTCGCCGACATCCTGCCCGGAGAGATCGAGCCCGACACGGTGGCGCGCATCGATGCCCTCTCCGGCGGTCTGCCGAACCTGATCGTCTCCGTGGCGACCGCCGCGCGCCACACCGGTCGCATCCAGCTGGTCGACGGCGTGTGGGTCGCCGGTGCGGACCTGTGGACCCCGGGACTCACCCGAGTCGTGCAGACGCTCATCGCCGATCTCGGAGAACCCGCGCTCGAAGCGCTGCAGATGCTCGCGCTGGCCGGGACGGTCTCGGTGTCGATCGCCGCGGAGCTGGTGGGCTGGGAGGCGCTGGAAGAACTCGACGCATGCGGCCTGCTCCGGTTCGTCCCGCGCGGGGACGACGTCGTGCTCGGGATCTACCCGCCTCTCGTCGAGGAACGCTATCGGCGTCCGCCGCTCGGCGCACGCAGCTTGCACTTCAACGCCCGGATGGCCGCCCTCCTCGACCCGTCCGAGGCCTCGAAGCCCGGTGCGACGACCCTCCTGCCGCCCGCGGTGACCGCCCCCTGGTTCAGGCCCGGCGACGCCGCACCGGACGAACCGCGGTTCGAGCGCAGGCATCGCGACCCGGAGGTCGCCGAGCAGTCCGACACGGTGCACGTCCGTCTCATGCGCGAGCACTGGCACAGGCAGCTTCTGCTGCGGCGACGCGAGTGGGAGCGCAACCCCGCGCCTGGGACGGCGGCTGCGTACCTCCGCGCGCTCCTGGTGAGCAACGCCGAGGTCGAGACGATGCTCACGGTGGTGGCGCAGACCCGTCCCACGAGCGATCAGGCGCAGATGGCCGACCTGTACCGCTGGCACGCGCTCGTTCTCGCGCACGCTGCCGGCGACCTCGCCGAAGCCCGCGCACTGCTGGAGCGCGCGGCCGGCGAGGTCGGTCCGTGGGCCGAAGTGCTGCACGCGGTCGAGGACTACCTCACCCTCACGCTCGACCGGCTTCCGGAACCGCGGGCGATCGATGGCGGGCGCACGGATACCCGCCAGTTCTCTGCGGCCGTGTCCGCCGCGAGGCACGTCGCCGCGGGCGAGGTGCCGGAAGCGCGCGCCGCGCTCGCGGGCGGAGAGTGGACCGATCCGGACATGATGCGAACGCGCGACGTGGTCCGGGGCATGCTGCACCTGACGGCCGGAGAGGTGGAGGAGGCGCTCGCGTGGAGCCGTCGGCGCATGGAAGAGGCCCGCGACGCGCTCGACCCGGAAGGGGTCTACGGGCACGCGTACGTGGCGGCGAGCGCGCTCATCTTCGGCGGTCGGATGAACGAGCTGCGAGTCATGCTGGGGAACGTGCTGTCGACCGGACTGACGTCGTCGGTGCAACGGCACTATGCGGACTCGCTGCTCGGGCTCGCGGCCGTCCTCGCCGCTCGAGATGGCCTGACCGTTCCCGACGCGTCGTATTACCGATACCTCCGGTCGGCAGCGAGTTCCAGCACGCTGCCGCTGCCGGCCTGGGCGATGACTCGCGCGGACCTGGCTCTCGCGGATGACGACGCCGAGGCGGCGGACCACCTGTGGGAGGCGGTCCTGGGCTATCTCGACCGGGGACTGCTCGTCTCCGCGGTTCTGCTCGGCGGTGTCGCACTGGACCTGAGTCCGGACCCGGACCGTGTCTCGCTGCTGCGTCGAGCGGTCGGCCCACGACCCGCCGGGATTCTGGACGCCGTCGTCACCGTGGCCGAGGCGGCCGTCGACCCCGACCCGGTCGCGGGAGCACGACTCGGCGAGCGCCTGATCGACTCCGGCCTCGTCTCGCTGGGCGTGAGGGCAGCAGGGCACTCGATCCGCCGACTCCGCGCATCGGATGCAGGTCCCGACTCCCGCGCGGTCTCGGATGCGATGGTGCGGCAGCTTCACGCCAAGGGCGTCGACCCCGATCCGCTGCTCGGCGCCCTCGCACCCACGCGGCAGCTGTCGCCGCGCGAGCAGCAGGTGGGAAGCCTCGTAGCCCACGGCATGTCGAACACGGAGATCGCGCGCACCCTCGGCATCACTCCGAAGACGGTGGAGAACCACCTCAACAGGATCCTCCGCAAGCTGGGTGCCACGGATCGCTCCGAAGTGGCGCGGGTGTTCCGCGGCTGATGCGCAAGCCGTCATCCGCCCGATCCTCGGAAACGCCGATCAGGGGCCGGACCCGAAGGTCCGACCCCTGACGAGCGGTCATGGTGCGACGACCGCACTCGGCGTCAGCCGACGTCGGCGAACCGGCGCACCGCCACGAGTCCCGCACCGAGGGCCACGAGCAGGCCGGCTCCGAGGAGCAGGCCCATCTGTCCGTCGGCACCGGTCACGGCGAGCGTCTGCGTCTCGGTCGCGGGAGTCTGCTCCACGGGGACCTGCTCCGCGGGGACCGGGTCGATCGTCACGTAGCGGCCGTAGCGGTACTCCACGTGGGTGAGCTCCTCGACCGGATCCACCGTGTAGGCGAAGCGGAATTCGGTGTGCCCCTGCTCCGGAACCGCCGGGCGGTAGTCGGGGTTGGGCACCTCGATCATCGGCTCACCCTGAGCCGGCACCGTCTCTGTGCGGTTGACCGCCTCGAGGTAGAACCAGTCGCAGTTCCCCGAGTTGCCGTTGCTGCGGTAGTAGGCGCCCTCGACGCCCACGCCGTGCGGGTCGCCCTCGGTGTTCGCCTGCCAGTCCGCGCCGGGCCAGGCCGGCTCTTCATCCGCGGTCAGCGGGGCGCCGGTCCAGCTGTACCGCTGCCAGTGGTCGAACACCTCGACCGTGTGCTCGGGCACGTACTCGGGGTTCTCGATCCACATGGTCGGCTCGCCCTGCTCGGGCTGCGCCGGCACGTCCACGACGTAGCGGTCCGCGATCTGGGTCCAGCTGCGGCCGTCCTCCGGTGCCTCCGTGACCCAACCGGTCTCCTCATATTCGCCCGGCACTCCCGGGCGGTCGATCACGGTACGGGTCTCGATGACTTCCCAGCCGTCACCGGCAGGTGCGGCGGTGAGCCACGACGTCTCTTCGTAGCGGGTCGTCGCTTCCGCGGCGACGGGCGCGTCGGCGGGCATCGGGGGCTCTGCGGCGGATGCCGGGGCGGCTGCTCCGACCGTCAGGACTCCCATCAGCAGGAGGGCCACTCCGGCCGCCGGCATCATCGTCTTGCGCATTTCTCTTCCCCCTTTTCGGATCTGTTGCGTTGACTTCACGATCCGCCGGTTCAGCGGGGCCCCACGTCGCGGGTGGTCTGTCTGGGGGTGGACAGTCGCGAATTGGGTGCATCCCCGGTTCGCGGGGCGCCCGGCAGGGGAGGGGGACCGGTCACGGCGCGTCGGCTCGAACCGCGCGCTTCAGGTGCGCTTCAGGCGCGATCCGCCACGATGGAGGCATGCGCGTGCTGGTCGTCGACGACGAGGTCCGCCTCGCCGACGGGATCAGGCGCGGCCTGGAGGCGGAGGGCTTCGCCGTCGATGTCGCCCACAACGGCGTCGAGGGGCTCTGGTACGCGCGCGAGAACGAATACGCGGCGATCGTGCTCGATATCATGCTCCCCGGCATGAGCGGCTACGCCGTGTGCCGCACGCTCCGCGACGAGGAGAACTGGACGCCCGTGCTCATGCTCACCGCGAAGGACGGCGAGTGGGACGAGGTCGAGGGCCTCGACACCGGGGCCGACGACTATCTCACCAAGCCGTTCTCGTTCGCGGTGCTGCTCGCACGCCTGCGCGCACTCGTGCGACGCGGTGCCACGGCGCGACCGGCGACGCTCTCCGCCGGCGACCTCGTGCTCGACCCGGCGCGCAGGACCGTCACGCGCGCCGGTGCCTCGGTCGACCTCACGACCCGCGAGTTCGCGGTGCTCGAGTTCCTGCTGCGCCGCGCGGGCGAGGTCGTCTCGAAGTCGCAGATCCTCGCGGGCGTGTGGGACTTCGCGTTCGACGGCGATCCGAACATCGTGGAGGTCTACATCGGGCACCTCCGTGCGAAGGTCGACCGCCCGTTCGGACGCACGTCGATCCGCACCGTGCGGGGCGCGGGCTACGTGATCGGCGACGACGGTGGCTGAGGCGGAGAACGCGCCGAAGCGGATGCGCCGGCGCGCCGGCATCCGCACCCGCATCACGGCGGTCAGCGTGGGCGCGGTCGCCCTCGCGCTCGTCATCGGGGCGATCGGCTTCTGGCTGACCCTGCGGTCATCGCTCTACGGGCAGCTCGACCTCGCCACGCGTCAGGACGCGGCCGCGTTCGCCGCACAGGCGGACGACGTCGGCCCCGAAGCGCTGCCGGAGGTCGACGACGACCGATTCTGGCAGCTCATCGGCCGCGACAGCGGCTCGATCGTCGCGGCGAGCGACCTCCTCGAAGACCTGAGCCCGATCGCCGATCGCGAGGGGAACGTCCCGCCGTTCGTCTCCCTCGGCGACGACGGGGTGTTCGCGGTGGCGGCCGAGCGTGAGAGCGGCGACGTCATCGTCGTCGCCGGCCGCTCGACGACGACGATCGAGGAGACGCTGGGCTCGGTCGCGACCCTCCTGACGATCGCGGTGCCGCTCATCGCGCTCATCGTCGGCATCACGACGTGGGTCGCTGTCGGCCGCGCGCTCGCACCGGTCGAGCGCATGCGCCGCCAGGTCGACGCCGTCACGGCGAGCGACCTGTCGCAGCGCGTCGAGGATCCCCGCACAGGCGACGAGCTGGGCAGGCTCGCGCACACGCTCAACGACATGCTCGCGCGACTCGAGGACTCCCAGCGCGCGCAGCGACGATTCATCTCGGATGCGTCGCACGAGCTCAAGTCGCCCCTCGCCGTGCTGCGCCAGTACGCCGAGGTCGCCGCCGCGCACCCCGATCGCGTGACCGCGAGCGAGCTCACCGAGACCGTCCTCGACGAGGGACAGCGCCTCGAACGGCTGGTGCAGGGCATGCTCGTGCTCGCGCGCGCCGACGAGCACGCCCTGACGATCACGGCGGTCGACGTCGACCTCGACGACGTGCTCTACGCGGAGGCGCAGCGTCTGCGGGCGCTGGGGAAGGTCGAGACGGATGCCTCGGCCGTCCGCCCTGTGCGCGTGCACGCCGACGCCGGCCTCGTGCGCCAGGCCTTGCGCAACCTCGTCGACAATGCCGCGCGGCATGCGTCCGCGCGCGTGGTGCTCGCCTCGGAGGTCGCCGACGGCATGGCGCTCGTCACGGTGGACGACGACGGTCCCGGCGTTCCCGCCGATCAGCGCGAGCGCGTCTTCGAGCGGTTCGTGCGGCTCGACGACGCCCGCTCGCGCGATGCGGGCGGAAGCGGGCTCGGCCTCGCGATCGTGCGCGAGATCGCCGTGCGCCACGGCGGCGGGGCCCGCATCGTCGAGTCTCCGTTCGGCGGCGCGAGGGCCGAGCTGCGCCTGCCGCTCGCACCCGCGGACTGACCGCGATCCCCGTTTCAGGACGCTTCAGGCTGGCTTCAGCATCGCCGCGAGATCGTGGAGACCTCGACAGAGGAGGACACCATGAACAAGCGCACGATCGGATTCACCGCGGCGGCCATCGCGGGGGCCGCGGTCCTGACCGGCGGCGCGGCCATCGCCTTCGCGGCCGGTTCGGCGCCGACCCCCGCCACGAGCCTCGCGGGCACGTCGACCCCCGCCTCCGACTCGCCCTCGCCGTCCCCCTCGGCGAGCTTCGACCACGACCGCGTCGCGGCCGCCGACATCGACCGCGCGATCCAGGCCGCGCTCGACGCGGCGGGACCCGGCACGGTGATCGAAGCCGAAATCGACGACGACGCGACCCACGCGTACGAGATCGACATCCTGCTCGACGCGGGCGGCGTGGCCGAGGTCAAGCTCGACGCGGCGTTCCAGGTGGTCTCGGTGACTCCGGACGACCGCGGCGGCGACCGCGACCGTCGCGACCGGCGTGGTCGCGACGACGACTTCGACGACCGGGATGACGACGACGAGCTGCTCACGGACGCGGCGCGCGTGCACGCGGCATCCGCTGCCGCCCTCGCCTACGTCGGGGCGGGCCGCGTCGTGAGCGTGGAGCTCAGCGATGACGCCGACCACGTCTATGAGGTCGAGATCGAGTTCGACGGCGGCGACGACGTCGACGTCGATCTCGACGCGTCGTTCACCGTCATCCGCGCAGACTGACCCCAGGGCTCGCGCCCCCAGCCGCGGCCCGTGCCCCACGGAGCCACAGCGACGGAACCGTCAGGCCGGGCAGTTCGGGCAGGAAGTTCAGGCGCATGCGGCGCGGGCCGTACGACGTGATCTGCCAGTCGTCCAGCGCGCGCTCACGGTGGCGCCGCTTGGCGTCGGCCTCGGTCTGGACGAGCTGCATGATCTCGTCGAACCCGGGCGTGCGGTCGCCGGCGGCGAGTGCCCGGATCATCGAGCTGCGCAGGGTCTTCGGCGAGGCCGCCAGCCATGCGGCGGTCCAGCGCAGCAGCAGCGTCGATTGCAGGAACAGCCATGTCGTGAACTGCCACGGGCGCACGTCGTCGATGCCACCCGGCGCGGCGACGACCAGCCGGCGCACGCGATCCGGGTGGTGGAGGGCGAACCCGAGAGCCACGCCGCCGCCCATCGAGAGGCCGACGAGGTCCGCCTGCTCCCCTCCGACGTGGTCGAGCAGATCGACGAGCACGTCTTCCAGCCGGGGCTGATCCACGATGCCCGTCCAGGGGCGCGACCCGCCGTGGCGGGGGAGGTCGATCGCGATCACGTCGCGGTCGGACGAGAGTCTGGGCATGACGTCGCGCCACAGCAGGGGAGCCGTGTCGTACATCGCCCCGTGCAGGAGGATCACGGGGGTGCCGGTCGCGGTCCCCGCGCGGTACACACGAACGGGGCCGCCGCCCAGCGTGACGTCGTCGTATGCGTCGAAGACGCTCATGTCCGTCCCCCTCCGGGTCGTGCGCGTTCGTTCTCGAGCTCCGCGATCTGCCGGTCGAGAGCGTCGATGAGGCGCAGGTGGGCGTCGCGGATGCTCCGCTCCGCCGTCGCGGCGTGGGGGCGGGTCTCCCAGCCGGCGGCGATCATGTCGCTGAACGTGTCGACCGTCGCCCGCAGGCGCTCGGGGGAGAGGGACCCGATCGCGGCGGCCGCGTTGACCAGGCCGATGGCGAAGACGCCCAGCACTCCGGCGGCTTCCGCCGGATCGACGTCCTGACGGACGAGTCCGGCGTCGCGCAGCTCGGTCAGGTGGTTGACGAGCCAGTCCATCCGCTGCGCGTACCGGGCGGGGCCCTTGTCGCGCACGTAGGCTCCGAGCACCTCTGAGCCGGAGAGGTGGAACGCGAGCATGAGCTCGTCGGCGAGCAGCGCCTCGAGCGAGTACCGGTACAGCGTCGACAGCGCCACCGGGGCAGCGGAGTGTCAGGCGAAGAGGTCCTGGAGGCGGCGGACGCCTTCGAGCAGCGCATCGTCGCCGAGCGCGTACGACATCCGCACGTATCCCGAGGGCCCGAAGGCCTCGCCCGGGACGACCGCGACCTCGGCCTCGTCGAGGATGAGGTCGGCGAGCTCGAGCGACGTCTCGACCCGCTTGCCGCGCCACTCGCGACCGAGGAGTCCCGTGACGTCGGGGTACACGTAGAACGCGCCGAGCGGCCTCGGAACCGTCACACCCTCGATCTTCGACAGCTCGTCGACGATCACGCGGCGGCGGCGGTCGAACGCCTGACGCATGTGCTCGACCTCGTCCTGCGGCCCGGTGAGCGCCGCGAGCGCTGCGCGCTGGGCGATGTTGTTGACGTTGCTGCACAGATGCGACTGCAGGTTCGCGGCGATCTTGATCGCGTCGGCGGGACCGACCATCCAGCCGAGGCGCCACCCGGTCATCGCGTACGTCTTGGCGACGCCGTTGACGAGGATCGTCTGGTTCGCCGCATCCGGCACGGCCTCGACGATCGAGACCGCCCGCACTCCTTCGTAGACGAGGTTCTGGTAGATCTCGTCCGAGATGATCCAGATGCCGTGCTCGACGGCCCACTCGCCGATCGCGCGCGTCTCCTCGTACGAGTAGACCGACCCGGTCGGGTTCGACGGCGACACGAACACGAGCGCCGTCGTGCGTTCGGTGCGGGCTGCTTCGAGCTGCTCGACCGTGACCTTGTACTCCTGGTCGGCGCCCGCGAAGACCTCGACGGGGATGCCGTCGGCGAGGCGGATCGCCTCGGGGTACGTCGTCCAGTACGGGGCCGGCAGCAGAACCTCGTCGCCGGGGTTCACGACCGCCTGGAACGCCTGGTACACGGCCTGCTTGCCGCCGTTCGTCACGATGATGCGCGACGGCTCGACCTCGAGGCCCGAGTCGCGCAGCGTCTTGGCGGCGATCGCCTCGCGCAGGACAGGGAGACCGGCCGCAGGCGTGTAGCGGAAGTTCGCGGGATCGTGCAGCGCCTCGGCCGCCGCATCGACGATGTGCCCCGGCGTCGCGAAGTCGGGCTCGCCCGCCGCGTACGAGATGACGGGGCGCCCGGCCGCCTGGAGCGCCTTGGCCTTGGCATCGACCTTGAGCGTCGCAGACTCGGCGATCGCGGACAGCTTGCGAGACAGGGGAGCGCGTTCGGTCACGCGTACGAGCGTAGTCGCGACATCGCGGTTTCGGAGGGCCGCTCGACGCGGTACGGTGAGCGCGTGGGAGCGTGGATCTGGAGCGCGATCGCCTTCGCCATCGTCCTGGTCATCGCGGGCGGCATCACGTGGTGGCTCGCCAAGGGCTGTGTCGTGACCATCGTCGGCGCGGTCGGTGCGATCGTCGGGAGTCTGCTGTCGCTGGGCAGCCTCCTTCTGCTGCTCGACGTCGAGACGGCGATGCGCGTCTCCTACACGCTCATGGGGGTCTCCGGCGTGTGGCTGCTCGCGTGGGCGTTGGCCGGCGGCATCCGGGGCCAGCGGAACGCGAGGGCGGATGCCGCGGCCGAGGCCGCACCCGTCCCCGCGCGCATCGTCGAGTACTGAGCCGTCCGGGCGAGCCCGGCATCCACCGAATGGAGGATGCCGTCTCCCACTGATGACCGCTGGGGCGCACCCGCGCGCGGCGCGATCGTGGAGTCATGGAAACCAACGCGGTGCGGGTGCGGAACCTGCGCAAGGTGTACGGAAACCGGACGGTCGTCGACGACGTCTCGTTCGACATCGAGCGGGGTGAGACGTTCGCGATCCTCGGTCCGAACGGCGCCGGCAAGTCGACCGTCGTCGAGATCCTCGAGGGCTACCGTCGCCGGTCGGGCGGCGAGGCCACGGTGCTCGGCATCGACCCGGGCGACGGGGGCCTCGACTGGAAGGCGCGCATCGGCATCGTGCTGCAGACGACGGCCGCGACCGGACCGGTCACGGTGCGCGAGCAGCTGCGGGAGTTCGCCGGGTTCTACCCGAACCCCCGCGACGTCGACGAGGTGATCGCCGCGATCGGCCTCGAGGACCAGGCGAAGACGCGCGTCTCCAAGCTCTCCGGCGGCCAGCAGCGCCGCGTCGACGTCGCGATGGGCATCATCGGGCGCCCCGAGCTGCTGTTCCTCGACGAGCCCACGACCGGTTTCGATCCCCACGCACGGCGCGAGTTCTGGGACCTCATCCGCTCGCTCAAGGCCGAGGGCACGACGATCCTGCTCACGACCCACTACCTCGACGAGGCGGCTCAGCTCGCCGACCGCGTCGCGGTCATCGCGAACGGGCGGGTGCGCGCGACAGGGCCCGTCGACGGCTTCGGCGGTGAGCACGCGCGTGTGCCGGTCGTGAAATGGGTCGAGGACGGCGTGCATCGGCACCAGCGTGCGGAGGACCCGTTCGAGTTCGCGACCGCGCTCGCCGCGCGACTGGGCGGGGCCCCGGCCGAGCTCGAGATCGTGCGGCCGAGCCTCGAAGACATCTACCTCGCGCTCGTCGCCGAGGAAGCCGAACACGACGCGGAGCTCGCCGCGGCAGTCGTGATGGGAGCGGCACGATGACCGCCATCGCGCAGCAGACAGGCTCGACCACGCGGTCGCTGTCGCGTCGCAACCTCTTCGCCGTGGGGGCTCAGCGCATCCGATTCGAGCTGCTGCAGTACTTCCGCTCGGGCGACACGCTGTTCTTCACCTTCCTGTTCCCGATCTTCATGCTGGGGCTGTTCAGCATCGCGTTCGGCACCGATGGGGACGTCGTGCTCGCCCCGGGGCTCCCACCCGTCTCGATGGCGGAGCTCTACCTGCCGGGCATGCTCGCGGCCGGATTGCTGCTGTCGGGCTTCCAGAACCTCGCGATCGACATCGCGATCGAGCGCTCGGACGGACTGTTGAAGCGGTACGGCGGCACCCCGCTGTCTCCCATCAGCTACTTCATCGGCAAGATCGGGCTCGTCGCGCTCACCGGCGTGATGCAGGCCACGCTGCTGCTCGCGTTCGCGGCGCTCGCGCTCGGAGTGCGGCTGCCGACCGAACCCGAAGCGTGGATGACGTTCGCATGGGTGTTCGTCCTCGGGATCACGGCTTCGGCGCTGCTCGGCGTGGCGCTCTCGGCGCTGCCGCGGACCGGCAAGAGCGCGACCGCCGTCGTCGTGCCGATCGCCCTCGCACTGCAGTTCGTCTCGGGCGTGTACCTCATGTTCGCGCAGCTGCCGGAGTGGCTGCAGAACGTCGCCGCCCTCTTCCCGCTCAAGTGGATGGCGCAGGGCATGCGAGCCGCGTTCCTGCCCGACGGGTTCGCGGCGCTCGAGCAGAACGGCGAGTGGAACCTCGCCGGAGTCGCGATCGCGCTCGCGGTGTGGCTCGTCGTGGGCCTCGTCCTCTCGCGACTGACGTTCCGGTGGATCCGGCGCGACGCGTAATCTGAGGGCGGCAGAGGGAGCGCAGTGCTGAAGCGTCGTTGGTGGGATGTCGCGGTCGCGGCCGGTTCGGTCGTGATCGCGACGGCCCTGCTGATCGGGTTCAATCCCGACGATCCGGTGCGCCTGGCGGTGGGACTCGCGTCGATCGCAGGCTTCGCGGCCGCGTACTTCCTGATCGCACGGCCCGCGATCTGCGAACCCGGCGAGGACCGCGTGCCGGCTCGCTGGCGTTTCCCCGTCTTCGTCGTCGTGGGCTCCCTCGCGATCGCGGTCGGAGCGGGCGCGACGGGCTTCCTCGCGATCTTGCAGGCGCTCGCCTACCCGCTCATGTGGGTCGTGGGGGACTCTCGTCGCCGCGCGATCATCGGCTCCGCGGTCGTCGCGGTCACCATCTGGGCCGGGATCGCGATCGCCGGCGACGACGCGGGCGCGTTCGTCGCGGGTCTCATGACGGCGGGCTTCTCGTTCGCCTTCGCGATCGCCCTGGGTCTGTGGATCTCGAGCATCGCGGAGTACGGCGAGGAGCGCGCACGCCTCCTTGCGGAGCTCACCGCCGCGCAGGCCGAGGTCGAGGCGCTGAGCCGTGAGCGCGGGGCATCCGCCGAACGGGAGCGGCTCGCGCGCGACATCCACGACACGCTCGCGCAGACGCTCGCGGGTCTCGTCCTCCTCGCGGAGCGCGCGGGTCGGCAATCGAGGGACCGGCAGACGGATGCCGCGGCCACGACCATCGCGACGGTCGAGCAGATCGCGCGCGACGCTCTCGCGGAGGCCCGGGCGCTCGTGGCCCGCACGGCGGCCGTCCCGAGCGAGCCGGTCTTCGCCGCCGCCGTGGAGCGCCTCGTCGACCGCTTCCGCGCGCACAGCTCCGCCGACATCGTGCTCGACGCGTCCGGAGTCGACGGCGAGCTCGACCGCGAGACGCAGGTCGTCGTGCTGCGCTGCCTGCAGGAGGCGCTGTCGAACGTGGGCAAGCACGCCGCGGCGGAGCATGTCGACGTGCGGGTCACGGTCGACGACGCAGGCGCCGCGACCCTCACGGTCACCGACGACGGACGCGGCTTCGACCCCGCGCAGTCGACCATGGGCTTCGGTCTCGAGGGCATGCGCGAACGCGTGGCGATCGCGCAGGGAGTGCTCGACGTGTCGTCCGCCGTCGGGCGCGGAACGACGTTGAGCCTGCGGCTTCCGGGTACGCGCACGACCGGGGGCGTCGCGCCCGAGAAGGCGCCCGCGACCGAGCCCGAACGATCCGGAGGACCCCGATGATCCGTCTGCTGATCGCCGACGACCATCCCGTCGTGCGCGCAGGGCTCGCGGGACTGCTGTCGGACGAGCCCGGGCTCGAGGTCGTCGCCGAGGCTTCCGACGGCGACGAGGCCGTGCGGCTCGCCGCTGCCACTCGTCCCGACGTCGTGCTGATGGACCTGCGGATGCCGCGCGTCGACGGCGTCGCCGCGACGACCCGCATCGCGGCGGGTGAGGCGGGCGAGCCGGCACCGCGTGTGCTGATCCTCACGACGTACGAGTCCGACGACCAGATCCTCGCCGCGATCGAAGCCGGCGCGGCGGGCTATCTCCTGAAGGCGGCGCCGCAGGCGGAGATCGTCGCCGGCATCCGGTCGGTCGCCGCGGGGCAGTCGGCGCTGTCGCCGCAGGTCGCCGTGCGGCTCGTGGAGCGGATGCGTCAGCCGGCGGTGCCCGAGACGGTGCTGACGGCCCGTGAGACCGAGGTGCTGCGGCTCGTGGCATCCGGTCACTCGAACAAGCAGATCGCCGTCGCGCTCGGGATCGGCGAGTCGACCGTCAAGACGCACCTGCTGAAGACCTTCGACAAGCTCGGCGTCGCCGACCGCACACGCGCCGTGACGCTGGCGATGGAGCGCGGTCTGCTCGCGTAGCGTCATCCGATCGCTGCGCTCCTCGCTCAGCGACCGGATCTTCTGTCGGCCGCTGAGCGAGGAGCGGGATCGCAGCGTGCTCAGCTGAACTGGTTCATCGTGTTGTTCTTGCCGCCGGCCTTGAGCGCCGCCTCTCCGGCGAAGTACTCCTTGTGGTTGTCGCCGATGTCGCTGCCCGCCATGTTCTGGTGCTTGACGGTCGCGATGCCTTCGCGGATCTCGCGGCGCTGCACGCCGCGCACGTACGCGAGCATGCCCTCGTCGCCGAAGTAGCCCTTGGCGAGGTCATCCGTCGACAGGGCCGCCGTGTGGTAGGTCGGCAGCGTGATGAGGTGGTGGAAGATCCCGGCCCGGGCCGAGCCGTCGCGCTGGAACGTGCGGATCTTCTCATCGGCGAGCCGAGCGAGGTCGGTGTCGTCGTAATCCGAGCTCATGAGGTTGCCGCGGTCGTAGACCGACACGTCGTGTCCCTCCGCCTCGAGCAGGTCGTACGCCTGCTGGCGGAAGTTGAGCGTCCAGTTGAACGAGGGGCTGTTGTTGTAGACGAGCTTCGCGTCGGGCACGACTTCGCGGATGCGGTCGACCATGCCCGCGATCTGCTCGATGTGCGGCTTCTCGGTCTCGATCCACAGCAGATCGGCGCCGTTCTGCAGCGACGTGATGCAGTCGAGCACGACGCGGTCCTCGCCGGTGCCGGGGCGGAACCGGTACAGGTTGCTGGCCAGCCGCTTCGGGCGCAGGAGCTTGCCCTCGCGGCGGATGACGACATCGCCGTCGTCGAGCTCCGCCTCGGTGATCTCCTCGACGTCGAGGAACGAGTTGTACTGGTCGCCGAGGTCGCCGGGCTCGTTCGAGACGGCGAGCTTCTGGGTGAGGCCTGCGCCGAGCGAGTCGGTGCGTGCGACGATGATGCCGTTGTCGACGCCGAGCTCGAGGAACGCGTACCGCACCGCGTTGATCTTCGCGAGGAAGTCCGCGTGCGGGACGGTGACCTTGCCGTCCTGGTGGCCGCACTGCTTCTCGTCCGAGACCTGGTTCTCGATCTGGATCGCGCACGCCCCCGCCTCGATCATCTTCTTCGCGAGGAGGTACGTCGCCTCGGGGTTGCCGAAGCCCGCGTCGATGTCGGCGATGATCGGCACGACGTGGGTCTCGTGGTTGTCGATCTGCGACTGGATGAATTCGACCGCGGTCTCGTCGCCGGCGGCACGGGCCCGATCGAGCTGCGTGAACAGCAGGTCGAGCTCACGCGCGTCGGCCTGACGGAGGAACGTGTACAGCTCCTCGATGAGCGCCGGCACCGCCGTCTTCTCGTGCATCGACTGATCGGGGAGCGGGCCGAACTCCGAGCGGAGGGCGGCGACCATCCAGCCCGAGAGGTACAGGTATCGCTTCTTCGTGCTCTTCAGGTGCTTCTTGATCGAGATGAGCTTCTGCTGCCCGATGAAGCCGTGCCAGACGCCGAGCGACTGCGTGTACTGCGACGGATCGGCGTCGTATTCCGCCATGTCGCGGCGCATGATGTCGGCGGTGTAGCGGGCGATGTCGAGCCCGGTCCGGAAGCGGTTCTGCGCCCGCATCCGTGCGACGTACTCGGGATTGATCGCGTCCCACGTCGCGCCGTGCAGGTCCTTGAGGGACTGCGTGTCTCGGATGTCGTCCGTGTAGATGGTCATGTCGTCGTCCTTGGTCGTCGTGTCGCAGGGTGGGTCAGTCGGCCTCGACGAGGAAGCGCGAGTAGGCGGGCAGGGTCAGGAACGCCGGGAAGTCCGAGCCGAGCGCGACCTCGCGGAACACCTCGGCGGCGTCGTCGAACCGGTCGCCGTCGCGCCGCTCGACCTCGCCGAGCACCTGCGCGATGAGACCCTCGACGTACTCGCGCGTGATGCGCGTGCCGTCTTCTGTGGTGCGGTCCTGGTGGATCCACTGCCACACCTGGGAGCGCGAGATCTCGGCGGTCGCGGCGTCCTCCATGAGGTTGTCGATCGCGACGGCACCGAGGCCCCGCAGCCATGCCTCGATGTAGCGGATCGCGACCGAGACGTTGCCGTGCACGCCCGCGGCCGTGATGGGCCGGCCGATGTGCACGTCGATGAGATCGGCCGCCTTCACATCGACTTCGGGACGCTGCCGGTCGAGCTGGTTGGGGCGGTCGCCCAGCACCGCGTCGAACTCGGCGCGCGCCACCGGGATGAGGTCGGGGTGCGCGACCCACGTGCCGTCGAAGCCGTCACCGGCCTCGCGCTTCTTGTCGGCGGCGACCTTCTCGAACGCGCGCTCGGTGACCTCGGGGTCGCGGCGGTTGGGGATGAACGCGCTCATGCCGCCGATCGCGAAGGCTCCGCGCTTGTGGCAGGTCTTGACGAGCAGCTCGGTGTACGCGCGCATGAACGGCACGGTCATCGTGACCTCGCTGCGGTCGGGCAGAACGAACCGTGCGCCGCGGCCTCGGTAATTCTTGATGATCGAGAAGATGTAGTCCCAGCGGCCGGCGTTCAGGCCCGCGCAGTGGTCGCGCAGCTCGAACAGGATCTCCTCCATCTCGAACGCGGCCGGCAGCGTCTCGATGAGCACGGTCGCGCGGATGGTGCCGTGCGGGATGCCGATGTACTGCTCGCTGAAGGCGAAGACGTCGTCCCACAGCTTCGCCTCTTCGCTCGACTCGAGCTTGGGCAGGTAGAAGTACGGGCCGCGGCCGTTCGCGATGAGCTGCTCCGCGTTGTGGAAGAAGTACAGGCCGAAGTCGACGAGCGAACCCGACGATGCCATCGTGCGCCCGAAGCGGTCGGTGAAGCGGATGTGGTTCTCGGTGAGGTGCCACCCGCGGGGACGCATCACGATCGTCGGCGTCTCGGCGGCTGTGACCTCGTATCGCTTGCCCTCGGGGCTCGTGTACGTCAGCTCGCCGCGGATCGCATCGCGCAGAGACAGCTGCCCCTCGATGACGTTCTTCCAGGTCGGGCTGGTGGCGTCCTCCTGGTCGGCGAGCCATACCTTCGCGCCGGAGTTCAGTGCGTTGATCGTCATCTTCGGATCGGTCGGGCCGGTGATCTCGACGCGGCGATCCTCGAGCCCGGGGCCGGCGCCGGCGACCTTCCACCCGGTGTCCTCGCGGATGTGCCTCGTGTCGTCGCGGAACTGCGGGTCGTGGCCGTTGCCGACCTCGAAGCGCCGGCGCATGCGGTCGGCGAGCCGGTCGTGGCGACGGGTGCCGAACCGATCGTGCAGCGCGGTGAGGAATGCGATCGCGTCGGGCGTGAGGATCTCGTCGTAGCGCGGCGCGATCCGACCCGAGATCTCGATCGACGGCTCGTGGGTCTGGGAGGCGATGGGGCCGGTGCGCGTGCGCATCGGGGCGATGGTCGAAGGTGTCATGGGCCTGTCTTCCTGTGTGCGGTGTGCTGAGACTGTCGACGGATGCGTCGCCCGGCGGACGGTCGTGAGACCACTTTCCGTGAAGTTCGGACCGACCTCGTGCCAATCCAGGGGGTGAAGTTTCGCCAGATTTCTGTTTTCGTGACAGAATCGCAGGATGACGACCCTCGCCACGACAGATCCGCTGACGGACTTCTCCGACGATGGAGAGGTGGACGCGCTGACCATCGGCCGCCGCATCCGTCAACTGCGCACAGACCGGGGCATGACTCTCGAAGAGCTCGCCGCCGCCGTCGACCGCGCGCCCAGCCAGCTGTCGATGATCGAGAACGGTCGGCGCGAGGCGAAGCTCACGATGCTGCGGACCATCGCGCGGGCACTCGGCACGACGCTCGACGCGCTGCTCGAGGCCGAGCCGCTCGATGAGCGTGCGACGCTCGAGATCGCCCTCGAGCGGGCGATGCGCGGGCCGACGTTCCGGTCGCTGGGCATCGCGCCGTTCCGCGTCGCGAAGTCCGTTCCGACCGATGCGCTCAAGGCGATGCTCGCCCTCCACGGCGAGATCGAGCGGCTCAACGACGAGCGCGCCGCGACGCCGGAGGAGGCCCGTCGCGCCAACGTCGCGCTGCGCAAGCTCATGCGCACGCAGAACAACTACTTCGGCGAGCTCGAGGAGCAGGCCCAGCGGATCCTCCGCGCGGTCGACCACCCCGGCGGCCCACTCACACAGCGCACGGCATCCGACATCGCCGCGCACCTGGGGTTCACGCTCCACTACGTGCCGGACCTCCCGCAGACGACCCGCTCGGTCGCCGACATCAAGAACGGGCGCCTGTACCTCTCCAGCCGTCACGCCGCGAAGGGAGACCCGCGCACCGCGGTGCTGCAGGCGCTGTCGAGCCGCATCCTGGGCCATCGCGAGCCGAAGAGCTATGCCGAGTTCCTGCGGCAGCGCGTCGAGACGAACTACCTCACGGGTGCGCTGCTCATCCCCGAGGCCCACGCCGTGCCCTTCCTGCAGGAGGCGAAGAAGGACCGCGCGATCTCGATCGAAGACCTTCGCGACGCGTACTCGGTGTCGTACGAGACCGCGGCACACCGCTTCACGAACCTCGCGACGGTGCACCTGGGCATCCCCGTGCACTTCCTCAAGGTGCACGAGTCGGGCACGATCACGAAGGCGTACGAGAACGACGACGTGAACTTCCCGACCGACCGGCTCGGGGCGATCGAGGGGCAGATGTGCTGCCGTCGGTGGACCTCGCGCGTGGTCTTCGACATCGAGGACCACTTCAACCCGTACTACCAGTACACCGACACCGGCAACGGCACGTACTGGTGCACGGCACGCGTCGAGCACTCGAGCGAGGGAGCGCACTCGGTGTCGGTCGGCGTGCGCTTCGACGACACGAAGTGGTTCCTCGGCCGCGACACGACGAACCGAGGTGTGTCGAAGCACTCGGTAGAGGCGTGCTGCCGGCGTGCGCCCGCCGAGCTCGAGGCCGCGTGGCGCGACCACTCGTGGCCGAACGTGCGGACGCCGCGAACGCTGTTGGCGACGCTTCCGACGGGCGCCTTCCCGGGCGTCGACACCACCGACGTGTACGAGTTCCTCGAGGCGCACGCGCCTCGCTGATCAGCCGTCGTTCACCCGCATCGCGGGACGTGATGGTTTGATCAGACTGTGACACGTCGCCTCATCCCCTCGCCGTCGCTCAGCCCCGAGCCGACGCTGCGGCATGCGCTGCGGCATGTGTCGAAGCAGTTCTCATCGCAGTTGCAGCGGCTGCTGCAGGAGCACGGGGTGAGCCAGGCGGAGTACGTCGCGATGTTCGCGCTCAAGCGTCTCCCGGGCCTTTCGAGCGCGGAGGTCTCGCGGTGGACCGGGGTGACCCCGCAGGCGGGCAATCAGATCGTGAAGGCGCTCCTCGATCGCGGTCTCGTCCGGCGCCGGCCGTCCCGTGATCACGCTCGCGTGCTGCTGATCGACCTCACCGAAGAGGGGCGTCGCGTGATCGACGTGTGCGAGAAGGACGCCGACGAGCTCGAGAACCGCATGTGCCAGGGGATGACGAGCGAGCAGCGGCAGGAGCTCATGTCGCTCCTGCGCATGGCCGCGGCGGGGTTGGGCAGCCCGATCTCGGGCCCCGTCCGCTGACCGACGCACCCACACGCGGGACCGAGGCTGCTTCATAGCTCCCGGTGTCAGGCCACTTGATCAGTATCTAGTTACTTGATAATCTCACCGCGGCGTCGCTGACGCGCTGAACAGGTTGGCAAGGAGGCTGAACCCGTGGCCGGGATGTTGGGCAGACGACTTCTCCTCGTGATCCCGATGGTCATCGTGGTCTCGCTCGTCATGTTCCTGCTCGCCTCGCTCGTTCCGGGCGACCAAGCCCGCACCATCCTGGGAGAGAACGCATCGCCCGAGGCGGTCGCTGCGCTGCGGAAGGAGCTGGGTCTCGATCTCCCGCCGCTCCAGCAGTACCTCAACTGGGCCCTCGCGGCGGTGCGCGGCGATCTCGGCGCCTCGATCTACAGCGGTGAGCCGGTCGTCTCGATCCTCGCGGGCCGCCTTCCGGTCACCTTGTCGCTCGTGGTTCTCTCGACGCTCGTCATCGGCATCATCGGCGTCGCACTCGGGCTCATGAGCGCGCTGCGCGGGGGGTGGCTCGGCCGCTTCCTCGACGCGATCTCGCTCGTCGGTCTGGCCGTTCCCGGCTTCGCGATCGCGATCCTGGCGGTGTCGCTGTTCGCCGTGACCTTCCGCATCTTCCCCGCGACCGGCTACGTGCCCCTCACCGTCAGCGTCGGAGGCTGGCTGTGGGCGCTCGTCCTCCCCGTGTTCGCGCTGAGCCTCACCGGCACCACGCTCGTCGCCAAACAGGTGCGCGACTCGGCGAAGGACGCGCTCGCGAAGGACTTCGTCCGGTTCCTCCGCGCCAACGGGGTGAGCGAGACCTCGATCGTGCTCCGGCACGTGCTCAAGAACGCCTCCATCCCCGCCGTCACGGTGCTCGGCATCGGCGCGATCGCCTCGCTGACCGGCACCATCTTCGTCGAGAACGTGTTCGTGCTCCCCGGGCTCGGAACGATGGCGACCCAGGCGACGCTCAACCACGATCTGCCCGTTCTGCTGGGAATCGGCGTCCTCTTCACCTTGATCACCGTGGTGATCAACCTCATCGTCGACATCGTGTACGGCGTGCTCAACCCGAAGGTGAGGGCCGCGTGATGGTCTCCCGTCAGGGATCGCCGCGCATCGTCGCGAGCAACCGGCGCAACCTCCTCGTCGACGTCCTTCGCCGCCCGCTGGGCGCGGCGGCCGTGATCTACCTCGCGATCGTCATCCTCGCGTGCGTGTGCGCGCCGCTGCTCGCGCCGCACGATCCCCTCACGCAGAACCTGAGCGCGGTGCGGCTCGGCCCCACCGTCGAATACCCCCTCGGCACGGACGCCCTCGGGCGCGACATCCTGAGCCGGCTGCTGTACGGCGGGCAGGAGTCTCTCATCGGAGTCGCACAGGCGCTCGTGGTGGCGCTCGTCATCGCCATCCCGTTGGGGACCGCGGCCGGCTTCATCGGCGGATGGTTCGATCGCCTCGTGATGCGCTGCATCGACATCAGCATGGCGATCCCGGGCATCATCGTGACGCTCGCGGTGCTCGCCATCTTCAGCAACAGCATGCTCGCTGCGATGGTCGTCTACGGCATCCTCGTGTCGGCATCCGCCGCGCGCGTCATCCGCAGCTCCGCCCTCAACGTTCGCGAAGAGCTGTACATCGACGCCGCCCGGACGACGGGGCTCACGCGCGGACAGATCCTGGTGCGCCACATCCTGCCGCGCACGCTGGGCGTCATCATCGTCCAGGCGGCGATGCTGAGCGCGATCGCGCTGGGCGTGCAGACGGGTCTCGCATTCCTCGGCTTCGGGCCCCCGCCTCCCCAGCCGACCTGGGGTGGAATGGTCGGCGAGGCCTCGTCGATGCTGCAGCTCCACCCGTGGATGATCGTCCCCACGGCGGGGATCATCACCGTCACGACGCTCGCCTTCGGCCTGCTGGGCGACGCAGTCCGAGATGCGAACGCCGAAGGCATCGAACGGCCGATGCGGACTGCGCGCCGCCGGCGCGGTGCTTCGAACACGGATGCCGCGCCCGCCCCCGCCGCGCCCGCGAGCTCGCCGCCGAACCCGGATGCGCTGCTCTCCGTGCGGGGGCTGACCGTCGCGTTTGGAACCGGCGACGACGAGACGATCGTGGTGGACGGCGCCGACTTCGACATCCGTCGCGGCGAGACCGTCGGGCTGGTGGGGGAGTCGGGCTCGGGGAAGACGGTGACCGCGATGGCGGTCCTCGGCCTGCTCGCACAGGGCGGACGGGTCGTCTCGGGGAGCATCTGGTTCGACGGCACCGACATCTCCGGTTACACGAGCGCGCAGTACCGGGCGCTGCGCGGGACGCGCATGGCGCTGATCTCGCAGGAACCGATGGTGGCCCTCGACCCGGCGTTCCGCATCGGGTTCCAGGTGGCCGAGGTGCTCCGCTCGCACCACCGCCTGAGTCGGCGCGCAGCACGTGCCCGTGCGGTGGAGCTGCTCGCGGCCGTGCGGCTCACCGATCCCGAGCACGTCGCCACGCTCTACCCGCACCAGGTCTCCGGCGGCATGGCCCAGCGGGTCGCCATCGCGATCGCGCTCGCGGGGCGCCCGGAGCTGCTCGTCGCCGATGAGCCGACGACCGCCCTCGACGTGACCGTGCAGGCCGAGATCCTCGACCTGCTGCGCTCCCTTCAGGAGCGGCTGGGCATGGCGGTGCTCTTCGTGACGCACGACTGGGGCGTCGTCGCCGACATCTGCGACCGGGCCGTCGTCATGTACGCGGGCCAAGTCGTGGAACGCGCCTCCGTCGCGGAGATCTTCCACGATCCGCTGCATCCGTACACGCAGGCTCTGCAGGCGTCCGATCCGCACAACGCGGTCAAGGGACAGCCGCTGCCCACGATCGGCGGGATCGTCCCACCGCCCGGGCACTGGCCCGTGGGCTGTCACTTCGCCGACCGGTGCAGGTTCGCTGTGGACGAATGCCGCGCCGGACGCATCCCGTCGTTCGAGCGGGGCGAGGGCCGCGAGGCTCGCTGCATCCGCATCGACGCCGTGCACAGCGAACGGGCGCAGACGCTCGAGGAGGTCGTCGGATGACCGCGTCGGACCGGCCCATCCTCGAGGTGCAGAACCTGTCGGTCGAGTATCGTCGCGGCCGACGTGTCAACCTCGCCGTGGACGACGTGTCGCTGCACATCGCGCCGCGCGAGACGCTGGGGCTCGTCGGCGAGTCAGGCTCCGGCAAGTCGACGATCGGCAAGGCCGTCCTGGGGCTCGTGCGACCGACGGGCGGCAGCATCCGCTTCGACGGGAACGACATCCTCACGGCCCCTGCCTCGCAACGGCGGGCGCTCGCGCGCGATCTCCAGGTCATCTACCAGGACCCGCACACGTCCCTCGACCCGACGAAGCCGATCGGGTACTCGATCGCCGAGCCCGTCCAGATCCACGAGCCGGCGAGCAAGGACGTCGTGCGCGAGCGCGTCTTCGCGATGCTGCGACGCGTCGGCCTCGACGAGGACGCCGCGCGGAAGTTCCCCGCGCAGTTCTCGGGCGGTCAGAAGCAGCGGATCGCGATCGCGCGTGCGCTGATCCTCTCGCCCCGCCTCGTGGTGTGCGACGAGCCGGTGAGCGCGCTCGATCTGTCGATCCAGGCAGAGGTGATCAACCTCATGGCCGAGTTGCAGCGCGAGACGGGTGCGAGCTACCTCTTCATCTCGCACGACCTGTCGATCGTGCACTACCTGTCGGATCGCATCGCGGTCCTCAGGAAGGGACGACTCGTCGAGTACGGCGACGCGGGCCGCATCTACGAGGACCCGCAGAGCGACTACACGCGGCGGCTCCTCGCCGCCGCCCCCGTCCCCGATCCCGAGCTGCAGGCGCAGCGCAACGCCGCGCGGGACAAGGACGGTCTCGACGCGCGCACCGACGCCATCGCCCGTGCCATCCGCTGACCCGACCCACCGAGGAGGAGCATGCCGCTGCAGAAGATCGACGACGCCGACCTGTGGTACGACGAGTACGGTCCCGACGACGCCCCCGAGACGGTGCTCTCGTGCGCGATGGGATTCTCCGGAACCGGGTACCCCGAGATCCTGGCCGAGCCGCCCACGGGCTACAAGGTCCACACGATCGTGGCGCGGGGCTTCGGGCGGTCCACGCATCCGCAGGCGCCACCGCCCGAGGGGTGGCTGACGCGGTGGGCGGACGACGTGGTGGCCTTCGCGGATGCGAAGGGCATCGACCGGTTCGTCTACACCGGCGCGTCGCATTCGGCCGGGATCGGGTGGTACATCGCGGTGCGCCACCCGGACCGACTGAAAGCGTTCGTCTCGGTCGTCGGCACTCCTCACGATCGGTTCGGGGTGACCGACTCCTCGGAAGGGAGGCGGGAGGTCATCCGTGCGCGCCTCGCGGGCGACACGACCGCCGTGCGCGCCCAGCTGGAGAAACTCGGCGGCTGGCTGCACGAGGACGAGACCGATCGGCGGCGCGAACGCGACAAGCTGATCGACGCGGCGGTCGCCACGACCATGACGCGGGATGAGGACGAGTCGCGCATCAACCAGGGGATGCCCTTCCCCGAGGCGAAGACGAACGACGAGCTGGCGGCGGTGCTGCGCACGATCCGCGTTCCGACGCTCATGCTCGCCGGCATGCGGGACGGCATCGTCTCGCCCGAGTCGGCGCTGCGGGGCGTCGTCAACGTCCGCGATTCGAAAGCGGTGCTCTTCGAGAGCGAAGGGCACTTCATGGCTCAGGAGATCCCGGAGCGCCTGGCGCGCGAAGTGCGGCTGTTCCTGGATGAGATCAACGGCATGGCCGAGCCGCGGCCGCGCCTTTCGCGCGAGAACGAGAAAGTGGGGACGATATGACGACACGACCGAACCGATCACGGCGCGCGGCGATGCGCCGCGTGGGCGCGATCGCCGCGGCGGCGGCCCTGGTCGCAGCGCTCGCGGCCTGCGCGCCCGCAGCGGACGGAGCGGATGCGGGCGATGAAGCCTCGGGGCAGCGCGGCGAGGAGCTCATCGTGCAGTTCCGCGGAGCGCCCATGAGCCTCGACCCGGCCCTCCAGGGCACGGCGAGCGGCTCCATCTTCACGGTGCTCGCGTACGATCCGCTCATCTACCAGGCACCCGACGGCAGCCTGCAGCCCGCGCTCGCGACGGAGTGGGAATTCACCGACGACGACCGCACCGTGTTCGAGCTGACGCTGCGCGACGGCGTGCAGTTCGCCAGCGGCAAGCCGCTGACGGCGGAGAGCGTCGTCGCCTCGATGGAGTACTTCCTCTCCAAGAGCGGCCCGAACATGTCGCGCGTGGGTCCCATCGAGACGATCGAGGCCGTCGACGACGACACGGTGCGGATCACCTACAGCGCCCCGTTCGCGGATGCGCCGATGTCGCTGACGCAGACCTACATGTTCGGCAACATCATCGGCCCGGACGGCGTCGCCGATCCCGCGTCCCTGCTGCAGACGATGGACGGCGCGGGACAGTACGTGTACTCGCCTGAGGCCTCCGTCCCCGACTCGGAGTACGTCTACGAGCTCAATCCGACCTACTGGAACCCGGATGCCCAGATGTGGGATCGCGTGAAGGTGGAGATCATCTCCGACCCCAACGCGGTGCTCAACGCCGCGGCGACGGGTCAGATCGACTTCGGCCTCGGGTCCTCGCTGCTGGCGGAGTCGGCGGAGGCCGCCGGGCTCGAGATCGTCACGGCGCCGTTCTACAACTGGGGGCTGCGTCTCGTGGACGTGAACGGCGAGATCAACCCCGCTCTGGCCGACGTGCGGGTGCGGACGGCGATCGGCCTGGCCATCGACCGCGAGTCCATCGTCAACGCGCTCGGCGGCGAGTACATGGCGCCGAGCGACCAGATCGTCGTGGAAGGCGCAGACGGCTACAACCCGGAGATCGGGTGGGAGTACGACCTCGATCGGGCGCGTGAGCTCATGGCGGAAGCCGGGTACGAGGACGGCTTCTCGATGACGATCCTCGACAGCAGCCTTCAGGACCAGCAGTCGCAGATCGCTCAGGCCATCGCGAGCGCCCTGGGGGAGATCGGCATCGACGTGAAGCTCGAAGTCGACTCCACGAGCATCCCCTCGTTCATCGAGAAGGCCGAGTCGAAGCAGTTCGAGGCCATTCTGTGGGCGACGAACGGCACATTCGGGAACGCGTACGCGGATCTGCGCGGGGTCGGCTCGATGGCCAACCCGTTCGGGTTCGTCGACGAGGAGATGGAGCGCATGTACGCCGAGAGCCTCGGTGTCGAAGGCGACGAGCGGCAGGCGCTGTACGAGCGCATGGGCGAGCGCTGGCAGGAGCTGGCCATCACGATCCCGGTGCTGACGCAGTACTTCGTCAACTACGTCGGACCAAAGGTCACGAACGTGCAGGCCTCGGCGCAGAACCCGGTGATGCTGCCGGTCGGCCCGCAGCCGGAGTACAACTGGCAGCCCGCGGGCTGAGCCTTCATGACGAGACGGCAGGCTCCGCGCGGAGCCTGCCGTCTCGTCATGCGGATCAGGACACGCGCACGACGTCGTCCTCCCATGAGAAGCCCGTGTCGAGGCCGGCGCGGCGGGAGATGTCCTCGATGTATGCGGCCACCGAGTCGCGGTCGCCTTCGGCCAGGGGCACGGGGCGCGCGTCGTCGTCGATCCAGCAGGGGATGAATCCGGCGCGGATGTGCCCGCCGTCGACGTCGAGCACGGCGATGGCCGTGTTGCGACTCTCGGGGTGGAACGGGTAGCCCGGCATCGCGGGATCCGGTGCGAATCCGTACATCTCGACGCGACGCCGGGCCCAGGCCTTCAGCTCCTCCGAGTCGCTGTCCGGGTCGGGGGTGAGGGCATCCGTCACGCACACGAAGTTGCCCAGGCCGTGGAAGATCGGCTTGCCCCGGTACACCTCGATGCCCCGCATGATGTGCGAGTGGTGCCCGACCACGGCATCCGCCCCCGCGTCCACTGCGGCGTGCGACACCTCGAACTCGTAATCGTCGATGCGTGCGGGTGTGTGCCCGTATCCCTTGTGAAGCGCGACGACCACGATGTCGACCTCGCGCCGGAGCGCTTCGATCGCCTCGGTCATCTGCGCGAGCGACCGGCGGTCGCAGAACGTGTAGATCTGCGGAGGGTTGCCGGGGTTCAGGTCGTCGAGGTCGTAGTGCGTGATGACCTTCACGAAGGCGCATCCGGCCTTCTTGCTCGTCGCCCAGGATTCGCGCGGTCCCACGCAGTTGAAGCTCAGGACACCCACGCGCACGCCGCTGCGGTCGACGATCGCGGGGACCATCGCCGCGGCGAGGTTCGCCCCGGTTCCCGTCGTCACCATGCCGGCGTTCCGCGCGGCGGCGATCGTGTCGAGCACGCCTCTCGTGCCGAGGTCGAAGGCATGGTTGCCGGCGACCGTGCCGATGTCATAGCCCGCCGCGGCCATCACGTCGAGGTACGCCGGGTCGGCGGGGGGCGAGGGCACCGTGAGCGCGCTGACCGCCGTCTCGGTCGTGTGGGGGACCTCGATCTGGCCGATGGCGACGTCGCTCGCACGTGTGATGGGCGCACTCGGAGCGAAGTAGCGCTCGGGGTCGCCGTACTGCATGACGATGTCGCCGACGGCGGTGATGCGTATGCTCATGAGTCTCCTTGAATCAAGTTACTTGATATTATTGTCGCGATCGCCGGGGGTGGGTGGCAACGTGGCAACGCCGCCGATCGCCGATTCCTCAGACCGCATCGGGGTGAACATGAGCCGACCGCTCGAAGGCAAGACCGTCATCGACCTGACATCGGCATTGGCCGGTCCGTACGCGACCCTCCTGCTCGCGGGACTCGGCGCGCGCGTCATCAAGGTCGAGAACCCGGCCCGCGGGGGCGATTCGTCGCGGAACAACTCGCCCTATGTCGGGTCCGACGGCCTCAGCCTGCGACGACGGTCCGCCGACGACATGTCGGTGTCGATGATGCTCCGCGGCCGCGGCAAGCAGAGCATCGTGCTCGACCTCAAGCGCCCCGAGGGGAGAGAGGTGCTCCGCGACCTCGTCCGGCACGCCGACGTGCTCGTCGAGAACTACAGCTCGGGCGTCACCGGGCGACTCGGGATCGACTTCGTCGCGCTGCGCGAGGTCAACCCGCGCCTCGTCTACACCTCGATCAGCGGGTTCGGTGCGACGAGCGGCCAAGGCGACCGCAAGGCGATGGACACCATCATCCAAGCCCTGAGCGGAGTGATGCTGACCGCGGGGGAGCCGAACGACCCTCCCGTGCGCTTCGGCCTGCCGATCGGAGACCTCGTCGCGCCGCTGTTCGCCGTCATCGGGACACTCGCGGCCGTCCTCGTGGCCGAGCGGACAGGCGAGGGGCAGCACGTCGACGTCTCGATGCTCGGCGCCCTCACCTCGCTCGTGGCGTGCGAGCCGTTCGACGCCCTCGAGTCGGTGGGCTTCCCGCTGCGCACCGGCGCGCACGTGCCGCGGCTCGCGCCGTTCGGCACGTTCGCCACGAAGGACGGATGGTTCGCGCTGTGCGCCCCGACCGATCAGTTCGCGGCCGGCGTGCTCGAGGCGATCGGTCGCCCCGACCTGCTCGACTCGGACGACTTCCGCACACGCGACGCACGCGTGGCGAACGCCGATCGTCTCCACGGCCTCATCGCGGGCTGGGCGGCGGAGAGGACGCAGGCCGAGGCCCTCGCGGCGCTCGAGGCGCACGGCGCACCCGCGGCCGCGGTGCGCACGACGGCGGAGGCGGTGCGGGATCCGCTGGTCGTCGCTCGCGGCGAGGTCGTGCCCCTCGTGCATCCGCGGTTCGGGCATTTCGACGGACTCTACGGCTCGGGTCTGCCGATCGTGTTCTCGCGCAGCACGACGGACCTCTCGACGCCCGCTCCGGGTCTCGGGGAGCACACGGACGCCGTCCTGCGCGACCTTCTCGGCTACACCCCCGATCGGATCGCGGAGCTGGAGGACGCGGGCGTCGTCGGACGCCGGCCGCTCGACGACCTCGCCACGTCGCTGCGCGCGTGAGGTCGTCGGGCGTGATCATTCCGGGCCGGGTGACTGCACGCCGCGTGGTGTCCTCGCTCCGCCGAGCGATGCGCTCCCGGCTCGCGATCCGGTCCGCGATCCGGTCGATGTGCGCAAGATCCTGAAGACCGCTGTGCCGCGCTGATCCGGGGGCGAGGCGGATGCCGCATCCGATGCCCGCCGGCCCGCTCGCACCCACCACAGGGCGAACAGCAGCGCGGGCACCAGGCCGCCGAGGGCACCCGCCGCAGCCGCCCAGCGGGGGCCGGCCTCGGTCGCGATGAACCCGATCGCGGGCGCTCCGATGGTCGGCCCGCCGATGATGACGGCGATGTAGATCGCCATGACCCGGCCGCGCAGCTCGGGCGGCGTCGCCGCCTGCAGGTAGGCGTTCGTCGTGTTCATGATCACGAGCGACGTGAAGCCCAGCACGACGAGGAAGGCGCCGAACACCCACGCGTCAGGGCTCACCGCCGCCCCGATCGCGCCGAGTCCGAACACGAGCGCCGAGAGCGCGATCGCCGAGAGGCGCGCTCGCTCGCGGCGGGCGCCGGCGATCGCCCCGATGACGCTCCCGATCGCGACCACCGACGACAGGATGCCGAACTCGGTCGGGCCGAGCCCGAACTCCACGGTCGACATCGTCGCGACGATGATCGGCAGATTCGTGCCGATCGCGCCGAACACGAGGGCGCTCAGGACGACCACCGCGAGGTCGCCCCGCGAGCTCACGTAGAGCAGTCCCGCCCGAAGGCGTCCCGGCGCGCGCGGCGACCGCGGCTGGCGGTGCAGCTCCGCAGTGCGCATCGCGAGGATGCCCGTGATCGTGGCGGCGAAGGTCACCGCGTTGATGAGCAGCACCCACCCCGCCCCGATCGCGGCGGTGAGCAGGCCGGCAAGCGCGGGCCCCGCGAGACGCGCGACCGTGAAGGAGGTCGCGTTGAGCCCGACCGCGTTCGAGATGAGCGACGTCGGCACGAGCTCCGACACGAAGGCCTGGCGCGCGGGCCCGTCGAAGGCGCTCGCGACGCCGAGTGCGACGGCGAGGCCGTAGACCATCCACAGCTCGACCGCGCCGGTGAGCACGAGTGCCGCGAACACCGCGCCGATCACGGCCATCGCCGTCTGGGTCGCGAGGAGCAGTCGCCGTCGGTCGAACACGTCGGCGGCGAGCCCTGTCAGGGGAGTGAGCAGGAGCACCGGTCCGAACTGCAGTGCGGTGGTGATCCCGACGGCGACCGCGTCGTGGTCGGTGAGCTCGGTCAGGACGATCCAGTCCTGCGCGGTGCGCTGCATCCAGGTGCCGACGTTCGACACCGTCGCGCCCGCGAACCACAGGCGGTAGTTGAAAACACCGAGCGAGCGGAACGGGCTGCTCATACGGGCGGGTCTCCCACCGGCATCCGCGGTCGACCGTTCCCTCGCACGATGATTAGGGTACCTTATGAAATTCGAGGAGGTCACATGACGACGACGCGCGTGGCACAGATCGAGGTTCGAGACCCCGGACGGTTCGACGAGGTGGTCGGCGAGGTCGCCGTCGCCTCGCCCGACGAGATCGACCGGATCGTGCGAGAAGCGGATGCCGCCGCCGCGGCGTGGGCACGGGCCGGCGTCGACGCGCGGGCGGAGGCCCTCCTCTCCGCGGCACGGGACTTCGACGCCGTCGACGACGCGCTCGCCGAGCTGCTCACACGCGAGAACGGGTCGGTGCTCGCGGTGTCGCAGCGCGAGGTGTCGCTCGTGCCGCACCTGCTGCGCATGGCGGTCGACCTCGGACTCGGAGCGCTCGCCGAGCCCGCCGTCGAGGACGCGACGGTCTCGCTGCGGCGGCGCCCGTACGGCGTCGTGGCGTGCATCGTGCCGTGGAACGCGCCCGTCGTGCTCGCGCTGCAGAAAGTGGGCCCCGCGCTCATCGCGGGCAACACCGTGATCGTCAAGCCGTCGCCGAATGCGCCGCTCGCCGTGACGCGCATCCTCGAACGCATCGCGGCGCACCTTCCCGCCGGGGTCCTCTCGGTCGTGAACGGCGGCGGCGAGGTCGGATCGGCGCTCGTCGTCCATCCGGCGGTGCGCAAGGTCTCGTTCACGGGCGGCGAAGCGGTCGCGCGGCAGATCATGGTGCTCGCGGCCGACTCCTTCACGCGGGTCCACTTCGAGCTCGGCGGCAACGACCCCGCGATCGTGCTCGACGACGCCGACGTGCCCGCGGCGGCGGAGGCGATCGTGTCGCACGCGTTCCGCCGTTCCGGCCAGGTCTGCTACGCGATCAAGCGCGTGTACGTTCCGCGTCGCAGGCTCGACGACTTCGCCGACGCGGCGTTCGCCGCGATGGACCGTTTCGTCGTCGGTCACGGCCTCGACCCCGACGCGACCATGGGGCCCGTCAACAACGCCGCGCAGTTCGAGCGCGTGCGCCGCCTGCACGACGGGCTCCGCGAGCGGGGGGTGCGGGTCGAGACCGGCGGTGTGCGCCTCGACCCCGCGGGGTGGGACCGCGGGTGGTATGTGCAGCCGTCGCTCGTGCGCGGCGCGGACCCGCGCGACGAGGTCGTGACGACGGAGCAGTTCGGCCCGATCCTGCCGATCGTCGCGTACGACCAAGAGGCGGATGCCGTCGCCCACGCGAACGGCACCGAGTACGGCCTGTGCTCGTCTGTCTGGTCGAGCGATCTCGACAGGGCCCGGGGGATCGCGGAGCAGCTCGAGGCGGGCATCACATTCATCAACGAGCACGCCCTCAGCCCCGCGGGCCGCCGCGCGCTTCCGTTCGGGGGCGTCAAGCGCAGCGGGATCGGGTGGGAGGGGGCGTCGGCCGGCATCGACGAGTACCTCCAGTTCCACGGGATCCAGGTCGCGGAGGCGGCGCGATGACGGGCGGTCGCGGCGAGACGGCCGCGCGTGCGCTCATCGAGGGGCTCGCGGCGTACGGCGTCGAGGTCATCTTCGGAAACCTCGGCAGCGACCACACCGCCCTCATCGACGCGCTCGCCGAGCTCCATGGGCGGGGCGAGCGGGTGCCCGCGGTCGTCCTCGCACCGCACGAGGCGAGCGCCCTCGCGGCGGCCCACGGGTACGCGCTCGTGCGCGGGCGGGCGCAGGCGGTGTTCGTGCACGTCGACGTCGGCACGGCGAACCTCGGCGGGGCCGTGCACAACGCCGCCCGCGCACGCGTCCCCGTGCTGCTGTTCGCCGGTCTCACGCCCTACACGATGGAGGGCGAGCTTCCGGGCAGCCGCAACTCGTACCCGAACCACCTTCAAGACGTCCCCGATCAGCACGGCATCGTCCGCCCGTACGTCAAGTGGAGTTACGACCTGCGCACGGGGGCCAACGCGCGACAGCTCGTCTCGCGGGCACTGCAGATCTCCGAGAGCTCCCCGCAGGGGCCGGTCTACCTCACGGGGGCGCGGGAGGTCCTCGCATCCGTGTCGTCCGGTCGCGGCGTCGACCCGCAGCGCTGGCGCGCGGTCGAGCCGGCCCCGCTGCCGTCGTCGCTCGTCGACGAGATGCTCACGGCGGTCGCGGGGGCGGAGTTCCCCGTGCTGGTGACGTCGTCGCTCGGGCGCGACCCCGGCTCCGTCGACGTGCTCGTCGAGCTCGCCGAGACGCTGGGCATCGGGGTCGTCGAGGCGGTGCCCGACGTGCTGAGCTTCCCGGCCGACCACGAGCTGCACATGGGCTTCATGGCCGAGCCGCTGCTGTCGCGCGCGGACGTCGTGATCGTGGTCGATTCGCACGCGCCGTGGATGCCGACCCGCGCGACGCCGCGCGACGACGCCCGCATCTTCGTGCTCGGCGCGGACCCCCTCGACGAGCGCACGCCGCTGTGGTACCTCGAGGCTGACGCGTTCGCGCGCACGGACTCGCCCGTCGCGCTGCGACAGCTGCGGGACGCGGCGAGAGACCTCGCGGACCGAGGAGAGGCGACGGGTCGGCGGGCGAGGCTCTCGGCGGAGCATGCGGCGCAGCGCGACCGGTGGCGCGCGGAGCGCCAGGGCGGTGACGGACGCCTCACGGTGCCGCTCGTGTGCGCGGCGCTCGAGAGTGCGCTCGATCCCTCGACGATCGTGCTGAACGAGGCGATCAGCAATGCCGAAACGGTGTTCCGCCATCTGCCGCGCACGCGCCCCGGAACGCGCTTCGCGAGCGGCGGGTCGTCGCTCGGGTGGAGCAGCGCGGCGGCGGTGGGCATCAAGCTCGCGCAGCCCGACGCGACCGTCGTGTCGATCGTGGGGGACGGGTCCTACTTCCTCAGCGAGCCCTCGTCGTCGCACTGGATGGCGCATCGATACGGAGCGCCGTTCCTCACGGTGATCCTCGACAACGGAGGCTGGAACGCGACGAAGCAGAACGTGATCCGCCAGCATCCGGAAGGTCCCGCCGCAGCGGGCGACCGGTTCTGGGTCAATCTCGCTCAGGAGGCGGACCTGCCCGGTGTCGCGGCCGCGGCCGGTGGCGCCTATGCCGGCACGGCGTCGACGGTGTCCGAGCTCGAGGAGCAGCTGCGCCTCGGTCTCGAAGCGATCGGGTCGGGCCGTGCCGCGGTGATCTCGGCCCGGCTCGCGCCCATCAGCGGTCAGCGCCCCGACAGGCTGTCGGCACGCGTCCGCTCCGCTTGACGCGTGATCACAGGGAGCCGTAATCTGGAAGTAGTTAGGTCACCTAAGGAAATGGAGACGATCGTGTCGGAGGCCGCGCCGGTACTTGCCGCTGATCGCATCGAAGAGGACCACGAGCTCCTCATCAGCGTGGCCGCGCGCCTCAATCGCACCAGCCAGATGCTCCTGGCATCCTTGCCCGTTCCGCTGACCTTCCGCCAGTACCGCACGCTGTCGCGCGTCATCGGCGGGTACACGTCCCTCAGCCAGCTCGCGAAGCGAGGCAACCTCTCCCTTCCGACCGTCTCGGAGAACGTCGACGGGCTCGTCAAGCGCGGACTCATGACGACGACGGCGAGCGAATCCGATCGGCGCGCGATCGTCCTGCATGTGACGGATGCCGGGCGCGAGGCCGCGGCCGCCGGCCAGGCCGTGCTGAAGGACTTCACCTCCGCCCTGCTCGCCGAGCTCGCGCCGGGCAGCCGCGCCGACCTGCAGGACTCGCTGCGGGTCGTGTACGAGGCGGCGACCACGTACTTCGTGCAGAACGTCCAGGCACGCTAGCCGTCACGACAGCCGAGGAGGCGCCGCTGTGGGCATGACGATGGCTGAGAAGGTCCTCGCGCGCCGGAGCGGACGGGCGGTCGTGCGACCGGGCGACATCGTCGTGACCGACGTCGACCTGATCGTGCTCGCCGACACCGTCTTCAGCGACACCCCCGACACCCTCCCGACCGACCTGCTGCGCGTCGCGCATCCCGACCGGATCGTCGTCCTGATGGATCACGGCGTGCCGGCACCCAACGAGCGTTACGCGCGTGCGCAGCGCCGCGCCCGCGAGCACGCGCGGCGCCTCGGCTTCCGCGAGGTCGCCGACGTCGGCGGCGGAGGCATCGAGCATCAGCTCATCTTCGAGCGCTGCCTCGCGTTGCCCGGGCAGCTCGTCGCGTCGAACGACTCGCACACGAGCGCGGCCGGCGTGCTCAACTGCGCGGCCCGGGGCCTGGGCCTCGCCGACATCCTCCAGCTCGCCGCCACGGGCCGCACGTGGTACCGGGCCTCGCCGACCGTGCGGTTCGTGCTCGAGGGGGAGCTGCCGTTCGGCGTGTACGGCAAGGACGTGTTCCTCCACCTGTCCCAGCTGTACGGGAGCCAGGAGGGCCACGACATCGAGTTCGGCGGTCCGGGACTCGAGACGATGCCCCTCGACGACCGCGCGACGCTCGCGACGATGTGCACCGAGCTCAACGCGAACTTCGTCATGATGCCCGTCGACGCGCTGCTGCGCGAGCACATCGCGGCAGTGACCGACGCCGCGTACGAGCCGGTCGAGCCGGATCCGGATGCCGAGTACGCCGCCGTCCACGTCGTCGACCTCGCCGAAGTGAAGCCGCGCATCGCACTCCCGCACCGCATCAACGGGAACGTCCGCAGCGCGGCGGCCGTCGCGGCCGACGGCATCCGGATCGACCAGGCGTTCATCGGCTCGTGCGCGAACGGCAAGCTGTCCGACCTGCGCATCGCGGCGCGTCTGCTCGAGGGGCGGAGCGTCGCCGACGGCGTGCGCCTCATCGTGACGCCCGGGTCCCAGGCGGTGTACCTCGAGGCGCTGCGTGCGGGCTACATCGAGACGCTCACCGAGGCCGGAGCCGTCGTCACGAACTCCACGTGCGGCGCGTGCGCCGGCGGACACCTCGGCGTGCTCGCTCCCGGCGAGGTGTGCATCACGTCGAGCACGCGCAACTTCCGCGGTCGCATGGGGAGCGCGGACGCCGAGATCTACCTCGCCTCGACGGCCACGGTCGCTGCATCCGCGATCGAAGGCGTCATCGCAGACCCGATGCCGCATCTCGTCGAACGGCCCGTCGCATGACCGGGCGGGAACGAGACTGGGTGCTCACCGGCCGCGCGCGGGTGTTCGCCGAAGACGACATCAACACCGACCAGATCATGCCGCGCCGCGGGTTCGAGCTGCCGCCGGACGAGCAGTCCGCGCTCGTGCTCGACTCGATCCGCCCCGGGTGGGCGGCGACGGTGCGGGACGGCGACATCCTGATCGCGGGGCGCCGATTCGGATGCGGGTCGAGCCGACCCGCGCCTCTCGTGATCGCGCGCACGGGCATCGCTGCGGTCGTGGCCGAGTCGCTCGGCGACATCTTCCTGCGCAACGCCGTCGCGTACGCGGTTCCCGTGCTCGAATGCCCGGGCGTGCTCGAGGCCGTCGCCGAGGGGCACGAGGTCGAGGTCGACATCGCGCGGGGGACCGTGGCGAATCTCACGACCGGCGCCGCCGCGGCGTCCACGCCGCTGCCGGCCATGCTCCTCGACACGATCGCGGCGGGCGGCGTCCACGCACTCCTGCGGCGCGACGGCTATCTCGCACCGGTCGGCTGATCGCGCGGCACCCGTTTGGGCCACGCTGTCGGGTGTTTCCGACCATCGGAACGCACCGTCCTCGGCTGATCGCATCTCTGGTGGAGTGGGCATTTCCCGGACAGCGGGCCCGACGCATCCGGATCCCTTGACTAGTTAGGGACCCTAACGGTATCGTCGGGCAGGTACTTAGGGGCCCGTACTAATGGGCTCGGCCCACAGGCCGGCGCACGTCGAGGTCCCGGTACTCCACCCGACGGTCGAACCCCGTCCGGCGGGTGAGGAACGCACCGATTGCCCGAAGAAACGCAGCCCCGGCCGGGACTCGAAGCAGAGCCCCGACCTCGATGAAGAGAAAGAGGCCAGTAATGCGTGCAAAGAGAGGTATCGCCCTGGCGATGGTCGTGGCCGGCACGATCGCCCTCGCCTCCTGCGCCAGCCAGCAGCAGCCCCAAGCCGGTCCGTCCGACGGGGGAGCCGACGAGTGCGGCCCCCTGACCGAGCTCACGAAGGTCACGCTCGGGGTCAACCCCGGAGCCCAGGACCTCGTGACGCAGGCGATCAAGGAACAGGAGTTCGACAAGAAGTACAACCTCGACCTCGAGATCAAGAGCTTCGAGAACCCGCCCGCCTCGGCCCAGGCGGTCACGCAGAAGGCCGTCGACATCGGCTTCGGCGGCGTCACCACGATGGCCCAGGCGCGATCGAAGGGCCTCGACGTCTTCCTGTTCGGCGCGCTCGCGAGCCCGTCGAACGGCGTCTTCGTCCAGAAGGACTCCGACATCGAAGACATCGGCGACCTCAAGGGCGCGCGCTTCGGCTCGTTCTCGGCGAACAACAGCGCGACGTTCGTCGTGCTGTCCGCGATCGCGTCCGAGGCGTTCGGCATGGACAAGCTCGAGGACGAGCTCGCATCGCTCGCGGTGGCTCCGGATGCCGCGATCTCGGGCCTGCTCGGTCAGGGCGAGCTCGACGCCGTCCTCCTCGGCTCCACGGCGACGGTCGTCACGCAGCTCGAGGGCAAGTACAAGCAGATCGGCGATCTGTCGAGCGAGTACATCGAGGCCACGGGCATCGCCCCGGTCCACCTCGGGATCGTCTCGACCGACAGCTATGCGGCGGATCACTGCAGCGAGCTCGTGGCGTTCTCGAACGCCATGCGCGACGGCGTCGAGTACGTCCAGGCCGACGACGAGGCGTGGGAGCGCTACGCCGAGGCGCTCGACCTCACCGATCCGAAGGCGCCGCAGGCCCTGCAGGACCTCCTCGGCGCGAACTTCCGCACCGAGTGGGACGAGAAGCAGGTCGAGGGCATCACGAAGATGCTCGAGTCCTTCATCCCGATCCTCGGCGAGGAGGACTTCATCCCCGAGGTGCCCGACGGCCTCTTCCGCCTCGAGTTCGTGGCCACCGAGGACTGACCCGTCCGCTCGGCCCGGACCGCGCGGTCCGGGCCGAGCCCACCGGAACCACTCCACATCGATATGGAAGGCAACCCCATGTCCACTTCCACCGAAGTCGCCGACGACTCGGGCATCCGCGTCGACACGGACGTCGTGCGGGGCATCGAAGAGCCCGTCCCGATCAAGCGGCGCAAGTCGTGGAAACGGCCGCTGCGGCGGTTCTCCGCCCTCATCGGCATCATCGTCATCTGGTGGCTCGCGTCGCTGTTCATGAGCCCGCAGACCCTGCCCGGTCCGTTCCTCGTCTTCTCGACGATGCTCGACAACCTGACCGAGGGCGACACCTACTACCAGCTGGCCGTCACGATGGGCCGCGTTCTCGGCGGCATGACGATCGCGATGATCATGGGCCTGGTCATCGGCCTCATCATGGGCCTGTCGGCCTGGGGCGAAGACCTCCTGATCAACGTCGTGCTCGTGGGCTTCTCGATCCCCGCCGTCGTCTTCGGAATCCTCTTCATCCTGTGGTTCGGGCTCAACGACACGGCGGCGATCCTCGCGGTCGGCGTCGCGGCGACGCCCGCCATCGCCATCAACATCTGGCAGGGGACGAAGGCGATCGACCGAGACCTCATGCACATGGGCAAGGCGTTCCGCTTCTCGCAGCGCTCGATGCTCACGAAGGTCGTCATCCCGCAGCTCGTCCCGTTCGTGCTCGCGGCTCTGCGGACCGCGCTCGCGATCTCGTGGAAGATCGTCACCGTCGTCGAGCTCATCGGCCTCTCCAGCGGCGTGGGCTACATGCTCCATTGGTGGTTCGGCAACTTCAACATGACGCAGGTGCTCGCGTGGACCCTGCTCTTCACGATCACGCTCCTGTTGATCGAGAACCTCATCCTCAAGCCGATCGAGAAGCGGCTGACCCGTTGGCGTCCGCACGCGGCGGCGCTGGAAGGAGCGGCCTGACATGGCGTACCTCGAGATCGACAATCTCCGCAAGGAGTTCCGCCGGCCGGGGCAGGCGCCCCTCAAGGTCATCGACGGGCTGAACGTGAGCGTCGAGGAGGGCGCGCTCCTGTCCATCCTCGGACCGAGCGGATGCGGCAAGTCGACGATGCTCAACATCATCAACGGCCTCGACGACGCGACCTCCGGGCGGATCGTGCTCAACGGCAAGGAGGTGAGCACGAAGGCGCGGTCCGACGTCAAGGTGAGTGTCGTGTTCCAGCAGCCGCGCCTGCTCAACTGGCGCACGGTCAGCGACAACGTCCTCGTCCCTCTGCTCGAGCGCGGCGTCGGCAAGCGCGAGGCCAAGGAGCGGGTCGAGAAGTACCTCGACCTCGTGGGGCTCGGAGAGTTCGGCGGCTACTACCCGCTGCAGCTGTCGGGCGGCATGCAGCAGCGCGTGTCGCTGGCCCGCGGCCTCGCGATCGAGCCCGACCTGCTCCTGGCCGACGAGCCGTTCTCGGCGCTCGACGAGATCACGGCGCGCAAGCTCCGCCAGGAGTTCGTGCGCGTGTGGGCGACCACCGGCCGGACGATCCTGTTCGTCACGCACAACATCCGCGAGGCGGTGTTCCTCTCGTCCCGCATGCTCGTGATCACCGCACGCCCGTCGACGACGTTCCTCGACATGGAGATCGACGTCCCCCAGCCGCGCAAGCCCGAGGACGACGCGCTCTTCGAGCTCGAGAAGTCGATCACCGCCGACTTCATGCGCATGGAGGACGAGTCCGAGATGAAGCGCCGCCTGCAGGAGGCCGTGGCATGACGGACGCGACGACCCTCACTCCGGGTGCGCCCTCGACGCTCGAACCGGCGGATGCCGCGGAGCGCGCGCTTCGCCACAGGAAGCTGCGCGCGGCGATGGCCGACCAAGGGCTCGACGCGATCCTCGCATACGCCCCCGCGTGGCGCCGCGAGAACGTGCGCTACCTCACCGACACGTCGGTGGGAGGCACGGCGACCTTCGCGCTGCTGCCGCTCGACGGCCCGGCCACGGCGTACTCCACGAGGCTGAGCGACCTCGCGCCGCTCGTGCGCACCGGGTGGGTCGACGACGCCCGCCTCATCGCGCTCCCGGGCGCGGAGGCGCTGGTGGACGCGGTGGCGGACCTCGGCCTGCGCCGCATCGGCGTCGGGCACCTCGAGCTCCTGCCGCTCGGCTTCGACCGCGCGATCCGCGAGGGCATGCCCGGGGTGGAGCTCGTCTCGGCCACCAAGCTCCTCGACGAGGCGCGCATGGTCAAGAGCGAGTGGGAGCTCGAGCGCATGCGAACGGCTGCGGCGGTGTCGGATGCCGCGTGGAACGCGTTCGTCGAAGTGCTCGAGCCCGGCATCACCGAGTACGACATCGTCGCCGGCGTCGAGGCCGAGATCAAGCGCCTCGGGGCGGAGGACAACTTCATGCTCATCGCGTCGGGCAAGGACGAGGTGCTCGGCATGACCCCCCCGAGCCGCCGCGTCATCCAGACGGGAGACATGGTCCGCACCGAGCTGACGCCGCAGACGGGCGGCTACTGGCTGCAGATCTGCCGTTCGGTCACCGTCGGTCCGCCCTCCGCCGAGCAACAGCGCTCGTTCGAGCTGTTCCGGGAGGCGGCGGATGCCGGGTTCGCGGTCGTCAAGCCGGGCGTCACCGCCCACGAGATCGCCGTCGCCGAGAACGACGTGTTCCGCAAGCACGGGCTGGGGGAGTACTGCTCCGATCAGTGGACGCGCGTGCGCGGACACGGGGTCGGCCTCCACCTCGACGAGACGCCGATCATCGAAGGCAACCACACCGTGCTGCCCGAGGGCGCGACGTTCATCATCCACCCCAACACGTTCACCCCGATCGCGGGCTACCACGTGTTCGGCGACCAGGTGGTCGTCACCGCGACGGGCGCGGAGTACTTCGTCTCGACCGAGCGACGACTCTTCTCGTCCGACGAAAGGAGCCGGCGATGAAGCGCGGACTCGTGGTGCTCGACCATGACGAGGTCTCGGTCGACGAGTGGAGCGGCCGCATCGCGGCGCTGCAGGCCGACCTGCATGCGCAGGGCGTCGACCTCGCCCTCATCTACAACGACGTCTCGCGCGGCGACGACATCGGCTACCTGACGAACCTCGTCATCTACTGGAACGAAGGCGTGCTGGCCGTCCCCGCCGAGGGCGAGGCGACGCTGCTCACGAAGCTGTCGAAGCGCGTGTTCCCGTGGATGCAGCGCACATCCAACCTGACCGACATCCGCAGCGGCCGAGCGTTCGGCGCCCTCGTGTCGGCGTACGTCGCAGACAAGCCCGCCGGGACGATCGGTTTCGTCGACGCGGAGCTGTGGCCGGCGGGCGTCGTCCGCGAGATCGAGGCCGCCGTGCCGGAGTGGCGCACGAAGCTGCTCGGCCCGCTCGTGCGGGACCGCAGGGCGCTGCCGTCCGAGGCGGAGCTCACGCTCCTGCGCACCGGTGCCGGCATCCTGCGCGACGCGCTCGCGGCGGCGACGGCGGGCGGCCTCGGGGCGCGCGACCGCATCGCCGCGATCGAGGACATCGCGCGCCGCGGCGGGTTCGCGGACCTGCTGTTCCGCATGGCCGACGACGACGGCCACGTCACGTTCGAGGCCACGGGGCAGTACCGGAACGGATGGCTGCTCATCGCGCGGACGTTCGGCGACGAGCAGTGGCTGCCCGCTCTGGCCGACGCGCAGCGTGCGGCGCTCGGGGCGATCCGTCCCGGTGTCGAGTGGAGCGCGGTCGAGGCATCCGCCGCTTCGGCACTCGACCCGCTGCCGCCCGGCTCCGTGTCGACCCTGCGGTGGATCAGCCAGGCCGACTTCGCCACCGGCGGAGAGCTCCAGCCGGCGCCCGAGACCGGCCCGGCCGAGGGCGAGGTCATCGCCGTCGTGCTCGAGGTCGTCGACCCGCGCGGCATCCGCAGCGTCCTCACCGACACCGTGCTCGTCGCACGCGACGGCGTCGAGCCCCTCACCATCTGAACGAGAGAGAACTTCCGAGATCCATGAGAATCCTGTCGAACGCCGACGTCGAGCAGCTCCTGAGTCCTCAGGACGTGCTCGATGTCCTCGAGGTCGCCTACCGCGAGCTCGCCCAGAACCGCGGCCACAACCGCCCGCGCAACCACACGTACTTCCCGGTCGAGGACGAGCGGTATCCGGGCTTCCGGTTCCGCTTCAAGTCGCAGGAGGGCGGCAACATCTCCAGCGGCGTGTGGGGCACCCGCATCACGTCCGACATGGTCGGCGTCGAGACGCTCCCCACGGGCGAGAAGCGCCGGCGCCTGCTCCCTGTCGCACCCGGCGGCAACTACGTCGGGCTCGTGACGCTGTTCAGCCTCACCGAGCTCGCCCCGCTCGCGATCATCCACGACTCGGTGATCCAGAAGTACCGCGTCGGTGCGACCACGGCTCTCGGCATCCGCGAGATGGCGCGCGAAGACGTCACGGTCGCCGGCATGTTCGGGGCCGGGTGGCAGGCCGCAGCGCACCTCGAGACTCTCCTGCTCGTGCGTCCCGACATCGAGGAGATCCGCGTGTTCAGCCCGACGCGTGAGCGCCGCGAGAAGTTCGCGGCGGACTGGGCCGAGAAGACCGGCCGCAACGTCGTCGCCGTCGACGACCCGAAGCAGGCGGTCGTCGGATGCGGCATCGTGACGGCGGCCACCGCGGCGATGGATCCCGTGTTCGACGGGAACTGGATCGAGCCCGGCGCGCACGTGTCGTGCATCACGAGCCCCGACGGCACCGCGACCCGGCGCGAGCTCGACGACACCGCGTTCGACCGCGCCGGCCGCATCGTCGTCTTCAGCCGTGAGCAGGTGCATCACGACAAGCAGTTCGACATCCTCGGCCCCGTCGAACGTGGTCTGAAGAAGTGGGAGGACATCCAGGAGCTCGGCGACATCCTGGTCGACCCCGCACCAGCCCGGTCGAGCGACGACGAGATCACGATCTTCGCGAACAACACCGGCATGGGCATCCAGTTCGCGGCGGTCGGGGCGAAGATCCTCGAGCTCGCCGAGGAGCGCGATCTCGGTCACGTCATCCCGACCGAGTGGTTCGTCGAGGACACGACGCCGTGAGCGCCGTCACGAAGGACCGCCTCGGCGGCAGGAGCATCGTCTTCGGAGACGACATCAACACGGACGTCATCATCCCGGGCCGCTACCTCGTGAGCATCGACCCGATCGAGCTCGGAACCCACGCGTTCGAGCCGCTCGGGCCCGAGGTCCAGGCGAAGCTCAAGGAGAGCCGGGTCGTCGTCGCCGGTCGCAACTTCGGATGCGGCAGCGCCCGCGAGCAGGCGTCGACGTGCCTCATCGGGGTCGGCGTGACGGCCGTCGTCGCGCGCTCGTACTCGCGCGTCTTCTTCCGCAACGCGATCAACACGGGACTCGTCGCCGTCGAGTGCCCGGCCGCGGTCGACGCGATCACCGAGGGCGACGACGTATGGGTCGACTACGAGGCGGGCACGGTGACGGTTGGCGACCGGTCGTTCCCGTTCACGCCGTTCCCGCCGGTGCTGCGCGAGATCCTCGAGGCCGGCGGCCTGATCGAGCACCTCATGAAGAAGTTCGCGAAGGAGAAGAGCTGATGGGCAAGACTTTCGCCGTCAAGGCGCTGGAGCGCGCCTCGGGGGAGACGGGGCTGGCTCCCGGTCAGATCGTCGACGCCTACCCCGACCTCTACATGAGCCACACCGCGACCTGGCGCTGCATCAAGACGTGGGAGCGCATGGGCGAGCCGGAGCTGTTCGACAAGGACCGCATCGCGATGGTCATGGACCACATCTCGCCCGCGCAGACCGCGAAGATCGCCGGCGACCACCGGCTGTCGCGCGCCTTCCGCGACAAGATGGGCATCAAGAACTTCTTCGACGTCAACGCGGGCATCGCGCATGTCGTGCTGATGGAGAACGGCCTGGTCAAGCCCGGGAACCTCATCATCGGCACGGATTCGCATTCGACGATCTACGGCGCCCTCGGCGCGCTCGGCACGGGTGTCGGGTTCAGCGAGATCACCGCTGCGTGGGTGACCGGCAAGCTGTGGATGCGCGTGCCCGAGTCGATGAAGATCGTCGTGAAGGGGCCGCTTCCCGACGGCGTCTACCCGAAGGACGTCATGCTGAAGCTCATCGGCGACATCAGCGCCGACGGCGCGACGTACTACTCCGTCGAGTTCCACGGCGACTGGGTCGAGTCCCTGTCGACCTCGGAGCGCATGACCCTGTGCAACCTCGCGATGGAGGCGGGCGCGAAGAACGCGGTCGTGCCGCCGGATGCCGAGACCATGCGCTACCTCGCCGAGCACGGCGTCGACCTCGACACCGTCCAGCCGCTCGCATCCGACCCCGACGCGGTCTTCGAGAAGACGATCGAGCTGGACGCGACCGAGCTCGAGCCGCAGATCGCGATCCCGCACAACGTCGACGACGTCGTGGGCATCTCCGGCGTCGCCGGCACGAAGGTCGACCAGGTGTTCATCGGCTCGTGCGCGAACGCCAAGTACGACGACCTCGCGATCGCCGCGAGGTACCTCAAGGGCAACCGCATCGCCCCCGGTGTGCGGCTCGTCGTGACGCCGGCGTCCGCCGACATCATGGCGAAGGCGGCGGCCGACGGCATCATCACGACCCTCATCGAGTCGGGCGCGCTCATCACGAACCCCGGATGCGGCGCGTGCGCGGGCAGCGGCGGTGCGATGGCGGACGGCGAGGTGACCCTCTCGACCGCGAATCGCAACTTCCGCGGTCGCATGGGCAGCTACGAGTCGAGCATCTACCTGTCGAGCCCCGCGGTGGCCGCGGCATCCGCCGTCACCGGTGTCATCACCGACCCGCGTCACGTGGCGGTGCCGGCATGAACCTCGTCGAGAAGATCCTCGCGCGCGCGAGCGGACGGGAGTCGGTGTCGGCCGGCGACGTGGTCGTCGCCGAGGTCGACCGGCTCGTGATGCACGACCTGAGCGCCTACCTGACCGGCAAGGTGTACGACGAGCGCGTCGGCGTCGACCTGCCGTATCCCGACCGCGTCGTCACGGTGTTCGACCATCACTTCTCGCCGCCGACCGAGCATCAGGCCGACGTCCTCAACCGCAACCGCGAGTGGGCCAGGCGCCGCGGCACGCAGCTGTTCGACTGCGGCAGCGGGAACATCCACAACGTGCTCGTGCAGCACGGGCTCGCGCTGCCCGGCCAGATCGTCGTGGGCTCCGACAGCCACACGCCCGTGCACGGAGCCGTCGGGGCGCTCGCGGTGGCGCTCGGCAACGACTCGCACGCGGGCACGGTCATGCCGTTCGGCAAGGCGTGGTTCCGCGTGCCCGAGCTCATCCAGATCGAGCTGACGGGCGAGCTGCGGCCGGGTACGACCCCGCGCGACGTCGCCCTGTGGCTCGTGAAGGAGCTCGGCGAGGGATCGGTCATCTACAAGGCGCTCGAGTTCACCGGCCCGTTCATCAAGAGCCTGGACTTCTGGGACCGGTGGCTGTTCCCCGTGCTGTGCGTCGACCTCGGCGCGAAGTGCGGCTACATCGAGCCCGACGAGGTGACGCGCGCGTTCGTCGAGTCGCTGCCGAACGGCAGCGTCGACCGGCTCGTGAACGGCGACGGCGACCCGGTCGAGGACGTCCGCCGGTTCGACGTGAGCGACCTTCCTCCGCAGGTGGCTGCGCCGCCGACCGTGGGAAACGTCCACCCCGTCGACGACGTCGTGGGCACACCCGTGCAGTGGGCGGAGCTCGGCGGGCACGGCGGCGGACGCCTCGAGGACTTCATCCTCGCTGCGAAGGTGCTGCGCGGCCGCCGGATCCACCCGGACGTCAAGCTCAACCTCGTCCCCGGCAATCGCGAGGTGTTCCGGCAGGCGCTCGAGCTCGGGCTCGTCGCCGACCTCCACGAGGCCGGCGGCACGTGGTTCCCGCCGAGCACCGGCTCGAACCAGACCGCGAACATGGGCGCGATGTCGGCGGGCGAGGCGATGATCTCGACGCATTCGCGCAACTTCCCCGGGCGCAACGGCAGCACGGAGGCGTCGATGTACCTCTCGTCGGCGCTCACGGTCGCCGCATCCGCCGTCGCCGGCCGCATCGCCGACCCGCGCCGCTATGTCTCGGAAGGGGACCCGCATGAGTGAGTTCTTCACGCGCTTCGAAGGGCGCTGCTGGAAGTTCGGCGCGAACATCCCGACGGACGCGCTCGTGAAGTCGGCGTACGTGTTCGACCCGATGGAGGAGATCGTCAAGCACGTGCTGGAGGACCACAACCCGCGGTTCCCGCTCGAGGTGCAGCCGGGCGACATCGTCGTGGCCGGTCACCACTTCGGCCAGTCGTCGGGCCGCGCGATCGCCGCGAAGGCGCTCAAGGCGACGGGGATCGGATGCGTCGTCTCGAACGCGTTCTCGCGGACGTTCTACCGCAACGTGTTCGAGATCGGACTGCCGTCGCTCGAGGTGCCCGATGCGACCGAGCTCGTCGACGACGGGGATCACGTGGTGGTGGACATCTCCGAGGGGCTCTTCCGCAACGAGACGAGGGGAGTGGAGCGCCGGGTGCCTCCGGCGTCGCCCTTCCTGCTGCGGATGCTGGAGGCCGGCGGCCTCATCGCCCTCACGCAGTCCGATCCGAACTGGGCGGAGGCGGCGCGCGCGTGAGAACCCGCCGCGCGTGAGAACCCGGGAAGGACGACGACGGGGTTTCACGTAATACCTGTCGAGTGTTAGGTTCTCCCCACCGAGGGTGGATGCTCGCGGCGACCCATCGGGATCGAGCCCACGGGGGCTACGCTGAGGGACTACTTCGTCGATCGCGAGATGGAGCAAGGCCTCCGTCCGGCGACGTGGAAGCAGGACTTCGGGTCGTCGTGGGGAAACGCCTGGACACGGTCAGCGCGGCTGAGCCGGGCATTCCTCCGCTCGCCGAGAGGGAGGTCGCCGTGGGGGCACAGGAGCAGGACGCAGGCGGGCAGCGCCGCACGCGCGGGAGCTACGCGAAGGGGCAGGCGCGCCGCCAGGCCATCGTCGATGAAGCGCTCGCGGTGTTCTCGCGCACCGGGTTCCACAGCAGCTCGCTGCGCGAGATCGCCAAACGCGTGGGGCTCACCCCCGCCGGTCTCATGCACCACTTCGCCGACAAGGAGGAGCTGTTCGCCGAGGTGCTCCGCCAGCGCGACGAGAAGGTGCGCGCGGCCGCGGGCGATCCCGCCGAGCACACGCTCATCGAGCAGGCCGAGAAGGTCGTCGCGTACAACCAGACCTCTCGCGGCCTGACGTCGCTCTACGTGATCGTGTCGGCTGAGGCGACCGACTCCGAGCATCCTTCGCACGACGACTTCGCGGAGCGGTACCGCGAGACGGCGGCGCGCGGGGCGGAGCTGCTGCGGGCCGGCCAGGAGGCGGGCGAGATCCGCGCCGACATCGACCCCGCGCACGCCGCGCGCCTCATCAGCGCCGTGATGGACGGCATCCAGCTCCAGTGGCTGCTCGACGAGTCCGTCGACATGGTGCCGCTGTTCCAGGAGTTCGTGCGGGGCTACTTGCGGCCGCAGACCTCCTGACGCCCCACCGGACGCTGAGCGAGGGACCGCAGCGACCGAGACGAAGAACCCGTCAGCGGGCGGGATCCACTGGCAGCGCGTTCGCGCGCGCGACGCCGCCCAGCCACGCGAGGCTCGGCTTCGGATGCCGCTCGAACGTCTCGCGGTCCCACGCGATGAGCCCGAACGTCGGCCGGTAGCTGCCCCACTCGTAGTTGTCGAGCGCACTCCAGTGCAGGTATCCGCGTACGTCGATGCCGTCCGCGATGCACGCGTGCACCGCCTCGAGCGCGCCGGTCGTGTAGTCGATGCGGCGCCTGTCGTCGGCGGTCGCGATGCCGTTCTCGGTGACGTACACCGGCGCCTGCGCGCGCTTCCAGGCATTGCGGATGCCGTCGCCGACGGCAGGCGGGTAGTACTCCCATCCGGTGAGCGTGCGCTCCGCGGCATCCGGGATCTCCCGCGGGCCGTCAGGTCCGATGACCGTGCGCGTGTACGCCTGCACGCCGACCCAGTCGTCGCCTTTCGCGGCCTCGAGGAAGACGTCCTCCCGCGACCACCCGTACTCGGCGGCGACCTCCTCGGCGCCCGGCTCGGGCTGGTAGGCCTGCGTCGCGACCGACCATCCCGCCTGTGCCCCCGTGGAGCGCACGAGCTCGACGGCGGCGCGGTGCGCCGCGATGAGGCGATCGGTCACGTCCGGGACTCCGGGCGGAAGCCCGATCGACGGAAACGCGACCTCGGGATCGGCGAGCACCGACACCATGTTCGGCTCGTTGATCGTGCACACGAGCGACACGTCCTCGAGCACCGGCAGCGCGGCCTCGACGTAACGGCGGAACGCGTCGATCGAGGCATCCGTCCGCCATCCGCCCTCACGCGCGAACCAGACCGGATTCGTGAAGTGATGCAGAGTGATGACGGGCTCGAGCCCGTTCTCGCGTGCCGTGTCGACCATGCGGCGATAGTGGTCGATGGCTGCGCGCGACACCCAGCCCCGCTCGGGCTCGATGCGCGCCCACTCGATGCTGAACCGGTACGCCGCGAGGCCCGCCTGCGCGAGGAGAGCCATGTCCTGCGGGAAGCGGTGGTAGCTGTCGGCGGCGTCGCCCGACGGCTCCGCGATCGCGGGTCCGGGCAGGTGGCCCCATTCGCGCTGCCACCAGTCCGAGTTGATGTTCCCGCCCTCGATCTGGTGCGCGGCGGTCGAGGCGCCCCACAGGAAGCCGTCGGGGAAGTCCATGCGGTGGGAGTCCTTTCGATTCATTTGATGCCGGTGAGCGCGATGCCCTGCACGAAGTGGCGCTGCAGCACCACGAAGACGATGAGCACCGGAACGACGACCACGACCGCGCCGGCCATCATGAGGCCGTAGCGCGCGGCGTTCTGACCGACCGAGTAGAGGGCGAGCGCGACCGGGAGGGTGTACATGTCCTCGGTCGTCGCGACGACCAGCGGCCACAGGAAGTTGTTCCAGCTCGCGAGGAACGTGAGGATCGTGAGCGTCGCGATCGCCGGGCCGCACAGCGGCATGATGACCCGCAGGAAGATGCGCCACTCACTGGCCCCGTCGATGCGCGCGGCCTCGATGAGCTCGTCGGGAAGCCCCAGCATGAACTGCCGCATGAGGAACACGCCGAGCGGTGTGATGAGGAACGGCAGGATGAGCCCGGGGTAGGAGTTGACGAGTCCGAGGTTCGCGGTCAGCACGAACAGCGGCACGAACGTCACGACGCCGGGGACCATGAGAGTACCGAGGACGAGGGCGAACAGCAGCTTCTTGCCGCGGAACTGCAGCTTCGCCAGCGCGTAGCCGACCATCGAGCAGAACACGATGTTGCCGACGGTGACGAAGACCGCCACGACGATGCTGTTGATGAAGAACGTCGTGAAGTCGAGCCGACCGAACAGCGTCGTGAAGTTGTCGAGCGTCGGCTCGCGCGGGAGGAACTCGGTCGGATGCCGGCGGATCTCGGCATCCGTCTTGAAGGAGCCGAGGATCATCCACGCGAACGGCGTGAGCATCGCGATCAAGCCCAGCGTCAGCACGACGTGGAGCCACCAGCGGCTGCCGGTGCGGCGGCGTCCCGCGGGCGCGATCTCGTCCGACCCGGCCGTCGTCTCGACAGGGGTGGGGGCGATGGCGGTCACGTCAGTCCTCCTTGCGCCCGAGCAGGCGGAACTGGATGAGGGCGAGCACGACGATCGCGAGGAACAGCACGTAGCTCGCCGCGGACGCGTACGCGTAGTTGCCGAACCCGAACTGCTGGAACGTGTACATCGCCGCCGAGAGAGTCGAGTCGAGCGGCCCGCCGCGCGTCATCACGAACGGCTCCTCGAAGAACTGCAGGAACCCGATGCCGGTGATGACCGCCGCGAACAGGAGTGCGGGCCTCATCGCGGGCAGCGTGATGTTCCAGAACCGCTGCCACGCGTTCGCGCCGTCGACCATCGCGGCCTCGTGGTGCTCGCGCGGCACGCCCTGCAGTGCCGCGAGGAAGATCACCATGAGCGTTCCGATGTTGCGCCACACCGCCATCGCGATGAGCGAGGGCAGCGCCCACGTCGTGCTCTGCAGCCAGTCCGGCCCCTGGATGCCGAACAGCCCCAGGAACCCGTTGAGCAGTCCGTCGGGCTGCAGGATGAACCGCCACACGATCGCGATCGCCACGATGCTCGTGACGACGGGCGTGTAGAAACCCACCCGGTAGACGGTGCGGAATCGACGGATGCCCTTGTCGAGCGCCAGCGCGACGGCGAGGGCGAGAACCATCGTGAGGGGCACCGCGACGATCACGAAGGTGAACGTGTTCAGAAGCGACCGCAGGAAGCGCGGATCCTGGAACAGGCGCACGTAGTTGTCGATCCCGACGATGTTCACCTGGAACGGCGTCTGAAGGTCCCTCGTGGTCATGTCGGTGAAGCTCATGAGGAGCGATCCGACGATCGGCCCCGCCATGAACACGAGGAACAGGACGACGAACGGCAGGGCGAACAGCCACGCCGTGATCGTCATGCGCCGCGCCCGCCGCGTGGACCCGCGTGAAGGCGGGGCGCTGCGGGGCGGGGCGGATGTCGCGACGGCGGTCATCGGCGGCGCCTAGTTGCCGGTGCCGATCGACTGCGCCTGCTGCTGGATCGTGGCGATCGCGTCGGCGGGCGTCGCCTCGCCGCGCGTCGTCTTCTCCAGCTCCTGATCGATCACCGCCGACACCTGCGCCCACGTGGGGATCGCCGGCGGCGCCTTCGAGTCCTGCAGCTGTTCGCCGAAGACGCTCAGGTACGGGTCCTCCGAGAATGTCGGGTCGTCCCACGCCTCCTGAACACTCGGCAGGTCGGTCGAGATCTCGTACCACGAGATCTGCGTCTCGGGCAGGCTCAGCCAGCGCACGAGCTTCCACGCCGCGTCGCGGTTGTCGGTGTCCTCGAACACCGCGAGGTTGCCGCCGCCCGTGAAGCTCGTGCGGCTGTCGGCGCCCGGCACCATCGCCACGGCGAACTTGTCGGCGAACTCCTCGCCGCCCTGATCGAGCAGCAGGCTCACGTGGAACGGGCCGCTGTAGAACGCGCCGACGTCACCGTTGATGAACGCCTGCTCGATCTCGCCGCCCTCGAGCCGCCGCGGCTCGGCGATGCCCTCGTCGAAGAAGCTCTTGTAGTACGTGAACGCCTCTTCCCACTCCGGGGTGTCGAACGTGAACTCGGTGCCGTCCTCGTTCAGGATGTCGCCGCCCTGCTGCCACGCGAGGGGCGTCACGTACTGCCAGGAGTCGAAGCCTCCGGGCGGGAGCGAGACCCCCCACGTCGCGCCGGCCGACTGCAGCGCCTCGGTGAACTCGGAGTACTCCTCCCACGTCGTGGGCGGCTCCACGCCCGCCTGCTCTGCGAGGTCGGTGCGGTAATAGAGCACGCGCGTGTCGACGTACCACGGCACGCCGTAGGCGACGCCGTCGACGACTGCGGTCTCCCACGAGCCTTCGAAGAACGCGGACTCGTCGACGAGTCCCTCGGGCGTCGGCTCGAACGCGCCGGTCGCCGCGAACTCGCCGACCCACGTCGTGCCGAGCATCGTGATGTCGGGGGTCTCGCCGCCCGCGATCGCGGTGGCGATGCGGTCGTGTGCGCTCTCCCACGGCACCGCGGTGACCTCGACGCTGACGTCGGGGTTCTCCTCCTCGAACTGTGCGACGAGCTCGTCGAGCACCTCGCCCTCGTTGCCCATCGCCCACACGGTGAGCTCGCCGGTGGCGGGGGAGTCGTCGATCGCCTCGCCCGCCTGTCCGCCTGCCGCACCACCGCCGTCGCTGCGGCCGCAGCCGGCGAGGGCGAGGGCGCCGACGAGGGTCACCGCCCCGACGGTCGTCCAGCGGGAAGTCCTTCGTGCTGCTGCTCGTGTCATCGGTCTGACGCCTCCATCGGTCGTCGCCGCAACGGGCGACCCTGCCTCGGCTGGTACGGCGCTCGACGGCGCCGTGTCACGACTGTAGGACGAATACCTAACATGTGAAAGGTTTTCGCGATGAGAATCGCCTCATCGACAGCAGGTTCGCGCGCGGACGCCGTCGACGGAACGGCATGGCGCAGCGCACCGGTTCGTGCTAGCGCCGACTCAGACACTCGCGACGCTGAGCGCCGCCCACACCTCGGCGCGCTCGGGGAAGGACGAGAGGTCGCGTCCGAGCACGCGCTGCGCCGTCGCGAGCCGCGCGCGCACCGTGTGGCGGTGGATGCCGAGCGCGCGCGACGTCGCCTCGTGCGAGCAGTCCTGCTCGAGCCACGTGCGCACGGTCTCGCGCAGTGCGCCGGCGTGCGCGGCGTCGTACTCGTCGAGTGGGGCGAGCAGGGCCGCAGCGACCGCGCGCGCCTCGTCGGACGGCTCGGCCGACAGCACGCTCCCGACGCCCGAATCGCCGAAGCGCGACACTCGGGAGCCCGCGGCGGCCCCGCGGTCGCGCGCCACGCGCGCTTCGCGCACGGCCGCCGAGAACGACGAGTACGGCGCGGGTCGCGACACCCCCACACCCACCCCGAAGAGCTCGGCGAACTCGCCCACGATCCCGTCGTGGTCGGCCGACGTCACGATCACGAGTCCGTCGTCGCCGCGGCCGTAGAACACCTCGCCCCGGCTCTCGTCCGCCTTGAGCTCGAGCCACTCGGTCGCCGTGTGGTCGCGGGCGGTCGCGGCATCCGTCATCGCCACCGTGATCGGCGGATGCGGCAGCCCGCGCCACGCGTCGCGCGCGATGCGCCGCGCGAGCGTGGGGTCGTCGGAGAGCAGTGACTGCACGACGCCCGCACGCAGCGATGCGCGGGCGCGGCTGAGGCCCTGGTTCTGCTCGAGCGCGAGGCCTGCCATGGCGATGACGGAGGTCACGACGCCGCGCTCCTCCTGGTCGAGGTCGCCCGACGCGATCGCGATGACGCCGCGCAGGTGCCCCGTGCGCCCGAGAGTCTGCAGCCTGAACGGGGTGTCGCCGATGCGCAAGGACGACCCGGCACGCGTGCCGCGCCGCAGGACGGTGCCCGCCTCGGCGGTAACCTGCGCGAGCGCGTCCGCGTCGAGGGCACCGGGCGGATGCTCCCGCGTGAGCGACCCGGTCGCATCGAAGAGACCCACCCACGCGTCGAGCTGCCGTGCCAGCTCGGCGAGCGTCGCCCCGAGGCCGTCGGGGCGCAGGGCGGCGAGCGAGATGGCGCGCTGCGCGGCGAGCGCCCACGAGCGGCGCGCGTATGCCTGGGCGGCGATCGCCTCGGCGTTCGCGCGCGCGACGGCGATGAAGGGCGTGCGATAGGGGACCTCGAACAGCGCGAGCCCCGCGTCCCGGCATGCGTCGGCGAGCGCGGGCGGGATGCCCTCCCTCACCACCTCGGTGCCGAACCCCAGGCCGAGCACACCGCGGGCCGCGAGCCGACGCACGTACGCGGAGTAGTCCTCCTCGTCCGCTCCCTGGAACTGCGTTCCCGTGGTCAGCAGCACGAGGCCGTCGGAGAGGAACGGCGTCGGGTCGGCGAGGTCGGAGCTGTGCACCCAGCGCACCGGCCGGTCGAGCGCCTCCTCGTCCGCCGGCGCCGTCTCGAGGCGCAGGCGCAGGTCGGTGCGCGCGAGGAGGGCGCGCAGCGTGGGGGAATCGCTGACGACGGTCATGTGACCTTCCTGTACGCGGCGTACATCAACGTAGAGAGAATGTACACGCAGGAGAGTGCCGCACGAGGCATCCGGCTCTTAGCCTCCCATTCATGACCGCTGCCGACGCCGCCGACACGATCACCGCCCTGCCCCTCGGCGGGCCCTCGCTTCCTCAGGAGCGCCGTCTCGTGACGAGCATCCCGGGGCCCCGTTCGCAGGAGCTGCTCGCGCGCAAGGCCGCCGCCGTCGCGGCGGGCGTGGGGCACACCGCGCCGATCGAGGCGGTCGCCGCGGGCGGGGGCGTCGTCGTCGATGCCGACGGCAACTCGCTCATCGACCTCGGCTCGGGCATCGCGGTGACGACCGTCGGCAACGCGCACCCGAAGGTCGTCGAGGCGGTTCAGGCGCAGGTCGCGCGGTTCACCCACACGTGCTTCATGATCTCGCCGTACGACTCGTACGTCGCCGTCGCCGAGGCCCTCAACCGCATCACGCCGGGCGACCACGAGAAGAAGAGCGCGCTGTTCAACTCGGGTGCCGAGGCGGTCGAGAACGCGGTCAAGATCGCTCGCAAGCACACGAAGAAGCAGGCGGTCGTCGCGTTCGACCACGGCTACCACGGCCGCACGAACCTCACCATGGCGCTCACCGCGAAGTCCATGCCGTACAAGAGCGGCTTCGGACCCTTCGCGAGCGAGATCTACCGCGCGCCGCTGTCGTACCCCTTCCGCGACGGACTGAGCGGGGCGGATGCCGCCCGGCGCGCGATCTCCGTCATCGAGAAGCAGGTCGGCGCCGACAACCTCGCCGCCGTCGTCATCGAGCCGATCCAGGGCGAGGGCGGCTTCATCGTGCCCGCCGACGGCTTCCTCCCCGCTCTCGTCGAGTGGTGCCGCGCCAACGGCGTGGTGTTCATCGCGGACGAGATCCAGACCGGCTTCGCTCGCACGGGGGCCATGTTCGCGAGCGAAGGGTTCGGCATCGTGCCGGACCTCATCACGACCGCCAAGGGCATAGCGGGGGGCTTGCCCTTGGCGGCCGTGACCGGTCGGGCCGAGATCATGGACGCCTCCCACGCCGGCGGCCTCGGCGGCACGTACGGCGGCAACCCGGTCGCGTGCGCCGCGGCGCTCGCGTCGATCGAGGTGTTCGAGACCGAGAACCTCTCGCAGCGCGCCCGCGAGGTCGGCGACATCCTCGTGTCGCGCCTCACCGCGATGCAGGCGGACGACCCGCGCATCGGCGACGTCCGCGGACGCGGCGCGATGGTCGCGGCCGAGTTCGTGGACCCGGCGACGGGCGATCCGGATGCCGCGCTGACCGCGGCGGTCGCGAAGGAGTGCATCGCGCGGGGCGTCATCGTGCTCACGTGCGGAACGTACGGCAACGTGATCCGCTTCCTTCCGCCCCTGTCGATCGGCGACGACCTGCTGAACGAGGGGCTGGACGTGCTGGCGGACGTGCTCGCGACCGCGTGACCTCCCGTGCCGGACCGCTCGCGGCACGGCAGACTGTCTGAAAGAACCGATCGGAGAGCAGATGACCGACTACGCCGTCGTCAATCCGGCCACGGGCGAGACCGTGGCCACGTTCCCCGCATTCACCGACGCCGAGGTCGAGGAATGCATCGCCCGCGCGGAGGCCGCGTACCGCACATGGCGTGAGACGCCCGTCGCCGAGCGCGCGGCGATCATCCGCCGGGTCGCCGAGCTGCACCGCGAGCGGCGCGACGAACTCGCCCGCATCATCGTCCGCGAGATGGGCAAGCCTCTCGAGGCGGCACTCGGCGAGGTCGACTTCGCCGCCGACATCACGGAGTTCTACGCCGACAACGCCGAGAAGATCACCGCCGACCAGCCGATCGACATCCTCGGCGAGGGCAGTGCGGTGATCCGCAAGTCTCCGCTCGGTGTGCTGCTGGGCATCATGCCGTGGAACTTCCCGTACTACCAGGTCGCGCGCTTCGCGGCGCCGAACCTCGTGCTGGGCAACACGATCCTCCTGAAGCACGCATCGCAGTGCCCCGAGTCGGCCGCGGCGATCGAGGCGATGTACCGCGACGCCGGCATGCCCGATGGCGCGTACGTGAACCTCTACATCACCAACGAGCAGGCCGCGCACGTCATCGCCGACCCGCGCGTGCAGGGCGTGTCGGTGACGGGCTCCGAGCGCGCGGGCGCCGCGGTCGCCGAGGTGGCGGGCCGCAACCTCAAGAAGGTCGCGCTCGAGCTCGGCGGATCCGACCCGTTCATCCTGCTCAGCACGTCCGACCTCGACGCGACCGTGCAGGCCGCCGTCGAGGCACGTCTCGACAACACGGGCCAGTCGTGCAACGCCGCGAAGCGCTTCATCGTCGCCGACGGCCTGTACGAGCCGTTCCTGGAGAAGTTCACCGAGGCGATGAAAGCCGCGAAGGTCGGCGACCCGCTCGCCGAGGACACCGTTCTCGGGCCCCTCTCGTCGCTCACGGCGGCGCAGCGGCTCGAGGAGCAGGTCAAGCGCGCGGTCGAGCAGGGTGCGAAGCTCGTCACGGGCGGCAAGCGCGACGGCGCGTACTTCGAGCCGACCGTGCTGACCGACGTCACACCCGACATGGACGCGTACCGTGAGGAGTTGTTCGGCCCCGTGGGCATGGTCTTCCGCGCGAAGGACGAGGACGAGGCGATCGAGATCGCGAACGGCACGCCGTTCGGCCTGGGCTCGTACGTCTACACGACCGACCCCGAGCAGGCCCAGCGCGTGGCCGACCGCATCGACGCGGGCATGGTCTACATCAACATCGTGCTCGCCGACTCGCCCGAGCTGCCGTTCGGCGGCGTCAAGCGGTCGGGCACCTCACGCGAGCTGGGTCTTCTCGCCGCGGACGAGTTCGTCAACAAGAAGCTCATCCGCGTCGGTCCGTGATCGCGGCCGTCGCCTCGGCGATCGCCTCGTCGGCCCACTGAACCTGCTGGGGTGTGCCCCAGCGGACAGCGGCGTCCTTCGCGCGCTCGAACTCGGCGAGGGCCTCATCGAGGCGCCCCGCGTCGAAGTGGTCCCACCCGGCGTTGTTGTGCAGGCTCACACGCCAGCGCAGCGTCCGCGGGTCGTCGCCATCCTCGAGGGCGTCGAGCGCCTGCGCGGTCCACTCGGCGGTGTGCGAGGTGTCGGCGGCGAGCATGTGCAGCGCGTCGACGTGCAGGAACACGAGATCGCGTGACGCGGATGCCGCATCCGCCGCCTCGCGGAAGAGGGCGGCCGCGGCATCCGCGTCGCCCGCCGAGTCGCGCAGTCGGCCGCGCTCGAGCAGCACGCGCGCCCGCACCGAGGACGAGCGCGCGGCGAGGTCGGCGGGGATCGCGTCGAGCACCGCGTCGCCTTCGGCGAAGCGCTCCTGGAGCCCCAGAGCACGGGCGACCTGGGTCTCGAGCTCGGCGCGGGTCGCGGCATCCGTCTCGGCATCGGCGGCCGCGCGCAGCCGCGCCTCCGACTCGGCCGGATGGGAGAAGTCCCACAGGGCGTCGAGCTCCTGTTGGCGCAGCGCCATGCGCCGATCGTAGGGCGCTGGGAACCTCCCGGCGAGTGGGTGGGACGGTGGCGCCGGATGCCTCCCACAGGGCACGATGGAGCCATGAGCGACACCGACCCCGTCGTCTCTCTCGACGACGCCCAGTGCTGGGAGCTGCTGCGCACGCAGGAGCTCGGGCGGCTCGTGACGCACGTCGGCCGGGTGATCGACATCTTCCCGGTCAACTACGTCGTCGACGACGAGACGATCGTGTTCCGCACCGCCGAGGGCAGCAAGCTCTTCGAGCTGACGGTGAACGACGAGGTCGTGTTCGAGGTCGACGACCACACCGACGACGAGGCGTGGAGCGTCATCGTCCGCGGCCACGCGCACCGCCTCGACACGGCGGCAGAGGTCGAGCACGCCGACAAGCTGCCCCTTCGTCCGTGGATCCCGACCCTCAAGTACAACTACGTCGTGATCAAGCCGGATGCGCTCACCGGGCGGCGCTTCCGACGCGAGCCCGAGCCCGACCGCTACGGCATCCAGCAGTACTGAGGAGCCCCTCGACATGCCCCGCTCGGTTCGCCACCCCGAAGGGCATGCCGTACACTGGGTCATGCAGTTGAAATCTGCATTCTTTTGCCGTGCCCGCCAGTTGGGCAGTCTCCCTCATCGCGATGGATTCGGCGCAGGAGTGCGGGTTGCCGAGGCCCTCCGGGCCTCTAGGGCGGTAGCTCAATTGGCAGAGCAGCGGTCTCCAAAACCGCAGGTTGCAGGTTCGATTCCTGTCCGCCCTGCGCGTCAGCCCAAGCTGACACATGGAAGGTAATCAGGTGGGTTCGATGGTCCAGGATGAGCCGAAGGGCGAAGTCGTCGCGAAGGGCGACGGCACGCCGCGCGAGAAGAAGCCGAACGTCTTCGCGCGCATCGCCCTCTTCATCCGCCAGGTCTTCGCCGAGCTTCGCAAGGTCGTCACGCCGACGCGGCAGGAGCTGGTGAAGTTCACGGCAGTGGTGCTCGGCTTCGTCATCGTCATGATGGCCTTCGTCTACGGCCTCGACGTGCTCTTCGTCTGGGTCACGACCGTCGTCTTCGGAGTGCCGGGCGGCGCCTGATCGCACCGAGCGGCGCGGATCGTGCGATCCGCAGCCGTCCACGAAGAAAGAGATGTCAAGTGTCTGAGAGATATGTCGACGACGCCGATTGGGCGACCGCGGCCGAGCAGTCCAGCGAGGACGACGAAGCCCAGGAGGGCAACGTCCTCGCGGCCGAGGAGCGTGCGGTCGAGGCGGCGGAGCACCGCGCTCTGCACATCGTCGACGACGAGGAAGAAGACGGCGAGAACCTCGACGAACTCGAAGACATCGACGACATCGACGACCCGGAGGCGGATGCGATCGTGAACGACGCACTGGAAATCGACGAGGCCGCAGAGGCCGAGGCGGCAGCCGAAGTGCTGAACGACTCGATCGCCGAAGAGGTGGCAGAGCGCGAGGCCGAGGCCGCAGAAGAGATCCCGCCCTACGACGGCCCCGACATCAACGGCGACGAGGACCGCCCCGCGCTCGACGAGGACTTCGTCGAGGAGGTCGAGGCGGCAGCCGAGGAGGTCGACGAGGTCGAAGCATCCGTCTCGCCCGCCGATGCCGCGACCGAGCCCGAGCGCGCCGAGGGTGCGGCCGACGACGACGAGGCGGATGACTCGGCCGACGAGACCGACCCGTACGAGGCGTTCCGTCAGGAGCTTCGTTCGCTCCCCGGCAAGTGGTACGTCATCCACTCCTACGCCGGCTTCGAGCGCAAGGTGAAGGCCAACATCGAGCAGCGCAAGTCGACGCTCGAGGTCGAGGACGAGATCTATCAGGTCGAGGTCCCGATGGAGGACGTCGTCGAGATCAAGAACGGCCAGCGCAAGATGGTCACGCGCGTCCGGATCCCCGGCTACGTGCTCGTGCGCATGGAGCTGAACGAAGACACGTGGTCGGTCGTGCGCCACACGCCCGGTGTCACCGGCTTCGTGGGCAACGCGCACAACCCGACGCCGCTGCGCTTCGAAGAGGCCTTCAACATGCTGAAGTCGCTCGTCGAGGTCAAGGAGGTCGCCCCCGCGAAGGGCGGCGCCGCCAAGGGCGGTCAGGCCGTGGCCCGCTCCATTCCGGCGGAGGTCGACTTCGAGGTCGGCGAGACCATCACGATCAAGGAGGGCTCGTTCGCGGGTCTTCCCGGCACGATCAGCGAGATCAAGCCCGAGAGCGGCAAGCTCACGGTGCTCGTGTCGCTCTTCGAGCGCGAGACGCCGGTCGAGCTCAGCTTCGACCAGGTCACGAAGCTCTGACGAAACCCCGAACTCACGAGAACGCCCCGCAGGCTCCGGCCCGCGGGGCGTTCTCGTCTCGCGGCGCCGGCCTCACGCGTGCTGCGCCGCCCAGTGCGGGCTCTGGATGAGTCCGAGGAGGTTCCCGAACGGGTCGCTCACCGACGCCGACCACCAGCCCTCGCCGCGCTGCGTCACCGGGTCGAACGCCTTCGCCCCGAGTTCGACGAGCCGGTCGAATGCCGCGTGGATGTCGTCGACGTGGATGCTCACGAGCGCGCCACCGGGGGCGGGGAGTGCGGGGCGGTAGGCGGTCGACATGAGAGCGAGCTCGTCGTCGTCGTCACCGAAGCGCCACTCGGCGTACTGCACCGCGCCCGTCTCGGGGCGCGTGAAGTACGGCGGGGCGTCGAGCACGCGCGTGTACCAGTCGATCGCCGCCGCCATGTCGTCGGCCACCAGGTTCAGATTCGCGAGTCCGCGGAGCATGTGTTCGTTCCTTCCGTCGGCGGTCCCGTCGACCGCTTCGAGAACCAGCCTTCCGGCTAAAGTGATCAAGAACTGATCGCTTCAACGAAGATCCTGAAGTCATGCGCGCAGACCGTCTCATCCAAGCGCTCCTGCTGTTGCAGGGGCGCGAGTCGCTCACGGCGGCCGAGCTCGCGGCCGAGCTCGAGGTGTCGGTGCCGACCGCGCGCCGCGACCTCGAGGCCCTCCTCGCGGCCGGCGTTCCCATCTACCCGCAACCGGGGCGCGGCGGGGGCTGGCGGCTCATCGGCGGCGCCCGCACCGACCTCACGGGGCTCACCGGCCCGGAGGCGACCGCGCTGTTCCTGCAGCTTGTGCGCGCGGGCGGCGGATCCGACGCCGCGACGCGCGCGAGGCGCAAGGTCGTGCAGGCGCTCCCCGCGTCCTTCCGCGCGGCGGCCGAGCGCATCGCCGCGACGACCGTCGTCGGCCCGGACTGGGGTGCGGCGCCCGGCGAACCTGAGCCTGCCGAAGCAGGACTGCTTCAGCAGGCGATCGCGGACGAGCGGATCGTGTCGTTCGTCTACGGTGCGGAGCGCCGCACCGTCGAGATGGTTCCGCTCGTGGTCGGACGCCGCGGGCGCCGCTGGTATCTCATGGCCGCGCCGCTCCGCCCCGGGACCGAGACGGCGGATGCCGCGCGGCTGCGCACGTACCGCGTCGATCGCATGGGCGACCTGAGGGCGCTGCGCACGCCCGGTCGCGCTCCGGAGGGGTTCGTGCCCGGGGAGGCGTGGGACGCGATGGTGACCGAGATGGAGGCGCGGCGGGGTGCGGCATCCGCCACCGTCTCGGTCGCACTTCATGCCGTCGCACCGCTGTGCTCCCGATTCGGTGTACACGCACGCGTGATCGAGGAGGGCGACGAGCGCTCCATCGTCGAGGTGCGCGCGCAGAGCGACGAGGCGCTCGCCGAGCAGCTCGCCGGATGGGCGTCCGTCGCGCGCGTGCTCGCGCCGGCATCCGTGAAGCGTGCGCTCGCCGACCTGGGGGCGCAGCTCCTGGCCGCCTACGGTTCGGAGGGCACCGCCCGGGTGCGGTAGACTGTCTTGGTTTTGTGTGCGCTTTTGCGCGCGCTGACGACACCGCGTTCCGGAACGGCCGGATTCGCGGGAGAACCGGATGCCGCGGCATCCGATTCGATGAGAGGAAAACACATGGCACCGAAGAAGAAGGTGACCGGCCTGATCAAACTCCAGATCAACGCCGGCGCCGCCAACCCGGCGCCGCCGATCGGGCCCGCGCTCGGTCAGCATGGCGTCAACATCATGGAGTTCTGCAAGGCGTACAACGCCGCGACCGAGTCGCAGCGTGGGAACGTCATCCCCGTCGAGATCACCGTCTACGAGGACCGCAGCTTCACCTTCGTCCTGAAGACCCCGCCCGCCGCCGAGCTGATCAAGAAGGCCGCCGGCGTGCAGAAGGGCTCGAAGACGCCGCACACCGCCAAGGTGGGCAAGCTCACCAAGGAGCAGGTGCGTCAGATCGCCGAGACGAAGCAGCCCGACCTGAACGCGAACGACATCGAGGCCGCCTCGAAGATCATCGCCGGCACCGCCCGTTCCATGGGCATCACGGTCGAGGACTGAGGGGAGTAGAGAACATGGCCACCAAGTCCAAGGCTTACGAAGCAGCGCTCGCGAAGATCGACCGCACCAAGCTCTACTCGCCCGCCGAGGCCGTCGCCCTCGCGAAGGAGACCGGCTCGAAGAAGTTCGACTCGACCGTCGAGGTCGCGCTCAAGCTCTCGGTCGACCCCCGCAAGGCCGACCAGATGGTGCGCGGCACCGTCATGCTCCCGCACGGCACCGGCAAGACCGCTCGCGTCATCGTGTTCGCCACCGGTCCGGCCGCTGAGGCCGCGATCGCCGCGGGCGCCGACGAGGTCGGCGGCGCCGAGCTCATCGAGAAGGTCGCCGGCGGCTGGACCGACTTCGACGCGGCCGTCGCCACGCCCGAGCTCATGGGCCAGGTCGGTCGCCTCGGTAAGGTCCTCGGTCCCCGCGGCCTGATGCCGAACCCGAAGACCGGCACCGTGACCCCCAACCCGGCCAAGGCCGTCGAGGAGATCAAGGGCGGCAAGATCGAGTTCCGCGTCGACAAGCACGCCAACGTGCACTTCGTCGTCGGGAAGGCCTCGTTCACGGCCGAGCAGCTGAACGAGAACCTGAACGCCGCTCTCGAGGAGATCGTGCGTCTCAAGCCGTCGAGCTCGAAGGGCCGTTACATCCAGAAGGGCGCCGTGTCGACCACGTTCGGCCCCGGCATCCCGCTGGACGTCAACTCCATCTGACGCGACGACGTCGCATCCACGAAGGGCCTCGCCATCCGGCGGGGCCCTTTCGCGTCGCCGCGGTCAGCTCGCGCGTCGACCGGCCGACGCTTCCGTGCGCCGCGCGCGCTCGCGCGTCTGCTCCGCCCACGGGCTCCACAGGAACCACTTCGGCAGCGCCGCGGCGAGCCGCGGCGGGCCCTCGACCGTGATGAGCCCCGCGTCGACGGCCTCCTTCCAACGCCGATAGCCCTGGAACACGGATGCCAGGTCGGGAGTCGTCATGGTCACGACGAGGTCGACTTCGAAGCCCGGATGCTGGACGCACACCGACACGGCGCCCCGCTCCAGCACGAACCAGATCGTCTGCGGGTCGGGCGCGGTGTGCCGCCATTCGACGACGGTGCGCACGGGCGGGAACTGCTCGGGGTCGACCCGTCGGTGCATCCACCACATGAGCGTCGTCGCCTCGACGGTCTCGGGCTCGAAGTCGTCGAAGAGCCACTCGACCGCCCAGCGACCGAGGCTGTGGATGACGCGCTCGAGGTCGCGGCCCGCAGGAGTGAGGTGGTACTCGCGACCGTGGCCCGACGGCGACGGCCACGTCTGAAGCACGCCGTTGCGTTCGAGGTGGCGCAGGCGCTGCACGAGCAGCGACCGCGAGATTCCGGGCATCGCACGGGCGATGTCGTTGAAGCGCGTGTTCCCGAGCACGAGCTCGCGCACGATGAGGGGACTCCACCGGTCGGCGATGACCTCGCTCGCCATCGCGACCGGGCAGTACCGGCCGTAGTCCGCCATGCCCCTATCGTGACCCTCCGCACGCCGCGCGTGTAGTCCTGAATCTGTACCGGGTCGGTCACGATCGTGTACTGGAGGCGATTCCGCGCGGGGCGGAGGCTGTCGGCATGACCACAACCGATGGCACCACACTCACCACCACGTCCGTCCTCGACCGCGCGAAGGAGATCGGCCCGATCCTGGCCGAGCACGCCGAGCGGCACGACCGCGATGCGACCTTCGTCACCGAGGCGTATGACGCCCTCCGTGCGGCGGGCCTGTTGCGAGCCGCTGTTCCGATCGAGCTCGGCGGCGACGGCGCCACGATCCGCGAACTGGCCGCGCTGCAGCGCGAGCTCGCCCACCACTGCGGATCGACCGCTCTCGCGAGCTCGATGCATCAGCACGTGACCGCCTTCACCGCGTGGCGGTACCGCCGGGGGCTTCCGGGCGCCGAAGCGACCCTTCGCCGCGTCGCGGAGGAGCAGATCGTGCTCGTGTCGACGGGGGGCGGCGACTTCACGCATCCGTCCGGCGAAGCCGTGGCCGTCGACGGCGGCTACCTCGTGAACGGGCGCAAGCGCTTCGTGAGCCAAGGCCCCGCCGGCGCCGTCATGTCGGCGATGTTCGCTTACGATGACCCGGAGCGTGGGCTGCGCGTGCTCAACATGGCAGTGCCGTTCGCGTCGGAGGGCGTCGAGATCGGCCACAACTGGGACACGCTCGGCATGCGCGGCACCGCGAGCGACGACGTCGTGCTGACCGACGTGTTCGTGCCGGCCGAGCGGGTGCTCGCCGACCGGCCGCACGGCGTCGTCGACGGCCCGCTGCAGGTGATCGCGAGCATCGCGTTCACGATCATCGCGGGCGCGTACCTCGGCGTGGCCGAGTCCGCCTACGCCGAGGCACTCCGCCACGCGGAGCGTCGCGCGGAGGACCCGTCGGTGCAGCGCGCGGTCGGCGTCATGCGGGAGCGCCTGCAGGTCGCGGAGTGGGCCCTCGACGGGGCGCTCGAGGCGATCGGCGACGACCCCGCGCCGTCGTACGACTCGTTCCTCGCGGTCATGACGGCCAAGAGCGTCGTGGCGCGCACGGGCGTCGAGGTGTGCGACCTCGCGATGCAGGTCGTCGGCGGGCCCGCGTTCTTCCGGGGGTCGGTCATCGAGCGCGCGTACCGCGACATCCGCGCCGCGGCGTTCCACCCGCTCACGCCGGAGGCGACGCTCACCGCCCTCGGTCGCCACGCGCTCAGACTGCCTGCTGAGTGAAATCCCCTCGTCGACGTGTCGCCGGAGGGCGGCAGAATGGGGAATCCCGCTCCGCGCGACACGTCGACGAAGGGTGACATCAGCGATGAAGCACACACGCCTCGGCTCGTCCGGCCTCCCGATCTCGAGGATCATCCTCGGATGCATGAGCTACGGCGACCCGAACCGGGGCGCACACCCGTGGTCGCTCGGCATCGACGACGCGCGACCTTTCCTCCGCCGTGCGATCGAGGCGGGCATCACGACGTTCGACACCGCGAACGTGTACTCGCTCGGCAGCAGCGAGGAGATCACCGGTCAGCTTCTGCGCGAGTTCACGTCTCGCGACGAGGTCACCATCGCGACGAAGGTCGCCATGCGCATGGGTCCGGGTCCGAAGGACTCGGGCCTTTCGCGCGCGGCGATCATGGCGCAGGCGGATGCGTCGCTCCGCCGCCTCGGCACTGACTACATCGACCTCTACCAGATCCATCGCCTCGACCCCGCGGTGCCGATGGAGGAGATCATGGAGGCGCTGCACGACCTCGTCCGCGCGGGCAAGGTCCGCTACATCGGGGCGTCGTCGATGTACGCGTGGCAGTTCGCGAAGCTGCAGCACACCGCCGATCTCCACGGGTGGACGCGGTTCGTCTCGATGCAGGACCAGTACAACCTCCTCATGCGCGAGGAGGAGCGGGAGATGCATCCGCTGTGTCTCGATGAGGGGGTCGGCGTCATTCCGTGGAGCCCGCTCGCGCGGGGCCGCCTCACGCGGGAGTGGGGTGCCGAGACGCCGCGCACCGCGAGCGACGACTTCGGCAACACGCTCTACCACCAGCAGGAGGAGTCCGACCGCGCGATCATCGACGCCGTCGGCGCGATCGCCGCGGAGCGCGGTGTGTCGCGCGCACAGGTCGCGCTCGCATGGGTGCTCTCCAAGCCCGCGATCTCGGCTCCGATCATCGGCGCCACGAAGCCGCATCACCTCGACGAGGCCATCGCCGCGGTCGACCTCGAGCTCACCGACGACGAGATCGCGCGGCTCGAGGCGCCGTACGCGCCGCGTCTGCCGGAAGGGTTCTGAGCGCGGTCAGCGCGATCGCCGCGGGAGGCGTTCCGCCAGGATCTCGGCGAGGTGGCGCCCCGTCCGACCGGCGAGGTGATCCGCCTGGGTACGACACGAGAATCCGTCCGCGATGAGTTCGCGATCGGGCTGACCGCGCAGAGCGGGCAGCAGACTGTTCTCGGCGACCGCCACCGACACCTCGTAGTGTCCGCGCTCCATCCCGAAGTTGCCCGCCAGCCCGCAGCATCCGGAGATCTTCTCGATGCGGGCCCCGTTCGACACCAGAAGGCGCTCATCGGCGCTCCAGCCCATGACGGCGTGGTGGTGACAGTGCGGCTGTACGACCGCTTCCACGTCGTCGAGGGGCGGAGGCGTCCAGGCGCCGGCGTGCGGTGCGGCCGGATCCTGGAGGAACTCCGCGAGCGTCCGCACCGACCGTGCGACGCGCGCCGATCGAGGGTCGTCGGGGAGCAACTCGGTCACATCCGAGCGCAGGACCGCGGTGCACGAAGGCTCGAGTCCCACGATGGGGGTGCCGGCGTCGAGGAACGGTTCGAGCGCGTTGAGGCTTGAGCGGAGCATCCGCTTCGCCGCATCGAGCTGCCCGGTCGAGATCCAGGTGAGCCCGCAGCACTCCTGCCGCTCGGTCACGACGACGTCGTAGCCGGCGTCGTCGAGCACCGCGACGGCCGCCCTCGCGACCTCGGGCGAGAAGCTGTTCGTGAAGGTGTCGATCCACAGCGCGACCTCAGGCCGGCCGCGATTCACCGCGGCGGACCGGCTCCGGGACGCGCGGAAGGTGCGCCGGGCGAGTGCCGGGATCCGACGGCGCGGATCCGCCCCCGCCAGCACCAAGCCCAGCCTGGTCAGCGGACGAAACGCGAGAAGGGCGTTGATCAGACCGGCGAAGGGGGCGGCGAGACGCAGCCAGCGCGGCAGCCGCCCGAGGGTGTAGTGGCTCAGAGGACGCACACGCCCGTGATAGCGGCGGTGGAGGACCTCGGACTTGTACGCGGCCATGTCGACACCCGCGGGGCAGTCGGTGCCGCACGCTTTGCACGAGAGGCACAGGTCGAGTGACTCGGCCACCTCGGCGCTCCGCCACCCGTCGGTGATGAGGGCGCCGTTGATCATCTCCTGCAGGACTCGCGCACGGCCCCTCGTCGAATCCTTCTCGTCGCGCGTCGCCTGGTATGAGGGGCACATGAACCCGCCGGCGGCCGCATTGTCGGCCCGGCACTTGCCGACGCCGACGCAGCGGTGGACCGCGCGCGACAGATCGCCACGGTCATGCAGCAACGCGAGACCGGTCGTGCGGAGCGCCGGTGCGGCGGGGATGCGCAGGTCATCCGTGAGCGGGGCGGGATCGACGACGACGCCCGGATTGAGAATGCCGTGCGGGTCGAAGATCGCCTTCAGGTCGGCGAACGCGCGCAGCGCAGCAGGGGAGTACATGCGGGGCAGCAGTTCCCCGCGCGCGCGGCCGTCGCCGTGCTCGCCCGAGAGAGAGCCGCCATGGCGTGCGACGAGGTCGGCGGCGTCTTCGAGGAACCGGCGGAACCGGTCGGGGGCATCCGCGATCGGAAGGTCGAGCCGCGTGTGGATGCACCCGTCGCCGACGTGCCCGTACGACAGACCGTGGACGCCGTGCCGGAGCTTCAGCTCCTCGAACTCTCGCAGGTAGGTGCCGAGACGCGCCGGCGGCACGGCGGCGTCCTCCCAACCGGGCCATGCCGGCTCGCCGTCCGGAGTGCGCCCGGCAAGGCCCACGCCGTCCTCACGGATGCGCCACAGGGCGCGGGCCTCGTCAGCGTGGGGGACGACACGCGCATCGACGGCGGATGCCGCGGCCGCGATCGCCTCCGCCGCGGTGAGTGCGTCCCCCGCGTCGACTCCGGCGGTCTCGACGAACAGCCACGCCCCGCCGCCGGGCAGCGCCGGGACGTGCCCGTGGTGGCGCTCGACGACCTCCACAAGATGACGGTCCATGCTCTCGATCGCGAGCGGCTTGAGCGGGAGGAGCGCGGTCACATCGTCGGCGGCGGAGGGCATGTCCTCGTACCCGAGCACCACGAGCGCCGTCGCGGCGGGAAGCGGTACGAGTGAGATCGTGGCCTCGAGGAGGACGGCGCATGTTCCCTCCGTGCCGACGAGCGCCTTCGCCAGGTCACGGCCGTTCTCGGGCAGCAGGTGCTCGAGCGAATAGCCCGATACCTGGCGACCGAAGCGCCCGAACTCGGTGCGGATCACCGCGAGATTCCGGCGGACGAGGTCGTCCAGCTGCGGATACGGATCGAATCCGGCGGATGCCTCCACCACCCGCCCTGTGCCGTCGACCATCCGCAGCGCCACGACGTTGTCGACCGTGCGTCCCCACTGCACCGCGCGAGGTCCGCACGCGTTGTTGCCGATCATGCCCCCGATCGTGCAACGCGACTGCGTCGACGGATCTGGTCCGAACCGGAGGCCGTGTGCGGAGGCGGCGCGCTGCAGGTCGGTCAGCACGACACCCGGCTGCACGCGCGCCACACGGCGATCCGGGTCGATCTCGAGCACCGCGTTCAGGTGGCGCGAGAAGTCGAGCACCCAGCCCGGGCCGATCGCGTTGCCCGCGACGGACGTCCCCGCACCCCGAGCAGTGATGGGCGTCCCGGTCCGCGCTGCGGCGCGCACGATCGCGACGACGTCCTCCTCGCACGCCGGGAAGAACACCGCCTCGGGCACCACGCGGTAGTTCGAGGCATCCGACGAGTACTCCGCCCGCCGGCGCGTGGACGTGTCGACCTCGCCGACGATGATGTCGGCCAGCTCGGCGATGGGGTCGGCGGTCGTGAGGGTCATGTCGTCAGGACGAACTTCTGGACGGTGAAGCGCTGCTTACGCTGCTGGTAGCTCGAGCTCACCTCGGCCACATAGAGGTTGCCCTGGGAATCGACGTCGATGCCATGGGGTGCCAGCAGAAGACCCGGCTCGGTGTCGTGCTCCTCGCGGATGCGCTCGTTGCCGTACGTGCCGAGCACCGCGCCCGACGCGTCGAGCAGGCTGAGGCGGGCGGGCGTCCCCTCCCTCTCCGTGCCGCGCCGCGGAGTGGGCTCCCACCGCTTCCACGGCAGCTCGCAGACGACGATCCGGCCGTCCGGGAGTTCGACGATCCCGGTGGGCCGCCGGACGTCCTCGAACGAGGCCAGCCACTCGCCTTCGGGAGAGAACAGCTGGAGACGATCCGCCTCGCGGTCGGCGACGAGCACGTTTCCGTCTCGGCGCACGATCACGGCGTGCGGAAGCTTGAACTCGCCCGGGCCGATGCCGGGCTCACCCCACGAGCGGATGAGGGTGCCGTCGGGATCGAAGTGGTGGATCCGCGCGTTGCCGTAGCCGTCGGACACGTAGAAGGAGCCGTCCGCGGCGAAGGCCGCCTTTGTCGGGCGATTGAACGGGCGGCCGCTCCGCTTCACGGTCGCCGTCCATCCGGGAACCGGGTGCTCGGTCGACATGCCGGTGTCGGCCGGGTTGTTCTTCTTGCCGACGGTGCTGAGCAGCTCCCCTTCGGGGGAGAAGAACCGCACGATGTGCGCGTCCCCGTCGACGACCGCCACACGCCCGTCAGGTCCTACCGTGATCCCGTGCGGCCGTGACGACAGCGGCTGCTTCTCGGGCTCGTTGTCCTTGAGTCGCTTCTTCTCGCGGTCTCTTCGGTCCTTCTCGCGGAGCTTCAGTTCGCGCTCGCGGTTGCGGCGATCGCGTTCCAGGCGGCGGCGGTCCCGCTGCGGCGTCGGGGTGAGGCGGGCCAGTCGCAACGGGTCGTCCTCGTCCTGACCCCACGCCCACCACGACAGCAGGTTCCCCGAGGGATCGACGACGACCACGGAGGAGGGCTCGCCTCTCCCCAGCAAGTGGATGCGGTCGCCCTCGCCGACGGAGACGTCCGCCCACTCCCACGGCGGGGCCGCCGTGCCCAGCATCCGCGGCCCCCATCCGAATGCGGGGCGCCAGGGGAACTCACCCGTGACGACGGGCGTCGCGCGCGTCCACGTTCGTTCGATGACCATCGGACTACCGATCGAATCGGATTGTGAGCTTCACGTTGCCGAGTCCCTGATCGCGCGCAACCTCCATCGCGCGCGGCATCTCCTCGAGCGAGAACTCGTTGCCCAGGCAGTACGACACGTCGATCCGCCCCTCGTGGATGTGGCGCACCGCGTCGTGGAAGGCGACGAGCCCCGGTTCGCCCTGCGTGCCGCTGGCCCACTGCATGCGTGCGGCCTTCCGGAACGCCTCGAACATCGGGAACGGGGCGTCGCCGGCGACCTCCGGGAACCCGAAGAACCCGACCGTTCCGAACATGCGCACAGCGCCGATCGCGTCGGCGCGGCAACGGTCGTAGCCGGCCGCTTCGATGACGAGATCGGCGCCGACGCCGTTGGTCGCGTCAAGGGCGGCAGCGGCGATCGACTCGTCCGGTGCGAGGACGGTCTCGGCGCCGAGTCGTGCGGCGACGGCGAGTCGGTCGGCGTTGAGATCCGAGACGATCACGCGCTCGAACCCGAGGTGTCGTGCCTGCTGCGCGAAGAAGAGGCCTGCGCTGCCTGCGCCGATGATCGCGCATGTGCGGGTGGTCATCCCGGTGTTGCCCGAATCCGGCCAGAACAGGCGCATCGCGAAGAGCGTCGTGCCGTACTGCTGCGCCATCAGGATCGAGGCGTCGTCGGCGTCATCCGGCACAGCGACGACCTGCGTGTCGGTGATGAGCTGGCGCTCGGCGAAGCATCCGCCGATGTTGCCGACCGGCACGGTCAGCACGCGCGTGCCGATCGGGAACCGCCCGGACCGGGAGTCGATGACGACGCCGACCCCCTCATGCCCCGGATAGCCGGGGCGTCCGAGCCCCTCCGGGTTGTGGAACCCGTGATACACCGAGTGCACGTCCGAACCGCAGATCGACGCGCGCGTCATCTCGACGACGAGCTCGCCGTCGTTCTCTGCGACGGGGTCGGGGAACGTTCCGACTTGGACGAGGTTCGGGGCGGGGACGAACGCGGCTCTCATCGCCGGCTCCTTTCGAGTACGGGCGCACGACCGGCGAGCCTTCGCTGGTCGTGGTGGGTCGGGTCAGACGGCATCGACGTGGAGGTTGCCGATCGCCCTCGTGTCCTGGAAGTCGCGGATGCCGGCGAGCCCCTGCTCGCGCCCGTAGCCGGACGCGCGCATACCGCCGAAGGGCGCCCGCAGGTCCAGGCGGTTCGCCCCGTGGTCGTTCACGAAGACGACGCCCACCTGAAGCTGGTCGGCGACGCGGCGCACCCGGGCGGGGTCGGCCGACCACACCGAGGCGCACAGGCCGCCCCACGTGTCGTCTGCCGCCGCAACGGCCTCCTCCTCGGTGTCGAACGGGATGAGCGGCACGACGGGGCCGAACTGCTCCTCGGTCACGACGCGGAGATGGCGCGGTGGATCCAGCACCAGGGTCGGGCGCACGAAGCGTCCGTCCGGCAGCTCCGCCGGCAGCGTTCCGAACTGGCGGACGTCGGCACCTGCCTGGCGAGCCTCTTCGATCAGCTCGTTCACGAAGTCCTTCTGGCGCTCCTGATGGAGCGGGCCCATCGTGGTCGCCTCGGAGAGGCCGTGGCCGAGCACCACCCGCTGCAGCCTGTCCGACAACCCCTTCACCACCTCGTCGAAGCGGGACCGATGGACGTAGACGCGCTTCGCGTTCATGCACACCTGGCCCGCGGTGTCGAAGATGCCCTGGTAGAGGCGGTCGTACGCCTCGTCGTCGAGGTCCGCGTCGTCGAAGATGAGCGCCGCGTCGTTTCCGCCGAGCTCGAGCGTGACCCGTGTGAGCGCCGCGGCGGCTATCTGCGCGATGCGGCGCCCGCCTGCGACGCTGCCCGTGAACGAGACCTTCGCCACGTCCTCATGCTCGATGAGCGGTGCCATGTCCGCGTCGCGTCCGGTGACGATGTTGAGCACGCCGCGCGGGAGGCGCTCAGCGACCCTGCTGAGTGCGCGCGACATCGCGAGCGGCGTCGAGGGCGGCGGCTTCACGATCACGGTGTTGCCGGCCAGGAGCGCGTAGGGGAGCGAGGCCCCGAGGATCGCGATGGGCCAGTTGAACGGGACGATGATCGTCACGACGCCGAGCGGCTGGTGGACGATCGTGGTGGTGACCGGGGGTCCGAGGAGCACCCGCTCCTCGTCGACCTCGTCGACGTGCTCGAGCGCCTCGTTCGTGCGGAGGTTCAGGACGAGGAAGTCGACCCACGACTCGCTGAACGGCTTGCCGTTCTCCATGGTGAGCAGGCGGGCGTCCTCGTCGCGGTAATCGACCAGCGTGTCGAAGGCGGCGGCGATGCGCTTGGCGCGCTCGGACGGCGCCAGGCGCGACCACTCCCGGAAGGCGCTCTTCGCGGCCGCCACGGCGTCGATCGCGTCCTCTCGCGTGGCGGCGGCCGCGCTGCCCACGAGGGTCTCGGGGTCAGCCGGGTCGAACACGTCGATGACACCGTCGCCGTCACGGCTTCGGCCGTCGATGAACAGCTGCGTTCGGACGGGCGCTGCGATCGTCAGTGATCCCATCATCCACCAGTCTCGTAGATTGTTGACAATTGTGTCATCATCTTGCCCCACAATTTCTCCACAGGCAAGCGCACGCCCGGCGCGCGATGAGCCGCCCGGTTCGAAGCCGTCAGTACACTTGTCCACCGGACCAGCCCAGAGAGGGGGCGCGCGTGAGTGCAGGCACGCGGCAGGCGACGCGCGGTGTGGAACTCGTCGACAGGATCGCTCGGGACATCCGCGAAGGCGTCTACCATCCTCGTGAGCGGCTCATCGAGATGGAGCTGTGCGAGCGCTACGGCGCGTCGCGGAACGCCGTGCGCGCGGCCCTGATCGAGCTCGCCGCGCTCGGCCTCGTCGAGCGGGAGGCGAATCGGGGCGCCCGCGTGCGACGGGTCTCGATCGACGAGGCGATCGAGTCCGCCGAGGTGCGCTTCTCGCTCCAGGCCATGTGCGCGGGCCGGGCTGCGACGCGCGTCACGGATGCCGACCGCACCGAGCTCACGGGGCTCATCGACGAGCTGCGAGACGCCGTCGGCAAGGGCGATCGCGGACGGACGGCGACCGCCAACAGCGAGATCTCGCGCGTCATCCGCCGCATCAGCGGTCACGCGACCGCGACTCGCATCATCGAGTCGCTGCAGGCGCAGGTCCCGCTCAACCACTACCCATACCAACTGCCGGACCGCCGGTTCGACTCGATGCACGAGTACGAGGCCATCGTGGAGGCGGTCGTCGCCGGCGACGAGGAGGCGGCGCTCGCGGCCGGGTATCGGCACCGCGACAACATCCTGGCTGCCCTGCGCGGCATCCGGGACGCGATGGCGGAGGAGCGACCCGAGGAGTGATCGCCGCGGGCCGAGTGCGTGCGGCGCGGTCTTCACGGAGCGTCCTCCATGTCAGTGAGGAAGTCCGCAGCGCGCTCGCCGATCATCACGGCGGTGAGATAGGTGTTCGCACGCGGGACGATGGGGCAGACCGACAGGTCCGCAACAGTGAGGGCGCGGATGCCGCGCACGCGCAGGCGCGGGTCGACGACGGCGGCGTGGTCCACGCCCATGGCGGCCCCTCCCGTGAGGTGCGAGGTGTCGCGAGCGCACTCGCGCATCCACGCGTCGATCTCGTCGTCGTCCACGGCGTCGACGACCCGCCCGAACCGATCGCGCACGGTGCCGTACGGGGCGAGCAGCTCCCGCGCCGATCGCACGGCGTGCCGCGCGAGCTCGGCATCGTTGGGGTCGGACAGGAGACGCATTCGGATGTCGGCGGGCTCGCTCGGGTCCGATGACACGATGCGATTCGTGCCGCGGCTGACGCACCGCGCCAGCTTGACCCCGAAGGCCGTCTCATTCACGCCCGGCACGGCGGGGTTGGCAGCCACGACGAGGAGGTCCCCCGGTCGCGAATGGTCCAGATTCGAGGAGTACCGGAGCGTCACGTTCCCGCGAGCGCCGTTCGCCGCAGGAACCGCGCCGTCGTACGCCACGTGGAGCCAGAACCCCACGTGATCCTGCACACCCGATCCGACCGGGAGGTCCGCGGCCACGGGGATCCCGAGCGACTCGAGCAAGCCGGCGGGTCCGATGCCCGAACGCTGCAGGATCCCGGGTGTGGCGGCGGCTCCGGCCGCGAGGACGACCTCGTCTCCCTCGATGAGCGTCTCGTCGCCGTCCGGGGCGAGGACGGCGACTCCGACCGCCCTTCCGTCGCGCACGACGACACGGCTCACGAGACTCCGCGGGTGCACGGCGATGCGCCCGCCGTTCCGCCATGGCTCGACGTATCCGTCGTAGGCGGTCACGCGCACGCCCAGCCGGATGTGGCTGGCGGTCCGCGAAAAGCCCAACGCACCCGGGCGGTGGTAGTCAGGCTCCCACGGATGCCCGGCGGAAGCCGCGGCATCCGCGAGCAGGCGATCGCCCGACCCCCACTCCGACTCGTCCCGGCGCACGACAGGCACGGGTCCGCCCAAGCCGTGCACGTCGGGATCGGCGGCGCCGTAGTCGCGGTCGTCCTCGAGACGGCGGAAGATGGGGAGCACGTCTTCCCAACCCCAGCCGGTGCACCCGAGCTCGACCCAGTGTGCGAACTCGTCGACCGGCGGCCGGATGGTCACCAGCCCGTTGAGGGAGGACGTGCCACCCATGCCCCATCCGCGCAGGTATGGGGTCTGGCCTTCGCCGGCGAACCGCTCGGCGGTGACGCCGGAGCTCGCGAAGCTGCTCGGCGCGCGCCCGTCGACGCGCCATGCGAAGACGTCGTCGGGCGGGCGACGGATCTCCTCGGGGCAGGCCTCGCTGCGCCAGTCCGGGCCCGCCTCGACGAGGGCGACCGTCTGACCGCGCTCCGCGAGCCTGCCGGCGACAGCGCACCCCGCGGAGCCGGCCCCCACGACCACCGCGTGCACTACAGGCCCAGCTTGGCCTTCAGCTCTGCCGGCATCCGATCCATCGGAAAGGGCCACACGTAGTCCGGTCCGCCGACGTACGTCTGGTCGACGCGAGCCGCGTGTGCGAGCGAATCCAGCGTCGCGGGGTCGACCACCCGGTCGATCATCGCGGCGTCCTGGCGAAGTTCGGCCGGAGTCTTCACGCCGATGACGACGACGTCGATCAGCGGCTCGGCCAGCGCGTACGCCATGGCGGCCTCAGGAAGAGCCAGCCCCGCGGCATCCGCGGCGTCCTGCAGCTGTGCGACCGCGGCGACCACCTCCGGCTGTGCGTCCCAGAAGCTGTATCGCGGCTGAGCCACGCCCCGCACGCCGGTCGCGAGGATGTCGCCCGCGAACGGCGACGTGAGGATCGTCCCGATGTTCTTCTCCTTCGCGCGCTCCAGCAGGCCCGAGGTCTTGGCCGACTGGTTCAGCAGCGTGTAGAGCCGCGGAAACTGGATCACGTCGAACTCGCCCGAGTCGACGGCCGCGAGCAGCGGCGGGAGAGTGCCGGTCGCGACGCCGACCGATCCCACGAGTCCCTCGTCCTGCAGGCGGCGCAGCTCCGGCAGGGCGCCGTCGCGGCCGTAGATCTCCTCGAGGTCCGCGTCGCCGCGCGGGTCGTGCAGCATGAACACGGGGATCGAGTCGATCTGGAAGGCGGCCAGGCTCCGCTCCACGGACTCGCGGATCTGAGCCCCGGAGAAGCCTTTTCCGTGACCGAACTTGGTCGAGACGATGAGGTCGCGTGGTGCGTTGTCGAGCGAACGGATGATCCGCCCGAGGAGCTCCTCGTTGTCGTACGCCTCCGCCGAGTCCAGCAGCGTGATGCCGAGGTCGAAGGCGGTGCTCAGGAGGTCGGTGACCGCCTGCTCATCCATCACCTGGACAGCGGGGTGCGAGCCGGGGTTCGCCAGTCCCCACGCGCCGAGGCCGATACGGGACGTCGTGATGCCGGTCCGGCCGAGTGTCGTCGTGTGCGCGGTCATCCCTTCACCACTTCCTTGAGCTCTTCGGGCACGCGGTCGAGGGGAAACGGCCACACGAAGTCGGGGCCGCCCAGGAGGCGCTCGTCGACCGCGCCGGCGTCGGCGATGGACTCGAGCTGCTCGCGCGTGAGACCTGTGTTCAGCGCCGCCACATTCTGCTCGAGCTCCTGCGGCGAGCGCACGCCGATGACAGCCACATCGATGAGCGGCTCGCTCACGACATACGCGACCGCCGCCTGGGCGATGGTCACGCCCAGCGCGTCGGTGCGGTCCTGCATCCGTCCCACCGCCTCGATGACCTCGGGCTGCGCGGGCCAGTACGCGTAGAGGGGCTTCTCGACTCCGCGCACGCCGGTCGCGAGGATGTTGCCGGTGAACGGAGCGGCCAGCTGCGTGCCCATCCCCTTCTCCCGCGCACGCTCGAGCAGCCCGGAGGTCTTGGCCGCCCGGTTTATGAGCGTGTAGAGGCGCGGGAACTGGATGACGTCGAACTCGCCCGAATCGACGGCGCGGTCGAGCGGTCGCATCGTTCCGGTGGCGACGCCGATCGAGCGGACGAGCCCCTCTTCCTGCAGCCGGCGCAGGCCCTCCAGTGCGCCGCCGGCGCCGAAGACCTGATCCATGTCCTCGTCGTTGCGGGGGTCGTGCAGCATCATGAGCGGGATCGACTCGAGGGAGAGCAGCGACAGGGACTGCTCGACCGAAGCGCGCACGCCATCCGCTGTGAAGGGCTTGCCGTGGCCGTACTTCGTCGCGATGACGAGGTCGTCCGGCCTGTTGCGCACCTGCGTGAGCAGGCGCCCGAGGCGGCCCTCGTTCTCGTACATGTCGGCGGAGTCGAGGTAATTGATGCCGGCGTCGAACGCCGCCTCGAGCACGCTGACGATCGTCTCGTCGTCGCCGATCGTGGCAGCCTCGGCCGCCTTGCCGATGCCCCACGTGCCCAGCGACAGCTGGGATGTGACCAGCCCGGTGCGTCCGATCTCGACGCGGGGGACCGCGGGCGCCTTCTCCATATCGTCCTTCTCCATCACCGCGGGATCTCGACTTCTCCGATCGAGCGGGCGCGCAGCGCGTCCCACATTCTCTGCGGCACGTCGCGGCCGATGGTCGGCTCGCCCTGGTTCTTGTGGTTGAGGTGGCCGTCGCGCTTGGCGTCTTCGAGCGGCATCGCCATCACGATGGCGTTCATCGCCTCCTCGGGGTCCAGCGCGCCGTGCGGGATGCCCTTGCCCGCGGCGAGCAGGTCGCCGGGGCGGACCGGGATGCGCATGCCGTTGTAATCGAGCGTGAAGTGGCCGCGGAAGATCACCCAGTACTCGTCGCCGTCGTGATAGTGGTAGTCGCACGGGTTTCCGGGGCGGAACATGCAGATCTCGTTGCGGATCGTGTGGCTCCAGTGGCCCTTCACGCGCACGAGCTCGGCCATCGACTGCCCGCTGTTCGTGATCGTCGCACCCGAGGCGGGAACGTCGTAGTAATCCCGCTTGTGCAGGGTGAATCGACCGTGCTCGCTCTCGACCTGCACCTGCCCGGAGACGACGGTGATGCGGTCCTTCGGCGTCGTCGGCTCGATCCGCATGCTCGATGCCAGCGGGCGGTCCTGGTAGTAACCCCAGTAGGCGACGTGACCGCTCTCATCGGGCGTGACGGAGTGGTTGTTCATGACCATGACACGGCCGAGGTGGATGAACTCGAAGTCCTCGATCTCGACCCACGGGAGCCGGTCTGTCTGGAGCGTTTCTCTGGTGTAGATGGGCATGTATCTCTCTTCCGGATGAGTCAGGCGCGTCAGGCGCGAAGGACAGGGCTCTTGAACGACGCGATCTCCGCGGCGACGTACTCCTCGACGGGGATGCGCTCGATGGCCGACTCGGCGTGGATCCCCTGCACGTCTGTGGTCGCGTAGAGGAGCTCCGTGTCGGCCGGTCGCGCGAAGGGGCCGCCGTGCGCGATGACGAACACGTCCGGGTTCGCGGACCTTGCCGACTCGAGGACCGCCTGGACATGCTCTGCCGCGGCCTCGGGCGAGAGGCTGCTCTCGGCGTCCGGCTTCGGGCCGACGACACCACCCTGCGTGAGACCGCACCGGGCGATGATGAGGTCGGCGCCGGCAGCCGCGAGGTCGCCCGCGAACCCGGCGTCGTACGCCTGGCCGACTGTGAAGATGTCGCGCCGCCGCGCTTCGGCGAGCAGCTCGAGCTCGCGATCGGAGCCCATTCCGACGTCGTTGCGCGCCTTGCCCCAGTTGCCGGTGTAAGCCAGGGCGGTCGGGAAGTTCGTGATGCCGTTGATGCCGCGACGCATGTAGTCGTCGATGACGCGGGAGAGTCGGCGCCGCTGGCCGTCGGTCGCGTCGATACCGGCGATGATCGGTGTGCGGTCCACGACGTTGTCGATCTCGGGGTACATGTCGAGCGTCATGTCGATGGGGTTGCCGATGTAGATCGACGTGGGCACGCCGAGGTTGCGGGAGCGGCTGTTCGCCTGCACGAAAATGAGGTCGACTTCGGCGAACTCGGCGCACTTCGCGATGATGCCGACGCCGGCCGCTACCGACACGATCGGGCGTTGCTTCGCGAGCGTGGCGGTGAGTCGTTCGATGATCTGTGCGCGCGTGAACTCGCGCTCCGGGATCGGGGTGGTCGTCATGTCGGCTCCTCTCACTTCGCCTGCAGGGCGACGCGGGGTGTGTAGGACTGGAAGGCGGCGACGGTTTCGATAACGGCGCGTTCGACGGGGATCCGCTCCGCGCTGGACGCGCCCAGGAAGCCTTGTGCGTCGGTCGTGTCGTAGAGGTACTGCAGATCCTCGGGGCTCGACAGCGGCCCACCGTGAGCGAGGCAGATGATGTCCGGGTTCTCCTTGCGGGCGAGCTCGATGAGGCTCTGCACGTGGCGGCAGCTCTCCTCGAGCGTCATGGCCGACTTGCCCGCACCTGCGAGTCCGCCGGTCGTCCATCCCGCGTGGGGCACGACCACGTCGGCGCCGGCGGCGGCCAGGCCCCGCGTCTGCTCGGCGGTGTAGCCGTAGCAGATCGTGAAGAAGTCGCGCTCGCGAGCGCGACGGACCATCTCGAAGTCGAGCTGCAGGCCGAGCCCGACGTCGTTGCGATCGGGCTGTGCGAAAGACGTCGGGAAATTGATGAGGCCGTCGTAGCCGGCGGCCTGGAAGTCGTCGATCAGCCGGTCGAGGTCGTTCCAGTACGTGGGATCCTGCGCCTCGGCCCCGCCGATGATGGGCGTGTCGGGCACGGTGTTCGCGATCTCGCGGTACATCGAGATCGTCGTCGGGTTGGCGTGATTGAGCAGGTGGTTCGTCGCCAGGCCCATCAGCCTGGTTCGTCCCGTGTTGTAGACGATGATGAGGTCGGCGCCGCCCGCCGCTGCAGACCTCGCGATGAGGCCGGAACTGCTCCCGGCTCCCACGATCGGGCGCCGCTGCGCGAGCTGCGATCGCAGACGCTCCAGGATCTGGGTCCGTGTGAATCGGGCCATGACTACTCCTTCCGGTCCTGTCGCGGCACGTCGAGCATCTGCAGCAGCGTCTCCGCCGCCTGACGCGCGAACTCCGCATCGTTGATGTGGAGAGGGGAGGTGATGACCGTGCCGTCGCCGATCGCCGTGCGCACGGCGGTTTCGAACGCGGCATCCGCAGCCTCGTCCTCGAAGTCGCCCCCCGCGACATCGAGGGAGGAGAAGCCGCCGCGTGGGATGAGGACGGCGGCGGGCGCCGTGGCCGTGCTCAGGCGCTCGCCGATCCAGCGGCCGACGGCGGCGCTCTCGGCGGCGCTGGCGCGCACGAGCGGGACGGTGGGCAGGTGCCAGTGCGTCACGCGCTCGGCGTACTCGTCCGGCACCGGTGGCAGCACGTTGATGACGTCGACGGCGCCCGGCACCACGACCTGGGGAACCCCGTGCTCGGCCGCCGCGCGCAGGCGCTCGGCGCCCGCGTCGCACAGTCCGCCGGCGACGTGCTGCACCAGTTCTGTCGTCGTCCAGTCGAGGACGCCCGCGAACCGTCCGTCAGCGATCAGACGCTCCATCGTGCGACCGCCCGCGCCCGTCGCGTGGAAGACCACGACATCGAACCCGGCTGCTTCGAGGGTCGCCCGCGCGACGTCGCCCCCCGCGGTCGTGACGCCGAACATCGTCATCGCCACCGCCGGGCGACCCTCTTCGACGGGTGACGGCTGGGCGTCGCCCGCGACCATTCCGGCGAGAGCGGATGCGGCGTGCCCCAGCACCGTGCGCAGGAGCACGTTGAGGCCGGCGACGTCCACGACGCTCGGGATGAACACGATGTCGTGCTCGCCGGAGGGCTTGACGACGGTCGTGACCACGACCTTCGGGAAGCCGAACGGGAGCGGCTCGACGGCACGCTGGGACATCCAGCCGCCGGTGCCGCCGCCGATGCCGACGACGCCCTGGATCTCGCCCTCGTCAACGAGGCTGCGGAGCACGTCGGCGGCGGCTGTCGCGGTCGACTCCATGGCGGCGGTGCGGTCGTCGCCCGAGGCATCCGTGGCGCCGTGGCGCGCGAGGTCTGCGCGCGTGATGTCGGCGTCGTCGGGCGAGGTGCCGGTCAAGGCCAGATCGATCAGGAGGGGTGTCACGCCTCGGGAGCGAAGTCGGTCCGCGAGGAATCGGGCCTCGTCGCCCTTGGTGTCAAGCGTCGCGAGGACGGCGACGCGCGGCGTCTCGCGGTGGTGCTGGCTCAACTCGGAACTCCGTCGTTCGGGGATCGATGCGCCGAGGCTCCCGGGGAACCGCGGCGGTCACCACCGTAGAAGGTCGTCCGCTAAGTTGTCAACGGGATTGTCAACATTATTGTGCTACGCCGCTGTCGACCGTTGCGCGGTACTCCGTGAGGAACCGCACGATCCGGTCCACATGCGCGCGCATCGCCGATTCGGCGCCTTCGGCGTCTTGGGAGATGATCGCCTCGCCCACCGCGATGTGGTCCTCGACGGAATCGGCGAAGGTGTCGCCCTCGAACGCCGCGGGAAAATGTCGCTGCAGATTGTGAAGGCGGATCTGCGCGAGCTGACGACGCGCGCCCTCGTGGCGAGAGAGGTCGATCACCGACTCGTGGAACCCGATACTCGACTGGCGGTAGGTGTGCACGTCCTGGAGACTCACGGCGTATCGCATCGCCTCCAGGGCGTCGCTCAGCCGCCGGCGTTCATCCGGCGTCGCACGCACCGCGGCGTCGCGCGCGCAGATGGCCTCGAGCTCGCGGCGCACCTCGGCGAGCTCGATGCCCTCGTCGATCGATAGGCTTCTGACGCTCGCGCCCCGATTCGGCGCCCTGTCGATGAGACCGTCCGCCGCAAGCAGCACGAGTGCGCTGCGGACCGTAGCGCGGGGGAACCCGTATCGGGCGACCAGGTCGCTCTCGACGAGGCGCTCGCGGGGGTGGTATTCGCCGCGCCGCAGATCGTTCCTCAGGATGGAGGCGAGCTGTGATGCCGGATCGGTGCTGACCACGTTGCCTCCGCCCATCTCGGACCGAAAATCCGCCCACATTCTAATCAGAGAGCGGACAGTCGTGCGGACAAGATTGTTGACAATGTGGTTGACGCGATAGTCGACCAGCACATATGCTCCCCGGAAGAACATCCGGAACACCCGATTCCGAGCATCAAGGAGGCTGCCCGGTGCCGCTCTACGCCACCCGCGAAGAACTCAGGAACCGTCCCGAGCGCGACGGCTGGGTCGACATCGACGATGTCGAGTTCTTCACCCTCGGAAACGCCGACCGCGTCGCCGAAGGCGAGGAGCCCTTGCCGACGGAGTGGCCCGACCCCATCAGAGACCCCGAGGCAAGCCTCCACACGACCCACGACATCCCCGCGGCGCGCCGCGTCGTCCCGACGACTCCGAAGGAGCGGCTCGTCGTCGTCGCCGGAGAGGCGGTCGTGGAGACCGAGAATGCGCGCGTCACGCTCAAGAAGATGCAATGGATCGACGTGCCTCCCAGCGGCGCGGTCATCCGCAACAACCTCAGTCCCGGTCCGGAGGGGCACCGCGGACAGGTCGAGGTCGCCCGCATCGCCGGTCATTGGAAGGAGGCGATCCGGACCGCCATCTTCACGTTCGGCCCGGGCCGCCCGTGCGACTACCACTACCACGACAGCGACGAGTACTGGTTCGTCTTCCGCGGTCACTTCACCCTCCACTACCGGGGTGAAGACCACGAGGTCCGGCCGGGGGCGATCCTCGCGGCCGGCATGGGGGAGGAGCACGGCGTCCTCAACCCGACGGAGACCTTCGAGGGGATCGGCTTCGCCACCCAGCTCGAGGGTCAGCAGCGCGACGGGCACCTGTGGCGTGGCGTCCACGGGATCCCCGTCGAGACCCGCTGACTCGAAAACTTCATATCGCCAGACCCATGCACCACGACGCGCACGCGTCCCAAGAGAAGAGAGAGCACGTCAATGAAGATGTCCCGACTTCGCATCGCCGCCGTGGCGGCGATGTCCGCCGCGGCTATCGCCCTCGCGGGCTGCTCGGGCGGCGGCGGTTCGCCCTCGAGCCCGTCCGCATCGGCACCCTCCGGTGAGACCCCGGTCGCGGGCGGCGACCTCGAGATCATCGTCGCCGGCACCATCGCGACGTGGGATCCGGGCTCGTCGACCGGCTCGTTCCCCGGCGTCAACTGGGACCGCCTCTACGCGGTCTACGGCGCCCTGCTGTCGGTCAACGTCGACGGCTCGATGGACTACGGATTCGCGGAGAGCCTGACCACCGAGGACGGCGGCGCGACGTGGACCCTGAAGCTCAAGCCGGACCTCACCTTCACCGACGGTGAGCCGTACGACGCCGCGGCCGTCAAGGCGAACTGGGACCGGTTCGCCGACCCCGCCAACGCGCTCGGCGCCATCTCCGTCGCAGGAACCTTCACGAGCGAGGTCATCGACGAGACGACGCTCGAGATCACCCCGAGCGAGCCGAACCCGGTGCTCGACATCCAGATCGCGAACGCCATCCCGTTCATCGCGTCACCGAAGTCCTTCCCGGAGCCCGGTGAGAACCTCACCGAGCCCGTCGGCGCGGGACCGTTCGTCCTGGACGAGTGGGACCCGGCCGTGGGCGAGTCGCTGGTGAAGAACGAGGACTACCACATCGACGGCCTGCCATACCTCGACAGCCTCACGTTCACCCTGGTCGCCGACCCGGCGCAGCGCGTGTCGACGGTCGTGCAGGGCGGTGCGAACATCATGAACGGGTACCCCTTCCAGTGGGTGTCCGACGCGGACAACCCCGCGGTGGGCGTGTTCCCGGTCGCATCGGGCGGCATCCGTCACTTCGTCTTCAACACCACGAGCGACCTGTTCAGCGACGTCCGCGCGCGCCAGGCCGTGCAGCTCGCGGTGAACCCGGACGAGATGGTCCAGACACTCACGCAGGACCCGAGCGCCCAGGGCAGCACCGCGCTGTTCCCCGAGTCCTCCCCGTACTACGACGGCGCCCTGTCGCTTCCCGAGCAGGACGTCGAGGCCGCGCAGGAGCTGGTCGACGAGATCACCGCCGAGGGCACCGACTTCACGGTCGACCTCCTCGTCGCGGGCGTGCCCGAGCTCATCCGCGCGGGCGAGCTGCTGCAGCTCACCCTCCAGCAGCTCGACGGCGTGACGGTGAACCTCAACCAGATCCCGATCCCGGACTGGCGTGCGGAGGCGTTCGACAAGGACAACTTCGACATCACGTTCTACCCGGGCGTCTTCGACCTCGACAGCCCGCAGGTCGGCATGGGTGCACTGTTCGGCAAGGGCGGCCTGGACAACTTCGCGAACTTCGACAACGCCGACATGGAGGCGGCGCTCGCCGAAGCGCGCGAGGCCACCACGGACGACGACCGCCAGGCGGCGCTGAGGAAGGTGCAGGAGATCTACGTCGAGGAAGTGCCGATCGTCGTGTTCGGCATCGACTACCGCTCGTTCCTGCACACCGCGGATGTCGTCGGATTCCAGTCGATGGGACGCGGTGCGCTCTACACCGACCGGATCGGCTTCAAGAGCGAATAGCATGCACGCGCGGCGCCCGGACGCGACCCGCCCGGGCGCCGCGCTGTTCCATCGAATTCTCGGAGAGACGACATGAAGGCGACGCTTCGTGCGATCGGGACCCGTCTGCTGTACGGCATACCGGTCCTTCTCATCGTCACGCTCGGCGCCGCCGCGCTCATGGACCTCATGCCTGGGTCGCCCGGGCAGGCGATCCTCGGCGATGCGGCAACCGCCGAGCAGGTCGCGGCGATCAACGCGCAGCTGGGTTACGACCAGCCCTTCCTGCAGCGCTACCTCGACTGGGCCGGCTCCGCTCTGCGCGGCGACTTCGGCCAGACGCTCTTCAGCCGCGAGCCGGTCGCCGAGGTTCTCCTGCGACGCCTCGCGGTGACGGCTCAGCTGGCGCTCATGGCCCTCGTGATGGCGCTCGCGGTCGCGGTGCCGCTCGCCCTCATCGCCGCGCTGCGGGCGGGAAAGCTGCTCGACCGGGTGCTCGGCTTCGTGACGTCGGCGCTGCTGAGCATCCCGTCCTTCGTGACCGTCGTCCTGGTCTCCCTCATCTTCGTCGTCTGGCTGGGGGCGTTCCCGGCAACGGGGTGGGTGCCGCCGAGCGACAGCCTTGCCGACAACCTCCGCTACGCGTTCCTCCCGGCGCTGTCGCTCAGCATCTACGAGTGCGCGTTCTTCTACCGCGTCATCCGCTCCGACCTCACCGGCACGCTGCGCGAGGACTTCATCCTCGTCGCGCGGGCCAAGGGGCTCCCGCGCACGCACATCATCACGCGCCACGCGCTGCGGCCCTCGATCACGTCTCTCGTGACCGTCATGGGCCTGTCGCTCGGGCGCCTGCTGGGCGGCGCGGTGATCGTCGAGTTCTTCTTCGCCGTCCCGGGCCTCGGCGCCGAGGCGGTGAACGCGGTGTCGATCAAGGACATGCCCATGATCCAGGGGATCGTCACCGTCTGCGTGGTCGCCTACGTGCTGATCTTCATCGTGGTCGACCTCGCCTACGCCTGGATCGACCCGAGGGTGAGTGTGCGATGACATCCCAGCTGAAGCAGGATCCCGGCCCGCGCACGCAGGGTTTCAACGCGGTCATCCGCCCGAAGCGGTGGGGCACCTCGCTGCCGCTCGTGCCGCGTCTCAAGCCCCGACGTCCGCGCAAGGCGAACCGCGGCGCGCTGTGGTTCGCCGTCGCGTGGCTGACGGTGCTCGTCCTCGCGGCGGTGTTCGCGGACGTGATCCCCGGCCTTCCCGCGTACGACGAGAAGATCGGCGCGTTCGCGCAGCCGCCGGAGCTGAGCATCGGGGGCCTGCTGGGCACCGACGGCATCGGCCGCAGCAACCTGTCGCGCATCATCTACGGCGCCCGGATCTCGCTCACCATCGCCGTCGTCTCGACGCTGATCGGACTGGTGATCGGTCTCGTGGTGGGCATGATCGGCGGCTACTACCGCGGAGCGTGGGAGGCGACGGCGAACGTCATCGCGAACACCCTCTCGGCGCTGCCTCCGCTGCTGCTCCTGCTCGCGCTCGTCTCGGCGATCGGAGCCTCCCTCTTCGGCATCACGATCGCACTGGGAGTCGTCATCGCCGACCTCTACATCCGCGTCACGAAGGGCGCCGTCATCGGCAACACCAATCGGGAGTACGTCCTCGCGGCGCGAGCGCTGGGCGCCGGCGACTTCCGCATCATGACGCGCGAGATCCTGCCGAATCTTGTTCCCGTGCTCGGCTCGATCATCCCCATGGCAATGGCGATCATGATCGTCGTCGAGGGCTCGCTGAGCTTCCTGGGCTACGGAATCCCAGCGCCTACGCCGAGCTGGGGCGGCATGATCGCGGCGGGCGCCGACATCATGCGCCAGTTCCCGCTCGTGATCCTCTGGCCCGTGGTGACGCTGTTCCTCACCGTCTTCTCCTTCAACACGATCGGCGACCACCTCGCCAGCCGCACGGACGTGAGAGAGGCGAAGCTGTGACGACTCAGACCGCTTCCGTCCCGTCGCAGGACACGATGACGGGGCCCCTCGTCTCGGTGGAAGACCTCACGCTCGAGCTCGACACCCCGCACGGCACCGCCCACATCCTCCGCGGGGTGTCGATGGCGGTGGAGCGCGGCCAGACGCTCGGCATCGTCGGCGAGTCGGGTTCGGGCAAGTCGATGCTGCTGCGCACCGTCCTCGGGCTGACGCCGGGTGACGCGCGCATCGGCGGCACCATGCGATTCGACGGCCAGGATCTCAGCGCGATGCATCCGGAAGCGCGCCGCACGATGCTCGGTCGCCGGGTCGGTGTCGTGTTCCAGAACCCGATGACGTCGCTCAACCCCGTGCGCACGATCGGCACCCAGATGGCAGAAGCGGTGCGCTTCCACCAGAAGATGTCGAAGCAGCAGGCGCGTGAACTGGCGGTCGACCTCCTGGACCAGGTCGGGATCGTGAAGCCGAGGCAGCGCCTCCGCGACTATCCGCACCAGTTCTCGGGCGGCATGCGGCAACGGGTCATGATCGCGATGGCGCTGACGTGCTCGCCCGATCTCCTGATCGCCGACGAGGCGACGACGGCGCTCGACGTCACCATCCAGAAGGGCATCCTCGACCTGCTGCAGCGAGTCCAAGAGGAGCGGCACATGTCGATGATCCTCGTGTCGCACGACCTCAGCGTCGTGGCGGGCCGGACGGACGACGTCATCGTCATGTATGGCGGCCGGATCGTCGATCGCCGGGCGACCGCTGAGCTGTTCTCTCCTCCCATCCACCCGTACACGCGTGCGCTCATGCTCGCGATCCCGCGCCTCGACATGGACGCCCACACGCGCTTGCCGGCACTCGGCGGCAATCCGCCGAGCGTCTTCGACCCCGTGCTGGACGCCGACGCGGCGGACGAACGGGACGGGCGGCGCTGGTCTACGATCTCCGCGGATGCCGCGGACCCGGTCGAGTTCCGGGATGGGGTCGTGCCGACCGACGACACGGTCGAGCCTCTGAACGAGGTCGTCCCGGGATCAGAGATCGGCGCGGTCGGCACGCTCTCCGCCGAGCAGCAGGCGGGCGTTGCGGAGGGTGGGGACCGCGAGGTCGCGTCCGGAACCCTCTTCGAGGAGATCGCCCTCGGCGCCGACGCTGACGAGGAGGAGCGGAGATGAGCATCACGTCCGAAGCGCCGACCCGATCCGGATGGTTGCGGGAGGACGCGCTCCTGACCGTCGAGGGGCTGCATTGCGCTTTCAAGACCGCGTCCGGCAGGGTGCACGCCGTCCGCGGCGTGACCTTCGACGTGCGGCCGGGCGAGACGCTGGGACTGGTCGGCGAATCCGGATGCGGCAAGACCACCACCGGTCGTGCCGTCCTGCGCCTCCCGCCGCCGACCGCGGGGCGGATCACCTTCCGCGGGCAGGACATGGCGGGCCTTTCCATGTCGGCGCTGCGACGTGAGCGCCGCAACGTGCAGATGATCTTCCAGGACCCGCTCTCTGCGTTCAACCCGCGCCGCAAGGTGGTCGACATCGTGGGCGAGGGGCTCGAGATCCAGGGCGTCCCGCGTGCCGAGCGGCAGGAGCGCATCGCCGAAGCACTCGATCAGGTGGGCATGAGCCTCGAAGCCGTCGGCGACCGCCGCCCGCACGAACTGTCGGGCGGCCAATGCCAGCGCATCTCGATCGCCCGCGCTCTCGCCGTCGGGCCGGACCTCATCGTGTGCGACGAGCCCGTCGCCTCGCTCGACGTGTCGGTGCAGGCGCGCGTGCTCAACGTCCTGCAGGACATCCGCGAGCGCAACGGCTTGTCACTCGTGTTCGTGTCACACGACCTAGCGGTGGTGAAGGTCATGAGCGACCGCGTCGCGGTCATGTACCGCGGGCGCATCGTCGAGATCGGACCGGCAGACTCCGTGTACCGCACACCGTCGCATCCGTACACGCGCCGCCTGCTCGATGCGGTCCCGGTCCTCGACCCCTCGGAGCGCAGCTGGGAGAGATCACAGGCCGACGACGACGCCGAGTGGCGCACCGTCGACCGCGCACTCGTCGAGGTGGCTCCCGAGCACTACGCGGCGCTCGGCGAGGTCGTCCACGACGGGGAGCGCGTGCCGTGACGCCGCGGGTCGTCGTCATCGCCGCCGGCTCCCACATCTTCCGGGCTGCGCACATCCCGGCCATCGCGGAGGCCGGCGTGCACGTCGCGGGGGTGTACGACGCCGACGAGCAGCGTGCCGCCGAGGTCGCGGCCGAGCACGGCTGGGAGGCCTCCGCCGATCTCGACGCGCTTCTCGCGGTCCCCGCGGACGCCGCCGTGGTGTGCGCGCCGCATCCGCTCCATGCCGACCTCGTGCGTCGCTGCCTCGCCGCGGGGCGCGCCGTGCTCGTCGAGAAGCCGCTCGCGCCGCGCCTCAGCGACATCGACCGAATCATCGCCGCATCCGCCGACGCGGGCGTACCGGTCGCGGTGGTCCACCAACACCGCCTCCGCGACGAAGTCGCGGTCGCGCGCCGGATGCTGCGCGACGGCGAACTCGGACGCATCCACCGTGCACTCGTCGTCGCGAGCTATCCGAAGCGCTCCGTCTACTACACCGACACTCCGTGGCGCGGCACCTGGCACGGTGAGGGCGGCGGCGTGCTCCTCAATCAGGGGTTGCACGACATCGACCTCCTCGTGCACATGCTCGGCCTCCCCTCCAGGGTCGCCGCGAGCCTGCGCACCGTCGCCCACCCGATCGAGACGGAGGATACGGCGGACCTCCTTCTGGAGTGGGACCGCGGTTTCACGGCGTCCGTGCACATCACCAGCGCGGCCGCGCTCGGCGAGAACCGGCTGGAGGTCCACGGGTCCGCGAAGTCGGTGCGCATCTCGTCGCGGGGGCTCGAAGTCCGCGTCGCGCGGGACGACTTCGATGCGTTCGCGGCCGCGCCGGGCGGGCACTTCGACGCGTTCCCGGTGGAGGACTGGCGGCTCGTGGTCGAATCCGGTCGCGGATCGCACGCCGACGTCTACGCCGACCTCGTCGCTGCTCTCGCCGACGGCCGCGCACCATATACGACGGCCGCCGACGCGCGCGATGCCGTCGAGGTGATCTGCGCGGCGACCATCGCCTCGGACGATGGCGGATGGATCGCGCTGCCGGTCGATCCCTCTCGAGCAGACGCAATCCTCGACTCGCGCATCGATGGGGCCGTGGCTCCGCGCCCTTCGCTCACCACCCAGAAGGAGGTCGTGCGATGAACCTGCCCGTCGCCACTCGGCTGAACAACTTCCGCGATCTCGGCGGCATCGCCGTGTCCGGCGGCGTGATCGCGCACGGCCGCCTCTACCGGAGCGACGACGTGTCGACGGTGCCGATCGAAGAGGCGCGTGAGCTGTGGCAGCGGGGAATCCGCACCATCATCGATCTGCGCTCGCCCGAGGAGGCCGAGCACACCGGGCGCGGTCCGCTCGGCGACTACGACGACATCGCTTATCACCGGCTGTCGCTGCTGCGCGGCGGCGCCGACCCGGAGGAGTTCCTGCGCCACCTCCGCGAAGACTCCGCGACCCCCGACATCGTCGGAGGCTATTACGCCTCGACGCTCGTCGCGGAGGCGCGGACGATCGTCGCCGGGATCCGCACGATCGCCGACGCGGAGGGGGGCGTGGTGTTCCACTGCGCGGCCGGCAAGGATCGGACCGGGATCTTCGCGGCCGCGGTGCTCTCTGTGCTCGGCGCGGATCACGAGGCGATCGCCCTCGATTACGCGCGATCCTCTGTCGCGGTGCCGCGCATCATGGCTCGCGTGAGCGCGTCGATCGGCCATCTCATGGGGGAATCGGATGTGTTCTTCCGAGCTGCTGCGGAGGGGCGGGGCGCAGTCAGCCCGCTCCTCGGCGCCGAGCGGGACGCGATGCTCGCGATGCTGCGCCGACTGGAAGGAGACCACGGCGGCGTCGTGCCCGTTCTGGCGGGGGCGGGCCTCGACGACGAGACGATCGGCCGCCTGCGCGCGGTCGTGCGGCCGGTCGGACGAGAGAAGGGAGCGGATCCGCGATGACGGGACACAGGCCCACCCGCGTGTCAGCCCCGGGGATGATCCGAGTCACCGCCGAAGAGATGACATGCCGTGCGACAGAATTCCTGATCGCGCGCGGCGCTCCGGAGGATACCGCGCAGATCCAGGCCGCCCATCTCGTCGAGGCCGAGCTGCGCGGTCATCCCTCCCACGGTCTGCGGCGACTCATCGTGCTCGGCGGTCGCATCGAGCGCGGCCTGATCGACCCGGCGGCGCAGCCGCAACTGGATTGGGTCGCAACGGGTGCGCTGCGGGTCGACGGTCGACGCGGCTTCGGCCCGGTCGCCGCGTACCGCGCGGTCGATGCGCTCGTCGAGCGCATCCGCTCGACGGGGATCGCCGCGGCTTCGCTGCGCAACACACATCATCTCGGAATGCTCGCTCCATACGTCGAGCGGATGGCTGACGCGGGCGCGATCGGCATCGTGCTGTCGTCGACCGAGGGGCTCGTGCATCCGTGGGGCGGCGCCGGTGCGCTCCTCGGAACCAACCCGATCGGCATCGGCGTGCCGGCCACGGGTGGCGACGTGACCGTCGACATGTCGACCGGCGCCGTGTCCGTCGGCAAGATCCTCGACTACCGGGCCAAGAACCTGCCGCTTCCCGACGGCTGGGCCGTCGACGCATCCGGCGTGCCGACGACGGATGCCGCGGCGGCGGCGGCGGGCGCGATATCGCCGTTCGGCGGACCGAAGGGCTACGCTCTGGGCCTCGCGTTCGGGGCGATGGTGGGTGCGCTCACCGGCACGGCGTTCGGGCCCGACGTCTACGGAACCCTCGACGTGGAGCATCAGACGACGAAGGGCGACGTCATCGTCGCCTTCGACGCCGCGACCTTCGCCGGCGCAGACATGCGGGACCCGCTGGGCGGATACCTCGACCTCGTGCGTGCGAGCGGAACCGGCGCGCCCGTCACGATCCCCGGGGATCGGGCCCGGACGGCACGCGCCGAGCGCCTGCGCGACGGCGTTGAGATCGCGACCGATGTCTGGGAGCAGCTCGATCGCGGCGAGGAGGACGTATGAGTGAGCGGAGCGCACGTGGAGGAGCAATCATGAGCCGGCCCATCGGACTTCTTCGACTCCCTCGCGAGGTGAGGTTCGGGTTCGGCGCTCGCGCCGCCGTTGCGAGCCTCGCCTCGGGGTTCGGAGAGCGGGTCGCGTTCGTGGTCGATCCCTTCCTCGCCGACACGGACGACTTCCGCGCCGTCCTCACCGGGACGCAGGAGCGCGGATGCCGCACACAGGTGCTCGCCGATGTCCCGCCCGAGCTGCCCGTGGATTCGGTTCAGAACGCAGCCGAGGTGCTCCGGTCGTTCTCGCCCGACGTGATCGTCGGGTACGGCGGGGGGAGTGCGCTCGACGCCGCGAAGCTCGTGGCGCTGCTGCTGGCGCATCCGGCGCCCCTCGACCAGTATTACGGCGAGAACGCCGTCCCGGGTCCCGTGACGCCGCTCATCGCCGTTCCGACGACCGCGGGCACGGGCAGTGAGGTGACTCCGGTCGCCGTCGTCTCCGACCCGTCGCGCGCCGTCAAGGTCGGCATCTCGAGCCCCCACCTCATCCCCGCCGTCGCGGTGGTGGACCCGGAGCTCACGATGACGGCACCCCCTGGCGTCACCGTGTACGCAGGCATCGACGCCTTCGTCCACGCGGTGGAGTCGTTCACGGCGGCACCGCTCGCCGATATCGGCGCGGATCGCCTTCCCGTCTTCGTGGGGCGCGATGTGCTGACCGAGCCGCTCTCCCTGGAGGCGGCGAGCCTCATTCACCGCTCGCTCCCCGCCGCACTCGCGAACCCGGCCGACCGCCGCGCCCGCGAGGAGATGTCGCGGGCCAGTCTGCTCGCCGGCATGGCGTTCGGCTCGGCCGGCACGCACGTGAGCCACGCGATCCAGTACCCGGTCGGCGCGCTGACGCACACGCCGCACGGCCTGGGCACAGGCATGCTCCTGCCGTACGTGCTGCAGGCGTTCCTGCCGGTGATCGCCGACCGCCTCGCGGAGTTGGGAACCGCTCTCGGGCTCGACGCGGAAGGCGACGAGTCCACGCGTGCGCAGGCCGCCGTCGACGCGATCGCCGAGCTGTGCGGGCGCATCGGGCTCCCGTCGTCGCTCGCCGAGCTCGGCGTGTCGGAGGCGGATCGCGGGCAGGTCGTGACTCTGTCGCTCCAGGCACGACGACTCGTCGACATCGCGCCCATCCCGGTCGACGAGCAGCTGATGGGGGCGATCTTCGACGCTGCGCTCGCCGGCGACCGATCGCTTCTTTTCGGCACCGTCGAGGCGGGCCGCTGAATCGAGATGGAGGACCGCTCATGAGTCAGACCGCAGAGACCGACGTCCGATACGCCCAGCTCTTCATCGACGGGGAGTGGCGGGACGGGGCATCGGGCGAGACGTTTCCCGTCATCGACCCCGCGACAGGCGATGTGATCGCCCGTTTCCCGGCCGCAGCGGCGGAGGACTGCACGGCCGCTGTCGAGGCCGCTTCGGCGGCGTTCCCGGCATGGTCGCAGACGAGTCCCCGCCACCGATCGGAGATCCTCTACCGCGCGTTCGAGATCCTCCGTGCCGAGCGCGAGGTCTTCGCGCGCCTCATGGTGCGCGAGAACGGCAAGGCGTGGGCGGATGCCATCGCCGAGGCGAACTACGCGATGGAGTTCTTCCGCTGGTTCGCCGAGGAGGCCGTTCGGGTGCCGGGCGACTTCCGCCTCTCGCCCGCGGGAGACAAGCGCATCGTCGTGGCACGGCAGCCGATCGGCGTGGCGCTCCTCATCACGCCGTGGAACTTCCCCGCGGCGATGGCGACCCGCAAGCTCGGCCCCGCGCTCGCCGCCGGCTGCACGACGGTGCTCAAGCCCGCCCGGGAGACGCCGCTGACCGCCGCGTACGTCGTCGACGTGCTCACGCGGGCCGGGGTGCCGCGCGGCGTCGTGAACCTCGTGACGCCCGTCCCGACCGGTCCGCTCGTCGCTGAGATGATTGCGCATCCCGCGGTGCGCAAGCTGTCGTTCACGGGCTCGACCGAGGTCGGCCGTGACCTGCTCCGGGAGTGCGCCGACTCGATCGTCAGCACGTCGATGGAGCTCGGCGGGAATGCACCCGTCATCGTTCTGCCGGGGGCAGACCTCGACAAGGCGGTGGACGGCGCGATGCTGGCGAAGATGCGCAACGGCGGCTCGGCCTGCACTGCCGCCAACCGGTTCTACGTCCACTCGAGTCTCAAGGACGAGTTCGTCCGCCGCATGTCGGCGCGGCTGCAGGACGTGCGCACCGGACCCGGCCTGGACTCGACGAACTCGCTCGGGGCGCTCGTCTCGGTCGCGGAGCGCGACAAGGTCGCGCACCTCGTCGAGACGGCGGTCGCCGAAGGTGCGCGAATCGTCATGGGAGGGACCGCGTCGGCTGAGGGCGCCTTCTACGACCCGACGCTGCTGGACGGTGTGCGCCACGGCGACACGATCACGCGCACCGAGATCTTCGGGCCCGTGACCGCCGTCGTGTCGTATGACGACGTCGACCGCGCCGTCGAGATGGCGAACGACACCGAGTACGGGCTCGTCGGCTACGTCTTCGGGCCCGAGGCCGACGCACTTCGCGTCGCGCTGAGGCTCGAGACGGGCATGGTCGCGGTGAACCGAGGCGTGTTGAGCGATCCTGCCGCTCCATTCGGCGGGGCGAAGCAGAGCGGGCTCGGCCGCGAGGGAAGCTCCGAGGGCATCCTCGAATACCTCGAGGAGAAGTACATCGCCCTCGACGTGTGACGGCCGCCGGGTGCCGTAACGAAGAACCGGCGGATGCCGCATCCGCACTACCGTCGAATCGTGACGGACCTTCGCGACACCCTCGGAATCGACGCCCCGATCGTCCTCGGGCCGTTCGGCGGGCTCTCGTCGATCGCGCTCACGGCGGCGGTGAGCGAGCTCGGCGGACTCGGCTCGTACGGGCTGTACGGCTATTCGCCCGAGCGGATCCGCGACACGATCGCGGCACTGCGTGAGCGCACGGCCAAGCCGTTCGCGGTGAACGTGTGGCTCTCGACGGGCGACGAGGTCACGCCCGCAGAAGCAGACCTCGGCCCGCGCATCGCCGACCTCGCGCCGCTGTTCGAGGAGCTCGGCCTGCCGCTGCCGACACCGCCGGCGGCATTCCTCCCCGACCTCTCGGCGCAGCTCGACGCGGTGCTCGATGCGGCGCCGGCGGTGCTGAGCGTCGTCTACGGCGTGCCGAGCGGCGAGCTCGTCGAGGGGGCGCGGGAGCGCGGCATCCGTCTCATCGGCACCGCCACCACCGTCGCCGAGGCGGTCGCGCTCGACGAAGCGGGCGTGGACGCAATCGTCGCGACAGGCGCCGAGGCGGCGGGGCACCGCGTGTCGTTCCTCGCCCCGGCGGAGGAGTCGCTCGTCGGCACGTTCGCGCTCGTGCCGCAGGTGGTCGACGCCGTGCGCCGGCCCGTCATCGCGGCGGGCGGCGTCGCCGACCGGAGGGGCGTCGCGGCTGCCCTCGCGCTCGGCGCGTCGGGCGTACAGGTCGGCACGGCGTTCCTTCGCACCCAGGAGTCCGCGGCACCGCCGTCGCACCGGAAGGCGATCGCAGAGGCGACCGACACGACGACCGTGCTCACGCGCGCGATGAGCGGGCGGCTCGCGCGCGGCATCCCGAATCGGGCGATGCGGATGCTGGACGAAGCGGAGGTTCTCCCGTTCCCCGCGCAGAACTGGATCAGCGGGCAGTTCCGAGCGGAGGCGGGGCGTCGCGACATCGGCGACCTCGTGTCGCTGTGGGCGGGGCAGTCCGCCCCGCTCGCGCGGCGGCAGACGGCGGCCGAGGTGTTCGCCGAGCTGCTCGCGGGACTCCCGGACTGACCGCAGGGCGGGTCATTCGGTCGGGAGCACGTCGAACCCGCGCGAGCCGGTGGGTGCGGCATCCGTCACGCTCGCTTCGCGCACGTGGGAGCCGGGCGGCCCTTCTGCCATCCACGCGACCACTTCGTCGACCTGCTCGGGCGTGCCCTCGATCTCGGCCTCCACGCTCCCGTCGCGCCTGTTGCGCACCCACCCGCTCACACCGGCGTCGCGCGCGACCATGCGCATCGTGTAGCGATAGCCGACGCCCTGGACCTCGCCCCGGACGACCACGTGCACGCGCGTCATTCCTCCATGGTGCCGTGACGCGGCCCCTGCGCACGAGGTCCACGGGGTGGCAGGATGCCCGCATGGGCACCGTCGACGATTACCTCGCGTCCTTGGACCCCGCCGACCGCGAGGTCATCGCGCACGTCTTCGACGTCGTGCGCGAGACGATCCCCGACGTCGAGCAGGGTACGAGCTACGGCATGCCGGCGCTCTTGTATCGCGGCAAGGCGCTCATCTCCGTCATGCGCACGAAGAAGCACATCGGCGTCTATCCCTTCAGCGGTCTCGTGCCGGAGCGCATCGCGCCGGCTCTCGAGGGGATCGAGCACGACAAGGGCACGATCCGCTTCCAGCCCGAGGATCCGCTGCCCGACGACACGATCCGCGCGATCGTCGAGGCACGGCGGGCCGAGATCGAGGATCCGTCGCTCAGGCAGGCAGCACGAGGCTGATCGCGATCGCGAACATCACCACCGCGATCACGCCGTCGAGGATTCGCCACGCGCGCGGCGTCGAGAGCCACCGGCTGAGGAAGCGCGCGCCGAGCGCGAGGCCGAAGAACCACAGCACGCTCGCGGCCATCGCCCCGACGGCGAAGACCCAGCGTCCGTCGCCGTGCGTGTTGGCGACGGAGCCGAGAAGGAACACGGTGTCGAGATACACGTGCGGGTTGAGCCACGTGAGCGCGAGGCATGTGAGCACGACGGTGACGAGGCGCGTGCGGGGCTTCGTGGCGGTGGCGGTGCCGGATGAGCCGGGCGCGGCCGGCTCGGCGGGGGCATCCGTCTCGGCCCGCGCGTCGAGCACCTGACCGCTCGGCTTGAGCGCTCGCCGAAGCGCGAGGATCCCGTACCCGGTGAGGAAGAGGGCGCCCGCCCAGCGGACGACGTCGACCACCCACGGCACCGCGAGCAGCACGAGACCGACACCCGAGACTCCGAGGGCGATGAGGACGGCGTCGGATGCCGCGCAGATCGCCGCGACGACGAGCACGTGCTCGCGGCGGAGTCCCTGGCGCAGCACGAAGAGGTTCTGCGCGCCGATGGCGACGATGAGCGAGAGGCCGAGGCCGAATCCCGCGAGGGCGGAAGGGATCACGCGTACGACGCTAGGGCGCGGCGTGTACCGAAGAACAGCTCAGGATTCTTCAGGACCATTAGCATGTCTTACGTGAGGATCCCGCTCGAACTCGCGGAGACCGTCGCCGCCGTCGTGGATGAGGGCACGCTCGATGCGGCCGCGCGTCGCCTGTACATCACGCCGTCCGCGGTGAGCCAGCGCATCAAGTCCCTCGAGGAGCAGCTCGGTCGCACCGTCCTCGTGCGATCGAAGCCGGTGAGGGCGACGGATGCCGGGGCCGCCGTCGTGCGGCTCGCACGACAGCTCGCGCTGCTGGAGCACGACGTCCTCGCCGAACTGGGCGTGGGTGACGAGGGCTCGGGCGCACTCGTGTCGGTGCCGCTCGCGGTCAACGCCGACTCGCTCGCGACCTGGTTCCTGCCCCCGCTCGCCCGGTTGAGCGAGCGCCTGCCCGTCGTGTTCGAGCTGCATCGCGACGACCAGGACTTCACGACCGGGCTGCTCGAGTCGGGAACCGTCATGGGTGCGGTGACCTCGCGCGCGACACCGGTGGCCGGATGCCGCGTCAGCGCCCTCGGCACCATGCGGTACGAGGCGGTCGCGACTCCGGAGTATCTCGCGCGGTGGCTGCCCGCCGGCGCCGACGCCGCCGCGCTCGCGGTCGCGCCCGTAGTCGAGTTCGATCGCCGCGACGACCTCCAGTCGCGATGGCTCACGGCACGGGGCGTCGACTCCTCCGCTCCGCCCCGCCACTACGTGCCGGCGTCGAACGACTTCGCCACCGCGATCAAGCTCGGACTCGGGTGGGGACTGCTGCCGCGGTTCCAGTCGGCCGAGGCGCTCGAGTCGGGCGCGCTCGTTCCGCTCGGCGGCCCGCCGATCGACGTCGCCCTGCACTGGCAGCAGTGGAACCTGCGCTCGCCGCTGCTCGACGCGGTCGCGGATGAGATCGTGGCGGAGGGGAGGCGCGTGCTGGGCCCCGGTCCGTCGCACTGATCCGCCCCAAACTCCTCAGATGCGGCGGCTGCTCAGTCGTCGCTGATGCGCAGCACGACCTTGCCCCGCGTGTGACCGCGCTCCAGCTCGGTGTGGGCGTCCGCGGCATCCGCGAGATCGAACACGCGGTCGACATAGACCTGCACCGCGCCCGACTCGAGCAGACGCGCGATCGTGGCGAGTGCAACCCCGTCGGGGACGACTTTGTACGACGTCGCGCGCACGCCCGCCTCGGCGGCGGCTTCCGCGTAGCCCGGCCATGCGCCGGTCGGCACCATGACGTACAGGCCGCCCGGACGAAGCACCCCGAGTGAGCGCGTGCCGGTGCTGTCGTGCACGTTGCCGACGAGGTCGATCACGACGTCGACGTCTCCCACGACCTCTTCGAAGCGCGTGGTGGTGTAGTCGATGACGACGGATGCCCCGAGCTCACGCAGCCACGAGGCGTTGCGCCCGGAGCCGGTCGCCGTCACGTGCGCGCCGAAGTACGCCGCGAACTGCACCGCGAAGTGCCCGACGCCCCCGCTCCCGGCGTGGATGAGGATGCGCTGCCCCTCGTGGGCGTGCGCCGTCTCGACGATGAGTCCCCACGCGGTCAGCGCCGCGAGCGGCACGCCCGCCGCCTCGACGTGCGACAGCGACGGCGGCTTGCGGGCGACCGACAGGGTCGGAACGACGGTGTACTCCGCGTAGGTGCCGGTCGTGCGGGGGAACGCCGCCATGCCGAAGACCTCCGTCCCCGGCTGCAGCGGGTGCGACTCGTACGGCGACTTCACGACGACGCCGCTGAAGTCGTAACCGAGGATCGCGGGATAGGCCTCGATCGCCGACGTGGCGCCCTTGCCCGCGCGCGTCTTCGCGTCGATGGGGTTCACGCCCGCCGCGACGACGCGCACGAGGAGCTCGCTGAGGACGGGAGTGGGAACGGGGGCGGATGCCGTGCGCAGCGCGTCGGCCGGACCGGGGGCGTCGTACACCACCGCGCGCATGTCCTCGGGCGGCTCGGGGACCGGCAGGGGAGGGGCATCCGGGACCGAGGCGGTTCGCAATGGCCGGAATCTCATCGGTCGCTCCTTCCGTTGAGAGTGCGGCACAAGGTCGTTCCCGCTCCGCCCAGTCAACTCCTCGTATGTCTCGGGCGTGTTACACGGGTGCTACCGCGCCGAGAAACACCAGTCACTGAATTCTCTCGCGTCACTTCTCGAGCAGGCGTCGCGTCGACTCGAGTTCGTCGAAGTCGCCCGGCTTCTCGGCCAGGCCGAACGCGTGCAGCAGCACCGCGAAGCGGCGCACGTCATCGGTGCTCCACGCCTGCAGCGCCTCCGCGAGATCGCTCCGCTCGGGGCTGCGCGCATGCTCGAGGCGGCGACGGCCTTCGTCGGTGAGCGAAAGCAGCGACGAACGGCGGTCGTTCGGATCAGAGGCGCGCTCGACGAGGCCGACCTTCTCGAGCCACGCGACCGTGCGGCTCGTGAGCCCCTTGTCGAGCGTGAGCGCCTCGGAGAGCGCCGACACGGTGATCGGCTCGTCGCGCGCGATGCGCACGAACACCTTGTACGCCCCGGGATGCATCCCCGGCTCGATGCGCTCGGCCGCGTCGCGGACCTGGCGGCGGAACCGGTTCACGAGATCGCTGAGCTCCGCCTCGAGGACGCGCACGGCCACAGCGCGGTCCTCGGGGTCGGTGTCGCGCGCGGTCATCGCGACTCGTCCTCCGGCTTCGCCGGGCGGGTGGCGGATGCCGCGGCATCCGACTCGTCATCGGACGTCTCGACCAGCGTCTGCATGCCCTGCGGCACCGACACGGTCGCGAGATCCGCCTCGCCGGCTTCGAGACGCTGGCTCGTGGTCATGCGGGTCAGCGGCTTGTTGGGGAGGAACACGATCGCGATGAGGGAGATCACCGCGAACGGCACCGCGATGAGGAACGACTGGGCGATGCCCTGGGCGTAGATGTCCTCGACCACGACGCGCAGCACCTCGGGCATCTCGGACACACGGGGCAGGGTGCCCGACTGCAGCACCTCCATCCAGTGCTGCGCCTTGTCGCCGAGCGACATGATCGCCGTGGCGAGGGCGTCCTTGCGGTCGGTGAACAGGCCGGTGACGGCGGATGCCAGCGCGGCCCCCATGATCGACACGCCCACCGTGCCGCCGAGGCTGCGGAAGAACGCGACGCCCGAGCTCGCGACGCCGATCTCGGTCGGCTTGGCGGTGTTCTGCACGACCAGCACGAGGTTCTGCATCGTCATGCCGACGCCGGCGCCGAGCAGGAACATGTACACCGAGACGAGCACGAAGTTCGTGTCGTAGTGGATCGTCGACAGCAGGTACGAGCCCGCGATCAGCGAGAGCGCCCCGACGATGAGATACGGCTTCCAGTGGCCGTACCGCGTGATGAGCGCGCCGACGCCCATGGAGGCGACGAGCAGGCCCGCGATCATCGGGATCGTCATGAGGCCCGCCTCGGTCGGCGACGCGCCGCGTGCGAGCTGCATGTACTGGCTGAGGAACACGGATGCGCCGAACATCGCGATGCCCGTCGCGATCGATGCGATCACCGAGAGCGTGAACGTGCGGTTCCGGAAGAGCGAGAGCGGAACGAGAGGCTCCTTCGAGCGCAGCTCGACGATGATGAACAGCGCCGTCGCGACGATCGCGCCGCCGACCATGAGGATCGTCTCGGTGCTCCACCACTCGAACGAGTCGCCGGCGAGCGAGATCCAGATGAGCAGGAGACCCGCGGCGATCGACAGCAGCACGATGCCGAGGTAGTCGATCGACACCTTGCGTCGGGCGATCGGCGAGATGTGGAGCGTCTTCTGCACGATGATGAGGGCCGCGACCGCGACGGGGAGCGCGACGAAGAAGTTCCAGCGCCAGCCCCACGCGTCGGTGATGAGCCCGCCCAGGAGCGGACCGCCCACGGTCGCCAGAGCCATGACGGCGCCGAACAGGCCCATGTACCGGCCGCGCTCGCGCGGGCTGATGATGTCGGCCATGAGCACCTGGCTGAGCGCCGCGAGACCGCCCGCGCCGATGCCCTGCACCGCGCGGAAGGCGATGAGCATGCCGGGATCCTGCGAGAAGCCGGCGGCGGCGGTCGCGAGCACGAAGATCACGATCGACAGCTGGTAGAGCACCTTGCGGTTGGTGAGGTCGGCCAGCTTTCCCCAGATCGGCGTCGAGATCGCCGTCGTGAGCAGGGTCGCGGTGATCACCCAGGTGAACGCGGCCTGGTCGCCGTCGAGGTCGTGGATGATGACCGGCAGCGACGTCGAGACGACCGTCGAGGCGAGCATCGACACGAACATGCCGAGGATCAGACCGGACAGGGCCTCGAGCACCTGCCGATGGGTCATTGCGGGCTTGGAGCTGCCCGACGCTGCGTCAGGGGAGGGGTTCGACATGAAGCTCTTTTCGAAGCGGAAGGGAACGGATGCCGCGCCGAACGGCACGGCCAAGATCGTTGACGAAAGTCAACTATAGGGTAAATGGTTGATCTGCGTCAACTATTCCCGTCTCGCGCGCGATGGTCCGGTGCGACGACCTGCGCGGGTCGCCGCATCCGTCCTCTCGTCCTTCTAGAGCGCTGCGACCCCCGCCTCTGCGACCGTCTGGTCCTGCTCGCCCGAGCCACCGCTCACACCGACCGCGCCCACGACCTTGCCGTCGCGGGTGAGGGGCACACCGCCCGCGAAGATCGCGACGCCGCGCCCGTGCGCGTTGGTGGTGTGGATGCCGAAGAACTGCTGCGTCGGCTGCGAGTTGTCGCCGAGGTCCTTCGTCGAGATGTCGAACGCGCGCGAGGTCCACGCCTTGCTGATCGAGATCTCGATGCTGCCGATCCAGGCGCCGTCCTGGCGTACGTGCGACACGAGGTTTCCGCCGGCGTCGACGACGGCGATGTTCATGGGCTGGCCGATCTCGTCGGCGCGCTTCTCGGCCGCGGCGATCACACGCCGGGCGTCTTCGAGGGTGATGGACATGGGTGTTCCTTTCGTGGGTGTCGGGTGGGTGTCGCGTGGCTCAGGACTTGATGTATCCGTTGGGGTCGAGCACGTACTTGCGGGCGGCGCCCTTGTCGAAGTCGGCGTAACCCTGCGGGGCGTCCTCGAGCGGGATGGGAGTCGCGTTGACGGCCTTCGCGATCTGCACGCGGTCGTGGAGGATCGCCATCATGAGCTGCCGGTTGTAGCGCATGACCGGGCACTGGCCCGTCGTGAACGACAGCGACTTCGCCCACCCCAGACCCAATCGCAGCGACAGGGAGCCGACCTTGGCCGCCTCGTCGACGCCGCCCGGATCGCCCGTCACGTACAGGCCGGGGATGCCGAGGGCGCCGCCTGCCGCGGTGAGGTCCATGAGGGAGTTGAGCACGGTCGCGGGCGCTTCGTGGCTCGCATCCGCGCCGTGGCCGCGCGCCTCGAACCCGACGGCGTCGACCGCGCAATCGACCTCCGGCACGCCCAGGATCTGCTCGATCTGGTCCTTCGGGTCACCTCTCGAGACGTCGACGGTCTCGGCGCCGAACGACCGCGCCTGAGCCAGGCGGTCCGGGTTGAGATCGCCCACGATCACGACCGCCGCGCCGAGCAGCTGCGCGCCGACGGCGGCAGCGAGCCCGACAGGGCCGGCACCCGCGATGTAGACGGTCGACCCTGGCTTGACTCCCGCGGTGTAGGCGCCGTGGAAGCCGGTCGGGAAGATGTCCGACAGCATCGCGAGGTCGAGGATCTTCTCGAGCGCCTGGTCGCGATCGGGGAACTTCAGGAGGTTCCAGTCGGCGTAGGGCACGAGCACGTACTCCGCTTGGCCGCCGACCCAGCCGCCCATGTCGACGTAGCCGTACGCGCTGCCCGGTCGGTCGGGGTTCACGTTCAGGCAGATGCCGGTCTTGCCCTCCTTGCAGTTGCGACAGCGGCCGCACGCGATGTTGAACGGCACCGACACGATGTCGCCCACTTCGATGAACTCCACGTCGGGGCCCGTCTCGACGACCTCGCCGGTGATCTCATGGCCGAGCACGAGTCCGACCGGGGCCGTCGTGCGGCCGCGCACCATGTGCTGGTCCGACCCGCAGATGTTCGTTGCGACGGTGCGCAGGATCGCGCCGTGCATGACCTTCCGGCCGACGTTCGCGGGATTGACCCCCGGACCGTCCTTGAGCTCGAACTCGGGGTAGTCCGTGTCGATGACTTCGACGACTCCGGGCCCCTTGTAGGCCACAGCTCTGTTCGCAGACATCCTCGTCCTTCCTCGCGGCCGAGGTCTTCCGAGGGTCGGCCGCATCGCCGATTCGGGGCGCGCCGGTGCGCCTCGGAACCAGCCTTTACCTCTGCGTGTGGCGTCGCAATAGGGGTGGTGTTCGGTGGCCGGGGATGCGCGGTCGCTGCTGCGGCGAGAGGATGGGCGCGTGTTCAGCGTGGAACTCGTGCTCGATCCCGAGACCGAGAGCACGGTGCGCGAGGACTGGGACCGTCTGCTCGCGGCCGACCTGCCGAGCGCCGGCCGCAACCCGGCGCCGAGCAACCGACCGCACGTCACGCTCGCCGTACGGGAGCACCTCGACCCGTCGGCGTTCGCGGGCGCCGCGGACCTCCTGCCGGTGCGCATCGAGCTCGGCGGAGTGCTGCTGCTCGGGCACCGGGACCGCTTCATCCTCACGAGGCACATCGTCGTCAACCGTGCGCTCCTCGAGGTGCACCGCGTCGTCGCGGAGCTCGCCGGACCGACCGAGCCGCGCCACTCCAACACGCTGCCCGATCGATGGACGCCGCACGTGACGCTCGCGCGCGGGCTCACCGCGACGCGGCTCGCGACGGCGCTGCGCCTGATCTCCCACCGGCACGTCGTGGGGGAGGCGACGGGGCTGCGCGTGTGGAACGCGCAAGAGCGCGTCGTCACGACGCTGCGGTGACAGCGACTGGCCGGCGACGGTCAGTCGGCGAGGGCGAGTGCGCGGAACGGCTCGCGCGGAGCCACAGGAGGCTGCGGCATCCGCTCTTCCCTCCGCGCCGCCGCGGCCACGTGCCGGCGGTGCAGCTCGTCGATGAGCGCCGTCGCGAGGCGCACGAGCTTCGCGATCTCGGCGTCGTCACGGTCGACCCACTGGCACCGCGGCTCGTCGTCGACGGGCACGAAGCCGTCGTGCTGCTCCCACGCCACGAGCGTGCGCTCGGCGCCGAGCACGTGCTGCTGCCACCACACCTGACGCAGGTACGAGCGCGGGATGCTGCGCCACGGCTTGTTGGTCGTCTTGATCTCGGCGAGCGTGATGCGCCCCGCGGAGTCGACCGCCAGCCCGTCGGGCGTCGCGAGGTGCCGCTTCTCGACGACCGCGTGGAAGAGAGCCGTCGACGGCAGGATGCCGTGCGTCGCGGCGAGCCACCGCGCGATCTCGGGTTCGCGCTGCCGCCCGTGCGCCGTGTACGCGTTGCCCGAGAACCCCGTGCCCGAAAGACCGAGCTTGGCGTCGGCCGCGCGGGCGATCGCGCGCTCGGACGTGAGCGCCGCGACATCCGTCGCCGTGATGCCGCGCGATCGCGCACGTACCCAAGCCACCCGATCGCGGGAGTCCGCGACGATGCGGGCGGCGAGTTCGGGGGTCACGCGTTCGAGGTTAGCCCGGGCGACGGACGTCTGCCGGGTGCGACCCGCGGGCCGGTGCCCTTGCTGGGGCTCGCCCTGCGCGGAGTGCACGACTTCCCGTCGAATGCACGACATCTCGACGTGGCGCGCTCGTGCATTCGATGTGATGTCGTGCATTCGGTGAGGGGGTGCGGGGTCGGCGTCGAGCGGTGGGTGGATCCTCCCCAGGCGCCCATGTCCACCGAGATTCCCCAGTACCCCGAAGCCGATCGCGCCAAGAGGAGGCGGATGCTGGACAGTCGAGCGTGCCCCGAACCGTCACGGCCGATGAACTGACGCCGCTCATCCGATCCCGGAGCGACCTCGTCGCACACGGGTGGACAGAGCGCGATATCGACGGCGCGGTCCGCGCGGAGCGTCTGCGCCTCATCCGCCGCGGCTGGTACATGGATGCCGACGACTGGGCAGAGCTGTGGCCCGAGGGCCGCCACTTGGCACACGTGATCGCCGTCGCGCGCGACGCGCGCGGGTCGGCGGTGATGTCGCACGAGTCAGCCGCTGTGCTGTGGCAGCTTCCGCTCTACCGGCACCGCCCGTCCCGGGTGCACATGACGACGACCTCCCCTCGCCGGATCTCGAGCGGGCCGGACGTCCTGCGCCATGTCGCCCCGCTGCGGCCCGGCGACGTCGCGGTGCGCGACGGCATCCGCGTCACCTCGCTGCAACGGACGGTGTTCGACCTGCTCCGGACGGTTCCGCCGGAGGCGGCTTTCACCGCTGCCGATGCTGCTGAGCGCCAGATCGCGTCGAACGGCCGAGAGTGGAACGCCGAGCGCGCCGAGCGGTGGCGGCGGGACCTCGCGGCGGTGCTGGACGAAGCGACCGGCGCGAGGCATCCGTCAAGCCCGACGCCTCGCGCCGTTGACCGACGGCCGTTCCGAGTCACCGGGTGAATCGGTGAGCCGACTGCAACTCATCCGCCTCGGGTTCGCTGCGCCGTCCGTTCAGGTCGCTGTACCGGCTCCTCACGGCGGCTTCTATTACGTCGACTTCGGGCTCGACGACGTCGGCGCGTTCGGCGAGTTCGACGGCCGCAGCAAGTACCTCGACGAATCCGTGCGCCGCGGCGTCGCTCTCGAACAGGTCCTCTTCGAGGAGAAGCAGCGCGAGGACTGGATCCGTGGCACGAGCGCGCGTCGCCTCGTGCGCTGGGAGGACGAGCACATCCACACGCCCGCACGCCTCGCCGCGCGCCTGGCGGCGTTCGGCATCCGGCCGCCGCACTGACCGTTCGCCGAGTGCACGACTTCCTGCCGAGTGCACGACTTCCGGAGGTAGGTAATGCGTGCAATCGACGACAAGTCGTGCACTCGGCGAAGAGGAGGGGCGAGGGAGGAGCGGGGGAGGAGCGGGGGCGATTTGGGGGACGGCGCGGGGTCACGTAGACTGGTGGAGCCGAAGACCGCCGGTCATCGACGTGCGCGCGAGCGCATGACGATCGAAGCTCTGCGATGCAGGGGCCTGCGCAGGTGACACGAACGAACTCCTGGGTATTCCAGGCCGAAGCTCCGTGCGCTTGCGCCGGAGCTTTTTCCATTGTGGGCGAGATCAGATGACCGGATGCCTCCGGCTCGGCGCCCCGCCACCGCGGAGCGTCTCGTAAACACAAGGAGTGGCCATGGCGCAGAAGGAAGCATCGGTCGCCGAGCTCACGAAGCACTTCGAGAACTCGACCGCCGTTCTGCTGACCGAGTACCGCGGTCTGACGGTGAAGGAGCTCAAGGAGCTCCGCAACAGCATCCGTCAGGACGCGGAGTACGCCGTGGTGAAGAACACGCTGACCAAGATCGCCGCGAACAACGCGGGGATCACGTCGCTGGACGACGACCTCAAGGGTCCATCGGCCATCGCGTTCGTGCACGGTGACCCGGTCTCCGTCGCGAAGGGTCTGCGCGCCTTCGCCAAGGCACACCCTCTTCTCGTGATCAAGGGCGGTTTCTTCGACGGGAACCCCCTGACCGCGGACGAGGTCAACAAGCTCGCCGACCTCGAGAGCCGTGAAGTCCTGCTGGCGAAGCTCGCCGGTGCGATGAAGGCCTCGCTGACCAAGGCGGCATACGTCTTCAATGCGCTTCCGTCGAAGGCCGTTCGCACGGTCGACGCGCTGCGCGCGAAGCAGGAGTCCGCGGCCTGACATCGGGCCCCGGCGTGAATACCCCAATCAAGGAGAAACATCATGGCTAAGCTCAGCACCGAGGAGCTGCTCGACGCGTTCAAGGAGCTCACGCTCATCGAGCTCTCGGAGTTCGTCAAGGCGTTCGAGGAGACCTTCGACGTCACCGCCGCCGCGCCCGTCGCGGTCGCCGCTGCCGGCGCCCCCGCCGGTGGTTCCGGCGAGGCCGCCGCCGAGGAGGAGAAGGACTCGTTCGACGTCATCCTCGAGGCCGCCGGCGACAAGAAGATCCAGGTCATCAAGGTCGTCCGCGAGCTCACCTCGCTCGGCCTCGGTGAGGCGAAGGCCGTCGTCGACGGTGCTCCGAAGGCCGTGCTCGAGGGCGCGAACAAGGAGACCGCCGACAAGGCGAAGGCCGCCCTCGAGGAGGCCGGCGCGACGGTCACCCTGAAGTAATTCAGCGTTTCACGCGTCACGAAGGCCCCCGGGTTCGCCCGGGGGCCTTCGTCATGTCCGGGAGCGACGCGCGTGCCGGCCGCGCTAGCGCGGCGTCGCGCGCATGTCGACCGCCATCGCCGACTGGAGCGCGTCGGGGTGCGCGGTCGAGGTGCGCATGACCAGGGTCGGCTTCAGGCGCACCTCCGTCGGCGGCAGCGCGGGATCGGCGAGGTGACGCTCCAGGAGAGCGACCGCGGCCGCTCCCTGCTCACGCGGAACCTGCCGCAGCGTCGTGAGCGAGAACATCTCGGCGTACTCGTGGTCGTCGATTCCCACGACGCTCAACTCGCTGGGGACCCGGATGCCGAGCCGCCGCGCCGCGATGATCGCCCCGATCGCGACCTCGTCGCACACACCCACGATCGCGGTCGGCCGTCGGCGCGCGTCGCCCAGCAGATCGACCGCCGCCGCGTAGCCGCCGGGGCACGTCACGTCGGAACGCACATGGCGGACGTGCTCGGAGAGCCCGGCATCCGTCATCGTCTCCACATAGCCCGACATGCGCCGACGGTCCACATGCGCCCAATGCGCCGTCGCACCGCCGCCGAGGAACACGATGTCGCGATGGCCGAGATCGATGAGGTGCTCGGTCGCCCGCCGCGCCGCGTGACCGTCGTCGATCGAAACGACGCTCGTCGCGGTGGTGGCCGCCACGACGCTCACGACCGGCCGCTCGAGGGCGAGCATGCGCTCGAGCTCTTCGTCCTCGGGCTCGAGGCCGACGGCGATCAGCCCGTCGAACCGCTTGCGCGCGAGGAAGTGCTCGAAGATGCGGCGACGGCCCGGCGTGCCGGGCTTGGCGTCGTACAGCGCGAGATCCAGCCCGCGCTCGAGGAGGGCGTGCTGGATGCCCTCGAGGACTTCGGCGAAGAACCACCGGTTGACGTACGGCATGACGACGCCGACGGTCTGGGTCCGGCCGGTCGCGAGGCTGACTGCGCTCGTCGACGGGACATAGCCGAGCGATGCCGCGGCGTCCAGCACGCGCTTGCGCGTGCGCTCGGAGACATACCCCGAGCCGGTGAGGGCACGACTGGCCGTCGACTTCGACACGCCTGCGAGGCGTGCGACGTCGGCGATGCCGCCCACCCGGACACCTCCCTCGGTTTCACGCGCCGTCGCGCACCAGGGCGCCGGTTCGCCGCATTTTCGGGAACCGGTTCCATTCCCATCCTGCCGTGGAAACCCGCCACGCACCAGGGAAAGTCACTGTATTTATCGACTTGTGATCCCATTCGATTGTGCGGACGCACCGCATCCCCTAGCGTGATTCTGGAATCGGTTCCCGAAGTTCCTTGCGCCGGTTCTGGCGGGTCATCGACATCCCGCACATCTCAACGAGGAGGACCAATGAAGACACAGAGACGAGGGAGGCTCCTCATCTCAGTGGCCGCGGTGGGCGCCGCGGGTATCGCCCTCGCCGGTTGTTCCGGCGGCCCGGGTTCGGGCGGCGGCGGCGGAGACGAGGGTGGCGGCGGCGACAACGTCGTGACCATCTACGGCACGATCGCGGACACGGAGGCCGAGCTCCTCGAGGAGTCGTGGGCCGAGTGGGAGGAAGAGAACGGCATCGACATCCAGTACGAGTCGTCGAAGGAGTTCGAGGCCCAGATCGCTGTTCGCGCGCAGGGCGGCAACGCCCCCGACATCGCGATCTTCCCGCAGCCGGGTCTGCTCGCCGACATGGCTCGGCGCGACTTCCTGAAGCCCGCTCCGCAGAGCGTGCAGGACAACGTCGCCGAGTACTGGACCGAGGACTGGGCCAACTACGGCACCGTCGACGGCACGCTCTACGGCGCGCCGCTCATGGCGAGCGTCAAGGGCTGGATCTGGTACTCGCCGGCCACGTTCGAAGAGCACGGCTGGGAGATCCCGAACTCGTGGGACGAGCTGCTCGACCTGACCGCGCAGATCCAGGCCGACATCGGCGGCCCGCCGTGGTGCGTCGGCTTCGGTTCGGATGCCGCGACCGGCTGGCCGGGCACGGACTGGATCGAGGACGTCGTCCTGCGCCAGTCCGGCACCGAGGTCTACGACGAGTGGGTCGCGAACGAGATCCCGTTCACCGACCCGGCCATCAAGTCGGCGTTCGACGAGGTGGGCAAGATCCTGCTCAACCCGGACTACGTGAACGCGGGCTTCGGCGGCGTCGACACGATCGTGACCACGCCGTTCGGCGACCCGGCCGCGGCGCTCGTGTCGGGTGAGTGCACGCTGCACCACCAGGCGTCGTTCTACGACGGGTTCATCACCGACGCCGGCGGCACCGTCGCCGAGGACGGTGACATCTGGGCGTTCATCACCCCGGGCTTCGGCGGCGAGGCCGCGGAGGGCGCGGTCGTGACGGGCGGTGGCGAGATCGTCGGCGCGTTCGACGACTCCGAGTCGACCGTGAAGGTGCTCGAGTACCTCTCGAGCCCCGAGTGGGCGAACAGCCGCGTGAGCCTGGGCGGCGTCATCAGCGCCAACAAGGGTCTCGACCCCGAGAACGCCTCCAGCAACATCCTCAAGGAGGCCATCGGCATCCTGCAGGACGACACCACGACCTTCCGGTTCGACGCATCCGACCTGATGCCGTCCGCCGTGGGCGCCGGAACGTTCTGGCAGGGCATGCGCGACTGGGTCAACGGCACGCCGACCGAGACTGTCCTCGAGCAGATCGAGGCAGGCTGGCCGTCGAGCTGACCTTCCTGAACGGGGCCGCCCTTCCCAAAGGGCGGCCCCGTTCCCTACCGTGAACGCAATGGACGTCCCCGGGTCCGACGACGCACTCGAAAGGTAGCCATGTCCGATTTCTTCCGATGGTTGAGCACGCTCAACCCGTGGCTGGAGATCATCGTCATCGTCGGGATCTTCCTCGCCGTGGTGGGGCTGATCCTCTTCTTCATCGAGATCGCGCCCCGACCGGGACGGATGTACACGATCATCCGTCTCATCGCGTGCGTGGTCGGTCCCGTGCTGGTGCTCTTCCTGCTCCAGTCGTGGATCGAGGCGATGATCGCAGCGGCCGTGCTCGGCCTCCTGTTCTTCTTCCTGGACAAGAGGGCCCGCGACGGCGCGGGCTCGCTCTTCCAGCTCGTGGGCTTCCTGACGCCCGCGATCGCCCTCCTGGCCGTCGGCCTCATCGTTCCGACGATCCAGACGACGGTCCAGGCGTTCATGAACTCGCGCGGCACCGAGTTCATCGGCTTCGAGAACTTCGCGTGGATCTTCACGCAGCCGGCGAACGTGCGCATCATCATCAACACGATCGTGTGGGTGCTCGTGGCGCCGGTCGTCTCGACGATCGCGGGTCTCGCGTACGCCTACTTCATCGACAAGTCCCGCGGGGAGCGGTACTACAAGATCCTCGTGTTCATGCCGATGGCCATCTCGTTCGTGGGTGCATCGATCATCTGGCGCTTCATGTACGCGGTGCGGCCGGCGGGGTCGAACCAGATCGGCTTCCTGAACCAGATCATCGTGTGGTTCGGCGGTCAGCCGCTGAACTTCCTCGCGGCCGAGCCGTGGAACACGCTGTTCCTCATCGTGGTGCTGATCTGGATCCAGACCGGTTTCGCGATGGTGATCCTCTCCGCCGCCATCAAGGGCGTGCCGACCGAGCAGCTCGAGGCGGCGGAGCTCGACGGAACGAACGCGTGGCAGAAGTTCATCAACGTGGTCGTGCCCGGCATCCGGCCCGCTCTCATCGTCGTCCTGACGACGATCTCGATCGCCTCTCTGAAGGTCTTCGACATCGTCCGCACGATGACCGCGGGAGCGAACAACACGTCGGTTCTCGCGAATGAGATGTACACGCAGTTCCGCAGCTTCGAGGCCGGGCGGTCCGCAGCATTCGCGGTGATCCTGTTCATCCTCGTGCTGCCGATCGTCATCTACAACGCGGTGCAGCTGAAGAAGCAGCGGGAGGTGCGCTGATGAGCGCGGTGATGCCCGTCGATCTCCCGATCGACGAAGAAGGCCAGAAAGAACTGAAGCGCGGCGCGCGCAGGGCCGACAAGATCCAGCTCGGTTCGACCAAGCGCAAGCTCTCGTCGCCGTGGGCGACCGCGGCCGCGCTGATCATCGCGATCCTGTGGACGATCCCGACCTTCGGTCTTCTGGTCTCGTCGTTCCGACCGCGTGAGCTCATCCAGACCACGGGTTGGTGGACGGTCTTCGAGAACTGGGGCTGGACGCTCGACAACTACGCGACGGCGCTGCAGTCGGGCAACAGCCAGCTGAACATGGCGGGCGCCTTCGTGAACTCGTTCGCGATCACGATCCCGGCGACCGTCATCCCGATCTCGATCGCGCTGCTTGCCGCGTACGCGTTCGCGTGGATGGACTTCCGCGGCAAGGACGCGCTGTTCATCCTCGTGTTCGCGCTGCAGATCGTGCCGATCCAGATGGCCCTGATCCCGCTCCTGCAGCTTTTCTCGCAGGGCACGATCTTCGGGTTCCCTGTGATGGAGGCGTTCGGCTCGTTCGGCTACGCGCAGGTGTGGATCGCGCACACGATCTTCGCCCTGCCGCTGACGATCTACCTGCTCCACAACTTCGTGTCGGAGATCCCGCGCGAGGTGATCGAGGCGGCCCGCGTCGACGGCGCCGGGCACGGGCAGATCTTCTTCCGGCTGATCCTGCCGCTCACGATGCCGGCGATCGCGTCGGTCGCGATCTTCCAGTTCCTGTGGGTGTGGAACGACCTGCTCGTGGCCCTCATCTTCGCCGACGGCAACGTGGCCCCGATCACGAAGCTGCTCGCCGAGATGACCGGCAGCCGCGGACAGGACTGGCACCTGCTGACGGCCGGTGCGTTCATCGCACTGGTGGTTCCGCTGGTGGTGTTCCTGTCGCTGCAGCGGTTCTTCGTCCGAGGCCTGCTGGCGGGTTCGACGAAGGGATAATCGGTCAGGACCGTACCGCGCGGCGCACGCTCCACGGGGCGTGCGCCGCGCGGTCCTTGCGGCGGGACGAATGAGCGAGCTGATCGATTCCGAGACGGATGCCGCGGCATCCGTCGACCCCGACGTCGGCCTGAGCGGAGCCGACGTCGCCGAGCGCACGGCGGCAGGGCGGACCAACGCGTTCGAGACGCGGACGAGCCGGAGCGCGTGGTCGATCATCCGCGCGAACGTCTTCACGTCGTTCAACGGGATCGTGCTCGGGTGCTTCGCCGTGCTGCTCGTGCTCGGTCGGTGGCAGGACGCGCTCTTCGGGCTCATCGCGCTCGCGAACTCGATCATCGGCGGCGCGCAGGAATTCCGTGCGAAGCGTGCGCTGGATCGCCTCGCGCTGCTCAACGCGCCGCGGGCGCGCGTGCGCCGCGACGGCGTCGAGATCGAGCTGCCGCCGTCCGAGGTCGTGATCGACGACGTGCTCGTGCTCCGCGCGGGCGATCAGATTCCCGCCGATGCGCTCGTGCTGCGCTCACGGGGACTGCAGGTCGACGAGTCGCTGCTGACAGGGGAGTCCGACGCGATCGACAAGAACGCCGGCGACGAAGTGCTGTCCGGGTCGAACGTGATGGCCGGTCAGGGCGAGGCGCAGGTGGTGCGCGTCGGGGCGGATGCCTTCGCCAACCGCATCGCCGCCGAGGTGAAGCGTTTCTCGCTCGTCGCGAGCGAGCTGCGGTCGTCCATCGACCGTGTGCTGAAGTGGGTCGGCTGGGGCCTCGGCCCGATCGGACTCCTCGTGCTGAACGCGCAGATCATGGTCGCGGGAGGCTGGATCGAGGCGTGGGACACGGGCGGCTGGGTGCAGGCCGTCGTCAACGCGGTCGCATCGATCACGGCGATGATCCCGCTCGGCCTCGTGCTCATGACGTCGATCGCGTTCGCGGTCGGGGCGGCGCGCCTCGCGCGGCGCAAGGTGCTCGTGAACGAGCTGCCGGCTGTCGAGGGTCTCGCGCGCGTCGATGTCGTGTGCCTCGACAAGACCGGCACGATCACCCAGGGCGACATCCGCTTCGACACCGCGCTCCCGCTCGACGCCGCCCCGCCCGGCTGGGAGGACGCGCTCGCGTGGTACGGCGCGGCGCCCGACGCGAACGCGACGGCGCGATGCCTCCGCGACCCGTATCCGGTCACCCGTGAGCTCGACCCGACGGCGTACGTGCCGTTCTCGTCGGCGCGCAAGTGGAGCGCCGTGAGCTTCGCGCCGCACGCCGGAACGTGGGTGCTCGGCGCGCCGGAGATGGTGCTCGGCGATGCCGCGCTCGACGGCGACGGTGCGCTCGCGCGCCTCCACGGCGAGCTCATCTCGACAGGTCGCCGCACGCTCGTGCTCGCGCACACCGACCGCTCGCTCACCCCGGCCGACGTCGACGCCGAGCGCCTGCCCGACGGACTGCGGGCGGCGGTCATCGTGGCGTTCCACGAGTCGGTGAGGCCGGATGCCGCGCAGACGCTCGCGTACTTCGCGGCGCAGGGCGTCGGCATCCGCATCATCTCCGGCGACCACCCGCGGACCGTCGCCGCGATCGCCCGCCGGGTCGGTGTCGACGTGGAGGACGGCTTCGACGCGCGAGGGCTCCCCGACGATGACGACGAGCTCACCGCGGTGCTCGAGCGCAATTCGGTCTTCGGGCGCGTGAACCCCGAGCAGAAGCAGCGCATGGTCCTCGCACTGCAGCGCGCCGGTCATACGGTCGCGATGACGGGCGACGGGGTCAACGACGCGCTCGCGATCAAGACCGCCGACCTCGGCATCGCGATGAACTCGGGCTCGGCGGCGACGAGGGCCGTCGCGCAGCTCGTGCTCCTCGACGACCGGTTCTCCCACCTGCCCGGCGTCGTCGCCGAAGGGCGTCAGGTGATCGCGAACATCGAGCGCGTGTCGATGCTCTTCCTCACGAAGACGGTGTACGCGACGGGACTCGCGATTCTGTTCGGCCTCCTCGTGCTGGAGTTCCCGTTCCTGCCGCGGCAGCTCTCGATCACGGACGGCCTCACGATCGGCCTTCCCGCGTTCTTCCTCGCTCTCATGCCGAACGGGCAGCGCTATGTGCCCGGATTCCTGCGCCGCTCGCTCAGCTTCGCGATCCCCGCGGGCGTGATCATCGCGACCGCCCTGACGGCCTACACCCTCGTCGCGCGGTCCCTCGGGGTTCCCCAGCCCGAACTGCGCACGGGGTCGACGATCATCCTCGCCGTCGTCGGCATCTGGGTGCTCACGGTGCTCTCACGCCCGATCACGCGCTTCAAGGGCCTCGTGATCGGCGCGATGTTCATCGGGCTGGTCGGGATCTACACGATCCCGCTCCTCACGCGGTTCTTCGAGCTCGTCGATCCCGGAGAGACGGCCGCGTACCTCGTCGCGCTCGTCACCGTGCTCACGATCGGCGCGATCGAGGTCGTGCGGTTCTTCCATCGGCGGTACATCGCTCGACGGTGGAACCTGTGACGCCCGTCAGGCGGGCGGCGGCACAACGGATGCCTCGGCCTCCGCGATCGCGCGGAACCACCTCGATCCCGGAGGGGTCCACAGGGCGACCACGATGAACACCTCGACGGCGAGGAGGACGAGTGCGACGAGATCCCACGGGTCCGTCGTCAAGATCGTGACGACCTTCAGGGCGGCCTGGACGGTGAGGTACGCGGTGACGAGCAGCCGTGCGAGGCGGCTTCCGCGGCTGAGGCCCGAAGCGAGGGCGAGCGAGAGGAGGCCGAACAGGATCGTGCCGGCACCGAGCAGCGACACCGTCAGCACGGCATCGGGCTCCACGCGGTAGCGGCTCAGCAGCACGAGCAGCCCGATCGCGACGTTCGAAAGGCCGCTCAGGTAGACGAACACGACCGCCGCCGTGACGACGGCGGGACGCCGCGGCCGGGGAGGGCTCGGAGCGGTCACGCGACCACTGTAGAGGTCAGCCGGTGCAGCCGAGTCGCGCCTGCACCGCCTTCATCGCGTCGATCTCGGCGGTCTGCGCGACCTTCATGCTCTCGGCCACGGCCAGCACGCGCGGCTCCGACCCGAGCTCGAGGACGGCGTCGACCATCGGGATCGCGCCCTCGTGGTGACGGATCATGAGTTCGGTGAACAGGCAGTCCGCGTCGAGGCCCTCAGCGGCCCTGAGGCGCGCGAGCTCCTCGTCGCTCGCCATGCCCATGGCCTCGCGCATCTCGGCATCCGTCATCGGCTCGTCCGATGCTGCGCCGCCGTGACCGTGGCCGTCGCCCGTACCGCTCATCCATGCCATCGGCGGGCCGCCCGCCTGCGGAAGCCCCCACTGGACGAGCCAGTCGAACATCTCGCCGCGCTGCGCCGACTGCCCCGTGGCGATGTCGTACGAGAGGGCGCGCAGGTCTTCGTCCTCGGTCTTGCGGTAGAGCTCCATCGCCATCTCGACGGCCTGCGCGTGGTGCACCTGCATGTCCCGCGCGAATCCGGCTTCGGCGGAGTCGTTCGCCGGCGCGAGCGGTCCGGACGAGCCGAACGTCGAGAAGCGCCCCACCGCGAACGCGAGAGCGGCCACGGCCACGGCGATGAGCACCGGGACCAGCCACCGCCGAGCGCGGGAGGGTCGCTCCTGGGACGTCATCCTCGCGTCACGAGACCTTGCCCGGGCCGTCCAGCGCGCCGGTGCACGCGGCGTTCGGCTCGGGCGCGTTCTGGTTGCGCCAGTACTCCTCGAAGAACTGCTCGATGCGCTCGTCATCCGCGGAGTCGACCTTCAGCTGCGCGTTCCACGCGCTGAGGGCGATCGGCGTGTCGAGGCCCTCGTAGGGCGAGAGGATCACGTAGCTCGAGGGGAGCTTGCGCTTGAGCGCGTTGAGCTCGTCGTCGCTGAGCGCGTCGGCGTCGTACGTCACCCACACGGCGCCGTGTTCGAGCGAGTGCACGGCGTGCTCGTCGGGCTGCGGCTCGGTGTAGATGCCGCAGTTGAGCCACACCGCGTTGTGCGGGCCGCCTGCGGGCGGGGTCTGCTCGTAGTCGACCGTTCCCTCGACGTGGTTCGTCTCGTTCGTGAACGTCTCGACGCCTTCGATCTCGATGCCTTCGCCGCCCGCGGTGTAGCTGGCCGGGGGAGGCGGCGCGAACACGAACGACGCGATGATCGCGGCGACGATCGCGGCGACGCCCACGACTCCGAGCGTCCAGCCGACGACCTTTCCGCGCCGACGGCGCGCGAGCTGTCGCTGATACTCGGCGAGCTTCTCCTGGCGCTTCTGCTCGCGCTGCTGCTTGACGGTGAGGTTGATCTCGGCCTGCTTCGCGGGGTTGCCGCTCGTGCGCTTGTCGGTGGAGCGCGGGGATGTCGGGGTCATTCGCGGTGATCTCGGCTCGGGCGCCCGGCGGGCGGCGGACAACGGATGCGGCGGGCAGAGCGTTCCCGCCGGCCCAAGCCTATTCGTCTCGATGCATCCGCCGCCTGGGAACAAGCCCAGGCAATGGGAGAAGTACGCCCTGAATCGGCAGGATCCGGGTGGTCGACGGCAGGGAACGGCTGGCGGCATCCGATAGCATTGATCGGCCCCGAATCGATTCGAGACGCTCTCTCCACTCGCATCGTTCGTCGTCCTCCGTCGCCGCATCCGGCTTTCGCCACCTGCCCCGACGGTTCGCCTCCCCACGCCGCCCTCGTCTCGATTGCCGAAGACCCTTGCTCGACACCGCCTCCATCCCGACCCGCACACCGCCCGCCTCTCCCGAAGAGCCGGCGGTGACGGATGCCCCGCCCGCGCCTCCGACGACGACGGGCTCCATCCGCACGCGCGGCGCGAGCCCGACCGGCGCGATCCGCACGCTCGGCAGCAATCCGGCGACCGCGCCGATCATGCTCCACCCGGGCGACTCGCTGTCGTCGGGGCGCCGCCTCCTCTACGTCATCCTGCTCGGCGCGCTCACCGCGCTCGGGCCGTTCACGATCGACCTCTACCTGCCGGCGTTCCCCGTGCTCGAGGCGGACTTCGACACGACCGCGGCCGCGATCCAGCTCACGCTCACCGGCACGATGATCGGCTTCGGGCTCGGGCAGCTCATCGTGGGTCCGCTCAGCGACAAGGTGGGCCGTCGCCTCCCGCTGCTGTCGGTGACCGCGCTCCACGTGCTCGCGAGCGTCGCGGCAGCCTTCGCTCCGTCGCTCGAGCTGCTCGGCATCGCGCGCGTGCTCATGGGCGCGGGCGCCGCGGCGGGCGGCGTCGTCGCCGCCGCGATCGTGCGCGACCTGTTCGGCGGCCGTCGCCTCGTCGTGATGCTGTCGCGCCTCGCGCTCGTGTCGGGGGTCGCGCCGGTGCTCGCACCGCTCGTCGGCTCGGCGCTGCTGCTGGTGATGCCGTGGCGCGGCGTCTTCGTCGTGCTCGCGATCTACGGCGCGGTCATGCTCGTGTCGGCGATCGCGTTCGTGCCCGAGACGCTGCCGCCCGCGCGGCGTCACGAGCGCGGCGCCACGACCGTGTGGCAGCGCTACCGCAGCGTCTTCACCGATCGCGTCTTCATCGGCGTGCTCATCATCGGCGGCATGACCTTCAGCGGCCTGTTCTCGTACCTGTCGGCGTCGTCGTTCCTGTTCCAGGAGATGTACGCGTTCAGCCCGCAGGAGTACGGCGTCCTCTTCGCGGTCAACTCGGTCGGCGTCGTCGTAGGCGTTCAGACGGCCGCGCGCCTCGCGGCCCGGTTCGGACCCCAGTGGGTGCTCGCCGTCTCGACCTCCACGCTGGTCGTGGCATCCGTCGCGATCATCCTGGCCGATCAGCTCGGCCTCGGGCTGTGGGGCACGATCGTGCCGCTGTTCGTGTTCATGACGGCGTGCGGGTTCACGTTCCCGTGCGTGCAGGTGCTCGCGCTCGACCGGCACGGCAAGGCCGCGGGCACGGCGCAGTCGATCATCGGCGCCACCAACTTCGGCGTCGCGGGGATCATCTCGCCGCTTGTCGGCGCGATCGCCGCCGGCTCGGGCATCACGGCGACGACGATGGCCTCGGTCATGGTCGGCTGCGCCGTCGTCGGTGTGATCGCGCTGTGGGCGATCGTTCGGCCGCGCACGGTAGAGCAGCTCACGCCGTGAGCGGCATCCGTCTCACTCGATCCGCTTGACGGGCTGCAGCAGGAAAAGCCGCACCTTCCGGCCCGACGACCGCTCGTAGTTGCGGTAGCCCGGCCACTGGCGCTCGATGGTGGCCCACGCCGCCTCGCGCTCGTCGTCGGAGAGAAGCGTGGCGCGCACGGCGTAGCGGCGCCCGCGCACGGAGATCTCGGCGTCGGGGTGTGCGAGCAGGTTGTTCGTCCACGCCGGATGGTTCGGTCCGGCGAAGTTCGTGCCCGCGACGATCGCGCGCCCCTTTCCGTCGGGCGTGTACATGAGGGGAGCGTCGCGTGGCTGCCCGGACTGCGCTCCGATCGTGTGCAGCACGAGCGAAGGCACGAGCAGTCCGCTCACCTGAACGCGGCCACGCGAGATCCACGACACGAACCGCTCGACCGGCGGCAGCAGCGCCGGGCCGATCCAGCGGCGGAACACCCGCGTGCGCGAGAGCGGCGCGACCACGGCCCGGACGGCTTGCACAACACGGGACATGGCGTCAATCCTGCCCTCGATCGTCGTGGTGCGGGAGGCAGAATGGGGCGATGGAACGCGCGACGACACGACCGGATGCCTCGCCGTCGCGCCTCATCGCCGTCACGATCGCCGGGGTCGCACTCATCGGGCTCGGCGTGCTGCTCGGCTGGGTGATCCTCATGCGCGGCGAGGAGCCGTTCGCGATCGATGTGTGGTGGAACGATCTGCTCGTCGAGTGGTGGGTTCCCGCGATCGGCGGGTTCTCGCGTGTCATGAACTGGCTCGGCGGAGGCTGGTTCGGCGTGCTCGCCGTGCCGATCCTCGGCGCGATCGCGCTCGTGCTGCTGCGCAGGCCGTGGTCGGCGGCGTACTTCCTCGCCGCCGAGATCGTGTCTGTCGCGATCGTGCAGGTGCTCAAGCACCTGTTCGGGCGCGCGCGCCCCGAAGAGATCCTCGTCCTGTCGGACGTCGGCTCGTATCCCTCGGGACACGTCGCGAACGCGGCGACGATCGCGGCCGTGGCCGTCGTGCTCTTCCCGCGTCTGTGGGTCGTCGTCGTGGGGGCGGGGTGGGTCGTGATGATGGCCTTCAGCCGCACCTACCTCCACGCGCACTGGGTCAGCGACACCATCGGCGGGGCGCTCGTCGGCGCGGGTGCGGCGCTCGTCGTCGCGGCCGCATTCTGGTCGCAGATCTCGCGAGAGCGAGCGGATGCCGCCCAGCGCCGCATCCCGGTCGAGTAGTCCGTTCGCCTGCCATCCGCGAGGATGACCGGCTCGCGCCCCCGTCGCTAGGCTGTGCCCATGTCCGCGCCTGCCTCGCCCGATCCCGCCGTCGCCGCCGCCGAAGCCGAGCTCGCGAGGCTCCGCGCAGAGGCCGAAGCCGCCGAGGCGCAGCTCAAGGCCGCGCAGGCGAAGGCGGCGCTGGCCGCGGCCGAGGCGGAGGCCGCGAAGGCGCGCGCGGCAGGCGGTGCGGCCGAGCCGGCAGCACCGGACGAAGAGGCGCCGGCGCAGGAGGAGACCCCCGCTGAGCAGCCCGCGGAAGAGAAGGCGCCCGCGGCGGAGGCATCCGCTGATTCGGCCCCTCCCGCCGAGACCGCCCCTCCCGCCGAGACACCGCCCGAGGGCGCGCCGCTCACCGCTGCCGAGGTCGCGAAGATCATCGCCGGCTACGCGTTCGAGGCCGAAACGCTCGACGTCGGGGCGCTCGTCAACGGCAACCCGGTGCCCCAAGCGCAGGTGCGCATCCCGCTCGGCATGATGAACCGGCATGGCCTCGTCGCCGGTGCGACCGGAACGGGCAAGACCCGTACGCTTCAGGGGCTCGCGGAGCAGCTCGCGGCCAAGGGCGTTCCCGTGTTCGCGGCCGACATCAAGGGCGACCTCTCGGGCGTCGCGACACCGGGGGAGTCGAACGAGAAGCTCCTCGACCGCACGCGCGGGATCGGGCAAGACTGGAAGCCCGAGGCATCCGTCACCGAGTTCTTCGCGCTCGGCGGCATCGGCAAGGGCATTCCGGTGCGCGCGACCGTGTCGGGCTTCGGCCCGCTGCTGCTGAGCAAGGTGCTCGGGCTCAACGAGACGCAGGAGTCGAGCCTCGGGCTCGTGTTCCACTACGCCGACGCGAACGGGCTCGCGCTCGTCGACCTCTCCGACCTGCGCGCGGTGCTCACCTACCTCACGAGCGACGAGGGCAAGGCGGAGCTCAAGAACCTCGGTGGGCTGTCGGCGGCGACGGCGGGAGTGATCCTGCGCGAGCTCATCACGTTCGCGGACGAGGGCGCCGATGTGTTCTTCGGCGAGCCGGAGTTCGACGTGAAGGACTTCCTGCGCACGGCGCCCGACGGGCGGGGCATCATCTCGCTGCTCGAGGTGCCCGGGGTCGCGGACAAGCCCGCGCTGTTCTCCACCTTCCTCATGTACCTGCTCGCCGAGCTGTTCGAGATCCTCCCCGAAGTGGGCGACCTCGACAAGCCGAAGCTCGTGTTCTTCTTCGACGAGGCGCACCTGCTGTTCAAGGACGCGTCGAAGGACTTCCTCGCGGCGATCACGCAGACCGTGCGGCTCATCCGCTCCAAGGGCGTCGGCGTCTTCTTCGTGACGCAGACGCCGAAGGACGTGCCCTCGGACGTGCTCGCGCAGCTCGGATCGCGCATCCAGCACGCTCTGCGCGCGTTCACGCCCGACGACGCGAAGGCGCTGCGCGCGACCGTCGGCACGTACCCGAAGTCGGGCTACGACCTCGAGCGCGTGCTGCAGGAGCTCGCGACGGGCGAGGCGATCGTCACCGTCATGAGCGAGAAGGGCGCGCCGACCCCCGTCGCGTGGACGCGCCTGCGCGCTCCGCAGGGGCTCATGTCGCCGACGCCGGACCCCGCGATCGAGAAGGCGATCCACGCGTCGCCGCTGCTCGCGAAGTACGGCACCGCGATCGACCGCGAGTCGGCGCGCGAGATCCTCACCGCACGCATGAACGCGGCGGCCGAGGCCGAAGCCGCCGAGGAGGCGGCGCTCGCGAAGGCGAAGGCGGACGCCGAGTACGCGAAGCAGAAAGCCGCGATCGACAAGGCGCAGGCCGCCGCCGAGAAGAAGGCCCAGCAGGAGTACGAGCGACTGCTCAAGAAGACCGCGGGGAAGAGCCGCACGTCTCGTTCGTCGAGCTCGTCGCGTGCGGAGAAGTCGCCGCTCGAGGAGATCCTGGGTTCGAAGGCGACCCAGACGATCCTGGGGGGAGTGATCCGCGGCATCTTCGGCACGGGCCGGCGCTGACGCCGACCCGAGCGAGCGCCGTCGGGGGACCGCGCTGAGCGGAGACGACGCGCCGCGTTCAGGAGAAGGACACCGGATGCCCCTGCGCCAGCGTCCGCAGCGAACGGGCCGCATCGCGGAGGGCGCCGAGGTGACGGGCGGCGAGCGAGAACCGGGAGACGGGGGTCGAGAGCGTGAGGGCGCCGATCGCGTGGCCGTCGTCGTCGGTGATCGACACGGCGAGGCATCCGCGACCGGCTGACAGGCCGCCCACCTGTTCCGCGTACCCGCGCGCGGCGTAAGCCGCATGGATCGCCGACACGACCTCCGAGGGCGGTGTCACACGCCACCGCTCCACGGCGACACCCGCCGGCTCGGGGAGGTTCGGCTGTTCGACGAGCCACACGTGGCCGGGAGCCGAGCGGGTCGGGTCGCTGAGGAACGTCGCCCGGTCGGAGAGCGGCTGGGCCGGGTCCTCGTCGACGATCGCGAGGCCCGAACGGTGGAAGGCGACCAGGTGGACCGCCTCACCCGTCGCGCTGCGGACCTCGTCGAGCACGTCGCGATGCGCGGGGCGACGATGGGCGTCGACGATCGCGGCGAGCTCGAGCACACGTGCGCCGAGGAGGAATCCGGAGAAGTCCGGCCGTCGCACCAGGTAGCCGTCCCGCACGAGGGCGTTGACCGTGCGATACACCGTCGCGCGCGGCGCGCCGACCGCGCGGGCGATCTCGGCGGCCGTGATGCCGTCGTGGTGGCCCGCGACCTGTTCGAGCACTTCGAGGGCGAGCCCGAGGCCCTTCTCCCCGAAGCGGGACGAGGACGTGCCGGACCCGTCGGCGCTCATCGCGAACCTTCGCCGTCGCCGCCGATCGTGTCCGAAGCGACGGCCCAGTCGTGTACCCCCACCCTCTCGATCACGCCGGCACCGCGCCGCAGGCGCACCATCCCGGCGGCCGATACGACGCCGAGGATGCCGAGGACGGCGACGAGCCCCACCGGATTCGTGTCGGACGTCGACACGACGGCGGTGCCGAGCACCGCGAGGAGGGCCGCGCCCGCGACGCCCGAGAGGACGGCCGCCCCGATTGTGAGCTCGCCGATGCGCGCGAGGAAGACGGGAGCCGCGACGCACACGAGGGCGTAGGCGACGAGGAATCCGATCATCCCGGCGGGGGAGGTGACCGCGCGGAGGGTGTCGCGCGATCCTCCGAGCAGAAGGACGGTCGCCGGCACCGCGAAGACCGCGAACGCGATGAGGATCGCGCCCGCGGCCGGCACGCCGCGCAGCGATACGCGTCCGAACACGCCGGGGATGACACCCTCGCGGCTCAGCGCGAACGCCAGTCGTGTCGCGGCGTTCGTCATCGCGAGCGAGCACGCGAGGAACGACGTCGCGACGATGAGGTCGACGACCCACCCGACGCCCGACGTCGACGCCCAGGGCCCGCCGGGATCGCCGGCTGCGACGAGCGCGAGCTGCGCCGCGGTGCCCACGAGCACGACCGCGCCCGTCGCGAACACACTCACCAGGACGCCTCGCGGAACCGATGCGAAGGGGCGGCGGGATTCGGGGCCGAGCGCGGCGCCGCTCTCGAAGCCCACGAATCCGATGATCGCGAAGGCGATTCCCAGCATCACGATGTCGGGCGAGAACTCCGCCGGCTGCGGGGCCAGAGGGGCGAGATCCCACCCGGTGGACGACAGCGCGACGAGCGAGATCGCGAGGACCGCCGCGACCGCGATCGTCTCGAGGACGAGCAGGATCCGCGTCGACATCCGCACCCCCCGCGCGATGACGCCGGCGGTGATCACGGTCGTTCCCGCCATCACCGCGACCGTGACACCCGAGATCGACCTCGGCTCGCTGGACACGAGGCCCGCGATCCGCGTGGCGCCCGAGGAGAGCGTGCTCATCGCGATCGCGAGATATCCCACGGCGAGTGCGGATCCGCCCACGATGCCGGCCCAGGGCCCGAGCCCGCGGGTCGTGAAGGTGTAGAGCGACCCTGTGCTCGAGATCCGGCGCGAGAGCATCCCGATCACGAGCGCCACCGCCACGACGAGCCCGACGGTGAGGACGAGCTCGGTGAAGGCGAGCGAGCCGCTCCGGCCGAACAGCGCGCCGGGATGCACGAGCATGACGCCGGCCGGGGCCGTGGCCGCGACCGACTGCGCGACGACGTCCACGACGCTCGCGTGGCGGCGATGCAGCCCCGCGAACGGAGACTCGCGCGTGAGATCGAGACGAGGCCGTCCCCGTCGGATCGCGTCGGCGAGGGCGCTCATTCGGGCTCCTTCCGCGGCCGACCCTACTGACCGGTCGTTGCACGTGTGCTCACGGACTGTTTCGAGTTCGTGAAACGGGGTGAGACGCGGATGCCCCGCACCCCGGCCGCGCGTCTCAGGCCGTGTTCGAAAGCCGTTCGTCCGGCAATACGCCTGCGAAACAGCGCTCTCGAAGAATCGCCGCGAGGGCGCTGACCGCGCTCCGCCCCCCGCACCGAAAGGAACGTCTGTGACAGAGTCTCAGATCTCTCCGGCGGCCGATCCGCCTCCGCCGCGGCGTCGCAGGTGGCTCACACCGCGCACGCTGGGCATCGCATCCGCCGTGTCGGCAGGAGCCGCCGCGGTGGCCCTCGTCTTCGCGACGCAGGTCGCCGTGCAGGCGACGTCGACTCCGCCGGATGCGACGTCGTCCACGCCGATCGCCGCCGACAGCACCGACGACGACGCCCCCGAGAAGGCGGAGAGCCCGATCGAGCCCCCCGCCCAGGTCGCTGCCGTCAACGACAAGCTCACCGCGTCCGAGGTCGAGTACGTCCGCTACCTCGGCGCACAGCACCCCGACTTCGCGGCCGGACGCGACGTGTTCGGCGGGGAGGGGATGCAGTTCCTCTCCACCGACGTCGCCGAGCCCTCCGCATACAGCGACGGGCACCGCCGGCTCATCTCGCTCTACTACGACTACGCGACGGACGAGACCGTGAGCATGGTCGTCAACGTGACGACGCAGACCGTCGAGTCGGTTCACCGAGCCCAGGGGGCGCAGCCCGCACCGACCGACGCCGAGACCGCGCACGCGTGGCAGCTGCTGCTCGAGTCCGACCTCGCGGAGCCGATCGCAGCGGAGTTCGCCGGGCTCACCGGCGGATCCGCGCTCACGACGCAATCCGCCGAGATCGAGCTCACCGCGCACTCGTTCAGCGCCGATGCCGGCACCTTCGGTGCGGACCAGTGCGGCATCCAACGGTGCGTCCAGGTGCTCGCGCAGGTCGACGGCGGCGCCTTCCTCACGACGAGCACCATCGTCGTCAACCTCTCCACCCAGACCGTCCTGCCCATCTCATGACAACGGAGAACAGCCGAATGCTGAAGAGAATCATCGGGGGAGCGACGACCGCCGCCCTCCTCGCGGGGGGCCTGCTGCTTGCAGCGCCCACAGCCGCGTCGGCCCAGACCATCACCGAGGCGTACTGCTCGGGCGACTCGCTCGTCTCGAAGACCCTGAAGTCGGGGTCGACGTGGCAGACGTGCTGGCGCATCGACAGTTACCGCGGCCTCGTCCTCGACAAGGTCGCCTACCAGCCGCGCGACGACGAGGCACCCATCCTCGTGCTGGACTCGATCGCGCTCGCGCAGCTCAACGTGCCGTACGACACGGGAGCGACCGAGTACAACGACGTGACGACCTATCAGGTGGGCGGTCGCCGGCTGCAGGCGCTCACCGACGTGGACTGCCCCGGGGGCGAGATCCGCACCGCGTGGGTGGACGCCCAGCGCGGCGAGATCCCCGCGCTGTGCGTGGGTGAGGAGGACTCGGGCATCGCCTACCGGTCGAACATCGCCAACGACGCCCTGTACGCGGCGCAGGGGACCGACCTCGTGCTCCACACGATGTCGCGCATCGGCTGGTACGAGTACCAGGTCGAGTACCGCCTGCACGACGACGGCGAGATCACGGTGCGTCTCGGCGCGACCGGCGACCTGTCGCCGAACGACTACGCCAACGTCATCAACAAGGGCTGGCCGATCGGCGAGGGCGACACGGATTTCGCCGTGAACCACTACCACTCGGCGTTCTGGCGCGTGGACTTCGGCATCGACAGCGGCGCGACGCAGCAGGTGCAGAAGTTCACGACGACCCACACGGGCGAGTACGGCACGACGGGCGACACCGGCCGCACCGCGATCCTCGACACGCAGATCACCCAGCTGGCCACCGAGACGAAGACGATGGGCGCGAACCGCGAGGCGTACCGGGTCGTGAACCCCGACAGCCTCAACGCCGACGGGCACGCGCGCTCGTACGAGATCATCGTGCCGCGGGACCAGGCGTACAACCTGAATCCCGAGACGGACTACGACATCGCGTTCACCGCCGCGAAGTCGGACGAGATCCACGCCAGCTACAACCTGATCCCGAGCAAGGCGGGGCAGATGGTGACGGACTACATCGCCGACGGCGAGGCGCTCACCGACCCGGTCGCGTGGGTCAACGTCGGCTTCCACCACATCAACCGCGACGAGGACCAGAGCCCGATGCCGATCCACTGGCAGGGCTTCACCCTCTATCCGCGCGACTTCGCGGCCCAGGCCCCGAACATCCCGGAGGGACGCAAGTGGGTGAACGGCGACATGCGCGGCGTGCCGAACCCGAACATCCCGCAGCCGACGCCGACGCCCTCGCCGACGACGAGCACACCGACGCCCGACCCCACGGGCGAGCCGACGGGTGAGCCGACACCGGACCCGACCGGCACGGACGCTCCGCCGGCCGGCGGCGATGGCGACGGAGGCTCGGACGACGGCTCGGCCGACGGCTCGACCACGGCACTGCCCGTCACGTTCGGAAGCGGCGACGTCGCGCCGGGAGCCACGCAGACGTTCACGGCGTCGGGATTCACGCCCGGTGAGTCGGTGAGCGCCGTCATGCACTCGGATCCGGTGAGCGTCGGGACGTTCGTCGCCGACGCGTCGGGCACGGTCGATGCGCAGTTCATCGTTCCGCTCGACGCCACGCCCGGTCAGCACCGCCTCGTGCTGACCGGCCAGACATCCGGCGTCGTCGCGGAGGGCACGTTCGCGGTCGCGCAGGCCGCACCGGCGGCTGTGTTCGGCGCCCTGGCCACGACGGGAACGGATGCCAACCGCTGGGCTCTCACGGGCCTGCTCCTGCTCGCCGGCGGTGCCGCGATGGGCGCACTGTCGTGGCACATGCGGAGGCAGGCGGTGAAGGCTCAGGCCTGAGCCGAGGGGTGGGGGCATCGCGCCGCGGCGCGATGCCCCACCGTCCTTCCTGTGGAGCATCCGCATCATCGTGAAAGGAAAGCCGATGCGCACCAGCAGAGCCGTCGCGGCCGCGGGAGCCGTCGCGGCCGTCGGAGTCGCGGCGGTGCTGGCGTCGGCTGCGACCCTGGGCTACATGCTGCCGGCGTCGGCGTCGGCGTCGGCGTCGGCGCCGGCAGCGGCACCGGCCCCGGCGGCTGCTCCCGCGACGCAGCCCGCGTACCCGATCGAGGCGGACTACTGCTACGTCGAAGGGATGATCCCGCACCACGAGCAGGCTCTCTTGCTGAGCGAGATCGTGCTCGCGGCATCCGGAGTCTCGGATCGCACGCGTGCGCTCGCCGAGTACATCGTCGCCGACCAGACCGCCGAGATCGCGCAGATGCGCGCATGGGCCGACGCGTGGGCGCGTGCGATTCCGGATGCCGCGGACGGCGCATCCGGTCACGGCGGGCACGGCGGAGCCGTCGTGAACACCGGGGTCATCGCCCAAGGGTGCGGGCACGGCGGCCACACCGAGATGAAGGGCATGGCGACCCCGGAGCAGCTCGCCCAACTCCGCTCCCTCTCCGGCACGGCGGCGGAGCGCCGGTTCCTCGAGCTGATGATCGTGCACCACGAGGGCGCCCTGGAGATGGCGAAGACGGCCGTCACCCAGGGCTCGAACGCGTTCGTCCGCTCATCCGCCAAGCACGTGCTCGTCGAGCAGGAGCGCGAGGTCGGCGCGATGACGACGATCCTCGAAACGGTGCCGTCGCCGTGAGGCTGGGGCGGTCGCGACGGATGCGTGCGGGGCTCGCCCTCGCCGCGGCACTGCTCCCGTTCACGCTCGGCGCCGTCGTCGTGCTCTCGATCGGCGTCGCGCGCGTCGAGAACGACTCGATGAGCCCCACCCTCACAACCGGCGACGTGCTCGTGTTCGACCGTGTCGCCGATCCCGCCCGCGGCGACATCGTGATCTTCGCCGACACCGCAGGGTGGTCGGAGCAGCCCGGCGCCGTGCTCGTCAAGCGCGTGGTCGGCGTCGCGGGGGACCGCGTCGCGTGCTGCGAAGTGGGCACCGGCCGTCTCCTCGTCGACGGTGTGCCGCTGGACGAGCCCTATGAGTCCGGTGATCGCCCGGGCGGTGTGATCCCGTTCGAGGTGATCGTGCCGGAGGGAGCCGTGTGGGTCATGGGCGACAACCGGGGAGCATCGCGCGACTCGCGCGCGGGGCTGCAATCGGCCGGCCGCGGGGCCGTTCCGGTCGAAGACGTGCTCGGCGTCGTGCGGTTCACATGGCCCGCGCGGGCGGGGTGATCCGGGCGGATCGGGCGCCGCATCCGTTTCCCGCTGATCGAAAGGCTCCGGCCCTCGCCCATCCGTGCGGACCTAGCATGGGGGCAGGTGTATCGGGCTGCGTGGACGCGGCCCCGAGCAAGCGAGGAAGCTCATGGCGAAGCAGGCCCCTACGGCTGACATCGACGAATCGAAAGTCCACGTCACCGGGCGGAAGAAGGTCGCGGTCGGCGTTCCCGCCGTGCTGCACGCGCTGCAGATCTCGTACGACCAGATGGGCGTCAAGCGCAGTGTCGAGACGCTCCTGCGCGTGAACCAGAAGGACGGGTTCGACTGCCCGGGCTGCGCGTGGCCCGAAGAGGACAAGCGGCACATCGCGGAGTTCTGCGAGAACGGCGCGAAAGCGGTCGCCGAAGAGGCGACGCTGCGGCGCATCGGCCCCGAGTTCTTCGTCGAGCACTCGCTCGCGGAGCTCGCCGAGCACGACGATTGGTGGCTCGGCCAGCAGGGGCGGCTGACGCATCCGATGATCCTCGACGAGGGCGCGACGCACTACCGCCCGATCTCGTGGGACGACGCCCTCCGCGAGATCGCCGACGCGCTGCGCGGCCTCGACGACCCCGACCAGGCGATCTTCTACACGTCCGGCCGCACGTCGAACGAGGCGGCGTTCATGTACCAGCTGCTCGTGCGCGGCCTCGGCACCAACAACCTCCCGGACTGCTCGAACATGTGCCACGAGTCGTCGGGCTCAGCCCTCACCGAGACGCTCGGAATCGGCAAGGGCACGGTCACGATCGAAGACATCCACGAGGCCGACCTGCTCATCATCGCGGGGCAGAACCCCGGCACGAACCACCCGCGCATGCTCAGCGCCCTCGAGAAGGCGAAGAAGCGCGGCGCGACGATCATCGCCGTGAACCCGCTGCCCGAGGCGGGCCTCGTGCGCTTCGAGAACCCCCAGACCGTCAAGGGCGTGATCCTGGGCGGCACGAAGATCGCCGACCAGTTCGTGCAGATCCGCCTCGGCGGCGACCAGGCGCTCTTCCAGGCGATCGGCAAGCATCTGCTCGAGATGGAGGACGCGGTCGGAGGCGTGCTCGACCACGACTTCATCCGCGACCACACGAGCGGGTTCGAGGAGTACAAGCAGGCGATGGCGGGTGCCTCGTGGCGCGATCTCGTCGCTGCGACCGGCGTGCCCGAGAAGACGCTGCGGCGGGTCGCCGAGACCGTGCGCACCTCGCCCTCGACGATCGTGTGCTGGGCGATGGGCCTCACGCAGCACAAGCACTCCGTGCCGACGCTGCGCGACATCGTCAACGTGCTGCTGCTCCAGGGCAACATCGGCCGTCCGGGCGCGGGCGTGTGCCCCGTGCGCGGCCACTCGAACGTGCAGGGCGACCGCACGATGGGCATCTACGAGAAGCCGTCCGAGGCGTTCCTGTCGGCGCTCGATGCCGAGTTCGGGTTCCGCGCCCCGCGCGAGCACGGTTACGACACCGTCGAGGCGATCCGCGCGATGCGCGACGGCAAGGCGCGTGTGTTCATGGCGATGGGCGGCAACTTCGTGTCGGCGACGCCCGACACCGCCGTGACCGAGGCGGCGCTGCGCAACCTCGACCTGACGGTGCAGGTCTCCACGAAGCTCAACCGCTCGCATGTCGTTACCGGCAAGCGCGCGATCATCCTGCCGACACTCGGCCGCACCGACCGCGACCTGCGCGGCGGCCGTGAGCAGAAGGTCACCGTCGAGGACTCGATGGGCGCTGTGCACGCGTCGCGCGGGCGGCTCGTGCCGCCCTCGGAGGACCTGTTGAGCGAGGTCGCGATCGTGGCGCGCCTGTGCGCACTGCTGTTCGGCGACGGAACCGCGCCCGCGGACGGCGTGCCGCAGGCGGACTGGGCGGCTCTCGAGAACGACTACTCGCTCATCCGCACGCACATCGCGAACGTCGTGCCGGGCTTCGCCGACTACGAGGCGAAGATCGACAAGGGTCGCACCCTCATGCTCCCGAACGGCCCGCGCGACGCACGGAAGTTCGCGACGGCCGACGGCAAGGCCCACTTCACGGACAACGCGCTCGAGTACCCGTTCATCCCGCACGGGCGCCTCATCCTGCAGACCCTGCGCTCGCACGATCAGTACAACACCACGATCTACGGCAAGGACGACCGCTACCGCGGCATCCACGGCGGTCGCCGGGTCGTGATGGTGAACCCGAAGGACATCCGCAAGCTCGGGTTCGAAGAGAACGAGATCGTCGACCTCGTGTCGGAGTGGACGGGTCCGGACGGGCGCGTCGAGGAGCGCCGCGCCGAGGAGTTCCGCATCGTGGCGTACTCGACGCCGCGCGGCAACGCCGCGGCGTACTACCCCGAGACGAACGTGCTCGTGCCGCTCGACTCGGTGGCCGAGGTGAGCGGCACGCCGACCTCGAAGTCGGTCGTCATCCGCCTCGAGCACCGCGGCTGAACGCGCTGCGGCGCGTAGGGTGAGGGAGATGATTCCCGCAGCCGTCGTCACGGTGTCCACCCGAGCGTCGTCGGGCGTGCGCGCCGACACCGCCGGACCCGCGATCGTGGCGGAGCTCACGCGAGGCGGCTTCTCGTGCGACGAGCCCGTCGTCATCGCCGACGGCGCCGAGAACGTCGAGCGCGCGCTGTGGGCGGAGCTCGCCGGCGGCGCGCGGCTGATCGTCACGACCGGCGGGACGGGTGTGAGCCCCACCGACGAGACCCCCGAGGGCACCGCCCGCGTCATCACGCGCGAGCTGCCCGGCATCGCCGAGGAGCTGCGCCGCGCAGGCGTCGCCGAGACGCCCGGCGCGATGCTGTCGCGGGGCCTTGCGGGCGTGGTCGACCCGATCGCGGGCATCACGACCGGCGCCCTGATCGTCAACCTTCCCGGGTCGCCCAAGGCCGTGGCATCCGGCATGCGGGTCATCCTCTCGGTCGCGCAGCATGTCATCGACCAGCTCGTGGGCGAGGACCACCCATGACCCGCGCAGACGCCGTGCGGGTCGCCGCGATCAGCCCCGACACCCTCGACCTCGACGCGCACCTCGCCGCGATCGACGACCCGACGGCGGGCGCGGTCACGACGTTCGTCGGCCGCGTGCGCGACCACGATCCGGATGCCTCGACCGCCGTCGTCGCGCTCGAGTACTCCGCTCACCCCGACGCCGAGCCGACGCTCCGCCGCATCGCCGAAGACGCGATCGGCGAGACCGACGCGATCGTCGCCGTGAGCCACCGCGTCGGACGACTCGAGGTGGGCGACGCCGCCGTCGTCATCGCGGTCGCTTCGCCGCACCGCGCCGAGGCGTTCGAGGTGTGCCGCGAGATCATCGAGACGATCAAGACCGACTTGCCGGTGTGGAAGCGCCAGGTCGAGGCCGACGGCACGTCGACGTGGCTCGGCCTGGGAGGGTAGCGCCCGGCCGGCCCACGCCCCCGTACCCTGGGGGCGTGACGGATGCCGCGTCGATCGGCCCGGCGACACCGCCGGACCTGCACGTCATGACGTTCAACATCCGCCGTCGCGTGTCGCGAATGCTGCACCCCCGCCGAGACCGGTGGGTCGCGCGGCGACCCCTCGTTCGGGCGATCCTGGAGAACGAGCAGCCCACGATCCTCGGTGTGCAGGAGGCGCTCGCCGACCAGGCGTCGTTCGCGGCATCCGTGCTCGGGCCGGACTACGACCGCATCGGTCGCGGCCGCAATCGCCGCGGTGACGGCGAGCAGTGCACGATCTTCTACGACACGCGTCGGCTGCGCCTCGACGACTGGTCGCAGCGTGCACTGTCCGACACTCCGCTCGAACCGGGGTCGCACACGTGGGGCAACATGATCCCGCGCATCGCGGTGTCGGCGGACTTCACGGATGCCGCGACAGACGCGCGATTCACCGTGATCAACACGCACCTCGATCAGCTGTCGCGCGCGTCGCGCATCCGGTCCGCCGAGATGCTCAACGAGCTCGCCGCCGACGCGGGGCGCCCGGTCATCGTCATGGGAGACCTGAACGCCCGGCCCCGCTCGTCGCCGATCCGGATCCTCACGAGCGGGCCGCTCAAGGATGCGTGGAAGCTCGCCGAGCGGCGCCTCACGCCGATGTGGGACACGTACTCCGCCTACCGCCCGCCGAGGGCCGCCGGCAGGCGCCTCGATTGGATCCTCGTGACGGCCGGCATCCAGGTGCGGGCGATCGGCGTGCACGCCGTCCGCTTCGACGGCGCAGCCGCGTCCGACCACGAGCCTGTGCAGGCGCTCGTGCGAGTGCAACCCCCGTCGGGGTCGAGTCCGCCCCGCCTATCCTGAAGCGATGATCCGCACGTTCCTGCGCCCGCCGAGCGACCTGGCGGACTGGGTGGCGGACGCCATGCGCGCACTGGGCGTCGTGAGCGTCCTCGTCGCGCTCATCTGGTGGACGCCCGTCGACGCGGCGACCTTCGCGGTCGTGCTGCTCGGGCTCGTTCTGCCGCGCTTCCTCGGCGCGCGCCCCGCGCTCGACGTCGCGTTCGGCGTGACGCTCCTGGTCGCAGGGTGGAGCGCCGTGCTCGACGTCTACATCGAGGTGCGGTGGTGGGACCTGCCGGTGCACTTCGCGCTCACGGGGCTCGTCGCGCTGATCGTGTACCTGCTGCTCATCCGCGTGGGCGGGCTCGCCGATCCGGCGACGGGGCACGTGCCGGTGTGGGTGGCGACGATCCTCACGGTGTCGTTCGGCTCGCTCGGGGCCGTGCTGTGGGAAGTGGCGGAGTGGTTCGGCCACACCTTCATCGACGAGACGATCTACGTCGGATACTCCGACTCGATCGGCGACCTCGCGATCGGGCTCGCCGGCGCGGTCGTCGCCGGGCTCACCGCGCGGTACTGGGTCGGCGCGAGCCGGTATCTCGGCGCGCAGACGCGCGCGGACGCGACGGTGTGAGGCGTGCTCAGCCGCCCGCGAAGGGCGGCAGCACGTCGACGAAGACGTCGTCGCCGAGCACGGTGTCGTCGTCGACGCGCGCACCGTCGACGAGCACGGCGCAGCGGGGGAGGATCCCGCCGAGACCCGGGTACTCGGTCGCGACGGCGGCGCGCAGGTCTCCGAGCGTCGCCTCGGTGCGGTGCTCGCTTTCGAGGCCCACGGCCTCCTGCGCTGCGGCGAAGTAGCGGACGACTGCCATTACGCGTGGCTCTCCGATACCTGCCATTCTTCGGCGAGGTCGACGACGGCCTCGATCGTCTCGCGCACGGATGCCGGGTCGCCGCCGGCTCGTCCGGCGACGAGCCCGGCGACGAACGCGCTCAGCGGCGCGGCGGGGCGCGCGACTTCGTTGGCGACGTCGCGGGCGAGGTCGAGCACGAGGGCGATCGGCACGTCCTCCGGCGCGAGCCCGAATCGGTCGCGCAGTGCGCCGGCCCACGCGTCGAGGGCCTCCGGGGGCAGGGTGCGGGGGTTCTCGCTCATCGCGCCTCCTCAGTGCGGTGCGTGTCGTAGGCGTCCTGGCCCGCGGCGGCGCGGGCCCTGTTCAGATCCTCCCATGTGTCCACGTCGTCGGTCTCGTCCGCGGGTGCGCGGACGACCGCGATCGCGAGATCCGCCACGAGAGCGCGAACGGGTGCGTCCCGGCCGCGGTCGTCGAGCGCGGCCGCCCCGCGGGTGAGCGCCTCGGTGCGATAGACGCCCGCGAGCCATTGCGGACGGCCCGACGCATCCGCGAGGCACACGCCGTCGCTGTCTCCCGGCAGCAGAAGCACGTCCTGCGCGAGGCGCGCGACCGCGGCGCCGATCCCGGGCACGTCGCACGCGAGGAGGAACGTCCACTCCGGCACGACATCGCCGGTCCGCCACGCGTCGAGCGCTGCGACGCCACCCGCGACCGGGCCGCCGAACGGCGGATCCTCGCGCACGAAGTCGACCCCGTCGAGGTCGACGCCGACGTCGGATGCCGCTGCCTCCGGCCCCGCGACCGTGATCGGCCGTGCGTCCACCGCGCGCACCGCCTCGACGGCGGCGCCCAGCAGGGTGCGCCCGCCCACGTCGAACAGCGGCTTCGCGGCTCCGTCGACGCGCGACGCGCGACCGCCCGCGAGGAGGATCGCGCCGTGGCGTTTCGTCTCGCTGCGCTCGCTCACCGTCCGGGGGTGTCCTTCCGCTCGCTCACGTCCGGGGGTGTCCTTCGGCTCGGTCAGGGTCCGGAGACGGGCGCCTCACCGGGGCGCAGCCAGTCGCCGCTCTTGCCGCCGGACTTCGCGACGATGCGCACGTTCTCGATCGACGTCGCCTTGTCGAGCCCCTTCACCATGTCGAGGATCGCGAGCGCGGCGACCGAGACCGCCGTGAGCGCCTCCATCTCGACGCCGGTGCGGTCGGCGGTGCGGACGGTCGCCTCGACCTCGACGCCCTCGTCGACGATCGCGAGGTCGACGGCGGCGCCGTGCACGCCGATGACGTGCGCGAGCGGGAGCAGCTCGGGGGTGCGCTTCGCGGCCTGGATGCCCGCGATGCGGGCGACGGCGAGCACGTCGCCCTTCGGGACCGTGCCGTCGCGCAGCGCCGCGACGACCTCGGGGACGCAGCGCACGAACCCGCGCGCCGTCGCCGAGCGCACGGTGGGCTGCTTGAGGGTCACGTCGACCATGCGCGCGTGGCCGGACTCGTCGAGGTGCGTGAAGCTCATGACACCAGCATGACATCGACCGTGTCGCCGGCTTGGACGACGTCGACGTCGGCCGGAACGATCGCGTACGCCTCGGCGCGCGCGAGCCCGCCGGCGAGGTGCGACCCGGATCCTCCCGCCGTCGCGGGGCGGACGGTCCAGCGCGCGGGGTCGGAGCGGTCGATCGCCGCCGGAAGGTATTGGCGACGCTCGGGGGGTGTGCGCCACCCGGTCGCGGCCGGCAGGCGCAGCGTCGGCCGGTGCAGCTCGGTGCGGCGCTGCATCGCGAGCAGCGCGGGCCGCACGAACACTTCGAACGAGACGGCTGCGCTCACGGGATTGCCCGGCAGCCCGAACAGCAGCACGCCGTCGTCGGTCGCGCCGAACCCCTGCGGCTTGCCCGGCTGCATCGCGATCTTCGCGAACTCCATCGCCCCCGCGAGTGTGTTCTTGACGACTTCGTAGGCGCCCGCGCTGACACCGCCCGAGAACACGACGGCGTCGGCACCGAGCGCGGATGCCTCGACCACCGCGCGCGCGGGACCGTCGCCCTCGTCGTCGACCGAGAGGCGCAGCACGACCTCTGCGCCCGCGCCCTCCGCGAGGCCCGCGAGGAGCTGGCTGTTCGACTCGGGGATCTGCCCGCGCTCGAGCGGACGACCCGGCGTCACGAGCTCGGATCCGGTCGAGACGACCGCGACGCGCGGACGGCGGGCGACGACGACGTCGTCGACGCCGGCGGCCGCGGCAGCCGCGAGCTGCAGCGCCCCGAGCTCGACGCCCGCGGGGAGCAGCTCTCCTCCGACGGTGATGTCCTCTCCGCGTCGGCGGATGTGTGCGCCCGGCCCGCGCGGCGCCGCGAGCACCGTGATCTCGCCGAGTGAGTCGGCGAGGCCGCCGGCCGTGGACTCGAAAGGCACGATCGCGTCGGCGGCGCTCGGGACCGCGGAGCCCGTCATGATGCGCACGGCCTCGCCGGGGCCGATCGGCGGGTCCAGCGGAGACCCCGCGGGAAGGTCGCCGACGACCGTGAGGCGGACGGGCGCGGCATCCGTCGCGTCTTTCACGTCTTCGAAGCGCACCGCGAAGCCGTCCATCGCGGAGTTGTCGAAGACGGGGATGTCGACTGCGGCGCGCAGCGGCTCGACGAGGGTGCGCCCGAGGGCCGCGGCCACGGGAACGCGTGTGCCGTCGAGGGGCCGCACGCGCTCGAGCACGATCGCGAGCTGCTCCTCGACCGTGCGGAGGCGGTCCGCGCTCACGCGGTGCTCCGCTCGAGGGAGGTCCACGCGTCCATGCCGCCGGCGAGGACGGATGCCTCGACTCCCGCCTCGCGCAGGGCCTGCGCCGCGCGTCGCGCGCGCACGCCCGCCTGGCACACGACGACGACGGGCGGCGCTCCGCGCAGCGATCCGGGGTCTTCGAGGAGCTGGCCGAGGGGGATGAGGCGTGCACCGGGGATCGTGCCGAGCGCGGTCTCGTGCGGCTCGCGCACGTCGACGACGAGGGCGCCGGCGGGGATCGCGTCGACGTGCGGGATCGGCGCCGCGAGTGCCGGCGTCGCGGCCGGGGCGGTGTTCGCGGTCGCGGTCGCGGCGCGGATCGCGACCTCGCTCTGCCGGCCGCGCAGTCCATCGATCACGAGCATGCGGCCGAGGAGCGGCTCCCCGATGCCGGTGATGAGCTTGACCGCCTCGATCGCGAGGAGCGACCCGACCTGCATGCACAGCGCGCCGAGCACGCCCACCATCGCGCACGTCGGGAGCTCGCCGACGCTTCCGGGCGGGTACACGTCCGACAGGCGCACCGGCGCCGCACCGGCGGGCGGCTGCGACCAGAACACGGTCACCTGCGCATCGAAGCTCTGCACAGTGCCCCACACGAGCGGCACCCCGAGCGCTTCGGTCGCGGCGGCGACGGCCTCGCGCGTCTCGAACGTGTCGGTGCCGTCGATCACGAGGTCTGCGCCGCGCAGCAGCTCGACGCCGTTCTCGCGCGTGAGGTGCTCGCGCACGGGCACGACGACGGTCTCGGGCGAGAGGTCGGCGGCCGCGCGCACGGCGCTGTCGACCTTGGGCCTTCCGACGTCGGACATGCGGTGGACGATCTGCCGCTGGAGGTTCGTGAGCTCGACGTCGTCGTCGTCGATGACGGTGAGCGTGCCGACGCCGGCCGCCGCGAGGGCCAGCACGACGGGCGAGCCGAGACCGCCTGCGCCCATGATCGCGACGTGCGCCGCGCGCAGACGCCGCTGCCCGAGCTCGCCGAGCGGGATGAGGCTGCGGTGCCGCGCCGTGCGGATGCGCTCGGCGTCGCTGAGCGCGTCGACGGGCTCGACCAGCGGGGGCAGGCTCATGCGATCAAGGCTAGTCGGGCGAGGGCATGTCGGGTTCGGGGGATCCGGCTCGAACCCGATTGAGCCACAGGAGACGGATGCCGCAAGTGCGGCGCATCCGTGATGTTTTCGCCGCACATGCGGTGATATCGTCGCGATGTGACGAGCTTCAAGATCTCCGAGGCCGCGCGCCTGCTGGGGGTCAGCGACGACACCGTGCGCCGCTGGGTCGACCAGGGCGTGCTGCCCGTGACCGACGCGAGCCCCGCCGAGATCCCCGGTGGGGCGCTCGCGGAGCGCGCGATCGAGCTCGCGTCCGTGCCGCGCGACCCCACCGACGTGCTCTCGAGCGCGCGCAACCGCTTCGTCGGGATCGTCACCCGCGTGCAGGTGGACGGCGTCATGGCGCAGGTCGACATCCAGGCGGGGCCGCACCGCGTCGTGTCGCTCCTGTCGGCCGAGGCCGTGCGCGAGCTCGCCCTCGAGGTCGGCTCGCTCGCCGTGGCATCCGTCAAGGCGACGCACGTCGTCGTCGAGACCCCGAAGGACTGAGCGTGCGCGCGCGTCGCGGACTCGTGGTCGCGGGTGTGGCGGCATCCGTCATCGCCGTGCTCTCGGGGTGTGGGAACGCGTCCGCCGATGCAGGTGCGGCGGGGTCGACCGGGCCGCCCACGGGAGAGCTGACGGTGTTCGCGGCGGCATCGCTGCAGGGGGCGTTCGATGAGCTCGCCGAGGCATTCGAGTCCGTCCACCCTGAGGTCGACGTGCGACCGATCGTCTACGACGGCTCGAACACGCTCGTCGCCCAGCTCGCCGAAGGGGCGACCGCCGATGTCTTCGCGTCGGCCGACGAGAGCACGATGGCGAAGGCGGTCGACGAGGGGCTCGTGACGGATCCGCAGGTCTTCGCGGAGAACACGCTCGTCGTCGCCGTGCCGGCGGGAAACCCGGGAGGCGTCGGAGAGCTCGCCGACCTCGCCGACGAAGGGCTCACGGTCGTGTTGTGCGCGGTTCAAGCGCCGTGCGGCGCGGCGTCCCAGCAGCTGCTCGAGAACGCGGGAGTCGCCGTCACGCCCGCGAGCTTCGAGCAGAACGTCACGGCGGTGCTGACGAAGGTCGTCGCGGGCGAGGCGGATGCCGGACTCGTCTACGCGACCGAAGTCACGGGTGAGCCCGATATCGAGAGCTTCGTGCCCGAGGGCGCCGCCGACGTCGTGAACCGGTATCCGATCGCGGCGCTCGACCGGGCGATGAACGCCGCCGCAGCGGCCGCGTTCGTCGCTTTCGTACGCGGACCCGAAGCGCAGGCGGTGCTCGCGAAGCACGGATTCGGGGCGCCGTGACCACTGCGAACCGCTTGGCGCCGCGTCGGTCGTCGGATGCGGGCGGGTTCGTCCCGCCGATCCTCGCCGTGCCGGCGATCGTCGGCCTGGCACTGCTCGTCGTGCCCCTCGGAGCCCTCGTGGCGCGGGTCGACTGGACGACCCTGTGGGCCGACGTCACCTCGCCCGAGGCGGTCAGCGCGCTGACGCTCTCGCTCGTGACGGGGCTCGTCGCGACCGCCGTGTGCGTCGTGCTGGGCGTGCCGATGGCACTCGCGATCGCGCGCAGCGGTCCGCGGGCATCCGCCGTGCTGCGCGCGATCGTCACCGTCCCGCTCGTGCTGCCGCCCATGGTCGGCGGCGTCGCGCTCCTCTTCCTGTTCGGCCGCACGGGGCCGGTCGGCGCGGCGCTCGACGCGTGGTGGGGCATCCGGATCCCGTTCACGACCGCCGCGGTCGTGCTCGCACAGGTGTTCGTCGCGCTGCCGTTCCTCGTGCTCGCGCTCGAGGGCGCGATCCGCACCTCGGGACTCGAGTACGAGCGCACCGCAGCGACGCTCGGCGCCCGCCGCTGGACAATCCTGTGGCGCGTGACCCTGCCGCTCGCCGCGCCGGGGCTCGTGGCCGGAGTCATCCTGTGCTTCGCGCGCGCGATCGGGGAGTTCGGCGCGACCGCCCTCTTCGCGGGCAATGCGCCGGGCGTCACGCAGACGATGCCCCTCGCGATCTACACCGCCTTCAACGGGTCGGGCGTCGGGCGCGGACCCGCGGTCGCCCTCGCGCTCCTGCTGCTCGTGGCGGCGATCGCGGTGCTGCTGCTCGTGCGCGCGTGGCGCCCGGGAGCCCAGCGGTGATGCTCCCGGCGAGAGACGAGACGGATGCCGCGACCGGCGGCACCCTCGACGCGCACGTCGTCGTGCACCGCCGCGACGGGTTCCGCCTCGATGTCCCAGTCGGCGCGTCGGCGGGTGAGGTGGTCGCCGTCATGGGCCCGAGCGGCGCGGGCAAGTCGACGCTCGTGGCGGCGATCGCGGGACTCGTACGGCTCGACTCCGGGTTCGTGCGCATCGACGGGCGAGAGGTCGCATCGGCGAGCCGACACGCTCCGCCCGCGCAGCGCGGCGCCGTGCTGCTCGGGCAGGACGCGCGCCTCTTCCCGCACATGAGCGCGCGAGACAACGTCGCCTTCGGGCTGCGCGCTCGCGGTGTCGCGCGACCCGTCGCGGCCCGGGAGGCCGATGCGTGGCTCGAGCGCGTCGGTCTCGGCGGTTGGGGCGGGCGCCGACCGTCCGAGCTGTCGGGCGGTCAGCAGCAGCGCGTCGCCCTCGCGCGGGCACTCGCGACGCATCCGCGCCTTCTCCTGCTCGACGAGCCGCTCACGGCCCTCGACGCCGAGACGGCGGGAGACGTCCGCGGACTCCTGCACGAGCAGCTCACGGCGGTGCGCGCGACGGCGATCGTCGTGACGCACGACGCCGTCGACGCCGCCGCGCTCGCCCGCCGCCTGCTCGTCGTCGAGGGTGGAACCGTGGTGCAGGAGGGTCCGGTTCAGCGCGTGCTCGCCGCACCCGCGACGCGCTTCGCCGCGGCGGTGTCGGGGCTCAACCGCCTCGTGGGCGTCGCGCGCGACGGTGCGTGGAGGTCGGCGGACGGCGCCGTCGAGCTGCGAGCGTCCGACGAGCGCTCGCGGGGTGAGGCATCCGTCCACGGCGTCGCGCTCGCGGCGCTCGTGCGGCCGTCATCGGTGCGCCTCGACCTCGCTCGCGACGCCGCGGCGGTGCCGGGGGAATGGACCGCGCACGTCGTGCGACTCGAGCCGACGCCCGCCGGCGTGCGCGTGCACACGGGCGACCCGGCTGTCGCGGTCGACGTCGCCGCCGACACCGTCGCCGCGCTTGCGCTCGAGACCGGGGCCCGCGTGCGGCTTCGCGTCGACCCCGCCGACGTGCGGTTCGTGCGCGTGAACGTGTGACCGAGGCACGCCGGCGCGGGTGTCTCAGGCGGCGGCCGGAGGGCGGCCCGATGCCGACGGTGCGCCGAGGCCGCGCGAGATGGCCCGCGCGGTCGCGGACAGGGCCGGCAGCGCAGCGTGCGCATTGGCGGCACCCGGATGCACCGTCACGCCGATCGCCGCGATGATGCGGTCGCGCGGCCCGCGCACGGGAACCGCGACGGCGAGCGCGTCGGTCGTGATCGAGTCCTCGACGATCGCGACGCCCGTGCGACGCACGTCGGCCAGGACGCGCCGCAGCTCGTCGGGGTTCGTGATGGTGCGCGGCGTGTACGCCTGCAGCTTCGTCGCGAGCACCTCCTCGCGGAACTCGGGCGTCGCGTGCGCGAGCAGCACGAGCCCGGTCCCCGTCGCGTGCAGCGGCCACCGGCCGCCGAGGCGGCTGAGCACGGGCGCCCCACCGCGTGCCCGCAGCGACTCGACGTACACGACGTCGTGACCGTCGCGCACGGCGAGGTGCACGTTCGCGTTCGTGGCCGCCTGCAGGTCACCGAGGAACGGCAGCGCGATCTCGCGGAGGCGCAGACCCTGCGGCTCGAGCGAACCGAGCTCGAGGATGCGCATGCCGATCGCGTAGCGTCCGTCGCTGGAGCGCTCCAGTGCGCCCCATTCGCGGAGCTCGCCGACGAGGCGATGCGTGGTGCTCAGGCTGAGGCCCGCGCGTCGGCTGATCTCGCTCAGCGTCAGCACGAGATGCTCCTGATCGAACACCTCCAGGATCGCGAGCACACGTTGGGCAGCTGTCATGGTCTCGGCGCGAGCCGAGCGGATCTGGCTCATGGTCATCGTCGACCGACCTCCCGGGGGAAGAAGTGTGCTTCCACACAAGCCGACTTGCAGGCGACCGTACAAGGGTCTTCCGTCTGCCGGAAGACATTTCGCTGGACGGATGCCGCGGGCACCGGTTTCGCACGGAACCGTCTTCCGCAGGATGGGAGCCGGCCTTTCCGCGGGTGTCACGCCGACCTAACGTCGAGATCACACAGGCATTCGCGAGAGGGTGCATCCCATGCCGATCGACCAGGCTCAGCTCGACGACTTCCGCCGCTCGCTCGAGGCGGACGACTACCACCTCGACATCGCGCTCGAGGGGGACGCCGCGACCGCGCGCATCGTGGCGGGTCCGGATGCGTGCGCCGAATGCCTCGTGCCGAAGGACCTCATGCGCAACATGCTCGCCCCGATGCTCGGCGTCGACGCCGAGCGCATCGAGCTGACGTACCCGGTCGAGGTGCACACCGCGGGGGAGTGACAGCACGGGTGCCGCCTCGGTGAAACCGTCGGGCCGGATCGACGAGAACCCGTCGAGAACGGACCTCGACGGCCGATCGCGCCCGGCGCTTTCACCTGTGCGACAGGGATGAAGGCCGCGTCGGCGCGGGCAGCCGGTTCTCGGGCGCATAGACGGGCGACGCCGTGAGGAACGGGATCGCCGCGGCCCGCACCTCGTCGATCGGCTCGTCGGGGAACGCGTCCTCGATCGTGCGGTGCCGGTCGACGACGCCTGCCTTGAACTCGGGGTGGGTGAGGATGAACAGGTCCCCGCGGCGCACGCCCTGCAGCACGCGCTCGCCGGCTTCCTCCGCGGACATGTACGGCTGGGTCTTCGACCACTCCGCGAACCCGTCGGGCGGCGGCGTGTAGCCGGACTCCCCGTACCGCTCGGGGCGGTTCTTCACGGCGGTCGCGATGTTGCTGTGCACGGGTCCGGGGCAGTACGCCGACACCCCGATTCCCTCGGGCTTCAATTCGATGTGCAGCGCCTCCGACAGCCCGATCACGGCGGCCTTCGTCATGGAGTACAACCCCGCGACGATCGGCATGAGCCCCGCCATCGACGACGTGTTGACGATGTGTCCGCCCTCGCCGTGCGCGCGGATGCGCGGCAGGAACGCCTGGATGCCGTTGCCGACGCCCCGGATGTTGACGTCGATGACCCAGTCCCAGTCGCTCGGCGTGGCCTCCGCAACCCGCCCCGTGAGCCCGATGCCCGCATTGTTGACGAGCACGTCGATGCGACCGAATCGCCCTTCGACGTCGGCCGCGGCATCCGTCATCGCCTGAAGGTCTGTGACGTCGACCTGCAGCGGCGTCACCTCGAGACCCCGTTCCGCGAACTCCGACACCGTCTCGTCGAGGTGGTCCCGGCGTCTTCCCGTCACCACGACCCGCATGCCGGCGCGCGCGAACGCGAGCGCGATTCCGCGACCGATGCCGCTCGAACCGCCCGTGACGACGGCGACCTTGCCTTCGACGTTCTCCATGTCAGCCTTCCTCGGCGTTCGCGCCGTTGCGCAGCCCGAACAGCCGCGCAGCGTTCTCCTTCAGGATGAGCGGCCGCACCTCGGGCTTGATCTCGAGGCGATCGAAGTCCGACATCCACCGCTCGGGGGTGATGACGGGGAAGTCCGAGCCGAACAGCACTTTCTCGCGCAGCAGCGTGTTGGCGTACTGCACGAGCTGTGGCGGGAAGTACTTCGGCGACCACCCCGACAGGTCGATGTGCACGCGCGGCTTGTGGGTCGCGACAGACAGCGCCTCGTCCTGCCAGGGGAACGACGGATGCGCCATCACGATGTCCATGTCGGGGAAGTCGGCGGCGACATCGTCCAGGTGGAGCGGGTTCGCGTACTTGACGCGGATGCCGCCACCCCCGCGCTGCCCCGCGCCGACGCCCGTCTGGCCGGTGTGGAACAGCGCGACGAGCCCGTGCTCCTGGATGAGCTCGAACAGCGGATACGCGGAGCGGTCGTTCGGATAGAACGCCTGCACGCTCGGGTGGAACTTGAACCCGCGCACGCCGTACTCCTCGATGAGGCGGCGCGCGAGGCGCACGCCCGCGGCGCCGCGAGCGGGGTCGACGCTCGCGAACGGGATGAGCACGTCGGAGTGCGCCGCCGCGAGCTCGGCGACCTCCTCGTTGGCCGGCTCGGGGTCTTCGCCGCTCTGCGAGACGCTGTCGACCGTGAAGACGACGGCTGCCATCGAGCGCTCGCGGTAGTAGTCGGCGAGCTCGGGCACGGTGTAGGTCGGCATCGTGCCGATCTTGAAGTACTCGCCCATCGCCTCGTTGCCGGAGTGCTCGGCATCCGGCTGCGTCGTCGAGCGGTGCACGTGCGTGTGCACGTCGATCGCGACGAGCTTGTCGACGTCGATCCGGCCGCTCACTGGGCGAGGTCCTCGACGTAGGCGGCCTCGGTGCGCTCGCGCACGTACTCCGGCGTGACGCCCGGTGCGAGCTCCTTGAGCACGAGCCGTCCGTCCTCGAAGTGGAAGGTCGCGAGGTCGGTGGAGACGCGCGTGACGACCCGGTGGCCCGTGAGAGGGAAGGTGCACTCGCGCACGAGCTTCGGGCGACCCGAGCGGTCGACGTGCTCCATGCACACCCACACGCGCGGCACACCCGCGACGAGGTCCATCGCACCGCCGACGGCGGGATTGCGGCCGGGAACGTACCAGTTCGCGAGGTCGCCGGTCTCGGACACCTGCAATGCGCCGAGGATCGTGGCGTCGAGGTGGCCGCCTCGGATGATCGCGAACGACGTCGCGGAGTCGACGATCGCCGCGCCCGTGATGAGGCTCGCGGGCTGCTTGCCGGCATCCGTCAGATCCGGGTCCTCGTTGCCCGCGCCCGGATGCGGACCGAGGCCCAGCACGCCGTTCTCGGACTGCAGGAAGACCGTCACCCCCTCGGGGATGAAGCGCGGGATCGCCAGCGGGATGCCGACCCCGAGGTTCACGGTGTAGCCGTCTTCGAGGTCTTCGGCGACGGCGCGCGCGATCTCGTCGCGCGTCCGGCCGACGACCTGGGTGCTGGTGTCGGTGTACGTCATGGGAACCCCCTGTCAGTGGGCCGGCACGGGAGCCGCGGTCATGCCGATGTGGTCGACGAACACGCCGGGCAGGTGGATGTCGTCGGGGCCGATGTCGCCCGTCTCGACGAGCTGCTCGACCTCGGCGAACGTCACGCGCCCGCACATTCCCGCGAGCGGATTGAAGTTGCGGGCCGAGAGATGGAAGCGCAGGTTGCCGCTGCGGTCGCCGATCTGCGCCTTCACGAGACCGAAGTCGGCGTTGATGCCGTACTCGAGCACGTACTCGCGGCCGTCGAACTCGCGCGTCTCCTTCGCGGGCACGAACGTCGCGGGTCGGCCTTCACCGTCGTACGTGAGGGGGAACGTGCCGTCCGAGAGCATCGTCCCCGCGCTCGACGGCGTGTAGAACGCGGCGACGCCCGCGCCGCCCGCGCGCATGCGCTCGGCGAGCGTGCCCTGCGGGATGAGCTCGAGCTCGATGCGTCCGGCGAAGTAGTCGTCGTAGAACTCCTGCAGGATCGGGAACGAGGCCGTGATGCGACGTACGCGCCCCTCGCGCACAAGCCGCCCGACGCCCGTGAAGTCGTCGCCGACGTTGTTCACGTAGAGGTGCAGATCCCGCTTGTCGAGGTCGCTCAGCGCGTTGAGCAGCGCGTCCGGCCGGCCGGAGCTGCCGAATCCGCCGACGGCGATCGTGGCGCCCGACCAGACGACGTCCAGAGCCTCGGCGAGGTCGTCGCGGAACTTGTCGATCACGTTCTGTCCTCCGTGCGGGTGTGGGGGTGCGCGGGCCCGGCGGTCCAGGCTGGACGCCAGTCAACCCGTCGGACCCGGGCCGGCGAACCCGCTTTTCCACGTCGCAGAAGCCCCGTGCACCCCTTCTCCCGCCCACCGGATGACACGCCGTGCCCCGCCCCGAATTGTCTTCCGCGCCCCGGAAGCGACGTGGCCGGATCGCGCCGGGCGGCCCACGGTGGAAAGTGCCGATCCGCCCCCGAGCGGCGGCCCTGAGTCGACATCGAAGTCTGGAAGGGGCCACATGAGCCTGATCACACGCGCCGCCGTCTGTCGCGAGCCCGGACAGCCGTGGGAGATCACCGAGCTCGAGCTCGATGACCCGCGCGCCAACGAGGTGCGGGTCAAGATCCACGCCGCGGGCATGTGTCACTCCGACGACCACATCCAGAAGGGCGACGCCCCGATGCGGATGCCGGTGGTCGGCGGCCACGAGGGCTGCGGCATCGTCGACGCGGTCGGCGAGGGGGTGACGCGCGTCAAGGTCGGCGACCGCGTGGTGTTCTCCTTCATCCCCGCGTGCGGCAAGTGCCGCTACTGCTCCACGGGGCGTCAGAACCTGTGCGACGCGGGCAAGAACGCGGCCACCGGCGAGTTCCCCGACGGGACGTTCCGCTTCCACCAGGACGGCGTCGACTTCGGCGGTCTGTGCGTGCTCGGCACGTTCTCGCAGTACGCCGTCGTGTCGGAGTACTCGGTCGTGCCGGTGCCCGACGACCTCCCGTTCGAGGTCGGGGCGGTGATCGGATGCGGCGTCCCCACCGGCTGGGGATCGGCGGTGCACCTCGCGGGGGTCAAGGCCGGCGACACGGTCGTGATCTACGGATCGGGCGGCGTCGGCAGCAACGCCGTGCAGGGCGCGTCGATGGCGGGCGCGGAGCGCGTGGTCGTGGTCGACCCGGTCGAGTTCAAGCGCGAGAAGGCGAAGGAGTTCGGCGCCACGCACACGTTCGCGACCGCCGAGGAGGCGCACGAGTTCGTCGTGAGCTCGACGTGGGGCGAGCTCGCCGACCACGCGATCATCACGGTCGGCATCCTTCACGACAAGGTCATCCACGACGCGATCAACGTCGTCGGCAAGACCGGCCAGGTCACCATCACCGCCGTCGGCAACGGGTGGATCGACGAGAACCCCGGAATGCTCATCGGCTTCCAGCGCCGCATCCAGGGCGGCATCTACGGCGGATGCAGTCCGCTCGTCGACATCCCGCGCCTGGTGAGCCTCTACAAGAGCGGGAAGCTCAAGGTCGAGGAGCTCATCACGCGGCGCTACCGACTCGAGGAAGTCAACCAGGGCTACCAGGACATGCTCGACGGCAAGAACATCCGCGGCGTCATCACGCTCGAACACTGACAAACACCAGAGGGACACGACATGACCATCACGACCGAGTCCGCGACGGGATCGACCAGCGACCTCATCGTCGACGGCGTCCAGCTCATCGGGGGCGAGTGGGTGGCATCCGTCACCGGCCGCACCATCGACGTCATCAACCCCGCGAACCGCGAGGTCATCGCGCGCGTGCCGCGCAGCGACGAGGCCGATGTCGACCTCGCGATCCGCGCGGCCGAGAGAGCCTTCCCCGCGTGGCGCGACCTCGACGCGTCCAGCCGCGCGCGCCTCATCTTCCGCTGGGCCGACCTCGTCGAGGAGCGCGCGGGCGAGCTCGACAGCCTCGAATCGCAGGAGGTGGGGCGTCCGAGCTGGGGACCTCCGCCCATGGCGAGCCAGCTGCGCTTCATCGCGGGGCAGGCCGACAAGGTGCAGGGCGTCTCGCTGCCCACGCGCTCGCCCGAATCGCTCGGCTTCACGCTGCGCGAGCCGTACGGCGTCGTCGGGGGAGTGATCCCGTGGAACGCCCCGGGCCCCATGTTCGCGACCGAGGTCGGCGCCGCGATCGCGGCGGGCAACACGATGGTGATGAAGCCCGCCGAGGACGCGCCGCTGACGCCCCTCGCGCTCGCGAAGCTCGCGCTCGAGGCGGGCATCCCGGCCGGTGTCATCAACGTCGTGACCGGCTACGGCCACGAGGCCGGAGCCGCGATCCCCGCCGATCCCCGCATCTGTCGCATGGGCTTCACCGGCTCACCGCAGACGGGCCGGCTCATCATGGAAGCCTGCGCACGCAACCTCACGCCGCTGCACCTCGAGCTCGGCGGCAAGTCGCCGCAGGTCGTCTTCCCCGACGCCGACCTCGACGCCGCCGCGCCTTCGATGGCGATGGGCATCACGCTCAACACCGGGCAGATCTGCGCCGCGGGCTCGCGCGTGATCGTGCATCGCAGCATCCACGACGAAGTCGTCGAGCGGCTCGCGAACCACATGCAGAAGGTGACGGTCGGCCCCTGGCACCAGCCCGTCGCGATGGGACCGCTGATCAACGAGAAGCAGCACCAGCGCGTGCTCGGCTACATCGAGCTCGGCAGACAGCAGGGCGCCGAGCTCGTCACGGGCGGGGGCGTCCCGAAGGGGTCGGAGTTCGAGTCCGGCTTCTTCGTCGAGCCGACGCTCTTCGACAAGGTCTCGCCCGACATGCGCATCGCGCAGGAGGAGATCTTCGGGCCGGTGCTGTCGGTGCTCACGTTCGACGACGAGGCCGAGGCGATCGAGATCGCGAACGGCGTCGACTACGGCCTCGTCGCCTCGGTGTGGACACGCGATGTCGGCACCGCCGTGCGCATGACGCGCGCGCTGCAGGCCGGCCAGGTCGGCGTGAACACCCCGCTCGGCGCGGGCACCGTCATCGGCGGGCCGTTCGGCGGCTACAAGAACAGCGGCTTCGGCCGGACCATGGGCGCGGATTCGGTCCTGGAGTGGACCCAGGTCAAGACCGTGTCCCTGCAGAGTGCTCCCCTCCCGCGGCGCTGAAAGGGCGACGGAGAAACACATGGCAACCATCACCACCCACGCGGCGGTCGCGCGCGGTCCGCACATCGGCTGGGAGCTCACCGATCTCGAGCTCGACGACCCCAAGGAGCACGAGGTCCGCATCAAGTTCGCGGCATCCGGGCTCTGCCACTCCGACGACCACATCACCGCGGGCGACGCGCCTGTGCGGTTCCCGATGGTTGGCGGACACGAGGGCGCGGGCGTCGTCGAGTCGGTCGGTCCGAACGTCACGCGCGTGAAGCCGGGGGACCGCGTCGTGTGCTCGTACATCCCCGCGTGCGGCGCGTGCCGCCCGTGCTCGACCGGCCATCAGAACATGTGCGTCAAGGGGCTGCATGCCGGAAGCGGCATGTTCCTGGACGGCACGTTCCGCTTCCACAAGGACGGCGAGGACTATGGCGGGTTCTGCTCGCTCGGGACCTTCTCGCAGTACGCCGTCGTGTCGGAGTGGGCGGTCGTGCCGCTTCCCGACGACATCCCGTTCGAGATCGCGTCACTCGTCGGATGCGGCGTGCCCACCGGCTGGGGATCCGCGGTCTACGCGGCCGGTGTCCGCGCGGGCGACACCGTCGTGGTGTTCGGCGCGGGCGGGGTCGGCAGCAACGCCGTGCAGGGCGCCCGCTACGCGGGTGCGAAGAACGTCGTCGTCGTCGATCCGGTCGACTTCAAGCGCGAGACGGCGGTCTCGACGTTCGGCGCGACGCACGCGTTCGCGTCGGCGCCCGAAGCACACGAGTTCGTCGCCGCGACCACGTGGGGGCAGCTCGCCGACCACGTCATCATGACGCCCGACGCCGTGACCGAGCAGATGGTCAACGCGGCCGTCATGATGACCGGCAAGGGCAGCAAGGTGACGATCACCGCCGTCGGCCACCTCACCGAGAAGGCCGTGCACGTGCACGCCGGCATGCTCATCGGCTACCAGCGGCAGATCCGCGGTGCCCTGTTCGGCGACTGCAACCCGCTGTACGACATACCGCGCCTGCTCGGGCTCTACCGCTCGGGCGACCTCAAGCTCGACGAGCTCATCACGCGCACCTACAGCCTCGAGGAGGTCAACGACGCCTACCGCGACCTCAACGACGGCAAGAACATCCGGGGAGTCATCGTCCACGAGTCCTGATCGGCTCGAGAGAAGGAGGAGCAGGGTGCCGAACGCCATCCTGGACCCGACCGGCCGCACGGTGGTCGAAGAGAGCGAGCCCGCCACCGTGCGGGCCCCGCGGCGCGGAGCGCTCACGGGCGCCCGCGTCGGGCTGCTCGACAACACGAAGCACAACGCGATGCTGTTCCTGCAGGAGGTGGGCCGCCTGCTCGTGGACGAGCACGGCGCCGACGAGGTGAGCATCGTCGAGACGAAGCGCAGCTTCTCGGTGCCCGTCGACGACGAGATCGTCGCGCGCTACCGCAAGAGCGCGGACGTCGTGGTGACCGGTGTCGGGGACTGCGGCTCGTGCAGCGCCGCCGCCGTCGCGGACGGCATCAACTTCGAGAAGGCGGGCGTGCCCGCCGCGGTCGTGCTCACGGATGCGTTCACGACCACCGGCCACATGATGGCGCAGGTGCAGGGCGCGCCCGGCTACGAGTGGATCACGACGGAGCATCCGGTCGCGGTCCTCGATGAGGAGCAGGTTCGCGAGCGCGCGCGGCGGCTTCTGCCGCAGATCGTGGAGACCCTCACGGCAGGAGGCGAGCAGTGAGCACGCCGACCGAGACGCTCGATCCGGATGCGGCGCAGGCGGCCATCGAGCACTGCTACGACCAGGGCTGGAGCGACGGCCTCCCCGTCGTGCCGGCGACGCAGCCGCTCGTCGACGACTTCGTCGCCGCCGCGGGACGGCCCGCCGACGAGGTCATCGGCCGCTCGCCGCAGGTCGACCGCACCGTGACCGTCGAGCTCGCGGCGATCAACGCCGTCATGGCGGGCTGCAGGCCGGAGTATTTCCCCGTCGTGCTCGCCGCATGGGAGGCGCTCATGCGCGAGCGCGCGACGAACGGCGGCGGCTGGCAGTCCACGAGCGGACCCGCGCCGCTCATCATCGTGAACGGCCCGATCCGCAACGTCATCGGCCTCAACAGCGCGGGCGGCGCGTTCGGGCCGGGCTTCCGCGCGAATGCGACGATCTCACGTGCGATCGGACTCATCGTGCGCAACGTCTACGGCATCCAGCCGCACGGGCTCGAGCAGGCGACGCAGGGGCTCCCGGGCCGTTGGCAGATCTGCTTCGGCGAGAACGAGGAGGAGAGCCCGTGGGCTCCGCTCGCCGAGGAGCTCGGCGTGCCGGGAGACGCGGTCACGACGACACTTCTGCGCACATGCGAGTACGTCGACAATCGGCACACGCCCGACCCCGAGCAGCTCCTGTACGACTTCGCCGACACGATCGGGCGCTCGGGCGCGTGGATCTTCAAGCACGCGATGGCGGGCGTCGTGTTCTGCCCCGAGCACGCGCAGCTGCTCGCGAGCGCCGGCTACAGCCGAGCGGACGTCGCGGCCTTCCTCTCCGAGAACGCGGGGCGCACGACCGGCCAGCTCGCGCGGGCGGGCAAGGACTTCGCGAACGACTTCGGCGTGCGCTTCCCCGGCACCGCCGAGGACCCCGACGCCTTCCAGCGCACGATGCCGCCCGCCGACCCGAAGCGCATGATCATCGCGGTCGCGGGCGCCCGCAACGCCGGGATCTCGATGGTCGTGCGCTACTTCGCGGACTGGTCGGGCACGCCCGTCCCGATCCGGGCGGCGGCGGATGCGGCATCCGCAGCCCCCGCGTCGGCGGCCGCGACCGGCTGACCCCCCTCGACTCAACCCCGCAAGAACCAGACGACACGAAACGGAAGACGATGACCCAGATGGTGCGTGCCGCGGTCCAGACCGGACCGCGCAAGATCGAGATGCGCGAGTTCCCCCGGCCCCAGGTCGGCCCCGACGACGGCTTGCTGCGGGTCGAGGCCAATGGCATCTGCGGCAGCGACGTCGAGATCTACCGCGGCCACATGGGAATGAACCGCAACCCGTTCATCCCGGGGCACGAGCCGATGGGCATCATCGAGGAGTTGGGGGAGCGGGCCGCCGAGCGCTGGAGCGTGCAGGTCGGCGACCGCGTCGCACTCGAGGTGATCGTCCCGTGCCGCGCGTGCGGGGACTGCCTGAGCGGCAACTACCAGGCGTGCCGGTTCCGCAAGTACGGGCACGGCGTCACCGGCATCGAAGTCGCCCCGAGTCTGTGGGGAGGATTCGCCGAGTACCTGTACATCTCGCCGACGTCGGTGCTCCACAAGATCGACAAGACGATCCCCGTCGAGATCGCCGCCATGTACAACCCGCTCGGCGCGGGCGTGCGGTGGGCGGTCGACCTCGGCGGCGTCGGCCTCGGCAGCACGCTGCTCGTGCTCGGCGCCGGCCAGCGCGGCATCTCGGCCGTCATCGCGGCGAAGGCCGCGGGCGCGTCGACCGTCATCGTGACGGGGCTCGCGTCCGACCGGCACAAGCTGTCGGTCGCGCGAGAGCTCGGCGCCGACCACACGATCGAGGTCGACGGCGACAACGCCCAGGACGTCGTCGAGACCGTCCTGGACCTCACGGGCGGCCGCGGCGTCGACGTCTCGCTCGAGGTCACCCCGATGGCGACCCAGCCCGTGCTCGACGCGCTCAGGGCGACGCGTCACGGCGGCACCGTCGTGCTCGCGGGCCTCAAGGGCGGCAAGGAGTTCCCCGTGCCGACCGACCTCTTCATCAACCGGGCGCTCACCGTGAAGGGCGCGTTCGGCGTCGACTCGTCCGCGAACGAGAAGGCGATCGCCCTCATCGAGTCGGGCCGGTTCCCGCTCGAGAAGCTCCACACCCACACGTTCGGCCTCGACGAGGTCGGGCTCGCGATCGACACGCTCGCCGGAGACACCGACGACAAGTCGGCGATCCACGTGTCGGTGCATCCGTCCCTCGTCTGAACCTCCCGCCCGCGGCATCCGTCACCGCCCCAGACCCGACAGGAGACGTCGCCCTTGATCATCGACGCCCACGCCCACCTGCTCCCCAAGGACTACCCGCACGACGCGCCCGAGTGCTTCCCGCGCATGGAGCCGATCGACGGCAGCGCCGACCGGCTGCTCGTGTTCGACAAGATGCGCTTCCCCGCGAAGGAGGTGTTCTTCGAGGCGGAGCGCCGCGTCGAGGCGATGGACGCGTCGGGCGTCGACGCCGAAGTCGTGAGCCCCATGCCGCCGCTGCTGCGCTACGACCTGCCGCCGGCCGACGGGCTCGCGCTCGCGCGCCACGTCAACGAGTTCGCAGCCGAGCTGGCAGGGCATGCCCCCGATCGCATCATCGCTCTCGGGATGGTTCCGATGCAGGATCCGGATGCCGCGACCGCCGAGCTCGCGGCGATCAAGGAGTTCGGTCTGGCGGGGGTCGAGATCGCGTCGAACATCCTCGGCAAGTCGATCGGCGACGTCGCCTTCCTGGACTTCTTCAAGGAGGCGGAGCGCCTCGACCTCCCGGTGTTCGTGCACGCGATGCCGTCACCGACCGATCGCCTGCCGATGGCGGCGATGGGCACGTACGTCGTGGGCCTCGAGGGCATGTACTCAGCCGCGTCGCTCATCCTCGGCGGCACGGCGGAGGCCTGCCCGGACCTGCGCATCTCGTTCAGCCACGCCGCGGGCGGCTTCGCGATGATGCTGCCGCGCGCGCAGTACTTCTGGGGCGGCTCGTGGAACGAGGAGCCGCGCAACCTTGAGCGGGCCGTCATGCCCGACGAGGGCCCGTCGCCGCTCGAGTACGCGCGCCGGTTCTACTACGACTCGATGGTGTTCGACCGTCGCACGATCCGCTATCTCGTCGACCTCCTCGGCGCGGACCGGCTGCTCGTGGGCTCGGACTTCCCCGCGATGCTGCGCGAGGAGCCCGCCGCCAAGACGCTCAAGAGCATGGAGCTGCCCGACGACCAGTGGCAGGACATCAGCTGGCGCAACGCGCTCAGATGGCTCGGCCGGGAGGCCGTCGAGGCTTGAAATTCCGCGGATTCCGGGCGCCCTTTCGTCGGGCGGAAGTGCCGTGGATCGGCCCCTGAGTCTCAGCGAAACTGCCAAGCAGACGGGCCCGCCCGGGCTCTTCACGCGATCCAGCGGCACCCGATCGCACCACTCCTCAGCCCAAGGGAGCAAGACATGAAATCATCCGTGAGAGGCGGACGCTCAGCAGTGCGGCTGTTCGGAACCCTCGCCGTCGCGCTGAGCCTCGTCGTGGCAGGCACGGCGTGCGCGGCCGGCGGCCAGCCGACCGACGACACCGGCGACGTCGAAGTCGGCGATCCCCAGCCCGGCGGCAGCCTGACCGTGCTGCTGGACGCCGGCTTCGCGGGAGGCTGGGCGACCGGCCTCGACCCCGCGACGAGCAACACGACCGGTGCGAACCTCCCGCAGAACGCGGCGATCTTCGGCGGCCTGTTCACGCTCGAGCCCGGTGAGAACGGCGAGGGCGGTCAGATCGTCCCGAACCAGGCCGAGAGCTACGAGTGGTCCGAGGACGGGCTCACGCTGACGGTGAAGCTGCGCGACGGCATCACGTTCAGCGACGGCACGCCCTTCAATGCCGAGGCCGTGCTGTGGAACTGGATCCGCCAGCTCAGCTCGGGAAGCACGGGCGCCCCGAACATCGCACTGAACACGTCGCTCGAGCCGCCTCAGCTCGACCAGGCCTTCCTCGACGATTTGTTCGCGGCGCTGCCCGAGGACGTCGACCGGGATGCCGTGATGGGCCGGCTCAACGCGATCCGCGTCGTCGACGACCTCACGATCGAGATGCACCTCAACGCCGTGAACGGATCGCTCATCAACGGATTCCCGGGCGCGAACCTCAACCTCATCGCGTCGCCGACCGCGTACAAGGAGATGGGCGCGCAGGCGTTCAGCGAGAAGCCGGTCGGCGCGGGCCCGTTCATCGTGACCTCGAACACGCAGAGCCAGCGTCTCGAGCTCGAGCGCAACCCCGACTACTTCAAGGACGGTCTGCCGTATCTCGACGAGCTCAACTTCCAGAGCGCGTCCGGCGACCAGGTTCTGTACCAGTCGCTGCTCGCCGGCGACGGACAGGTGGTCGAGGGCCTCTCCTCGGTGACGCTCATCCAGGAGGCGCGCAACAACCCCGACGTCCAGGTCGTGCTCGGCGCACCGACCTCGCCGTACGTGGTCCAGCTGAACACCCGCAAGCCGCCGTTCGACGACAAGCGGGCCCGTGAGGCGATCTACTACGCGACCGACTTCGAGGCGATCAACAAGGGCCTGTTCAACGACGAGGGTGAGATGAGCCAGTCGTTCACGGCTTCGGGCGGTCTGTTCTGGCACGACACCGTTCCCGGCTACCGCGAGTACGACCCCGAGAAGGCGGCGGCGCTCGTCGAGGAGATGGGCGGTCTCAGCGTCCGGCTCGGCACGACCGACATCGTGACCGCCCGCTCGGTGACCACCGCACTCCAGACGCAGTGGGAGGAGGCCGGCATCGACGTGCAGATCGACGCCGAACCGCTCGGCGACGTCATCAACCGCTTCCTCGCGGGGGACTGGGATGCGCTCCTGCAGACCGCGGGCGCGTGGGATCCGTCCGTCGGAATCGGTGTCGGTGTGCGCTTCGGCTCGACGTCGCCCTTCAGCGGCACGCCGCTGCCCGAGGGTGCGGCGAACGCGGGCGACGCGATCGCGCAGGGTCTCACGACCGAGCTCGACGACCTGCTGGCGGCCGCCATCGCGACGACCGACGAGGACGAGCGCTTCGAGGCGTACAAGCAGGTCAGCAAGTACATTTCGGACGAGGCGTACGCGCCCTTCGGCATGGCGTTCTCGCCGGCGCAGGTCATGAAGAAGGGCGTGCACGGGCCCGGTCTCGACCAGCCGATCCCCGCGCTCGCGGTGAACCAGGGCGTGCTCTACGACCGCGTCTGGATCGAGGAATCCGCCCGGTGACCAGCAACGCCACCGCGGCGATCGCCGCCCGGCCCGAGGCGCGCTCCGGCGCCCTCGGCCGGGTGGCGGGCTCGCCGCTCGTGAGACTGATCACGCGGCGCGTCCTCGTGGCGATACCGCTGCTGTTCGCGATCAGCCTCCTCGTGTTCATCCTGCTGGAGCTGCTTCCCGGCGATCCCGCCCAGGTGCAGGCCGGCATGGACGCGACGCCCGAAGAGGTCGAGGCCGTGCGGCGGCGCCTCGGCCTCGACCGACCGGCTCCCGAGCGCTACCTCTCGTGGCTTCTCGGGGTGCTCACCGGCAACCTCGGGATCTCGAGCGTGCAGCAGAAGCCCGTGACCGAGATCCTCGCGACCGCGCTGCCGCCCACGATCGAGATCGTCGCGCTGGCATTCATCGTGTCGCTCGCGGTCGCGCTCCCGGTCGCGCTGCTGGCGGCCCGCAAGCCCGGCGGGTTCTTCGACCGCACGATCATGGTGATCTCGATGGCGCTGCTCGCGATCCCCAATTACGTGCTGGCGCTCCTGCTCGTGCTCATCTTCGCCGTCGCGTTCCGCGGGATGCTCCCGTCGCTGGGCTACGTGCCGATCAGCGCGGGACTGTGGCCGAACCTGCGGACCGTGATCCTCCCTGTGCTCGCCCTCTCGATCCCGCTCATGGCCTTCTACGCGCGCTTCCTGCGCGGCGATCTCGTCGAGCAGATCAACTCCGCCGACTACGTCGACACCGCCCGCGCGAAGGGCGTGGGGTCGTGGCGGATCCTGTGGCAGCACGCCTTCCGCAACTCGTCGTTCGGCCTGCTGACGATCGTCGGCCTCAACATCGGGGGCCTCATCGGCGGCACCGTCATCATCGAGCAGATCTTCTCGATCCGGGGCCTCGGCATGGAGATGCTCCAGGCGCTCGGCGCGCGCGACATCGCCGTCGTGCAGATCTGCGTCTTCATCTTCGCCGCGGTCGCGATCGCGGCGAACCTGATCGTGGACGTGCTGTACGCCGTCCTCGACCCGAGGATCCGCTATGGCCGTAACTGAGACCACCACGAAAGCCCTTCTGACGCCGGTCCAGCCCGGTCTGTTCGGCGAGCGCTGGGCGAAGTGGCGCCGCCGGCTGGTCGTGTGGGTGCCCGCCGGGTTCGTCATCCTGCTCGTCGCGCTGTGCTTCCTCGGTCCGGTCGTGCTCCCGATCCCGTCTCCGACGGGCGGAAGCATCCTCGATTCGCGCCTGCCACCGGGCTCGCCGGGGCACCTGCTCGGCACCGATGTCGACGGCAACGACGTGTTCTCGCGACTGCTGTACGGCGGCCGTTCGTCGCTCATCATCGCGGTGAGCGTCAACGTCATCGGCATCCTCTTCGGCGGCCTCGTCGGTGCGGTGTCCGGATACCTCGGTGGCAAGCCCGACACCGTCATCATGCGCGCGCTCGACGTGCTCATCGCGTTCCCGTCGCTGGTCATCACGATCGTGATCGCCCAGATGCTCGGGCCGAGCATGTGGAACACGATCCTGGCGTTGACGGCGTTCAGCATCCCGGCCGTCGCGCGCATCTCGCGCGCCGCGACGATGCGGCTCATGCAGATGCCGTTCCTGCAGGCCGCCGAGCTCAGCGGGAGCCCGTGGTGGCGCGTGCTGCTGCGGCACATCGCGCCGAACATCACACCGCAGCTCATCAACTTCGCGATGCTCGGCATGGGCATCGTGATCGTGACGGAGGGTGCGCTGAGCTTCCTCGGACTCGGCGTGCCGCCGCCCGCACCCAGCTGGGGGAACATGATCTTCCAGGCGCAGCAGAACATGTCGGCGACGCCGCTGCTCGTGCTGTGGCCGAGTCTCGCCCTCCTGCTGACCGTGCTCGCCTTCAACCTGCTCGGAGAGAACGTGCGCGACGAATTGAGCGGCCGATGACCGACCTCGCGACCGAGACCCGACGACCGGAGACCATTGCCGTGAGCAGCGAGCCCGAGCGTCAGCCGGTGCTGACCGTGCGCGACCTCCACGTGACCTTCTCGCGCGCAGGCCGGCGGATCCACGCCGTGAACGGGCTGTCGTACACGCTGCGCGCCGGCCGCACCCTCGCGATCATCGGCGAGTCCGGCTCGGGCAAGTCCGTGAGCGTGCGGGCGCTCATGGGCCTGCTGCCGCCGAGTGCGACCGTCCGGGGCTCCGCACTGCTCGGCGACACGGAGCTCGTCGGCATGAGCGACCGTGCGATGCGCCGCATCCGGGGCAACGACATCTCGATGATCTTCCAGGACCCGGCCCGGTCGCTGAACCCGACCATGAGCATCGGGCTGCAGATCACCGAGGCGATCCGCACGCATTCCGACCTCGACAAGAAGGCCGCCGCCGACCGCGCCGTCGAGCTGCTCAAACTCGTGCGGCTCCCGGCGCCCGAGCGCCGCTACCACGAGTATCCGCACCAGCTCTCGGGCGGCATGCGCCAGCGCGTCATGATCGCGATCGCGCTCGCGGCCAACCCCAAGGTGCTCATCGCCGACGAGGCCACGACCGCGCTCGATGTGACCACGCAGGCGCAGATCATGGAGCTGCTCGCCGATCTGCAGGATCGTCTCGGCACGGCGGTCATCATGATCAGCCACGACCTGGGGCTCGCCGCGAGCTACGCGCACGAGGTGCTCGTGATGTACGCGGGTCAGGCGGTCGAGCACGCCGAGACGAACACGCTGTTCCGCAATGTGCGGATGCCGTACACGAAGGCCCTCCTCGGCGCGATCCCGCAGCTCACGACCGTCCCGCACTCGCAGCTGACGGTCATCGGCGGTCACCCGCCCGACCTCGCCGCCCTTCCGAGCGGATGCCCCTTCGCGCCGCGCTGCAACCGCGCCACCGAGAAGTGCCGGCTCGACAAGCCGCCGCTCGACGAGCACGAGCCCGGGCACCTGTACGCGTGCTGGCATCCGTACCTTCCCGGCTCCGAGGACGAGCCCGTCCCCGTCGACGAGGAGACCGTGTCGTGACGACGATCGAGACCACCCGCCCGCAGCCCGTTTCCGCGGAGCCCGAGCCGATCATGTCGGTGCAGAACCTCGTGCAGGAGTTCGTCACGCGCGGACCCGGCGGTGTCAAGGCGGGCGTCGTGCACGCGGTGTCGGACGTGTCGTTCGACCTCTTCCCCGGCGAGACCCTCGGCATCGTGGGGGAGACGGGCTCGGGCAAGTCGACGCTCGCGCGCGCGATCATCGGGGTCGACCGACCGAAGTCCGGCGTCGTGCGGTTCCTCGGGCGCGACCTCATGGGGCTGTCCAAGCGCGACCTCAAGCGTGCGCGCAAGGACATCCAGATGGTCTATCAGGACCCGTTCGGGTCGCTGAACCCGCGTTGGCGCGTGGAGGACGTCGTCGCCGAGCCGCTTCTCGGTCACACGAGGATGGGGCGGCACGAGCGTCGCGAGCGCGTGCGCGAGCTGCTCGACCTCGTCGGCCTCAATCCCGACACGTACGCGCGGCGTCGGCCGATGGAGCTCTCGGGTGGGCAGGCGCAGCGCGTCGCGATCGCGCGCGCGATCGCCCTCAACCCCGCGCTCGTCATCTGCGACGAGGCGATCTCGTCACTCGACGTGCTCATCCAGGCGCAGGTGCTCAACCTCTTCGAGAAGCTGCGCAGTGAGCTGGGCCTGTCGTACGTCTTCATCGCGCACGACCTCGCGACCGTCAAGCAGATCAGCGACCGCGTCGCCGTCATGCACCTCGGACAGCTCGCCGAGATCGGTCCCGCCGAGGAGATCTACCGGGCACCGCGGCATCCGTACACCAAGGCCCTCCTCGACTCGATCCCCGGTCTCGATCCCGAGACGGGCATCGCGAAACGGCCCGTGCCGCTCGCGGGCGAGCCGCCGTCGCCGCTGAATCCGCCGAGCGGATGCCGCTTCCGCACCCGCTGCCCGCGCGCGCAGGACCTGTGCGCCGAGGTCGAGCCGCGGCTCGTCGAGCACGAGCCGGGTCACTTCGCGTCGTGCCACTTCCCGCTCGAGGATCCGGCGACCTTCTCGGTGGAGTCTCTGCGCGACTCGATCCGTTCGACGGGAACCGCCGCGACGGTGGTCGCACCCGACGAGGGTGCGCCGGGTCCGGCCGGTGCCGACATCGACGCCGACGAGCCGTCGCCCGAGGCTCCCGATGTTCCCGACGACCCTGACGCACCGCTTCTGCTCGGGCAGACCGGCGAGGCGCGGCGGGGCACAGACCTGCTCTGACCGCGGGCCGGGGCATCCGTCATCCCCGCGACAGATCACGGATGCCCCGCCCGCACCCTTCCCGCGCGGCCGGGCGCGTCACGCGGTCGCGACCGCCGTCGTGTCGCGGAGCTCGATGCGGCACTCGTCGGGCGTGACGAACGGGCGGTACGCGCTCATCTCGAGCGGTCCCGGCACCTGGTGCAGGATCTCGTCGGCGAGACGCTGGTGCACGGCGCACACGACGAACTTCTCGTCGTCGTCGTTCATGAGCGGATAGAACGGGCACGGGCGCAGTCGGACGGTGAGGGACTTCTCGTCGATCTCGGGCTCGAGTCCGGCGTCGTCGAGGTGCTCGTAGAGGGCATCGAGCTGATGGAGCGCGTCCGCCGGAAGCTCGCGCGCACACGGCACGAGTCGCCGCAGCAGGTCGCCGTGCTCGGTGGCCCGCTCGATGCGCGATCGCGCGACCGGGTTCGCGTTCGGGTCGCGCACGGGGTGGAAGCTCAGCGGCGGCCGACCGCGCGTGCCCTGCGGCGCGGGCCGGCTCACGATGAGGCCCTCGTCCTCGAGCACGCGCACGTGATCGCGCACGGTGTTCTCGTGCAGGCCCGTCCGTGCGGCGAGTTCGCTCAGCAGGATTCCCGGCTGCGACTGGATCGCGTCGAGGAGCCGGATGCGGCTCGCCTGGGCGAGCCCGCGGTAGTCGTCGACGCGACGGGGCATGATTCGATTATCCGCCGGGTCGGGCGGCCAAACGAATCGCCGGAACCGGCGCGACTTCTCATTGGATGAGAGTCACGCGGTGATCCGACCCGGCGCTTTCACGCCCCTATACTCGGGCGGGTGCCCCGCATCCGTCCCTTCCGTTCCGGCGACGAACCCGACCTCGCGCGCATCTGCCTCCTCACCGCCGACGCCGGCGGCGACGCGACCGGCGTGCTCGACGATGACGACCTGTGGGCCCGCCTCTTCGTGCTGCCGTACGTGGCGCGGCATCCGGAGTTCGCCTTCGTCGTCGAGACGGACGACGGGCGCGTCGCCGGATACATCGTCGGCGTGCCCGACACGCGTGCATTCGAGGAGTGGTTCCGCGACGAGTGGTGGCCACGGTTCGCGGAGCAGTATCCCAAGCCGGATGCCGAACGCTCGCGCCAGGACGGGATCCTGCTCTACGCATACGGTCGCGGCCCGGGCGCCGAGCCGTACGGCGACGAGTATCCCGCGCACCTGCACATCGACCTGCTGCCCGAACTGCAGGGGCAGGGGTGGGGTCGCCGCCTCATCGAAACGCTCATCGCGGCGCTGCGCGACGCCGGTGTGACCGGACTGCACCTCGTGGCGGCGATCGAGAACACCGGCGCGCTCGCGTTCTACCCGCGCGTGGGCTTCACCCCGCTGCCGTCGCACGAGAACGTGCAGGCGTTCGGAATGCGTCTCTAGCCCTGCCCCCGGTCGTTGAGCGAGCGAAGCGAGACGAAACGCGAGTGCGGCCGGACCTGGAGCCGCTTGACGCAGCGGCGCTCGAAGAGCGGCTCGGTGGAGACGCCTGCGACGAGGCGGTCGTCGTGCTTGGTGACACCGTCTTCGAGCCAGCCGTTGCGACGATAGAACTCGGCGGCGCGCTCGTTGCCGTCGAGGTACCAGAGGTGCGCGTGCGTGAAGCCCGCTTCGCGGAGGAACGCCTCGGATGCCTGGAGCAGCGCGAAGCCGACGCCCGTGCCCCAGAACTCGGGGAGTGAGTAGATCGCGTAGATCTGTCCGTCGTCGGGAAGGTCGTCATCGATCGACGGGCCGACCGCCGCCCACCCCGCGAGCTCGCGGTCGGCGTGCGCGATGAGCTCGGCGCCGCGCGGGTCGGCGTGGTACTCGTCCCACAGCTCCTCGCGGCGCGCGCCTTCGCGGTCGACGTCGAGGTGGTCGAGCACTTCCCGCGCGATGAGGCCGTCGTACGCCGCCCGCCACGTCTCGACGCGAACGCGAGCGATGGCGCGCGCATCGGAGCGGACGGCGGTGCGGACGGTGACGGTCATCCCGGAAGGATAGCGGCGCTCAGCCGACGACCCGGCCCGCCTCGATGCGCACCTCGCGATCGACGAGTCCGCGCGGCACCTCGACGTGCGATATGAGCACGACCGCACGGTCTTCGCCGACGGCCCCCAACAGGTCGGTGAGCAGGGCGGCGGATGCCTCGGGGTCGACGCCCGCCGTCGGCTCGTCGAGCACGACGACCGGGAACCCGGCGAGCGTCGCCCGGGCGAGCGCGATGCGCTGCGCCTGACCGCCCGACACGAGGGCTCCGCGCTCGCCGACGCGGCTGTCGAGGCCGCCGCGCTCACGCGCCCAGTCACCGAGGCCGACGCGTTCGAGCGCGGCCCAGAGGTCGGCATCCGTCGCCGTGTCGTGGGCGAACAGCAGGTTCTGGCGGATCGACTCGTCGAACAGGTAGGGGCTCTGCTCGCACAGCCCGACGACGCGGCGCACGGTGTCTCCGCCGAGGTCGCGCGCTTCGACGCCGTCGACGCGGTACGACCCGTCGTACTCGAGGAACCGCACGAGCACGTGCGCGAGCGTCGTCTTGCCTGCCCCGCTCGGGCCCGTCACGAGCACGCGCTCGCCTGGCGCGATCGAGAGGGTCGCGGCTTCGAGGCGGCCCGCGTCCTCGACGGAGAAGCCGGATGCCGCGCGCCGCGGCCACCGCGCCGAGACGTCGCGCAGCTCGAGGCCGCGCTCCAGAGCGGGCCGGCGAGCGTCGGGCTCGGTCTCGCGCTCGTCGTCACGCGGGAGCTCGGGCGGAATCTCGTCGGGGATCGCCGCGGCGATGCGCTCGGCGGCCGCGCGCACCTGCCGCCACGACGCGAGCGCGAGGGGCACGGGTCCGAACACCTCGAACACCGCCATCGGCAGGAGCACGACGACCGCGAGGCCCGGGCTGGTGAGCCCGTCGTCGAGCGCGGGGACCGCGGCCGCGAGGGCTCCGAGCGAAGCGAGCCCCGCGAGGAGCGACACCGCCGCCATCGTGAGACCCTGCGCGAGCGCGCGGCGCACGACGGCGCGGCGGAGGGCTTCGTCGGCCGCACGGACGCGGAGCTCCGCGGCATCCGTCGCGTCGAACGCGGTGAGCACGTCGAGGTCGACGATCTGATCGAGAAGAGCGTCCGCGAGTTTCGAGCGCAGCGGTGCGAGCGAGCGCTCGGCGCGCGCGCCGGCGATCCAGCCGACCCACACCGCGAGCACGAGCGCGAGGGCGAGAGCGACGGCCAGCACGGCTGCGGCCGCGGGGGAGAGGAACGCGGTGAAGATCACGCTCGCGATCGACGCGAGTCCTGCGACGGCAAGCGGTTGTACGACCCGGAGCGGCAGGTGCTGGAGCTCGTCGACGTCGTCCACGAGGTTCGACAGCAGGGCGCCGCGCTTCGCGCCGCCGAGTCCGTCGGGCGCGAGGGGGATGATCCGGCGGACAAGACCCGCGCGCACGGTTGCGAGCTGCGCGAGCGCCGCATCGTGTCCCGTGAGGCGTTCGAGGTAGCGGAACACCCCGCGGCTCAGCGCGAACGCGCGCACGGCGACGATCGCGGCAGACAGGTACAGGAGTGCCGGCTGCTCGGCGGCGCGTGTGATGAGCCACGCGCTCGCAGCGAGCAGGGCGATGGCGCTTCCGGCCGTGCCGAGGCCGCTCAGCACGGCCGGCGAGAAGCGCGGTGCGGTCGGCTGCGCTTCTCGCAGGATCGCCTTCACCTCGGGCGCGATCACGCGATCACCACCCGCGACGGGAGCGGCACCTCGATCACGCGGTCCGCGATCGCGCGCGCCGAGCGGCGGTGCGACACGAGCAGCACGCCGGCGCCGGCATCCGCCTCGGCACGCAGGTTCGCCCAGAGGGCCGCCTCGGTCGCGGAGTCGAGCGCGCTCGACGGCTCGTCGAGAGCAAGCACGCGCGCTCGCCCCGACCTCAGCCGGTACAGCGCACGAGCGACGGCGACGCGCTGGGCCTGTCCGCCCGAAAGCCCTGACCCGAGCGCTCCGAGCTCGGTCATGGGGTCGAGCTCGGCGATCTGCGCCGTCGCGAGGCACTCGCGCGCGAGCGCGGGGTCGGGGGAGGGGTCGCCCAGCGTCACGTTCTCGAGCACGGTGCCGGACATGAGCCCGGGCCGCTGCCCCGCCCAGGCGAGGGTGCGGCGGGCAGACGCATCCGGTTCGCCCTCTATGAGCAGGTCGCCGTCGAACTCGGCGAACCCGAGGAGCGCCGCGAGGATGCTCGACTTTCCGGCGCCGCTCGGCCCTTCGAGGAGGACGACCTCGCCGGCGCGCACGGCGAGGTCCACGGGCGCGAGGAGCTCGTCGCCGCGCCGCACGCGGAGGGCGCGGGCCTCGATGAGGGGAGCCCGGTGGTGCCCCTTCGTCTCGTCGCCGTGCTCCTCGCTCTGAGCGCGGACGGCGCGCGCCTCATCCAGCACAGCGAACAGGTCCTCCGTCGCGGCCACGCCCTCGGCGGCCGCGTGGAACTGCACCCCGACCTGTCGCAGCGGCAGGTACGCCTCCGGTGCCAGAAGCAGCACGAACAGGCCGATGTCGAGCGTGAGCTCGCCCGCGAGCAGACGGAGGCCGATCGTGACGGCGATGATCGCGACCGACAGGCTCGCGAGGAACTCGAGCGCGAACCCCGACACGAACGACACCCGCAGCACGGTCATCGTCTCGCGCTTGTAGTCGCGCGTGACCTTCTCGATCGAGGCGGCGGCCCGGTGCTGGCGACCGAAGATCTTGAGCGTGCCGAGGCCTCCGACGGTGTCGGCGAAGCGCGACGCGAGCCGCTGGAGCGTCGCGTACTGCCGCCGCTGCACCGCGCGTGTCGCGAGCCCGATGAGCACCATGAAGATCGGGATGAGCGGCATCGTCAGCACGACGACGAGCGCCGACACGGGGTCCGCGACGAGGATCGCGGCGATGAGCACGGGTGTTGCGATCGCCGTCGCGACGAGCTGCGGCAGGTATCGGCCGAAGTACGCGTCGAGGGCTTCGAGGCCGTGCCCGGCGGTCACGGCGAGTGCAGCGGCGTTTCGGTCGCCGAGCCATCCCGGGCCGAGCCTCGTGATCGCGGAGATCAGGGCGGCGCGGAGCTGCTGGGACGCGCGAGCCGAGGCACGAGCGGAGACCCACTCGGATGCCGCCACCAGCCCGCCCCGCACCCCGACGAGCGCCGCGCCCCAGCCGAGCAGCGGCAGCAGCTCGACGATGGGCCGTCCGCCGATCGCGCCCGTGAGCGCCGCTGTGAGCACCCACGAGAAGCCGATCACGACCGCCGTCTGCGCCAGGACGATGACCCCCTGCGCCGCGAAGTACACGCGGGATGCCGCTGCGTACCGCAGCAGCCGTGGATCGACCGGCTTCGACCTCACCGTGCTAGTGCGCGGCGGCGGCCGCGGCCCGCTCGATGCGGCTCCGCGAGATGCGCTTGCGGAACACCCAGTACGTCCAGGCCTGGTACGCGAGGACGAGCGGCAGGAAGATGAGAGCCGCCCACGACATGATCGTCAGCGTGTAGTCGGTGCTCGACGCGTTCTCGATGGTGAGGCTGTAGGCGGGGTCGATCGTCGACGGCATGACGTTCGGGAACAGGGCGAACCACAGCGTCAGCACCGCCGCGACGATCGTCGCCGCGCCGAAGCCGAACGCCCACCCCTCGACGCCGCGCGCGTTCGCGAGCCACGAGGCGATGAGGCACACCGCCGCGACGGCGGCGAGCGCGATGACGAGGCCCACGAGCGGGGCCGCTGCCGACAGCGCGTTGAACACCGTCCACACGAGGAACACCGCGGCGACGACGATCGTCGCGAGGCCCGCACGTGCGGCGAGGCGACGGGCGTCCTCGCGCACCTGTCCGTCGGTCTTGAGCGCGACGAAGTACACACCGTGCGTGAAGAAGAGCAGCAGCGTCGTGAGACCGCCGAGCAGGCCGTACGGGTTGAGCAGCGTCAGGAGCGACCCGGTGAACTCGTGGTTCACGTCGATCGGCACGCCCTGCACGATGTTCGCGACGGCGACGCCCCACAGCAGTGCGGGCACGGCTGAGCCGACGACGATCATCGTGTCGAAGCCGCGCTTCCAGCGGAGGCTGTCGCGCTGGTGGCGGTACTCGAACGAGACGCCGCGCGCGATGAGTGCGAGCAGGATCACGAGCAGCGCGAGGTAGAACCCGCTGAACAGGGTCGCGTACCACTCGGGGAACGCCGCGAACAGGCACGCACCCGCCACGATGACCCATGTCTCGTTGAGGTCCCACACGGGCCCGATCGTGTTGATGATCTGACGGCGGCCGATGTCGTCCTTGCCGAGGAACGGCAGCGACATGCCGACGCCGAAGTCGAAGCCGTCGAGCACGAAGTATCCGACGAACAGGAATCCGACGATGAAGAACCAGAGGTAGGCGAGGTCCATGGCGATCTCCCGGCTTCCGTCAGTACACCGTGGTCGGCGTGTCTTCGAGCGCGCCCTCGGCGGGCGGCGGGGCGTCGGGGTCGGGGAGCGGATCCGGCCCCCGCTTCGACGTGCGGATGATGAGGCCGATCTCGACGACTGCGAGGATCGCGTAGATCAGCGTGAAGGCGACGAGCGACAGCAGCACGTTCCACCCCGGCACGTTCGGTGAGACGCCGTCCTGCGTCAGCATGAGGCTGAACACGATCCACGGCTGGCGGCCCATCTCGGTGAACACCCACCCGATGAGGATCGCGAACAGCGACGCCGGCCACGCCCAGATCGCGAGCTTCCACGCCCACGCGGGCACCGGGCGCTTCGCGTTCCTGCGGGTGAGCCACAGCCCTACGACCGCGGTGAGAGCGGCGATCGCGCCGAGGCCGATCATCCAGCGGAACGCCCAGTACGTGACCCACAGGATCGGGGCGAAGTTGCCGTCGACCTGATCGGCGAACTGCGGGAACAGCTCGGTCGTGTACTGCATGTTGAGGTCGTTGATGCCCTCGACGCATCCGTCGAACGAGTGCGTCGAAAGCAGCGCCAGCAGGTACGGCACCCGCAGCGCCCAGATCTCGCCGGTGCCGTCCGGCGTTCCGATCGAGAAGAGCGAGAACGAGGCATCCGCACCGCACGCCGAATCGAACAGCGCCTCGGCGGCCGCCATCTTCATCGGCTGCGTCGAGACCATGACGAGGCTCAGCTGGTCGCCCGAGATCGCGACGCCCGCGAAGGTCACGATCATGCCCCACAGGCCGTACTTGAGCGCGGGGCGCATCATCTCGAGGTGCTGACCGCGCAGCAGGTGCCACGACGCGACCGAGATGATGACGCCCGAGGTCAGCATGAACGCGGCGAAGAGCGTGTGCGGCAAGGCCGCGAGTGCCACCGGGTTCGTGAGCACCGCGAGGAAGTCGTCCATCTCGGCGCGGCCGCCGTCCTGCGCCATGCGGTAGCCGACCGGGTTCTGCATGAAGGCGTTCGCCGCGAGGATGAAGTACGCCGAGAACCACGCACCCGCCGTCGCGATCCAGATCGTCGCGAGGTGCACGCCCTTGGGCAGCTTGTCCCACCCGAAGATCCACAGGCCGATGAACGTCGCCTCGAAGAAGAAGGCCATGAGGCCCTCGAACGCGAGCGGGGCGCCGAACACGTCGCCGACGAAGCGGCTGTACGACGACCAGTTCATGCCGAACTGGAACTCCTGCACGATGCCGGTGACCACGCCCATCGCGAAGTTGATGAGGAAGAGCTTCCCGAAGAATCTCGTGAGGTGAAGCCACTTCAGGTTGCCGGTGCGGAACCACGCGGTCTGGAAGATCGCCACCGTCAGCGCCATGCCGAGCGTGAGCGGCACGAAGAGGAAGTGGTAGAGAGTCGTCAGTCCGAATTGCCAGCGGGCAAGAAGCAGCGGGTCGAGCAGGTCCATGCGTCCCTCCGGTCTCGCGAGGTCCCTGACCGCCACCGTAGTCCGCGGCGCGAGCGGCCACGACGCGTGCGACCGTGAATATTCCACGCGCGCCGATCGGCCGCCCTGCCCGATGCGTGGGCCGTCCGGCCCCGCGCGCGAGCCGCGAGGGTAGCCTGAATCGCATGGCTCGCACCCGATCGCACGGAGGACCGGCATGACGGCCGTTCCGGTGCTGATCGGCATGCGTCCGCCGGTCGTCGAGACAGAGGCGGATGCCGCGACCGGCGCCCCCCTCGTCGACACGCACGGCCGCGTGCACCGCGACCTGCGCATCTCGCTCACCGACCGCTGCTCGCTGCGCTGCACGTACTGCATGCCGGAGCAGGGGAACGAATGGCTCGCGAAGACGAGCATCCTGACGCTCGACGAGATCGAGCGCGTCGCCCGCGTCGCCGCCGCCGACGGCATCACGACCTTCCGGCTGACGGGCGGTGAGCCGCTTCTGCGGCAGGACATCGTCGAGGTCGTGCGGCGCCTCGCGCGGATCACCGGGCCCGACGGCACCCCGGTCGAGCTCGCGATGACGACGAACGGCATCCGGCTGCCGGAACTCCTCCCCGGGCTCGTGGAGGCGGGCCTGGGCCGGCTCAACATCTCGCTCGACACGCTCCGGCGCGACCGGTTCCGCGAGCTCACGCGGCGCGACCGGCTGGATGACGTGCTCGACGGGATCGCGGCGGCCGCGGCATCCGGTCTCCGTCCCCTCAAGCTCAACGCGGTCGCGATGCGCGACGTCAACGACGACGAGCTCGTCGACCTCGTCGAGTTCGCGATCGCCCACGACGCGCAGATGCGGTTCATCGAGCAGATGCCGCTCGACGCGGGTCACACGTGGGATCGTTCGCGCATGGTCACGCGCGACGAGATCCTCGACACGCTGGCGCGGCGCTGGACGCTGACGCCGGTGCCCGGACGCGGCGGGGCGCCTGCGGAGCGCTGGATGCTCGACGGCGGCCCGCACACGGTCGGCGTCATCGCATCGGTGACCGCTCCGTTCTGCGGCGACTGCGACCGCCTGCGCCTCACGGCCGACGGGCAGTTGCGCAATTGCCTGTTCTCGACGACCGAGTACGATCTGCTGCCGATCCTGCGCGCCTCCCCGGTCGCCGGCCCCACCCCGGTCGCTGAGCCTGTCGAAGCGTCGTCCCCGCTCGACGAGGAGATCGACCGGATGCTGCGCTCCTGCGTCCGCGGAAAACTCCCCGGCCACGCGATCAACGACCCGTCGTTCCTGCAGCCCGCGCGCGGCATGAACGCGATCGGCGGCTGAGGCCCCGCCGCAAACCCGGTGACCCGCCCGGTTGCTGAGCGAGCGCAGCGAGACGAGGCGCCGCTCCCGGCGCAGGAAAGCATCCCGGAGTAGGACGCCGGCCGAGGCATCCGTCCTTCCTCCGCGCCACCTCCTGCGCTCAGCGCAGACCCATCCACTGGGCGGCAGTCCCGGCCCTCGCCCGCGTGCCGCGGCGTAGGCTGACACGCATGGGCCGGATCACTCAGCGCCGCCCCGTCACGAAGATCGTGATCGGCGAGGACGACGTCGTCGAGCGTCGTCGCGCCGACGTGCTCGCGGTCGAGGAGCCCCTCGAGATCCGCGTCGCGGGCGAGTCGCTCGCGGTGACGATGCGCACGCCCGGCAACGACGTCGAGCTCGCGGCGGGTTTCCTCGTGTCCGAGGGCGTGATCCATCACGGCGCGCAGTTCCGGTCGGCGATCCACTGCGGCGGGCCCGGCACGGGCGGCACCGACGGCAACACGTACAACATCCTCGACGTCGCGCTCGCGCCGGGCGTCGCGCCGCCCGACCCCGACATCGCGCGCAACTTCTACACGACGAGCTCGTGCGGGCTGTGCGGCAAGGCGTCGATCGAGGCGGTCGAGACGACGTCCGCGTATGATGTGTCGGCCGACGACGCATCCGTCGACGCGCGCGTGCTGCTCTCCCTCCCCGACAGGCTTCGCGAACAGCAGGCGGTGTTCGACAAGACGGGCGGCCTGCACGCGGCGGGGCTGTTCGACGCCGAGACCGGCGAGCTGCTCGTGCTGCGCGAGGACGTCGGGCGGCACAACGCCGTCGACAAGGTCGTCGGCTGGGCCGTGCTCGAAGACCGGCTCCCGCTGCGCAACACGATCCTGCAGGTGTCGGGCCGCGCGAGCTTCGAGCTCGTGCAGAAGGCGGTCATGGCCGGCATCCCGATCCTCAGCGCCGTCTCGGCACCGTCGTCTCTCGCGGTCGAACTGGCCGAGGCATCCGGTCTCACGCTCGCCGGATTCGTCCGCGGACGATCGATGAACGTGTACGCCCACGCCGAGCGCGTGCGTGTGCCCGAACCGGCCACGGCAGCCGCCGGCCGGGCGTAGGCGGATGCGTCAGAACACGTAGATCTGGCCGAGGATCACCACGACGACGATCAGCACGGCGATGATGCCGCCGACGATCAGGAGCGTTCGCCCCGAGCGCTTCGCGACCCCGAAGCCCACGAGGAACGGCAGCGCCCCGAGCAGGATCGCGACGAACCACCAGAACGCCGAGTAACCGCCCGCTGTGGTCTCTTCGAGGCGCCCGCCGAAGAGCTGCTGCGTGCGCGGATGCGTCGCGAACGCGATCGCCGCCGAGAACGGGACCGCGACGAACGCGGCGACGATGAGTCCCACGAGCGCGCCCCACAGACCCGCCTTGCGATCGTCGAGAGATTCCGTGGAGTCGTTGTGCGAGGTGCGGGTGCTGGCCATGCTGATGACATCAGTGCGGCAGAGGCGGAAGGACGCGGATGACATCAGCCCAGGTCTTGACGGTCGTGGGATCGATCAATCTCGACCTCGTGGCCCGCGTCGAACGGGCTCCGGGCCCGGGCGAGACGGTCGCCGACGGCGTGCTCACCCGCGAGCCGGGCGGCAAGGGAGCCAACCAAGCCATCGCCGCCGCGCGACTCGGAGCGACCGTGCGCATGATCGGCGCGGTCGGCGGTGACGCGGAGGGCCGCGCGATGATCGCGTCGCTCGCCGAGGCGGGTGTCGATGTGACCGACATCCAGATCACGGATGCCGCGAGCGGCACTGCCCTCATCGTCGTCGACCGTACGGGCGAGAATTCGATCGTCGTGTGTCCGGGGGCCAACGCCCGTATCGACCCCTCCGCGATCGAACTGCCCCCGCACGGGGCGCTGCTCGCGCAGCTCGAGGTCTCGGTGGACATCGTCGAACGCGCGGCGTCGCTCACCGACGGCTTCTTCGCGCTCAACGCGTCCCCCGCGCGCGACCTGCCGGAGGAGCTGTTCGAGCGCGTCGACCTCTTCATCGTGAACGAGAGCGAGTACGAACGGATGCCGCGCCTCGCCGCCGCGCGTCTCGTCGCGCTCACACTGGGCGCCGACGGCGCGGTGCTTCTTCGTGAGGGCGTCGAGACCGCGCGGGCACCGGGCCTTCCGACTCAGGTGCGCAACACCGTCGGCGCGGGCGACGCGTTCGCGGCCGCCCTCACGCTCGGGTTCGTGGCGGGAGAGGATCCGGCGACCGCGCTGCGCCGCGCGTGCGCCGTGGGCGCCGCCGCCGTCGCCGACGAACGATCCCAGCCGCTGCTGCGGCCGCTCGCGGAGTACCTCGCATGAGCCCGGAGCGGATCCCGATCTTCGTGGACTGCGACACGGGCATCGACGACGCGCTCGCGCTCGCGTACCTCCTCGCCGAGCCGACCGTCGAGGTCGTCGGCGTCGGCACGGTGTTCGGCAACACGTCGGTCGAGCTCGCGACCCGCAACACGCTCGGCCTGCTCGAGCTCGCAGGATGCGACGACATCCCGGTCGCGAAGGGCGCGGCGGCGCCCCTCGGCGAGGACTTCGAAGGTGGTGCGCGCGCCGTGCACGGGTCGGACGGCGTGGGCGGCGTCGGTCTCGCACCGCACACGCTGCGGGCGGCTGAGATCGACGCATCCGGTCTGCTCTCCGATCTCGCCGAGGAGCACTCCGGCCGGCTGCGCGTGCTCGCGCTGGGCCCCCTCACGAACCTCGCGCGGTTCGTCGCGGCGCACCCCGACCGGGTGGCCGACATCGCCCAGGTCACGGTCATGGGAGGGGCGTTCGATCGGAACGGAAACGTGTCACGGGTCGCCGAGGCGAACATCCACAACGACCCCCGCGCGGCCGCGATCGTCTTCGACGCCGCGTGGCCGGTATCGGTCGTGCCGCTCGACATCACGATGCGTCACGTGCTCACCGAGCGGCAGCGCGCGGAGCTCGCTGCGATCCCGGGTGCCCTTCCGACGGTGTTGGGGCGGATGCTGCACACCTACCTCGACTACTACGAGAACTCCGTGTTCGAGGGGGAGCGGCAGTGCGCACTGCACGATCCGCTCGCGGCGGTGGTCGTGGCATCCGGTGCACGCGTCATCCGCGCCGACGAGCCGGCGGGCATCGACGTCGCGACCGACGGGGACGACTGGGGGAGGACGAGTCGGCGCCCAGGCACCGCGGCTGAGGGGACGGCGACCCGGCGGATCGTGCTCGACGTCGACCGAGACGCCGCCGAGACGCTGCTCGAAGTGCTCCGCGCGCGGGAGTGGCCGAGCTGAGGCGCGAGTGTCGGCGCCTGGGGCTATGGTCGCCGCATGGCCGACATCGCCGATGTGACCGAATGGCTGCTCGACTCCGACCCGGCGCTGAGATGGCAGGTCGAACGCGACCTCCTCGGTGAGCCCGAGAGCGTGTGGCAGGCGACGCGGGCGCGCGTGGCGACCGAAGGCATGGGCGCCCGGCTCCTCGCGCTTCAGGACGAGGATGGGCAGTGGGCCGGTGGCGCGTTCTTCCCGGCCGACTTCGACTTCGAGGGGCCGGAGGCCGCGCCGGGAGTCGGACAGCCGTGGACGGCGACGACGTGGTCGCTCAACTCGCTGCGCGAATGGGGGCTCGACGCATCGGCCCTCGCCGGCACCGCCGAGAAGCTCGCCGAGAACAGCCGCTGGGAGTACGACGACCTTCCCTACTGGGGTGGCGAAGTCGACTGCTGCATCAACGCCTTCACACTCGCGAACGGCACGTGGCTGGGAGCGGACGTGTCGTCGCTTCCGCAGTGGTTCGTCGACCACCAGATGGACGAGGGCGGATGGAACTGCGAATGGGTCGAGGGGTCGACCCGGGCATCCGTCTATTCGACGCTGAGCTCGATCGACGGAATCCTCTGGTACGAGAAGGCGACGGGCGGCACACCCGAGCTCACCGCCGCCCGCAGGAAGGCGCAGGAGTACCTGCTCGAGCGTCGCATCCTCTACAAGGTCACGACGGGCGAGCCGGTTCGTCCCGGCGTCGAGCTGCTCGCGTATCCGCAGCGCTCGAAGTACAACGTGCTGCACGCGGTGAACTACTTCCGCGATGCGTCGCTGTACGACGGAGTGCCCCCCGATCCGCGGCTCGCCGACGCGGTGGACGTCATCCGCCGCCAGCGGCAGGCCGACGGCACGTGGCTTCAGGGGTACCGGTACCCCGGGCGGGTGTGGTTCGAGCAGGACGTGCCCGTGGGCGAGCCGTCGAAGTGGGTCACCTTCCTCGCGCTGCGCGCCCTCGACTGGTGGGATTCCGCCGCTCCCGGAGTCGAGTCGTAGCGCGACCCCCCAGCTCCACGGCGCGTGTCAGCGCGTGGGCTCCCACCCGAGAGCGGGCGCGACGTGCTTCGCGAACGTCTCGACGACGCGAAGGTTGAACTCGACGCCGAGCTGGCTCGGGATCGTCAGCATGAGGGTGTCGGCCGACGCGATCGCGGCGTCGTTCTGCAGCTGCTCGACGAGCACGTCGGGCTCGGCGGCATATGTCTTGCCGAAGGTCGAGCGCAGGCCGTCGATGATGCCGATGCCGTCGCCCTCCTGGCGTCCGCCGAAGTAGAGATGATCTTCGGCTGTCACGAGCGGGAAGATCGAGCGGCTCACCGACACACGAGGCTCGCCCGGATGCCCCGCTTCCCGCCACGCGTTGCGGAAGATGTCGATCTGCTCGGCCTGCAGGATGTCGAACGGCCGCCCATCCGCTTCGGTCACGAGGGTCGACGACATGAGGTTGACGCCCTTGCGCCCTGCCCATGCCGCCGAGTCGCGGTTGCCGGCACCCCACCACACGCGCGAACGCAACCCGGGGGAGTGCGGCTCGACGCGCTGCAGACCCCCGGTCCCTGAGCCGGTCGAAGGGCCGCCGCCGAACGGGCTGTCGGGGTCGCGCTCCGCGAGCCCCTCACCCTCGATCGCACGCAGGAAGAGGTCGAAGTGCTCGCGCGCGATGTCTGCGCCGCGCGGATCCTTCGAGCCGGTGTAGCCGAACACCTCGTACCCGCGGATGACCGTCTCGGGCGACCCGCGGCTCACACCGAGCGCGAGCCGTCCGCCGCTGATGAGGTCGACCGCGGCCGCCTCCTCCGCGAGGTACAGCGGGTTCTCGTAGCGCATGTCGATGACGCCCGTGCCCATCTCGATGCGCTCGGTGCGCGCCGCGATCGCGGCGAGGATAGGCATCGGCGCCGACTGCTGCCGGGCGAAGTGGTGCACGCGGAAGTAGATGCCGTTGACCCCGAGCTCATCCATCCCCTGCGCGAGGTCGATGGCCTGCAGCATCGAGTCGGCGGCGCTGAGGCTGTGTCCGCCGCCGAGCGGGCCGTAGTGGCCGAACGAGAGTGTTCCGAAGCGCTTCACGTCGTGCCCAACCGTACGCGAAGAGGACCTATTCCAGGGCCGGATGCCGCAGCGGACGCATCCGGCCCGAATCCAGGCTCCCGAATCTGTACGCTCGTGCCGTGCCGTCCCGCGGAGTCGTCGTCCCCGACCTCGACGGTGCGCGCGCACTCGTCACGGGTGCGACGAGCGGAGTCGGTCTCGAGATCGCCCGCGTACTGGCAGCGCACGGCGCACATATCGTGCTGCCGGCGCGCAGTCGCGCCAAGGGCGAGAGCGCGATCGCGGCGATCCGTGAGACGGCCCCCGCCGCGCGGATCGAGCTGCGCGACCTGGATCTCGTGAGTCTCGCATCGGTGCGCGAGTTCGCGAACGGCCTCGTCGCCGAGGGACTGCCACTCGACCTCCTCGTCCTGAACGCGGGAATCGCCCGCGTCGGCGACCGCACGCGCGAGGTCACGGAGGACGGCTTCGAGCTGCACTTCCAGACCAATTTCCTCGGCCATGCGCTGCTCGTCCTGTCACTTCTGCCGCTGCTGCGCTCCTCGCACGCGCGGATCGCGGTGCAAGGCAGCATCGTGAGCGCACTGTATGGGGTGTCGTGGGACGATCCGCAGTTCACACGGCGGTATTCGGCGCTGCGCGCCTACGCTTCGTCGAAGTCCGCGCTCGCGCTGTTCGCTCTGGAACTGGCGCGCCGAGCACCGGAGGTGCGCGTCGATCTGTGCCACCCCGGGGTTGTTCCGGCGACCGCCATCGCGCCCGAGATCCGCGCGCGCGTCGCACCCGCCATCCACGACTTCGCGGTGGGTCGGCTGTGGAACCCGCCGGCGCAGGCTGCTGAACCCGCACTTCTCGCCCTGACGACGGATGTCCCGGGCCCCGCGTTCTGCGCACCGGGCGGTCTCCTCCAATTCTCGGGTCCCGCGCGCGTGCGGCCGGCCTTTCGTCGCCTCATCGATCCGGACGGCTCTCGCCGGATCTGGGACCTCGCCCAGAAGCTCGCAACCACCGCCTGAGTGTCAAGGCCCGCGCTCGGTGACGCCGAACGGCCTAGGGTCGAACGGGACGAAGGGAGTCGCATGTCGCGCATTCTGCTCATCGGAGGTCACGGCAAGGTCGCTCTGCTGCTCGAGCCCCTTCTCGTCGAGCGCGGACACCACGTGACGGCGGTGATCCGCAATCCCGACCACGAACGCGAGGTCGCGGCCACGGGGGCCGTGCCGCTCGTCGCCGACATCGAGACGTTCGACACCGACCAGCTCGAGAACCTCATCGCGGGCAACGACGTCGTCGTGTGGTCGGCGGGCGCGGGCGGCGGCAACCCCGCGCGCACGTACGCGGTCGACCGCGACGCCGCGATCCGCTCGATCGATGCGGCGATCGGCGCGGGAGTGCGCCGTTACGTCATGGTGTCGTACTTCGGTGCGGGGCCTGACCACGGTGTCGCCCCGGACAGCTCGTTCTTCCCGTACGCCGAGGCGAAGGCGGCCGCGGATGCGCACCTGCGCGCGAGCGGCCTCGATTACACGATCGTCGCGCCGAGCAGCCTCACGCTCGACCCGCCAACCGGTCGCATCGACACGGCGGCCGCGGCATCCGGTTCCGTCTCCCGCGCCGATGTCGCCGCAGTCATCGCGGCGGTGATCGACGACGATTCGACGATCGGTCGCACGATCCGGTTCAATTCCGGCGACGTTCCGATCGCGCACGCGATCGCGGGCTGACCGCGCCGCTCACACGACGAACGGCTCGCCGTTGCGCGGCAGCCAGCCCGCCCGATCGCCGTCGGGAGCCGGGGCGAAGGCGATCGGCACAGCCGTCGCGGTCGCCCAATCCGTCGAGTCGGATGCCTGCACGTGCACGTGCGGCTCGGTGCTGTTGCCCGAGTTGCCGCACTCGCCGACCTGGTCTCCCGTCCGCACGACGTCGCCCGCACGCACGCGCACCGATCCACGCCGCAGGTGGGCGAGGAGGACGTACGGCCCTGTCGGCGAGGCCGCGATCACGACGTGATTGCCCGCGATGCCGGCGACGCCCTCGCGCACTCGCCGCGTCTGCGTGAGCGCGTACGGGATGAGCGTGAACGGCGACCGCCGGGCCTCGTGGTCGGGTTCATCGTCGTGGGCTCCGACGACGGTGCCGTCGATCGGCGCCAGGATCGGAGCGCCGAAGCCGACGAATCGCTGCGGTGCTTCGGTCGCGAAGACCGACCGGAGCGACCGCGGTGCAGACCTGCCGCGGTCATCCACCATGACGAAGTCGATCGCGTGTGCCGATCCGAACAGGGTCGTCCCATGGCTCGGAACCTGGTCGGCAGGACTGTTCTGCGCGACCCAGCGGCCGGTGAACGGAAAGCGCAGGAGCATCCGCAGAACCCTAGCCAGCGCGCGTCATGCGCGCGAGGGGCGTCCCCTCGACCCCTGGCGTGCCTACGATGGCAGGAGACTTCCCTGACGACGGAAGGAGGCGACATGGTCCAGGTCCGCGTCGCCGGAGTCGCGCTCGACGCGGCGCGTCAGCATGTCATCCTGCTCAAGCCCATCGACGAGCTCCCCGGGTCGGGTCAGGTCCTGCCGATCTGGATCGGCCAACAGGAGGCGACGTCGATCCTCATCGCGGTCGAGGGCGCTCCCGTGCCTCGTCCGCTCGCCCACGACCTCATGCGTTCGCTTCTCGACACGCTCGACGCCAAGGTGACCCGCGTGGAGGTCTCGCGCATCGACGACGGCACCTTCTACGCCGACATCACGCTCGAGACGCCCGCGGGGGAGCGCGTCGTCGACGCGCGTCCGTCCGACGCGATCGCCCTCGCCTCACGCGTGGGCGCCCCGATCTGGGTCGCCGACGAGGTCATCGAAGAGGCGGGTGTCGACGACTTCATGCCCGAGGAGGACGCGTCGGAGCGCCTCGACGAGTTCAAGCGCTTCCTCGACGACGTCGAGCCGGAGGACTTCGCCTGACCCGCTGCGCCGTCGTCACCCGAGCTCGGCGTCGATGAGCTCGGCAACCGTGAAGATCACGGGCCACGCACCCTCCGAGCTGTTCCCGAGGATGCTCACGGTCGTGCGGCTGTCGATGAGGTGCGTCGAGCGGAACGAGACCCCCGCGTCGTAGCCCTCCATGATCACCGCCGGTCCCGTGCGGTGAAGCCACACGCCCATGCCGTAGCGCATGTTCTCGTCTTCGACGTCGTGGCGCGGGTGGATCATCTCCTCGACCGTGTCGGGCCGCACGATCCGTCCTTCGAGGAAGGCCGTCCAGAAACGGTGCAGGTCGTCCGCCGTCGTGAACGCGCCGCCGTCGCCGTTGCCGCGCACCGGAAGGCGGAGCGTGTTCACGAGGTCGCCCTCCTGGAACAGGTAGCCGAGTGCGGCGTCGCCGGGCAGCTCGTCGAGGCGTGGGAAGCCCGTGCTCTCGAGGCCGGCCGGCTCGAACACGAGGCGGTGCACGACGTCGTGATACGGCTCATCGGCGATGCGCTCGAGCACGACGGCGAGCACCATGTAGCCGCCGTTGCAGTACGAGAACCGTTCGCCCGGCGGGAACTTCTGCGGATGTCCCTCGAGCATCGGCAGGAACGCGCTCGCGGTCGTGAGCGTGTGCACGGGCAACGTGAGGACGAAGTCGGACGGCTCCCACTCGCCCTCCTCGTCGAGGTAGTCGCCGATGCCCGACGTGTGGGTGAGCAGCTCCTCGATCGTGACGGCGTCGTCGATCAGCGGCAGGTCCGCACCGAGGATCTCGCGCACCGGCTGATCGAGCCCGAGCCTGCCGTCCTCCACGAAGCGCATCACCGCGAGGGCGGTGAACGTCTTGCTTCCGCTCGCGACGGCGAACCGCGTGCGGGTCGTCGTCGGGACGCGCAGCCCGCGGTGCAGGAACCCCTCGCACCTCTCGAACGTGCGCCGATCGCCGGTGTCCACCGTCACCACGCCCGTGAACGCCTTCTTCGCGACCGCCTCATCGAGGGCGGCGGCTTCGATGTGCATGCGTGCGAGTCTGACGGAAACTCCGTGTGGTCGAAAGGCTGGGCTCGATCGCGCCGTCGGGCACTCCGAAGGCCGGTTCGGCACGATCCAGCCCGGCGCTTTCACCCCCCGCGCCTTCGCGCCGCGGGCGCGGCGCTCACCCGAGGGGGTACACCCGCCTGAGGATGAGTCGCTGCCCGAGCGTCCACGCGACGGTCGTCAGCAGGTACAGCCCCGCGGCGAGGGGCACGAAGACGGCGCCGACGGCGGTCGAGTACTGCAGTAGCCCGAGCATCCGGGTCGACCCGGCCGGGATCGGCGACGCTTCGTCGCGCGGGAGGGTCGGCACGCGCAACATGCGTCTCGTCAGCTCGCCGACCGCCGCGATGAGCACGACGACCGCGCCGATCACGACCACGGTCATCGGTGTGAGCGTTCCGGCGAACGCCGCGCCGGTCAGGCTCACGCCGAGCGGAACGCCGAACAGAGTCTCGCTCAGCAGCCCGTTCGCGTGACCGGCGATCGTCGGATGCAGGAACACCGCGTACACGAGCCCGATGACCGGCGCCTGCAGCAGCACGGGCAGGCAGCCCGCGAACGGCGACGTGCGCTCGTCGCGGTAGAGCTGCATCGTCTCGCGCTGCAGGCGCTCGGGGTTCTTGCGGTGGCGCTTCTGCAGTTCGCGCAGGCGCGGCGCGAGGCGTACGCGCGTCTGCTCGGCCTTGGCCTGCGAGATGCCGACCGGGATCAGCGCGGTGCGCACGAGGAGAGTCACGAGCACGACGGCCGCGGCGGCGGCGGATGCGCCGGCGACCGGTTCGAGGAGCGAGGCCAGCCCCATGAACCCCGCGTACGCGAGGTCGAGCAGGGCGGCGATGGGTGGGAAGGCGAAGACATCCATGGCGGTATCCGTTCTGTGGCAGGTCGATGGGGATCGATCGGCCGCGAAGGGACGCCGCGACGACGCATCCGTGGAGGACGCGGGAGCGGACGGCGAAGGCTACGCGGCCGTCGCCGCGCGCTGCGGTGCCCTCGGGCGCGGGTGGCCCGGGGCATCCGGATCGCTCTGCGTGAGCGGAGAGGAGATGTCGATCGCGCGCCGCGGATGCGGGGGAGACGCCCCTCCCGACGCGGGGTGCGTGACCGCGAGGATCGCGACGAGCACGACGGATGCCGCGACGAGCGCGATCGCGGCGGCGACCGCGGTCGTGGCGCCGCCGAAGACCGTGAGGTCGGGCGTGCCCGCCACGGCGAGCGTCGCCAGCAGGAGCTGCACAGACGTCAGGAACTGCGCGAACATGCGGTGCTCCTTCCGTGCCGGGTCCGTCACGTCACGTCACGTCACGCTAACAGCCGTCCCGGTCGCTGAGCGAGCGCAGCGAGACGAAGCGCGTTTCGTCTCGCTCGCTGCGTTCACTCGCTCAACGTCCGGGCGGGCTCGCTGCGCTCACTCGCCCAACGTCCGGCGCCGACCGGGAACCCGCAGCCCGCTCCTCGAGCGCACGCACGACGGCGGACATGTCGTCCCGGGCGCCCCCGAGCGCGACGGTCTCGGCGAACAGCGCCTCGGCGAGTTCGAGCATGGGCGTGGACGCCCCGGCGACGGCTGCCTCGTCGAGCACGAGGCGCGTGTTCGTGAGCGCGTCGGAGGTCGCCGCCTGCGGCGAGAACTCGCGCGCGGCGAGCTTCGGAAGCTTGACGCGCGTGAGGTCGGAGGCGGTCTGCCCGAGACCGATCGCCTCCTGGAACGTCGCGAGGTCGACGCCGCTCGCGGCGGCGAAGTGCGTCGCCTCGGCGAGCGCGGCCATCGTCGTGGTGAGGTACAGGTTGACGGCGAGCTTCATCCGCAGCCCGCTGCCCGGCCCGCCGCAGTAGAGCGTCGCGCGGCACGTCGGCTCCAGGATCGGCATCACGTCGCCGGCAGCATCTTCGTCGCCGCCGAGCATCGCGACGAGCTGCGCGTTCTCGGCCGGCACACGCGATCCGGCGACCGGCGCCTCGACGAACCGGCCGCCCGCGGCGCACACCTCGGCGGCGAGCGCTTCTGCGTACGCCGGGGTGGTCGTGCCGCACGACACGAGCGTGCGACCCCTCACGCGGCGGGCGAACGCATCCGTGCCGCGTTCGAGTACGGCATCCGTCGCAGCTTCGTCCACGAGCATGAGCAGCACCGTGCGGCAGCGTGCGAAGACGTCGTCGACGGATGCCGCGGCATCCGCCCCTTCGTCGACCAGCGGTGCGAGCCGCTCGCGAGTGCGATTCCACACGACCAGGTCGATGCCCGCACGTACGAGGTTGCGGGCCATCGGCGTGCCCATCAGGCCGATGCCGATGAAGCCGACCGGACCGGAGACGTTCGTGGCGCTCATGCTTCGAGTCTCGGTCGAGCGCCGAAGGGAGTCGTGCCAACCGTCGCCGTCGTACTGCCGATCTCGAGCGGGATCACCAGCCGCTGCGCGTCGGCGTGTGCCCTTCTCGCGCGTCGTCGGGCATCGCCATCTCGGCCCGCACGCCGAGGAGTCTGATCGGCCGGCCGGGCTCGATGCGGTCAACGAGCTTCATCGTCTCGGCGATGACGGTGTCGCGGTCGAAGGTCTCGGCGACCTTGTGCACGAACGTCTTCGTGATGAACGGCGCGTAGCGCACCTTGAGTCCGACGCCGACGACCGGGCGGCCTTCGGCGGCGACGTCGGCGAGCACCTGGTCGAGCAGTTCGCGCGCGGCCTTCTCGATATCGGTCCGGTCGACGAGGTTCTGCTGGAACGTCGTCTCGCGTCCGTGCCCGCGGGGGACCCACGGGGAGTCGTCGACGACGTTCGTGCCGTCACCGCGCCCGAGCCGGCGGTACCACGGCCCCATCTTCGGCCCGAACTCCGCGGCCAGCACGTCGACGTCGGCGCGCACGAGGTCGTCGACCGTGTGGATGCCGAGCGCCGCGAGTCGCTTGGAGATCTTCGAGCCGATGCCCCACAGCGCGACCGTGGGCTTCGAGTCCATCACGTCGAGCCAGTTCTCGGCGGTGAGTCGGAACACGCCGCGAGGCTTTCCGAAGTCGGTCGCGTTCTTCGCACGGACGAGCGTGTCGCCGATGCCGACGCTGCAGTGCAGCCGGGTGCGCTCGAGCACCTCGCGCTGGATGTCGCGCGCGTACGCCTCGGGATCGTCGGTCGTGACGCCGACGAACGCCTCGTCCCACCCGAGCACCTGCACGACCGCGCCGGGCATCGACCGCAGCGTCGCCATGACCTCTTCGGATGCCGCGGTGTACGCGGGGGCGTCGACGGGGAGGATGATCGCGTCGGGGACCTTCCGCGCGGCGATCCGCAGCGGCATCCCCGACCCGACGCCGAACTCGCGAGCCTCGTACGACGCCGTCGAGACGACCGCGCGCTCGGTCGGGTCGCCGCGCCCGCCGACGATCACCGGCTTGCCTGCGAGCTCGGGCCGCCGCAGCACCTCGACCGCCGCGATGAACTGGTCGAGGTCGACGTGCAGCACCCACGGTCGGGCCTCACCGGACATGGCCCCAGTCTGGTGTGAAGCGCCGACACACGTCGAGACATGCGAAAGCCGGGGTGGCGCGAACGCTCACCCCGGCCGACGTGTGTGGATCAGAGAGGCCGGATGTTGGCGGCCTGCATGCCCTTCGGGCCCTGCTCAGCGTCGTAGGAGACCTTCTGAGACTCGTTGAGCTCCTTGTAGCCACCGCCCTGGATCGCGCTGAAGTGCGCGAAGAGGTCGGCGGAGCCGTCGTCGGGTGCGATGAACCCGTAGCCCTTGTCGGAGTTGAACCATTTCACGGTGCCAGTGGCCATCGTGTCTTTCCTTTTGTTATGCGGGCCGCGTGAGCGACCGGATGTGCCGCGCCGCAACGTGCGGAGCGGACGGGTGAGGCGCGAGCGACGAGCCCGCGACGATGCGGGCTGATAGACGGATGCCGCGACGGCGGCTTCCGCGCATTCGCGCGTGTCGAAGTGGCCGAGCAGCTCACCGCGCGCGCTGTGGGCTTCGAAGCCCTGCGGTGCGACGGCGATGAAGCCGGCGTACTCGCCGGCGGAGGTCGCGACGAACACGTCGTCGTCGGCCCGGCGCCAGTCGAGTTCGAGTACGGGTACGGACGGAGGGAGGGGTTCTGCGAGTTTCAAGTGGGTTTTTCGGAGGATGCGCGGCGAGGTGGCACGCGGCTGCGCGGAGGTGAAGGTGAACGGGCCGCGGGTTCGCGGCGGGGCGTCAGGCGATCTGCTTCTCCACGATGAGGCAGAGGTTCGACGCGAGGATCCCGAAGGATCGAATTCCACCCTAGCACGCGGCCCTGCGAAACCCCTGATCCGCGCGGATGCGCCCGCTCGCGCGTGTCCGCTGTCGAAACCAGCACGCGCGCACGTCGCGGACGAACGCGACTGCAGGATCGAGGCGCGCGAGGCGCACCGGAACACGAACGAGCGGATGCCCCCACCCGAAGCCGGGGCGGGGGCATCCGTCAGCAGTGTGCCCAGCGCTGGGTCTCAGCGCGGAACGTCGCCTCGCCACGCACCCGTCGCGGCTCGGCGGCTCTCGATGAACTCCTTGAAGTTCTCGAGGTCCTTCTTGACGGCGTGCTGGCCGGCGCCGACGAGGGCGCCGACGTGCTCGAGGAAGCCCGAGGGCTCCCAGTCGATCTGCACCGTCACACGCGTCGAGTCCTCGTCGAGCTTGTGGAAGGTGACGACGCCCGCGTGGGCCGTCTCGCCGCCGATGCTGCGCCACGCGACGCGCTCGTCGGGGTGCTGCTCGGTGACCTCGGCGTCGAACTCGCGCTCGGCGCCGCCGATGTTCACCTTCCAGTGCAGGTGGGTGTCGTCGATCTGCCGGATCGACACGACTTCCTCGAGGAACTCGGGGAAGCTCTCGAACTGCGTCCACTGGTTGTAGGCGGTGGTGACGGGAACGTCCACGTCGATGGTCTCGATGATCTGCGGCATCCGCTTCTCTCTTTCGGCTGGTGTGGGTTCTGTGGTCAGTGCTGCACGGTCGGGTCGATGCCGGACTCGGGCGGCATCGGGAACGTCGGCTCTTCGGGGTTCGGCGCGAGCGGCTCCTGCGGGGTGGGAGCGGGCGGCTCCTCCGGCGCGGGAGTGAGCGGCTCCTCCGGATGCGGCGCGACCGGATCGCGGCCGGGAGGTCCCGGCGTCGGCGGCACACCGGGTGCGCCCGGGGTTCCCGGCGTTCCGGGAGCGTCCGGCTCCGGCGGCAGTGGCGTGTTCGGATCGGTCATGGTGACGGATCCTCCTTCCTGCACCGGCGACGGCGCCGCCGGTCGTCGTGTTCGACCCATCCAGCCTGCGGGACCGCGCGTTCGGGACCCACCCCCTTGACCCCGGGTGTGCGCCACGTTATGAACGGCTTGAAGAGCCGCCGGCAGCAGGGAGACGCCCGTGCCCATCGACGATGCGATGCTCGACGCCCTCGACGCGTGGTGGAGAGCCGCGAACTTCCTCGGGGCGGCGCAGATCTACCTGCTCGACAATCCGCTGCTGAGAAGGCCCCTCACGCGCGACGACATCAAGCCGCGCCTGCTCGGGCACTTCGGCACCGTGCCGGGCCTGAACCTCGTGTACGCGCACATGAACCGGGCGATCCGCGAGCGCGACCTCGACGCGCTCTACATCGCCGGCCCCGGTCACGGAGGTCCTGCGATGGTCGCGAGTGCGTACCTCGACGGCACCTACACCGAGCGATACCCCGAGGTGACGCTCGACGAAGAGGGGCTGCGGCGACTGTTCCGCCAGTTCTCGTTCCCGGGCGGCATCCCGAGCCATGCGGCACCCGAGACGCCCGGGTCCATCCACGAGGGCGGCGAGCTCGGGTACTCGCTGTCTCACGCCTTCGGCGCCGCGTTCGACAACCCCGACGTGACGGTCGTGTGCGTCGTGGGCGACGGTGAGGCCGAGACGGGTCCCGCCGCGACCGGCTGGCACTCCAATAAGTTCCTCCACCCCGTCAACGACGGCACCGTGCTGCCGATACTGCACCTCAACGGCTGGAAGATCGCGAACCCCACGGTGTTCGCGCGGATCCCCGAGGACGAGCTGCGCGCCCTGTTCGAGGGGTACGGGTACGACCCGATCCACGTCGAGTTCACCGCCGACGACGACCACCGCGACGTGCACCGCCGCTTCGCCGACGTCCTCGACGACGCGCTCGACCGCATCGCGGCGATCCGCGAGAACGCCCGCGGCGGCGACCTCACGCGCCCGCGCTGGCCGATGATCATCCTGCGCTCCCCGAAGGGCTGGACCGGCCCGCGCGAGGTCGACGGCGACCCTGTCGAGGGCACGTGGCGCGCGCACCAGGTGCCGCTCGCCGGCGTCCGCGACAACCCCGCGCACCTCGCGCAGCTCGAGGGGTGGCTGCGCTCCTACCGCCCCGACGAGCTCTTCGACGAGAGGGGCGCGCCGATCCCGCTCGCGACGGTGCTCGCGCCCGACGGTGATCGCCGGATGAGCGCCTCGCCGCACACGAGCGGCGGGGTGCGGCATCCGATCGTCCTCCCCGATTTCCGCGACTACGCGCTCGAGGTCGACGTGAGCAGACGCGGGTCGACGGATGCCGAGGCGACGCGTGTGCTCGGAGTGATGCTGGCCGACGTGATCCGGCGCAATCCCACGTGCTTCCGGCTGTTCGGACCCGACGAGGTGGCGTCGAACCGGCTTGCGCCACCCGTGTACGAGGCGACCGCGAAGCAATGGGTCGCCGAGATGCTGCCCGTCGACCGCGACCTCGCGACTGCGGGCCGCGTGATGGAGATGCTCAGCGAGCATCAGTGCCAGGGGTGGCTCGAGGGATACGTGCTCACCGGGCGGCACGGTGTCTTCACGTCGTACGAGGCATTCGTGCACATCGTCGACTCGATGTTCAACCAGCACGCGAAGTGGCTCGAGGCGGCGCGGGATGTGCCGTGGCGAGAGCCCATCCCGAGTCTCAACTACCTGCTGTCGAGCCACGTGTGGCGGCAGGATCACAACGGCTTCACGCACCAGGACCCCGGATTCCTCGACGTCGCCGTCAACAAGAGCGCGCAGGTCGTGCGGGTGTACCTGCCTTTCGACGCCAACACGCTCCTGTCGACGTACGACCACTGCCTGCGCTCGGTGGGATATGTGAATGTGGTGGTCGCGGGCAAGCAGCCGCATCCGGCGTGGCTCTCGATGGACGAGGCGATCCGTCACTGCACGCGCGGGCTCGGAATCTTCGAATGGGCCGGCACAGAGGTCGCCGGGGAGTCGCCCGACGTCGTGCTCGCCGGCGCCGGTGACGTGCCGACCCTCGAGGTGCTCGCCGCCGCGTCGCTGCTGCGTGAGGGTATTCCCGAGCTCAAGGTGCGCGTCGTCAACGTGGTCGACCTCATGCGGCTGCAGTCGGAGCACGAGCATCCGCACGGTCTGTCCGACACCGACTACGACGCCGTCTTCACATCGGATCGGCCCGTCATCTTCGCGTTCCACGGGTACCCGTGGCTCGTGCACCGCCTCACGTACAAACGCCACGGGCACTCGTTCCTGCACGTGCGCGGCTACAAGGAGAAGGGCACCACGACCACGCCGTTCGACATGGTCATGCTCAACGACCTCGACCGGTACCAGCTCGCGATCGATGCGATCGACCGCGTGCCGGGGCTCGCCGAGAAGCACGCCGTCTTCCGGCAGAAGCTCGTCGACGACCGCATCCGCGCCCGCATCCACACGCGCGAGCACGGCGAGGACATCCCCGAGGTCGCCGACTGGCGCTGGTCGACCTGACGGACCCCCGAACACGCGAGGACCTCTTCCACCGACACACTCAGCGATATATCGTTAGGCATCGCCGAGATATCGGGTAATGGTCGTAGGAGGCATCATGAGCGGTTCATTCATGGGCGACCCGTGGGGTTCGCGTCACCGCGGAGGCGGCTACGGCAAGCCCGGCGGACCGGGCGGGAGCATCTGGGATGCGATGGAGCAGCTGCGCGACGTGTTCGAGCAGCGCTTCGCGCCGCCGCGCATGGGCCGCGGCGATGTGCGCGCCGCCGTGCTCGCGCTGCTCGCCGAGGGTCCGATGCACGGGTATCAGATCATCCGCGAGATCGAGGAGCGCAGCGACGGCGCATGGAAGCCGAGCCCCGGGTCGGTGTACCCGACGCTCCAGCTCCTCGCCGACGAGGGGCTCATCGTCGCGACCGAGTCGGGCGGCAAGAAGACGTACTCGCTGACCGATGCGGGGCGCGCCGAGGCCGAGGCATCCGGCGCCGAATCGGCTCCGTGGGAGTCGCAGGGCGTGAAGGACGCCGCCGCTCGCACGACCGCCCTCCCGAAGGCCGGCGCGCGGCTCGCCCAGGCGGTCGCCCAGGTCGCCAGCAGCGGGAGCGCCGATCAGACGCAGCGCGCGGTGGAGGTGCTCGACGAGGCCAGGCGTAAGCTCTACTCCATCCTCGCCGAGGACTGACCCGACGCGCCGGCATCGGCGTCAAGGAGTATCGATGGCCGATCCCGGCAGCGCTCGCGCCCGCTACCGCAGGATCCTCTGGTTCGCCGCGCGCACGATCGCGCAGACCTGGTGGTTCGAGCTCATCCTGCCCCGGATCGGCTTCGCCGAGTACGTCGCACGCGGCCGCGCGGCGCGGCTTCAGGGCATCGCGCAGCGTTTCCACGCGCTCGCGGTCGAGCTCGGCGGACTCATGATCAAGGTCGGTCAGTTCATGTCGTCGCGGCTCGACGTGCTCCCGCCCGAGATCACGAACGAGCTCGCGGGGCTTCAAGACGAGGTTCCTCCGGTGGACTTCGGCCCGATCCGCGAGCTCGCCGAGGCCGAGCTGGGCATCCCGCTCGAGCGCGCGTTCGCGTACGTCGATCCGGTTCCCGTCGCGGCCGCGTCGCTCGGTCAGGCGCACAGGGCGAGATTGACGGATGCCGAAGCCGAAGACACGGGCTTCACCGACGTCGTCGTGAAGGTGCAGCGGCCCGGCATCGAGCAGATCGTCGAGGTGGACCTCGCCGCGTTGCGCAGGGTCGCGGGGTGGCTCAGCCGCATCCGCTTCATCGCGAACCACGTCGACCTTCCGAGGCTGATCGAGGAGTTCACGCATGTGAGCCTCCAGGAGATCGACTACCTGCACGAAGCCCAGAACGCGGAGCGCTTCGCGGAGAGCTTCGCGGGCGACCCGCGCGTCGGCGTGCCGATCATCGCATGGGAGCGCACGACGCGGCGGGTCCTCACGATGTCGGACGTCACCGCGATCAAGATCAACGACGTCGACGGGCTGCGCGCCGCCGGGATCGACCCCAGCGAAGTCGCCCACGCCTTCGCGCAGATCATGTTCGACCAGTTCTTCGAGCACGGGTACTTCCACGCCGACCCGCACCCGGGCAACATCTTCGTCACGCAGACCGGCGCGCGGCCGGACGGCAGTCCCGAGTGGCGCCTCACGTTCGTCGACTTCGGCATGATGGGCGAGGTTCCCGACGAGCTGCGCCACGACCTCCAGCAGGTGCTCATCGCGGTCGCCGGCCGCAACGGCAAGCAGCTCGTCGACAGCATCCGTCGAGTCGGCGTGCTGCTGCCGTCGGCCGACACCGCCGAGCTCGAGCGGGCGATGACGGCGCTGTTCGCACGGTTCGGCGGAATGGGGTTCGCGCAGCTGCAGCGCCTCGACCCCCGTGAGTTCCGCGACTTCGGACGGGAGTTCAGCGACGTCGTGCGGTCGCTGCCGTTCCAGCTTCCCGAGAACTTCCTGCTCATCATCCGCGCGGTGTCGCTCACATCGGGCATGTGCAGCTCGCTCGATCCGGAGTTCAACATGTGGGACGCGGTCGAGCCCTACGCCGACAAGCTCTTGCGCGAGGAGCGCGGCAACGTCATGGGGGCGGTGGCGCGCGAGGCCGCGTCGGTCGCCGGCATCGTCGCGCGCCTCCCGCGACGCGCGGACGACCTTTTGACGAAGGTCGAGAACGGGCAGCTCACGGTCGACCTGAGCCGCATGGAATCGCGGATGAACCGCATCGAGCGCCTCGCCCGCCGCGTCATCTCGGCGGTGCTCTTCGCGGCGCTGCTCATCGCAGGCGCCGTGCTGCGCGCGCAGGACATCATGGTCGGGTCGGTCCTGATGACGGCGTCGGTGATCCCGCTGCTGTACGTCGTGTTCGCCGGCTTCTGGCGTCCCGGGCGCTAGCGCGCCTCGCGGCTGTCCCGCCCCGCGGCTGTCCCGCCCCGCGGCTGTCCGGCCCCGCGGCTGTCCGGCCCCGCGAAACGAGGGCATCACGCCGGACGAGGGCGCGCGGGGTTGAGTTCTCCTCGCTCCGCGAGATCCCCTCGTTTCGGGAGGTGAACCGACCGATGCGGCGGCGACACCACGCCGGTCGCTGAGCGAGCGCAGCGAAGCGAAGCGGTGCTCCGTGGCGGTGCTCCGGCTCGCCGTCGCGCGCCTCGCGCAGCATCCGCGACCCCGCCCCTGGCAAAGAGAGCGGCCCGACGCAACCCCCTCTCGGTTTCCGGCCGCCTGCGTTGGGGTGGAACAGAACCCCGAGGAGGCGCCATGAAGGCGATGACGTACCGCGGACCGTACAAGCTCCGCGTCGAGAGCAAGCCCGAACCGGTGATCGCGCATCCGAACGACGCGATCGTGCGGGTCGAGCTCGCGGCGATCTGCGGTTCGGACCTGCACCTGTACCACGGCATGATGCCCGACACCCGGATCGGGCACACGTTCGGACATGAGTTCATCGGGACGGTCGAAGAGGTCGGCCCGACGGTGCAGAACGTGAGGGTGGGCGACCGCGTGATGGTGCCGTTCAACATCTTCTGCGGCTCGTGCTTCTTCTGCGCACGCGGACTGTTCTCGAACTGCCACAACGTCAACGCGAACGCGACGGCCGTGGGCGGCATCTACGGCTATTCGCACACCGCCGGCGGCTACGACGGCGGTCAGGCCGAGTACGTGCGGGTGCCGTTCGCGGATGTCGGACCGGCGGTGATCCCCGACGACATCCCCGACGAGGACGCCCTCATGCTGACGGATGCGTTCTCGACCGGTTACTTCGGCGCGCAGCTCGCCGACATCGAGCAGGGCGACACCGCGGTGGTGTTCGGCGCGGGTCCTGTGGGGCTCGCGGCCGCCCGCTCGTGCTGGCTCATGGGCGCGGGGCGCGTCATCGTGGTCGACCACCTCGACTACCGCCTGCGGAAGGCTGAGGAGTTCGCGTTCGCCGAGACGATCAACTTCGGCCAGGTTTCCGACATCGTGCTGGAGCTGAAGAAGGCGACGGGCGGACTCGGGGCGGATGTCGTGGTCGAGGCCGTCGGCGCGGAGGCGGACGGGCACGTGCTCCAGCACGTGACATCCGCGAAGCTCAAGATGCAGGGCGGGTCGCCGGTCGCGCTCAACTGGGCGATCGACGCGGTGCGAAAAGGCGGCGTCATCTCGGTCATCGGTGCGTACGGACCGCTGTTCAGCGCCGTGAAGTTCGGCGATGCCCTGAACAAGGGCGTCACACTCCGGATGAACCAGGCGCCCGTGAAGCGCCAGTGGCCGCGACTGTTCGAGCACATCCGCGCCGGGTACGTGAAGCCGAGCGAGCTCATCACGCACCGCTTCCCCCTCGACGAGATCGCCGAGGGCTACCACATCTTCTCGTCGAAGCTCGACGACATCGTCAAGCCCGTCATCACCGTCGCGTGACGCCAGCGAAGGAGGACGACATGCCCTACACCTCTTGGAAGCCCGGAAACCAGCCAGACCCCGAGGAGCTGCGCGCCCGCATCCCCGGGTGGGGCGCCGATCTCGACCCCGCCGACCGTCCCGCGTTCCCGCGCGAGCAGCCCGGGATCGCGACGGGCGCGCATTGGGAGATTCCCGAGCAGCAGCCGACACGCGGAGGTGAGCGCGAGAGGTCGGTCGAGCACGAGCGCCTGACGCCGGTGTTCGGCACGGCTCAGCCGCTGCACGGTCTCAGCGGGCGCATCCGCAAGTACGCCTACGACCGCTACAGCGAGGGGCAGGCGGCCCACTGGCTGCTGCTCGTCGTCGGCGACCGCGTCGATTCTGCGGGTGCGCACGTGAAGTCGCTGTTCAGCAAGACACCGGATGACCCGATCACGCAGTCCGGCGTGTTGGGGGAGCGCGGTCGGCGGCCGATCTCATCGCGGCTTCAGCCCGGTCGCATCGACATGAAGCACACGTGGCTCGACCCGATCCTCGTGGTCGGGCCGTGGGTGCTCGCGGGAGTGCTGCTGTTCCGGCTCGGGCGCGCGATCGTGCTGCCCGCGCGCAAGCGGCGCTGAGTCACCCCGAGCGCTGAGCGAACCCAACGCCCTGAGACGAAGCGCGCTCCGCGCCTACGGTGCGGATGCGGCGGGCCGCCCGCATCCGCCGCGCCGCCCGCATCCGCCGCGCCCACCGCTTCGGCGGAAAGTCCCGCGGCCAGTGCACGATCACCGTCCGGAACCCCATCGCGATCCGGCGCGCGAACGAGCGTGCGTCGCCGAACGGGCGCATCGAGATGCCCATGCCGGCGCGCGGCAGATACCGGATCCGCCCGTTGTCGCCCACGTGGAACGCCAGATCGATGTCGTCGTGCAGGTCGGGGTCGTCCTGATGCACGGCGTCGCGAACCGCCCGCCACGTCGACGCGCGCATCCCGAGGTTCGAGCCGAACAGCGGCGCGTGACCGAGCGTCGGGACCATCACGAGCCCGAAGACCCCGAGGTATGCCGCCGCGAGCGCTGTCCGCAGCGAGCGAGGTCCGTCGACGAACCGCGCGTGCCCGGTGAACGCGTCGACGTCGGGGTGACGGTCGAAGGCATCCGTCATCGTCTCGATCCAATCCGGGGCCGGCACGCAGTCCGCGTCGAGTCGCAGGATCACGTGACCGGATGCCGCGTCGTACCCGGCCGCACTCGCCGCGGGAATGCCCGGTCGGTCGCACCGCACCACGCGGGCGCCGGCGCCTCGGGCGACCAGGGCCGAGGCATCCGACGATCCGTTGTCGACGACGATGATCTCGTCGGCAGTCCGCGTCTGCTTCGCGAGCACGTCGAGGCACCGGCGCAGCGCACGGTCGTCGTCCTTCACGGGGATGACCACCGACACGGTCGACGCGCCGGTTCGCGGGGCTGCGGGGTGGGTCACGGCGTCTCCTCGGCTCGCGATCGCCACGTTAGCGGCGCCGCTCCGCCGGGCGCCTCACCGTTGACAGCGGCCCGCGGCCTGCGTTAGCGCCGGCTCGATCCCGGAGAAACGCGGATGCCGCGACCCGCAGAGGGGCGCGGCATCCGTCCGGCGTTCGCGAAGAGGGGTTATGCCGATGCGCTGGTCTCCGACCGCTTGGGAAGCACCCAGTTCGGCCGCGGGAAGTGGCACGTGTACCCGTTGGGGATGCGCACCAGGTAGTCCTGGTGCTCGGGCTCGGCCTCCCAGAACGGGCCGGCGGGCTCGATCGTGGTCACGGCCTTGCCGGGCCACAGGCCGGACGCGTCGACGTCGGCGATCGTCTCGCGGGCGATGCGCTCCTGCTCGGCGTCCAGCGGGAAGATCGCGGAGCGGTAGCTCGTGCCGACGTCGTTGCCCTGGCGGTTCAGGGTTGTCGGGTCGTGGATCTGGAAGAAGAACGCGAGGATGTCGCGGTACGTCGTCTTCGTCGGGTCGAACACGATCTCGACCGCCTCGGCGTGGCCGGGGTGGTTGTAGTACGTCGCGTGCGCGTTCTGGCCGCCGGTGTAGCCCACGCGCGTGTCGATCACGCCGGGCTGGCGGCGGATGAGGTCCTCGACGCCCCAGAAGCAGCCGCCCGCGAGGACGGCGGTCTCCATGCCGGGGACGCGGGTGATCTCGCCGGTGTCCATGGGTCCGCTGGTCATGATGCTGTCTCCTGCTCGTTGGTGGTCTCGAAGAGGTGTCGGTACTCGCCGTAGCCCTGGCTCTCGAGCTCGGCGGCGGGCACGAAGCGCAGCGCGGCCGAGTTCATGCAGTATCTCAGGCCTCCGGCGTCGCGAGGGCCGTCGTCGAAGACGTGGCCCAGGTGGCTGTCGGCTCCGGACGACCGCACCTCGGTGCGCGTCATCCACAGCGAGCTGTCGGTCCGCGTCGTGACTGCGTCGGGCTCGATCGGCTTGGTGAAGCTCGGCCAGCCGGTGCCGCTGTCGTACTTGTCGGTCGACGAGAACAGCGGCTGCCCCGACACGACGTCGACGTAGATGCCGGGCTCGTGGTTGTTCCAGTACTCGTTGCGGAACGGCGGCTCCGTGCCGTCCTCCTGCGTGACGGCGTACTGCGCGTCGGTGAGGCGGCTCAGCGCCTCGGGGGTCTTGCGATAGTCGTGGGGACTCACGTTTCCTCCTCGGTGGCGTCGCTGGCTGCGGCGCCATAGAGAAGAACGGATGCCTCGGCGGTTTTGGTCCCGCGAAGCTGGGAGCGGGCCGTGAGTTTGTTCGCCGGCTCCTCGGTAGATTCGTGAAAGGGAGGACGGATGCCTCGCACGCACGCGTCCCATCACGGCCGCGCGGCACCCGCCCTCCCGAAACCCGCCTCCCCAGAAGGCGGCACCGCCATCCCAGTCGGCGGTGTCGTAGTCATCATGGCGGCGGGTTCGGACATCCGCAACGACGAATTCATCAACTGTGGATAACTCGGCCTGGCGGACGCCGATTTCGTCGCCCGGACGCCGATTTCCTCGCCCGGATCAGGACATCTGGCGTAACCAGGCTGATCCGCCCACGAACGTCCTGCCCTCGCCAGATGTCCTGATTCCGGCGGATGGCAGGCGGTCCGACGAGAGGGCCGAGAGTGCCGGGCCCCGCCGGCATGGCACGGCGGGGCTACGGGCTCGCGGGGTAGTCGCCCACGGGGCGCTTCACGACGGTGAGCAGCACGGCCGAGTCCTCGAGTGCGTCGAGCCGATGGCGCTGCGGGGGAATGGCGAGGTGATCACCGGATGCCCCATCCCACGACCGGTCGCCGGCGACGATCCGCACGCGGCCGACGAGCACCTGCAGGGTCGCCTCGCCGGGGCTCTCATGCTCGCCCAGCTGCTCCCCGCCGCGCAGCGCGATGACCGTCTCACGCAGTGCGTGCTCGTGGTCGCCGGTGATGGTGCGCGCCGCGCGACCGCTCGAGGCGATGCGGGCGGTCTGCATGAGCTCCGCAACCAGGTCGGTCAAGTTGTCGTCGACAGCGCGCATCGGGCTCCCCGTTCATCGTCGAGTGGGTCCTGCGCTCAGGCTACGCCGTCGCGGGCGGTTCGACGATCTTCCAGTACGAGTCCTTTCGCACGACGAGTCCGTCGCGGACCGTGTAGAAGTCGCATCCGCGCACCTCTTTGCGCTCACCCGAGACCGTCGTGCCGGTGAGCAGCCATGTGGTCATGCCCGTCTGCCGGTCGTCGTCGACGAAGTGCTCCTCCTCGCCGTAGTGCACATCGGGCAGCCCGGCGAACCGGCCCGCGAGCGCTGCGCGCACCGCCGCCTTGCCTTCGAAGCGTGACCCCCACGGCTCGGGTCCGCGGGGCATCTCGAGCACGCAGTCGTCGGCGAAGAGCGCCATGATGCGGTCGAGATCGTGCGCGTTGAACGCGTCGCACAGCTCGATCAGCGCCGACCGGATGTCCATGTCTGCACGGTACGCCTGCCGCGTACCCTGGGGAACATGGAACGGATCTTCCGGATGCCTTTCGCCAAGGTCTACCCGATGTACATCCAGAAGGCCGAGCGGAAGGGTCGGACGAAGGCCGAGGTCGACGAGGTCATCGAGTGGCTCACCGGCTTCGATGACGCGACGGTCCAGCGGCATCTCGCCGACGGCACGACCTTCGAGGACTTCTTCGCGGATGCGAACCTCAACCCGAACGCCGACCTCATCACGGGCGTCGTGTGCGGGGTGCGCGTCGAGCAGATCGAGGACCCGCTCATGCAGAAGATCCGCTACCTCGACAAGCTCGTCGATGAGCTCGCGAAGGGCAAGGCGATGGAGAAGATCCTCCGTCAGCCGAGCACGCCGGCCGCGGCGAAGCGATGACGACGCGCCTGCTGCTCATCTCCGACACCCACATCCCCGGGCGCGCGAAGCGCCTCCCCGAGACCGTATTGAGGGCAGCGGATGCCGCGGACCTCGTGATCCACGCGGGGGATTGGGTCGCGGCATCCGTGCTCGATGAGCTCGAGCAGCACGGCGAGGTGCTGGGGGTTTACGGGAACAACGACGGCCCGGACCTGCGCGAGCGGCTGCCCGAGGTCGCGCGCCGCACGATCGAGGGCGTGCGATTCGCAGTCGTGCACGAGACGGGAGCGGCGCAGCGGCGCGAGGTGCGCATGGACGAGGCGTTCCCCGACACGGACGTGCTCGTGTTCGGGCACAGCCACATCCCGTGGCACACGGTGTCGCCGCGCGGCATGCGGCTGCTCAACCCGGGCTCGCCCACGGATCGCCGCCGCCAGCCGGTGCACACGATGATGACCGCGATCGTCGACGACGGCGAGCTGCGCGAGCTCGACCTCATCTCGCTCTGAGCGCGGTCAGCGGAGTGCTTCGGCCTTCTCGCGCAGCACGCGCTGCTGCACCTCGTTCGCTGTGAGGCCGGCGGCAGTCAGCAGCTCGGACCTCGCTTCGTCGTAGCGTCCGAGCTGCGCGAGCAGCTCACCGCGCACGCTCGGCACGAGGTACGAGCCGCGGAGCGCGCCGGAGCCTTCGAGCTCGTCGACGATGCGCAGGGCGTCGGCAGCACCGGATGCCTTCGACACCGCCACCGCTCGATTGAGCTCGACCACGGGGCTCGGCGCGATGCGTCCGAGCACCTCGTACAGCAGCACGATCCGGTTCCAGTCCGTCTCGTCCACGCTGGGAGCGACGGCGTGGCACTGCGCGATCGCGGCTTGCAGAGCGTACGGGCCGCGCCCGGTTCCGCGTGCGGCGGCCAGGGCATCCGCTTTCTTGAGCAGTTCGATCGCGCGCGCGATCTGCCCGTGGTCCCACCGCGAGCGGTCTTGGTCGGCGAGCAGCACCGGCTGACCCGAGCGCGTCTCGCGCGCCGCGAACCGCGACCGCTGGAACTCCATGAGCGCGACGAGCGCGAGCGGCTCGGGCTCGCGCGGAAGCAGCCCCGCAACCATGCGTCCGAGACGGATCGCTTCGTCGGCGAGGTCGGGGCGCACCCACCGGTCGCCCGCGGTCGCCGCGTAGCCCTCGGTGAAGACGAGGTACACGACGCCGAGCACGCCCGCGAGCCGGGAGGTCCACTCCGACGGGTCAGGCGTCTCGAACGGCACGCGTGCGGCGGCGAGCGACTTCTTCGCCCGCGTGATGCGCGCCTGCACCGTGGGGACACTGGTCAGCAGCATCCGCGCGATCTCTTCGGTCGACAGTCCCGCGACGATCCGAAGCGTGAGCGCCACCTGCGATTCGCGCGACAGCGCCGGGTGGCACGCCGTGAAGATGAGGCGCAGCACGTCGTCGTCGATGGGCTCCCACGAGTCGTCGGATGCCTCGTCGAGCGTGTGCGCGATCGCCGCGTATCGCTCGTCGAGTCCGTCGCGTCGGCGCCACGCATCGATCGCGCGTCGCTTCGCGACCGCCGTGAGCCATGCGCCCGGGTTGTTCGGGACGCCGTGCTCGGGCCACGAGCCGAGCGCCTCGACGACGGCCTCCTGTGCGACATCCTCGGCGAGGCCGAGGTCGCCGGTCATCTTGGCGACGGATGCGACGATCCGCAGCCCTTCGATGCGCCAGACGGCCTCGACCGTGCGCCGGGTGTCGTTCATCCTGGGTCTCCCGAGGGGCGGCGGATCACTCGGTGCCGAGCTCGGCCCGCCACTCCTTCTCCTTCTTCACGTACTCGTTGTCGGAGTAATCCGCGAAGTCGGACTCGTCGGTCACGCGGCGCACCTCGAGCTTGTTGCCGGGCGTGAGGGGCGCGCGCTTGGCCCACTCGAGAGCCTCTTCGGGAGTCGTGGTCTGGATGATCCAGAACCCGTTGAACAGCTCGTGCACCTCGCCGTAGGGGCCGTCGCTCACGATAGGGGTCTCGCCGGAGAAGTCGACCACGTAGCCCGGCTCGGGGGCCAGACCGTCGCCCGAGACCAGCACGCCGGCCTTGATCATCGACTCGTTGTAGGCGCCCATCGCGTTGATGACGGCCTCGAAGTCCATCTTCTCGTACGCGTCCACGGCCTCCTGGGTCGCCCGCATGATCAGCATGTGCTTCATCGTTCCGTTCCTTCGTCTCGTTTCGTATCGGAAGCCGTATTGCTTCCTCTCACTATCGCGTCGAACGGCGACATCGGGAATCGACATCGGGTCTGAAGAATCTTCGGATGCCGTGCTTCAAGCCCCTTGTGAATGGTGGTCGATCGGCTGAGAGTGGCGGCATGGGTTCTTTGATGAGTGAGCTGCTGCGTCTCGAGATGGCGGGGTGGGACTCGCTGTGCGACGGCTCGGGCGACGACTTCTACCGCCGGATCATGACCGATGATGGCGTCATGGTGATCGCCGACGGCACGGTGCTCGACCGCGACGCGGTCGCCGAGTCCCTGCGCGATGCTCCAGCCTGGAGCACGTACGAGATCTCCGATGAGCGCGTTGTGTCGCTGGGCGCGGATGCCGCGGCCCTGGTCTACACGGGCAAGGCGTCGCGCCCCGGCGACGAGGCTCCGTTCACGGCGGCGATGTCGAGCGTGTACGTGAAGGTGTCGGGGGAGTGGCGCCTGGCGCTGTACCAGCAGACCCCGCTCCTCGATCGCTGACCCGCCCCCGGTCGCTGACCCCGCTTCCCGGTCGCTGAGCCCGTCGAAGCGTCGTCGCCCCACCCTCGGTCGCTGAGGCCCCCTTCCTCGGTCGCTGAGCCCGTCGAAGCGTCGTCGCCCCCACACGCCGGATGCTGAGCGAGCCGCAGGCGAGACGAAGCGCCCCACGCGAGGCCCCCTTCGTCTCGCTGCGCTCGCTCAGGACCCGGTGTTCACGTCACGGCCCCCCACAGCGCCGCCCACTGCTCCGGCCGCAGGTCGCGGGGCAGGCGGCATCCGTCGATTCGCGCCTCGCGCACGGCGGCCTTCGCCTGCCCCCGCGTCAACCGCGCACTGCGCTGCACGAGCGCGACGATGTCGCCGCCCCTGCCCGTGAACACGCCGCGGACGAACTGCTCGTACGCGACGCGATCGCGCGGATCGACGAGCGGCGATCCCCTCCGCGTGATCCCGATGATGCCGCCGTCGACGCTCGGCACCGGACGGAAGTGCCGCGCCGGCACCCGCCCGTGCAACCGGAACTCGAACCACGGCGCGGCCTGCGCGCTCATCATGGTGCCGCCGCCGACGCCGGCGCGCTTGCGCGCGACCTCCCATTGGGTGAGGAGGATCGCGTGACGCCAGGACCGGCGCGTCAGCATCCGTCTCATGATCGGCGTCGTGAGGTGGAACGGCACGTTGCCGACGACGACGGGTTGATCGAGCGGATGCCGCAGTGCATCGGCATGCTGCACGCGAACGTTCGGCAGCCGGCGCCGTAGCGTGCGGACGCGGTGCTCGTCGATGTCGATGGCCACAAGGGGTCGCCCGAGGCGGGCGAGCGGTGTCGTGAGGGCGCCGTCGCCCGCGCCGATCTCGAGGATCGTGCCCTCGGTGGACGCGACGAGGTCGACGATTGCGTGGATCGTCGGGCGGTGGATGAGGAAGTTCTGGCCGAGCTCGTGTCGGCCGCCGTGCACGGAACGGCGAGGGTGGGTTCGCATCGAGCGCTCCAAGGAGAAGGGTTGGAGCACCCCGGATGCGGGCGTCGGCCGAGAACCGGCGGAGGTGGGACGCGCGTCCGGGGTGCGAGGACTCCCGGAAGACGGCGCTTACGCGAAGATCAGCGATCGCGCCGTCAGGCGCGGCGCTCGCGGATGTAGAAGCTGCACGCCGTCATCGGCGCGCTCTTCGTCATTCCCATACCCACGAGGGTCCATGGTACCCGCGGTCGCTGCCCTTCGTCTCGTTGCTGCGCTCCTCGCTCAGGGTCCGGGTACCCGGTCGCTGAGCGAGCGAAGCGAGACGAAGCGTCGCCCCCGGTCGCTGAGCCCGTCGAAGCGTCGTACCCCGCCCCGCACCTTCCGCCCGCGCACAGCGCTCACTACACTGACGCGCCATGAGCGGCGCCGACTCCGACCCGCCCGTCGAGCGCGCGGCGACCGGGGCGATGGGCTCCGGGTACGCCCAGCACTCCGGGGTGCAGCATTCCGCGGAGGGTTACGCCATGCCGATGTTGCGTCGCGCGGTCGACGCGGTCGTGTTGCCCGCATCCGGTTCGCCGTTCCGCGTCGCGGATCTGGGTGCCGCAGCCGGCACGAACTCGCTGCAGCCGATGCGCGTCGTGGTCGACGGGGTGCGCGCCCGTGCGGGCAAACGTGTCGCGGTGACCGTCGTCCACACCGACATCCTCGCGAACGACTTCGACGTGCTGCTGGCGAACGTCATGTCGACGCCCGGCTCGTACGCGACCGAACCCGACGTGTTCGCCTTCGCGGAGGCCCGCTCGTTCTACGAGCGGCTGTTCCCGGCGGGCGACCTGCACCTGGCGTGGAGCGCGATCGCGGTGCACTGGGTGTCGCGGGTGCCCGAGCCCATCCCCGACCACATCTTCAGCACCCGCGCACACGGGCGCGTGCGGAATGCGCTCGAGCAGCAGGCTCGCCGCGACTGGGTCGCGTTCCTCACCTACCGCGCCGACGAGCTCGCGCCCGGCGGACAGCTCGTCGTGGTGGGGGGTGCCGCGGACGACGACGGCTCGAGCGGTGCGGAAGGGCTGATGGACGCCGCGAACGCAGTGCTCACCGAGATGGTGTCAGACGGGCAGCTCCAGGCGGGGGAGTACGCCCGCATGACGATCCCGACCTGGAACCGTACGCAAGCCGAGTTCCTGGCGCCTCTGCAGGGCGGCCCGCTCGAACAGGCATGGACGGTGGAGGAGCACGAGCTGCTGCGCGCGCCCGACACGCTCCTGGAGGAGTACGAGCGATCGGGCGATGCGGATGCGTTCGCGGCTGCGGTCGTCGACTTCTTCGACGCCGCGTTCATGCCGTCGCTGCTCAGTGCCCTCGACTCGGCGCGCTCGCCCGATCAGACGGATGCGTTCGTGTCGGAGTTCAAGAGGCGGTTCGCCGAACGGATCGCATCCGATCCGCCCTCGGTGGAGACGCACTGGCACGTCCTGCTGTTGCGGCTCACCCGCCGCCCCGGTCGCTGAGCTTGTCGAAGCGTCGCGTACCCCCGCGGTCGCTGAGCCCGTCGAAGCGTCGCCCACCTGACCGCCCTTCGACACGGCGCTTCGCGCCTGCTCAGGGACCGGGTTCTGCGGCCGCTGAGCCCGTCGAAGCGTCGCCCCGCCCGGTCGCTGAGCTCGTCGAAGCGTCGCCCCACCCGGTCGCTGAGCCTGTCGAAGCGTCGCCCGAAAGCCCCCCTACGCCGACCCGCTCCACGGCGCCGGAACGATCACCCACACGACACTCGCGGGCCTCCCGCCGTCGACGTACCACGTGTGCGGCTCTCGCCCCGGGAACGTCAGCGCATCCCCGGCGCCGAGCGTCACCGACCGGTCCGAGAACCGCACCACGACGGTTCCCTTCACGACGTGCAGCACCTCGACGTCGCAGTTGATCGTGTACAGCTCTTTGCCGCCGTGCGCGTCGGGCGCCAGCTCCGAGCGCAGCAGTTGCACGCGGTGCTCGCTGCGCGGTGACATGAGCCGCTCCTCGGCGTGTACGCCGCCGAGGTTGATGCGCGGCGCATCCGCATATGTCACCCGCTGGATCTCGGGCTCCGCGAACAGCGATCCGATCGGAAGCGACAGCACTTGGCACAGTTGCACGAGGGTCGCGACGCTGGGGGAGGTCTCGTCGCGCTCGACGCGACTCAGGAAGCCCTTCGACAGCCCGGTGGTCTCGGCGAGCCGTCCCAGCGAGAGGCCTTGACCCGTGCGTGCCGCGCGCAGGCGGGCTCCGATCGGGGTGGCGTTGGCGTCGGCATCCGGATGAATCGCGCGCATGTCCTCTCCCTCGAAAAGCCCGCGGCTCTTGACGCGGATGCGACCGCGGGCGTACCGTGGCCGCAACGTTGCTTACAGAGTATCGAAAGTTGTCAAATATGCAACCCTCCCACACGCCGGAGCCGCGCGGCCCTGTCGACGCGAGCGTCGTGCCGCGGTTCGCGGGCATCGCGACGTTCGCGCGCCTTCCGCGGTTGGACGAGGTCGAGAAGGCGGATGTCGCGATCGTCGGCGTCCCGTTCGACAGCGGTGTGAGCTACCGTCCCGGCGCGCGCTTCGGCCCAGCGCACGTGCGCGAGGCGTCGCGTCTGCTGCGTCCGTACAACCCCGCGCAGGAGGCGTTCCCGTTCGGCGCACAGCAGGTCGCCGACGCCGGAGACATCGCCGCGAACCCGTTCGACATCGCGGCCGCCGTCGCCGAGATCGAAGCCGGTGCGCGTGAGCTGCGGAGCCGCGCCGACCGCCTCGTCGCGATCGGCGGTGACCACACGATCGCGCTGCCCTTGCTGCGCGAGGTGACCTCGGTGCACGGTCCGGTGGCGGTGCTGCACTTCGACGCGCACCTCGACACGTGGGACACGTACTTCGGCGCCCCGACGACCCACGGCACGCCGTTCCGGCGCGCGTCGGAGGAGGGGCTCATCGACCTCACGGCGAGCATACATGTCGGCATCCGCGGTCCCCTCTACGCGAAGAGCGACCTCGAAGACGACGCTCGCCTCGGCTTCGCGATCGTCACGAGCGAGTACGTCGAAGAGCACGGCGTGCCATCGGCGGTCGACCGCATCCGCGCTCGCGTCGGCGACAAGCCGCTCTACATCTCGATCGACATCGATGTGCTCGACCCGGCGCACGCGCCGGGAACGGGAACGCCCGAGGCCGGCGGGCTCACGAGTCGTGAGCTGTTGCGGATGCTGCGTGCCCTCACCGACCTGCGCATCGTCGGCGCCGACGTGGTCGAGGTCGCGCCCGCGTACGACCACGCGCAGCTCACGGCGGTCGCGGCGAGCCATGTCGTGTACGAGCTGCTGAGCGCGATGGCGCCGAGGTAGGCGCATCCGTTGATTCGTCTTCAAAGGAGAAGCACATGACGACACCTGACCCCGCCGCCGTCGAAGCCGCCGCCGCCGCGATCGTCGACGCGTTCGCCGCGACCGACGGCCAGCGGTACTTCGCCGCGTTCTCACCGGATGCCACGTTCGTCTTCCATCCCGAGCCGCGGCGCCTCGAGAACCGTGCCGAATACGAACGCCTGTGGGAGGGGTGGGTCGCCGACGGCTGGCGTGTGACGTCGTGCACGTCGAGCGACCCGCGCGTGCAGGTGTTCGATGGCGGTGCGGTGTTCTCGCACACCGTCGACACGTCGGTCGAGACATCCGATGGTCCTGAGTCGTATCGCGAGAGGGAGACGATCGTGTTCGTCGTCGACGGCGACGAGTTGGTCGCCGTGCACGAGCACCTTTCGCCGTTCTCCTGACCCCCCGGGGTCGCTGAGCCCGTCGAAGCGCCCCGCCCCGGTCGCTGAGCCCCCGCCCCGGTCGCTGAGCCCCCGCCCCGTCGCTGAGCCCCCGCCCCGTCGCTGAGCCCCCGCCCCGGTCGCTGAGCCCGTCGAAGCGCCACCCCAAGACCCGAATCCCCCTCAACACCAAACCCGAAGGAGCCCCAACGATGTCGCTCTACTCCCGCCTCGAGCAGCGGCTCGAAGCCCAGTCCGATGACGCCGGTCCTCTCGTCGGCACGTATTCGACCGGCCGCCTGTTCATGATCTGGCTGGCGGCGAACCTCGTCGTCACGACGCTGCTCACCGGAACGCTGTTCGTGCCCGACGTGAATTACGGCCTCGTGCTGCTGCTGATCGTGCTCGGCACCGTGATCGGCGCGGCGGTGCTCGTCGCGGTCGGGACGATCGGTCGCCGCACGGGCCTGCCGACGATGGCGCTCACGCGCGGCCCGGTCTGCTGCCGGTCGCCGCGAACGTCATCATCCTCATGGGCTGGAGCTGGGTGCAGGCGATGCTCGCCGGCATCGCGCTGGACTACATCGTCATGACGTTCACGGGCTTCTCGTCGCCGGTGATCTTCGCCGTGCTGTGCCAGACGATCGTCGTGATCCTCGCGATCTTCGGCCACGCGGGCGTCGCGCGCGTCGAGCCGTGGTTCGCAGCCGTGATCCTCGCGATCGCCGCGTACATCTTCGTGGTGGCGTTCTCGACGTACGGTCCGGCCGAGTTCACGTCGATCCCGGCATCCGCCGAGCCGTACTACGACGCGGGTCTCGTGTTCGACGTCGTGCTCGCGACGGCCATTTCGTGGACCGTCCTCTCGGCCGACTTCAACCGCCTCGCCGGCAGCACGCGTGCGAGCGTGATCGGCTCGGGCGTCGGTTACACGCTGTCGACGGTCATCTCGATGTCGCTCGGCGCGACGGCGATGGCGTTCGTGATCCTGAGCGGGGGAGAGGCGATTCCGTTCGACCCGGTGACGATCATCGAGCCCTTCGGCTGGGCGTTCGGCCTCGCGATCTTCCTGTCGGTGATGGCGACGAACACGATGGTGGTCTACGGAATGGTGACGACGGTCGTGAACGCGATCCCCGGCCTGCGGATCAAGTTCCTGCCCGCCGCTCTCGTCCTCGGTGTGATCTCGATTCTCGGTGCGACGCTGTTCGGTCTGCTCGACCAGTTCACGAACTTCCTCGTGACGATCGGCGCGCTGTTCGCCCCGATCTTCGCGATCATGATCGTCGACTACTACTTCATCAAGCGCTCGTCGTACGACCGCGACATCCTGCAGGTGAAGGGCGGCCGATACTGGTACACGGCCGGCGTGAACTGGCTCGCGATCGGCTCGTGGTTCGTCGGAGCCGCCCTCGCCTATGTGTGGGCGTACGTGTGGCCGCTGCCGTTCGGCTCGACCGCGCCCGCGTTCATCGTGACGTTCGTGCTGTACCTCGCGGTGTCGTGGCACCGGCGCCCGAAGGGCGCGATCATGCCGGTCGGCAATCTTGCCGAAGAACCGGATGCCGCCACCGCAGTCAAGGCAGGATGACCGGATGCTGCGAGACCTGAGCCACCCGATCCGCGACGGCATGATGGTCTACCCCGGGGATCCCTCGGTGTCTGTGCGGCCGGCTCTGTCGTTGGAGACCGATGGCGTGGAGGTCGCGCACATCGACATGGGTTCCCACACGGGGACTCATGTCGATGCGCCGGCCCATACCGTGACGGGTGGGCGGACGATGGCTTCCGTCTCGCTCGATGAGCTCGTGGGGGAGGGGGTGGTGCTGCGGGTTTCGGGTGCTTCGCCGGGGTCTGCGTACGGGCTAGGAGAGCTGACGCTAGACGGCGGTGCCGTGCCAGACGAGCTGCCCCGCATCGTGATCGTCGACACGGGGTGGGCGCAGTGGTTCGGGTCGGAGCGGGCGTTGCGGCATCCGTTCATGTCCGCTCCTGCGGCGAAGGAACTGTGGGCGCGGGGGATGCGGGTGCTCGCGGTGGACACGTTGAGTCCGGATGAGACCGGTGGTTCGGCGTTTCCTGTTCACGAGGTCGTGCTCGGTGGGGATGGGCTCATCGTCGAGAACGTGCGCGGGCTCGAGGGGCTGCCGGGGCGCGTTGAGGTGGGGTTCTTCCCCCTGCGGTTGGAGGGGGATGGGGCGCCGGTGCGGGGGGTGGCGTTCACGGGCGATTGACCGCCCCGGGCGCTACAGCCACTTCAGAAGGTGATCCGCGATCACACGCCCGAGCGGAATGGGCACCGCGTTGCCGATCTGCCGCGCGATCTCGGTCTTCGACCCGACGAATCGGTGTGTATCGGGGAATCCCTGAAGAACCGCAGCCTCGTAGTGTGTGATCGCGCGGTGTTCGGTCGGATGCAGGTAGCGGCCCTTTTCGGGTTTGAAGAATTCGGTGCGGATGGTCACCGCGGGCTTGTTCCAATGGAGCCGGCCCATGACATCTCCCGAGCCGCTCTTGTGGCCGCGCCAGCACGGTGCGAGCAGGTCGTCGGGCAGATCGAAGCGATTGCCGCCCGGCGGGATGGCCCGGAAGCGCCGCATCGAGATCTCGGTGTAATCGCGACCCACATGTAGTTCGAAGGGGCGGAATGCGCCGGGGAGCTCGACTCCGAAGAACTCCTGTGAGCGGTCGTCGAGCCTGGTCTGTGCCACTTCGGGTGGAATGCCTCTGAACGCCTCCAACACGGTCCGGTGTCTGCCGACGTGGGTCGGCTCCGGCATACCGACCGGAGGCAGGTCGCGATGGCGGCCGATGAGGATGGCGCGCTTACGAGCCTGGAATGCTCCATAATCGGCGGCATTCAGGATGCTCCACTCGAAGGCGTAGTCTCGCAAGACCCCGTCAGACTGCGTCGCGAGGGTGAAGTCCTCAAACTGCTGTGACTTCGCGAACGCCGCCACGTTTTCGACCACGAAGTACTTCGGCTGCGCCCTCAGAATCGTCGCCGCATACTCCTGCCAAAGGAAGTTCCGCTGGTCTTCGGAATTCCGCTTACCGAGCATCGAGAACCCCTGGCACGGCGGTCCGCCGACGATGACATCGACCTTCGGCACGTCTTCGTCCCGAAGCCAGTCCTCGATGCCGCCACGGTACACAAGGTCTTCACCGAACGTGGCAGCGAAAGTCGCGGCGGCAGCCGTGTCGAGTTCGACCGCCCGAGTGACACGATAACGGTCGGATGCCGCGTGGAATCCGGCCGTCAACCCGCCCGCACCTGCGAACAGATCCAGGACCGTGATCGTCTGAGTCGCACGGCCGGTCGCAACCGTCGGGTCGACCTCGGCCGCAAGCTGCAGAGTCATCGGGTCCAATCTACTGTTGACGCGAAGGGATTCTGAGATGGCAGCCGGCGAGTCCATGCCGCCACGACCGCGGGGCGAGTCCTGGGCGAGCACACCGGGAACGCGTGCGTCCATGCAGTCCAACCGCGGGCGTGACACTTCTCCGGAGCTGGTCGTCCGTCGCCGACTTCATGCCCTCGGCTACCGGTACCGGGTCTCCGTTCGGCCGATTCGCACGGTACGCCGCACCGCCGACATCGTCTTCACGCGCGCGAAAGTGGCCGTGTTCATCGACGGATGCTTCTGGCATGGGTGTCCGGAGCACTATCAGGCTCCCGCCAGCAATGCCGAGTTCTGGCTCGCCAAACGCCTACGCAACCAGGAACGGGATGCAGAGACCGATGCCAGGCTGACCGCCGAGGGGTGGCGGGTCCTGCGATTCTGGGAGCACGAAATTCGTTCGGATCCGGAGTCTGTCGTGGTGCGCATCGGGGAGACCGTCAAGCCGATCGGTAGTCTGTGACCATGGCTGATCGGTCATCGCTCAAGGCCTGGGTGCTATATGCGCTCCGTGAACTCGGGGGCACCGGCACGATCGTCGACGTGTGCAAGATCGTGTGGCGCGACCATCACGATGAGCTCGAAGCCTCGGGTGACCTGTTCTTCACGTGGCAGTACGACATCCGATGGGCCGCGCAGTATCTGCGCGATACCGGCTACCTCGTCCCCGCAGTCCGCCGGAGGAACGTTCCTTGGAGCCTCAGCGACCTCGGCCGTACGACACCGCCGGAGGTGGCGGCGGCCACCGCCAGGCGCTGATCTTCACCCCAGCAGCAGTGCGCTCGGCGCACCCTTCCACATGACGACGAGCTCATCGCGGGCGCGGCTGGCAGCGACGTAAAGCAGCGACCGGAACTGCTTGTCCTTGTCGGGCTTGTCCTCCTCCGGGACGCCCTTGTATGCCCAGGGCGGCGGGAAGGAGCCGTCCGACATGTCGAACAGCACGACCCGTGAGAACTCCATGCCCTTCGCGGTGTGCATCGTCATGGCGACGGGCTGACCGCCCGTGACGCGGGGCGACGTCAACAGCGCGACGGAGATGCCCCGCTGGGCAAGTCCCTGCTGCACCTTCTTGGCGGCCGTGTTCGACGCCGTGAGCACGGCGATCGTCTCAGCACGGACGCCATCGTCGATCCACCGTGAGATGTCTTCGGCGATCATGTCGAGTTGCTCGGCATCCGACTTCGTGGCTCGCTTCTTGGGCTTCGGGCCGCTCCGGGCGGAACGATATCCCTTCGTCGTCACCTTGAGTCCTTCTGCGTCTTCGTACTCTTCGCCGGCCAGCACGCCGAGCGCGTAGCGCAGGTTCTCGAGGGTCGTGCGGTAATTGAGCGTCAACCGCCGCGAGCGTCCCTGGATCTGGATGCCGTAGTGCTTCAGGACCGTGGGCCGGCCGTAGATGCGCTGGTGGCTGTCGTCGGCGATGAAGAGATCGTTCGGTCCCTCGGCGACGATCGCCCGAAGCAGCTTCCATTTGGCGGGCTCGAGGTCTTGGCCTTCGTCGACCAGCACATGGTCGGCGAACGTGGTGCCGCTTGACGCGAGCCAATGTGCGCCGATCGCGGCGATCTCGCCGTACCCTAGTGCGTTCGCGATCCGCTGGTCTTTGCGCATCTGCTCGATGACGGCCCAGACGGCCGCGCGCCTGCCGCGGTCGAGGGCGACACCGCGCCCCGGGCGGCGGACCGTGAAGAACGCGTCGGCGTCGACGATCCCCGCGGGGAGCACGACCTGCGCGTATTCGTCGTCGAAGAACGATGTGGACTGGAGCGAGATCGGGAGTGCGGAACCCGCCTGTGTGATCGCAGCCGACCAGTCGGGTTCCTCGGGCTTGGCGGTCTTTTCGCGTGTGGAACCGATCGTGGCCAGGGCGGACGGACCGAACTCATCGCCCGCTCGCATCCTCACCTCCGCGGCGAGTTGATCGACACCTCGCACCAGAACGCCTGCGTCACCGAGCCGCTCGGCGAACGGGATGCCGGCGTCGAGGCGCTCGAGGTCACGGCGCAGGTTGTCCGCGAGCGCTCGGGTGAAGGTCGTCAGGATCACTCGCGCCCGCGGGTTCGCGCGCGCCAGGCGTCGGGCACGGTGGAGCAGGACCACCGTCTTGCCGGTGCCGGCCCCGCCGCTCAGCCGGAACGACCCCGAGTAGTCCTTCTCGACATACGTCCGCTGCTCCGGGTGGAGGAAGATCCGCCACGCGCCGAAGTCGCCGTCCTCGATGATCCGCCGCAGTTCCTCGTTGTTCTCGATGTAGGTGAACTGCATCCGGGACGCGGGGTGCTCGAGCGCCTTGAGGACCCTGGTCGCTTCGTCGTCCTCTGGCTCGACTTCGACCGGCTTGTCCAGACCGAGCTGATCTCGGATGACGTGCAGCGCTTCACCAGCGGCCATCGACAGCAGCACTTCCTGTTGCCACGGCGCGTGCAGGGTGTCGGCGAGTTCGAGCAGAGCGTCCTCGTCTGCGACCTCGAACGCGGCTTCGGCGACATCCTCAGGGAACCCGAACTGCTCGGTCAGATCGGTGATGAAGTAGCCGAGTTCCTTGAGGAGAGGAGTCGCCGGCTTCGCCTCACCGGTCGAAACCGGTGCCGTGACGGGCTTGACGGATGCCTCGGCTGCGGCCACCGCTTCCCGCAACTCGAGCACACCGTTGACGTGGTTGACGTGCAGGGTGAGCTTCTTCGCCTTCTCCGTGCCCTCGTCGTGGGGCCACGTACCTGCGTACACGTAGTGGGTCTCGCCATTGGGTGGGTCGATGCGGAAGAGCACGGCACGCCAGAACTGGTCCACGCGTCCTGTGCGCGCCCGCGGGTCCGCGGACCCGTTGATCGGTTCGATGTGGAGCCCCGGTGTGGCGTCGCTCTCGCTCAACTTGTCGATGAACGTGAAGATCTTCGCCTTGAGGTCTTTGTCGTGCTTGGGCTGCTTCAAGCTGGCGTAGGTGACAGCGGGCATGTCAGTTTCCTCCGGTCAGAGCCGCGACCTGCGCGACGAGGTCAGCCGATCGCGGGTCGATCAGTGTCCAGCCTTCGTCGGCCAACGCGTCGGCTTCCCCATCCTGCAGGTCCAACGCGATCGCGACGCGAGCGGCGCTCCACACGAACGAGATCGGGATGCCGCCGGCGGACTCGACTCCCATCCGAGGGGGGGAGATCGAAGCCGAGGCGAGCCGACCGATGATCTCCTTCTCCGCGGTGGTCGCGATCTTCGTGAGGGCCGCCCAGTCCTCGGGGAGGTCGACGGGCGCCGACGTGGTCGTGGTCGGGGCGGCGGCCGCCAGCCTCGATCGCGTCGTGATCTCGAGACCCGAAAGGTCGGTGCGCCATCCGACGAGGTTCGACAGGTGGAGCCACAGGCGCCATGCGCGATCGAATCCCACCTCGGCGAGGGCGTCGTCGCTGTCGTCAAGCACCAGCGCGAACTCCGTCACGCCGCCCGGCTTCAGGCGCGTGGTGGCGACGAGCGGGCCGTTCGCGACGATCCAATCGGGTGCCGGTGTGCCGTTCTCGGGCAACCCGCCCGCGAACACCCGAGCCGCCCGCTCCAAGGCGGACTCATTCCCGAACGGTGTCATGATCCCTTCCTTCTGCAGGATCATCGGCAGGATGCGCGCGACCGTGTCGCGTCGCTTCGCCTCGTCGTCCGGCTTCTGCATCCACTCCATGAGGAGCGTGATGGGATCGGCGGTGAGCTTCGTCAGCTGCCCGAGCGGGAGCTGCGCCCGTGCGGCAACCTTCTCGGCCCACGCCTTCGAGAACCAGGTGGTGCCGAGCGGGTCGCCGATGAGGTCTGCCCACGTCACGGCGATCACGCGGTGGCCGAGGCCACGGGCCGCCGCTCGCTTCTTCGCGTCGTCTGCAAGGCGATTACACCCGACGACCGCGTGGAACGCCTTGCCGTCCGTGTAGATCGCAATGGGATCCGCGCCGCCTCCGAACTGCTCCAGCACGAAGTCCGGTTGAGTGGGCCCCAGCGACACCTGGGGCCGCAGCATCCAGATGCGCCTGTCGCCGGGGAACGAGACCTGCACCTTGTTGCCCCAGTCGCCCGGGATCTCCTTCACGTGGGCGCCGAGGGCTCGTGCGCGTTCGATGAACGTCTTGCGGAAGAGCTGCTCGATGACCGACTCACCGAGTGGAACGCCGGGGTCTTCCTCGGTCACGTCGAAGTCGGCGGCTGGGACACCAGCCGACACGCTCAGGAGCTTGGCGAGCGCCTGCTCCGCCGACGCGCGGGAGAGGTTCGACGCGCCCGGAGCGAACGGAAGGAGGCACCGGTGGCATGCGGTGCGCTGCTCGTCTTGGCACGGGCAGTCCTTGAGTACCTTCCATGCCTTGGTGAGGATGCCCCGGAGACGCGTGGGATCGGCGAGTTCCGCGAGGTATCCGGTGCCGCCGGGAACCGTGTCGTGGACGAGCAGGGCGTCGGCGGTGCCTCCTTCGCCGTCGTTCAGCGGTTCTTTCACCGGCACGATTCGAAGGTGGTCGGGATCGCCACCCATCGACTCCCGCAGACCGAGGAGGACCGCTGCGCTGAGGCTGGGGACGACGAGCCCGTCTCCGAGCGTCAGCGCCGGAGGGAGGCGGAGGAAGATGCCCTGGGTGACGAGCGTGCGGGTCAGCGCGAGGGTGACCGTCTTCTCGGTCGTCTGATCGCGGCGGGGGCACCACGGTCGATGGTCGCGGCGGCTGTTGCCGCCCGCCTGCGAATCCAGCTGGCCGCACGTGTCGCAGACGCGGAACAGCGGAGCGATCGTTTCGCCTCCCGCGATGACGCGCGTCGGCCCGACGCCGGATCGCTTTCCGACGTTGATCCAGCGGACCGGGAGGTCACGTGCGTAGGTCACTCCGAAGCCCGTGCCCTTGTCGTACCAGCGACGCACGATGCCGGCTGGGTCCAGGTCAGCGGCGACACGGACCGTGAACGCCGTGCGGCGGCGGTCGTCGTTGCGGTCGCTGATCGACGCCTCGTCGCGGCGGGCGACCGCCGACACCGTCTTGAGCTCGACCACCGGCATCCGCTGCGCCGCGTCGGCGATCCCCTTGGAACGGCACCGCGGGCACTGGGTCAGCGGCCCGTCGGCTGCACGCCGTGCGAATCCGCAGGAGGGGCAGAAGATCCAGTCCTCGACGGCTTCTCCGCCGGGGCCGAGGTCGACCGCGTCAACGGGGATCTCGAGTCCCTGGGCGTAGAAGAACGCCCCCGGTGCGAGCTCGTGGATCGCGACCGCCGCACCACGCTCGTAGGCGTAGGTGTCGTCGTGCCATTCCGACGTGTCGGGGTCGATCCACGAGACGGCGGCGTCGAGGCGCACCGAGTCGTCCAGGAGCGTGTAGTTCGGGAGGAGGCCGAATCGCTCCAGCGCGGCGATCCAGTAGCCCGTCGTGAGCTCCGTCTGCTGGGCGCGTAGCAGGCGGTCGGCCGCCTGGGCGGCACGGAGCGCGTCCCGCGCGTCGCTTTCGACGCCCCGCTCCGCCGCGGCCTCGAGGTCCGGCATCGCCTCGCCGATGTCAGCGCGCCGGCGGGTGATCGTCTGCAGCTCCGTGTTCCATCGCTGCACCGCGTCGCGTACGGATGCCGCCAGCCCCGACGTGCCCGGATCCCCGCTCGGCGTCGCCCACTCGCGGAGCCGGGTCGCGGCGGCGTCGCCGAGGCCGGGGAACGAGCCGAGGAACGTGTGGATCAGCTCGGCCGCGTTCTCGTCGGCGAAGGCGATCGCGTCGCCGAGGAACGAGCCGGGCTCGGACGTCTTGAGCACGTCACTCGCGGACTGCACCGACTCGGCTGCGGCCGCGCGATGGTCGAGGACGTACGCGAAGTACTGGCGGCGCAGGATCTCCTGCGCGTCGACGAAGGTGGCGGGCGGGCGCACCGCTCCGTTGATCACCGAGAGCGGATCGCCCATCCTCGGGAGCTGATCGCCGCGCCCGGTGACGGTCGCGATAGACAGGGCGTTGCCGGTGAGACGGCCCGCACGGCCCACACGCTGCAGGTACGAGGCCACGCTGCGGGGAAGGCCCGCGAGCATCACTGTCGAGAGGTCGCCGATGTCGATGCCCATCTCGAGGGTCGGGGTCGCCACGAGCACGTTCGGCGTCGACGGGTCGTCGGACGACGCCTTGAAGCCGTTCTCGTACTCCAGCCGCACCTTCGTCTCGAGCAGGCTCGTGTGTTCGCGGGCGACGACTCGGCGCACGGACCCCTTGTCGTACAGGGCGCGGTAGTAGTTCTCCGGGTCCGCACCGATCGACACGAGCGTGCCCGGGCAGCGCGTCGACACGCACGGGCCGCCGCGCAGCTGCGCGATCGCGTCGGGTGTGCCGGTCACGGGGTTCCGGCAGACGTCGCACTCCAGGCGCGTCGCCCCGCTCGCCAGCGCATCTGCGTCGACCGGGCGCACGACGATCGACGAGGGCGGAAGGAGGTAGGCGGTCGCCGCCCCGCCGGCGACCGGGTGCGAGTGGAGCAGACCCGTCCGCTCCAGCTCGGCGAGAAGTGCCGCGGTCAGGTGCACACCGTCCGCGGGCGTGACTCCGAGCACCTTCCGCGCCCAGATCGCGTACCAGCTCTGCGTGGACGACACGACGTCGAGGTGTGTGCGCTTCGCGTCGTCGCCGGTCGGAGCGTGCGGCCCCACCCGCGGATAGCCGGGCGCATCCCGCCCCGGGGGGAATGCCGGCATCCCCACACCACGCGGCCTTCCCCCCCAGACAGGCCAGCGCTTGCCGTCCTCTTCGATGTAGCGGGTGAACCACTCGTGTGCGATCGCGCCGCGGTCCCGCATCCGTTCGAGCACACCTCGTACCCACCGCACGACGCTCTCGTCGTCGGTGGCTGTGGGGTCGAGCCCCTCGATCACCCCGTCGGCGGGGGTCTCATCGAGAACCTTGCGCCCGGCGGTGCGCAGGGCGTCTTCGGTCGCGGAGACGGATGCGGCGAGGCTGCCGGTCAGCTCCAACGTGCGGCCCACGCGGGACTGCAGGCCGAACTCCATCGCGAGGTCGAACTGCAGTCGTCGCTCGACGCGGGTGCGGACGGCATCGGGGACGCCGCGCAGAGCGGGAGACTTCCAGAATTCGGTGAACTCGGGGCGGTCGACGAGGTCGGGTGGGAGTAGGCGGTAGCGGGCGTCGGGGTCGTCACCGGCGTCCTCCACAAGCAGGTTGGCGATCCTATCGAGCGGGGTGACGTCGTTCCCGATCGCGCGACGCACGGCGTTGCGCAGCGCGAAGACGTGGGCGCGGCTTTGCACGAAACCGGCGCGGTGGGCGGCGTCCTGCACGCTGTCGGTGAAGACGAGGGCCTTCTTCTCGGCGCGGTCGAGGTCCGCGTCGCCGAAGAGCGTCGTGACGACGACGGAGAGCATCGTCGCCATGGCGCTTCCGAGGAAACGGATGCCGTCACGCCGGCCGCACGCGGGGCACACGTCATCTCGCGAGTCGTCGTCGACCTCGCCGGTGGTCAGCGCGAGCACCGGAAGTGCGCTGCTCTGCTCGGCCTCGTCGGGACGTGTCATCCGGATCTCGCGGTGCTCGTGGTCGAACCACGCGAGGCCGCTCACCGGTTCGCCGTCCAGGGAGGCTTCCGCTTCGGCCGGTGCATGGAGGAGCGCGCGGAAGCGGCTCTTCGTGTCGCGGGACGCGTGGTCGCGGCGGATGGCTTCGTCGGTTGCGGCGAGCTCGTTGCCGATGGGCGCGAGCTGGACGCCCCAACCGCTGCGGCCGCAGTGGCGGCAGTAGACAGCGGGGAACCAGCGGACGTCGGCGGAGTCGTCGAGGCCCGGGGCGACCGGACCGTCGTCCGCCCAGTGGAACCGGGCGACAGGGGCGGCGGCGCGGTCGATGCGGGTGAGTTCCCGCACCCACAGATGGAGGTCGATCGAGGGGGCGCGCCGCCCCAGTCGAGCGCGGACGTGGCTCAGCGCGGCGAGTACGAGGGTCAGGAACACTCGTCGATCGCGCGCGCGGTCTTCGAAGGTCTGGGTGACGCCCAGGCCGGGTGGCAGCAGATCGTCTGCGAGCGCATCGATGCTGACGGCGCGTTCGGCCCGCCGGGCGATGCTCTGCACGAATTCGTGACTCGCGACACTGGCAAGCAGGTCGTCGTCGGAGAGCGCCGACCAGTCGACGCTGCGCCCGTCTTCGTAGAGGGCGGACAACACGCGCCAGGCGACGTCCTGCGCCACCCTGTCTTCCCAGTCGGATGCCGCTGCAACGACGTCCGCGACGAGTGAGTTGTCCGGCGTGCGGGGTCGGCCGCCGTGGGGGCGACCGACCGCGAGCGCGGACTGCACCCATTGGCGCACGGATTGGCGGGTCTCGTGCACGACGCTGTCTTGGGGGAACGGGATGCCGAACACCGTCTCGGCGAACTCCAGCATGCGGGCGGGATCCCCGTCGTCGCCCAGAGTCGCGCTCGTCGCCACCGGGGTGACGTCGCCGAGTGGACCCGGGTCGGTCTGCGCCGGGGCGCCCGTCGGGCGGAGCCGCTGGAGCGCGAGGCCCAGGCGGCGGAGGAGCATCGCCACGTCCGTGCCTTGCGCGCCGTCGTAGGTGTGGAACTCATCGAGCACGAGATACCGGAGGCTCCGGGCCGCAGCCGCGAGAAGAGCTTGGTCCGCACTGCGCAGCAGGAGCTGGTCCAGCATCTTGTAGTTGGTGAGCAGGATGTCGGGCGGCTCGGCGCGGATCGTGTTCCGGTCGTTGATGAGGCCCTCGGCGGTGACCCGCGTGCGACTCCGACCCGCGTTCTCGCCCGTGTAAATCGCGGCACGGACGCCCTTGAGCGCATCGTGGCCGCGGATCATCTCGGCGAGACGACGGGATTGATCGTTGGCCAGCGCGTTCATCGGGTAGAGGATGAGCGCCTTGACCCCGGTGTCGCCAGCGGCCTTCGCCCGGATGACGTGGTCGAGGATCGGATACAGGAACGCCTCGGTCTTACCCGAGCCCGTCCCGGTCACGATCAGTGTCGGCAGGGGAGCGGTCTTGACCGAGCCATCGCGCTGGGGGCCGAGGTTCGCCGAGCTGAGCCGGCGGAACGCCTTCGCCTGGTGCCCGTAGGGGGTGTGACCCTCGTACCATCCGAGGGTGTCGCGCCAGTCATCGTCGGCCGCGCGAAACGGCACCCGCACGCGCACGTACGGGCCGCGGAAGATCCCGTCGTCCGGATCGCTGAGGAAGTCGCGGAGTGCGTTCTGGGCTTCTTCGTCGGAGAGCGCGAACGTCGTCGTCAGATAGTCGACGAGCGACGCCTGGATCTTCTCGGCCTGCCGCGACGGCAGAAGCTCGCTCACGAGCGCTCCTTCAGGATCTTCTCGAAGTGCGCGTACGCCTGCCGCATGTCGGCCTCACGGTCGAGCGTGACGAACGGCAGCTCGTACGTGTAGGTGATGCCCGAGCCGGGATGCACGGCCTGGCGCTCCTCGAGCGTGATGGCGTCGCCCTTCTGCTTCCAGACCTTCAGCACCTCGTTCGGGACGAGGCGACCGTTGGCGTCGTAGAAGTAGACGTTGCGGTCGTAGCCGTAGAGGACCGGGAACTGCGTGCGGTAGATCGTGCAGAGCTCGTCCGCGGTGATGCCGAGGGAGAGGGCGACGAGGACGTCGATTTCGAGGAGTGCCTGGCGGCGCTGGTCACTGATCCGCAAGGGTACCTCGGGCGTCCAGCGCTCGCTGATGTCTGCCAGCGTGTCTCGCTGACATGAGAGCAGTGGGCGGGCGAATGCATCATCAGTGCGGAACAGGCCGGATGCGCATTCCCACAGCTGGGCGAAGCCGCTCGTCGCCATCGTTAGGCGGGCCATCCGCAGCGCTATTTCAGGAAAGAGTGCGTTGGTAGGGAGCCACGGAAGTCGTCGTGCCGTGCCGCTGCGAATCGTCGATTTCGGGGCAGCGCGCACTGCCAGATCAGAGGTGAGAGCGGCGAGCGCTCCGGCGGCGACTACCAGATGGAGCGGAAGCCCGCGGGGCATGCCAAGGGAATACAAGCCATCCACATGGCCCGCCCCCGGTGGGATGAGCGACGCGATGAGCGTACGCTCACCGGTGTTTGCCGCCATGTTGCGCCAGGCGATGCGGTAGTGCGCGCGGGCGGGGGTGCGATCTGGGCCCCAGTGGGTGTAAGCGGCGTCGTACTCGCCCTTCGGTTTCGCGGGCTTGTACGCAGTGACGGGCATCGCATCGGGCGCGAGCTCTTCCAGGTCGACCGGAGACCAGTCCTTGTTGTTGCTCAGCGACGGGTTGGGAGACTTGTAGAACGGGTTCGCGACGAACAGGTGCGGGCCCTGGAGGATGGCCTGGTCCCAGGTGTCGACCGGACCCCATTCGACGTCGAAGTAGCCCTTCGTGCGGTCGTTCTTCTCGTGCCAACCGGCCGAGAACTCCAGCCCCAGTTCACCCAGGCGTGGCGCTGCCGAGAGCTTTGCAAGCACGTCAGCCGTCGCCCGGTTGACGGCGTACACCATGCGGGTCTGGTCGACGGGCGTGTCCGTGTCTTCGAGGAGGGCGTGCCAGGAAGCCAGTCGGTCGGCGTCGACCTCGGTGATGCGTGCACGGTGGGGGCGCAGGTCCCATGTGCCTTCGTCTGTCTTGAGGCCGGGCTCGGGACCGGAGCCGTCGTGGCGGAGCGACCCGATCACGGTCTCGGGATGGTAGAGGTTCGTCGCCATGAGGAAAGCGGGTTCCTGTTCCCGGCCATAGACATGGACCCCATACGAGACCAGGTTGTGCACCTCGAACAGTGAAAGCTCGTTGACGAACTGCCAGTGTCGCCGCAGTCGACGGTACGTGGCGCGGCGAAGGGCTCCGGCCTTCTCATCGGTGAAGTGGCTCTCCGGGTGGATGAGGCCGATCGCGCCCGCGGGGCTCACATGCGCCCACGTGTGCTCCATGAAGCACCGGTACAGGTCGGGCTGCAGGCCTTCGAGATAGGGGTAGTTCGATGGAGCGCCGAGGAAAGCCGCCGTACAGGCGACAGACACCGTGCCATCGACCACAATCTCCTTCACGCCGTCCAGCGCGAGCGTCTGCTCACGCTTCGCCGTCACCTGAGCCTGCGTCGGTTTCACCGCGAGCTGCCACCAGGGGTCTCCCTCGGCGAGGAGCGCGTCGACGTCGGAGCGTGGGCGAACCCACGGCGGGTTCCCCACCTGAAGATCGAATCCGCCCCGGGCGAAGACGCCCGCGAAATCGAGCTCCCAGTGGAAGAATCCTTGCTCGCGGGCCACGCGCTCCGCGACCCGCAGCCAGGGGTGCGACGCCACGGCATCCTCGACGTCGAGGGCGCTCGCCCAGCTCAGGTCCTCACGCTCGGCCTCCGCGAGGTCGTGCCAGCCGGTCGGCAGACCGAAGGCCTGCGCTCCGCTGCGGGCGCGCTTCTCGGTGCTGAACGAGTGTGCGCCGATCAGCGCGGTGAGGCCATCCATCCATTCTTCGAGCGAGGGAGGTTCCTCGCCGGTAAGGGGCCAGAACCATATCGCGCACCAGGCATCCATCACTCGCCGCAGGCGCTGGTACGCGCCGTCGGGGTCGCGGAGGAAGGCCTCGATGTCGGCGCGCGTCACGGCTTCGGTGTCGTCTCCCTGCTCCCGCGGGTCGTGCCACAGCCGGATGTCGCGACTCACCTGCGCTTCGGCGATCTCGAGCCGGCGCAGTGTGAACTGCCACAGCACCTCGACGCGGTGCGAGAGCGACAGCAGGCGGTCGAGCTGCTTCTTGGTGGGCTTGGCCTTGATCCGTTTCCGCCACTCGCGGAGCGCCGCATGCGCCTCCGGAGCGAGTTCCTTGCCCTCCTTGGCGTCGGTGGCGGCGCCCCAGCCCTCGGCGGGCAGGAGGAAGTGGTGGATCTTGCCGCTCGTCGCGCTCGCCACGCGCCCTTCGCGCATGTCGTCGACGAGCGTCGACACGGGGATGTGCTGCGGGACGTCCTTCAGCCAGGCCTTGTCGGTCACCTGCTTCTGCGAGTAAACGGCCCGGCGCGCACCGATGAGCGAGTTGCCGCGGCGCAGGCGCAGACCGAACCACGGCGCCTTGAGCCCGTCGACCATCGTGTCGAGCCACAGGGAGATCTCGGCCAGCTCGACGGCGGTCGCGTTGAGGTCGACGCCGTACACCTGGTGCAGCGCGATCGCGGCCTTGACCTTCTGCAGCTCGCGGGGACGCTCGTCTGGGTCGATGCGCTCGCCGACCTCCTGTTCGCGCCGGTCGAGGTATTGCTCGGCGATCTGGCGCACCGCCTCGATGGCGAACGCGCCCGATCCGAGCGCCGGCTCGCAGACCGACAGCTGAAGGATCTCGGCGGCCGACGTGCGTTTCCCATCTTGGTCGAGCAGCTCTTCCAGCGCCTGCGAGACGACGAACTTCGTCAGCACCTCGGGCGTATAGAACGAGGCTGATGTCTGCCGCTCGCGGCCGGAGAGGCGGAAAACGAACTCACCGTTGCTGTAGCGGCGAGGCTTCGACTCGCCTGTGATGGGGTCGGTGACTCGGATGAAATCCTTCTCGGCGATCCCGTCTGATCGGGAGACGGGGACGACCCACGATCCCTTTGATCCGTCACCGCCGGGGGCGACCTCGTAAAGGTCTTCCTTCGCGAAGAACCCGGTGTACGACATGAGGCCCTCGTACACGGCGCCCAGCTGGTTGATCCCCAGGTCGGCGTAGGAGATGAACCCCCGGTCGCGGCCCTTCTTCACCTGGTTCTCCCGCGTGAGGAGCAGCAGCTGGAGTACCCGCTGCAGGGCGCCGTCACCGAGGCCGACCTCGTCGATGAGCGACGTGGCCTGCTTTGCGAACAGGTCCGCGTTCAGCGGATTGAAGGTGAGGCCTTCCGGAAGAGTGTCGTCGGTCTCCGTCGGGCGTTCGCCATGGTGGCCTGCGTCGACCAGGCGGAACAGGGTCGCGAGCGACTCGTAGAGGTGGGTGCGGTGCCGCGACTCCTCGCCCAGCTCGACGAGCACGAGTTCTCGAAGCCGATCCAGGCCGTACCCCAGCGCGTATTCGGGTGCACCGACCGGCAGCACCTTCATCTCGGGCGACGCCTCGGCATAGAGGAGGAACAGGATTCGGTAGAGGAAGCGCAGCGACTGGCGCGCGAGCACCTGTGCCTCGGAATCAGGGAGCGAGTGGAGGCCTTGTGCATGGCGGCGCCGCACGACCTCATTGGCGATGATCTCGATCGACTCCCGTACCCCTTCGCGCAGGTCCTTCGACACCCCGACGGTGTGCTTCACCGAGTCCTCTAGGGTCTCCGCCCACCACGTCGTGCCATCCACGTCGGGGAGGACCGTCTCGCTGCAGAGCACGGCGACCGCTCGATCGAACTCGCCCGCGCGCTTCGTGTCGTTCCGGTCGAGGATCAGTTGCAGGTCGACGGCGAGATAGCGCCCTTCGGCCCACCGGTCGCGTTCCGCCAGAAGTGCCCACGTGCCCGACAGCACGACGGCGAACGCCGGAGCGTCTTCGCCGCTGAAGAGGTAGGACAGGCAGCGCGCGACGGAGACGACGGTGTCGGCGTCTTCCGGGGTGAACGGCATGAGAAGGGTTTCCTCGTCCTTCGCGAGGAGATCGGACACATCCTCCACACGACGCGCCCGGACGACGGCCGCGTCGGGGGAGTCGGGGGTGTCGGCCGGAGCGAGGATGGTCACCGGTCCGTCCACGGTGCGGCGCCAGCGCGCGTCGTCGTATCCGAGCGCTTCGACGAGCGGGGCGAGCACTGCGGAGTCGTAGGCCTCTGCATCCGTCGACTCGTTCGACAACGCACTCAGCAGTCCAAGCCGGATCGCTGCGAGGCGAGACGCGGGCGTCTTCTCCCCGTCCTTCTGGCGCTCGTCCCACGACTTACGCAGCGTGGCGAGGCGGGCCTGGAACGACTGCTTCGTGGACTCGGTGTGGAAGTAGTGCTCGCTGATCCAGTCTTCGCCGACGACGAAGGCATCCGACGCCATTCTCAGTCCTCCTCGGGGACGATCACGAGCAGGGGGCGCGCGAGGTGCCGTGCGGGGGCCATCGAACGGGCGATCTCGGCTTCCTCCTCGACGCGCCGCTTGCGGTCACGCACCTCTGCGCGCTGCACGAGGTCGCCCGACTCCTCCACCCACTGCTGTACGCGGTCCGCCCACTCCCTGACGCGGCGGCGCACGTCGTCGGCCGCCGCGTCGGACGTCATCCGCAGGTGTCGCTCTGCCGCGTCGATCGCGGGCGGAATGAGATCCTGCAGCCGGTCGACCTCCTCGACCGGGCCGGGGTTGCTGCGGTCGGGAGAGAGACCCAGCTCTTCGAACGCCTGCGCGGCATCCGCGAACGGGCGGATCGCGGCGCCCGTCACCGCGACGAGATTCGTCGAGATCACCTGCCCGCGCTCGTTCGTGAGTGAACCGAGCACCAACACGGTCGGGGCGACGACGTCGCCGCGCACGGCGAACACCTCGTCGCGGCCGAGACGCGCCAGGGTGCGGTCGCCTGCCCAGTCCAGGATCGGATGCAGCGGTCCGAGGTAGTGAGCCTCGGGCCACAGGCCCTTCGTGTTGGAGCTGTCGTCTCGTGCGTCTTCAAGGGATGCCTGGGCCAGGGCAGTCGTCGTCGCAAGCTTCATGTCGTCGACCACCCGCCGCTCCGCGAGATAGCTCTGCGGGAGCACCGCGAGGCGCTGGCGCAGGTCGTCGGGCGGGGTGAGTTCGACCAGTCCGTATTCCGGGTGCTCCCGCCAGTCGACCCCACCGGCCGCCGGTGATGCAGCGGGGGTCTCGAAGACCTCCTCGAGCGCGGCCGCCAAGTACGCGGCATCCGTCGGGAACAAGCCTGTACGGAGATTCTCGTCCGTCGTGTCTTCGACGGAGTCGGGCGCGTCCTCCGTGTCGCCGAGGATGAAGCTCATCCATGGGTCGTCCGGGTCGGACGCCAGCTCGTCAGGTGTGCGGATGACCTCGTCGAGGTCCTTGCCCCTGACGAGGGCGACTTCGACTGCTCTTTCTTCGGCGGTGATGCTGTACGAGCCCATCAACGCGCCGGCGTCGCCGAGGGTGTTGTGCGCCTCGGTCTCGCGTTCCACGAGCTTCGTCAGGACGCGGATGTCGCCCGCGAACTTCTCGTTGGACGGGCGCAGCAGCAGGGTGGTGATCTGCGGGGCGTGGCGCTGACCGTAGCGGTCGATGCGGCCGTTGCGCTGCTCGATGCGGATGAGGCTCCAGGGGATGTCGAAGTGGATGAGCTCGTGACACTGCGAGTGCAGGTTGACACCTTCAGACGCGATGTCACCCGTCACAAGCACGCGGATCGGGCTCGCCGACAGCTTGAACGACTCGACGATCTCTTGCTGTTCCACGTCGGAGAGCCCACCGTGGAGAATCGCGATCTGCTCAGGCTTCAACCCGAGTTCGCGACGCAGCTCGGTTTCCAACCACTTCAGGGTCGGTACGCGCTCCGAGAAGACGACGGCGCGCATCTCCGACGAGCTCGAGACGCCGATCCGCCTGAGATATCGCACCAGCTCCGCGAGCTTGGCGGACGGCCCTGCCGCGCTCGCCTCGGCGAGGGCGAGCAGCCGGTCGAGGGCCTCACGTTCGCGCAGCTGTGAATCGGTGAGATTCGACCCGAGGACGCGGATGCGGTTCCGGATGGATTCGACCAGCGCGGGCGGGCTCGACAGGAACGCCTTGGCGAGCGTCCACGGGAACAGCCCCTTGTTCTCGCCCGAGTACGGGCTCACACCCTGCGGGTAGAGCCACACCTCCGCGAGCTCGTCGGCGACGGCATTCTCCGCGGGCGACGCGTCGACGAGCAGGTGCTGCAGCTCTTTTCGCTCCACCCAGTCATCTCCGACCTCGCGCGCGACCTCGGGCGAGTGTCGGTGGCGTCGCACCACGAGGCGGTCGAGGGCTTCCTGGCGGACGTCGCCGGCGGGGCTGACGGCGGTGGGCTCCAGGAGCCGGATGAGCTCGGCGAACGACTCCTTGCTGCCGTTGTGCGGTGTCGCCGAGGCGAGGATCAATGCCTCGGTGTTGGGTGCGAGCACCCGTGCGAGGGCGTTGTTCTGGGTTCCTGATCCGGTCAGGTTGTGCGACTCGTCGATCACCACGGCATCCCACCGGTGCTTGCGCAAATGGTTGAGATACCGGTCCTGCTTGAGGGTGTCCATCGAGATGATGACACGCTTGTAGAGGCTGAACGGGTTCCGCGTCGCCGGAAGCTTCTGACGCACGCGCTGGATACCGACGGAGTCCAGTCGTACGAACGGGAGCGCGAAGCGGGTCCACATCTCGAATTGCATCTGCTCGAGGACGTGCTTCGGCGTGACGATGAGGATGCGCTCACCGCGCCCGCGCCGCACGAGCTCGGACAGGATCATGCCGATCTCGATCGTCTTGCCGAGACCGACGGTGTCGGCGAGCAGGATGCGGGGCCGGAGGTTCTCTGAGCTGAGCGCCTTGCGGACGGCGGAGCGCTGGTATCCGAGTGCGTCGGTGAGCATCTGGGTCGACACAGACAGACGCCCCTCGCCGAGGGGGATCGCCGTGCGGCGGAGTGTGGACTCCAGCCACACGCGGGCGCGCCGGTACTTGGGGGAGTCGTCGGGGCGGATCTTCGTCTTGCGCGGGTCGTACGGGACGATGTCGTCGAGATGCTCGTAGAACGCCGCGCGCGTGTCGCGAACGAGTTCGGAGAGTCCGGTCACCTCGACCAGCAACCCGTCCTGCGTCGGTGTCGCGTTCGTGACGATCCAGTCGGCGTCGCGCACGCGGACGAGCGAGCCGGGGGCGACGTTCAACCGCGCGGCATCCGTGGCAAGCGCTGACGTCACGTCTTTTCGTCCTCCTTCACGTGCGCCACCCGGCGCGCACTCACCCTCGCGTCATCGTATCCGTGTGTGGGAGAGGGTTCGGCGTGACCACCGAACGGGGTTCTCACACGAGGCGAAGTCAAGTATGGAAACGCTCTCATGTTCTATGCTCTCGCATGTACGGGACGCCACAAGCGAATGTCGGTGGTGTCCCGTAACGTCGCTCGGCTGGGCAAGGAGGCTCAGCGTGGCTGGGGAGCCACGGATCGAGGGGAAGAGAAGAATGAGCTGGCCGGAGCTTATGGATCCTGCGTTGCAGGAGTACATCGAGGAGCGACAGGCGACCGCGCTGCGGACGTACGAGAACGATCCCGACCTGCTGATCGAACACGTGCGGCAGGAGGACAGCTTCCGAACCGGTGGATACGGAACGCGTCAGATCAGCGAGCTCCTTCAGAACGCCGTCGACGCGGTCGGCGCCGGGAGCGGTACGGGGATGGTCGAGTTCCGACTCGCAGACGGCGCGCTCTACTGCGCGAACGAAGGCGCTCCATTCACCCGTGACGGTGTGCGGGCGGTGACATATGCATTCCTGAGCACGAAGCGCGGAGATGAGATCGGACGTTTCGGTCTCGGGTTCAAGAGCATCCTCGGGATCACGGATCACCCGCAGATCTACAGCCGCAGCGTGAGCTTCGAGTTCAACGCGCCTGACACGGCGGAGTTGTTCGCCGGCATTCCGAACGAAGGCGGAAGACTCCCTTTGCTGCGGATCCCGACGCTCGCCGATCCCGTTGTCGCAGCGCGTGAAGACCGGAATCTGGCCGAGCTGTTCTCCTGGGCCACCACAGTTGTGAAGCTGCCCCTCACCCGTGAGGGGGATCGGCTGAGGAAGGAACTTCTGGACTTCAACGTCGAGGCGATGCTGTTCTTCAAGCCGCTTGAGCGGCTGCGAATCACCGTGCAGGAATCGGCCGGTGGCCCGCCGGAATCGAGGGACTACATCCGCGAAGGGCATCCTGACGAAGGCGAGGTGCACCTGATCGCTCCCGGCGGAGCGCGTGAGCGCTGGCTGTACGCCGAGCGGGAGTACCGTCCGTCAGTCGACGTGGCCGCAACCCTTCCTGCGACCGCGAAGCGCGAAGCGATGACCGTGTCATACGCGGTCCGTCCGGAGGGGCGCGCAACCGTCGGGCGGTTGTGGGCCTGGTTCCCGCTGCTCGACGAGACGACGGCGAGCGGCGTGTTCAACGCGCCGTGGCAGGTGAACGACGACCGGACCTCCCTCGTGCCGGGATCCCAGCTCAACCGCGCCATGCTCGGGGTGGCGGCTGACCTGTTCCTCGACGTCGTCACGCGCGCGTCGAGCGAGGCCGACCCGGCGGCGCACCTGGACCTGTTCCCCGCCCGTGGTCGCGAGGCCCGGAGCAATGCCGACCGATTCCTCTCGGAGGAGATCCCGCGGCGTGCGGTCGTACGCCCCATGATCCCGGACACGACCGGCGAACTGAAGGTCCCGAGCTATTTCGAGCGTGTGCCCGACCTGCAGAGCACACCGATTCCCGCGAGCGCTGCCCGCGCTTGGCAGGAGCGCGCTCCCAGGAAGACGATGCCGCACTGGCAATGCTTCACCACACCGACCCGACGACTGCGCCTCCGCACGTTGCTGGGCGGCACCGATGACACGCGTTCGTCGCGCGAGGCATCCGTCGCGGCATGGCTGGAGGAACTCGCGCGTCGGGGCGAGCCGGACGACATCGACGCGGCGATCGCCATCGCCGCCGCACTCACGCCGGTGTCGGCCGAGATGAAGGCGGCGGTCGGATCCGCGCCGATCGTGCCCGTCGAAGGTGGTGGGTGGGCGCGGGTCGACTCGACGGCATCCGTGCTCCTCCCGCTCGGCGGCGCGGCGGAGCCGGAAGGCGTCCGAGTGGTGAACCGTGACCTCGCGTCATTCGGCACCATCGCCGACGACCTCCGCTCCCTGGGATTCCGTGTGGTGTCGGCAGACGAGACCGCGACGGCTCTTGCGCATGGCGCATCGGAACGGTGGTCAGCCGACGAGTGGCGGCGATTCTGGACGGCGGTCGGTGCCGCATCGCAACACGTTGCACTGAGCGCGGTCGATGAGGTCCGAAAACGAGGGATCGATGTGCTCCTGCCGACCAAAGCGGGGACGTGGCGACCTGCGCGCGAAGTCATCGCAGATCCGGCGTTCGCGCCGAACATCCTCGGCCGCCACGTCGACTCGGAAGTCATACCGAACCTGGCGCTCGTGCGCGCTGCCGGCGCGGTCCCGGCCCCCGTTCGTGGCTACCCCCTCACGCGCGACGCGCTACGACCGAAGTACGTGTCTGCGATCGAGAAGATGGCACGCGAGTATCTCGCGAAGGCCGGCTACAACGGCGTCCGCATCGTCGTCCCGGATGCGGAAGGCGTCGGTCCTCTTGAGATCCTGCAAGAGGACTTGACGGATGCCGAACGGATTCACTGGACCCGCGCCGTGCTGCGTGCGATGCCCAGCCGTCAATTCGTCCTCAAGGTGCCACTCGGGGGAGGCAAGGCGGCGGAGATCCCCGCGTCCACGTTCGAATGGTGGGCCGTGCGCCATTTCGGTCGAATCGTCACGACCCAGGGCGCCCGCGCGGTCACGGATGCAGTCTCATCGCGGCTCCAACGGTTCGGAGCGTACCTCCCGGTCGCCGTCGACGGCGAGCTGAGCACCATCATCGGGCTTCCGTCCGGCCTCGACCGCGTTCCCGACGCACATCTCCTCGAATTCCTCCGTCGCTCCGACTACCCCGTGAGGGACATGGGAGCGGATGCGTTCGTCGAATTGCTCCGCCTCAGCGCGAGCCGGGACTCGATCGTTCCGCCGGACGTCATCCCCGCGGTCACGAAGGGGGTTGTCGCACTCGTACCCCGCGGTGAGGTCGCGGTGACCGAGAAGCCGGGTGATGCCGCCGCGCTCGACGAAGCCGGGGTGGCGTATGTGCCCACGAACGGCGACTTCGGCGCGCTCGTCGACAAGTGGGGGCTCTTGCCCGCCGCCGACGCACTTCAGCAGTCTCTCGAGGTCATCGGGCTCGGAGAGGCCACTCCCGTGCTCGACCTCTTCCCGAGCTTGCAGGCGCGTGTCGTCGGCTCACTCGCGAAGCAGAAGGTGGCGAGTGCCGAATCGATCGCCCGAGTGCTCCGCAGCATCCACGGTGAAGTCAGGCGACCGCTGACCGCAGCCAGGCAGGACGGGACCGTCGTCGTCGACAGCTCCCTCGACGAGTTCGGTGTGTTGGAGCAAATCTCGCGTGTGCTCGATCTCCGGCTCACGAGCGACGACGTCCGCGCCGTCCTGCGGGACGACGAAGCGATGCGAAGAAGCGAGCTCATCGAGCGGGCACAGGTCGCCCGGAACAACGAAGAGCGCCTGCTGATCCTTGTCGGGGCGGAGATTCTTCGCCAGCGGCTTCCCAAAGGGCTGCTCCCTGCTGTGGAGGCGCGCACGGGTCCGCTCGACGCTCGTGGGGTGGCGGAGCTGTTCCTCCAGGTGCATGGCCAGGATGCCGTGCGGGCGCTCCGGGACGACCTCGCCGCCGCGGGCATTCCGGTTCCGAGGCAGTGGGATGGATCACCCAGCGCCCAGAGTGCCGTGAAGCGACTGGGCTTCGACACCTCCTACGCGGGGAACCGGGAAGTCAGTCCGCCTTCGGTCACGCAGGTCCGTGGGCAGATCATCCTGAACGAGCTCCATGACTATCAGCAGGCGCTCGCCGACCAGATCTTCGAACTGGCGACGACCCGCGATCCTGCCAAGATGCGGGGGCTCCTGTACCTCCCGACGGGCGCAGGCAAGACCCGTGTCACGGTCGAGGCCGTACTTCGCCTGCTCAAGGCGGGCAACATCGATGCGCCGGTTCTGTGGATCGCCCAAAGCGAGGAGCTGTGCGAGCAGGCCATCACGGCGTTCGCCGAGGTGTGGGGCTGGATGGGCGACGAACGGCCCCTGGACGTGAGTCGCTTCTGGTCGGGGCACGAACTCGACGAGTCGAATGAGGAACTCCAGGTCGTGGTCGCGATCGACGACACCCTGGCGAGCCGCCTGAATGAACCGCAGTACGGCTGGCTGACACGCCCGGGAATGGTCGTGATCGACGAGGCGCACACCGCGGGGACGAAGACGTACACCGAGATCCTCCGAACGCTCGGTCTCACGGCAAGTCGGACCGAGCGGCCGCTGCTCGGCCTCACCGCGACACCGTTCCGAGGGCGCAACGAGGAGCTGAACCGGCGCTTCGTCGAGAGGTTCGGATCCAACCGGCTGGAGGCTCTCGACCCCGAGGACCCGATCGGTGAGTTGCGTCGACGTAAGGTGCTCTCGGAGGTCGACTACGACATCCTGTCCGGCGTCTCCGTTGCGGTCAGTGATCAGGACGCCGAGTTCCGACGGATGAGAGAGGTCACCAAGAATATGCTGACCCTCATCGGCCAGGACATGGGCCGGACTCAGAACGTCGTCGACCACATCCAGCAGCTCCTGGCGAAGAACCCGGACTGGCCGGTGCTCGTGTTCGCGGCATCCGTGGCTTCGGCACATACGATCGCCGCTCTCCTGCGTCTGCAGGGTGTTCGGGCGGACTCGGTCGACGGCGGTGTCCGCAAGCACGAGCGCCGCCGGGTAATCGAGCGGTTCAAGTCCGGCGTATCGCAGGTGCTCGTCAACTGTGACCTGCTGACGCAGGGGTTCGATGCCCCCAAGGTACGAGCGCTTTACATCGCGCGTCCGACGTTCAGCCCGAACCGTTACCTGCAGATGGTCGGTCGTGGGCTTCGCGGGCCGGCCAACGGCGGCACGGATCGCTGCCTGATCGTCAACGTGGCCGACACGTTCGAACAGTTCGGCGAGCAGCTCGCATACAACGAATTCGACTACCTCTGGAGCAAGAATTGACCGAGATGACACAGGTGGAGCGCTCGCCTATCTCCGATCCCCGCGAAGGGCGTGACGCCGTCGTCGCCGAGCTGAAGCGTCGTTGGCTCGGCCCGCTCGGCGGTGAAGAGGAGGTCCTGGAGCGCAGCCCGGTGTACGCCTACCTCGTCGGGACGCTGTACCCGGTGGAACGGGGCGCCACGGCGGTGCTCAGCACCGAAGAGGTGGAAGAGGAAGAGGTCGACGAGACGCCGTTGGACGACACGCTTTCGACCGACGAGGACGAGGACGTCGATGCCGCGGGAGACGCCGACGAGGAAGACACCGGGATCAACATCACGGGGGCATTCGGGTGGGCGCCTCAGTCGATGGGCTTCTCCGTCGTGCACTCGAGCGACGTCGTCGTCGTCGACCTGGCGGCCGGCGTCTACGACAAGCCCGAGCTGACGAACGAAGACGAGGAAGGCTCGGAGCGAAGCCGTGAGAAGCGGGAGGCCTGGAAGCGGCGGCAGCTCACGGCTCGCGAAGCGGTCACGGTGAGTGGGTCGGGGAGCCTTGCCGTTCTGGAAGGGCGCGCCCGGCTCTCGTGGCGTTCCCGGAACCACAACGGGAGGCGGCTCACGACCTTCTCCCTTTCGAACGCGGAGGAAGTCGAGGTCGGTGAAGCCAAGAGGAGGCCCGAGCTCTGCTTGTTCCAGGTGTCGATGGCATGCACCGACGACAGCGGGTTCGCGCCATACCCTCAGGTCGAAGTGTCGACGCTTGACGAAGATCGCGAGATCGCCTTCCGATACCGGAACAAGCCGACGTACGCCATCGGTCACGGCGTCGCCGTGGAGTGGGAACCCGCCGACCACCCGACCACCGTCTCCACGACGGTGATCCCGACCGTCGAGGTTCCCGCGATCCGAGCGAAGGTGGGCCCCGGCGACATCTATTCGATGCGTTGGTTGTCCGACGACAGCGCCGATCCGGTGACATACACAGCGGCACTCCGGCAGGTGGCGGACGACTATCGGAAGTGGATCGACGACCAGCGTACGGCGGCCGAGGAGATCGAAGGTGCCGCGCGTGAAGTGGCGGAGAGGATCGTCGAGCGGCAGCTACGTGCCGCCTCCCGGATCGAGGAAGGGATCGCCCTCCTCGCATCCGACACCGACGCCTTCACATCATTCCGCATGGCCAACCGAGCGATGCGGTGGCAGATGTTGCGTCAGAGTGGCATCGTCGCCAAGGACGCGCGTTACGGTGCCGCGCTCGATGCGGACCGAGGCGACGACGAGCCGCGCTGGCGACCGTTCCAGCTCGCTTTCATCCTCAGTGCCCTCCCCTCGACGGTCGATGAGGATCACCCGGATCGCGAGCTCGTCGACCTGATCTGGTTCCCCACCGGAGGCGGCAAGACCGAGGCATACCTCGGTCTCGCGGCGGTCGAGATGATCCGGCGCCGCATCGTCCACGGACTGAAGGGCGGGGGACTGGCGGTCCTCACCCGCTACACGATGCGCCTCCTCACGGCGCAGCAGTTCCAGCGCGCGGCGACGCTCATCTGTGCGCTCGAGCTGATGCGTTCGGACGACGAACGCCTCGACGAGGTGCCTCCGTTCTCGATCGGCTTGTGGCTGGGGAACTCGACCACACCGGGTACGTACAAGGCTGCAGCGAAGCAGATGCACGAGGTGCGTTCGCAGCGACCCCCGGAGAATCCGTTCCAACTGCTCAGGTGCCCGTGGTGCTCGACGTCGATCATGCCGAAGCACCACTCGAACGACGACGACCTTTATGGCGTGCGCGCGACGAACTACGGGTTCGAATTCTTCTGCCCCGACAAGGACTGCCCGTTCCACGCGGAGATACCCGTTCAAGTCGTCGACGAAGGGCTGTACGACAACCCTCCGACGATGCTCGTTGCGACCGTTGACAAGCTCGCGCGCCTCGCCTGGATCCCGCAGGGCGGCAAGCTCTTCGGCACTCAAAGCGTTTCGGCCCCACCTTCACTCGTCATCCAGGACGAGTTGCACCTCTTGTCGGGTCCCCTCGGGACCATAGTGGGGATCTACGAGGCTGCGATCGGTGCACTCTTGCGTTGGCGAGGTACCGCGCCGAAGGTTGTCGCATCGACGGCGACGACGCGCGCATCGCGCGAACAGGTTCAGGGGTTGATGGGGAAAGAGGTCGAGTCGTTCCCGCCCTCCGGACTCGACGCGGACGACAACTACTTCTCGGAGCCTGATCCGGACGCAGCGGGTCGGCGCTATCTGGGCATCATGCCGCAAGCGCATACTCCATCGTGGGCTGTGGGTCAGCTGTCGGCGGAACTGCTGAATGCGCCGCATGCGGTCAATCTCGCGGGCACGGCGAAAGACGCGTACTGGACCCTCGTCGTGTACCACAACAGCCTCCGGGAGCTCGGCCGGACCGTGACGATCCTCCGCGACGATGTTCCGTCGAACCTCACCCGACGTGCAAACGCCGATGGTTCTGCGCGCGAGATCGGATCGGACGGGGTGCACGAACTCAACGGGAACGTCGGTTCCGCAGAGCTGACGCAGCTCCTGGGTCGACTGGAGAAACGGCCCGAGGACGCTGAGGTCATCGACGCTCTGGCCACCACGAACATCATGTCGGTGGGCATCGACGTCCCCCGGCTGGGTGTGATGCTCGTGAACGGTCACACGAAGACGACCTCTGAGTACATCCAGGCGACTTCCCGGGTCGGCCGTGGAAAGACTCCGGGGCTTGTCGTGACGATGTTCCGCTCGGGCAAACCGCGCGATCGATCGGTGTTCGAGTCGTTCGGCGCGTACCACAGCGCCTTCTACCGGTTCGTCGAACCCTCGAGCGTCACACCCTGGTCGCTCCAAGCCAGGAAGCGTGCGATTCGAGCGGCTCTGGTGGTCCTCGTGCGCCAAGGGGTGGGATTATCCGCCAACAGTGACGCATCCCTGTTCGATCCAGACTCGGCAGGCGTCCGTAAGGCTGTCCAGCTCCTGAAGGAACACGTCAGGTATGCAGACCCGAGGGAAGCCGATGAAGTCGCCCGCGAGATCGACGACGCCGTCCTGGAATGGGTTGACGCCCGCAACCGGGTGCAGCAGCAAGGCAAGAAGCTGCTGTACCAGTCGCGCGACCAAGACGAGCGACTGTTGCGACAGTTCACGGAACCCGGACGAGGGTGGCCGGTCATGAACTCGATGCGCAACGTCGATGAGGTGGTCCGAGTGCGGGCGAATGGAGAGCGTCGTGGCTGAGTCACAGGTGAAGACGGTCCGGGCATCGGAGACGGTGTCACCCTACGGCCCAGGAGCGATCGTCGACATCCTCGGGCAGTCGTTCATGGTGCCGACGGGCGATCGGTGGCCATCGACGAAGGTGCGCCGCAAGATCGAGTCGGTGCGCCTCGCGGACGCGCTTGGCGTGGACGACTTGTGGGCAGCGCCGACCACCCACACTCCCGAAAACGAGAGGACTCCGGGGCTCGAGTTCGAGCGCTTCCCGGCATGGCTCTTCTGCCAGGTCTGTCGTCGGATGATCAAGTGGAGCCGTTCACTCGAAACGGGCCGGGTCCCTCATTGCCAGGAGGCAGCATGCGACGGCCGACTTGTTCCGATGCGATTCGTCGTGGTGTGCACGTCGAACAGTCACATCGGTGACGTTCCGTGGGTCGAATGGATGCACCGCACACACGACGGCGACTGTTCAGCATCCGACAAGTTGAAGTTCGAGTCCGCGGAGGGTCGCGCAGAGGGCCTGAGCAGTCTTCAAGTGCGGTGCGAACGATGTGGACACCGTCGGACGCTGGGAGACCTGCGCCGGGACGTGCTCTCGAAGGAAGGCTTCACCTGTCGAGGCAAACAACCGTGGGAGAGCAGTTGGGGCGAATGCGGAAAGCCGATCGATCCGCAGCAGCGAGGAGCGACAAGTCTTCATTTCGCCGACACGATGAGCGCAATCGACATTCCGGCGGTCGAAAGCCGCGCGGAGCAGTTGCTCGAAAAGCTTCGGGCACATCAAGCGTTCGGTGCGCTCGCGGTCGTTCCGGATGCGGCAACCCGTCAGATGATCGCCGAACAGATTGCGAGTGACACCGGCATACCTGTGGTGGACGTCCTCTCGCTCGCTGGCGCGTCCAAGCGTTCGGACGTCGTCGACATCCGAATTACTCGAAGCAGCCTCCAGGCAGCCGAGTTCGAGGCTTTCGTTGCGGCGGCTTCCGGCACCGCTCCCGCGCAGGACTTCTCGACTCGCGCGACCAGACTGGACCCGACGCCGACATCGGGAACGGGCGGACTTCAGGCATTGATCTCAGACGTCGTCTTGGTGGATCGCCTCCGTGATGTGCGTGCTGTCATCGGTTTCCGGCGGTACAGCCCTGATGCTCAGTTGGTGCCGGCTGTTCCCGCGGCGCCGTACGAACGGAAATGGCTCCCTGCCGTCGAGGGGTATGGCGAGGGCATCTTCATCCGATTCCCCGAAAAGTCCGTGAACACGTGGGCGGAGCAGCAGGGTGTCACGCAGCGCGCCGGCGAACTGCTTGCGAATCAGAACTCGTCCGGCCTGGGTGCGCGACTGCATGTCGTCTCTGCGGAGTACGTGCTCCTACACACGTTTGCGCACCTGCTCATGCGCGAACTCGCGTTCGGTAGCGGATACACGGCGGCATCGATTCGCGAGCGGATCTACTGCGAGTCGGACGGCGACTACGGGATCTTCATCTACACGACCACGTCCGACGTCGAGGGCACGCTGGGTGGTCTTGTCCGGCAGGGCGAGCCGGATCTGCTGGCACCCGCGATCATCCGCGCGCTGGAGCAGGCCGCCTGGTGCCCCAATGACCCGGTCTGCATCGAGACGGAACCCCAGAGCATCGACGGGCTTAATCTCGCGGCATGTCACGCCTGCAGTCTTGCGTCGGAGACATCGTGTGAGTCGCATAATCTCCTGCTCGACCGGGCGATGGTCGTCGGCAGCGATTCAGTGAAGGGCTATTTCGAGCCGGTCATCGAGGCGTTGATCGGGCGCCGGGTTTGATCGGGGGTGCGTCGGCTGTAAGGGAGAGTCTCCCGCTACCGTCGAAGGAATGGCGACCCCCTTGTTCACCGGCCACCTCCCCGGCGACCGCGCATACCGCCGCCTGATCGCCGGGCTCTTCTTCGCTGGAGTCGCGACGTTCGCGCAGCTGTACTCGCCGCAGGCGGTGCTGCCGCTGATCGCATCCGAGTTCGACGTCGAACCGGCAACGGCCGCGCTCGCCGTGTCGGCGACGACCCTCGGCCTGGCCGCCACCGTGATCCCGTGGTCGGCCGTCGCCGACCGCGTCGGCCGAGTCCCCGCGATGGCCGTCGGGATCATCGCCGCCACCGTGTTCGGACTCCTCGCGCCGTTCAGCTCCGACCTCGAGATCCTCCTCGCACTGCGCCTCCTCGAAGGCGTCGGCCTGGGCGCGGTGCCCGCGATCGCGCTCGCGTACCTGAGCGAAGAGGTCGACGCCGCGCACGCTGCCGCCGCCGCCGGCAGCTACATCGCCGGCACGACGATCGGCGGACTCGCCGGACGCCTCATGGCGGGCCCCATCGGAGACATCGCGGACTGGCGCATCGGCGTCCTCGCCGTGGCCGTCGTGTGCGTGGCATCCGCTGTTCTGTTCCTCGTTCTCGTGCCAAGAGCACGAGGATTCGTCCCGCTCCGCCTCCGCCCCACGCGAGGCCCATCGCTCCCAAGACGCCTCGCCGAGAACCTCCGCTCGCCGCGCCAGCTCGCGCTCTACGCGCAGGGCTTCCTGCTCATGGGCGGCTTCGTCGCGCTGTACAACTACCTCGGCTTCCGCCTCACCGAGCCGCCGTACTCGCTCCCGCACGCGGTCATCGGGCTTCTCTTCCTCGCGTACCTCGCGGGCACGGTCGCCTCACCCGTCGCCGGCACCCTCGCGTCGCGGTTCGGGCGCCTGCCGGTGCTCCTCGTCTCGAGCGCCGTCATGGCGGCGGGCACCGCCCTGACGCTTGTCCCGGTGATCGTCGCGATCCTCGCGGGACTCCTCGTGCTCACAGCCGGCTTCTTCGCCGCGCACGCGGTCGCGTCGGGGTGGGCGCCGGCGGTGAGCGAACCGGATGCGCGAGCCCAGGCATCCGCCCTCTACTACCTCGGCTACTACGCAGGGTCGAGCCTGTTCGGGTGGTCCCTCGGCTTCGTGTTCGCGTGGGCCGGGTGGCACGGCGTCGCCCTTGCGGTGCTCTCGCTGATCGCGGCATCCGCTGCCCTCGCCGCCGGAGCGCTGCGCGACCGCACCCGCCCGGTCAACGACCGTCGCACCCGCTGACTACGCTCGAACGCATGCTCCCGAAGACCCTGCCCGACGGCGCGATCCTGCGCGAAGCGCGGCCCGGTGACGAGGCGGGGCTGCTCGCCTGCATCCGGGGGCTCGCCGAATACGAACGCGAACCGGATGCCGTCGAGAACACCGTCGACGCCCTCACGCGCACGCTCTTCGGCCAGACACCACACGCGTTCGCGCACGTCGTCGAGCGCGACGGCGAGATCGTCGGCATCGCGATCTGGTTCCTCACCTACTCGACCTGGACGGGCACGCACGGCATCTGGCTCGAAGACCTCTTCGTCGACGACGCGCAGCGCGGCCGCGGCTACGGCAAGGCCCTCATGGCGGCGCTCGCGGCGGTGTGCGTCGAGCGCGGGTACGCGCGCTTCGAGTGGAGCGTCCTCGACTGGAACGAGCCCTCCATCGCGTTCTACCGCTCGATCGGGGCGGTCCCGATGGACGAATGGACCACCCAGCGACTCACCGGCACCCACCTCGAGCAGCTCGCGCGGGCCCTCTGAGTCGACGGATGCCGCCACCGCGGCCCCTCGCCGAGTCACGCGCCCCGCGCGAACCGCTCCACGAGCCGCAGAACCGTCGGCAGCCCTCGCGACGACGCCCGCGTGCCGGTGATCCGCTCGATCGTCGGCGTCGCGTGACCCTCGCCCTCGACCCTGTTCCGAACGAGCGCCCACCCCGGGCCGGCGTCGACGAGCTCGCAGCGGTTGCGGTCGGCTTCGGCCGTGGCATCCGGGTCGTTCGTGTCGATCGTCGCGCCGCCGTGCAGCGCGAACTCGAACCTCCGCGGATCGCGCACGGCGCCATGCTTCGAAGCGACCTCGATGAGCGTGTCGAGCGGAGTCCAGAGGATCTCGCGCTCGTGACCCGAGCGGGCGGCGATCGACTGCTCGGCGGTCGCGACGACGTCGGCGGGGGCATCCGACTCGAAGAGGATCGTGCCGTTGGCCTGGAACAGCGCCGCGTCGGGGCATCCGGCGTCGGCGAAGCCCGCGCGGATGTCGTCGGTCGACGGGTGTCCGCGCTGGCCTTGGTTGACGTTCCGCATGAACGCGACGCAGCGCATGCCTCCGAGAGTAGGGGAGGGCATGCGCTGCGTCGGTGCGTCGCTCAGGCTTGCTCGGGCGGCGTCACCCACTGCACGAGCTGGTAGACGATGCCGTTGGGGTCGGCCATCTGAAAGTAGCGCTCGCCCCACGGCTCGGTCTCGATAGGCGTGATGATCTCGACGCCGTCCTGGCGCAGGCGCTCGTAGTCGGCGTCGATGTCGTCCACCGTGAACACGACGAGCAGCCCGTCGGCGTGGCCGGCCGCCGACGCGGGCTTGAACGTCGACAGCCCGGTGCGCAGGTAGATGAGGTTGAAACCGGCATCCGGATGCGCCAGCGAGCAGAACCCGTCGGCCTCCATGGCGACCTCGAAGCCCAGATATTTGCGCGCCCATGCGGACGACGCGTCGACATCGGCGACATTGAGCGAGATGGCGGAATCGGTGATGGTCAAGAAGCGCCTCCTTGTTTCGTACAACGTACAATGTATACCGTACGGCGAAAGGGTGCAAGGATTAGTTCATGACCTTGAATCGCACGGGTGCCGGCTCGCCGAGCACGACTCTGGCGCTGCTGTGGGGGCTGTCCGACGAGGCGCCGCGCCGCAAGGGGCCGGCGCGTTCGGTCACCGTGGCGCAGGTCGTCGAGGCCGCGCTCACGCTCGCCGACGAGCAGGGGCTCGCCGCACTCACGATGCGCGCGGTCGCCGAGCGCGTCGGCATCTCGACGATGTCGGTCTACACGTACGTCCCCGGCAAACCCGAACTCCTCGACCTCATGGTCGACGCCCTGTACGCGCGCATGGAGCGCGGCGCCTTCGATGGCGAGTCGTGGCGTGAGCGGGTTTCGACGGTGGCGGAAGAGAACCGGATGCTGCTCCTCCAGCATCCGTGGATGACAGAAGTCGCCGCCCTCAGCCGGCCACCCCTCGGCCCGGGCTTGATGGCGAAGTACGAGCACGAGCTCGCCGCTTTCGACGACACGGGTTTGTCGGATGTCGATATGGATGCGGCTCTGACGTGGGTGCTGGGATTCGTGCAGGCGCATTGTCGCGCGGTGCACGACGCGCGGAGGGCGACGACCGACACGGCGATGAGCGACGCCGAGTGGTGGCGGGCGAATCAGCCGATTCTCGCGCGGGCGTTCGATCCGGAGAAGTATCCGCGCGCGGTGCGCGTCGGCGCGGCGGCGGGCGAGGCGCAGGGGAGTGCGTGGAACGAGGAGCGCGCGTGGGAGTTCGGGCTCGCGCGGACGCTGGATGGGCTGGCGGCGCTGATCGACGGGCGGTCGCTTACCTGAACCGTTCCTCCTCAAGCCGGGCACCGAGCGAGTTCTCCACGATGACCTCGGCGCGCCTCGCAATGTCGTACGTATGTTCTAGTGTCGGGGTATGTCGATCGCAGCTGAGGAGGAGTTCGTGCCTCCTGTTTCGGATGCGATGGACCGTGTGCGGGAGACCGGTGACGTGGTGACGATGTTCGCCGCGGAGTACTTCGTCACCGTGGACCGGGCCCGCCGCGAGGCTTTGGAGGATGCGGCCCGGTGGGGGCGGGAGCTGACCGGGGTGGTGGAGCGGGGCATCCGGTTGGAGTTGGCGGCGGGGATGCGGATCACCGAGCACGCCGCCGGCGACCTGATCCGGCGAGCGGAGGCGCTGGTGCACCGGTACCCGGACGCGTTGGAGTCGCTGAGTCGGGCGCGTATGACGGTGGCGCACGCGGAGTACCTCGTGGACCGGCTCGACGAGCTGGAGCCTGCTGTGCGTGACGGGTTGGTCGCGGAGGCGGTCGCGCTCGCCGAGGAGCTCCCGGTGGGCTCGTTCCGGCGTGCGCTGCGCAAGCTGATCGAGATGCACCGGTCGGTGACGCTTGCCGAACGGCATGAGGCCGCGGTGGTGCGGCGTCGGGTGGTGGTGGAGCACGCGGACGACGGGATGGCGTGGCTGAGCGCGTACATCCCGGCGGTGGAGGCGCACGCGATCTACGGGCGGCTCACCGCGATGGCGAAGGCGATCAAGGCGCACGACGAGGCAGCGGCGACGCCTCGGCAGGACGCCACGAGCCGCGACTGCGACGCGGCGCCGCCGGATGAGGATCGCACGATCGACCAACTCCGCGCCGACGTTCTTTCCGATCTGCTGATCGAGGGTGACACGACCGTGCATCCGGTCGAAGCGCGCGGCATCCGCGCGACGGTCGCGGTCACCGTACCGGCGCTCACCCTGCTCGCCGAGAGTGACTCCGCCCGTGCGGCGGCAGGGCTCGCGCCGGCGGTGGTGGAGGGTGTCGGACCGGTCCCGCTCGACCGTGCCCGGGAGCTGTGTGGGGGTGCGGACGGGTGGATGCGGATCCTCACCCACCCCGAGACCGGAATGGTGCTCTCCGTGGGCCGCACCCAGTACCGGCCGCCGCCGATGTTGCGGAAGCTGGTCAGGTGGCGCGCCGACCGGTGCATGGCTCCCGGATGCGGCATCCCCGCGTCCCGATGCGAGATCGACCACACCGTCGCGTGGGAACACGGCGGGAACACCTCGCTCGACAACCTCGCACCGCTCTGTAAGGGCCATCACACCGTGAAACACCACGGCGGGTGGCGGGTGCGGCAACTCCCCGACACCGGCGGAGCGCTGGAATGGACCTCACCCGCCGGGCGACGATACGTGGTGCAGCCCGAACGGCGGGTGCCGGTGTTCCGCCCCGCCGACGCTGCAGACGCACCCTTCTGACGCGGCCTTCGGAGCAGGGTCGGCGGAGCTCGCCGCCAGGCGAGAGGATCCGCCGTGCCCATTCGCCACGACTTGCACTCACTACCACTCTTGCAGACACCCCCGCCCTCGAGATCACGCCCACAGACCGTGCTTGACACCGCAAACGACATACTTCTACTCTTTATTCACGCCTAAACAAAGGAGTGAAGTGGTCGCAACGCCGCGGAACCAGGCCGACGTCAATCGCACGGCGATCCTCGCGCACCTCGGTGCCCAGGGGCCGGCGTCGCGAGCAGACCTCGCCCGCGCTCTTGACGTCTCTCCGGCGCTCATCACTCAGCTCACTCGCGACCTCCTCGCGGAAGGCCTCATCGAAGAGCTCGAAGCCGCCAGCAGCGGCGGCCGGCCCGCCCGCATGCTCGGACTCGTCTCACGCGACGTCGCCGCGATCGGCGTCAAGGTCGCCCCCGACCACGTTGCGCTGGTCGAGGTCGCGATCGACGGAGCCGTCCGCCGCTCCGCGACCCACGCCTTCGACGCCGTCTCACCGCTCGCCGCATCGAACCTCATCGAACTCGTCCAGCGCTTCATCTCCGAGGGCGAGTCGAACAACATCCTCGGCGTCGGAGTCGGACTCCCCGGAACCGTCGCCCAGCAGGGGATCGGCGTCGTCGACTCGACTCAGCTCGGCTGGAACCAGGTCCCCCTCGGCGAGCAGCTCCGCCGCGCGCTCGACCTCCCCGTCGTCGTTGAGAACAACGTCAACGCGCTGAGCGTCGCCGAGCAGCTCTTCGGCCAGGGCCGCGACTTCGACAACGTCCTCGTCGTCACGGTCGGAAACGGCGTCGGCGCGGGCCTCATTGCCGACGGCGCCATCGTGCGGGGTCGCGCGGGCGGCGCCGGCGACCTCGGCCACGTGCCGGTCCGCGAAGACGGCCCGCTCTGCCAATGCGGAAACCGCGGATGCCTCGAAGCGATCATCGGCCAGTCGGCACTCGTCAACGACGCCCGATCGATCCGCCTGCTCGGACCCGACGAGGGCATCGACGATCTGCGAGCACTCGCGGATGCCGGCAACGAAGGCGCTCGCGAGATCTTCTCCCACGCCGGACACCAGCTCGGACGCGCCCTCGCGGGAGCCGTCAACCTGATCGACCCCGAGATCGTCGTGCTCTCGGGCGAAGGCGTCGAGGCGTGGGCGCACTGGTCGTCCTCGTTCGAGCACGCCCTTCGCAGCGCGCTCGTTCCCGGCAAGCGCGGCATCCCGGTCGCGGTCGAGCGCTGGCAGGACGACCGCTGGGCGCAGGGCGCCGCCGCCCTCGTGCTGGCCACCCCGTTCGACGCGCAGGGTGTCGCCGGCGACCAGGGCCGCCTCGTGCGCGAACGCCTCGTCGCCTCGATCGAGGCCAAGGCGTAAGCGAGCAGGTCGAGCAAGGACAGCACCCCCGTGAGCACCATCACCCTCCGCGCAGCGGCGGCCGAGGCATCCGTCTCAGCCCCACCGCCAGCCGCCGCGCGCCGCAAGGCGCCGAAGGGCAAGCGCCTCAAGTACGCGCTGACCATCGCGGTCTTCCTGCTGCCGAGCCTCATTCCGCTCGTGATGTTCGTGCTGGGCCCGATGGTCTCGGCGGCGTGGACGAGCCTCCACTCGTGGAATCTCATCGGCCCCATGCAGTGGGTCGGGCTCGACAACTACGCCTTCCTGCTGACCGACCCCGCGACGCACCAGGCGTTCCTGCACACGGTGTATTACATCGTCGGATACCTGCCGCTCGTGTACGTCGGCGGCCTCGCCCTCGCCCTCGCCCTCAACACGGCGCTCAAGGGGCGGGCGTTCCTGCGCGGCGTGTACTTCCTGCCGGTCATCACGAGCTGGGTCGTCGTCGCGCTCGTGTGGCGGTGGCTGCTCAACCCGAGCACGGGCGTCGTCAACACCGTGCTCGCGTGGTTCGGCATCGAAGGACCCGGCTGGTGGGCCGACCCCGCATGGGCGATGCCGTCGATCATCCTCGCGTCGGCGTGGAAGGACCTGGGCTTCGTCATGGTCCTGCTGCTCGCGGGCCTCCAGGCGATCAACCCCGACCTCTACGAAGCCGCCGAGCTCGACGGGGCCGGCTGGTGGCGACGCCTGTTCAGCATCACGCTTCCGATGCTCTCGCCGTCGACGTTCTTCGTGATCGTCCTGTCGCTCATCAACGGCTTCCAGGTGTTCGACCAGGTCTACGTCATGACCGGCGGCGGACCCAACAACGCGAGTCAGGTCGTCGTGCAGCAGGTGTACGACCTCACGTTCCGCTACGGACAGGCGGGCATGGCATCCGCCCTGTCGTGGCTGCTGTTCTTCGTCATCCTGATCGTCACGCTCATCCAGTTCTACGGCCAGCGCAGGTGGGTGAACTATGACTAGCACCGCGCTCAAGAACAGCACCCTGCGCAGAACCGCCCTCTACGTCGTCCTCATCGCGGGCGCGCTGATCATGGTGTTCCCGTTCGTCTGGACGGTCGTCACGAGCATCACACCCGGCGCGACGCTTACGACGACGCCGAAGATCATCCCGGATGACCCATCCCTCGCCCCCTACTTCGAGCTGTTCGATCGCGTGCCGTTCGCGCGCGTGATCATGAACTCGCTCGTCATCGCGGGCGCGAGCACGATCCTGCAGGTCGTCACGAGCGCGATGGCCGCGTACGTCTTCGCACGCCTGCCGTTCCCCGGCCGCGGAGCGATCTTCGTCGTGTATCTCGCGACGATGATGATCCCGTTCCAGGTGCTCATCGTGCCGCTGTTCGCCGAGATGAAGACCCTCGGACTCATCAACACCTACTGGGGCGCGATCCTCCCCACGATCGCCTCCGCGTTCGGCGTCTTCCTGCTGCGACAGGCGATGAGCACCGTGCCCTACGACCTCGATCAGGCAGCGACGCTCGACGGCGCGGGGCACTTCCGGATCTTCTTCCAGATCATGCTCCCGCTCATCCGCCCCGCGCTCGCGACGCTCACGGTGTTCGCGTTCCTCAACACGTGGAACAGCTTCCTGTGGCCGCTCATCATCCTGCGCGACCCGCTCATGCAGACGCTGCCCGTCGCGCTGTCGAGCCTGCAGGGGCAGTTCTCGACCCAGTGGGACGTGCTCATGGCGGGCTCCGTCATCAGCATCATCCCGATGTTCGCCCTCTACGTCTTCGCCCAGAAGTACATCGTCCAGGGCGTCGCCGGCACCGGCCTCAAATGACCCGCATCCGATACCCGCACCGAACGAACCAACCCACCGATCCGCACCGATAAAACATCGAAGGAGATGGCAACTCACATGAGAACCACGAAGACACTCATCACGGCGACGTCGCTCGCGGCCCTCACGGGCCTCGTCCTGACCGGATGCTCCACCGCGAGCAGCTCCGACTCGGGTGGTGACAGCGGCGAGAAGGTCACGATCACCTACTCCAACTTCATCTCGAACGGCGGCAATGAGGAGAACCTCCAGAAGATCGTCGACGCGTTCGAGGAGGAGAACCCCGACATCACCGTCGAGGTGCAGACCGCGCCCTACTCGGACTACTTCACGCAGCTGCAGACCGACCTCGCCGCCGGCACGCAGGCCGACGTGTTCGACGTCGACGCGGGCAGCTTCCCGAACATCGCCGCCAACGGCGTGCTCGCACCGCTCGAGGGCGTCGACGCGTCGGCATACCGCGAGTCGGTGCTCGACGTCTACAGCGTGGACGGCGTGCAGTACGGCCTGCCGACCTCGTTCTCGGACGTCGTGCTCTTCTACAACAAGGAGCTCTTCGACGCGGCCGGCGTCGACTACCCGACGTCCGACTGGACGTGGGCCGACGAGAAGGCGGCGGCCGAGAAGCTGACGGATGCCGCATCCGGCGTCTGGGGCGACTACCAGCCCATTTCGTACTACGAGTACTACAAGGCGGTCGACCAGGCCGGCGGCTCGTTCCTCAACGAGGACGGCACCGCGGCCGCGTTCGACTCCGAGGCGGGCCTCGCCGCGGCCGAGTGGCTCGCCGGCAAGTCGGGCACCGTCATGCCGACGGCCGCCGACGGCGCGGGCACGCCCGACTTCGACACGAACCTGTTCAAGGACGGCAAGCTCGCGATGTGGCACACGGGCATCTGGATGATCAGCCTCGTCGGCGACCTCCCGTTCGAGTGGGACATCGCGGTCGAGCCGGGTGACGTGCAGCAGGCGAGCGCGACGTTCTCGAACGCGGTCGTCGTGTCGGAGAGCTCCGAGCACAAGGAGGCCGCGCAGAAGTGGGCGGAGTTCCTCACCAGCTCGAAGACGATGGTCGACGTGCGCCTCGAGGCGGGCTGGGAGCTCCCGGCGATCAGCGACGAGTCGCTCCTGCAGCCGTACCTCGAGCAGACCCCGCCGGCGAACCGCCAGGCCGTGTTCGACTCGCTCGACAACATCGCGGTCGCCCCTGACCTCGGCCCGAACGCGACCCAGATCCAGGACGCCGTCACGAACGCCCTCGGCGAGATCGCCGCAGGACGCGCCGAGGCGGATGCCGCGATCGCCGCGCTCGCCGAGCAGGTGAACGCGCTCCTCGAGCAGTAACCGCGCCCGTCCCACCACTCGTCCGCTCACAACGAAGGACCGTTCGTGTCATACGACCCTGCGCTCGCGGCGCTCGCCGAGAGAAGCATCCGCCTCATCACCGAACTGCAGACCCCCGAGGGGGCGTACCCGGCGAGCCCCACGTTCTCGGCGTACGTCGGCTACAGCTGGCTGCGCGACGGAGCGTTCATCGCCGACGGCGCATCGGCGGCGGGGCAGGTCGAATCGGCGAGCCGGTTCTTCGACTGGTGCGCCGCGGTGACGGTGCGCCGGGCGGAGAAGATCCGGTGGATCGTCGACGAGTCCCGGGCGGGCCGACCGCCGGGGCCGGAGCACATGCTCCCCGCGCGCTTCACGTTCGCGGGCGACGACGGGGCGGACGAGTGGTGGGACTTCCAGCTCGACGGGTACGGCACGTGGCTGTGGGCGCTCGTGGAGCACCTCGAGCGGCACGGCCTCGACGGCTCGCGCTACCGCGAGGCCGCGCAGCTCACCGCCGAGTACCTTCTCGTGTCGTGGTGGCGCCCCTGCTACGACTGGTGGGAGGAGCACTCGCAGCACGTGCACGTGTCGACGCTCGCGTGCATCGCCGCCGGCCTCGAAGCCATCGCACGAGCCGGCCTCGTCGACGACGACACGGCGCGCGCGATCGGCGACGAGACGGCTAGACTCCGTCGCCTCGTCGCCGAGCGCGGCACCAAGGACGGCCACCTCATCAAGTGGTTCGGCAGCACCGCGGTGGACGGCAGCCTCGCGGCCGCGATCGCTCCGCTGGGCTTCACGGATGCCGCATCCGACGTCGCCCGCCGCACGATCGACGTGCTCGAAGCGCACCTGGTGGTCGACGGGGGAGTGCACCGCTACCTCGGCGACACGTTCTTCGGCGGCGGGCAGTGGCCCCTGCTGTCGTGCTTCCTCGGGCTCGCGCATCTCGCGGCAGGCGACCGCGATCGGGCCGACGAGCTGCTGCAGTACGCCGCCGCCACGGCGACGCCCGAGCTCGACCTGCCCGAGCAGGTGCCCGGGCACCTCATCGCACCGGGAATGCGCCAGGAGTGGATCGACCGATGGGGACCGGTCGCGACGCCGCTGCTGTGGAGCCATGCGATGTTCCTGCGCCTCGGCATCGCGCTCGGGCGCATCGACCCGGCAGTCCTCGCCCCGCAGACCACGGCCCAGGAAGAGACCCTCGCATGATCCGTCACCGACCCGCAGGATCGGGACACCCGTACTCCGTCGACACCGAGCAGCGCTGGCCGGTCGTGCCCGAGGCGGGCTCGACCGCGAGCCTCGGCCTGCGCGCCGACGCGGGCGTCGTCGCGGTGACGTGCACGCTCGAGTGGCGGCCCGACGAGGGATCCGACACGCCGGCCGAGACGGTGGAGCTCGACCTCGAACGCGTCGCGACGACATCGCGCGGGCGCGTGACCGACGGCGGCCACCTCGCCTCCGCGGCTGCTCGCCTCGCCCGGTCGACGGGCGGCTGGCAGACCCGCACGCCCGAGCTGCGCTACGGAGGCACCTACCGCTACCGGTTCACCGCCACACGCGGCGATGGTGACGGTGGTCGCACCGAGCGCACGCGCTGGTTCGAGTTCCGCGCGGCGCAGTGGCGACCCGACACCGACGCACATCCGCGAGTCATCCCGGGCACGACCGAGGTACTGCACGACGGCCACCGCGCATGGCGCTTGCGCTTCGCGCTGCCGCTCGCGCAGGGGGAGCACGTCACGGGGTTCGGCGAACGCTACGACGCCGTCGACCAGACCGGACAGCTGCTCGACGCCGTCGTGTTCGAGCAGTACAAGAGCCAGGGCGCCGAGCGCAAGACGTACCTGCCCATGCCGTTCGCGCACGTCGTCGGCGGCGACGGATGGGGGTTCCACGTCGACACGACGCGGCGCGTGTGGTTCGACATCGGAGCATCCGACTCTTCACGGATCGTGATCGAAGCCGAGACGGATGCCGCGGGCACCGTGCCCCTGCGCATCTTCGACGGCTCGCCGACCGAGGTGCTCGGGCAGTTCCTCGACGGCGTCGGTCGCGCGACCGAGCTGCCGTCGTGGGTCTTCCGCCTGTGGGCGAGCGGCAACGAGTGGAACACGCAGGCCGAGGTCATGCGGCAGATGGACCTGCACCGCGAGCACGACATCCCGGTCGGGTCGGTCGTCATCGAGGCGTGGAGCGACGAGTCGACGTTCACCGCCTTCCGTGACGCGCAATACGAGGTATCGGCCGACGGCGCCCCGCACCGACTCTCCGACTTCACGTTCCCCGAAGACGGCGCGTGGCCCGACCCGAAGGGCATGGCCGACGAGTTGCACGAGCGGGGCATCCGCCTCCACTTGTGGCAGATCCCGCTCATCAAGATGCGTCCGCATCCCGCCGGGCAGGTCGCGGCCGATGCGCAGGCGGCGATCCGCGAGGACGTGCTCATCCGCGAGCCCGATCCGCGCGGCGGCACCCGCCCCTATCGCAATCGCGGCTGGTGGTTCCCGCTCGCGCTCATGCCGGACCTCACCGACGAGCGCGCCGCGCGCTGGTGGACCGAGAAGCGCCGGTACCTCGTCGAGGAGATCGGCGTCGACGGGTTCAAGACCGACGGCGGCGAGCACGCGTGGGGCTCCGAGCTCGTCTACCTCGACGGCCGACGCGGCGACGAGAAGAACAACACGTTCCCGGTGGCGTACGCGAAGGCGTACGGAGACCTGCTGCGGTCCGCGGGCAAGGCGCCCGTGACGTTCAGCCGCGCGGGGTTCACCGGCTCACAGGCGCACGGCGCCTTCTGGGCCGGTGACGAGAACTCGACGTGGGAGGCGTTCCACTGGTCGATGAACGCGGGGTTGACTGCCGCGGCATCCGGCATCGTCTATTGGGGGTGGGACATCGCCGGCTTCTCGGGCGAGATCCCGACCGGCGAGCTGTACATCCGCGCGACGCAGGCGTCGGCGTTCGTGCCGATCATGCAGTACCACTCGGAGTTCAACCACCACCGCACGCCGTCGCGCGACCGAACCCCGTGGAACATCGCGGAGCGAACCGGCGACGAGCGCGTGCTGCCGCTCTTCCGCCGGTACGCCAAGCTGCGCGAGCGGCTCGTGCCGTACCTCGAGCGCTCGGCCGCGGCGGCGATCGCGACCGACCGCCCGCTCATGCGTCCGCTGTTCTTCGAGTGGCCGCACGACGCGGCGGTGTGGAGCGCGCCGACCGAGTGGCTGCTCGGCGACGACATCCTCGTGGCGCCCGTGCTCGAAGAGGGTGCGACCGAGTGGTCGGTCTACCTCCCCGAGCTTCCCGAGAGTGAGCGGACGAACGGGTGGACGGATGCCTGGACCGGCGAACGCATCACGGGCGGCCGCACGGTGACGGTGCCCACGCCGATCGACCGGATCCCGGTGTTCTTGCGGGGCGAGTCGGTCGACGAGCTGCTCGAGGCCTTCCGCGAGTAGGTGCCAGGCGGGGTCAGTACCAGCCCACGGACTGCGAGTGACCCCACGCGTTGCACGGGGTGCCGTAGCGGCCGGAGATGTAGCCGAGGCCCCACGCGATCTGCGTGCGCGCGCTCGTCTGCCAGTCGGCGCCGGCGGAGGCCATCTTGCTGCCCGGGAGCGCCTGCGGAATGCCGAACGCGCCGCTCGAGGCGTTGTACGCCTGGTAGTTCCACCCCGACTCGCGCTGCCACAGGTTGTAGAGGCAGCCGAACTGGTCGTCGCCCCAGCCGTAGCTGCCCAGCATGCCGCGAGCGGTCGCCTGCGCGCCGGCCGGGCTGTTGTCGCCCGAACCGCCGCCGACGGGCACCGAAGGCACCCAGCCGCCACCGCCCGAGCCGGACGACTGCTGCTGACGCGCGCGCTCCGCGGCTTCGGCAGCCTGGCGAGCCTTCTCCTCGGCTTCGCGGCGCGCCTTCTCCTCAGCCTCCTTCTTGGCCTGGACCGCCGCGTCGAGGCGGCCGCGCAGACCCGAGACCTGCTCCTGCACCGAAGCCACGAGCGCGGTCACGTCCCCAGTCACGCTCGGAAGAAGCGACTCGGGAAGGCTCTCGATGCTGAGCTCGAGGCGGTCCGCGGTCTCTTCGAGCTCCGCCGTGTCGACGGTCGTCGTCGCCACGCCGATGTCGAGCCCGGACGCCTCGATGTCGGCGGCGACCTTCGCCGCGCTCGCGACAGCGGCATCGGCCGCCTCGACGGCGGCCTTCGCCTCGGTCGTCGCCGTGTCCGCGGCGGAGACGGCGAGTTCGGCGTCCGCGGAAAGCGGAGCCGGCGTCGAGTACGACGCGAGCATCATGTACGGCGTGGCAGGTGCGGAATCGACGGATGCCTCGGCCGACGAGAGCGGCATCGCACCGGCACACCCGACGATCGTCGCCACCGCGAGACCGAGGCCCGTCGCGAAGAGAATGGGCCGGCGGCGCGCGCGGCGCTCGGCGAGGCGGCGGTTGCGGCGGGCGGGAGCGGAGTGCTCGGCAACGGGCGTGGACGACGTGGAAGACGTGGCAGTACTGGAGCGCATGAAGATTCGGGTTTCGTGTCGGGTTGTCAGCGCCGGCGAGAGACGCAACGCGCGGCCGCTTCGCGGACACACAAAGCCCCGATCCTTGCCGCCTTTTCTGGGCGTTACCTGACCGTTACCTGGCCGCGACCTCAGTCGTCGCTCGAATGGAGGCCTCGACGCGAGGCCAGAAGGGTGACTTCCGGATGCTCCTCCGCGAGCATCCGTTCGGCCCGTTCGAGCACGTCCCGGACATGCCGCGCATCCCTTGCGACGACCGACATCCCGATGGATGTGCGCCGGTGCAGATCGTTCGCGCCGACCTCGGCGACGGCCGCCTCGGTGCGCCGGCTCAGGTCAGCCAGCAGCGGGCGCACGATGCTGCGCTTCTCTTTCAGCGAATGCACGTCGCCGAGCAGGATGTCGAACTCGATCCAGCCGATCCACATGTCGTCTGCGAGCGTAGCCTGAACGGGTGCCCGCCGAACCCGCCGCCGAACCGCCCGCAGATTCGACCGCAGAATCGACCCTGCAGAACGCCCGAGCCCAGCTCGCCGCGCTCGCGCAGGCGAACCACGCGTCCTCCCGAGCGCACGCGCCGGGGGAGGCCCGCCCCGCCGCCGTGCTGATCCTGTTCGGTGTGCTCGACAGGCTCCCGAGCGAGCACGAGGCGCAGGCGGCCGCCGTGCCGCGCGACCTCGACCTGCTCCTGCTGGAGCGCGCGACCACACTGCGCTCGCACCCCGGTCAGGTGGCATTTCCTGGCGGACGCCTCGATCCGCGCGACGATGGCCCGGTCGCGGCCGCCCTGCGCGAGGCGCACGAGGAGACGGGCCTCGACCCGGCCGGCGTGGAGGTGCTCGGAACCCTGGAGAACATCTGGCTCGAGTACTCGCAGCACCTCGTGACTCCCGTGCTCGCGTGGTGGCGGCATCCGTCACCGGTCCGCGTCGTCGACGAGCGCGAGTCCGCCGCGGTCTTCCGCGCGCCCGTCGCCGACCTGCTCGACCCCGCCAATCGCGGCGTGACGGTCATCCGCCGCGACGGCCAGGAGTGGCGCGGACCAGGGTTCCTCGTGCACGGCGAACACGGCGATCACCTCGTGTGGGGCTTCACCGGACTCGTGCTCGAGGGCCTCTTCGACCGCCTCGGCTGGACCGAGCCGTGGGACGACACGCGCGAGCTGCCGCTCGAGCTGCCCGACATCGAGCCGGAGGTCTGAGCGGCCCGAGGTTCAGCTCACTTCTTGGGCGTGCGGTTCTCGGCGCTCACCATCCACGACAGCTGCTCGATCTTCTCGAGGATCGCGTGCAGGAGGTCGGCGCTCGTGGGGTCCTCTTCGTCGACGTCGTCGTGCACCTCGCGGCACGTCGAAGCGACGGCGTCGAGGCGCTCGGTCATGAGGTCGATGACGTCCGTGGTGGCGATCTCACCCTGCGGGAACTCGGGGAGCGTCGTCGTCTGCGCCACGACGTCGCTGCGACCGTCGGGCAGGGCGTGGAGCGCCCGCATCCGCTCGGCGACGTCGTCGCTGAACCCTCGGGCGGCCTCGATGATCTCGTCGAGCTGAAGGTGCGTGTCGCGGAAGTTGCGGCCGACGACGTTCCAATGCGCCTGCTTGCCCTGAAGGGAGAGCTCGATGAGGTCGACGAGCACCTTCTGAAGGTTGTCGCTGAGCGTCTCGGATGCCTGGAATCCGCGCTCCGCGTTCTGCTCGCGCGTCAGCTCGGCGCCCTTGCGCGCGGGCCGGCGCTTGCTGCCGGCCGTCGAGCTCTTGCTGGTCTTGGTCGCGGTCGTTGTAGCCACGGTGAATCTCCATCCGTCAGGAACACGCCCGACCGTACTCGGCAGACCTTGCGCGTCCGCGGGGATTGAGAGCGCGGCCGGGCAGTGCTAGGGGTTCCGCGTATCCGCGTCGAGTCGCGCCAGCAGGTCGACGGCCGCACGCGTGTACTCGCTGATCCACCGATCGTGGATGCGCTTGATCGGCAGCGGCGCGAGCGACAGGCGCCGCTCCCGCCCGACCCGGCGGCCGGTCACGAGCTCGGCCGCCTCGAGCACGCGCAGATGCTGCAGCGCCGTCGTGCGGTCGATCTCGGGAAACGCGTCGCACAGGGCGCCCGTGGAGAGGGGCGACTCCTTCAGCAGGTCGAGCATGCGACGACGGATGGGGGAGGCGAGGGCCTTGAAGACGCGGTCGTCGTCATCGAGGTGGGTCTTGTGCCCGGCATCCGACATGTTATAAAAATACAACATGTCTACCGAACTCACCGAACTCCGCTTCACCGTGTCGGGGCGCATCGCGCGACCCGTCGCCGAGGTCTACGAGGCCGTCGCCGATCCCGCGCAGCTGTCGCAGTACTTCACGACGGGCGGCGCGCGCGGGCGACTCGAACCGGGCGCCGAGGTGACGTGGGACTTCGCCGACTTCCCGGGCCGGTTCCCCGTGAACGTCGTCGAGGCCGACCGCCGCGCCGCATCGTGATCCGGTGGGAGGGGATCGCGGCCGCATCCGACGACGGCATGACGACCACGACCTTCGAGTTCGAGCCCATCGACGAGGGCGCCCGCACCCTCGTCACGATCACCGAGTCGTCGTGGCAGGCCACGGCCGACGGCGCGAAGAGCGCGTTCGGCAACTGCGAGGGCTGGACGGGCATGCTCGCCGCACTCAAGGTGTGGGTCGAGCACGGGATCAATCTGCGCGAAGGCTTCTACCGCTGAGCGCTCCTGGGTGAGGGACGGGGCAGACTGGCCGGATGCTGGCGATCGTCTCCGCACCGACCAACCTCGGCCTGCGACCCCCGAGCCCGGCGCGGTTCCGGGCACGGCGAAAGCGCCCGAAGCGCTGCGCGAGGCGGGCCTCCACTCCCGCCTCGCCGAACTCGGAGCACGCGACGCCGGCACCGTCCTCCCCGGGCGATACGTCGACGACGACGCGACCCGTCCAGCTGGACACGTGCGCAATGAAGCGGCCATCGTCGACCACGCGCTGCGTCTCGCCGATCGCCTCGACCAGGTGTGGACGGCGGGTGCGGTCCCGCTCGTGCTCGGGGGCGACTGCAGCCTCGTCATCGCGGCGGGTCTTGCGGATGCCGCACCCACGGGCCGCGGGCTCGTCCACGTCGACGGGCACACGGACTTCCGGCATCCGGCGATCAGCGACGAGTGCGCGAGCGTCGCGGGAGAGGACCTCGCCGCCGCGATCGGCCTGCACTGGCCGGCGATCGCCGACATCGACGGGCGCGGACCGTACTTCGATCCCGAGCGGGCGGTGCACATCGGATGCCGCGATGACGACTCGGAGCTCGACCTCGCGCGCGCGACGATCGGTGCGGTCGTGCCGGCGAGCGAGGTCATCCTGCACGGGGGAGTTCGCGCGGCGGCGCGCGTGCGCGAGGTCGCGGACCAGGGGGCGGGCTACTGGCTGCAGGTCGACGTCGACGTGCTCGACCCCGAGATCATGCCGGCGGTCGACAGCCCCGACCCCGGAGGGCTGCGGCCCGATGAGCTCGTCGCGCTGCTCGAGGGGCTCGCGCCCCGCGCGGTCGGCGCCTCGATCACGGTCTTCGACCCCGACCTCGACCCCGACGGACGGTATGCCGCGCTTCTCGCCGACATCCTCGCCGGCGGGCTCGCGGCGCTGGGCAGTGAGCTCTAGACCTCGTCCCTGAGCCCCACCCGGTCGGGGATCTCGAACGGCAGGTGCGGCAGCCACGACGCGGGGTCGGGCCACGGCCGCGACGCGGGCAGCGCCTTCAACAGTCGTCGGATCGCCGCGTCTCGTGGTCCTTCCGGTGCCCGCGACGCGAGCACGCGCTGCGGAGCGTGATGTCCGAGAGCCCCGAGCCACCAGTGGCGCCACGTGTCGGGCGCCTCCTGCGGATCGAGGACGATGTAATAGTCGGGCATGAGCGCCGAACCCTCCTCGAAGCGGGCGATGGCCGCCTCGACCTCGAGTTCGAGCACGCCGAGGGTCGAGCGCTCTTCGAAGAGCTCGACCCACGCCGCTGCGACGTGCTCGAGCGGGTCGGCGTCGTGGATGATCCAGGGAGTGCTTGCGGCCGCGATGCGCCGTGTCGCCAGGCCGGGGTCGCTGCCCTGCAGCGCGAGGATCTCGACCCCGGGGATGCCGTCGAAGGTCGCGAGGGCGTCTTCAGACTGCTCCCCGACGATCGCGACGATCGTGCCGGTCGGTGTCATGTGCGCCATGCTCGATATTAAGTCGATCACGCCGCAAGAGGACGGAACGCGCCGCGAGTCCGATCGCCGCCACGACCACCGCCGCGATGATCGGACGAAAGGCCAGTTGGGGTGTGAACGCCGCCATCTCGAACACCCGCAGCGCGTAGTCCGCCATCTCGCTCACCCGGCCCCCGAACACGCGCATCCCGGCGGCGGCCGTCACCGCGGTGATCGCCGCGGGCGCGAGCCACACCATCGCGATGCTCACGAGCGCCGCGATGACGCGACCCGCCGTTCCCACACCGGTCCACGCGATCGCGACGCCGACGAGCACGGGCGCCACCCACTGGACCAGGCCGACGATCTCGTACGGGGTCTCGACGCCCATGAACCCCGTGAGCCACGATTGCGTCGCGATCGCCCCGATCGTCAGGCCGATGAGCGCGCCTCCGCGCGGCGCGCGTGCGATGAGGAACACGACGAGAACCCCGACGAGAAGCGACAAGACGCTCGCGACGACGAGCGCCCCGAGATACAGAGCGGACTCCGTGCCGCCGCGAAGCCCGCCGCCGACGGCCACCGCCGACTGGGTGATCGCGATGATCTGGATCACGACGAGACCGCTCGCGATGAGCGGGAAGCCGCCGCGCGGCATCCGGGGCCGCAGCGCCCGCGCCGTGATGCCCGCGGCTGCGGCGCCGACGACGAGCAGCGCGAAGATGAGGCTCAGCGAGTACTGACTGAACGGCAGCATCGCGACGGGCATCGCCTCGGGAGGCGCGTCCATCGCCCACAGGTTCTGCAGCGGCAGCCGCATGCCGGTCACGAGCCACGGCACCAGTCCGACGAACGCCGCCGCGACGCCGATCACCGCGCACAGCCACGGTGCGACAGGCCGCGCGGAGCGCGTGGGCTCCGCGGCATCCGTCGATTCGGTGTCCTGGTCGACCGCCTCGCTCACGAGACGCCGCCCACCGAAGCGAGGGCACGATGAACGGATGCCACGGCGCTCGACCCCTCGCCGACAGCCGCCGCCACGCGCTTCATCGATCCGCGGCGCACGTCACCTGCGGCGAACACCCGCGGGAGCGACGTCTCGAACGGCAGTGGTTCGCGTCCGAGCCGCCGCCAGTCCTCGCCGAGCGCGTCGAGCGGGATGTCGACGCCCGTCCGGAGGAATCCCTCGGGGTCGCGGTCGACCCCGTTGAGCCACGACGTCGCGGGCTCGGCGCCGATGAAGCAGAAGAGCCCGCGCGCCTCGACCTCGCCGACGCGGTCGATGTGCACGCGCCGCAGGTACCGGTCGCCGTCGAGGCCGACGACGTGCGAGCGGGTGAGCACCTCGACGCGCGGGTCTTCGAGCAGCCGCGTCACGAGGTACGACGACATCCGCCGGCTGAGGTCGTCGCCGCGGACGACGAGGCGCACGGGGCATCCGTTCGATGCCAGGTAGAGCGCCGCCTGGCCGGCAGAATTCGCACCGCCGACCACCACGACGGGCGATTCCATCACCTGGCGCAGCTCGAGCGGCGTCGCGGCGTAGAAGATACCCGAGCCCTCGAAGTCGTTCCAGCGGTCGAGGTCGAGCGTGCGGTACGCGGCGCCCGACGTGACGATCGCGCTGCGCGTGTGGATCGTGCGTCCGTCGCGGAGAGTGACCTCGAGGCCTTCGTCGATCGTGGTGAGGCTCACTGCCTCGCACGGTGCGTAGACGCGAACACCGAACTTGAGCGCCTGCAGCGATGCCTGGCCGATGAGCGCGCGCCCGGTGACGCCGAACGGGAACCCGAGGAAGTTCTCGATGCGCGAGGTCGCGGCCGCCTGTCCGCCGGGAGCGACCGCGTCGAGGAGGACGGTGCGCAGACCCTCGGATGCCCCGTAGATCGCCGCCGCGAGGCCGGCCGGCCCCCCGCCGATGACGGTCAGGTCGACGAAGTCGTCGGTGCTGGCCTGGTAGCTCAGTCCGAGGCGGTCGGCGACGAGCCCGGGAGTCGCGCGCAGGATCGGCTCGCCCTGAACGTACGCGATCGGCAGGTCGGCTTTCGTGAAGCCGCGCTCCTCGAGGTAGTCGGCGTGATGCGTCTTGTCGACGGCGTCTTCGAGGTCGATCGCCGTGTGCACGAGGTCGGTGCGCTCGGCGAACCGACGCAGGGCGAGGAACTCGCTCGACGCCTTGGAGCCGACCAGTTTGAGCGTGAGCGCGGCGGGACCGCTGCGCAGAGCCTCGCGCCGTGCCCACAGGGCGTGCAGCAGGATGTCGCACAGCTCGTCGTCTTCGGCCATGAGCCGCCGCAGGTTCTCCTCGCTCACGCGGTACGCGATGCCGGGCTCGGTGACGCGGGCCGACAGGAACGCGGCCTGGCCGTTCAGGATGCCGAGCTCGCCGAGGAACGAGCGCGGACCGATCGTGGTGATGACGACCTCGCCGACCCATCCGAGCGGCTCGCGCACGATCTCGACCTGCCCGCTCTCGATGAGCATGAGGTTGTAGTCGCGCTGGCCGGTGCGGAAGAGGTAGTCGCCGGGCTCGATCTCTTCGGGCTCGCCGAACTCGAGCAGCCGTGCCCACTGGTCATCGGTCAGACGGGGCGACTGGACGGGGTCGTGCGCCGGTTCGGGCGCGGCCCCGGCGGATGCCGCAGGCAGGGTTTCGTCTTTCTCGGGGGGCATGCTCCGACGCTACTCGGGGCGCGGCGCACTGTCATCGGGCGGTTTCTCGGCTTGAGCCGGGCAGCATCCCGTCCACCAGCGCGGCCAGGCCCACGCGGAAGGTGTCCCGGGCCGCGAGCTCCGGCCAGCGCGCGCCGATCGCGGCGAGCTGCGGCATACGCGGGTCGGCGAAGGTCCCCCGGGCCCAGTCCGCGCGGCGCTCCGCGTCTTGGCTGAGCTCGCCGGACCGCGCGCGGACGAGGAGCTCGCCGACGGTGAGGTACCAGGCGGTCCGGAACAGATCGACCGCCTGCTCCTGCGTGCGCCCCAGCTCGACCGCAGCGGACAGGACTGCCTCGACCACCCGGAGGGCCGGCTCGCCCAGGCGGGGGAGGAAGCCGTCGACGGTGAGCACCTCGGCCGCCCACGGCGTCTCGGCCAGTGCATCGTGCACCGCGACCATCGCGGTGATGATGCGCTCGCGGGGGTTCTCGGGCAGCTCGACTTCGGCCAGGCTCTGCGCGGCGTCCTCGTTGAGGAGCTGGATGAGCAGATCCTCGCGGTCGCGCACGTGGTGATAGAGCGTCGTCGTGCCCACACCGAGCTCGGCGGCCAGTCGGCGCAGGGTGAGACGTCGCCACCCCTCGCGATCGATGATCCGACGCGCGGCGGCGAGGATCCGGGCCTGCGACGTCACCGCGGGCCGGCCGCGGCGCGGGGTGGGGGTGGCCTCGGTCATGTCACTCATCCTGCCCTCTCCGGGCCCTCCGGTTTGACTCCCGAACCGCGCTCTCCTTATTTTAGGAACATGTTCCGAAAAGATGAGACCGCCGCTCGGCCGGGGTTGACGCTCGCGGCCGTGGGAGTGGTGCAGTTCTTGGTCTCCCTGGATCTGTCGGTGGTGAATCTCGGCCTGCCCGAGATCGCGTCGGGCCTCGGATTCGGGGGCGTCGACGTCACGTGGGTCATCCACGCGTACGCGCTCGCCTTCGGCGGGCTGCTGCTGCTCGGGGGCAAGCTCGCCGATCGCCACGGCCGTCGGCGGGTCCTCCTCGGTGGGCTCGGCCTCTTCGCGCTCGCGTCGTTGCTCGGCGGCTTCGCCCAGGAACAGGGCCAGCTCATCGCCGCTCGTGCCGCGCAGGGGATCGGCGCGGCCGCCCTCGCGCCCGCCGCGCTGGCGATCCTCACCGTGTCCTTCCCGCGCGGTCGCGCCCGTGCGCGGGCGTTCGGCGTGTGGAGCGCGATGAACGCCGCCGGCGGCGCTCTCGGTGTCCTCGTCGGCGGCGTGCTCACCGAGTACGCCGGCTGGCGCTGGGTCATGTGGGTCAACGTCCCCATGGCCGCGCTCGCCGTGGCGCTGGCGTGGTGGGGCGTGGCGGCCGACCGACCCGTGGCGCGCCACGCACGGCCCGACGTCCTCGGCGCCGTTCTCGGCACGGCGGGGATGACCGCTCTCGTGTACGGGATCGTCGGCACGGACCAGCACGGCTGGACGTCGCCGGTCACCCTCGGCTCGCTCGTGGCGGCATCCGTCCTTCTCGTCGCGTTCGTGCTCGTCCAACGGGCGACCACGCGTGACGTCGTGCTTCCGCTCGCGCTGTTCCGGCTGCGCACCGTGTCGGGGGCGAATGCCTACAACCTCCTGCTCGGCGCCGCGATGGCCTCCGCGTTCTACTTCATGTCGCTGTACCTCCAGGACGTCCTCGGCCACGGTCCCGCGCTCGCGGGGCTGATGTTCCTGCCCTTCGCGCTGGGCGTCGTCGCCGGTTCGTTCCTGGCGATCAGGCTCGGCTCACGGATGCCGGCCCGCTCGCTGCTCATCTGGGGCGGGCTGCTGACCGCGGCCGGGTTCGCCTGGTTCGGCCGGATCGGCGCCGACGGAACGTTCCTCGCCGACGTCCTCGGCCCGTCGCTGGTGACGAGCATCGGCTTCGGCCTGTGCTTGGGGCCGGTCGTCGCCACCGCCACCGTCGGCGTCGAGGAGCGGCACAGCGGCGTCGCCTCGGGGGTGCTGAACACCTCCCGGCAACTGGGAGCCTCGCTCGGTCTCGCCGCGCTGGGCACCGCCGCTGCGGCCCGCGCGGGCGGCTCCACCAACGGCTCCATCGACGTGGAGGCGCTCACCGGCGGCTACGCGCTCGGGTTCACCCTCGGGGCGGTCCTGCTCGGCGTGGCCGTCCTCGTCGCCGCCCTCGTCCTTCCGCGGCCCACCGGCCGCACGACCTCACGAAGCACGACCTCACGAAAGGAGTACCACCACCGTGACCGCTCGAACCCCTGACACCCGCACCCCCGACACCAGCCTCCGGGGCCCGGTCCTGGCCAGCCTGTACGCCGGGTTGATCCTCACGGTCCTGTCCGTCGCCTTCGTCTACGTCGACCGAGCCGGCACCGGCCTGCTCGCCGCGCACCTGAAGGCGAGCTACCCGTCATACGGCCCCACCCGGATCGAAGAGGCGGTGACCCTGTGGACCATCGTGCTGACGGTCGTCGGCGCCCTCGGTGCCGTCGGCTGGATCCTGGCGATCTGGGCGACCCGACGCGGATTCCGGTGGGCGGACTGGCTGATGGGCACGCTGTTCGCGGTCGGGACCGTCCTGGCGCTGTACCTGCTCACCGTCCGCGACACGTCAGGCGACACCGGGCTGCCGATCGAGCTCGGGCTGATCGGGCTGCTGCCGTCCGCTGCCGGGCTGGCCGCGGTGCTGCTGATGTGGAGAGCCCGGAAGTCGGTGACCCGCGGCGTACCCGCCTGAAACACTGGTCACCGTGCTCGGAAAGCTGAAGCGCCGGCTGTACGGCTCGGACCGGCACCGGCCGGGCGCGTTCATGCGGGCCTTCAACCGGGCAGACGCCGCACTGTTCTCTCGCGGCCTCGGGCCACGGCAGGCGGTCACCCTCGAAGTCACCGGGCGCAGATCCGGTCGCACCATCGAGGTGCCGCTGGCCGTGGCCGAGGTCGGCGGGGATCGCTACCTCGTGTCGATGCTCGGCGATGACGTCGGCTGGGTGCGCAACGTGCGCGCCGCCGGCGGGCGGGCGGTCCTGCGGCGGCGACGCCGCGAGGAGGTCCTGCTCGAGGAGGTTCCCGTCGCGGAGCGGGCGCCGATCATCAAGGCGTACCTCAAGGTGGCACCGGGTGCGCGGCCGCATATCCCGGTGCGTCCCGATGCGCCGCTGCAGGAGTTCGAGGCGGTGGCGGATCGGCATCCGGTCTTCCGCGTCGGTCGGCGCCGCTAGCCTGACTGTCATGCGAATCCGTCCCGCAGTCGCTTCGGATGCCCCGCGAATCGCCGAGGTCTGGGAGGCGGGCTGGCGGGATGGCCACCTGGGGCACGTCCCCGAGGAGCTCGTGCGGCACCGCACGCCGGAGTCGTTCGCGCGTCGCGCGGCCGCGATGATCGACCGCACGTTCGTCGCGGAGGTGGACGGCAGCGTCGTCGGATTCGTGACGCTCAAGGGGGACGAGCTCGAGCAGCTGTTCGTCGACGCGGACGCGCGGGGCACGGGGGTCGCGAAGGCGCTCCTCGACGAGGGGGCGCGCCGGCTCATCGAGGCGGGGCACGAGCAGCCGTGGCTCGCCGTCGTCGCCGGCAACGCACGCGCCCGCCGCTTCTACGAGCGCGAAGGGTGGCGCGACGCGGGCCCCCTCGCGTATGAGGCGCCGGTCGACGGCGGTTCGGTCACGGTCGACGGACGCCGGTACGAGCTCGTGCGATAGGGATCACGGACCGTGACGCACACCCTCACCCGCGAGCAGGCGCGCCGAATCATCGTGCGAGCCCAGCTGCTCGACGCGGAGCGCCCGGGTGACGTCGTCGAAGTCGCCGAGCAACTCGGCCAGATCAAGATCGACCCGACGGCGGTCATCGCGCCGTGCGAGCACACGATCATGTGGTCGCGCATCGGCTGGTCGTACGAGCTGGGCCAGCTGCGGAAGGCCGTCGAGGAGGACCGGCTGCTCTTCGAACTCGGCGGCATGTTCCATCCGATGAGCCTGCTGCCGCTCATGATGCCGGGCATGCGTACGTGGCCGCGCCGCAAGAGCACGCGCGAGTGGCTCGAGGCCAACGATCGGTTCCGCAAGGACGTGCTCGCGCGGCTGCGCGCCGACGGTCCCCTCCTCGCGAGCGACATCCCCGACACCGCGCAAGTCAGCCGCCCTCCCGACGGCTGGTCGGGCTCGAACCAGGTGCCGATCATGCTCGACTTCCTCTCCCGGCAGGGCGTCGTCGCGATCACGCGACGCGAGGGCCGGCACCGCGTGTGGGATCTCGCGGAGCGCGTCTACCCCCAGGATCTTCCCGAGATCGACCCCGAAGAGGCCAAGCGGATGCTCCACGAGCGCACCCTGCAGGCGACAGGCATCGGACGATCGCACTGGTGGTGGTCGCCCGTCGGCGATGCCGGCGAGCCGGCCACCGTCGAAGGCAGCACCTGGAAGTTCCGCGTCGACCCAGAGGCGCTCGCCGCCCTCGACGAGGACCGGGGCGGCCGTGTCGCATTCCTGAACCCATACGACGGTCTGCTGTTCGACCGCGGGAGGCTCGAGGAGGTCTTCGAGTTCAAATACGTGCTCGAGCAGTTCAAGCCGAAGGCGCAGCGCGTGTACGGCTACTTCGCGCATCCGATCCTGCTCGGCGACCGGTTCGTCGGCATGCTCGACGCCGAGGTCGACCGCAAGGCGGAGGTGCTGCGCGTCAACGCCATCCACGAGTTCCTGCCGTTCGAGCCCGAGGAGATGGACATGGTGCGCGCCGAGATCATGGACCTCGGAGAGTGGCTGGGGGTGCCGGTGACGGGGATCGGGTGAGTAGGCTCGCCCGCATGTCCATCAAGCTCGAGAACGTCGGCGTCGCCGTTCGAGACCTCGAAGAGGCGATCGCGTTCTTCACCGACCTCGGCCTGACCGTGCTCGGCCGCGACGAGATCAGCGGCGAGTGGGCCGACACCGCCGTGGGTCTCGACGGCAACCACGCGCGCATTGCGGTGCTGCAGACCCCGGACGGCACGGGTCAACTCGAGTTCTTCGAGTACATCCACCCCGACGCGATCGAACGCGACCCCATCCTGCCGAACGAGATCGGCATGCATCGGGTCGCGTTCTCGGTCGACGACCTCGACGAGGCGCTCGCGATCGCGGCGAGGCACGGATACCACCCGCTGCGCGGCGTCGCCAACTACCAGGGCGTGTACAAGCTCACTTACCTGCGCGGCCCCAGCGACATCCTCGTGATGCTTGCGCAGGACCTCACGAAGGCCTGACTCCGAACGTCCAGGCGACGGCGGAAGAAGGAGTGTGGCGGAGGATGGGGGATTCGAACCCCCGAGGGCTTGCACCCAACACGCTTTCCAAGCGTGCGCCATAGGCCACTAGGCGAATCCTCCAGGAGGCCCCGGAGGGCCACAGGCCATCCTACCGTGCCCTCCACCGCGCTCCCGACCGCCGCCCGACCCCGCTCAAGCCCCGCCGAGCCTGCTCAAACCCCGCCGAGATTGCGCGAACGGCTGCGGATGCCGGCATCCGGCGGTGATTCGCGCAATCTCGGCCGCCCTAGGTGTACTGCCCAGGGAGGTTGTTTGATCTGGCTTCCCTGATGTGACGAGAACCTCCCGGCAGAGTGGAGCTGCTACCGCATCCGCTCTGAACCAGGAGGTTCTCGTGTCTCACGCTAACGCGGCGCTCACCCCGCGCCAAAGGCTCCGTCTTGCACAGAAGATCGTCGACGAGGAGTGGACGGTCGCCGCGGCGGCGGACTACTTCCGTGTCTCCTGGCCCACCGCCGCGAAATGGGCGGGGACTGCTGAAGGTTTCGGTGACTCCTGATCTGTGGTGATTCGTCACCGCTGGAAGGATGTCCTCATGCCTAAGCCGTTCCCAAAGGAGTTCCGGGACGACGTTGTTGCTATCGCGTTGAAGCGGGAGTCCTCGTTCGCGCAGATCGCGAAGGACTTCGGGATCTCCGAGTCATGCGTGCAGCGATGGGTCAAGATCGCCGAGGTCGACGGTGCCCGGCGGCCCGGTATCAGCTCGAGCGAAGCGGCCGAGAACCGTGAGCTTCGTAAGCGGGTGAAGTTGCTCGAGCAGGAGGTCGAGATCCTCCGCCGGGCGGCGGCGTATCTGTCGCAGGCGAACCTGTCCGGCCCAAAAGGCTCTACCCGCTCGTGAGTGAACTCGCCGCCGACGGGATCCCCGTCGCGGTGACGTGTCGGGTGCTGAAGTTCGCGAAACAGCCCTACTACCGGTGGCTGCAGGCCCCCGTCTCGCGACGGGACTGGGACGATGCGCACCTGATCAACGCGGCGATCGATGTGCATGTCGACGATCCCGCGTTCGGATACCGGTTCATCGCCGACGAGCTCGCCGAGACTGGGTTCACTGCATCCGAGAGGCGGGTGTGGCGGGTGTGCTCGGAGAACGAGATCTTCAGCGCGTTCGTCCGCAAACGCCGCGGCAAGGGGCGCCTGGTCGGCCCGCCCGTGCGCGACGATCTCGTCCGGCGCGAGTTCACCGCGACCGGCCCGGACCGGCTCTGGCTCACCGACATCTCCGAGCACCCGACCGGCGAGGGGAAGGTCTATCTCTGCGCCGTCAAGGACGTCTGGTCGAACCGGATCGTCGGCTACTCCATCAACGAACGGATGACGTCAGAGCTCGCTGTCTCGGCCCTGCGGATGGCGATCCAGCGTCGCAGCCCGACCGGGACGACCGTTCACAGCGATAGGGGGAGCCAAGGCGAATTCAATCGGTCGTCGCAACACCTCGATCAGGAGGTGTCAGATGGCTCGTCGTCAGCAGGCCGCGGACAGGGCGGTTCGTCCGAAGCTTCGCTCGCCGGGGCATCCGAAATTCCAGAGGCGT